>Ga0210059_1000001_pt1 | contig 427680 bp, 411 predicted proteins | sample Ectturendosymbi2_FD_188042 | JGI IMG/M metagenome (GOLD analysis project Ga0210059, IMG submission 188042) | Ecteinascidia turbinata endosymbiont from Florida, USA - Sample 2 (SPAdes) (version 2) | ecosystem: Host-associated > Tunicates > Ascidians > Unclassified | place: Key West, Florida...
GATCATAGAAGTATAATCTATATTATAAATATAAAAGTCGCAAGATAAAAGATTATAATAATATATTATTTTATTTTTTTATAGATATTGCAATTTTTAATTGTTTATTTTCAAATAATAATGGAGTAGTATCCCTCTCCCAAGGAGGAATTGACATTTTTTGATATATTTTTTTTAGTTTCTTACTTTTAATATTTAAAGAGTTTTTAACATTTATTCTATTTCTAATAGAAACATTTGACCATTTAAGTTTTTTACAATCAATTAAATGTGAAATATCGTTTGAAAAAAGCATAATGGAAAGTCCAGGAATTTTAATTCCATTTTTCCCATTCCAAGGGATACAATAATTTATATTTGAAGATGTTTTTGTATATTTTACAATATAAATATATTTTTTATATCTACGAATGTTCCATTTGCCAATTTTTAATAATGGATTTGAGTCTTTTTTTGCTTGTAAAATATTTAAATATATGTGTTTTAAAGATTTTCTAGGTAATACAGTATTAGTAACAGAAGAAAACCATATTCGAATAATAGAATCTTGATATATCTTAGAAAAAGTTTGAATCCATGTAATTGATAAAGAAGATAAATTTTTATTTTTATTTTTTATTAATGAATTTATATGGCTTTGAATTAATAAATAAGAATCTCTACAATATTTACTAGATTGATTAATTGCAAATAATGTATTTGGCCATCTTTTTAGGAAATGTGGTAAAATAACATTTCTTACATAATTTCGATTAAAATGAATATTTTTATTGCTTGGATCTTCTATCCAAGATAATTTTTTTATTTTAGCATATTCTTGAATTTTATATTTTTCTATATTTAGAAAAGGTCTATATAAAAGAGAATTTCCTAAATTCCTTTTTATAGGAATACCAGAGATGCCTAAAATACCACTTCCTCTCATTAAATTAAGAAATATTGTTTCTGCTTGATCATTTAATTGATGTGCCATAAGAAGTATTTCGTTACTTTGAATTTTTTTTGCAAAAATTCTATATCTTTCTTTTCTTCCAAAAATTTCTTGATTTTTACAACCAAGAATTTTATAGTTTTGCAACTTATAACTATTACATAATATTTTCAATTTTCTTGCAAAATTTATACAGTGTTTTGCCCAAAGTTTTGAATTTTCATTAAATCTATGATCAATATGAATTGCTCTTATTTTTTTTGAAATTTGGCATGCAGCATGCAATAGCACAGTTGAATCAATACCGCCACTATAAGCAATAACCCAATTTTTATTTGGAAAAATATTAGAAATTTTTTTTAATGATTGAAAAATTTCTTTTGTAGATAGATTTGACATTTTATCTTAATTTATCAAGATATTCCAAAATTCATAATGCGTTCATATCTTTGATTTAGTAATTGATGAATAGTCAATTTATTTAATGTTTTAATTTCTTGAAATAATATTTTTTTTACCTTGTCTGCAGTTTTTTGATAATTTCTATTTGCGCCTCCTAAAGGTTCTTTTATTATAAAATCTACTAACTTATTTTTAAAAAGACGATTAGGAGTAATACCCATTTTTTTTGCAGCTTTTGGTGCTTTTTTTATATCTTTCCACAAAATTGTAGCACAACCTTCTGGGGAAATAGCAGCAAAATAGCTATATTGCATCATCAATAATCGATCACCTACACCTATTCCTAAAGCACCACCTGAACAACCCTCTCCAATAATTAAATTGATAATTGGAATTTTAAGTTTTACCATACTAATTAAATTATTTGCTATAGCTATACTTTGCCCTCTTTCTTCGGCTTGTATTCCAGGATATGCACCTGGTGTATCAATAAGAGTAATTACTGGTAATTTGAAACGTTCAGCTAGTTTCATTAATCGTAAAGATTTTCTATATCCCTCAGGATGAGGCATTCCAAAATTTCTATAGATTTTTTCCTTAGTAGTGCGACCCTTTTGTTGGCCTATAACCATAACAGGTTCTTTATTTATTCTTGCTAATCCAGCAATTATAGCTGTATCATTTTGAAATACACGATCACCACGCAATTCTTGAAAATCAGTAAAACTTCTTTCTATATAATCAATAGCATAAGGACGCATAGGATGTCTAGCCATTTGAATCATTTGCCATTCATTTAAATTAAAAAATATTTTTTTTATTTTATCGTTTTTTTTTTTTTCTAATTTTTTTATATCATTAAATAAATTTATATGACTTTCATATTCTTGAATTTTTTTTAAAGCTTTAATTTTTTCTTCAATTTCAATAATTGGCTTTTCAAATTCTAAAAATTGCATATTATTTATTTTTATTACTTCAATGATTATTCTAAATTAGAGATAATATCTTATCATAATTTTTTATTAAATTACATTTATTTCTAAAATAAATATAAAAAATCAATTTTTTTATAAAATTTGTATACTAAACTTTATTTTATCTTAATATATAAAAATTAAAAAATAATTTATCTTGAAAAAATCAAGAATCATATTCAATTAATTTAACGTTATATACATTTTTTTTCAATTTTTGAATAATTATCTTGTTGATCAGCCCATTTTTTATATGTATATGTTTTTAATGATATAGCATGTATTTCCCCAGATTTAATTTGTTTCTGCAAAGATGAATAAACTTTTTGTTGTTGTTGTAATCTAGTTTCTTTTACAAAAGAATCGCTAATTACTATTAAAGTATAATGAATATTATCTTCTGAGAATATAAATACTTTTGCATCTGGTATGCACAATTTAATTTTTTGAATAATATGTTCTTTTTTCAAAATTATCTCCTAAAAATTTTTTAAATTAAAAAAATATTTTTTAAAATTAGTAAGAATAAAATTATTTTACATACTTTATCATAATAAAATATAATATTATTTAAAAAAAAAATAAAAAAAATTAATAATTAATAATATAAAAAACATGCAAAATCTACATAATAAAAACTATATAAGTTTATTAGGAATAAAAACAAAAACTTCAATAGGTTTATATAAATGGGAAAGGAGAAGAAAACGATCTATAATTATTGATATTAAAATGGCATTATCTGAAAAAAAGATCTTTATCAAAGATGATTTAAATTTAACATTAAATTATCAATCTATTATAAAATTGATACTTAAAATTTGTAAAAATGGAAATTTTAAATTATTAGAAACATTAGCTGAAAATATTATATACAATATCTTTAAACATTTTAAGAAAAAATTAATTTCTATCGAGATCACAATACATAAACCTAAAGTATTTTTGATTGTCAAAGATATTAGTGTTACATTAAAACGTTATGAATACATTGTATAAATATATTTGTTATCTTCTAAAAAAAAATCAAAATTGGATCCCTTTTGATCGTTTTTTAAAAATAGCATTGTACACACCAAAAATAGGATATTATACAAAAAAAAATATAAGAAACAAAGATTATATTACCGCTCCTATTATGGGACATATTTTGGGAAAATGCATTGCATATCATTTTATTCCTATCTTGGAAAATCTTTCTAAAGATGCAATTATTTTAGAAATTGGAGCTAAAGATATTACTTTAGCAATAGCTATTTTATCTTTATTAGAAAAAAAAAATAGACTTCCAAAAGAATATTGGATTTTAGAAATTAATAAATATTTTCGGGAAGAACAAAAAAAAATATTAAATACTAATTTTCCCAATTTTAAAAAACGTATTATTTGGATTGATAAACTTCCGTCCTATAAATTTGAAGGAATTATATTAGGAAATGAATTTTTAGATTCTATTCCCTTTAAAAGATTTGAAATATATCAGTCAAATATATTTGAACTTGGAGTATCTAAAAAAAATAAAGAAAATTTATTTATATGGAATAGATCAATAATAAAACAAAAATTCTGGCAAAAAAAAATTAATAGATATTTTTTGCCAGATGGTTATAGATCAGAAATGCATTTTTTATATTATAAATACTTTAAAAAATTATTATTTAACCTTAATGAAGGATATGTTTTGTGGATAGATTATGGATATTCGAAAAATATTTATTATCATCCTGAAAGAAAAGATGGAACCTTATCTTGTTATTATAAGCATAAATTTCATAATAATCCTTTCCAATATATAGGAAATCAAGATATTACATCACATGTTAATTTTTCAGAAATTGCATCATCTTTGAAAAAGATGAAATTTATAATAATCGGATTTACTACACAAACAAATTTTTTATTGCAAAATGGATTAATGAATTTACAATCAAAAAAAATTTCTTTATCTTTATCTTGTGAACTTAAAAAACTACTTCTTCCAAATTACATGGGTGATATTTTTAAATTTTTAGGAGCATATAAAGGTAAAAAACTGCAAAATTTAAAATCATGGAATGTAAAACAATTGAATTTATAATATATAACATTATATTATAAAATATAATAAATAATTTTCAAAAATTAATAATATTTAATATTTTATAAAATTATATTTTTATAGAAATTCTACGGAATAGAATTACTATTCTAGTAAATTACAATATTTAAAAAAATTTATTTTAAATTATTAAATATTTTATTTGATAATATTTTAAATTATCATTAAAAAAGGTTAAATACACATAATGAATTCTTTTAATGCAATAGAAATAAGCAAATTAAATAAAACATATCGTAATGGAATTGTAGCACTAAAAAATATTAATCTTACTATAAAATCAGGTTCTTTTTTTGGTTTATTAGGGCTCAATGGTGCAGGAAAATCTACATTAATTGGTATTATATCTTCTTTAATTATTCCAGGAGATGGAGATATAAAATTAATGGGATATAATTTACGTAATGAAACTTCATTTGCAAAAAAAAATATTGGTGTAGTTCCTCAAGAATCTAATTTAAATAATTTTGAAAAATGTCGAGTTATCATAAGAAATCAAGGTCGTTTTTATGGATTACCAAGAAGAATGGCAAATCAAAAAACAGATGAATTACTAAAAATGGTAGGTTTATGGGATAAAAGAAATAAAATTAGTAATGATCTTTCTGGCGGAATGAAAAGGAGATTAATGATTGCAAGAGCATTAATTCATAATCCAAAATTATTAATTTTAGATGAACCTACAGCTGGAGTTGATGTTGAAATACGTAAAATTATGTGGAATATGCTTAAAAATTTAAATAAACAAGGTATGACAATTTTATTAACTACACATTATTTAGAAGAAGCCCAAACTTTATGTAAAGAATTAGCAATTATTCATAAGGGAGAAATTATCAAACATGAAAGTACTAAAAATTTACTTCATAGATTAAATAGCAAATTATTTACTCTACATTTAAAAGAACCTCTTTCTAAGAAAAATCTTTATATTAAAGAATTTTCTATAAAAAAAATTAATGATATGACTCTTAAGGTAATTATTAGAAAAAATCAAAATATAAGTAATTTAATAAATAAATTGCAAGAATACAATATTTTAATTCAAGATATATCAGTTCCATCTAATCAATTAGAACTTATATTTACTGATATTTTATCTGAAAAATATGGAGAAAATAATGAATAAAAGAGAATGTATTAATGCACTATTAGCTTTAATTGAAAAAGAAAGCGCTAGATGGATTAGAACATGGATTCAATGTTTAGTTCCTCCAGCTATTAGTATAACTTTATATTTTTTAATTTTTGGACATATAATTGGATCGAATATCGGAAATATGAATGGAATTCCCTATTTGAGTTATTTATTACCAGGATTAGTTATGCTTCCTATTATTACTAATTCTTATGGTAATGTAGTTCATTCTATTTTTGTAAGTAAGATGCTTCATCATATTGAAGAATTATGGGTATCACCTATGTCTACATTTCTTATTGTATTAGGATATCAATTTGGAGGAATTTTACGAGGTATAGTTACAGGTATTATTGTTCTAAGTATTGGAATAATTTGCTCTAAAGCAACTATTATACATCCTATTATAACAGTCTTTACAATGTTTTCTTGTGCTGCATTATTTTCCCTAATAGGCATGATTAATGGAATCATGGCAAAAACTTTTGATGATTCAACAATTATTACTACATTTATTTTAACTCCATTAATTTATCTTGGAGGCGTTTTTTATTCTTTAGATCGACTTCCTAAAATTTGGCATACTATATCCCAATTCAATCCTATTTATTATATAGTTGAGTTATTTCGATATGCTACAATTGGAAATTTTATGAATGATTCTTATTATAAATTGTTGGGAGTTATATGGTCTTTAATTATAATTGCTTTTTTTATTTGTTGGGGTATATTAAATAGCGGAAAATGGACTAAACCTTGATTCTAATTTTAATAAAATTATATACAAATGGAATAATAAGCAATATAAATATACCAAAGCATAAAATTAATTCATATCTCCATAATGAACCATAATCAATTCCATCAGGAGGAATAAATCCAATAATTATTGTTATAAGACACGTAATAATTCCTAAGAAAGATATTATGGATACTCCTAATATACCTCCTGGAATTTTATATGCGCGTTTAATATTAGGAAATTTATAACGTAAAAATATAATAGATAAAAATATAAAAATATAGGGAATAAATGATAATATTGCTGTAATATTTGATAAAATCCAAAAAGAACTACTAACATTTGGCATAAACCAATAAATACTCCAAATAAATAAAAATATTAAAAATTGTACTCTAAGAACTCCTACAGGAGCATTATATTTATTACATTTAGAAAGAAATTTTGGAATAATTCCATCTTTAGATGATACCATAATACCCTTACTAGGTCCAAGTATCCATGCAGATATACTTCCAATTCCTCCTAATATAATACATATTGGAATTATATATTTTATATATTTTATATGATAAGAGGAACAAAAAGCATCTAAAATCTGTAACATACCACTTAACAATTCTATTTTGTCTTTAGGCAAAACAACTGCTATACTTAGACTACCTCCTATTAAGGTTATAAGAATAATAAATGATGACCAAAACAAAGCTTTAGGATATGACTTTTTAGGATTTTCTACATCTTTAATATGAATAGATGACATTTCTATTCCGACAAGACTAAATAAAACATTTGTAAGTAGAACTAAAGATCCTATTGAAGAAATATGAGGAAAAAAATGATTCCAATCAAATTTAATTTGAGAAGGCTTCCCATCATAAATCCACATAGATCCTATTATTGCGATTATAATTATTGGGAAAATAGAACCTAAAATTGCAGAAATATTAGTCAATCGATAAGACGCATATATTCCATAACTATTTAATATAGTAGTTCCTGAAAATATAAACAACACCATAAATGCTATAAAATTTTTATTATATATTAATGATGGATTAATAATATAAGCTATAGTTGTACTTATTAATGATAAAATTACTGGGAACCAAACAATATTATAAACCCATTGTATCCAAATAGCTATCATACCCCATTTTTTTCCAAATGCTTTTTTAGTCCAAATATAAATTCCTCCTTGTTCTGGCCATCCAGTAGATAATTCAGCTGATACTAAAGCTGTAGGAATAAAAAAACATAACGCTCCAATTAAATAAAAAAATACTAAAGAAAAACCATATTTTGCTGCAAACGGAATGCTTCTTAAACTATCTACTGCAATAACGTTAAGCATAATTAATGAAAAAACAGTAATTTTTTTTTTAAAGATCATAATTTTATGTTTCCATATTATATTTTTTAAATTATATCAAGAGATATACGGCCTAATTTAGAAGATTGAAAATCTTGAATGATTCTTCGTGAAATTTTATCTAAAATAAAAATATTAGAAACATTTTTATTACAAGATATCAAATTTTGATTTTTTCCAATTTCCTTGATAATATCTTCTGAATCTTTTAAAAAATTTTGAATACCATATTTTTTTTTAAGGCAATTAGAATAATATCTTTTAAGATGATTAATTAAAAATATTGTAATATCAATATATTTAAATGCAATGTTTTTTATTGCAGTACATAATGCTAAATGGTATCCATATTCTTCTTTACAGGATTTTCCTGTCCACATAACACCTGGTGTGTCATAAATTAAAATTTTTCCTTTTTTAAATTTTACTTCTTTAATGTTTCTTGTGACAGAAGCAATGTTTGCTACTTGACATATTTTTTTTTTTACAAGTTGATTAATAATACTAGATTTTCCAACATTAGGAATCCCTATAACTATAATTTTAATTGGATTTACTATATTTCCTTTTTTTATCAAAATATTATTAATCTTATGCAAGATATATTTACTAATATTTTTAAAATTTTTATTTATAGATAATACAGACATCTTTTCTTTTTTAAATTTAAAAATCCATTTTTTTGTGATTATAGGATCTGCTAAATCAATTTTGTTTATAATTTTAATTGTTTTATTTTTTATTTTCCATGAATTAAAAATTGGATTTTGGCTTGCAGAAATAATTCTTGCATCTAAAATTTCTAAACAAATATCTATATTTTTAAATAATTTTTTTATATTTTTTTGGGATTTATTCATATGCCCAGGAAACCAATTAATTTTCATAATTTTTTATATTTTTAATAAAATATTTTTAACTTACATAAAAAATAAAATTGTTTTATATTTTTATATTGTCTATTAAACGAACACCTTCTATATATATGGCTGCATAACGTCTTTTATTATAATCTTTTACATATTCTACGTGTAATCCTAATTTTTTTAATTGAAAATAACATTCTTGAGAGGAATTATATTTTTTTAAAATAAAATATAATTTCTTTGCTAAATCTAAACCTTTTTTGCTTAACAGAACATTTCTGGAACTTGCTGCTAAACCTGTATTTTCTCGAATAGTAGGACAAAAAATAATATTGACTTCAAGAAAAAATGCTTTTACCATTTCTTTTATCAAAATAAATTGTTGAAAATCTTTTTCGCCAAAATAAGCATTATTTGGTTTGATTAAATTTAAAAATTTCATAACAATTGTCAATACCCCAGAAAAAAAATATAATCGATATTTTCCTTCTAATTTTTTACTGAATTTATCCTCAGTAATTCTATATGAATAACGTTCAGGATACATTTCACTATATCTTGGCAATAAAACATATGCCACTCCTAATGATTTAGAAATTTTTAAATCTTTTTTTATTTTTATCGGATATCCTTGCAAATCATAATTACAATTAAATTGTGTTGGATTAATAAATATAGTAACAATAGTAATATCATTTTCTTGAATTGATTTATTTATCATATATTCATGTGCAATATGCAAACATCCCATTGTCATAACAACACCAATTTTTTTTTTAGATGATATCAATTTTCTGTAAATTTTCCATTTTAAAAGATCGCGTATTACTATCATAATAAATCAATAGTTAATTATAATTAATAAGAATTCTCTTTAGAGGGAAAAACCATCTTTTTTACTTCTAAAACATAATTTTCAATTACTTTCTGTATCTTATCATATCCATTTAAGTAAGATTTAATAAATTTTGTATTAAATTCTGGTGTCATTCCTAATATATCGGATAAAACTAATATTTGACCTGAAGTATTTTTCCCTGCGCCTATTCCAATAGTGGGAATTGATATTTTTTTTGTAATAATATTTGCTAATTTTGATGGTATGCATTCTAGTACAATAGAAAAACACCCTATATCTTCAGCAATTTTAGATTCTGTTATTAATTTATAAGATGCTTTTTTATCTCTTCCTTGTATTTTATATCCACCAAATTGATTGATAAATTGAGGAGTTAAGCCTAAATGTCCCATTACAGGAATTCCTGAATTTACAATATATCGAATTATTTTCTCATTTCCATTGATTCCTTCTAATTTTATAGCATTTGCTCCTGCTTTAATTAAAGATTCTACGGCATTCATTGTTAAAATTAAATTTTTTCTATAACTAAGAAAAGGTAAATCTGCTATAATTATTTTTTTTTTTATACCATTTGCTACTGCTTTGGTATGCATAATCATCATATCCATAGTAGCATAAATAGTTGATGGATATCCATGGTAAACCATCGCTACACTATCCCCAACTAATACAGCATCAATATTTGTTTTTGAAATAATTTTTGCAAATAAAAAATCATAACAAGTAGTCATAACAATTTTTGTATTGTTTTTATATAATTGAAAAAATTTTTGAACATCCATATAAAGTATCTTTGTAATTATGATATAAATCATAAAATTTATTTTTTTTTAAAATAGATTTCATAATATATAATCTATTTATGATATATATATACGATTATTTTAATATAAAATAAATTAATATAAAATGAATTAATTAATTATTTTATTATAACATAATTATGGTATATTGTATTGGATTAACTGGATTTATATCTTCTGGAAAAAGCACTGTTGCTAATTTTTTTTCTGAAAAAAATATTTCAATAATTGATACTGATCAAATTGTAAAAAAATTAATTAAAAAAAAAACCTTTTTTTGGAGAAAAATTATTCAAAATTTTGGAACATCTATATTAGAAGATAATCAAGAAATTAATCGTATTCAACTACGAAATATAATTTTTCATAATTTTCAAAAAAGAATATGGATAGAAAATTTATTGCATCCTTTTGTTCGAAAAATAACTAATAAAAGAATTAATAATAATAAATCAATATATTGTATTATTGCTATTCCATTACTTAATAAAAAAAAATTATTAGAATATCCTATTAATAGAGTTTTATGTGTATTAAGTACTTTTGAAAAACAAATAAGAAGGTTTCTTATGAATCAGAATAATAATAAAAAAATATTTAAAAAGATTATAAATTCTCAACCTTCTATAAAAGAAAAATTAGAAATATCTAATGATATATTGCTAAATATAACAAGTAAAAATCAATTAAAATCTGATACATTAATTTTACATAAAAAATATTTAGAATATGCAAAAATTTTTAAAAAAAATATATAATCTTTTAAATTTAATGGTATACTACGTTATATTTGATAATAAAAATTTATTAAATTTTAAATTTAATTATCTAGAAATTTTACTTTAATATTTAACATAATATATGAAGGATTAAGGGGGCGTTTAGGATTCGACAAAATATATGAGGTTTGAAGTGCATGTCGAGTGATAATAGTTTCTCTCGTAATTATGAATAACTATTATATTTTAAATAAACGGAAAAGAAAATGATTATGAGATACAATTTGTAAGAGAAGAAGTAGCTCAAAATGATGAATGTTTTACAGAAGAAAAAGTTGCTTAAGTAAAACTTTGTTAACATGTTAACAACATCAACAAAATTATAACATATGGCTTGCAAGTTATAAGGATGTTCATATTATAAGCAAGATCGCCGTATTATTTTATTTTTCATTAAAAAAATATGGTTAAATAATTATATGAAAAACTCAATTGTTATTTATTGATAGTTTTGCAAATACAATTGTTTTAACATATAAACTATCTACACATGTAGATCTGAAAAACTGATTTTTTTTGGACGCGGGTTCAAATCCCGCCGCCTCCACCACAATTTTATAAAAAAATATTTAAAAACTTATCATTTTAAATTTTATGATTAAGGAGAATATCAATGTCAGATGTTATATTATTAACTGTTGAAAATGTTGTATCTCTAGTAAAGAAAATTGGCATTTCTCAATGTTTTAAAAGATTAAATTTTCAACTTAAATATGATTTTAGTAATTGGGAAAAATACCAACTTTCTCCAAGACATGCTACACATTTTTCTGATGGAGTTATTGAATTAATGCCATTTTCTAATGAAAAATATTACAGTTTTAAATATGTTAATGGACATCCAATAAATACAAAAAAAAACAAACAATGTGTCTTCGCTTTCGGTGCACTTTCTAAAATATCTGATGGTTATCCTTTAATGATTTCTGAAATGAGTTTATTAACAGCATTAAGAACAGCAGCGACATCAGCTTTGGCTTCGCATTATCTAACAAAACCTAATGTAAAAATTATGGGCATAATTGGAACTGGAGCACAATCTGAATTTCAAGCATTATCGCATCATTTTTTATTAGGAATAGAAACTATCCGTTATTTTGATATAGATCCTTTTGCTATGCATAAATTTTCAGAAAATTTAAAAAAATATCCTATTAAATTAATAGCTTGTTCCAGCATTGAAGAAGTGGTGAATGAAAGTGAAATTATTACAACACTTACAGCTGATAAATCATGCAATAAAATACTAACTAATTCTATGATACAACCTGGTGTACATATTAATGCCGTAGGTGGAGATTGTCCTGGAAAAGTAGAATTAGACCCAAAAATCTTGGAAAGATCGAAAGTTATTGTAGAATATACCAAACAATCACGTATTGAGGGAGAAATTCAAAATTCTCCAAATACTGATCCATATGCAGAACTATGGGAAATTATTACTGGAAATAAAATTGCAAGATCATCTAATGATGATATTACAATTTTTGACTCTGTTGGAATTGGAATGGAAGATTTTAGTGTTTTATTATGTTTTTATGAATTATCAAAAGAATATAATATTGGAAATACTATTTCTATTATACCTAAATTAGAAAAAAATATTAAAAATTTATTTTCTTTACTAAGATAAAAATTATTAATTTATTACAATTTTTTAAATTTATTTTTATAGAGATACAGAATATTTTGTGTATCTCTATAAATTTAAAAAAATAATTAAAATTTTTATTATTTTTTTATATTAGCGAATATAATAATTATATTTTTTTATGAAAAATCTGTATTTAGAATATATAAATATAAAAAATTAATCTTTAATTTTAAAAAATGATTTATATATAAAATATTAATATGATAATATAATTATTTTATTTAATATTAATTTTTTTAAAAAAAAATAATTTTTTCAACATATTAGAATATAATACATCCTAATTAATATATAAACATTATATTCACAATTAATTTTTCTTATAAACAATAATTCAATAATTTTTAATATTTTTAATGTTTTTTATACAATATCTTTTGCATAAAAATTTATATTTTATTTTATTTAAATGTTTTTCAGATATTTCATTACTTTTAATATCAGTGATTATTCCTTTTTCTACATAAATAACTATTTTTTTTGCATCAAAATTTTTTATTTTCTGTACAAATGGAGGTGTTTTACCAAAACACCATTCCCAAGTTACAAATTTTTTTTTGTTTATTTTATATTTTTTTGCAGATATTTTAATAATTTTTTTTTTAGAATCTAATTTTGCAAAAGATATTAAAGCATCTTGAATTTTTGAAATATTTAAATTAGGTTCAATTTGATTAAGATTAATTACTGGACTTATTATAGACTTTATTCCTTTAGAAATAATTCCTTTATTAAAAGGTTTTAAATATTTTTTTAAATTTTTTAAATTACAATTAACTAAAAGTGTTAAATGTTGAAATGCATAGTCTTTAACATGTCTAAAGGCAGAACCAGAAACTTTATAGTTATTGCTATTATAATGTACTATTAAATCATTTCGTTCATTAGAAATTAATTTAATTCCTAATGTATTTATTATTTTAGAAATAAAATCTAAATTTTTTATAATGGAATGTTCTTTTATGGCAGAAAAAATAGTAATATTAAGATTTCCAAGATCATGATATACAGCTCCTCCACCACTTTGTCTTCTAACTAATGGAATATTATTTCTTTGCATTTCTTTTAAATTGCATTCTATCCATGGATTTTGCGCTCTTCCAATAACAATACATGGAAAATTCTGCCATAAAAATAATGTTTGATTACTTTTTTTTTGGTTTAATAACCAATCTTCAATTGCAAGATTGATAAATGGATCATGGCAAGTAGAAATATATATCATAATTATATTTTCATATATAAAATGCTTATAAATTTGCAACCCCAATTGTATTAAATCCACAATCTGCATAAATTATTTCACCTGTAATTGCTGATGATAAATCAGAAGATAAAAATGCCGCAATATTTCCTATTTCTTCAATTGTTACATTTCGTCTTAATGGAGATATTTTAGCATTATAATCTAATATTTTTCTAAAACCTGAAATCCCTGAAGCCGCCAAAGTTCTTATAGGTCCAGATGATATTGCATTTATACGAATATTATCAGGACCTAAACTTTGAGAAATATAACGTATAGAAGATTCAAGAGATGCTTTCGCTAGCCCCATAGTATTATAGTTAACAACAGTTTTTTGAGAACCTAAATAAGTTAATGCTACAATAGAAGAGGGGCTTTTTTTCATCATATTTTTTGCTGATTTTGCTATTGCACATAAACTATAAGAACTAATTTCATGTGCAGTAAGAAAACCTTCTCTTGTTATATTTGAAAGAAAATCACCTTCTAATTGATCCATAGGAGCAAATGCTATGGAATGGATAATTCCATCAAAGTTTTCCCAATATTCTTTTAACATATCAAATAAATTATTAATTTGATTATCAGAACTTACATCACAAGGTAATATAGAGACAGGATTAAAAATTTTTACTAATTTAGATATTCGATCTTTAAATTTTTTATTTACATAAGTAAAAACCATTTTACCACCTTCTCTATGTATAGCTTTTGCTATACCAAAAGCAATTGAACGGTTACTCATAATTCCAGTAACTAAAATTTTTTTTCCTTTTAAAAATCCCATTTTTAACTCCTTGAATTTGATAATTGAATAATAGTTTTACCTTTCATATAAGATTGCAATACTTTAGGTATTAAGATATTACCATCAATATTTTGATAATTTTCCATAATAGCTATCAATGTACGACCCACAGCTAATCCAGAACCATTTAATGTATGTAATAACTCAATTTTTCCTGTTTTTTTGTTTTTCCATCTTGCTTTAATACGACGAGATTGAAAATCTCTACAGTTAGAACAAGACGAAATTTCTTTATATTTATTTTGACTTGGAATCCAAACTTCTAAATCATAAGTTTTGCTTGCACTGAATCCAGTGTTTCCTGAACATAATTTTGTTAAACGATAAGGCAATTCTAATTTTTGTAAAATTTTTTCTGCATTTTTAGTAAGAGAATGAAGTGCAAAATCAGAATTTTCTGATTTTACAAGCTGTACTAACTCAACTTTATCAAACTGATGTTGACGCATTATTCCATATGTACTTTTACCATAGGACCCTGCTTCTTTCCTAAAACAAGGAGAAAAAGCTACCATTTTTATAGGAAGATCTTTATCAGAATAAATTGTATTAGATGCAATATTAATTAATGAAACTTCTGAAGTTGGAATTAATACAAGATTAGAATCGCCTTGAATATAAAAATAATCTTTATGAAACTTTGGTAGTTGTCCTGTTCCAAACAAACAATGTTTTTTTACAAGATAAGGTATATATACCTCAACATATCCATTATCATAAATATGAACATCCATCATAAACTGAATTATAGCTCTGTATAATTCTGCTATTTCACCTTTCATTATACTAAATCGAGAACCAGATAATTTGCTAGAAGTTTTTAAATCTATTCCTTTAATAGAATGAGATAATTGAATATGATTCATTGGAATAAAATCAAATTTTTTTGGATTTCCCCAACAGTAGATAATAATATTATCAGATTCATTTTTCCCTTCAGGAACATCAGAATCCAATAAATTAGGAATTGTTGATATATATTTATTTAATTGAATTTGTAAAAAACTAATATTTTTGTTATTTTTTTTTATTTTTTGAGATAAAAGATAAGCCTCTTTAAATAGAGATTGATTATCTTCTTTTTTGCAAGAAAAAGAATTTTTTTTAGAAATTTCATTATGTTTTCTTTGTAAATATTGATTTTCATTTTTTGATTTTTGCAATTTATTTCTTAAGGAAATAAGTTGTGAAAAATCTATTGAAAAATTTCTTTTTTTAAGATTTTTTATAATCTTATTTGGATCTTTATCTAATTTTTTAATATTTATCATAATAATGAATAGTATTTTTATATTAATAATACATATAATGAAATATATGTAAAAAATAAATTTTATTTTATAATTATTAATTTTATAAAATTTTTTCTTTATTTCTTATTATTTTTTTTAAGCTTATAGTTATTGCTAGCGCACTAGCTATATAAATAGAAGAATATGTTCCTATAATGACTCCTATAATAAGTGCTAAAGAAAATCCATATAATGTTTCTCCTCCTAAAAAATATAAAACCAATAAAACTGATAAAGTTAATCCAGATGTAATAATTGTACGTGATAAAGTTTCATTTATAGCTTGATTAACTATTTTTAATACAATTGATTTTGTTGTTCTGGAATAGAAATTTTTAAATTTTTCTCTTATTCTATCATAAATTACTACAGTATCATTTAACGAATATCCAATAACAGCAAGAATAGCTGCTAATGTATTTAAATCAAAAGGTATTTGAAAAAAAGAAAAAAATCCAAAGATTATTAAAGGATCATGAGCTAAAGCTATTATAGAACCAATAGAAAATTGGATTGTAAATCTTATGCTAATATAAAACATCATAGCAAATAAAGAGATCAAGATAGCTAAGAATCCTTTTTTCATTAAATCTTTTCCTATTTCTGGTCCTATATAATTAACAGAAAGAATTTTTCCATATTTTTTAAAGACTTTTTTAATTGATTTTATTATTTTTAAAGGTATTTTTTTATTTGATTTTGTATCCATATCTGTAGTTTGTATGGAAATTCTAAGATCTTTTTCACCGCCAAAAGTAACTATTTTTATATGTTCAATACCAGAAATTGTAGAAAATTTATTTTTTAATCTTTGTATTTGATCATTAGAAAAATCCGAATTTAAATGAATTTCTATAGCATAACCACCAGTAAAATCTAACCCCCAATTTATACCTTTATAAATAATAAAAAATACAGAAAAAATGCTTAAAATAATAGAAAAAAATATTGCAATTCTTTGAAATCCTAAAAAATTAATATTAGTTTTTTTAAAAAATTCCATTTTGTTTTATAAACTTATATGCCAATTGATAAATATCGTAATATCATTTTTTTTGAAACAAAATAATTAATTAAAATACGAGTAACTATTAAAACAGTAAACATTGATGATAAAATACCTATCATAATAGTAATAGAAAAACCTTTTATTGACCCAGTTCCAATTGTAAATAGAATAAAAGAAACAATTAATGTGGTAAGGTTTGAATCTATAATTGTTATATTAGTTCGTTGATATCCTATATGAATAGCTTTTTGCAAGAAATTGCCTTTATTAATTTCCTCTCTAATACGTTCGAATATAAGAACATTAGAATCTATATTCATGCCTATATTAAGAACAATTCCTGCAAGACCTGATAATGTAAGAGTTGTATTAGGTATAATTGACATTATAGCTATAATAAATATTAAATTTAATAATAAAGAAATATTTGCTATAATACCAAAAGCATGATAATAAATTACCATAAAAATGGTAATTAATAACATAGAAATGTAAATAGAAATTTTACCCATACGAATATTTTCAATTCCTAGCGAAGGTCCGATTTGCTTAGATTGTACAATCTTTATTGGGGCAGGTAATGATCCTGAACGAATATTTAATGCTAAAATTCTAGCTTCACGAATATTATTAAGTCCTGATATTTGAAAACTATCTCCAAGTTTTTGTTGAATAGTAGCAATGCTTATTATACGTTCATCAGTATCAAATTTAGACTTATTAAAGTTATTATGAATTAAAACAATTGCCATTTGTTTCCCAATATTTTTTTCTGTGATATCACTGAATTTAGAAACTTCTTCGCCAGAAATTCTAATATTAACAACTGGTAAGTTATTGTCTTCTGAATAATTTACTTGCGCATCAATAATGGACTTTCCATTTAGTACAATCTGATTTTTTAATACAAAAAAACTTTTTTCTCCTATAGGAGATAAAAAATAGTAAATAGATCTTTTTGGAGATTCTGATAATATAGCATTGTTATCAACTAACATAAACTTAATACTAGATGTCCCTCCTATTACTTCTTTTGCTTGAACTGCATCTTGTAAACCAGGTATTTCTATTGCTATTTTTGTGTTTCCTTCTTTCGACACACTTGCTTCTGAAACGCCTAATTCATCTACACGATTCCTCATAACTTCAATTGTTTGATCTATAGCAGATTTTGATATCATTAATAAAATATTTGGAGAAACTACAAGCTGGATTTTATTTTTTTCTTGAAAGAAATTTTGATTAAATAACAAATTAGGAAATTTATGTGAAATTAATTTTTTTATACGATCTATGGATTTTATATTATCGCTTTCAATGATGATTTTATTATTATTAATTTCCATATGTTTAAAATAAATATTTTCATTATATAAATTTTTTTCTAATTTTTCTATTTCTCTTGTTAAGTAATTTTTTATAACAACATTTGTATTTATATCAATTAAAAAATATACTCCCCCTCGTAAATCTAAACCATATTTTATAGGATGTGCATGAAAAATTTTCAACCAGTATGGTATATCAGAATACATATGTATAGCAACAGAATAATTATTTTTTAAAAAATTTTTTATTAATTTTTTAGCTTGTATTTGTAAGTTAGTATTTGTAAATACTATTTCTAGTATATAATGACTATATAATATTTTTTTATAAGATATTTTACACTTTTTAAGTGTAGACATAATTCTTTGCATATTTTTTATTGACATTATTTTCCCTTCTTTAGGAGAAATTTGTAATGATGGATATTCTCTAAAAAAATTAGGCAATGCATATAAACATGCTATGAATATAATAAATAAAATAAAAAAATAATAAATTTTTTTCCCTATAGAGATAGGAAATAAATAATTTTGATTTGATACCATAAATATAAAAATTACCTAAACTAAATATTAATTAAAGAAAATGGTCCCTTTAGGAAATAAATTAATTACTGATTGTCTTTGAATTTTAATAAAAATTCCATTATTAACCTCTAATTCTATTATTTTATCATTTAAGTTTTTAATTTTACCAAAAATTCCACCAGTGGTAACAATTTCATCGCCTTTTTTTAATGAAGCAAGTAAATTTTGATGTTCTTTATTTTTTTTTCTTTGTGGTCTAATCATAAAAAAATAAAAAACTGCAACAAAAACAAGAAGGAATAATATTGACTGCCAATTAAATCCATTAGAATAAGAAATCTGACTACTATTATTAGCGAATACAGGAATAAAAAAACATAGTAATATTAAAAAAAACATTATATACATTGTTAAAATATATTTTATAAATCGATATTACGTTATATTTTACCATAAGAAAAATTGCAATCTATAAAAATATATTCATTATTACAATTTAAATATACAAATTAATATCATTTCTTTTTTTTATCCAATAAATATTTTTCCATTTTCTTAACCAAGAAAGTTGTCTTTTTGCTAATTGTCGAGTGGCAATAATACTTTTTTCAGATAAATATTTTAATGGCAATTTTCCCGAAAATACTTGCCATGCTTGTTTATAACCTACAGATTGCATAGATGGTAGAGATTCATGTAAATCATATCTTCTATATAAATTTTCCGCTTCTTCTAAAAAACCTGCTTTTAACATATTATGAAAACGTATAGAAATACTTTTATGTAATAAAACTCTATCTTCTACAGGAATTCCTAGTATTTTATAAGAATAAGGGTAACATATACCTTTTTTATTTTTCCATATTTGAGATATAGAACATCCAGTGATAGAATAAACTTCTAATGCTCTTTGTATTCTTTTTTTATCATTAAAGTTTATGCGAGAATAAGATTCTGGATCTATCCTTTTTAATTTTTTATGCATAATTTTCCAACCATTTTTTTCTCCTTCTTCTAAAATTTTTTTTCGAATACTATAATTTGCAATTGGTAAATCAGACAATCCTTTTAATAAATATTTAAAATACATCATACTTCCCCCAACTAATAAAGGTATTCTTCCTCTATTTCGTATAATTTTTATAGCATTGAAAGCATCTTTTATAAAAAGAGCAACAGAATATATTTTTGTAGGATCACATAAATTAATTAAATGATGTGGTATTTTTGATAAAATCTTTTCTTTAGGTTTTCCTGTTCCAATATTTAAACCTCGATAGACCATAGTAGAATCTACACTAATAATTTCAATTGGATAACGACTAGCCCATTCAATAGCTAGTTTTGTTTTACCAGTTGCTGTTGCTCCAAGAAGAAATAAAGTTTGAAATTTCATAAATCATTTATTTTAATGTAAATATTTTTTTAGCTTGCATTTCAATTAATCGACTAGTTGTACGTTGAAATTCAAATGATAAATCATTTCCTACATACATATCATTAATAGAAACCATTGTTGATATGAATAAATTATTTTTAGAATTATACATTTCATCTACTAAAGTAATAAACCTTCGCGCACAATCATTCATATCATCTTTCATTTTAGGAATATTGCTAATAAATATATTAGTAAAACGATTAGATATTTCAATATAATCATATAAATTGGTAGGCAATATACAAATATCAAAAAAATCAAACCAAACACTTATTTTCCCTATTCTTAGGGTTTTTATTTTTCTTCCGGAAATTATTAAAGGAATATTTTTTGTAAATTCTTTCTCTAAATTTAAAAAATATTTATACATATATCTTTCTTGAAATTTTGTTTTTTTTATTTTTAAAGAATTTTTTGATGTTCTATAATCAATGGTATTTTTTATTTGTATAACATGCATATTTTTATTTATTTCTGTAATAATGGGTAATATTTTTTCTTTTTGAATTCCTCCTTTATAAAGAAAATTTGGTTTTATATTAGAAGTTAGAATAAAATAAATATTTTTTCTAAATAGAAATTTAAATAATTTTTCTAAAAAAAATGTATCAGAAATATCATTTAAAAAAAATTCATCAAAACAAAAAAGAAGAATATTTTTGCATATTTTTTGAATTACCCGTTCAATAGTATTTTTATTTTTTTCTATAGAAATTAATTCTTTATGTATTTTTTGTATAAATCGATTATAATGAAAACGCCTTTTTGTAGAAAAAGGTAAAGATTCATAAAATAAATCCATTATAAATGTTTTTCCAACACCTACATTCCCCCAAATATATATTCCTTTATTTTTTTTTTTTGATTGAAAAAAATTATAAAAAAATATTTTTTTTCTTTTTACTAAATGAAACCAAACAGGTTCTAATTTTTTAACTAAACGATATTGAGAAGAATCTTTTTGAATTTTATTTTTACAAACATTTAGATAATACTTTAAAAATGACATAATTTTTTTAATTTTTTTTTAAAAATTGGAGATAAAATATTTTGTAATTGAATTAATTTTCCATGAAAAAAATGACTAACTCCTTTGAGCCTAATTAAATGAAATGAAATTTTATGATTTATAATCCATTTTAGTACATTTTTTGTATCAATAATTTCATCATCATCATTATGTATTACAGTCCATGGAACATTAGTTTCCAAAATACTATTGTAAGTCGAATTAGTAATATTAGGTGAGATAGTAAACAATTGATCTATCGGAAATAAAATAGAAACACGATAAGCAATTGAAGCACCAAATGAAAATCCTCCTAACCAAATTTGATAAGAAGGATAATTTTTTTTAATCCAAAAAAGAACAGAAATTGTATCGTCTATTTCACCATATATATTTCCATATTTTCCCTCACTTTTTCCGATACCTCTATAATTAAATCGTACAGAAGAAATGCCCATTTTTTTACATAAACGTACTACAGTAGTAACGACTTTATTTTCCATTGTTCCTTGAAATAAAGGATGTGGAGAACACATTAAAAATACTATTAATTTGTTTTTTTCATCAATCTTCTTTACATTATTGACAGCTATTTCAATTTTTCCTACTTTGCCTTGAATCCAACATATAGACATATATTTATAATATAATTTTAAAATTTTTTAAAATTATATATTTGAAAATATTTTTTTGTAGAAAAATATAAATATATTAATATAATTTCATTTAAAACTCCTTGCTTAATACAAAATTTATATGTAGGATAGTGCCAATTTTATTTTAGACAAAAAATATTCTTGGTTTTTTAAAGTGTGCAATTTCCATCTTACTATTTAGTATTAATACAATTTTTATTTTCTATTTTTTTTACAGTAATTTTTGGTATATTTTTAGGTAAAAAAACAGTGTTTTCTATATTCTCTGGGTCTTGTACTATATTTTTAGCAAATATTTATACAGTATTTTGTTTTTTAATAAAGAAAAATAATAATATTTATTCCAAAAATACAACTTTTTTTTTATGTAAAATTTTTTTTGGAAAATATATTATTATTGGAATTTTAGGATATTTATTTATTAAATTATCCAATTTAGATTGGAAATTATTTTTAATAGGAATTTTAATAATGCAATTTTCCTTTTTTTTAATTTTTATATTGCAAAAATTTATTCATAAATAAGGTTAAATTTTGATAAAAACTCATATTAATTCAGATATTTATATACAACATCATTTATTACATTGGATGTTCAATTTTCATTCAATGAAATTTGAACAAAGTAATAATTTTTTTTCTATAAATTTAGATACTTTAATTATTTCAATTTTTTTAGGATTATGTTTTTTAGGAATATTTTATTATGGGGTATACAATGCTACTTCAAAAACGCCAGGTATGTTACAAAATTTTATAGAACTATCTTTTGAAACAGTTGAAAATATTATTGAAAATTCTTTTTCTTTCCGAAAAAGAAAATATTTTATTATATGTTTAGCTATAACTATATTTTTTTGGATATTTTTAATGAATTTTATGGATTTAATTCCTGTAGATTTTTTACCAAATATTATGAGTATTTTTAAAGTCAGTACATTTAAATCTGTTCCTACTGCTGATCCTATGTTAACTTTTGCCTTATCTTTGATAGTTTTTTTTTTAACAATATATTTTCATTTTTCAGAAAAAAATATACGAAAAATTCTTCAGGATTTTTTAATTCATCCTTTTGGAATATATTTTTTTCCAATTAATATTATTTTTTGTTTAATAGAAAATTTAGTAAAACCTTTGTCTTTAGCTTTAAGACTTTTTGGAAATATGTTAGCAAGTGAATTAGTATTTTTTTTAATTGCATTATTACCTTGGTGGATCCAATGGTTACCTGGTAGTATTTGGTCGGTTTTTCATATTTTAGTTATTACAATTCAATCTTTTATTTTTACAATGCTAACTATTGTTTATTTAAATATGGCTCAAGAATAGAAAATATATATTATATAATTTAAAATTTTATTTTTTTTAAGGAGATAAAAATGCAAATTTCTGGACAAATTATTGCAAATATAGAAAGTGCTACTGCTATTGCAGCTGCTTTATTAATTGGTTTATCGGCATTAGGAACTGCAATTGGTTTTGGTATATTAGGAGGAAAATTTTTAGAAGGGGTATCTAGACAACCAGAACTCACTGGATTATTAATGACACGTATGTTTTTAATGGCAGGTCTTATAGATGCATTTTCTGCTATTTCTATTGCAATGGGACTTATGTTATTATTTGGTTCTAATCCATTGCTAAATACAGTTATTTCTCATTTAAATATATCTAAATAATATATGTATTTATATTATAATATATATATTATTTTTCTAAAAATAAAAAGGATAGGTAGTATATTTTATGAATATAAATTTAACAATAATAGGTCAAATGATCACTTTTTTAGTATTTATATTTTTTACTATGAAATACATATGGCCACCTTTAGTAAATGCATTAAAAATTAGAAGAAAAAAAATTGCAAATGGAATAAAAGCCGCTTCTCTTGCAGAAACTAAATTAAAAAAAGCGCAAGATGAATCCTGTTTAATTATTCAAAAAGCAAAAAATCAAGCTAACAATATTTTAAATAATGCTAATATTGATGCAAATAAGATTATTAATCTTTCCAAAAAAAAAGGACATAATATTATTAAAGAAATGAAATTATTAGCAACTAATCAAATACAACAAGAAAAATTAAAAGTTAAAAGAGAATTGCACAAAGAATTTGTATCGGTTATTTTTGATATTTTACAAAAATTGCTATGTAATAATACTAATTTTTCTAAAAAAATTTTTATCCAAGATATTATTAAAGAGATAAAAGATATATGAGTTTTACTTCCAATATTTCAATTTCATATGCTAAATCTATTTATGAACTAGCAGTTGAAAATAAAAATATTCTTTCTTGGAAAGAAATGATGCAAAATATTTCTTATTTTTTTACAAAAAAAATAGTACAAAAATACATTTATTCTTCTGTTTTTTTATTTAAAGAATTGATAGATTTCTTTTCTGAAACATATTTTTTAACAAAATATCAAAAAAATTTTATGAAAATCTTATATAAAAATGGCCATTTATATATTTTTCCTAACATATATTATTATTTTGAAAAATACTATATTAATGATATATCTCATATTCAATCAGGTACTGTATATAGTACATATTCCTTAAAAGAAATACATATTAAAGATTTAGAAAAAATTATTAATAAAAAATTAGGAATTTCTATAAAACTAATAAATAAAATTAATCAAAAAATTATAGGAGGGATTTTTATCCAGATTGGAAATAAAATAATCGATATATCTACTAAATATAAGCTTAAATGTTTGTATACAAATTTGCTTAAATAATTTCAACTTAAAAGGGATAAATTTAATGAATTTAAGTTCTTCAGAAATAAGTGATTTAATAAAAAAAAGAATTCAAAATTTTGATTTTACTCCTGAATTGCAAAATACAGGATCTGTAATTAGTGTTAAAGATGGTATTGTACAAGTTTATGGTTTAGAAAACATAATGTATGGAGAGGTAGTTCAATTTCCTAAAAAAAATATATTTGGAATAGCATTAAATTTACAAAGTGATTTTATTGGAATAATTATGTTAGATAATAAAATTTTTCCTTTAGAAGGAGATATTGTTTATGGTTCAGGAAATGTATTGACTGTACCAGTCGGTGAATGTTTCTTAGGTAGAGTAGTAAATGCGTTAGGAAAAACTATTGATGGAGGAGATATAATTCAAGAAAAAATCTTTTCTCCTATAGAAAAAAATGCTCCAGAAGTAATTTTTAGAAAATCTATTAATCAACCATTACAAACAGGTTATGCATCTATAGATACACTAACTCCTATAGGCAAAGGTCAACGCGAATTAATTATTGGAGATAGACAAACAGGCAAGACAACAATAGGAATTGATACAATCATCAATCAAAAAAATAAAAATGTAAAATGTATTTATGTAGCGATAGGACAAAAACTTTCATCTATAGCAAATATAGTACAGGTTCTTAAAGATTATGATGCAATGAAATATACTATTGTTGTTTCTGCCAGCGCTTCTGAATCTGCAGCTATGCAATTTATTGCACCATTTTCTGGTTGTACTATGGGGGAATATTTTCGTGATAAAGGAGAAGATGCGCTTATTGTTTATGATGATTTAACTAAACAAGCGTGGGCATATAGACAAATATCTTTATTATTAAGAAGACCTCCAGGACGCGAAGCATATCCAGGAGATATTTTTTATCTGCATTCCAGATTACTTGAAAGAGCTGCTTGTGTAAATAGTGAATATATAAAAGAACGTTCTTGTGGAAAAATTCAAAAAAAAAGTGGTTCTTTAACCGCTTTGCCTATTATTGAAACACAAGCAGGAGATATTTCTGGATTTATTTCCACTAATGTTATTTCTATTACTGATGGACAAATTTATTTAGAAACAAATTTATTTAATTCTGGATTTCGTCCTGCTATAAATTCTTCATCATCAGTTTCTAGAGTTGGAGGATCTGCACAAACAAAAATTATAAAAAAATTAGGAAGTGCAATAAAATTATCTTTGGCTCAATTTCGAGAATTAGAAGCATTTTCACAATTTTCATCTAATCTAGATAGCATGGTCAAAAAACAAATTACATATGGAAAAAAAATGATGGAATTAATGAAACAAAAACAGCATAACTTATTAAGTATTTCTGAAATGGCTATTCTTTTTTTTGCGATTGAAAATGGTTATTTAAATTCAATAGAAGTTAATGATATTCAACATTTTAAAACTTCTCTAATTAATTTTTTTAAAAATCAATATTCTACAATTTTTCATAAAATTGAAATATCTGGCAATTATTGTGATAGTATTGCACAAGATTTAAAGAAAATAATTCTGGAATTTCAAAAAATCTATATTCCATAAAATAACGGATGTAAAATGATATCAACTAAAGAAATAAAATTAAATATATTAAGTATACAGAATACTAGGAAAATTACACATGCAATGGAATTAATTTCAGCTAATAAAATGAATAAAATTTACCATAATTTATTACACATAATTCGACCTTATAGTACTTCTTTTACTGAAGTAATAGAAAATATTTTATCTGCCCATTTAGAGTATCAACATCCTTTTTTAAAAAAACGCAATATTAAGAATATTGGATTTGTTGTAATATCAACAGATCGAGGATTATGTGGAAATTTAAATTTTCAAATTTTTAAACTATTAAAAAAAAAAATACAAATTTTTAAAGAAAAAAAAATCAATTCCTATTTACTAATAATAGGAGAGAAAGCAAAAGAATTTTTTTTTTCCTATGAAGATTCTTTATTTTATAAAATAAATTTTAATAATATACCTAAAATTGAAGATATTCAAAATCTTGTTAATACTATATTCGATTATTTTAATAAAGAAAAAGTAGATGAAATTTATATATTATACAATAAATTTTATAATGTAATGAAACATGTACCTATATATAAACGAATATTACCAATTCAAATAAATCAAAAAAAAGAAATATATAAAAAAGAAAAATCATACTGGGATTATATTTATGAAGGAAATCCTAAATTATTATTGGAATTTATATTTTCTAAATATATCTATTCCCAAATATATCATAGTATTATTGAAAATCTTATGTGTGAACATGCTGCAAGAATGTTGTCTATGAAAAATGCTACAGAAAATGCTGATGAAATTATTAATAATTTAAAATTACAATATAATAAATGTAGACAATTTACAATTACTAAAGAATTAGCAGAAATTATTTCTGGAAGTGAATCTATTTAAAAAAAAATAAAAATTTAAATATAAAGGAAAAAAATGGATACAGAATATAATCAAAATAATACAAAAGTAATTGGAAAAATTATTCAAATTATTGGTCCAATAATTGATGTTCAATTCCAAAATAATAAACAATCTTGTATTTATGATGCCTTACGAGTTCTTAAAACAGGATTGATATTAGAAATACAGCAATTAATTGGAAATGGTGTAGTAAGAAGTATTGCAATGGGTGCAATAGATGGATTGCAAAAAGGATTAGAAGTTGAAAATACAAGATCTCCTATAAAAGTTCCTGTTGGTCATAATACTTTGGGTCGAATTATTAATGTACTTGGAGAACCAATAGATAATAAAGGAAAGATAAAAAATGCAAAATATATGCCAATTCATTTTAAACCTCCATCTTTTACTGAACAATCTTTAGAAATTAAATTATTAGAAACTGGTATTAAAGTTATTGATTTAATTTGTCCTTTTTCAAAAGGAGCAAAGATTGGACTTTTTGGAGGTGCTGGAGTAGGAAAAACAGTTACTATGATGGAATTAATTAATAATATTGCAATTGAACATAATGGATATTCAGTATTTGTTGGTGTAGGGGAAAGAATTCGTGAAGGATATGATTTTTATCAAGAGGTACAATCATCAAATGTTTTAAATAAAGTTGTTTTGGTTTATGGACAAATGAATGAACCGCCTGGAAATCGTTTACGTGTGGCATTAACAGGGCTAACTATTGCAGAAGGGTTTCGAAACGAAGGGAAAGATATATTGCTTTTTATAGACAATATTTATCGTTATACATTAGCTGGAACTGAAGTATCTGCTTTGCTTGGTCGTATACCTTCTGCTGTAGGATATCAACCAAATTTAGCTGAAGAAATAGGATTATTACAAGAACGAATTGCATCAACAAATAAAGGATCTATCACATCTATACAAGCAATATATGTTCCAGCTGATGATTTAACAGATCCATCGCCAGCAACAATTTTTTCGCATTTAGATGCCACTATTGTTTTATCTAGAAATATAGCAGAACTTGGCATATATCCTGCGATAGATCCATTAGATTCGACTAGTCGTTTGCTTGATCCTATGATAGTAGGACAAGATCATTATGATACTAAAAATCAAGTACAAAAAATATTACAAAAATATAAAGATTTAAAAGATATTATTGCAATATTAGGTTTTGATGAATTATCAGAAGAAGACAAATTTGTTGTTTCAAGAGCAAGAAAAATCCAACGTTTTTTATCTCAACCATTTTCTGTAGCAGAAATATTTACTGGAAAATCTGGAAAATATGTGCCGTTGCAAACAACTATTCAAGATTTAAAAGGAATTTTAGAAGGTCAATATGATTATATACCAGAAAAATTTTTTTATATGATTGGTTCTATAAATGAAGCAGTAAAAAATTTTCAAAATGAAAAATAGAAAAATATATAAAAACTCTAAAAGAATGGAAGTAAAAATTATTTCTTTTAATCAAGGAATATTTTTTAAAAATCAAGCTAAATCCTTATCATTAAGAGGAGATAATGGTGATATAGGAATATTTCCCGGACATTTGCATTTACTTACTAAATTTTGCCTAAGTTTTATATATCTAGAATTAGAGAATATAGAAGAATTTTTTTTTGCTTCTGAAGGAATATTACAGGTACATCCCGAAAATGTTATCATTATTGTTAATACAATAGAAAATTTAAAAAATTTAGATATTGATTTATTAAAAAAAGAAAAAATCTTAAAAGAGTCTATTATAAAAAAAACAAAAGAAAAAACAAAAAAATTAAAATTATATAAAAAGATATTAGAAATAAATATGAAATTACATATATTTACATATTATAAAAAATAATTTAAATATATAAATTTTTTTTATTATCTATTAAAATAGATCCCTATAAAATAGGGATTCAATGTAAATAATCCATAATATTCCAATCCTTGGTTGAGGAAAAATAGGAAAAGATGTACAACAGTAATTTCATGTTTGTCTTATCAATTAACATTTTTAGTGGATAAATATACCTCAAATTTTGAATTAAATTTGTTTGATTTAACAGAAGATGTAGAAATAAAAAAAAGTTAAATATTTAGCGAAAAATTTTGATACAGTTTTTGCACCCCAACGTGGTCTTGCTCCAGAATTTATCAGCATTATAACACAATCTTTGATTAATAAATTTGATAAAATAGAACGTGCCAAAATGCTTATTGGTACATTACCATTAAATATCAGTAATATCTTACAATATGTAACAATTTAGTCAAAGGATGGATTAATTAATGAATATAGAAATCTTTGCCAAATATTAGAAAAAAGAAAGATAACATATGTTCCGGCTTTAGATTAAATAGAACAGGTAAAAAACCATGGTGAAAATTACGAAGCATTTCATATATCTGGCTGAGCTAGTTCTTTAATAGATAATTATGTTGGAAAAATTAATTATATAGATTGTAAAACTTTAAGATATTCAGGTCATATAGATAAAATCTATTTTTTAATGCAAGACTTAAATCTAAATTAAGATATAAATACTTTAAAAAAAAATTCTAGAGAATACCCTTCTATATTACATAATGTAATGTATTTATAGTTTATGTATCAGTTCAAGGTTATAAGAACAGTATTCTTAAAGAAGATAGCTATGCAGAAAAATTTTATCCTGCAAAAAAAATTGGGAAAAATTTGGTCGGCAATTCAAATGACTACCGCTTCTAGTCTTTGTATAAGTATTGTTCTTATGATTAAAAAAAAATTTTATGGTATTTACTTTTAGTACGGAAGGTCAATGTTATACATCTACAAGACGTTTATTAATTCATAAAGATTTATATAAATATATAATTGAAAATTTAGTAGATGCTTATAAAAAAATCAAAATAGGAGATTATATAAATTCAAATAATCATATGTGTCCTTTAATAGATCAAGATGCAGTTAATAAATATATTTCTGCAATACAAGATATAAAAAATACAGGTGGAAAATTTTATATGAAGGAAATTCTATTTCTAGAAAAAGTTTTTTATTGAACCAACTTTAGTTAAAGCGAAATATGATTTGCTTATTATAAAGTAAGAAACTTTTTCACCAATTTTATATATATATAACCATTTCATACAATTGAAGAAGTTATCATAATAAACAACGAAGTAGATCATATATTATATTCTGCAATTTTCACACAAAATTTACACATTTTAAAAATATTTTTATCTTCATTAAGAAGTGATTTTGGTATTGATAATTTTAATATAAGAACATCTATTTCTGAAATTGGAGGAGATTTTGGAGGAGAAAAATTCGCTGGAAATGGTAGAGAATCCGGAACTGACTCTCGAAAAAAATTATATGAGAAGACAAAAAAATACTATTAACTAGGATACAAGTTCTAATATTTATTTGGAACAAAGAATAATTTTTACATATTAAAGGAAGAAAATATTATGTTAAAAAATCTTTTTTTTCTAATTTATTTAAATATTTTTTAATTCAATATATCAATAATAATCACAAAACCAAAAGTCTTTATAATTTAATTAAAAATACAGAGGGATATGATGTATTAAAATATGATCATATTGTCTTTTCGAGCTATAAATCATCCATTTTTGGATATAAATTATACTTGTCCAACCTTTTTTAAAATCAGGTTATTTATTTTCAAAAAAATATTATTTCTCTAAAAAATGTATTTACGAAGAACATTTTGAGCATGAAAATGAAGATATGCCAAAAATTTTTATTAGTTAAATAGAAATAAAAAAATTTGATATATGAGTACAAAATATTTTAATAGAATGTATAAAAAATATTTCTTCTTCTTTATTAAAAGATTCAAAAAAATTATTAACTACTCAATCTTCATGTAAGACTTTATCTTGTGATAAGAATAATGAATTATTGAAAGTTTTGGAATATATTGCATGGTTTTATATATACGGATATTGTATAAATCATGTTGCTATTTCTGTGAATTATTTAAATAAATTTTCTAATTTGGAAACTTTAAATAAATTTATTACCTAAAATGAATTTAAATTAAATTCCTTTGAAGGAGAAATAAAAGGATCTAAAACTATCTAAATAAAAGGATTTAAAGCTATCTATCTTAGAAAATTTAGTACTAGATCTGAAGATTCCCTGGTTCAAAGTAAAAATACAGAGAATATCAATTCCAAATTGTTATTATTAATTTACTGAAAAATATAAAATGCCTAATGGAAAATTTTATTCTGGATTTATAGAATAATTTGCAGATCAAATATTTAAAAATACAGAAAATTTAAAATACAATTAAAAAAATTATTGATAATATAAAATATAATTTTTATAAGCAGTTTTTTTGATAGAATTTATCATTTCAAATAATCCGTTTTTTCTATTAGGGCTTAGATGGGTAGCAAGATCGATTTTTTTTATGAAATCTAGAGACATATTAAGAATATCTTTTGCCCTTTGTCCGGAATAAATTTTTAAAAGAATAGCAATTAAACCAGAAACAATAACTGAATCGCTAATTCCATTAAAAAATAATTTTTCATTTTTATGATAAGATATCATCCATACTTGTGATTCGCATCCTTTAATAAGATTAAAGTCTTTTTTTTCTTCTATAGGAAATTTTATTTTTTTGCCTAATGAAATTAAATACTCATATTTTTGATGCCAATCATCAAAAAATGAAAATGTTTCAATAATCTCTAATTGAGAATTAGTATAGAGTGGTTTCATATCATTCTTTATTTTTTTAACAAAAATTTTACTAAAAAATATATTTATTTCCAATATATAGAATAAAAAAAATAATATTTTTCTTTACTTTTTCTATATTTTTTATTATTTATTATTTATAATAACAAATTTTTAAAATTTTGTATTTTTTTATTTAGGTATAATATGGCTCGTATTTGTCAAATTACAAACAAACGTCCTATAATAGGAAATCATGTTTCTCATGCAAATAATAAAACAAAAAGAAAATTTTTTCCAAATTTACATACACATCGTTTTTGGATAAATAGCGAAAAGCGTTATATAAAATTGCGAATTACAAAAAAGGGTATTCGAATTATCGATAAATATGGTATAGAAAAAATGTTTACTCTTTTTAATAAAAAATTAAGGTAATCTTTACTTATGGCTAAAAAGGGGAAAAGAGAAAAAATTAAATTAAATTCTACTTCTGGTACAGGACATTTTTATACTACCACAAAGAATAAACTTAATACTTCTCAAAAAATAAAAATTAAAAAATTTGATCCTAGATTACGTTCGCATACTCTATATGAAGAAGGAAAAATAAAATAACTTTTTTATTTTTTTCTTTTATATACATGAAAAGTATGAGAATATTCATTTTTTAAATTGCACATAAATCTTTTTTTTGAAATTTCATTCCATTCTTTTAAAGAAAATTTTGGAAACTTTGCATCTCCATCAATATAACATTCAACTTTTGTAATATACAATGTTGTGGCTATTGGCATAAAGATACGATAAATTTGAGATCCTCCAGCAATTATAATATCTTGATTTTGATAATTTTTCATAAAAGTTTTTATATTTGTAATATATATACAATTAGAATAAAATTTTTTATAATGAGATAAAATAATCATATTTCTACCAGGTAATGCTTTATTTCCTATCGAATCAAAAGTTTTTCTGCCCATTAAAACATTTTTCCCTAAAGTTACCTTTTTGAAAAATTTCATATCATTTGATAAATACCAAGGTATACTATTATTTTTCCCGATAATGTAATTATAACTAATTGCTGCAATTATAGAAATATTTATCATTTTATACGGCTATTGGGGCTTTAATAGGAGGATGATGTTGATAATTTATTAATTGAAAATCTTCATATTGATATTCAAAAATTGTTTTTGGCTTTCTTAAAATTTTTATTTTTGGCAAAGTATATGGTGTTCGAGAAATTTGTGTGTATGCTTGCTGTATATGATTATTATATATGTGTATATCTCCTCCTGTCCATATGAATTCTCCAATCTCTAAATTACATTGTTGTGCTATCATTAAAGTAAGAAGCGAATAACTAGCTATGTTAAATGGAAGACCCAAAAAAACATCACAACTTCTTTGATATAATTGACAAGATAATTTATTATTATAAATATAAAATTGAAATATTATATGACATGGCATTAGTGCCATATATGATAATTCAGAAACATTCCAAGCGCTTACTATCAATCTTCTACTATTAGGATTATTATTTATGTTCCATATAAGATCTTCTATTTGATTAATTGTTTTTCCATTTAAACCGTTCCAAGAACACCATTGTTTCCCATAAATAGGACCCAAATTTCCATTTTTATCAGCCCATTTATTCCAAATAGAAACTCCATTTTTTTGTAAAAATTTTATATTTGTATCACCATTTAAAAACCATAATAATTCAAAAATAATAGATTTTATATAACATTTTTTTGTTGTTACTAAAGGATATCCTTTAGAAAGATCAAATCTCATTTGCCTTCCAAATATACTTTTTATTCCTATTTTTGTTCTGTCATTTTTATAATTTCCCTTTACAAGAACATCTTTAATTAAAGATAAATATTGTTGCATATTTTTATAGATATTTGTTAATGAATATTATATAGTTTTGTTTTTAAATAACTTTTAAGATTAATAAAATTTTATTTTTAGAAAATTTTTTTAATTTTTTTTTAAATATAATTCAGTATAACTTAAAAATTCGAAATTTAATATATTAAATTTGAATTTTTTGTTATTCATACATTTTATTAAAAATTACTTAAAAAAGCGAGAAATTTATATTTATGCCTATTATACGTGTAAAAGATACTGAGCCATTTGATGTAACTTTGAGAAGATTTAAACGTTCTTGTGAAAAAGCTGGTATTATTTCAGATATTCGAAAACACGAATTTTATGAAAAACCTACTGCTAAAAGGAAAAGAGAAAAATCTGCAGCTATAAAAAGACAAATTAAAAAATTAAAAAGAGAAAAACAAAGCAAAAGAAAATATTATTAATTTATCTATTTTAATTTTTTTAAAAAATCAAATTTGTATCAGTGTTAAAAAACAAAATTACCCGCGAATTTATTCAATATATTGTTAATAAAGTAAATATTATTGACATAATCAATATGCGTTTTCTCTTAATAAAGAGAGGAGAAAATTATATTGCATGTTGTCCATTTCATAATGAAAAAACTCCTTCCTTCACTGTAAGTGAAGTAAAACAATTTTATTATTGTTTTGGTTGTGGTAAACATGGAAATGTCATTCATTTTATTATGAAATACGACCATATCAGTTTTTTTGAAGCTGTTATTCAAATAGCAAATATTCTTCATTTGAAAATTCCTAGAAATAAAAAATTTTATATTCAGGAAAGACTTTATCAAGAAAAAAAAAATTTATTTCTTTATTTAGAAAGAATAAGAAAATTATATCATTCTAATCTAGAAAATAATTATTGTTCTAAAAAAGCTCAAGAATATATTAAAAATAAAAGAGGTCTAAAATTAGAAACGATAAAATATTTTTCTATTGGTTATTCTATAATAAATGATTTTTCTTTCATAAGAAAATTATCAAAAATTGATGTTTATTTTTTAATAAAAGCCGGGATATTAGTAAAAAATAAAGAAAAAATTTATGATATTTTTCAAGGAAGAATAATATTTCCTATACGAAATATTTATGGAAAAACAATTGGATTTGGAGGGCGTATATTAAATAATATTCAAAAATATCCAAAATATATAAATTCTCCTGAAACAGAAATTTATCAAAAAAAAAATTCTATTTATGGTGTTTATGAAATTCCTAAAAAAAAAAATCATCATTATCTTCTTGTTGTCGAAGGTTACATAGATGTTATTACTTTATTTGAATTTGGTATTAAATCTGTAGTTGCTACATTAGGAACTGCATTAACTTTACAGCAATTACAGAAAATGTATCAACTTTCTAAAAAAATTATTTTTTGTTTTGATGGAGATGAATCAGGTAGAAAAGCGATTTGGAAAATATTAAATATAATTTTGCCAACAATGGATGGAAATTATGAAATATTATTTTTATTCTTTCCCAAAGAATATGATCCAGATTCTTATCTTAGAAAATTTGGAAAAAAAATGTTTAAAATTTTAATAAACAATGCTATTCCTCTTTCTAATTTTCTTATAAAATCTTTCTTTTCTCAAAATATATATTTATCTCTAGATAAAAAAGCTAAAATTTTAAATAAAATAATTCCTATAATTAAATTAATTCCAAAAGGGAGTTTTTTAATTTTTATTTTAGAATCTTTATCAACAAAAATTACAATACATATTGATATTTTATATAAAATAATATATGAAGATTTTTCATATTTTGTGAATAAAAAGAGTATAAAAATAAATCCTATTCAACGTGCAATTGCTTATTTAATTCAAAATCCTAAATTAGGAAGATATATAAATATTCCTAAAATAGAAATACAAAAAAAAGAAAAAGATTTATATCTTTTTCAAAATTTATGTTCTTTTTTAAAGAAAAATATTATATCTAATAATGAAGATTTTCTCTCTATATTTATGAAAGATAAAAATGAAATTTGTATAAAAAAAGAAGAAAAAGATCTTTTTGCTCAACTATCTAATGTAGAACTTCCATTAAAAAAATTAAAAGATATTAAATATGAAATAGAAAATATTTGTACTAAATTTTATACATATTCAAATAAAATAAAATTAGAACAATTGATTATAAAATCTAAATCTAATAAACTTTCAGAAATAGAAAAAAAACAATTTTTTCAAATTATAAAAAAAAAAGCCAATAGATTTGAAATAAAAAAATAATATTTTTTTCAATTTCAAATAAATTGAATATTATTATTTACAATCATTTTATAATAATTTATTATAACATGCCAGTTTTGTAAAAAATCAATTTTCTTAAATAATTTTATATTAAAAATGTCAGAAATTATTCAAACTAATAAAATATCATATATTCATAATTTAATTGCTTTAGGGAAAAAACAAGGATATCTTACATTTACAGAAATAAATGATCATATTCCTAATGAAATATCAGATCCTGAACATATTGAAACAATTATAAATCTTTTAAATGACGTTAACATAAATGTATTAGAAAATCCTCCTAATACAGATGATTTTTTTGTTTCAGAAAATAATGATGATGAATATCTTGCAGAAGAAGCAGCTGCATTAGTTACAATAGATGGAGAATTAGGCCGAACAACAGATCCTGTAAGGATGTACATGAGAGAAATGGGCAAGGTAGAGTTATTAACTCGTGAAGGAGAAATAAAAATTGCTAAACGTATTGAAGAAGGAACAGTACAAGTTTTACAAGCAATTATTTCTTATCCCGCTATTATTGGTCATATTATTAATATATATGAATCCATCATTTTAAAAGAAGAGAAAGAAGATTTATATAATATTGTTAGTTCATTGAATTCATCTGATGATATTGAAATGGTATCAGGCGATTTTGGATCTTTATTAAATATTCAAAATAAAAAAAAAGAAATAAATAATTGTTTTTTTTCTTCTAAAGAAAAAAAAGATAATACATTGCCATCTAAAACTAAATTAGATGAGTTAATCAATTTTTTTGAAAAATTAAAAATTTTGCATGAAAATTTTTTATTTACACAAAAAAAAAAGAACATAAATTTTGAAAAATATAAAAAAGCTAAATCAGATTTGTCCGAATGCTTTTTAAAAGCAAAATTAACTACTTCACAATTTAATGCCATTACAAAATCTTTAAGAAAATCATTATCAGATATTCGAAAATACGAACATATGATTATGAAATATTGTGTAAAATACGGTGGTATGAATAAAAAAATTTTTATTAAAAGTTTTTCAAAAAATGCAACTAACTTATATTGGTTAGAAAATTTAATATTTAAATATCCAAAATTAAAAGAAACGATTTCTGTATATAAAGATGATATTATTAATATACAAAGAAAAATTCGATATACAGAAAAAAGGTCTTTATTGTCTATTTTTGACCTTAAATCTTTAAATAAAAAAATGGCTATTGGAGAAGCAAAAACTCGTTGTGCAAAAAAAGAAATGGTAGAAGCAAATTTACGTCTTGTTATTTCTATTGCAAAAAAATATACAAATCGTGGATTACAATTTTTAGATTTAATACAAGAAGGTAATATTGGTTTAATGAAGGCAGTAGATAAATTTGAGTATCGTAGAGGATATAAATTTTCTACTTATGCAACTTGGTGGATACGTCAGGCAATTACTAGATCTATTGCGGATCAAGCTAGAACTATTCGCATACCAGTACATATGATAGAAACAATTAATAAATTGAATCGTATTACTAGAAAAATAGTGCAAAACAATGGTAAAGAACCTTCGCCAGAAGAATTAGCAAAACACATTGATATTCCTGAAGAAAAAATTCGTAGTGTTATGAAAATTGCTAAAGAACCAATTTCTATGGAATCTCCTATAGGAGATGAAGAAGATTCTAATTTAGGAGATTTTCTTGAAGATGTAAATTCTGTATCTCCTATTGATTTTACAACTTATCAAAATTTAAGAGAAACAACTCGAAAAATTTTATCAGGTTTAACTCTTCGTGAATCAAAAGTTTTAAGAATGCGTTTTGGGATTGATATGAATACTGATCATACTCTTGAAGAAGTTGGAAAACAATTTGATGTTACAAGAGAAAGAATAAGACAAATTGAAGCTAAAGCACTTAGAAAATTAAGGCATCCAAGTAGGTCTGAGGCTCTTAAAACATTTTTGGATAAAAATAAGGAAGATGTTTAACTTTATAGATAAAATTTTAATAGAAATAGGACAGGCTATTACAAGTATAAATACTAATTCTAATATAAATCTTAAAGAAGAAATTAATGAAAATCAAAATAAGAAAATAAGAAAATTCAATAAAAAACAATTAAAACATATTTCTGGATTAATGCGTGTTAATCATTGTGGAGAAATATGTGCACAAGCTTTATATCGTGGACAAGCTTTTTTTTTAAAAAATAAAAAATTAAAAAAATATTTATATAGAACAGCTATTGAAGAAAATGATCATCTTATTCTATTTCATAAAAGATTAAAAGATTTACAAAGTTATCCAACTTTATTAAACCCCTTTTTCTATATTTTTTCTTTTAATATAGGAGTTTTAACATCTTTTTTTGGAAAAAAAATTATTTTAGGTTTTATACAAGAAACAGAAAAACAAGTTGTGCAACATCTAGATAATCATATAAAACAAATTTTGTATATACAAGATTATATAAGTTATAAAATTTTAAAAAAAATTAAAGATGATGAAATTTATCATGCAAAAAAAGCTTCATATATTGAAGAATATAAGTTGCCATCAATTATATGTTCTTTAATGAAATATTTATCTAAAATAATGACTATTGTTACATATTATATATAAAATATATAAATATTAAAATTTTATTTTCATAAATATTAAAAGTTATCCTTTTGTATAAAATTAATTTTAATGTATAATAATACAAAGTAATTTAAGTAAATAAATATTTAAAATGAAATTCAAAGATTTTATAAAAAAATTTTATTGTTTTAATAAAATTTTAACACCATCAATAATTTATTTTATTTTTGGATTTTTTGTAATTATTTCTATAATATTAGGAATGAATGATATTATAGATTCTTTTGGATATACTTATAATATAGAAATAGGTCTCTTATATAAAAGAGGAAATTTTTTGCTTTTTTTGTTAGGAACTATCAAAATAATAATTGGTACTATATTATCTAAAGTTTTTTGTGAATTAATTTTAATATTTTTTGAAAATAGAAAACATTTAAAAAAAATTAGCAAAAATATAGACAAAATTTTAAAAAAAAATAAAAAATTATATTTAGAAAAAAATATTATAAATAAAAAAGATACTGAAAATATATAATTTTATTTATTATTTATAAATAAATTAATTTTCTAATTTTTTACGCAATTTTTTCATTATATGATGATAATTTTTATTATGAAATATTTCAGAACCTATAACAAAAGAATTTACTCCAAAATTAGCAATTTTTTTAATATTTTGATATTTTACTCCTCCATCAATTTCAATAGGAATATTTTTATATTTTTTAAAATTTTGAAGAAGAATTTTTAATTTTTTAATTTTATTAAACGTCTCTGGAATAAATTTTTGATTTTCAAAACCAGGATTTACTGCCATCAATACAATTTTATCACATTTATCTAAAAAATCTATAATAGAATTTAATGAAGTAGCAGGATTTATAGCAAGAGCAGATTGACAATTTGCTCTTTTAATCAGATCTAAACTTTTATCAACATTTTGAGAGCATTCAGGATGAAATATAATTCCATTTGCCCCTGCTTCAATAGATCTCTTAATTAATAATTCCACAGGTTTTGCCATTAAATGTATATCAATAGGAATTTTTATTCCAAATTTAATCAAAGATTTACATATAATTGGTCCAAATGTTAAATTTGGAACATAATGATTATCCATAACATCAATATGAATTCTATCGGCTCCAGCTAATATAACACGATTTACATCCTCTCCTAAAGTAGCTAAATTAGCAGAAAGTATAGATGGACAAATACAAAAAGAATTATATTTAATATTTTTATGCATAATATTTATTTTTTACAATGTTTTTTAAGTATCTCATAAGATTCTCGAATTTTTTGTACCTTTTTAGTTGTTTTTTTTATAGCTTCTTCAGAAAAGCCCTTAGCAATTAATTTATCAGGATGATGCTGTTTCATTAACTTAAGATAAGTTTTTTTTATTTCATAAATATCATTAGTTGGTGAAATACCTAAAATAGAATAAGCTTGTTCAATAAGTTCATGTTTATTAATTTCATTATATGGTTTAGAACCATGATCATTATTATAATAATATTCAGAATAAAAATTCCATCCAGAATGGAATTGTTCTTTATAAGAAAAAGTGAAAAATATTGCTCGAAATTTTTCTTCATGAATTCCTATTTTTTTTGCAATTTTTAATAAAAAATTTTTTTCCTCTGAAGAAGGATTTCCATTTAGAAAAGCTATTTCCAATAAAATATCTATAAATGTTTTTTGTAACTTCCCATTTTGTATAAATATATTTTTAAATTCATTTAAAAAATCAAAAATATTAAAGTCGTCTTTTTTCCCTTTTTCAAGGTATTTTATTGCATATTTTTTTTCTATAGAATTTAAGCCAATATTTTTTATAATTTGTTCTATAAACATAAAATCTATAAAAATTTTAAAAATTTTTGAATATTTTCCTATTGTACTAAAAAGAGATCTATAAAAAATATTCATATTTTTTTTACTATATAAAATATGAATTGAACGGTTTTTATCAAAAAAATGTCCAAATACAATACCTATTAAAGAACCTATTGTTCCAAATAATAAAAAACCAAAAAAACCTCCTAATATTTTCCCAATCATATTAAATTATGAACCATTTTAATTTTTTAAAAATTTTAATATTAAATTTAATTTATGCATATGAAATTATTATATTATTTTAGATAAAAACTACTAATATAGTATATTCAGAAAATATCTAAACATCTATTTTTAGAGAATAAAAATATTTTTATTTATAAATTAATAATATTAACTATATTATAAAAATATTTTATACTTTATTATTATCAAATAAATAACATTATATCTTTATATCTTTATATTAAGATAGACATACAAAAATATAAACTTTTAAAAAAATTAAAATAATTTAATATGATATTAATCATTATGTAGAATATTTTGAATATTTTATATAAAATAAAAATTTATATTTATTATAAATAATTCTATATTTAATAATTTAAAAAAAATATTTATTCTAATTATAGAATTGTAAAAAATAGGATCATATACTCATATGAGTGGTATTTTTAATAAAAAAAAAATCATTTTTTTATTATTAACAATTTTTGTTTTTATAAATAATACAAAATCTTTAGCATTTGATAATCTTCTTATAGAAGATGATACTAAAAATATAGAAAAAAATATTACAGATGAAAAAAATGCAAAAATAGTAAATGAAATTGCAGCTATTGTTAATGGTAATATTATTACTAGTTATCAATTAGATAATGCAATAAAAACATATTATTTATTTCACAAAAAAAATAAAATTAATATTTTAATGATACAAAAAAATATATTAAAAAATTTAATTTTATTAGAAATTTATACACAGATTGCTATTACAAAAAATATTATAGCAACCAAAATAGATATTAAAAATATGATTGAAAATATTGCTAAAAAAAATAATCTATCTTCTATAGATATGATAAATTTAATTAAAAAAAATGGAATTAATTATAATTTATATAAAGAAAATCTTAGAAAACAAATATTAATGTTTAAATTAGAACAAAAAATAAGCAATACAATTATTATAAAACCTTATGAAATAAATTTATATTTACAAAATTTAATTAACAAATGCATACCGAATAATAATCTTTATCTTATATCTCATATATTAATTAGCTTTTCTAAAAATCAATCTAATGAAAATAAAAAACAATTGTATCATAAATCAAAATTTATTTTTGAAAATATTAAAAATAATAATATTTCATTTTTTAATGCTGCTAAAAAATATTCTGATTCGATAGATTCTTCATCAGGAGGATTTTTGTCCTGGAAAAAATTAGATGAATTTCCTCAAGATTTTATTCCTATTTTAAATAAAATGCAAATAGGAAGTATATATGGGCCATTTAAAATAGGCAAAGGATTTCATATTTTAAAATTAATCGCTAAAAAGAAAATATATCCTATATCATATTTATATAATGAATATTATATACAAAAAACTATAATTCCAATTGATTCTGGAAAAGAACTACAAAAAATTTTTTATAAATCAATATCACAATATAATAAAAAATTATCTTCAAATAAAAAAATTAAAAAAATTACTTATTGGATTTCAATAAATAATATAAATAAAAAAATACTTAATATTATTAATAATTTAAAGGTTGGAGAAATTAGTCAACCTTTAAAGGTAAATAATTATTGGATTATTATTAAATTATTAAAAATAAAATCAAAAGATGTTGATTTAAATTTTTTAAAAAATCAATCTATAAAAGATATATTTCAAAAAAAATTATTTAATTCTTTAAAAGAATGGAACATAAAAATACAAAATGATTCTTATATTAAAATTTTAAAACCTTCTTTAATTTAAAATATATATTAAAATGAAAAAAAATCATAAAATTGTTATAAGTGTTGGAGAACCTTCTGGAATAGGTCCTGATATAGTAATTAAATTAATGAAAATATATGCAAATCAAAAAATTAACGCTAAATTATTATTCATTGCTGATCCTAAAATAATATATAATCGTGCTGTTATTTTGGGAGAAAATATTTTAATCAAAGAAAAAAATGATTTTTCCTCAATAAAATCAAATGAAATATGTATATATCCTATTGTATGTCCTAATGTTATTCATCCTGGTATTATAAATCCAGATAATTCAATTTATGTTCTTTCCTGTATAAAAAAAGCTGTCAAACTCTGCCAAAAAAAAATAGCTGATGCAATGGTCACTTGTCCAGTGCATAAAGGTTTTATTAATCAATCAGGCATATTATTTTCTGGACATAGTGAATTTATTGCAAAACTATGTAATGTAGAACATATTGTCATGGTTTTAACGGATAATATATATAGAATTGCTTTACAAACTACTCATATAGCATTAAAAGATGTTTCATCATATATTACAAAAACAAGTTTGAATAAAAAAATTTCTATTATTCATTATAGTTTAAAAAAGATTTGGAGTATTTCCAATCCTAGAATAGGCGTTTGTGGACTTAATCCACATATAGGAGAAAATGGATATATAGGATCAGAAGAGAACTCTATTATTAGACCTACTATAGATAAATTAAATAATTATAAAAATTTTAATATATTTGGACCGATTTCTGCGGACACTATGTTTTCTGAATATCTCAAAAATAAATACGATATTATTTTAGCCATGTATCACGATCAAGGTATAGCTCCATTAAAAGCAAAATCTTTCGGAAAAATAATTAATATAACCCTTGGTTTGCCATTTATTCGAACTTCAGTTGATCATGGTACTGCATTAAAATTAGTTGGAACAAAATATGTAAATATAAATAGTTTATTAGAATCTATTAAATTGGCTAATTTTTTAATTAAATAATATATAATGAAAATTTATTCACATAAAATGTTTAGTCAAATTTTTTTACAAGATACCGATACTATTCATAGTATTATTAATTTTTTTAATCCAAAATCAGGAGAAAATATACTTGAAATAGGACCAGGTAATGGAGAACTGACAAAACATTTATTAAAAAAATGTAGTAATATATTTGCAATTGAAATTGATTATAATTTAAGCAAAAAACTTACTAATAAATTTAAAAAAAATATATATTTATATCAAGAAGATGCCACAAAATTTAATTTTTCAAAATTACATAAAAAAAAAATACGAATTATTGGAAATTTACCTTATCATATTACATCATCACTGCTATTACATATAATTAAATATATTCCATATATTCAAGATATGTACTTTATGCTTCAAAAAGAAATAGTGGAAAGAATAATAGCTAAACCTAATAATAAAAAATTTGGACGTTTAAGCATTATTATGCAATACCATTTCAAAATAAAAAAATTATTGTATATAAATGCAAAAAAATTTTTTCCTATACCTAAAGTTGATTCTATTTTTTTTAGCTTAAAACCTTATTATATATCACCCTTTGGAAAAGTGAATACAGAAATTCTTTCAAAAGTTACTAAAATAGCTTTTCAAAAAAGAAGGAAATTATTAACTAATAGTTTAAATAAAAATATTATAAAAAAACTAAAAATTTCAACTTTTAAAAGACCAGAATCTATACATATTAAAGATTGGGTAAAAATATCTGCGTTATATCAAGATTTAAATCTTCTATAAATAAAAATTAAAATATTTTTCGTTTCTATTTTTTTTATTTATTAATCCTAATATTACAAATATTATACCTAAAGTAATAAAAATATCAGCAATATTAAAAATAAAAAAACTATATCCCTTATAAAGAAATGTCATAAAATCTACTATGGATCCTATGGCAATGCGATTAATCAAATTTCCTGTTCCTCCACCTAATATCATAGATATGCCTATATTAATCCAAATATTTTTTTTATTTCTTATTAAGATTAAAGATAATATAAAGAGTATACAAATTGTTAAAAAAGATAATAAAATATGCATCCAAAAATTATTACCAGAAAAAAAACTAAAAGTAATTCCTGTGTTAAATGTTAAAAAAAAAAACAAAAAAATTTTTGATCACAGGATGTAATGTATAAGGTTCTAAAAATAAAATTACTAATATTTTACTTGAAAGATCCAAAGATAATATAATAATAGAAAAAAACCAATATAATGATTTTTTATACATAAAATCTTTTTTCTCCATCTTGAAAAAGATTTTCTACACAACGTCCACAAATATCATAATAATCTATATTAGATCCAATATTTTTGACTCTATGCCAACATCGTTTGCATTTTTTATAATTAGAAATAAAAATATCAATTTTTATATCTTCTAATGCAGTTTTTTCTCCTACAAAGGAATTATATTTTTTTATCTTAACATCAGATGTAATTAATAAAAATTTTAGTTCCTTTCCTAATTTCTTTAATAAAATTCTTTTTTCTTTTTTTAAATATAAAATAACATGTATATCTAGCGAAGAGCCAATTTCATTTTTTTTTCTTTTATTTTCAATAGCTTGATTAACGATATTTCGTAATGTTATAAAAAAATCCCATTCATACATTTGAATATGACTGTTAATAGGAATCTTAGAAAGATTCTTATACCATTTATCTAAAAAAACCCATTGTACTGATCTTTTGCCAGGAATTTTTTTCCATATTTCATTAGCTGTAAAACTAAGAATAGGCGTTATCCATCTCACCATTGCTTCTAATATATGATATAATACACTTTGACAAGATCTTCGAATTTTACTAAATTTTTTACATGTATATTGTCTATCTTTTATAATATCAAGATAAAACCCTCCCATATCTAAGGAACAAAATTCATATATTTTTTTTACGACTAGATGAAAAAGATAAGAATCATACAATTTGCGTATTTCTTTTTGAAAAGAAAGAGTTTTTTCTATAGCCCATTGATCAATTAGAACCATATCTTCTGTATTAATTAGATCTGATTCAGGACAAAAATCCTTTAAATTTGCTAATAGAAATCTTATTGTATTTCTTATTTTTCGATAAATATCAATGGTAGATTTTATCATACTTTCAGAAAAAATTATATCACTTCGATAGTCAATTGATGCAGTCCATAATCGTAATATATCAGCTCCATATTTTTGAACTAATTTTTCTACAGAAACTATATTTCCTAATGATTTAGACATTTTTTTTCCATTTTCATCAATAATAAAACCATGTGTCAATACTGATTTATATGGAGCAGTTCCTATTGTTGCTATAGCAGACAATAATGAACTATGAAACCAACCTCTATACTGATCAGATCCCTCTAAATATAGATCAGCTAATGGTAGTTTTTTTTCTATTAAAACAGAATGAAAACTAATACCTGAATCAAGCCATATATCTAATGTATCATAAATAATATCATACTTTTTTTGATCATTTTTTTCTAAAAAATCAGATATTTTTGATTCAAACCAAGCTTCAATTCCTCCTTTAGCAACTTTACTAGCTATTTTTCGAATTAATTGAACTGTATTTGGATGTAAATTTCCAGTTTTTTTATGTATAAATAATGGTAATGGAGTTCCCCATTTTCTTTGTCGAGATATACACCAATCTGGACGATTTTCAATCATTTTTTTAATACGATTAAACCCCCATTTAGGAATCCAAGATATTTTTTCTATTTCTTTTATTGCTATGTTGGTAAGAAATTTATCATTCATTATGATAAACCATTGAGGAGTGGAAAGAAAAATTAATGGTATATTATGTCTCCAACAATAAGGATAACTATGTTTATATTTTTCATAATACCATAATTTTTTATGTTTTTTTAAAAAATTAACAATAATTGAATTTGCATCACTATAATATTTACCTCCTACTAAAAAAACATCAGATAAAAAAACACCATTATATTGAACTATATTTTGAAATTTAATTTTTTTTTCTAAAGAAATTTTATAGTCTTCTACTCCATGTGCTGGGGCTATATGTACTAATCCTGTTCCTATATCACATTTAATATTTTTTCCTAAAATAATAGGTACATTATATGAATTAAAAGGATGTTTTAGTAAAATATTTTCTAATAAATATCCTTTGCATTTTGCTAATATTAAAAAACTACTACATTTAGTTAATTGTATAAAAGATTTTACTAAATTTTCTGCTATAATAAATTTTTCAGATTTTTTTTGGATATCTATTAAGACATAATTAATATCAGCATTAATTGCTACTGCTAAATTTGCCGAAAGAGTCCAAGGAGTAGTAGTCCATACTATGGCACTAGCTATTTCAATATTTTTTTTAAAAATTTGGGAAATTTTTTTTATAGATTTTATATAAAATTTTACATAAATAGAATCAGAATTTTTTTCTTGATATTCTACTTCGGCTTCTGCTAAAGCAGATTCACATTTTGTACACCAATGTACAGGTTTAAAACCTTTTTTAATATACCCTTTCTCAAATATACTAGCTAAAATATATAAAACCTTAGACTCATATTGATATGACATAGTCAAATATGCGTTTTTCCAATCTGCTAAAATTCCTAATCTTTTAAAACTTTTCATTTGTTTATCAACTTGACTTTGTGCATAAATTCGACATTTCTTACGAAATATATTATCCATAAACTTATTTTTAGATTTACCATATTTTTTTTCTACTTGTAATTCAATTGGTAAACCATGGCAATCCCATCCCGGTATATAAGGTGCATCATATCCATCTAAAATTTTATATTTAATAATAATATCTTTTAAAATTTTATTGATAGCATGTCCAATATGAATGTCTCCATTTGCATAAGGCGGACCATCATGGAGAATATATTTTTTTTCTTTTCTTCTAGATTGTCTTATCAGTTGGTACAAATTTTCCTTTTCCCAATCCTTTAAAAAATCTAATTCTTTAAAAGATAAATTAGCTTTCATTGGAAAATCTGTATATGGTAAATTCAAAGTTTTTTTATAATTAGACATTTCTGTTATTTTAATTAAAAATTGAAAATTTTTTATTAGTATATCAATTATCATATATCTATGTAAAAATTTTTTAAATAATTTGCATATTTTAAATCTATATGCATTTGGTGTATCATAGATTTAAAACTTACAAATTTTTTTTCATCTCGTATTTTTTGCAAAAATATTACACTAACCAATTTTCCATAACATTGATCTTTAAAATCTAATAAATAAACTTCTAATAATAAATCATTATTTTTTATCATAGGTCTATTGCCTATGCTAGCAATGCCCTGTATTTTTTTATATTTTTTTATTCCTTGTACCTGAACATAATAAATTCCTGATAAAACCATCTTTTTAGAAAGATTAATATTAATAGTGGGGAATCCTAATTTCCTACCTAATTTTATACCATGAAAAATTTTTCCTGTAATAATATAATTTCTACCAAGTAGTTTTGATGCTAGATTAAATTTAGAATTTAATAAACATTCTCTTAACCAACTACTACTTATACGTTTTTTATTTATATATTGAGTTTTTACAATTTTAATTGTAAAATTTTTCAATTTTTTTAAAAAATCTATATTTCCTTTTCTTTTAAAACCAAATTGAAAGTCACGTCCAACTATAAGATATCTACATTTCATTTTTTGTATTAATATTTCATTTACAAAATCCTCAGGACTTTTTTTTAAAAATTTTAAATTAAAACGAATACACAAAATATAATCAATTTTTTTTTTTTTTAAAAAAATTAATTTATCTCTTAATGTCATTATCCTGGAATTTGTAGAATTTTTTGAAAAATATTCTTTTGGTTGTGGTTCAAAAATAATAACCATGCTAGGTAATTTTTTTTTTTGGGATAATAAAACAACATTGTCAATCAAACATTGATGGCCTTTATGCATACCATCAAAAGAACCAATAGTAATTATTGTTGATTTTGCCATAATATTTAAATTATTTATTCCCCAAATAAATTTCAAAATTTTATCCACCAAAATTTAAAAATATTTAATTTTACAGATGTTTTTTTAAGAATATCTTAAACTTGCAATTATAAATTGCAACATGTATAATTATCGACTAATAAAAGATTTAGTTCATTTACAACAAGGTACAATTATAAATTTAAATCTCTTATTTTTAATATTTATCCTATTGACTTATTTATTAGGTTCATTAAATAGTGCAATTATTATTTGCAGGGTTTTAAAGCTTCCATCTCCTAGATCGATAGGATCTGGAAATCCTGGTGCTACAAATATTTTTCGTTTAACTAATAAATTTTCTATAACTATATATACATTCTTAGGTGATTGTATAAAATCTATTATACCAATTGTTATCGGTCAATATTTCAATTTAAATGATACCATGTTATGGTATATAGGATTGACAGCTGTTCTTGGGCATATATTTCCAATCTTTTGGAAATTTAAAGGTGGCAAGGGTGTTGCTACATGTTTGGGAACATTGCTGGCTCTTAATTATATATTAGGAATAATTTTTATATTAACATGGATTTTTATATTAATTCTATTTAATTACTCTTCATTAGCATCTATAATAGCAATATTTTTTACATTAATATTTGCTATTTTTTTTAAATTATATATATATTATTTAATTCCATTAACTTTTTTATTTTCTATAATCTTTTTAAGACACTATAAAAATATAAAAAAAATTTTTTCTGGAAAAGAAAATAAATTGCTCAATAAAAACAAAATATGAAAGTTTGGTGGGCCTACCAGGACTTGAACCTGGGACCAATGGATTATGAGTCCACTGCTCTAACCAACTGAGCTACAGGCCCTAATTTTCTTTAATTCCAATATAAATTGGACTATGTATTATTTAGTATAAGTATTCATCTTTAAATTGTAAATATCTTATTTTTTAATTAAATATTATATATAATGTATAATAATATTATATATTTCAAATATATATAATTTATTTTTTAATTTAAAATTAAAATATGTTAAATAATAAAAAAGAATTATTAATTTAATTATGTTTCACAAAATGAGATCTGTGTCTAATAAAAATTATTACAATAGATATTTAAGACATTTTCCAATTATTGGTTTAAAAGGACAAAAGAAAATATCACAAAGTACTATTTTATGTATCGGCGCAGGAGGTCTTGGATGTTCTGCATTGCAATATCTTACTTCAATGGGTGTTGGGAAAATAGTAATTATAGATTATGATTATATTGAGTTATCTAATTTACAAAGACAAATAATTTATAAAGAAAAAGATATTGGAAAAGAAAAGGCAGTAATAGCTGCAAAATTTTGTTCAAGAAGAAATTCTTTTATTAGCATTTTATCTATAAAAAAAAAAATTACAGAAAAAAATGCTGCTCAATTAATTTTAAAAAATTATAATGTTGTAATTGATGCAACAGATAATTTTTTAGCAAAGTATACTATAAATAAAATTTGTCGGTTGCGAAATATTCCATTAGTTTCTGCAAGTATCTTTCAGTTCTCTGCTCAATTATCTATTTTTAATTATAATAAAGGTCCATGTTATGAATGTCTTTTTCCAATTACATCAAATCAAGAAGAAACGCATACATGTAATAGTGATGGAGTTTTAGGAGTAGTTCCAGGTATTTTAGGAAACTTACAAGCTATTGAAACAATTAAAATTATTTTAAACAAAGGAATTTTATTAAGTGGATTTTTACTTGTTATAGATTTTCTAAAAATGAATTTTTTTCAATATAAAATATTTAAAAATTCTAAATGTTGTAAAACACATTGTGGAAATAATGATAATAATATAATTTTATATAAAAATTCTATCAAAAATAATATTAAAATCCCTGAAATTAATGTATTTAAATTATCAAAATTAATAGGTAGAAAAAATATAAAACTTATTGATATTCGAGAAGAATATGAAAGAAAGATTTGCAAAATTAAAGAGGATATTTGGATTCCAGAAAGTCAAATACTAAAATATTTAAAAAATTTAAATAAAAAGAATAAAATTATTATTTATTGTCGATCCGGTATAAGAAGCTCATTAGTTGTTAAAATGATTTTACAAAATGGATTACAAAATATTTTTAATTTAAAAGGTGGTATTTTGCAATGGATTGATAAAATTGACAAAACATTGCAAAAATATTAACAAAAATTTATTTTTAATTTTTAAGAATGTGATATTTTATCATTTTTAATATATCAAATTTCTTTAAAATTGTTAGATGTATTTCTTTTTTTGTTAGGTATATTTTTTCTTTTTCAAAGCACAAAATGGTTTTTATATGCAACACAATTAATTACAAATTATTTCAATTGCTCTTCTTGGTTAATAGGACTTTTTGTTGTAGGATTTGGTAGTTCTATTCCAGAAATAGTTGTATCTTTATATTCAGTTTTTACAAATCATTCATCTATTATTATCCCCAATGTTGTTGGAAGTAATATAATAAATATCTTATTAGGGTTAGGAATAAGTTTGTTTTTTATAAAAAACAAAAAAAATAGGATATTTAATCCGTTGCATTATTCCAATATAATAATATTCATATTATCAATATTATTGTTAATAATTGGAATTATTATGAATAATTTTCACAGTTGGTATAGTATATTAATTCTTGTATTAGGAATAATTAATATTTATTGGATTTTTGTAAAATCAATACCTATTAAAAAAAAATATAATATACAAAAAAAAATTCCATTTTTTTCATTATACTATTCTATAGTTTTATTGATTATGTCTTTAATAATACTTATTTTTTCTTCTCATTTTATTATTAATAGTATTTTTAATTTGTCTAAAATTATGGGCATAAAAAGTGAAGCATTAATTATGACTACGGCATCTTTAGGGACTTCTCTTCCAGAAATATCTATATCTATTTTTTCTGCAAGAAAAGGAAATATAGAATTAATTTTTAGTAATATTTTAGGTAGCAATATTACTAATTTTTTTTTATGTATTGGATTACCTTCTATTTTTTATACATTAACATCAAACCATAATAATGATTATTTTGAAATTATATGGCTATTTATTAGCGGAATTAGTTATTTATTAACTTATATATTAACTTTATATAAAAAATTTTTTTTAAATCGTATAATAGGTATTTTTTTATTTTTAGGATTTATTTGTTTTTCCATTCAATGTTTTTCTTTAATTACATAAAATTATTACAAATAATAATTTGCATTTTTGTATTTTCTAAGAGAGAATATTTCTATTAACATTTAGATATTAAAAAGAGATTTTATAGTAAAATGCAAAAACAACATACAATGGAAAAGTTTTCTTCTATAGCAACTAATAAGGTATTAAAAAATACTTATATATTGTTATCTTTGACATTATTGTTTAGTTCATTTATAGCTGGTTTATCTATTATTAGCAATTCTTCTCCTACTAATATTTGGTTAACATTAATAATAATGATTGGATTTCCTTTTTTATTACAGGCAACAAAAAATAGTATATGGGGCATTTTTTTTACATTTTTGTATACTGGTTTTATAGGATGGTACATTGGTCCGTTATTAAATTTTTATATTAAAAATTTTACAAATGGTAGTGAACTAATTATGATGTCTTTAGGTTCTACCGGATTAATATTTTTAGTTCTTTCAACTATATCTATGAATACAGATTATAATTTTTCTAATTGGAGTAGATTTCTTACAGTTGGTATAATTATTGCTTTTATATCTTCATTAATTAATGTTATTTTTTTTAAAATTCCAATGCTACAAATGGTTATTTCTGTATTATTTTCTTTAATATCAGGTGGATTAATTATGTATCAGACCAACGAAATTGTGCGTGGAGGCGAAAGGAATTATATAGTTGCTACTGTAACTTTGTTTGTTTCATTAATTAATATTTTTCTGACTATATTGCAACTATTAGGTATGTTTTCTACCAATAGTAGCAGAGATTAAAAAACTTGATATCAGTAAAAATTGGGAGAAATTATTTCTCCCAATTTTTTATCAATAATACTAAATATTTTTAATATCCTTCTTTATAAAAGATCATAATTTCAGTTTTACAAGAAATACTTTCTTCAACTTTTGCTATTCCTTCTGCTATATAAATTCTTTGTTTTTGTTTTTTTAATGTAATATCCATAATTAATTGATCACCAGGAATAACAGGTTTTTTAAAACGAGTGTTATTAATACCAATAAAATAAAATATATCTCCTTTTTTAGGTTTATTTTTTTTATGAAAATCATGATATATTAATATTCCTAATGATTGGGCAATAGATTCTAATTGCAAAACTCCTGGCATGACAGGATTTGACGGAAAATGTCCCTGAAAAAAAGGCTCATTAACAGTAATATTTTTTAATGTTTTTATATATTTTTTGGGAACTAAATTTAAAACACGATCTACCATAATAAATGGATAACGATGAGGTAGGAAACTTAAAATATAATTAATATTTAATTTCATTTTTTTTTATTTTGAAATAGTTTGTCGAATAATTTATACAAATTGCTAATACGATCTTTACAATTCATTTTTATAAGAAATTTTTTTATATTTTCCATTAAATATTTTTTTAACATAATACTGAATCTTTTTTAAAATATATTGAAAGGGAACCAGCTACTAATAAATTTTTAAAAAATTAGTAGCTGAATTTATGTTTTTTGATATTTGTTTTTTTTTAAATATCATATTTTATTTTTTTTAAAAAAAAATTATATTTTTTTCATTATATCTATAACTTGATTGGTAATGTCTAAATTATGAGAAAAATAAGGAACAGCTTGTTTATTTAAAATAATAGTATATTTTTCAGATTTTACTATCTGATTAATAGCTTTTTGCATACTTATTTCAAAATTTTTAGCAGCTGAACGTTCCTTTTTAATTTCATTTTCACGAAGTTGAATTACTTTTTTTTGAAATTTCTTTTTTTCATTATTAATAGATAGTACTTGCAATTCATGTTCTTTTTTAGATAATGTAAAAGCATTTTTTTTTAAATTTTTCATTTTTAATGATAAAGAATCACTCTCTTCTTTTAATTTATTAATTTTAGGTTCTAAACTATTTTTTAATTTATCAAGTGTTATTTTCCCTTGTGGTACGTTTTGAAAAACTGACAAATAATCTACAACACCAATTTTATAAGACATTGAAGAAGTATTTCCCCATCCATAACCTGAAAAACATATTGTTGATATAAATATTGATGTAAAAATAGTATATATTTTTTTCATTTTATTCTCCTTAATTTTAATTTATTGAAATGGAACCCCTATAGAAAATTGTATATATTGTATAGAATCTTCTTTTTTAGCATTGAATGGATCCGCAAAACTTAAAGATAAAAGACCAAATGGTGATATCCATTGTATAAAAACTCCAAAAGAATATTTTAAATTATTTAAATTTGGCATTTTAGGTTGATGATCTTTGTCCCATATAGTAGAAATATATTTTGTACTATAAATATTTCCTGCATCTAAAAAAACACCCATTCTCATATTAGAAGAATCTTTAATAAAAGGAACTGGAAAACATAAATTTAATCTAGAAACAATGGATAAATTTCCCCCTATGGGATCTCCCATTTTTATATTTCCTTTTTTATCAATAATAGTATCTTTAGGACCTAAACTGTTAGTTGCATAACCTCGAACTAAATCCCATCCTCCACCAAAAAAATTATCATATATTGGAAATATACCATCTTTTTTTTGAAATCCATAATTACTTCCATATTTTATATAATTTTCTATAAAAAAAACATAATCTTTTTTTATTAAAAAATAATACACATTAGATAAATATATTTTGTACCATAAAATAGTACTTCCAGGCATAGAAAAATGATAAGATAAATTTAATTTTGTGCCTTTATTTGGAAACCAAAACTTGTTTGTTGAATTATATATAATAGATAATCCTAAGTTATAGTTTGTAAATTTTTTTCCATATTCTATAAAAAATTTTTTAATAGTTTCTGATTCACTATTATTATTTAATAATACAATGTGACTAATTCCAACATCTGTACTAATATAAAAATTATTATTTATTGGCATAGCATATTCTATATTGGCTTTATATAAATTTCTAGCAAAATTAATTATTTTTTGCCTACTATTAATATTAACAATTTGAATATTTATAGATTTTTTTATTCCCATGACAGAATATGGTTCAATATAAGAAAAATCTAAACTTTTTATTGGTTTGCTAAAAGATCCACCTAAATTAATAGTATTACCTGTACCAAATAAATTTGGAATATTAATATTCCCTCCGATTATAAGTCCTTCTAAATTAGAAAAACCTAAATTAGCATTGACTGTATTAGCATTTTTTTCTTTAACATAAAAATCTATATCAATTTTTGATAATGTATTTTTTACTTTTTTTATTTTATGTTTTACATTTATAATAAAAGGATATGTTTTTTGAATATTTTCTTCAGAATATTTAATATATTTTTCATTAAAGATTTCACCTTCTAAAATATGTATTTGTTTTCGCAAAACATTATCATTAGTTATTTTATTTCCTATAAAAGAAATATATCTAATATAAAGTCTTTTTCCTTTTTTAATATTAAATATTATCCTAACTATTTTTTTTTTTTTATCAATTTTAGAAATTATATTTATTTCTGGAAAAGTATATCCTATATCACCTAATGCACTAGTAATCAATTTTATTGATTGAATAATTTTTTCTCTAGAAAAAATATCTCCCTTTTTTATTTTTATAATTTTTTTAATTCTTTGTTTTGTAAAAACAATGTCACCTTGAATAGTATAATTATCAAAAATATATTTTTCTCCTTCTAATACATGTATTTGTATTATAACATTTTTATTATTTTTTAAATTTAATACTTTTATCGAAAGAAGATTAAAATCTAAATAACCATGATTCATATAATATTGATAGATATTTTTTATAGAAAAATTTAATAATTCATTAGAATAAATATCTTTTTTATTAAAAAAACTCAATATTCCTGATTCTTGTAAAACCATTTGATCCTTTAAAATCTTTGATGAAATAAAATTATTTCCTATAAAATTGATAGATTGTATATGTTTAATTTTTCCTTCTTTTACAAAAAAGGTTATCATTATTTGATTTTTTGATTTTAATATTTTTTTAATAAAAACTTGAGTTCCATACAATTTTTTTTGAGAGTATATTACTAATAACAATCTTTTTATTTGCGATAATTTGTTTGGATTTAATATATTTCCAGGTGTTATATTGAATGTTTTAAAAAATTTTTTTAAGTAAAAAGTTGAAATTTTTGTATTACCTTTAATATTAATTTTCTGAATAATAGGTAGTTCTTTTACTTTAATAATAAGAATGTTTTTTTTTTTTAAAAAAATTATAATATTAGAAAAATATTTAGTGTTATATAAATTTTTTATTATTTGATCAGACTTTTCTAAAGAAAAATTTCTATTTATAGAATCTGGAATTTTTGAAATAATATTTTGCAATTTAATTGTTTGCAATCCTTCTATTTTAATTTTTTTTATATTAATAATTTCTTTACAATAGATTTGAAAACAAATTAAAAATAAAGAAATTTTGATAAATAAAAATATTTTTTTCAACATAAAATTTCTAACATTAGAATTTCTAAAATTAAATTAAATTCTATCGAAAATATTAAGAAAAAACTATTATAGTTTATGAATTTTTTAATTCATAATATATTTTTTATTTTATATATAAAAAATCAATGATTAATTTAAAAAAATTAACAATTTTAAAAGAAATATTAATTTTTATAAGTCAAAAACAAAAAATCTTAGTTTCGGAAGTTTTAAAAAAAAAAAAAATTAGTAAATTTACTCTTTTAAAATATATAAAATATATGCAAACATTTATGGCTATTGATATAAAAATTATTTTAAATAAAATTTATGTTTTTCCAGGTCCTTATTTTCCTTTAAACCAAAAAGTTATTATGAATAAATTAAATATGAAATCATTAAATTTTATTAAGAATATTATATGTTATGATTGTGTAAGTTCTACTAATAAAATTATATATAAAATAATGAATATGAATAAAAAAAAGTATGGAATATGCATAAGTGAAATGCAAACTTTTGGGATAGGATCTAGATATAAAATATGGCAATCACCTTTTGGTTATAATATATATATATCCATTTTATGGACCTTTAAATATTCTATGCTTTCTAAAATATCTATTTTAAATATTCTTGTAGCAATAGTAAGTGTAAAAATTCTACAAAAATATAAAGTTGGAAAATATATTAAAATTAAATGGCCAAATGATATATTTTATAATGATCAAAAAATTGGAGGTATTCTTATAGAACGATATTTTGATAAAAATAAAATGATAAAATGTATAATTGGAATTGGAATAAATGGATATTTATCAAATTTTCTTAAAAAGAAAATCTTACAAAATAGTACCTCATTTTTTGAAGAAACCGGTAAAATTCTAGATAGAAATAGTTTTATTGCTGATTTAATCAATCAGCTAATATCTGATTTAGGAAATTTTAAATATCAAGAATTATTTTTTTTATTAAATGAATGGAAAAAATTTGATTTTTTTTATAAAAAAAAAATTATATTTACATCTTCACATCATACTATCGAAGGAATTGGAATGGGGATTGCAAATAATGGATTATATTTGATAAAAAATAGTAAGAACCAAATAATAAAATTATTTCATTATCCTGGAAAAACTAAAATTCATTTGCATACTTCCTAACTTTTCTTATAGAAAGAATTAATAAATGTACATATTTCTTTTAAACCATAAATCAATCTAGGGCCTGATCTTAATATCCAATTTGGATGTAAAATATAAATATGATTTTTTTTTACTGCATTTAAAATTGGCCATTTTTTCTCCCAAAATTTTTTTTGAAAATTATTCATTACAAACAATATATCTGGATTTTTTTTCAAAACATCTTCAATTTCAATAGGAATAAAAAATTTTTTTTTTTTATAATAAATATTGTTTCCTCCGCAAAAACAAATTATTTTTGTTTGAATACTATTTCCACTTGCAACAAAAATTGGTTGATATGATATTTGTAATAAAACTTTAGGAATTTTATCTTTTTTTCTTCTTTTATATAAAATTATTTTATCAAAAATATTTTTTATATATTTTTCTTTGATTTTTGCTGTGTTTTCTTTTTTTAGTAACTTTCCAAGTTTTGAAAACATTTGAGAAATATCAGAAATTTTATTGATAGATAACCAAAAAGAAGAGATTTTAAATTTTTTAAATTCTTTATTCCATTGAATATTTTTTCCATTACTTAATTCTCCAATAATTAATTTTGGATGTAAATATAATATTTTTTCAATATCAATATATGTGTAATTTGATACTATAGGTAAGAATTTTGCTGATTTTGGAAAATCACTATAACTACTTACTCCGACTATATCTTTTCCAGATCCTAATTTATATACTAATTCAGTAATATTAGGTGCAAGAGTAATAATTCGATTTGCAAAAGAAATATTTAAAAAAAAAATTAATATTAAAATAAATATAAATCTTAGACTTGTTAATATTTTTTCGATAAAATATCGATATTTTTTTACTATTTTAAAATAATTCATCGTGATATCTTATTCTAATTTTTTAATAGAAGATAATCATACTCCTATGATAAAACAATATTTATCTATTAAAAAAAATTATCCAAATATTCTATTGTTCTATAGGATGGGTGATTTTTATGAACTTTTTTATGAAGATGCTAAAATAGCATCTGAAATCTTAGATATTACATTAACTACCCGGGGGAAATCTAAAGGCAAACCTGTTCCTATGGCAGGTATTCCATGCCGTACGGTTGATATTTATCTTTCTAAATTGATAAAAATAGGGAAATCAATTGCTATTTGCGAACAAATAGAAAAACCTAAAACAGAAAAAAAACTTATAGAACGTGAAGTAGTTAAAATTATTACTCCTGGAACAATCGTAGAAGAATCTTTACTAGATCCTTCAGAAGAATGTATATTATGTTCATTATATCAATCAAAAAAAAAATTTGGATTATCCATTATAGAAATGAGTACATCTCGTTTTGAAATTATAGAAAATATTGGTGGTATAGAAAAAATAAAAAATGAATTTTTTCGATTGAATCCAAAAGAAATTTTAATTTCAGAAAAAGAGAATCTAGAAAATATAAAAAGATATAATATAAAAAAAGTTCCTGATTATTATTTTTCTAAAATAGAATCTAAAAATTTTTTGCAAAAAAAATTTAAAAATTGTGATTTTTTCAATCCATTACATACAAATTATTTACCATTAGCTATGATAGCTTCTGGAGCATTGTTTAAATATTTGCAAAAAAATCGAAAAAGTAATTTTTCTCATATTAAAAATGTAAAACATATTCAATTAAATAATTTTCTCATAATAGATGAAAATAGTAGAAAAAATTTAGAATTGATTAATTATGAAAATTCTAAAAAAAATACTTTATTAAAAATAATAGATACCACTGTTACACCCATGGGGAAAAGATGTATAAAACGTTGGATATCTCATCCAATAAAATCATATAAAAATATTAGATATCGACAATTAAGTATAGAAGAAATAATAAAAAAAACATGTTTTCAAGAAATTTCATATATATTAAAATTCATTGGAGATATTGAAAGAGTTAATGGAAGAATTTCTTCATATTCAGCTAAACCAAGAGATCTTACATCTCTTCGCTCATCATTAAAAAAAATTCCTGATCTTCTTAAGATTACATCTACATGTAATTCTTATTTTTTAAAAAAAATATCTAAAGATTTATATCCCCAAAAAAAAATATTAGATTTACTAAATTCTGCTATTGCAGAACATCCTCCTATATCAATTCAAGACGGAGGAGTTATTCTTAAAGGATATAATTTAGAATTAGATGATCTTCGAAAAAAAGTTAAAAAATTTCGAAATTGTCTTATTTCTTTTGAAGAAAAAGAAAGAAAAACTACAGGTATTAAAACTCTTAAAATTAATTATACAAAGATTAGTGGGTATTATATTGAAATTAGTAAAATACAATCTAAATATGTACCATCTCATTATATTCAACAACAAACATTAAAAAACAGTAATAGATTTATTACAAAAAAATTAAAAGAAATTGAAGATAAAATAATTAGTACACAAGAACGCATTATTATAAAAGAAAAAAATTTGTATTTTAAGATTATTCAAAATCTTAATCAATGGTTTTTTATTTTACAAAATTTATCAAAAAAAATTGCAATTTTAGATGTTTTATCTTGTTTTGCTGAGCGAGCAGTTTCTCTAAAATTTTGCAAGCCTATATTAACACAAAAAAAAATTATTAATATTTCTTATGGAAGGCATCCTGTTGTTGAACAAGTTATGGATAAGCCATTTATTCCAAATAGTATAAATATGAATAAAGATTGCAAATTAATGATTATTACAGGAGCTAATATGGGTGGAAAATCAACTTATATGCGACAAACAGCACTAATCGTAATATTAGCATATTGTGGGAGTTTTGTGCCCGCAAAAAAAGCTGAAATTGGAAGAATAGATAAAATTTTTACTCGAATTGGATCTTCAGATGATTTGAGCCAAGGAAAATCTACATTTATGATAGAAATGCAAGAAACAGCTAATATATTAAAACATGCAACCCAGTATAGTCTGGTATTAATTGATGAAATAGGAAGGGGTACAAGCACTTTTGATGGATTATCATTAGCATGGGCTTGTTGCGAGAAATTATCAAAGATCAGTAGTTATACTTTATTTTCTACTCATTATTTTGAATTATCTAAAATTTCAGAAGAAGTAAAAACAATTAAAAACTATCACTTAAAAACAATAGAATATCTTAATAAGATTGTATTTTTATATGAAGTAAAACAAGGATCAATTAATGAGAGTTATGGAATTAAAGTTGCAGAATTAGCAGGTTTTAATAAAAATATTATAAAAAGAGCCAGAAAAAAATTACAAAATCTAAAATTTCAAAATGAAAAAATAATAAATCCAAAATTTACCAATACTATTTTAAATCCTTATTTACATTCAAAATATATATATTTTTTAGAACAAAGTATTTGTTCTTTAAATCTCGATAAATTTACCCATAAAATGGCATGGAACTATTTATATAAAATACAAAAAAAATTATTATGTGAAATAAAGAAATAATTTAGATATAAAAAAAATATATATTTTCCCCTTAAATTTATATTTAATAATTAACTTTTTTAAAAAAGTTAACTATTTTCTTTATTTCTTGATTTGATACAAATGGTCCATGAATACGAATTGGAGTTTTGCCAGATTTCAGATATAACATATCTCCATTGCCTAATAATCTTTCAGCGCCTTGTTGATCTAAAATAATTTTAGAGTCAATTTTAGAAGAAACTTGGAATGATATTCTGGTGGAAATATTAGCTTTTATTACTCCTGTAATAATATTAACTGAAGGGCGTTGCGTGGATAAGATTAAATGAATGCCAGATGCTCGTGCCTTTTGTGATAATTGAATTATATATTTTTCAATTTGTTTATTTTCAGAAATTAAATCTGAAAATTCATCAATAAATATAATAATATATGGAAAAATTTCTTTTTTATTATCATTAATATTTTTTTTATTTTTTATATTATTATGCATTTCTAAAATATTTTTAATACCTATTTTCGCCATTATTTTGTATCTTCTATTCATTTCTTTTACGGACCAAAAAAGTATATTATTAGCTTTTTCTGTTTTAGTAATTATTGGCGAAAGAAGATGAGGTATATTTTGATAAATAGAAAATTCTAATATTTTAGGATCAATCATGATTAATTGTAATTTTTTAGCATTATTTTTTAAAAGCATGCTAAGTAATATTGCATTTAAAAACATTGACTTTCCTGAACCTGTTGTTCCTGCAATTAAAAGATGAGGCATTTTAGATAAATCAGCTATTTTAGGAATTCCAGAAACATCTAATCCTAATCCCATTGCTAATGATGATGGATGTGATAAAAATTCCTCGGAAGACAATACTTCCTTTAGTTGAACTACATGTTTTTTTTTATTGGGAATTTCTAGTCCTAAATATGGTTTTCCTGGTATGATAGCAATAAATCTAATATTTACAACGGATAAGGATCTTGCAATATCAGTAGATAAATTAATTATTTTATTAGTTTTAAAACCAGGGGGTATTTTTAATTCATATCTTGTTATAATAGGACCTACATATATATTAATAACTTTTACTACAAAACCAAATTCTAAAATTTTTTTTTCTAAAAATGAAGACATAAATTTTGCATTGTTTAAAAAAGTAAAATCAGATCTTTTTTTTGGTTCATCTAATAATTCTATGGATGGAATAATTTTATAGAAATTATTTTTTTTTAATCTTTTATTTTTTATTTTTTTTTTCAAAAAAAAATAAATTGGGTTTTTTGTTCTTTTTTTTAAAAAAAAATTTTTTATTTTCAATAAATTTTTAAATAGAAATATAAAAAAAAATATTGTTAATGATATTATTGTTTTAATAATATTTAACCAAAAAAGACCTATGAATAATGTAATTCCTATAAATAATAATAAAAGCAATAACAATATTGTTCCCATACTATTTAAATATGGATTTATAATATGTATTATATTTTTTCCTAAAATTCCTCCAATTTTTTCAGAATAAATATTACAATTATAAAATTTTAATAAAAAATAGCTAATGCCACTGCTAGAAGCAACTACAAAAATAGCGCCAATAATTTTTATACATATCAAATATATATTAATATTTTTTTTTAGAAAAAAAAATTGATATATAAAAAAATTAGTATATAAAAAAAATAATGGTAAAAAATAACTAATATTACCAAATAATAAAAATATTTTATTTGCCAAATATGCTCCTATTACCCCATTTAAATTATGGACAATAATTTTAGAATTTGAATTATTTAAATATATAGGATCTGCAGGATTATAGGAAAATATTGTAGTTATAAAAAAAATAGAAATTGTAATAAACAAAATAAATACAATATCCTTTATATAAATATTTTTTTCTGTATTTAAATAATTAAATATTTTATGTTTTTTATATTTCATTTCTAATTTAGAATGTTTAATTATTTAATAATCATTAATTTCTTTTGAAAATCAATATTATATTTTTTAATAAGTTTAATCATGCAATAAATTTATATGGAATTTTTTTATTAAAAATCTTAATTTTCTTTATCATAAATATATATTTTTTAAATGCTCAAAGCAAAATTCAAATAAAAATTTTAGGAATTCCACAAAATCTATTATATAAAATATATTCTAATCTGGATATAAAAAAATTTAAATTAGAAAATAATCAATCTAATTTGCTATTTAAAAAAAATATGATTAAAAATCAAAATATAATTATTAGTATTTTAAAATCAGAAGGATATTATGAAAGCAAGATTATTAATTTTATGCAAAAAAAGAAAAATGAAAAATATAAACTAATATATAAAATATATCCAGGGAAACCTATTTTAATTGATAAATTATCAATTAAAATAAAAGGTTCAGGAAAATCAAATAAAAATTTAAAAAATATTTTAAACTCTTACAAAGATATAATAGGAACTAAATTTGTTGTTAAATATTATCAAGATTTAAAAAAAAAAATTTTAAAAGTCGCAAAAGAAGAAGGATTTTTGCAAGCTTTTTTAACAAAACACATAATAAAAATAGATATAAAAAAACACAAAGCATTTATTTATATAGAACTTTTGACTGGAGATCAATACTATTTTGCAAATACTATTTTTAAACAAAAAAATTTTTTTTTTCAAAAACATTTTTTAAAAAAATATATACCATATAAATTTAGAGAAAAATTTACTTTTAAAAAAGTACATAAATTACAAAATCAATTAAATAATACAATATATTTTGATGATGTTAATATTCAAACTATTATTAATAAAAAAACAAAAAATGTATCTGTAATAGTAAATCTTACAGCTAAAAAACCGCAAAATTTATTAATAGGAATAGGATATAAAAAAAATAAAGGAATAACAGGGTATTTTGAATGGAATGTATATCATATTACTAATACCGGCATATACTTTAAACTTTATGGAACTATATCCATATTTCATCCAAATCTAACGTTTAAGTATATCTATCCATTAGATAGTCCATTATATAACTATATTTCTGTAAATATAAATCAATTTTTTTTAAAAATTATTCCATATACTGCATTTGAAAATAATATTAAAATAACATATTTTAATAAAATTTTTGATTTTTTATCATTTAATTTTGGATTGTCTGAAATTATTAGTAAATCTACTATAAATATTTCTAAAAAAAAAATTAATACAAATTTTTTTTCAAGTTTTTTAAATATAGATATAAAAAAAAAACAAAAATACAACAATTTTTGTACATTTATATTTTTTACTCATTTATCAATAATAGGATCATTAAAAAATATTTTATCCCCATATAATTTTTTAAGAAATATTCTGGATATGAAATTAAAAATTAAATATGCTCATTACGGAATTGAATGGAATGTAATAATAGGTACTATTATAACAAATAGTTTTAATTTACTTCCTCCTGAATTTCGCTTTTATGTTGGAGGAGTAAATAGTTTACTTGGATATCCATATAAGTCATTATCTCCAATAGATAAAAATCATGGGTTAATTGGTGGACATTATATGATTATAGGAAAAATATCTTTTTTATATTATATTAATACTAATGTTAATATTTCTATATTTTATAATGCAGGCAATAGTTTTAATTATTGGAAAAATTTATATTTTGCAAAAGCAATAGGTATGGGTATAAATTGGAAAACTATTTTAGGAAATATCCATGTTTATTTTTCTAGACCTATTTTAAATAATATTTATAAAAAATGGAGAATTGATTTTAGTATAGGAAAAACTATATAATGCGAATTATCAAATGGATAATAATGATATTTTTTTTTATATTTTGTATTTTTTTTTATATACTAAATAGTAATATAGGATGTCAATGGACATTAAAAATTTTTTATCCTTTCTTTCAAGCTCATAATATATATTTTGTTCCTAATAAAATTAATGGAAAAATTACAAATATATTTATTCCAAAAATAGAGATAAAAATTAAAAATTCAAAAAAAAAAATAATATTAAAAAAAGTACATATAATGTGGTCAATAAAAAAATTAATTTTTTCACAAAATTTTGATATAAAAAAAATCTCAATTTATTCTATTCAATATAATCATAAAAATCAGAATGATTTTTCTTTTTTAATGAAAAATATTAAAAAATTTATAAACTATAATATTCGTATAGAAAATTTTTCAATCCAAAAAATCTATAAAAATATTTTTCATATAGAAACCATATATGGAAAAATTCAAATTTATCATCATAAAATATTTTTGATAAATTTATTTTTTAATAGTAATCCACAAAAAAAAGAAAAATTTTTTGGAAAAATAAAAATTGTTAATCGTATAAATTCTATCTATAATGGAATATTATATGTGAATATAATTCATAACAAAAAATGTTGTTCTCGTGGTAAAATTTTATTTACATTGGATAAAAATAAAATTATTGTAAAACCATTTTCTATATATTTTTTAAATAAAAAAAATGTATTTATTTCTCATACATGTATGTATTTTTTTAAAAAACCAAAAAAATGGGCTATTAATTTAAAAATTAGTATTTCTAATTTAGAAGAAATATTATCATATTTTCCAAAAGTAAAAATATTATTTATATTAAATAATATAAATAAGAATAAAAATTCAAAATTATATATTGAAAATAATAATTTTATTTTAATTTCTTATTTTAAATATTTTAATCAATTTATAAAAATTGAAAATTTATATTTTTCTTCGCACAAAGAAAGATTGATTGTTAATTTAGATAAATTCGATTTTAATAGTATTCTATATAACCGTATAGTATACGGAAATACATATATTATTAATGGAAATATTTTTTTTAAAATTATTTTTGCATGGAATACAATCCATATTTCTTTTTATAAAAAAGAAGATATATATATTTCTCAACCTTTATTATTTACAAGCAAAATCAATTCTAATATAGAATTATTATATAATTTTTTTAAAAAATCCTTAGAAATCTTTGGAAACATAATACTTTCTCAAGGTTATATAAATATAAATAAAATAAAAGAAAATTTATATAACAAAGACATAATATTAATTAATAATAAAAATATTAAAAATAAAAAATTATTTTTATATATAAAAAATATTTCTTTAAATATTAAAAATATGACGGTATATGGATCAGGTTTAAAAGGAAAATTAAAAGGAAATTTAAAAATATATAATGATTATAATCAAAAGAAAAATTCTATTTTTCTTTTTGGAATTTTATTTATAAAAAATGGATTTTATCAAATCTATAATAAAAAATTTTCAATTAAATATGCTACTATTACTTATAAGGATAATATTTTACAAAATCCAACAATAAATATATTAGGAGAATATATATATAAAAATATAAATGATAATTTATTAACAGATGGTATTATTACTTTACATATATTAGGAAAAATTGATAATATCAAAATATATTTTTCTTCTTATCCAAGAAAGACACAAGAAGATATAATCTCTTATATTTTTTTAGATACAACAATACAAAAATTACAAAATAAAAATCAATTATTATTATCTTTAATTTCTGTATTTCTTAATAAAAATAATTTTTTTAAATTAATACAAAATTTTTTAAATATTGACCTAATTACTTTAGGTAAAATAAATAATCTTTTAATTCAAAATAATAGTAATGTAAATTCTAATTCATATTTTTTATCTTTATTTAAAAATAATTTAGCTTTATTTATGAAAAAAAATATAACATCTAATTTTTTTATAACATATGGATTTGGATTATTAAATCACGAACAAGAAATGCAAATTAGAATAAAAATAAATAGAAAAATATACTTATATTTATTTGAAATAAATAATGCTTTAGGTATTAATTTTATATATAGTATATACTAAACATTTAATGTATGAAATTTCTTAAAATTTTGAATATAAATTTTAGTAAAGTTAAATATAATCTAAATAAAACTGCAAATACATATGAAAAATATGAAAATTTTTTTAAAAAAATTGAATCAAATCTTTTAAAAAATCTTATTTTTTTTAATTATAAACCAAATAATATTCTTAATTTAGGAGCTAATACAGGAAATTTTACATTAGAAATGTATAAAAAATTCTCTATAGAAAAGATATTTAATTTAGATCTTTCAGAAAAACGATTAAAAATTGCAAAAAAAAAAAATATTCAAAATATTTTAGTATCATATTCTCATAAAATGCCTTTTCCTAAAGAATCTTTAGATATGATTGTATCTAATCTTCATATTCATTGGTATAATAGTAATTTAAAAGAATTGTTCGTAGAAATATATTCTCTATTAAAAAATCATGGATTATTTTTATTTTCTTCTTTTGGTCCCAAAACACTTCAAGAACTTAAATTAGCTTGGGATAAAATTGATAATTATATACATATACATCCTATGGTAGGTATTTGTGACATAGGAAATATATTATCTAATATAGGTTATAAAAATATTGTAATAAATACTGAAAAATATAAAATATATTATTTACATCCTAAATATTTGCTTAAAGACATTAAAGCATTAGGTCTAACAAATTGTATAAAATTTAGTTTTTCTAAATTCTATACACCTAATCAATTATTAAAATTTTATCAATCATATCCTAAAAATAAATTAATTGATTCTCCATATACAGCAACTATTGAAGTAATATATGGAATTGGATGGAAAAAAATACAGGATGTCAAAAATCAAAAAAAATATATAAATATTGCAAATATTATAAAATAAATTTATTTATATGGATAAATTGGAATGTGCTTTAATTCTTTCTTCCAAAAAGCAGGACCATTTTTATGAATTGAATTTCCCGAAGAATCTACTGCAACTATTACCGGCATATCAACAACTTCAAATTCATAAATAGCTTCCATTCCTAATTCCTTAAAAGCAATTATATTTGCTGATCTAATTGATTTAGAAATTAAATATGCTGCACCACCAACAGCAATTAAATAAACAACCTTATGTTTTTTTAATATTCTTATTGTTTGATCACTTCTTTCTGCTTTTCCTATCATACCTAAAATTCCAACTTTTTCAGATAACATACACTTTGTGTATTTATCCATTCTTTTCGCGGTAGTAGGTCCAGATGGACCAATGATTTCGTTATTTGTTTTTTCTACTGGACCCACATAGTAAATAAAACGACCTTGGAAATTAACAGGTAAATTTCCTTTATTTTTTATGATATTTTCTATTTTTTTATGTATTGCATCTCTTCCTGTAAGGAGTTTGCCAGAAAGCAATAAATTTTCTCCTACTTTCCAAGATAAAATTTCATTTTTTTTCAATTTAGAAATGTTAACTTTTTTTATCATAGAATAATCTTTTTTCCAATTAATTTTAGGCCAATGAGAAATTGATGGTGGAGTAAAACATGCTACTTCTCCTGTTTTTTTTAAATTAAAACTTATATGCCTTGTAGCCGCACAATTAGGAATCATTGCTACCGGCAAACAAGCAGCATGTGTTGGAAATTTTTTAATTTTTACATCTAATACTGTAGTAACACCCCCTAATCCTTGAGCGCCAATACCTAGTTTATTAACTTTTTCATAAATTTCTAATCGTAATTTTTCTATATATGTTTTAGGACCATATTTCATAATTTTATGAATATCAATATTTTGATTCAATGACTCTTTAGCAAGTATCATAGCTTTTTCAGAAGTTCCTCCTATGCCAATTCCTAATATTCCAGGAGGACACCATCCAGCACCCATTTTAGGAATCATTTGAATTACCCAATCTACCAAACTATCATAAGGATTTAATACAGTAAATTGAGATTTAAATTCAGATCCTCCTCCTTTGGCAGATATTGCAACATCTATATCTGAAGAGTTTTTTGTAGAAATATGAACTATTGCAGGCGTATTGTCTTTAGTATTTTTTCGATCTTCAAGAGGATTTTTAACAATAGATGCGCGAAGAGGGTTAGTATTGTCAGAATATGCTCTTCTTGTTCCTTCATTTATCATTTCTTCAATGCTCATATTATTGTTATCATTCCATTTCATATGAATGCCTACTTTAACAAAAGCGCAAACTATGCCAGTATCTTGGCATATAGGTCTATGTCCAATTGCACAAAGACGAGAATTTTCTAAAATTTGTCCTATAGCAGCTTTAGCAGGTTTGGATTTTTCCATTTTATAAGCTTTTACCATAGATTTAAGAAAATCTATAGGGTGATAGTAAGAAATAAATTGCAATGCATTATGAATAGATTGTATAAAATCTTCTTTATGTATAGTATCGCCGTTTTTCATTTTTTTTTGCATATATTCCTTATAGAGAATTTTGGTAAAAATGAATTTTATATCCTAAATGTTTTCTTAAATTTATAACAGTATTATTAAATAATAAATATTGTCCTTTGATTCCTGTTAAAATGCCAGAAATTTTTAATTTTTTTTTAAAATGAAATAACTGAATTTTTTCAGGATAATTTATAATTGGATAAATCAAATTTTGTATTTTTTCATTTTTTAATATTAATATAGATTTTTCATTAAAAAATTTTTGCAAAAATAAAGATTTTTGGCTTCGCCATATTATTTGATCTCTGATTTCTTTTAAATCAGAAAAATTAATAATGTTAGATAACATTTTTCTCCAATTAGTTTTATCTGCAATATATTTGGTTAAATAATTTTCGTATAATCCAGCAATTCTACGATTTAAACATTTAGCTATGAGTAATCCTTGGATAGCACCTTGATTGATCCATCGAAATATTAAATTTTTTTTTTTTGTAATGCCTATTTTGGCTCCCGAAGTTATAGAAAGATAAACATAATGTATATTCATACAATATTTCCATCCCCATTCTGGTTCACGACAGGTATTTAAATGAAAATGGCATTTTTCTGGTTTTATTATACAAATATCACATATAGCTAGTTTTTTATTGCATAAAAAACAATAATTATTTCTATACCATGCTTTCATTTTTTTTTGGCATCCTATACAAAAAATTAAATTTTTTATGTGTTCTAATGAAATATATTTTCCGAGAAGATTGTTAAGAAAAATTTTTTTTTCATCCAAAAAAAGAAAGTAATCTATTTTACCAAATTCATCAATTTTATTTTCTATTTTAGATATTTTTCCTGTAATGAACATTATAATTACTCTTCTATTAAAGATAATTTATCTATCAATATTTTAATCAATGATATATATTTTTTTGGTAAAAATTTCATATCGATTAATAATCGATTTCTTTGATATTTTTTGTATACTGCAATATTATCAGATAATTTTTTTTTCATAAAAATAAAAAATTTATATGGATTATAGTATGCTTCCTTTATTAGAGATTCTCTTACATATGGATAAGCAGATGGGATATTATCAGAAACATCTCCTCGTATACATTTTATAAATAACTCATATTCTAATTTTTCAGGAATTTTACGAAATTTATATGTATGCGGATTAAATAATCGTACTCTTGTAGATTGCAATTGTATAAAATCTCTATCAGAACTAACAATAATTATATTATTATGAATTTTATAATTTATCAAACAATAAATAATATCATCTGCTTCACAACCAGGAACTTCAATACATAATTTAAAATTTTTTTCTTTAAAAAATTTTATTGAGTTTCTTACATTTTTTCTTAAAGTTGTCATTTTTCTATTTTTTTTATATTCAGAAAAATATTTACTTCGCCAATAATATTGGGTGCTATCACATGCAAATATTATATGTTTAGATTTAAAAAAATAATATAATTTTCTCATAAATTGAATAGTATTACTATAAATTGTATTTATATTATAATTATTGTTTTTAATGTTTTTTTTTTGCAATCTATAAGCAGAAATATAAAATAAATTAGAAACATCAAAAACTATAATATCATTTTTCAATTTTATTTCACATCCATACTTAAATTAACATTATTAAAGACAGTATTTAAATTATAATAGTTTATAATCAATATAATATTTTTATCAATTTATTTTTTAATCTATTAATTTCTTGAAAAATATATTTTTATTATGCATGATTTAAAAAATTTTTTTAATATAATTCGTAAAATGATATTTCTATTTTTTAAAAATATAATAGTTTATATTGCTTTAGTTTGTGTTATAATTATGTGGTCTCTCTCTTATGTGGGAATTAAAGATACATTAAAATATTTTCATCCAGAATCTATAGGATTTCTTCGATTCTTTTTTGCATCTTTATTTATTTTTCCATGGTATTTTTTCTTAATTCCTAAAAAATATATTCTTCAACAATACGATATATTTTTACTATTAATAACCGGAAGTATTGGTATTGGAATGTATACTATATTAATTAATTTAGGAGAAAAAACAGTAGATCCAACCATAACTAGTTTTATTATTAGTCTTATACCGGTATTTGTTTCTATAATAACCTTTTTCTTTTTAAATGAAAAAATTAATACTATGGGGTGGATAGGTATAGTTATTTCTTTGGTAGGAATTGCTATGATCTTTATTCAATCTAAATCTATTAATTATGGCATAATATACTTATGTCTTTCTGCATTGTGTGGTGCTTTTTATACTATAATGCAAAAACCACTTTTAAAAAAATTATCTCCTTTAGAGATAACTTCATGGTGTATTTGGTTTGCAACTATTGCGATGTCTTTTTCTGCTCCTATTGCAATAAAAGAGATATACTATGCTCCAAGAAAAGAAATAATATCTATCATTTTACTTGGAATTGGTCCTGGTGCATTAGCTTACACTTTATGGAGTTTTTGTTTAAATCATCTTCAAAGAAGAGTAGTAGCAAATTCTTTATATTTTGTGCCTTTTTTATCTATAATTTTTGAATGGATTTTTTTAAAAAAAATACCATCATGGAAGAATTTATTAGGAGGCATAATTATTTTATTCGGTGTTATAGTTATTTTTTATAAAAATAAAAATAAATAATAAAAATTAATAATCAAAATAAATTAATATTTAAATTTTTTATTAAAGATATTTTTATTTTTTATAAATATCTGCTAAATTTTATATTTTTTTTAAATTAAGAATATTAATGCTGACAAAAACTGAATTATTAAATATGTCTGAAGATTCATATATGAATAAAAAACAATATGAATTTTTTGAAAAAATTTTATGCCAACAAAAAAAAGATCTTATTTTATCCATTTCTGAAACAAGAAAAAGACTTTCTGAAAATGAAAATAGCTCGGATATTTCTGATCTTGCAACAAAACAAGAAATGCAACAGATTTTTTTAAAGACTGTGGAAAGACAATCTAAATTGTTACAAAAAGTACAAAAATCCATAGAAAATATTAAAAATGGTACATATGGATACTGTCAAGAGACTGGAGAACCAATTGGTATTAAAAGGTTATTGGCAAGGCCAACTGCTACTTTATCAATTCAAGCTAAAGAAGCAAAAGAACATCATGAACGTACTAAAGGAAATTGAATTACAAAAATCATTTTAATTTATTAAAATTAATAATGTATATTTTAAATTAATTTTTCAAATTTATTTTACATTTAATTTACATATATCTAATGTAGAATTACAGAGAGAATTCTAATAATATTATTCATCATAGTAATATGAATAAAAGAGTTCTCTCTTATTTTTTTAAAAATAAATTTATATTCTATATATTTTATTTAATCTATATTCATTCCATTATTTTTCATTTATTTTATCTAAAATGTCATTAACAATAGAACGAATACTGTTAGAATTAGCATCAATAATTATGTCAGATATTCTATTATATAGGGGATCTCTTTTTTCTTGAATTTTTCTCAATTCTATTTCTTGATTTTGTTTCTGTTTTAGATATTTTTTTTTATCACGCAATGATCTTTCAACATGCAATCTTAATGACGCTCTTAAATATATCACTGTTCCACGAGCAGAAAGTCGATTACAATTAGATTTTTCTAAAACTACCCCACTACCTGTTGCTAACACAATACCTTTTTTTTCAGTAAGCTCATAAATAATATCGCTTTCACGTTTTCTAAATCCTTCTTCACCTTCTATATCAAGAATCCAACTAATTTCCGCGCCACATCGTTTTTCAATAATTTCATCTGAGTCATAAAATACCATTTTTAGTTCATTAGCAAGTTGTTTGCCAATTGTACTCTTCCCTACACCTGACATACCGATTAAAAAGATATTCCTTGATCTTATCATAATTTTCACCATTGATATTTGTTTATTGGAAAACTTAATACATTTAAATAATTAAATAAATTAAATTTTATTTAGATCTAAATTCTTAGTAAGATACTATACAAGAATAGTTTGTAAAAATCGAGATTGATATTAATTCATTTTTTATTTTATTTTTGTTCCTCCTATATTAATTTCATCTATTTTTAAACTTGGTTGTCCTACTCCTACTGGTATATTTTGTCCATTTTTTCCACAAATACCTATTCCTAAATCAAAAGATAAATCATTGCCTACCATAGATATTTTTTTCATTATAGAAGGACCATCTCCAATTAAAGTAGCTCCTTTTAATGGTTTTGTTACTTTACCTTTTTCAATAAGATAAGCTTCAGACATAACAAATACAAATTTTCCAGATGTAATATCAACTTCCCCACCATTAAAATTTACAGCAAAAATTCCCTTTTGAATAGAAGAAATCATTTCTTGTAATTCATAATTGCCAGGCAACATATAAGTATTTGTCATACGAGGCATAGGAATATGTGCATAAGATTCCCTTCTTCCATTTCCTGTTGATTTTTTTTTCATTAAGAATGCATTATGTTTATCTAACATGTATCCAACTAATTTTCCATTTTCAATTAAAATATTTTTTTTTGTTTCCGTACCTTCATCATCAATATTTAAAGAGCCTCTTTTATCTTTGATAGTTCCATTATCTATAACAGTACATAATGGAGATGCAATTAATTTTCCCATTTTTTGACTAAAATTTGACACACCCTTTCTATTAAAATCGCCTTCTAAACCATGTCCAACAGCTTCATGTAACAAAACACCTGGCCAACCAGATCCTAATACTACTGGCATTAATCCAGCTGATAAAGGTATAGATTTTAAATTTATTAATGCTATTCGAATTGCTTCATCTGCAATTTTTTTCCAATTTTTAGGATTAAATAAAACTCTATAAGAATATCTTCCACCTATTCCTGCATTTCCTTGTTCTATTTTATTATTTATCTGTAAAATAACAGAAATTCTCAATTGAACCATAGGACGCATATCTGCTGCAAAAGTACCATCAGAAGCAGCAACTAAAATTGTTTTTAAAGAACTATATAATTGAACTATAACTTGAATAATATTGGCATTTTTTTCGCGAATATATTTATCTATTTCTTTTAAAAAAGAAATTTTTTGAAATTGTTTATATTCTTCAAGAGGATTTTTAGAAATATATACACAATGATTTTTTTTAACATTATTAAAATAATTTAATTTAATATTTTTTCGAAATGAAGATATATTTTTTGCTCTTTTTATACTTTCTTTTAAAGAATTAATGTTTATTATATCTGCATAAGAATAGCCTCTTGTTTCACCTAAAAAAGTTCTAACTCCTAAACCTTGTGAAATATTATAATATCCTGTTTTAATAATCCTATCATCTAAAATCCAATTTTCTGTTTCAGATTTTTCTAAATATAAATCTATAAAATCTATATTGTATGACATAGCAATATTAATTTCTTTTTGAATATCATTTTCCGTTAAATTATTGGAAAATAATAAAATTTCTTTAGCATTTTGTAAAATATCCATAATTTACTTCCAATTTTTTAATCTTGAAATAAAATTTCTTTATATCAAAAGAAAATTATATTCAAAATATTAAAATTATTTGATAAAATATCTTTGTTTATAGTTAACATTAATTTAATCAATTATAAATTGAAATATTATCCATTTTGGATATTATGATATTTTAATTTTATTTAAATAACAAATTTTTTATTTTATGTATAAAATGTATTTAACTACAGAAGAAATTAAAAAATTATCCAAAAAATCTTGTATAAAAATAGATAATAAAGAAATTTTGCAAACAAAAAAACAATTAGATATTTGTCTTAATGTAATGAATAAAATTTCATTAATTAATACTAATAATATTAAACCATTATATAATATTTCAAATAAAACTCAAATTTTGCAAGAAGACAGTCCTATTAAAAAAGATTTTGATAATAAATATATATTAAAAAATGCTCCTTCTATAGATCATGAAAACAAATTATTTTTGGTTCCTACATTTTTATCAAAATAAGGAAAATATAATTAAAATTGTATTATGTATTATTTAGGGAAAAATAAATAAAAGTGATAGAATATCATTCTCTTAAATCAATTTCAAACGCTTTAAAAACAAAAAAAATTAGTAGTGTTGAACTCGTAAAGTATTATCTCGATCGTATTTTTAAATATAATAAAACATTAAATTGTTTTATTACAATTACATATAATCATGCTTTAAAACAAGCAGAATATGCAGATAAAAAAATAGCAGATGGCAAGGCCAATATTTTAACTGGAATTCCTATAGCACATAAAGATTTAATATGTACCAAAGGAATAAAAACTACATGTGCTTCTAAAATGTTAAAAAATTTTATTTCTCCTTATGATGCACACATAGTAAAACTTTGCAAAAAGTCTGGTTTAGTATTATTAGGAAAAACAAATCTCGATGAATTTGCTATGGGTTCTTCTAATGAATCTAGTTATTTTGGACCTTGTAAGAATCCTTGGGATTTATCTAGAATACCTGGAGGATCTTCAGGTGGTTCCGCTGCGGCTATATCTGCTAATTTAACTCCTATAGCAACTGGAACAGATACAGGAGGATCTATTCGGCAACCTGCTTCTATGTGTAACATTACAGGTTTAAAACCAACATACGGTTTAGTATCAAGATATGGAATAATTGCTTATGCTTCCAGCCTTGATCAAGCGGGTCCTATGGGAAATTCAGCAGAAGATTGTGCATTATTACTTAATATTATTTCTGGATACGATAAAAAAGATTCTACATCTTCTTTAGAACATAAAAAAGATTTTACTAAAATACTTAATAATTCTATAAAAGGAATAAAAATAGGAATTCCAGAAGATTATTTTTCAAAAGGATTGGATCCTAAAATTGAACTAACCATTCAACATGCTTTAAAAAAATACGAATCTATGGGAGCAAAATTAAAATCGATTCGAATGAAACATAATGATATATGTATTTCTGCATATTATATTATAGCACAAGCAGAAGCTTCGTCTAATCTTGCTAAATATGATGGAATCCGTTTTGGATATCGGTGTCAAAATCCAAAAAATTTATGGGATCTTTATGAAAGATCAAGAGGAGAAGGATTTGGAGAAATTGTAAAACAACGAATTTTAGCTGGAACATTTATGCTTTCTTCTGAATTTTATAATTCATATTATATTAAGGCACAAAAAATTCGAAGATTAATTTTTCAAGATTTTCAAAAAGCTTTTGAAAAGGTGGATGTAATTATGGGTCCTACTAGTCCAATTTTACCATATAAAATTGGAAAAAATAAAAATGATCTTTCATTATTATATCTTTCGGATATGTATACTTTGTCTTTAAATATGGCAGGGCTTCCTGGAATTACTATACCAGCAGGATTTGTAAAAAAATTACCAATTGGATTACAAATTATAAGTCCTGCATTCACTGAAGAAAAATTATTAAATATAGCGCATCAATTTCAATTAAACACTGATTGGCATATGCAAAAACCTCAAAATATTTTATAGGTAAAGTTTTATGATAAAATGGAATATTGCAATTGGTCTTGAAGTTCATATCCAATTATCAACTGAAAGCAAGATATTCTCTAAGGCGAAAAATCAATATGGAAACACTCCAAATACTCAAGTATCAGGCATTGATTTAGGATTGCCAGGAACTCTGCCGATATTAAATAAACGTGCTATAGAATTTGCTATAAGATTAGGTTTAGCAATTAATGCAAAAATACCTACATATTTTTTATTTGTTCGAAAAAACTATTTTTATCCAGATTTATCTAAAGGATATCAAATTAGTCAAAACAAAATACCTATTTTGATGGGAGGATATATTCCTATTGCTATTAATGATTCTAAAAAATATATAAAAAAAATATTTATTCATCATGCTCATTTAGAAGAAGATGCAGGAAAATTAGTACATACAGAAAAAAATGCACAAATTGATTTTAATCGATCTGGAAATCCTTTGTTAGAAGTTGTAACAAAACCCAATATTACATCTGCAAAAGAAGCAATTTCTTTTTTAAAAGAATTGCATTTATTAGTACGATATTTAAAAATATCACATGCAAATATGGAAAAGGGTGAATTTCGATGTGATGTAAATATATCTGTTAGTTCTTTAGGATCTTCAATGTTGGGCACAAAAACTGAGTGTAAAAATTTAAATAGTTTTAAATTTATTGAAAAAGCTATTATTTTTGAATCAAAAAGACAAATTGCACTATTAGAATCCGGGAAGTTCGTAATTCAAGAAACTCGTCTTTTTGATTCAAAAAAAAATATTACTAAAAAAATGCGTATAAAAGAACATGAACATGATTATAGATATTTCCCTGAACCTGATTTATTACCTGTTAAAGTAACATATTCTTATATAAAGAATATTCATTTATTATTGCCTGAACTGCCCAATTCAATACGAAATCGTTTAAAATCAGAACATTATCTTGATAACAAAGAAATCGAAATGTTTCTTGAAAATCCTCAATTATTAAATTTTTATGAAAAATTAGTTTTTTCTGTAGGTTTAGAAAACTCTCAATTAGCATCTAATTGGATTACATCAATATTGTTATCTAAACTAAAAAAATATAAACTATCTGTTATAAATTCTCCTATAAAAATACATCATTTATCAAATATTATTTTTAAAATTAAAAAAAAATTATTATCTAATAAAACAGCAAAAATAGTTTTTAATAATTTATGGATTACAAATGGAAAATCTCATATTGATGATATTATCTATAAAAAAAAATTATTGCAAATTAATGATATAAATATAATAGAAAAAACTGTCAATGAAGTAATTGATAATTTTCCAAAAGAGATTATTAAATATCATAATGGGAAAACAAAAATTTTAGATTTTTTACTTGGTAAAATAATACAAAAAAATAAAAAAGCTAATCCTAAAAAAATTAAAGAAATTTTAATAAAGAAATTGTTTTTAAAAAAAAATGCTAATTAAAAAAATCATGCCGAGATGGCGAAATTAGGCAGACGCGTTGGATTCAAAATCTAATAATCATAAAGATTGTGCGGGTTCAAATCCCGCTCTCGGTACCATATTTTTTTAGTTATTTTATAAATAACTACTATAGTTTTCCGAATTATATTAATAAAACTAGTATTAAATACCATTTAAATTTATTATAGAAATAATATAATATTTTTGTAAAAAATATATGCTAAATTCAAAAAAAAGTTTATTAATTCAAGGTTTGTATGGAAAAATAAAAATTAATTTAGATAGTTATGGAATTCCTCATATTTTTACTTCTAAAAATGATATTGATGCTTTTTACGGATTAGGATATATGCATGCAAAAGATAGATTTTGGCAAATGGAATTACAGCGTCATATTGCTTCAGGAACATTAAGTGAAATTTTTGGGAAAAGAACTATAAAGGAAGACAAATATTTAAAAACATGGGGATTTTATCGATGTGCAAAAGAGAACTGGAAACATTTTAATATTAAAACAAAAAAAATTATTAATGGATATACAGCAGGAGTAAATGCATATATTAAATCTGGGAAAAGACCTATAGAATTAAGAATATTATTCTATAAACCAAAATATTGGAAAAATATAGATTCATTTATTTGGTCAAAAATAATTGCTTGGCAATTACAATATCATACTTGGCAAGATAAATTAAATAATTCCCTTATTATGGAAAAATCCTCTGATATAAATATTGAAGATATTAGAATTCAATATCCAGAAAACGCACCAACAACATTAAATATAGAAGAATTAAACAAAAGCAATTTATTAGATTATACACAAAAATCTTCAGATAATTTAAATACAAATAAAAAAAATCAAGTATTATATAATAATAATATGCAATCTTTTATTAATATCTCTCAAGAGATACAAAATAATCTTAATATTCAAAATTTACCAGGCAAAGGATCAAACGGATGGGTTATTTCAGGAAAATTAACAAAATCAGGCAAACCAATATTAGCAAATGATATTCATTTAGAATTATCTTCCCCTAATATTTGTTATTTAGCTAACATGCAAGGTCCATCTTTAAACATTAGAGGTTCTTCAATTCCAGGTATACCTTGCATTATTTCAGGAGAAAATAAAAATATTGCTTGGGGAATAACTGACGCAGGACTAGATTGTTCCGATTTATTTTTAATTGATAAGACAAGACCTACAAAAAAAATTTTTGAGAAAATTAAAGTAAGAAAAAAAAAAACTATACAACACGAAATTGAATTATCTGATATTGGTCCTATTATTAATAATTTAATTCAAGAAAATGACCAAATAAATAAAAAAATAATAAACCAAAAAATAGCTATAAGATGGACAGGATTAGATTCTGACGATAAAACTATTCAAAGTTTAATAGAAACGAATTACGCCTCTAATTGGAAAGAATTTAAAAATGCTTTAAAAGATTTTACAGCAGCTCCAATGAATTTTTTATATGCAGATATTTTAGGGAATATTGGATATTACCTTCCTGGAAGGATACCTATTCGAAAAAAAGAAAATTTAAAATATGTTATACCATTTAATTCAAAAAATGCTTGGAATGAATTTATTCCATTTAATAAATTGCCACATGTATTTAATCCATCTAAAGGATATATTGTTAATGCAAATAACAAAATTATTCCGAATGAATATCCTTATAATCTTACTTATATTTGGAAAGGTCCTCCATATCGTGCTGAAAAAATTGAATATATGATTAATAATATGAATAAAATGACAATAAAAAATATGAAAGATATTCAAATAAATACAAATAACTTATTATGGTATGAATTAAAAGATTTCTTATTAAAAATAATTCCTCAAAACAAATTTGAAAAAAAAATATTAATATACCTTAAAAAATGGAATGGAAATATGTCAAGTAATAGTATTTCTGCTACAGTATTTTCATTTTGGTTTCAAGAAATAATAAAAATACAACCTAAATTACCTATAAATTATCAAAATTTTCCAAATCCTCTTTTTATTATTGATCAATTAAAAAAAAACGGAAAATTTATTTGTTTAAATAAAAAAAAAAATATTACTGATGTTCTGTATATTTTATTTAAAAAAGCAATAGTTAATATTAAAAATATTTTAGGAAATAATATAGAAAAATGGAAATGGGGGAAAATTCACCAAGCAAAATTTATTAATCCTATTTTTGGTAAAATATGGGGAATTAAATATTTATGGAATAGAAAAATATCTACAGAAGGCAATGCCTATACTATTAATGCATCTCCATATGATGAAAATTTTATTCAAAAAGCTGGACCTGTATATAGACAAATAATTGATTTAAATAAAAAAAATAAAAGTTATTTTATATGTCCTTTAGGACAATCAGGAAACCCTTTTTCTAAAAACTATGATAATATGTTAAAATTTTGGAAATTAGGAAAATATATTAAATTATAATATATTTTATTATTTATATAATACGAGTGAATATATTTATGTTGAAAAATAATTTTTTACTTTTACCTCCAGAAAAGTTGCCACATAATCAAAAAGAATTAATTTTTTTACAAAATTCTAAAAATACTATTTTATTAAAAAATAGTTTTTCTGAAATTATACATAAAAATGATTTATTTATAATAATACAAAAAATATTAAAATCATATGAAAAAAAAATAAAAAATTTTTCTATTATTTCTAATGATTGTTATGAATCAAAAAAAAATCATGATAATGATCTTGCTTTTCGTATAATTCGAGTAGATGGGCCAATATTAGAAGTGTTAAATTACTCAGTTATCAAAACATATCATTTACTTTTTTTAGATTTAAAAAAAAGTGGAACATCTCTTTCAAGAAAAAATTTTAATATTTTAATAAAAACATTGTTTACATTATTATTTTTATACAATCCTAATACTCATTGTTCAATTTCTAATAAATTTTATTCAAAATTAAAAATTAAAAATTATATAGATAAATATAATGCATACAAAAGATGGATTCATGGTCATTATCTTTTTATGGTAATAATACAAGGTCTTATTATATCTTTACAATGTTTTATTTTTGAATATTCTAAAAAAAAGTTTTTGCAATCTTTATTATATTTAGATAATGCTATAAAACTTATGAAAGCAACAGAAGTTGCTTTGTACTATACAGGAGAATTTTCTTCTAAATCATATAATGAAAATGTAAGACCTACTCTTATGCCTCCAATTTCACAACCAGAAATGAGTGGATTAAATTGGAGAGATCACCAATTTATGGTAAAAAATTGTATGAGATCTATAGGAAAATTAAATTTCACTTCCTGTCCTATAATTCAAAAAAAATATAACAGTTTTATAATTTCTTTAAAAAAAGCATATCATGCACATAAATATGTATGTGGAAAATTTGTAGGTCCTGCATCAGGAAGTTTGCGATCTAATGAATATTCGGCTGTTCAAGAAATAGAAAAATTTAAAAAATTAAGATTAAAAATTCTTAAAGGATAATATTTTATGATAAATCACATTCAGATAAATGAAAATATTCTTCAATATATTAGAAATACTTCTTTAAGAGAAAGTCATACTCTTAAAAAATTGAGATATTTAACAAATAAATTGCCAGAAAGAAATATGCAAATTTTTCCGGAACAAGCACAGTTTATATCTCTTTTAATAAAATTAATGAAAGCAAAAATGGCATTAGAAATAGGAGTTTTTACAGGATATAGTTCTATATGTATTGCTAAATCTCTTCCTGAAAATGGAAAATTAATAGCATGTGATAATAATATAAAATGGACTGATATTGCTAAAAAATTTTGGAAAATAGAAAAAATTAATCATAAAATTTCTCTACATATTAATGATGCATTACTAACATTAAAAAAATTATTATTGCATAAAAAAGAGTATTTTGATTTTATATTTATAGATGCAGACAAAGAAAACTATATTAATTATTATGAATATTCTTTAAAATTATTAAAAGCTGGTGGATTAATATTATTTGATAATACATTATGGTCAGGAAAAGTTACTGTATCTCAAAACATTAAATATAATGCTGATACTAAAATAATTAATGATCTTAATAATTTTCTATTATCTGATAATAGAGTAGAAATCAGTTTGCTTCCATTTGCTGATGGAATTACTCTTGCTTTAAAAAAATAATTTCATAAAAAATATTTTTGGTAAATTTTTTCGTATCTAATCCAGCCCAACAAATTATACCATCTGGCCTTACTAGACAACAATTAACTCCATATATTTTTTTTATATCATCAGAAGCAAGAAAAATAATATCTGTATTCTTCCATGAAATAAAAGAAATTTGATGTATTATACTAATAAATACAAATTTTCCTTGTTTTAGAAAAGAATATAAAAAACGTAGTGTATTATCATGTGTATAAATTTTTATATCTCTAATAAAATATCCCAAACATTTAAATTTTTTATAATTTTTTTTTTTAGAAAAAATTTTATGATAATTAGTAGACAATCCACTCATGTCTTTTGCAAAATATTTTTGCATAAATTTAAAAGAAAATAATTTATTAATAGTCCACTTTAAACTCATGCTAAATATATCATTAGCTATTTCATATTTAAATAACATAGAACTTCTTTTCATAGCAATTTCATTAATTTTTCTTCTTTCTTCTGTATATGAAGATAATAAATTATATGAAGTTTTTTTTTTGATATAAAATGCAAGTTTCCAACCTAGATTAAACGCATCATGTATAGCAACTTGTAATCCTTGCCCTCCTGCTGGCATATGAGTATGAGCAGCATCTCCAAGAAGAAAAATTTTTCCTTTTTGATAACTTTGAGATTGCTTTTGTTGAACCCTAAACCTTTTAAGCCATATAAAATTATTTATACCAAAGTTGTAACCTCCTGATAAAGATATTAAACTTTCTGAAAAATCTTCTAATGTTAACTTTGTATTTACTGGTATTAGCATTTTTTTTTGATCCAGTGCAATAGCTCTATAAGATCCATTTTTATGGGGAAAAATGGCAATCATCCCTCTTTTAGAAGTTTTAGCAAATATTTTATCTTTTGGAGGATATTTTAAATAAACATCACCATGCATAAGTGTTTTATTTTGTTTTAAAAAAGTAAATGGTATTTTTGCTAAATTTCTTACACTGCTATAAGATCCATCACACCCTATTAAATAACGAGATATAAAAATATTTTCTTCTTTTTTATTTTTACAAAATAATAAAAAATCTCCATTTTTTTCTTCAAATCTTAATAATTCATAATTATTAAAAATTTTTACACCTAATTGAATTGTTCTTTTTTCAAGAATTTCTTCTGTTTTCTCTTGTGGAATGCTTAATAAAAAAGGAAATTTCGTTTTTAATGAATGAAAATATAATTTTCCTTTTCCATCTCCTAAGGGAGCATAGTTACATATTATACCTTCTGATATCATAGAATTAGCTAATCCACGCATATCTAATAAATTTAAAGTTAATGGCATCAATCCAAATGCACGTGTTTCAATTAATCTAGATTTTCTTTTTTCAATTATAGCACATGAAATATTTCTTAAAGCTAATTCTATTGATAACATCAAACCTGATGGACCGGCTCCTATAATAATTACTTCAAATTTATTATACATATATACAGTATATATTGTAAAAAATTAGATATATAATAACAATTATATACTGTTTGTAATATACATCTATATTACTATCAGTATATTCCTTGTAGTATTTTTCTCTTAAAATTTTCTAAAAATATTGCAACTTCTTTTCCATTTAAAATTCTATGATCAAATACTATATTAAAAGTTATAGGTTTTCCTAAAAGATTAGTATCTCCTCCTATTCCAAGGATAACAGATTGTTTTTGATTAATTATAGGCTGAAAAGATATAATATTATTTCCAGATAAATCCGACACACTTGTTGTAGAATGTACAACATCATCAATTTCTAAATTATTTTCATAACATCTACATATTTTATCAATTAATTCGTTTTGCAATTCTAATAGTGAAAATTTATTTGCATCTTTTAAAACAATAATTTGCAATATATTATTATTATCTATTAAAACTCCTAAATTAATTCTATTATAATAAATAATATTTCTTTCTCTATAAAATGCGGTAAATTTTGGTGAAATGGATAATTCTTGTATATAAAAATACATAAGATAAGGGAAAATCTGACCATTTAATTTAGGTATTTTTTTTATATTTTCTCTAATTTTTTCAGAAGATAATTGAATCATAATAGAGCTTGAAAAAATATTTCCATCTGATTTTTCTAAAACAGAAATTTCTCGATTTTTAATATCTGAATTTTTTTTAATTTTTAAATTTGGAAAATATTTTATTAAATCTTTATTTTTTTTATTTTTTTGTATTTTATTTGTAATATTATTTAATACTTTTGTAGTTATTAATTCTTCTGTGCAAGAAGATATATCAATATTTTTTTCTAATAAAATTTTTTTTGCTTTTTTAGAAAACCTTTGGTATATAGATTTACGGCTTAAAACAGTATCTTTTTTTTTTTTAAAATAAGTATTTTTCTTTAAAAGATCTTCTAATTTTGTATAAAATTCTATAAATATATCTCCAGTATGAAGTGTGTCACCTTCTTGACACATCTTTTTTATAAAACCATCATATTTGCTTTTAATTTCTTGAAAAGTTTTTGATGTTTCAATATTTAATAAAGGAGTATTTTTTTTAATAAAAACACGATCGTTAACTAACCATTCAATAATTTTTACGGAATTATCATTTGCCTCAAATCTTGGAATTAACATTTTTTTTTTCATTATAAACCTCTAAAATATTACGAAGTATATTTGTTTTATTTGGTAGCATCTTATCTTCCAAATGTATTGATGCTGGTATTGGAGATGGTTCTGAAGAACATCTTAAAAAATTACAATTTTTAAATTTATCATTTTCAATAAGCTGAGAAAGCATCTCACTACTGAAATTTGCAAAGCCCTGTCCTTCTTCTATTAAGACTATCAAAGACGATTTTTTTATTAAATTAGAAAATTCAGATAATTGACATGGATAAATTTGTATAGGACATATAAGCTGAGCAATTAAATCATATTCTTCAAATAATTCTTCTACTATTTCAACTATAATATCTACTAATCCTCCATATGTAATAAAAGTAATATCAATTAAATTGGATTTAGGCAACATCATTATAGTAGGTTGTGGATAATCTTTGAATTTATAGAAATATCCTTTTAAAGGAAAAGATAAAAGATTTTTTGTATATAAAATTTTATTTTCAATTATAATTGATAATTCTTGATTATTTTTTAATATAGATTTATATAATATTTCTGGATTAAATAAATTATTTATTGCAAAAATTCGAATGCCTGGAATTCCTAAAAAATGCTTTTCTAAAGTTTGACTATGTGTTGGTCCATACCCTCTACCACCACCCATAGGGGTTCTGATAATTATCGGAGTTGAAACATTATAATTATACATATATTTTAATTTACTTGCATGATTTAAAATTTGATCAAAAGCTAATGTAATAAAATCTCCAAACATAATTTCAACAATAGGCAACAAACCTGATAAAGACATGCCACAAGAAAATCCAATAATAGCAGCTTCTGAAATAGGAGTATTAATAACTCTATCAGGAAATTTAGAAGATAAACCTTTAGTTATTTTAAAGGCACCTCCATATGGATCTTTGATATCTTCTCCTAATAAGATAATATTACTATTTTCTTTCATTACATTATGTAGTGTATTATTTAATAATGTAGAAATACGTTTGTTTTTTTTACAATTAACATATAAATTTTGATAGTTATTAAAGATATTATAATTCTTATATTGATAGATTTTATAATTAGCATATACATCTTTTTTTGCTTTACAAATAGCATTTTCTATACGTTCTCTTATTAAAGAAATAATAGATTTTTTTTGCAATTTATGAAAAATTTGATCCATTATAATCTTTACAGGATCTTTTTTTTTATAAAAATTTATTTCGTTTTTATCTCTGTCATCATCTCCTTTAGAGTGAGCTTTTAATCTATAACAAGAAACTTCTAAAAATGCTGGAGATCTATAATGCCTTACATAATTAATCATGAATTCCATTTTTTTATATAATGCATTCCAATTCCAAATATCAGATTTATCTGCATAAATATTAAAAGCTTGAGCTCTTTTTAATATATCTCCTGATAATGTTTCTTTTTGATGCGTAGATTGAGCATATAAATTATTTTCTAAAATAATGAGTAATGGCAATTTTAATAAAGCAATAATATTATATGTTTCGTAAAGAATTCCTTCTCCTAAAGTTCCGTCTCCAATAAAAATAATTGCAATTTTATTATTTTCTTTAAAAGAATATGCTAAGCCTGCTGCAACAGGCATAAAACCTCCTTGAATGCCATTTGAATAAAAATTATTTTTATATAAATGTTGGCTGCCACCTATTCCAGAACAAACTCCTGTTTTTTTTCCATATATTTCAGAAATTAATCCTTCTACATCATTAGTAAATGATAAAAAATGTCCATGGCATCGATGATTAGAAAAAATTGTATCAGTTTGATTTATAAATTGACAAGCCATAACACCTATTAATTCTTGTCCTATACAAGTATGTATTGTTCCATAAAGTTCTCCTTCTGAAAAAGCTTGCAATAATCGTTCTTCAACTAATCTAATTAACATACATTTTTTTATTATTTTTTCTGTAAGAATTTTATTATTTTTTAAATATATAGAATTGATACTATTCATAATATAGGATACGCTCTTGTTTAGTAATATTATTTTTTTCTATTTTTATTTTGTCTTTTTGTAAAAATTTTTCTAAACTTTCAATTGTTTGATATTTAAAAACAGCAGAAACATCAATATTTAAATTTAATTTTTTTGATATCAAATTTGTCATACGAACAGCTAAAAGAGAAGATCCACCTAATTGAAAAAAATTATCATTTATATATATATCTTTTTTGATTTTTAATAAATCTTTCCAAATTTTTTTCAAAGATTTTTGCAATTTTGTATTTGCAGATTTTTGTATATTTAATATTGGAACATTATGCATCTTATATAACTTATTTTCATCTATTTTCCCATTTTTACTTAATGGAAATTTTTTAAGAAATTGAAAATGATTTGGAATCATATATTCAGATAAATTCTTATAAAGAAATGATTTCAGTTCCTTTTTTATATTTGTATGAGACATCATTGATGAACTATTATGTAATATAATAAAAGCAAGAATTTTTGCAGAAATATTATTCTGATTTACTGTAATAAACGAATCTTTGACATATACATGAGATTTTAATTTATTTTGAATTTCTTCTAGTTCAATTCTGTATCCATTAATTTTGATTTGTCTATCTTTTCTTCCTAAGAATTCAATATTTCCATCCGGATGGTATTGTCCCATATCTCCTGTAAAATAAATTCTTTTCCCTATTTCTTTATGAAAATAAAAACTTTCATTTGTTTTTTTAAGATCATTCCAATAACCTCTCGCAACTCCAAATCCACCTATATATAAATAACCTGGAACTAATATATTTGTTGGCAACATTAAAGCATCTAAAATATATAGATGCTGATTAGATAATGGTTTTCCATAAGGAATGCTAGTTTTATATTTAATATTTTTATTAATAATAAAATAATTAGACCATATTGAACATTCCGTGGCTCCTCCAAGAGATACAACTTTTAAAGAATCAAAATTCTTTTTATATATTTTAAATATTTTTTTTGGCAAATCTAGAGGAATCCAATCTCCACTTAATAAAATTAATTTTAATATAATTTTTTTATAAAAACTCTCTTTATCTATACCTTGTAAATATTCAATAAACATTTGTTTAAACATAGGAACGCTATTCCAAATAGTAATTTGGTATTTTTGTATTGCATATAACCAATATTTTGGTTCTTTTGTAAATTTTGATGGAACAATAACTAATGTTCCGCCAGCAGATAATATTCCAAAAATATCATATACCGATAAATCAAAATCTAAATTAGATATTGCTAATATTCTATCTAAATTATTAACTTGAAATTTTTCATTTATATCTAAAATAGTATTTACAACTTGTTTATGTTCAATCATTACACCTTTTGGGGTGCCAGTTGAACCAGATGTAAAAATTACATAAGCAAGATCATTTAATTTTCTTAATTGATACTTTGGAAAATATTCTTGAGATTCTTTAAAAGAAGAATTTTCAATTATAGATGTTACATCAATTGATTGAAAATCTTTAAAATTAAATTTTTTTAAATATTTTTTTTGAGTTAAAAATCTTTTTACTTTCCCTAATACCATCATTTCATGAATTTTATTTTTAGAAAAATTAATATTAATAGGTAAATAAGCTTTTCCTATGGATAGGATAGCTAAACATGCAACTATTTGTTCTATTCCTTTATCCATAAGAATAGCAATAAGAATTTCATCTTTTAAAATATGATTTATTAAATAATGAGAAACTCTATTAACATATTTATTCAATTTTTGATAAGTAATATTTATGTCATTAAAAATGATTGCTGATGCATTTGGATTTTTAATTACTTGTTTCCTAAACAATTGATCTAAAAAATATTGAGATTTAAAAAATTTTTTATTAGTAGAATTTATATTTTGATAAAACAAATATTGTTTTTCTTCTATAATTGCTTTTGGTTTATTAAAAATAATTGCTTGAAATGTTAATTTAAATTGTTCAGAAAATTTTTTTATTAATATTTTATTATGTATATTTTCATCGTATTCAATATTAATTGAATAGGATTCTTTATTTACAGAAATATTAAAAATAAAATGATGCATTAAATTAAAATTATTTGTATACCATATAGATGCTGGATATCCTAAAAATTGAAATTCACTATCTTTTATATTTGCTGCAATTGTATTTAAAAAATTAAAAGATCCTATATGATCTGTTTGGTAAATAAAAAGACTATTAAATAATGGAATATAATCCGTATTTCTAGGCAATTTCAATAATTCTATAATTTTTGAAAAATAAAAATATTTATGTTGTAATATATTTTTAATATCATTTTTAACTTTTTCAGTAAAAGAATATATATCATTTTGTTTTGAAAAATCTGAAACAATTGGTAAAATATTTACACAATATCCTATATAATTTCGTAAAAGATAATCATCACGCAATGCTACTGGAGTTCCAGTAATGAAATAATCTCTTTTATATATTCGATAATATGTAATTTGGTATATAATTAATAATATGGTATAAGGTGTTATTTTTTTTTTTTTAGAAAAAATTAATAAATTATTATAAAAATTAAAATTTAAATTAAATTGAAATGATTGAATATTTTTTCTTTTAATATTATTAGTATTTTCTAATAAATTATATTTAGATAAATATCTTTTCCAAAAAAGATTGTCTTCAATAAATTGATTGGATTGAATGTATTTTTTATAATTTTTATTTTGTACATCCTGGGATGTTTCATGTATTTTTATATTCTTAATAGAATTATTTTTTAATAAATTATTATAAATATTTTCAATATTTTGATAAATTATAATTATTGACCAAAAATCTGAAATAATATGATGAATCTTAAATATTAGAATATTATAATCAAGTTTTACATTATTTATATGTATAATATTAAAAAGTGGTCCCTTTTCCATATTAAAACGTTCTTTTAAAAAGATATTACATATTTCTTTTAAATCTATATCTTTACAATTTATTTTTCTAAAAATAGAAGAAAAGGATAATTCAACAGGATATTCCTGATACACTATTCCAGTATTTTTTACTATAAATCTACTTTTTAATGTTGGATACATATTTAACAATATATGAATGGATTTTTCTAATAATTCTATATTTATAGATTTAGATATTTTAATAATTCTGAAAATTTCATATATAGAATTTTCTTTTTGTACAAGATAATTATAATAAATTGATGATTTTCCAGGATCAACAGAAAAATATTTACTTACTTGATTTTTTAAAACATTTTTTTTCTTTTCCTTTTTTATATATATTTTCTGTATATTTTCCTTATGTTTGTTAAAAACTTCTTTTACTAAAGTAAAAATTTTTGTATCTTCTACAAAAGAATGCATATTTAAAATAATTTTATATTTTTCTTCTAAAAAATTTTTTAATTCCATAATATGCAATGAATCTAATCCAATTTCTAAAATTGTAAAATTAATAATATCTTTATTGAGATTTTGATATCTTTTAATGAATTTTATTATTGAAAAATAAATTTTTTTTTCTTCTTTCTTTAAGGATTGAATATAGTATTTTTGGACATAATTAATTTTTTTGTATTTTTCTTTTAATTGAGAATTAAAAGAAAATATTATATTAAAACTATTACTTAAATAATATTTTTTCGCTAAAAATCTTTGTATTTTCCCACTAGTGGTTTTTGGTAATGCTCCTTTTTCTATAAAAATTATATTATGAATTAATAAATTTAATTTATCTAAAATAGATTTTCTTATATCAAGAGCAAGATTCTCAAAATTTTCAGATAAATTTTTTTTTCTTATTTCTTGCAATAAAACTACTTCTTTTATATGATTTTTGTCAATTTCAAATGCTGCAGAATTACATAATTGAATTTTAGAATTTAATTCTTTAACATAATTTTCAATATCTTGAGGATAAAAATTTTCTCCTCGAATAATAATTAAATCTTTTATTCTGCCAGTAACATATAGTTGAGAATTGTATAAGAATCCTAAATCTCCCGTCTTTAACCATCCATAAGATTTTTTTTTATTTTCTTTTATAAAAAAATTTTGAAATATATTTTTTGTTTTTTTAGGATTTTTCCAATAACCTTTAGAAACTGATGGACCTTTTACATATATTTCTCCAATGACTTTTTCATTTAGTTTCTTAGATTTTTTAGGATCAACTATTGCAAGTTTATGATTGGGAATAATTTTTCCACAAGAAAATAATTTTTTAGATAATGAAAATGATTTTTGGTTTTTTTTAAAAATTTCTACAATATTTTTCTTAAAAAAGAATTTTTTTTCTTTAATTTCTTTGTTATTTTCTATTTTAGAACTTGTTACCATTAAAGTGCTTTCAGCAAGGCCATAACAAGTACTAAAAGATTTTTTAGATAATCCAAACTTTTCATATATTTCAAAAAATTTATTAATCACTTCTGGATTAATAGGTTCTGCACCAGAAAAAATATGTTTTATAGATGATAAATCTATATTGTTTAATTTTCTTATTATTGCTTTATTAGAGCATAAATCAAAAGCAAAATTTGGACCTCCAGTAATTGTTGCTTTTTCCATACTAATTAATTTTAACCAAAATATAGGATTTTGAATAAATAATAATGGTGAAATAAGAATTAATGGAAAATCTACAAATATTGGTGTTAAAATTCCTCCTATTAATCCCATATCATGATATGGAGGTAACCAAATTACAGCTTTTCCCTTGTCTTTTTTCATTTCAAATATATTTTGAATTGATAATATATTGGATATTAAATTAGTGTGATTAAGCATAACTCCTTTAGGATCAGATGTTGATCCTGAAGTGTATTGAATAATAGAAGTATTATTTTTATTAAAATACGGTTTTTTCCAATCTTGAAAATCAATATTACTAGTATCATCTGTAGTGATATAATGTATTTTTTCTTTATGTATATAAAAATTAGAAAAAAATTGTTTACAATTGTTTAATTCTTTATAAGATAATAAAATTCCTTTTGCACCAGAATCTTTTATAATATTTTTAAGTCTATATAATTTATTTTTATTAATTCCATGTTCTGGTCCATAAACAGGAATAGCAATGATTCCTGCATATAAACATCCAAATAAAGCTGTAATATAATCAATGCTTGGTTTATGAAAAATTAAAGCTCTATCTCCAGGAGAAAGATAATGCAAAATTTTTACAGCTATTTGTTGTGAAATCTTATTTATTTTTTTATAAGTCAGTTCTTTTTTTTCATCAAAAGATGTTAAATATGTTAATATCTTTTTATCTGGAACGGAATGACTTCTCAATAAAATTATATCTACAAAACTTGTAATTTCATGTTCTTTATAATTAATCATTTTTTTCATAATTGAATTGTTGAATTTTGCTAAGATTTATAAATTTAAAAAAATATACATGTCATTAATAATTTATTTTATTTAAAAATTTATATTTTCTTCGGATGAGGAAAGTATCCAATATTTATTAAATATTTTAAACATAAATGTGTTAATCTTTCATTCATATTAGGACATATAATTCCACTTTTTTGTAAAATAGTGTTCATATTTTTACATTCAATTTCTGGTTGCACTTCATTAATATATTTAGGATCTAAAGGTCTGTGAGGATTTGGATCTGCATCTCTAATTAATGGAACCAGCGGGTAAAGGGGATCAGATTCTTTAGAATCTAACGCAATTTTTCTACCAATTTCAAATGGAATAATATCAAACGAATATCCATAATTTTTAATCCAATTGCAAAATTGATATAAAGTAGTAGGCTTTGGATTAAAAATATGATAGAACTTTCCATGTACATTTTTTTGCATTGATGCATAAACTATAGATTTAGCTACAAAGTCTACTGGAACAATATCAAATATTCTTGCATATTCGGGAATAACTTTTTTTGGTATAAAACCTTTAAATGCAACCAAAAGATAATCATTTGTTTGAGTTGCTCCTGTTTTTGAATGACTCATAACTAGTCCAGGACGATATATAGAAGTTGGAATACCTCGTATCATTGCAGAATGTGCTATCTTTTCTGCAACCCATTTACTACCAGTATATCCTCCAGGAATATCAATGCTACCTTTTAAAGGAGCATCGTTTTCTAAAAAAGGTCTAGGAATATGAGTAGCTAATAATACATCAATGGTTGAAATATAATGAACTGATTTTAATAGATTTTTACATGAAAATCGAAAAATTTCTTTTGTTCCTTCTACATTTGCAGCTTTTAAAGCAGAATAAGGATAAGCAAAATTTACTAAAGCGCCAGCATGAAAAATAACCTCTATTTTTTTAGATAGATTTTCCCATACTTTTTTATTTAATCCAATATTTTTTTCGCCTAGATCTCCAACTAAACAAACTATTCTTTTTGTGTACACTTCTTTCCAAATATAAAATTCTTTCATTTTATTCTTTAATTTTATCAAAGCTTTCTCAGGATTTACAGACCGAATCAAACAATATATAGTAGCGTTAGTATTAATTAATAATTCTTGTAAAATAAAAGAACCTATATATCCTGTACTTCCAGTAATTAAAATATTTTTAGGATTATAAAAATTTCCTTTAGGAAGATTTTTTGGAGAAATATCTTCTATTAATTCTGCATCTTCTTCAAGTTTTGAAATATGTTTATCAAGCAGAGCTTTATCAATTCCTTCTTTTTGCAAGGTAACAATTATATTAGAAACACCTAGAACTGTTGGAATTTTAAAAAATTGATGAAGAGGTAAAGAAATATCAAAATGATTGAATAATAAATTTGATAATCTTGCTAATAATATAGATGTTCCACCTAATTTAAAAAAATCATCATGAATACTAATATTGGAAAGAGATAAAACATCACAAAAATATTTAAATACTATTTTTTCTATAGAATTATTAGGTAATTTATTTTCTAAAAGTTCGCTTTTATTATTTTTTGATGTATTATAGATTCGAAATAAAGCATTTTTATCAATTTTCCCATTTTCTAATTTTGGCAAAGATATAAGTAAAATAATTTTATCTGGCAGCATATATTTTGGCAGTTTATTTTTTAATTTTTTTTGAATATCTTCTTTTTTTACATCTAATTCTGATACTGCTAAAAAAGCAATTAATTTAGTTTTTTCAGTATAAAGATTGTCTACTATTACAGCACTTTCTTTAACTTTTTTTATATTTATTAAAACTGATTCTATTTCTGAACATTCTATCCTATTTCCATATATTTTAACTTGATTATCAATTCTTCCTAAAAATTTTATGTTATCATCATAACAAAATACACCAAGATCTCCTGTTTTATACATATATTTTAATTCAGAATAAAAAATATTATCTTTAAGAAAAGATTTTGCATTTAAATCTTTTCTTTTATGATAGCCTAGAGCTACACCTGGTCCTGAAATATAAATTTCTCCTTTTACTCCATCTGGTACATGTCTTAAATTTTCATCTAAAATATACATTCTTGTATTATCAATTGCTTTTCCTATTGGTGCTGTTTGCACAATATCATCGGGTTTACATTCGTAAAATCCTGCGTCAATAGTTGCTTCAGTAGGACCATATAAACTAAAAAGTTTAGCATTTGTACGATTAAAAACTTTTTGAACAATTTTTTGAGATAATGGTTCACCACCACTTAAAATAAGTCTAAGAGAATTGCAATTTCTAATGGCAATATTTGATACTAATAAATCAATAATATGTGGAATAGTTCCAATAATAGATATATTATATTTTTTTATTAATTTTATTAATGCATAAATATCATTTTGTATAGATAAAGGAACTATAACAAATGCTCCTCCAAAAAGTAATGGCCAAAAAATAGACCAAATGGAAGGATCAAAACTAAAAGATGTATTTAATAATATTCGATCTTTTTCATTTAAATGCCATTTATTCTGTCTCCAACTAATATTATTTAATACTCCAAAATGATTTAAAATAACACCTTTAGCTTGCCCTGTAGATCCAGAAGTATAAATCATATACATGCCATTTTTTTGGATATTAGTACTAAAATTTAAATTTTCTCTACTTTTTATTTCAATTAACGGCCAATCTTTATCTAAATAAATTAAATTTTTATATATTATATTTTTATTTTTTTGAATATAACTTTTTGTAATTAATAATTTAATTTGACTATCATTAATAATATAATTGATACGTTCAATAGGATATTTTTCATCTATAGGAACATAAATACAATTTATTTTTAGGATTGCTAATATGGAAATAATAAATTCTATCGATCTATCCATAAGAATTCCTATTTTTTCATTAAATGATAATTTTTTGTATATTAAATAGTGTGATATTTGATTTGCTCGTTCATTTAACTCTCTATAAGTAATTGTTTCTCCTTGACATATTATAGCTATATTTGAAGGTGTTTTTTTACATTGATTTTCAAAATTTTTGTGAACCTCAAAATTTTCAAACAATATTTTTTTAGGAGCATTCCATCTTTTTTCTATTTTTTTAAACATCATATTACTTATAATAGATAGATCTTTAATAGAGATATCCCAACTTTTATTTGATATAAACATTAATAATTCTTCTATTGCAGAAAGAAAAAGAATCATAGATGAATCTAAAAAAAGATCTGGATTAAAATCAATACGTAATATAAAAGACGATTTAGTTTCTATTACACAAAATGTAAAATCCATAATATTAATTCCTTCTAAAATAGGAATTTGTTTTAGAAAATTATTTTTTTTGTTATTCCAAATAGGAAAAGAAAAATTTTCGTATTGAAAAGATACTTGAAAAAAAGGTGTTTTTTTTAAATCTCTATTTATTCCTATATTATCCAATAAAATCTTTATAGGCAAAGTGCTATACCTTAAAAATAAATTATATTTTTCGCTTATTATTGAAAGAGTTTTTTTAAAAGAAAAACTAGAATTTAAATTAATTTTAAATGGTAATTCATTTTCAATAGGAGAAATATTGTTTTTATCAAAATATTTTTCTAATTTATTGGCTTTGACTCCTACAGCAAAGTTATTATTATTAGAATATTTATATAAAATTGTTACAAATATAGATAAAAAAAATTCTTCATAATTATATTTTTCTTTTTTGATTTTATTAAAAATATTTAAAATTTTATATTTTCCCAACTTTAAAAAAACAGATTTTTGTTTATTTGTTTTTATTTCTGGTCTTTTAAAATCTGTTTGTAAATCTAAGTCAGATAAATCTTTAACTTCTTTTTTCCAAAATTTAATATGATTTTTAAAATTTTCTGTTTCAATCCATTGATTTTCTAAATAAAAGAATTTTTCTGAAATATTTCTTTCATATGAAATAATTTTTTCATTTTCATTATGATATAAAAAATTTTGATATCTAAAAAATATATTTTTCATAAAAGATATAATTAATTTTTTATTTGAAACTAATCGGGAAACTAAAAAAAGAATATTGAATTTTTTATCAGAATGTTTTAAGCAAAATACATTAAATAATGGTCCTTGGGATATATTAATTGTATTATTTTTTTTATTATTAGAGATCCATTGATCTTTATCAATTTTATTATTATCTTGATAAAGATTATCTAATTTTATGGAAATAATAGAACTTAATTGTGTTTTTCTTATTGGAGATCCAAAAATATTAATAAAAATAGATCTAAAAATAGGAAAATTTGTTATGCTAAAAGCAATACTTTGTTGTAATATTGCTTTATCAAAAAATATATTTGCTTCAAAAAAATATGCATCTGAAGATGGAAAATTAGAATCCATATTTAGAAAAAAACAAAATCTTTGTTGATTATGTGTTAGATTTGTTTTTCCAGATTTAATTTTTTTTTTTAATATTTTTATATCTAAACCTTTCAAAATTATACCCCTTATTTTAAATTAAATTTTTTTTCCATTAATATCTTTATATATTTCTACAATGTCTTCATTTTTTAAATTTTGAGGATTTATATTTGTATTATGGATTTCTTTTTCTTTAAGAGATTCAATTTTACTAGCAATATGGGATATTGTAGGATGCAAAAATATATCTCTTATGGAAATTACAATATTGAATTTTTTATTAATATTATTTACCATTTTCGCAACTAAAATAGAATGGCCGCCTATAGAAAAAAAACTTTGATGAATGGATAGTGAAGAATTCAATCTTAGCAAACTCTTCCATATATTTTCTAATATTTTTTCAGTTTTAGAATTTGCTTTTATAAAATCGTGATATTTATTCTCTATTATATTAGATTGATCTTTTTTATTATCTTCAATAAGATTTAATTTTTTATCATAAGTGAGTCTTACTTTAAGATAAGTATTGTGATGGTTGATAAATAATATTCCAGGAATATTAATAGGCACTTGTTTATACGTTGTATCCAATATAGAAAATTTTTTATTTTTTATATTAAACTCTTCTAGTTTTTCTAAAATTTTCTTATTAAGATATAAATTATCAAGATTCTTTAACAAGTTTTTTGCAAATTTAATATCATTATTTTCATAAAACTGAATATTTTTTATTAAAATATTGGTATTTTTTGCAATTCTACATATATTAGAAAAATATCGATAAAAATTTTCACTTTCTTTTTTGCTAAAAATATGGGATCTACATTCTAATAATCCTCTATGTTGTTTTCCTTTTTGAAACATAAAAAGAGAGATATCAAATTTTGAAAAAATTGTATTAAAATTAATTCTTTCAATATTTAATTCTTTTATATTAAATTTTTTATTTTCTAATTCTTGATAACCAAACATAACTTTAAAAATTGGTTCGCTATTATGTATATTATTAGTTGAAATTTTATGTAAAGAACTATAAGGAAATCGTTCTAACTTGATAAGTTTTAAAATATTTTTATGATTATATTTAATAAAATCTGATAAATTTTGATTTAAATCGATATTAATATTAAGAACTAATGTATTAGCTAAAAATCCCATAATATTTTGTGTTTGTTGATTTTTTCTATTTGCAAGAGGAATTCCAATTAAAAATTTTTTTTGATTTGAAAAAAAATAAATAAGAATTGCAAAAATTGAAAGATAAAATGCGTATAAAGAAACATGCAATTTCTTTGCTTCTTTTATTAATAAATCTGTAATAGAACTAGAAAGTTCAAAATTTACATTATTACCGATAATTGTATCTATATTTCTATTTCTTTTAGGCAATGTTAAATTTAATACAAAATCTTTTTGTTTTTTTTTCCAAAATAATTCGTATTCTAAATATTTTGAGCTGGAAATCCATTTTTCATTCCATTTTACAAAATCAGCAAACTGTATTTCTAAATCTTTTTTTTTAATTTTAATTTTATTTTCTATAAAAGAATAATATTCAAATAATTCATACACAAAAATTTCTAATGAAATACCATCACTAATAATATGATGTATATTGATTAATATATAATATACTTTTTCTTGAAATTTATATAAAATTAAATCGAAAATTCCTGGTTGTGTAAAATTAAAATGAACAGATGATTCTTGTATCAAACTTGATTCTAAAAATTTTTTTCTTTTTTCTTTAATTGTACAATCTACATATCTAATAGTTTTTAAAAAATTAGGTTTTATAACTTGCAATAATTTTGTTCCATCATAAATTAATGCTGTTCTTAATATTTCATGACGTTCTACTATTTTATTCATAGATTTTTGTAAAGAAATTATATTAAGAAATCCATTTATTTTGAATAAAGCAGGAATATTATATGCAGGTCCGAATTGACTATTCAATTCTTTAAGAAACCAGAGCCTTTCTTGTCCTGGAGAAGCAGAAAATATATAGCTTCCTTTTAATGTATCTTTTTCATTCATCGAATATCTCTTAATTTATTTATATGCTTTTATAATTCCATGTGGTGTCCAATTATGGCAATTAATTCGAGAAATTTTTTGAAATTTTGTTTTTTTCAACCATTCTTCATATTGATTCCAAGAATAAATCATGCCTCCTTCCGAAGGAATACTAGCAAAATATACACTATCTAGTGCTGCTAATAATGGACCTTTTCCATCATCATTAGATATAGAATTAAAAATAATTACTAATCCATTAGAAGATAAAATTTTATATGCTTTATGTAATAATTCTATATTTTCTTCGGGAGTCCATATAACTAATTGATGTGAAAAAAGTACACAATCATATCCAGTAGGAAATTGATCTTTAAATATATCACCATGAATGACATTTATTTGATTTGATAATCCAGAAGATTGAATATTTTTTTGAGCTATTTTTGCAGATGCATCGATTTCAAAAACAGTAATTTTTAATTTAGGATATTTTTTTGCTAAAGCAATAGCATTAATTGCTGTTCCTCCTCCAACATCAAGTAAACGATTAACATTATTAAAGTTAATATATTTAATTAAATAATAATTAGAAAGACGGGTCCATGAATTCATATAATTATAGAATATTTTTTCTAATTTTTTATTTTTATTAAAACTTTTATAAAGACTGCTTGATGTATTAGAAATTCTTTGCAACCCAATATTGGTATTTTTTCTTAAAGAATCTGTAAAATCAAATTGCCCAAGATAAACAATATATTGCTCAAAAGCAATTAAATCTTTGAAAATATCCCAAATATTATTTTCAAAAATTGTTTGTATTATTAAAGAATTTTTATAAAAAGATTTTTCTTTATTAATTAAATTTAGAGATGTATTTCCTAATAATAAAATATCTACAGCTCTTTCTTTTAAACTGAGTTCTATCATTAATTCAGATTTTTTTTTTGGACCAGAATAATATAATAATTCAAAAAGTCCTATTTCAGATCCAGCATTTAAGTATTGAAAAGCACTTGCTCCAAAAATAATTGGGGTTAATTCATGTAATTTATTTAATTGATTATGATCTAATATAGAATCATTTCTATAACAAGGTTTTAATATTTTTTTATCCATTTATTACTCCTAATTTTAAGTAAAAATCCATTTATTTTTTATATATTTTTTAGAAAAATTTAATTTAATATTTTCTGGTAGGATCATGTTGTGATTTCATACTCATATTTTCTTCTATAAATTCCCCTTCTGATAATTCCCATAAATATTTATTTTTATCTTCTACATTAATATTTTTATATTCTTCTTTTGAAATAGAAAAATAATTTAATAAAAAATATTTTTCTTTTTTAGAAATAAGATAAGAGTTATTTTTTTTTATTTTTAAAATACTACATAAAATAGGTTTTATTTTTTCTGGAGAAGATTTATTAATATCATTAAAATAATGCAATCTGTCATTTGCATCCATATATATAAAAATAGTTTTCATCATATGAATGATTTCACTAACTTTCATAAGTTTATATGTTTTTAGTTCAATAGCTTGCAATTCATCATCAGAATATAATTGTTGTAATTTTGGCATAATATAAAGTTCTTCATTATTCATATGAATAGCATTTTTAACTTCAAATTCTCTAAAATTTAAATAAAATTTATAACCATATGCAATTTTTTCTTTTTTATTTTTTAAATCTTTTATTATTTTTAATAAATTCTTTAAATCACAAAATTTTTTTTCATAATCATTATGATCATTTTCTAGATCATAATGTATATTAGATCCTTTATTCACTAATAATGAATGATATGCTTTATCTTCATGTTCTGAATATTTTGTTAAAACTAATTGCAAATTAGAAAGTTTTTTTATAAGTAAAGAGATTTCTTCATTGTTTTGGAAATTAGTAGAAGCAATTTTTCTAGTTATGTCATTAATCAATGGAATTATAAATTTATGTTCTCTATAAAATCTATATCTTTGCATGATAAATTTTGAATATTTTCATTGCTATATATTACAACAAAATAAATATTTTTATTCAAATATAATTATTAGTATAATAATACTATAATTTTTTTTCATCATTTTTAAATGAAAAATATATTTATTCATTAATATTGTTCAATTTAAATCTAATTCAAAGAAATATATTCACAATTTTATTGAGGATTAAATAATAATTTATGGTAAGCACGAGCAGATTTGAACTGCTAACCTTCATTATGTCATAATGATACTCTAACCAATTGAGTTACGTGCTTAAATTTTAAAAAATTTTTTTAATTTTATATTTATAATAAATTATAATTATAAAATATATTTTTTAAATAAAAAATCTATATTTTTATTCTAAATAAAGATTATAATTTCTTTATATTTTTTTAAAATATAATTATTATGATATTTTTTTGGCAAAAAACTCTTTGGAAAAAATTTAATTGGCATTTACAAAATAATAAAATACCTTATGGGCTATTATTAACAGGATTTCCAGGAATAGGAAAATTACATTTTGTAAAATTGTGTGCTCAAAAAATTCTTTTATGTAATAGCAGTGAATTATCTGAACATCCTGATTTATTACATATAAAACCCCAAGGAAAATTAAATCAAATTCAAATAGATCAAATAAGAAATATTATTTTTTTCCTTCAAAGGACATCTTGGATAGGAGGATATCGTGTTGTTATTATAGAAAAATCTCATAATATGAATTTATTTGCGTATAATGCATTTCTTAAAATTTTAGAAGAAAAAAGAGAAAAAACTATATTAATATTGACTACAGATTATTTAGAATCTATACCACTTACAATACGCAGTCGATGTCAAATTTGGTATATGAATTTCTTTTTAGAAGAAAAAAATCAAAATTTAAAAAATTTTTTTTGGGAATATGAAATTAATAATTCTAAAAATTTATTAAATATTTTTAATATCCCTGGATTTGGTCCTATTTATTTAAAAATTTGGGAAAAAAAAGGATATTTAAAGAAAATAAATTCTGTTTTTCAAAATTTTTTAGATAAAAAAACACCAATATTTCAAACAAAAAAACTTCAAGATATTGATCTTGTATTAATAATAAATAGTTTAATACAATTAGTTTATAATTTAATATATATATTAATTTTTAAAAAAAAAAATTCTATTTTTTGGAAATTAGCAAAAAAAAAATCTTTATCTCAATGGTTTTGTCTTATTGACTTTTATTTAATAGAAAGAAAAAAAATTATAAAAATAGATTATTTATTTAATACAGAATTATTTCTTGAAGGATTATTTATTGAATGGTATTCATATAATGAATAATTCTCTAAATTTATCTTTAAAAAAAGATTTTAATCTTCTTTCAAAGAAATATATATGCTATATATTTATTTAAAAATACGGAGGATTTAAAATGCCAATTTTAGTAGATTCACATTGCCATTTAGATATTTTAAATTTAAAAGAATTAAAAATGAATTTAGCTGATATTATTGATGAAGCATATCATAAAAATGTCAAATATATTCTTTCTATATGCTTAAACATAGAAAATTTAAAAACAATAATACCAATTACAAAAAAGTTTAACAATATTTATGCATCAATTGGAAAACATCCCAACGAAATAAAAGGCAAAGAACCATCTACTTTGGATTTAATAAATATTTTCAATGCACACTCTAAAATTATTGCTATTGGAGAATCTGGATTAGATTATTATCGAACTAAATCTGAAAAACATATTCTTGTGCAAAAAAAAAGATTTATTAATCATATTCAAGCATCTAAGAAATTAAATGCACCTTTAATTATACATACAAGATATGCTTCGCAAGATACTATAGCTATCTTAGAAAAATATAACGTTAATTTAGGTGTTGTTCATTGTTTTACTGAATCATGGGAAATGGCTAAAATTATTTTAGATATGGGATTGTATATTTCTTTTTCTGGAATTTTGACGTTTAAAAATTCTGAAAATTTAAGAGATCTTGTTCGAAAAATTCCCTTAAATCGTATTTTAATTGAAACAGACTCTCCATATTTAACACCTCATCCTTTTCGAGGAAAATCTAATAAACCTAGTTATGTTAATTATGTTGCTAAATGCATTTCAAAAATTAAAAATCTATCATATTCAGATATATGTCATGTAACAACAGACAATTTTAGCCAATTATTTAATATTCAAATTTTTTAATTCTTAATATATAATTATTGACATCATTTTTGCTCCTATTAAAATTAATAAAATAAAGTTAGGGTGCTTAGCTCAGTGGTAGAGCATCGTCCTTACAAGGCGAGGGCCGGGGGTTCGAGTCCCTCAGTACCCACCATTTTTATAGTATTTTTTTAATTAGATTCTATAATTTTGTGGTAATCATTTTAATGATTTAACTATATTTTTTATTTTTAACATCATTTTATAAAAAAATATTTTAAATTATGTTAAAAAAATTATATTTTTATTAAAAATTAATGGAAATATTTAAAAAAATATGAATTAAAAAAATATGAAGGCAAAATCTTAATATTTTATTAAAGTTAAAAAATATTTAAACAATTTTTTTGATATTTATATCTTATGATTTTAAATTTTAATATAAAAGGAAAATAATGAAAATTAATCATAAAGACATACAAAAGCTACTTGAATTAATGGATAATTTTTCTTTATCTGATATGAAAATAGTTCAAGGTGAAGAATCTATTCAATTATCTAAAAAATTAGATGTATCTAATATTTTATCTTCTGAAAGAGAAACAAAAAAAAAATTAAAAAAATCTAATTCTATAAAATTTTCAAATAAGGAAAAACAAGTTTCAGATATTTATTCTTCAATAAATATAATAAAATCACCTATGGTAGGCACTTTTTATCGATCTTCCTCGCCTACTGCAAAACCTTTTATTGAAGTGGGATCTTTTATTAAAATTGGACAGACAATTGGTATAATTGAAGCTATGAAAACAATGAATCATATTGAATCTGATAAATCTGGAATAATAAAATCAATACTTATTGAAGATTCTTCACCTGTAGAATTTGATCAACCTTTAATTATTCTTGAATAAAATAAAAAATAGCGTGTTTAAAATAGATTATAAATAGAGAAAAAATATGATTAAAAAACTACTTATTGCAAATCGCGGTGAAATAGCATTAAGAATTTTACGAGCTTGTAGAGAATTACAAATAAAAACTGTCGCTGTTCATTCAACTGCTGACAGAAATCTTAAACATGTTAAACTATCCGATGAATCGGTTTGTATAGGTCCATCTAATAGTTTAAAAAGTTATTTAAATATTCCTGCTATTATTAGTGCTGCAGAATTAACAGATAGCGATTCTATTCATCCTGGATATGGATTTTTATCAGAAAGTTCTGATTTTGTATCTGCAGTAGAAGATAGTGGTTTTATTTTTATAGGTCCTACTATAGAAAATATGAAAAACATGGGAGATAAAATTTCTGCAATTAACATTATGAAAGAACATGGAATATCTTGTATAGAAGGATCATTAGGAAAATTAGATTCTGATACTAAAAAAAATCAAATTTTAGCTGAAAAAATTGGATATCCGATTATTCTAAAAGCTACAAAAGGTGGTGGTGGTCTTGGAATTAGAGTAGTATATGACCCAGAAAAACTTTCTAATTCTATTGATATGACTAAAACTGAAGCAAAAGCTAGTTTTGGTGATGAAAGTATATATATGGAAAAATTTTTAGAAAATCCAAGACATATTGAGATACAAATTTTAGGTGATGGAAAAGGTAATGCGATTCATTTGGGAGAACGTGATTGTTCCATACAACGTCGTAATCAAAAAGTTTTAGAAGAAGCTCCTTCAACTTTAAATAGAAAAGATTGCGAAAATCTTGCTAAAAAATGTGTGGAAGTTTGTAAAAAAATTATGTATCGAGGAGCTGGAACTTTTGAATTTTTATATGAAAAAGGAGAATTTTTTTTTATTGAAATGAATACTCGTATTCAAGTAGAGCATCCAGTTACAGAATTTGTTACGGGTATAGATATAGTTAAAGAACAATTACAAATTGCATCCAATCAAACTATAACATATCATCAAAATGATATTAATATTAAAGGACATTCTATTCAATGCAGAATTAATGCAGAAGATCCAAAAACATTTCTTCCAAGCCCAGGAACATTAAATATTTACCATCCACCTGGAGGGCCGGGTATACGTGTTGATTCGCATATTTACAGTGGATATACTATTCCACCATACTATGATTCCATGATTGGAAAAATTATTTCTTATAGTAAAAATAGAGAATCTGCTATTGAATTGATGAAAAATGCACTTATAGAAACATATATTGATGGAATTAAAACTAATATTCCCTTGCATCAAAAAATACTTGAAAATCCAAATTTTAAAAAAAATATAATTGATGTACATTTTTTATCTAATTTTATATTATAAAATATGATCTAATTTTTTTATTAGAAGGAAAAAATATGGAAAGCTATTTTCAAATAGAAGCTATTGATCGAAAAGATTTAGGTAGAAAAGCAAGCAAAAAATTACGAAGAGAAAAAAGTTATATACCAGCCATAATTTATGGAAATTCAAATTCTGTATTTCATATTAGTATCAATCATAATAAAATTCTTGATATTTTGAAAAAAGAAAAAATTTTCTCCAGCATAATTAATATATTAATAAATAAAAAAAAGGAAAAAGTTATATTACAAGATATCCAATATCATCCTTATAAAACCAAAATTTTGCATATTGATTTTAAACGTATTGATTTTTATGCTAAATTAAAAATAAAAGTTCCTTTGTATTTTAAAGGAATACATAATTCTCCTGGTATAAAATCAGGCGGTAAAATTTTATATTTTACCAAATATATTACAATTTTAGTTTTACCTAAATTTTTACCTCAATATATAGAAGTTGATGTTTCTAATATGAAAATTAATCAAATATTATATTTTTCTCAAATTCCTCTTCCTATAGGTGTTTCAATTTTTCATCTTGTAAAAATGAAAGATAATAGGCCGATATGCAAAATTGAATTTATAAAATCTTCCGTTACAAAGGAAAATAAAAAATAATTTTTTATTATCATGAACATTAAATTAATTATTGGTTTAGGAAATCCAGATGTTTATTATTCAAATACATTGCATAATGCAGGTAAATGGTGGTTATATAAAATAGTTGAAAATTTAGGAGGATGTTTTTTTGAAGAAAAAAAATTTACAGGTAAAATAGCAAAGATTATTAATCATAAAAGGAAAATATTATTTTTTTCTCCAAATACTTTTATGAATGAAACTGGGAATTCTATTATTAATATAATACATTTTTATAAAATTAAACCTAATGAAATATTAGTTGGTCATGATGATTTAGATTTTCCATGTGGAAAAATAAAATTAAAGTATAGTGGAGGTAACGGGGGGCATAATGGATTACGTAATATTATTTCTTATATAGGATCAAATTTTTGGAGAATTCGTATTGGCATTGGGCATCCAGGATATAAAAAAAAAGTACAAAAATATGTTTTGCAAAAAGTTTGTACAGAAAAAAAAAATAAAATCAATGAAGCTATTATTTTTTTTTTACAATATATCCATCTAATATTAGAAGGGAAAATATATCAAGCAATGCAAGAAATTAATTCAAATATAAAAGTTTCTTAAAATTTATTTTTTTGATAACAAAATAGATTTATATTCTTTTAATATTGGTTTTATTAAAAGAGAAAGATTTCCAGACATAATATCTTCCAATTTATAAAGAGTTAAATTAATTCTATGATCTGTTATTCGGCTTTGGGGAAAATTATATGTACGAATTCTTTCTGATCTATCTCCTCCTCCTATAAGTTTTTTCCTTATTTTTGCATGTTTTGCTTCTTTTATTTTTTTTTCTTGATCAAATATTTTTGCTTTTAATAAAGACATTGCACGTGCTTTATTTTTATGTTGAGAACGTTCGTCTTGACATTCCACCACTATACCTGTTTGTAAATGTGTAATTCGTATTGCTGAATCAGTTTTATTCACATGTTGTCCTCCTGCTCCTGAAGATCTAAATGTATCAATTCTTAAATCATTATTTGTAAATTTAATCTCTTCTGATTTTGGAACTTCTTTTAAAATTGCTACAGTACATGCTGACGTATGAATACGTCCTTGAGATTCAGTAAGTGGTATACGTTGTACTCTATGTATTCCAGATTCAAATTGTAAATTTGTATAGACATTTTCTCCATAAATTTTAGCTATAATTTCTTTATAACCTCCATGTTCTCCGAAATTTTGATTAATAATAATTAATTTCCAATTGTGGTTTTCAGAATATTTTCTATACATACGAAATAAATCTCCTGCAAAAATACAAGATTCCTTTCCTCCAGTTCCTGCACGAATTTCTAAGAAAATATTTTTTTGATAATTTTCTTTTTGAGGCAATAAAAATATTTCTATTTTTTTTAAATTATTTTGGATTTTTCTATAAACATCTTGAAATTCTTGTTTTGCCATTTTTCGAATTTCTGGATCTTTATCTTTTAAGATTTCTTTTAAAGAATCTAAGTAAGATTCTTCTTTACAATAATCATTGAAACACATAACTATTGGTTCTAATCTTGAATATTCTTTTGAATATTTTCGAAACATATTTTTTTTATTAATAATTTTAATATCACTTAAAAGATGACATAGTTCTTCATAACGTTCTATTAAAATTTTTAGTCTTTCTTTAATGGATTTTTTCATAATAATTAAATTATAAAAATTAGAAATATATTCTACAATGAAACTTTATATGAATATATATTATTTGTTAATTTATTTTTTTTAAGTAATCTTTTAAAAAAATATTTTGTAAATAATTTGACATATGGTTTTTATCTTTTTAAAATTTTCTTAAAATTTATTTAATTATTTCTATATATATCCCCGATAGCTCAGCTGGCAGAGCAAATGACTGTTAATCATTGGGTCGCAGGTTCGATCCCTGCTCGGGGAGCCAATCTTATTTTTTTTTAATTCTGATTTTTTTTTAAATTATTTTTTAAAATATACGGAAGAATTCCGCCACTATAAAAATATTGAATTTCTATGTTTGTATCTAGTCTTATAAATGCATAAAATGAATATATTTTTTTTTTTTTATGGGCATAATAATATTGAATTTGTATTTTTTTCAAAGGAAATATAGAAGATAATCCGTAAATATTAAAAATTTCTGAACCATTTAAATCTAAATATTTTCTTCCTTCACCTTTCATAAATTGTAAAGGCAAAATACCCATTCCTACCAAATTATTTCTATGTATTCTTTCATAACTTTCTGCAATAATAGCTCGAATCCCTAACAAACTTGTTCCTTTAGCTGCCCAATCACGTGAAGAACCAACGCCATATTCTTTACCGGAAATTATAATTAAAGGAATATTATCTTTTTTATAAGACATTGCAGCATCAAAAACATACATAATTTTTTCTGAAGGATAGTGTTTTGTGAATCCTCCTTCTATTTTTGGTATTAATAAATTTTGTAAACGTATGTTAGAAAAAGTTCCTCGTACCATGACTTCGTGATTTCCTCTTCGAGAACCATATGAATTAAATTCATTTTCGGGAATATTCAAATTTTTCAAATATCTTCCAGAAGGATATTGCGATGGTATTGCACCAGCTGGTGAAATATGATCAGTAGTAACGCTATCTCCTAAAAGTAGTAAAACACGTGCATTAATAATATCTTGAGATGTTTTATTTAAGGACATAGAAAAAAAATTAGGAGAACGAATATATGAAGATTTTTTGTTCCAAATATATCTATCCCCCTTAGGGTATTTAAGAGATTTCCAATTTTCTGTACCAGAAAATATTTTATCGTATTGATTTTTAAAAATATTAGAATTAATAAATTTTTTTATAATTTTTTTTATTTCAATTTCTTTTGGAAAAATATCTTTTAAATAGACCATTTTCCCTTGCATATCCCTTCCTAAAGGATCTAAATTTAAATCAATATTTATAGTTCCTGCTATAGCATAAGCTATAACATATAAAGGTGATGTTAAATAATTAGCTTTTACATATAAATTAATTCGACCTTCAAAATTTCTATTTCCACTTAAAACAGAACATAATACTAAATTATTTTTTATAGAAACATCTATAATAGGTTTAAACAAGGGGCCACTATTTCCTATACAAGTTGTACATCCATATCCAACTATATTAAATCCTAATATATTCATATATTTTAATAAACCAGACGATTCTAAATATTCGGTAACGACTTTAGAACCTGGAGCCAAACTAGTTTTAATAAAAGATTTTATTTTTAATCCCCTTTTTACTGCATTTTTTGCAATAAGGCCTGCTCCTATCATAGAATAAGGGTTAGAAGTATTAGTACAAGACGTAATAGCAGCAATTACTATTGTTCCATGAGCAATAAAATCATTTATTTCTGGTACAAATACATTTTTATCTAAATCATTTTTATTTATTTCAAATCCATTTTCATCTTTTAATGCAATAAGACTTTTTTTAAAAGAATTTTTTAATTTCTTTATAGAAATTCTATCTTGTGGTCTTTTAGGGCCTGAAATACTAGCATTAATTTTAGATATATCTATTTCAATAATATCGGAATATTCTGGATGATAAATATCATTTAATCTAAACAATAAAGATTCTTGTAAAACTTTTTTTATTATTTTTATATATTTACCACGATTAGATTCTATAAGAAAATTGATAGTTTCTATATCTACTGGGAAAAAAGCTATAGTAGCTCCATATTCAGGAGCCATATTAGAAATAGTAGCTCTATCAGATAAGCTAATATGAGATAAATCATTACCAAAGAATTCTATAAATTTACCAACAACATTGTATTTTCTTAAAATTTCAGTTATATTAAGTGCTAAATCTGCAGAAGTAATATTTTCTTTTGCCTTGCCTAATATTTTAACTCCAATAACATCTGGTAAATTAATATAACAAGGCTGTCCTAACATTGCAGCTTCTGCTTCAATGCCTCCTACACCCCAACCAATAACTCCAAGACTATTAATCATAGTGGTATGAGAATCTGTGCCTATTAAAGTATCTGGATAGGCAAAAAATTCAGAATTGATTTTTTTTATTTCTATTATTTTGGTTAAATATTCTAAATTTATTTGATGTATTATACCCATTCCAGGTGGTACGACTTTAAAATTATCTAAATTTTTTTGCCCCCATTTTAATAATGAATAACGTTCATGATTTCTTTTAAACTCAAGATTTATATTTTTTTCTAATGCTTTTGATGTATTGTAATAATCTACTTGTATTGAATGATCAATAACTAATGTTGTATTAATAATAGGGTTTATATCTTTAGGATTTCCACCGTATTTATACAATACATCTCGCATAGCTGCTAAATCAACAACAGCTGGAATACCAGTAAAATCTTGCATTATAATACGATTTGGCATATAAGGAATATCTTTTCTTATATAACTCTTAGCTTTCCAATTAATAGTATTAATTAAATCATTTTCAGAAATATTATAATTTCCAATATTTCGTAATAAATTTATAATCAATACACGAATAGAATAAGGAAGTTTTTGAATTTTACCATCTAAAAGATTATCTAATTTTTTAAGGCTAAAAATTGATAATCTTTTCTTATATTCTGTATATATATTTATTTTGGATTTTTTTTGAAAATTTTGAAACATATGTTATATAAATATATTATTATTAATAAAGTTATAATTTTCTTTGTAGATGCAATATATCTCAAATGAATTATAATTAAAAATTTTTTGTAAATTAATTGATATAATAGTATTTGACATATAACATATCAATATAAATATAATTTTAATTTAATGAAAATCTTGGAAAGATGGCCGAGTGGTTTAAGGCGCTCCCCTGCTAAGGGAGTATGAAAATAATTCATCGAGAGTTCGAATCTCTCTCTTTCCGCCAAAATTTTTATATTATTTTAGCATTTGTATAAATATTTTGTACATCTTCAATATTTTTTAAATCATTCATAAACAAAGAAAATTCCTTATTTTTATTTTTATCTAACATTATCTTTGATATAGCTACAGGTATAATTTTATTTTTATAAGGATAAATTTTTTCTATTTTTATTTTTTTCAATATAGAAATAAGCTTATTTGGAGTGGTAATAATATCAATAAAACCATTTTTTTTAATGTTAATATCTTCAGCTTTAACTTTTATTGCTATTTCTAAAATACGATCTTCGTTATTTTTTGTATGAAAAGATAATATACCCTTTTCTAAAAATAAATATGATACAGAACCAGATCTTCCTAAATTTCCTCCGTATTTTTTAAAAATTTCTCGAATTTTTGAAACTGTTCTATTCCGATTATTAGTAATCGTATCTATTATACAGGCTACACCAAATAATACATATCCTTCATATCGAATATTTTCAAATTTTTGTAAATTTTTTTCATTTATTTTTTTTATAGCTCGATCAATAGTATTTTTAGGCATATTTGCTGCATAAGCATTTTGGATGGCTTTTTTTAATTTAAAATTAGCAATATTTTTAGAGTTTTCTTTTTTCTGATCTTGCCCTGCTATATATATTTCTCGAATTAATCGATTAAAAATACGACTTTTTCGATTATCTTCTTTAGATTTTTTATATTTAATATTTGACCATTTGCTATGTCCTGACATAAACTTTTATTCTCTGGTTTTTTTATTTTAAATTTTATTTTTTATAGAAAATTGATAATTCATTTAAATGGTTTTTTGAAATAAATGAAGGTGCTTTTGTAAGAAAGCAAGATGAATTTTGGGTTTTTGGAAAAGGAATTACATCTCGTATGTTATTTGTTTTACTTAATAACATTATAAAACGATCTAGTCCAATTCCTATGCCACCATGTGGTGGAGCTCCAAACTTTAGTGCATTAATAAAAAAACCAAAATTTTGTTCTATTTCCTTATTATTCATACCTAATAAATGAAAAACAGCTTTTTGCATATTAGGACAATTAATTCTTATTGATCCACTTCCAATTTCAGAACCATTAATTACAATATCATAAGAACGTGATAAAATTTTTTCTAAAGGAATCTTATTAAGATCTTCAATATTATCAATACTAGGAGAAGTAAAGGGATGATGAACAGATTCTAAATTTATTTTATTTTTTTTAAACATTGGGAAATTAATTATCCAAATTGGTGCCCATTGGGATGAATAAAGGTTAAAATCTTTACCTATTTTTCTTCTTAAAGCATTAAAACATGTATTAACTATATCTTCCTTATCTGCAATTAAAAATATAAAATCATTAACTTTAGTTTTTATTTTTTGCAATATATTTTTTATAGTAGTATTGGATATAATCTTATCAAGAGAAGATTTAATATTAAATTCACTAGATTTTTTTATGCTAAGGACTTTTATATAAGATAAATTTTCTGATCCCTTTTCTAATACAAAATTTTTGTAAAATTTAAATACTTTTCTAGATATAATCTTATTACCATTTGGTATTTTTAAAGCTACAATACGTGAATTTTTATCTCGAAAATATTTTTTAATATATCTATGATTTTCATATTGAAACAATTCTTTAATTTCATGAAATACCAATGGTATACGTATATCTGGTTTATCAGTACCATATTTTAGAAGCGATTCTTTATAAGAAATACAAGGAAATTTATCTTTAAAATCAATATCCATAACTTTTTTAAATACAAATTTAATCAATTTTTCAGAAAAATTAATAATATCTTTCTCTTGAATAAAAGACATTTCAATATCTAATTGAGTGAATTCTGGTTGTCGATTTGCACGTAAATCTTCATCTCTAAAACATTTTGCAATTTGATAATATTTATCAAAACCTGAAATCATAAGTAATTGTTTAAATAATTGAGGAGATTGAGGTAAAGCAAAATAACATTTTTTATGTATTCTACTAGGAACTATATAATCCCTTGCTCCTTCTGGAGAACTTTTTGTAAGTATCGGTGTTTCAATATCAATAAATTTTTTTTTTTCTAAAAAAGAACGCAAAATATTTGTTACTTTACTTCGTAACAATATGTATTTTTGAGATTCAAAACGACGCAAATCAATATATCGATATGTAAATCTAATATCTTCATTTAAATCTTGATATTTATTTACTGGAAATGGCAAGGGAAAAGATTTTGCTAATATAACTAATTTTGAAGCAATTATCTCTAATTTTCCTGTAAAAGATTTTATATTTTCTTTTTTTACTGGTCTTTTTTTGACTAAACCAATAATTTTAATTATGTATTCATTTTTTAATTTTAAAACTTTTTGAAATATTTGTTTATTTTCAGGTTGGAATATAATTTGTATTAATCCTGAAATATCTCGTAAATCTATAAAAATTAAACCTCCATGATTTCGTATTTTATGTACCCATCCTTGTAGTTCTATTTTTTTTCCTATATATAATTCTGTTATATTTGTACAATATTTACGCATATAATTTCTCTGTTTTAAAAAAATAGTTAATCATAGTTCTTATTAAATAATTATCATATTATTAACTTAAATCATATTATTATCTTAAATAAGATATCTTAAATATAGAAAAAAATTAATATATTTATTTAAGATAATATAAATATTTTTTATCAAAAAATAAAATAATATATATATTATAGTTAAATATAATATAATTTCTAATTAATAATATTATATAATAAATTTTTTGCTAACATTATTTTAAATTTATGAAAACAAAAAAATATTTATTAAATACTAAAAAAGAAATACCTAAAGATACAAAAATAATTAGTCATCAATTAATGATCCGTTCTGGCATGATACAAAAATTAGCAAGTGGTTTATATAGTTGGTTGCCTACAGGGGTAAAAGTATTAAAAAAAATAAAAAATCTTATACAGAAAGAAATGGATTTTTTTGGAGCTCTAGAAGTAATTATGCCTTGTATTATTCCAGCTTATCTTTGGAAAAAAACGAAAAGATGGGAAAAATTTGGCAATGAACTACTAAAAATAAAAGATAGGAAAGGACATAATTTTTGTTTTGGTCCAACACATGAAGAAGTTATTACAGATTTAGCAAAATATTCTATTAAAAGTTATAAGGAACTTCCAATTCATTTTTATCAAATTCAAACAAAATTTAGAGATGAAATGCGACCTTGTTTTGGTTTAATACGATCAAGAGAATTTTTAATGAAAGATTCTTATTCTTTTCATTTAAATAAATATTGTTTACAAAAAACATACAAAAATATGCGGGATTTATATTATCAAATATTTAAAAAATTAGGTTTATTTATTAAAATAATTAATGCTGATTCCGGTATTATTGGTGGTGAAATTAATCAAGAATTTCACGCATTTACAGATAATACGAAAGTTGATATTAATTATATATCTGATAAAAAAAATAATCTTATATCTAAAGATATCCAAAATTTCAAAAAAAATTCTATAAATAATAAAAATATATTTAACTATTCAAATAGTATCGAAGTTGGACATATATTTCAATTAGGAGAAAAATACACAAAAAATTTAAATTTATCTATTTTAAATCAACAAGGAAACTTTATTTATCCATTCATGGGGTGTTATGGATTAGGAATTTCAAGAACTATATGTGCTATTATTGAAAATAATCATGATAAAAATGGTATTATATGGCCAGAAAAAATAGCGCCTTTTTATATAGCTATCATTCCTATAAAATATTATGAATCTAAAATAGTTTATAATTATGCAAATATTCTTTATAAGAATCTTATTTCTTTTGGTTTCGATGTATTATTAGATAATAGAAGAGAACAGACAATTGTTATGTTAAAAGATATTGATTTGATTGGAATACCTCATTGTATTGTTCTTAACGAAAAGAAAATACAAAATAAAAAAGTAGAATATAAATTTAGAAAAACTGGAAAAATTATAGATATAGAATTTAATAATTTAATTAATTATTTTAAAAAAAATATTCAATAAATATTATGTATTTAATTTTGAAAATTAATTTTTTAAAACTAAAAAATAATATAATTATATATCAATAATTATGTATATTTATTTGTATTATTTATATAATTTATTAATAATTAAGATTATAAAAAAATAATATTTTGAATACACTAAAATTAGTTTTGGCATCTTCTTCTTCTCCAAGAAAGAAAATTTTAAATCATTTGGGCATTCCATTTATTTCTATTTCTCCAAATATTAATGAAAAACCATTTCCAATGGAAAAAATTTCTAATTTAGTTCAAAGACTTTCTAAAGAAAAAGTAATCGCAGTTTCTTCTATGATTCCAAAAAACAAACCATTTATAATTTTAGGATGTGATCAAATGGCAATAATTGATAAAGAAATAATAGGAAAACCTTATTCCTACAATCAAGCTTTCATTCAATTAAAAAAAATTCGAGGAAAATGTGTGAAATTTTATTGTGGTATTTGTGTTTTTATAAATACTGAAAATTATATGAAAACTTCTATAGAAAAAACGGAAGTTTTTTTTCGAAAATTTTCTATCAAAGAAATTGAATTATATTTAAAACAAGAAAAACCATATAAATGTGCAGGAAGTTTTAAATCTGAAGGAAGAGGTATATTATTAGTAAATAAAATTCTTGGGAAAGATCCAAATTCTTTAATAGGCTTGCCTGTATTATTGTTACAAAAGATTTTGTTAAAAAAAAAAATTAATTTATTGAATTTCTTTTTATAGATTTTTTTTTAATTTTATTAAATAATCTTTCAACAGTATCAGATAGTTGAGCACCGTTTTTAATCCATTTATTAATAGATTTAATATTTAAAAACATATAATTTTTATTTTCTTTTAATAATAAAGGATTTAGAAATCCTACTATTTCTATAAAACGACCATCGCGAGGTGCGCGCTTATCTGTGACTACTATTTGATAAAAAGGACGATTTTTAGATCCTCTTCTTGCTAAACGAATGACTACCATAAATATATTTACTTTACTGATTTAAAAATATTTATTATAAATAATACTAATTTTTTTATATTAAATAAAGATTTTTTATAAAATTTTATCCTAGTTGTTAAGAAAATTAAAATTTTTTTTTTTCTTACCATATTTTTTAAGATTTTTTTTTATAACTATAAAATATTTTAACATTTTATTGATATCTTGTATGGTAGTGCCAGATCCGGATGTAATTCTTTTTTTTCTAGAAGATTTAATAATATTAGGATTTTTTTTTTCTTTTACAGTCATCGAGTCAATCATAAATTGCATCTTTTTTATTAAATTATTATCTATAATTTTTTTATTTGATATAGAAAAATTTCTTAATTGAGAAACATTTTTGGTTAATGTATCTATATTTCCTATTTTATTTAACATTTTTAACTGATGATTAAAATCAATTAAATCAAATTTTTTTTTGTTTTCTATTTTTTTTATTTTAATATTATTGGAATCATAAAATTTAGCTTCTATATCTTTAATATTTTTTAAAATATCGTTCATCCCTAATATACTATTAGCAATTTTTTCTGGTTCAAACTTTTCTATATCAGAATTTTTTTCTCCTGTACCTATAAATTTAATAGGTTTTCCAGTAATATATTGAATAGATAAAGCTGAACCTCCTTTTGCATCACTATCAGACTTTGTTAAAAAAAAACCAGTGATTTTTAAATAATCATCAAATGATTTTGCAATATTAATTGCATCTTGACCCATCATACAATCAATTGTTAATAATATCTCAATAGGATTAAGATTTTTTTTTAATAAAATCATTTCTTTCATCATATTTATATTTATATGTGAACGACCTGCTGTATCGACAATTAATATATCAAAAAATTTTTTTTTAGAATAAACAAGTGCAGATTTTGCAATTTTTATAGGATCATTTTTTATGCTTTCATGATGATAAAAAAAGTCAACTTCTGCATCTTTTGACAAGATACATAATTGAGAAATGGCTGCAGGACGATATATATCTATACTAGCAACTAATACTTTTTTTTTATAAAAAAATTTGTATAATTTCGCAATTTTTATAACACTAGTGGTTTTCCCGGAACCTTGTAATCCTGCTAATACAATGACCGCTGGTGGTTGTGTATTAAGGTTTATTTTGCTATCTAAATTTTTCTTTTGCATAATAGAAACTAATTCTTGTTTAACAATTTTTATGATAGTTTGACTAGGAGAGAGGCTTCTCCCTACTTCAGATCCCATAGCACGTTTTTTAAATTTATAAATAAAATGATTTATTACTTCTAATGAAACATCTGCTTCCAAGAATGCTATTCGTATATTTTTTATTGTTTTATTAATATCACTTTCAGATAAACGTCCATATCCTCTAATTTTATTAAAAATATGCAAAATTTTATTTGATAATGTTTGAAACATTAGATTTTTAAAGAATTTAGATATAAAATTTTTTTATTCTAACATAAAATATAAAAATTTTTAAAAATTTCATGAATATTTATTTTTTTAGTTCATAATAAAAAAAAAATATATTTAGAGTTAAAATGGAAAAAAAAATTAAAAAAAATATAAATAGTTTTTATTCCTGGCTAGTGTTTTTTATTTCTTCTAGTTTCTTTTTATATAAATATTTATTACAAATATCTCCGACTGTTATGACTAATGAATTGCTTCATGATTTGCATTTGTCAGGATTTAATTTAGGAAATATTATAGGTATTTATTTTTATATATATTTAATTATGCAAATACCTGCAGGTTTGTTAATTGATCGTTATAGTCCTAAATGGATAATGACTATATCAATATTAATTTGTACAATAGGCATGTTTATCTTTTCGAAAGCATATTCATTATTTTATATAGAAGTAGGAAGATTATTGATAGGTCTTGGAGGTTCAAGTGCTGTGGTTGGAACTATGAAATTAATTAGTATATGGTTTTCAAAAAATAAATTTGCTTTAATATCAGGAATTATGATGGCATTTGGTATGGTAGGGGCGATAACAGCAGAAGGGCCATTATCCTATATGATAAAAATTTATGGATGGAGAAAAAGTTCTTTTTTTTTATCATTAATAGGATTAATTATTTTTGTATTATTTATTTTAATTATTAAAGAGAATTTTCAAAAAAAAAAATTATTATCAAAAGAACAATCTAATAGTTATATTGTAAAAGGATTTATAAAAATTCTTCTTAATAAAGAATCATGGTTGATATCCTGCTATTCAGGATTTGCATTTGTTCCTATATCAGTTTTTGGAGGATTTTGGAGCATCCCATATTTAATGCATGTATATCATATAAATCGTGTATATATTGCAAGCCTTAATTCTATAATTTTTATAGGATTTTTAATAAGCGCTCCATTAGGAGGATGGTTATCAGATTATTTTCAAAATAGAAAGAATATTATGATTGTGGGAACTAGTATGAGTTTTATATTTTTATCTTTAATAATCTATATGTTTTTGCCTATTTGGGTATTGATTTTTTGTTTATTTTTTTTAGGATTTTTTAATGGTTTTTTTTTAGTTTCTTTCACTATGATTAAAGAAAGCAATCCTATATATTTATCTGCTACTTCAATTGGTTTTATTAATATGTTTAATGCATTATGTGGTGCCATATCAGGGTCAATGATTGGAAAGCTTTTAGATTTAAGTTGGAATCATATTATCAATAATCATACACGAATTTTTTTAATCCACGATTATAAAATTGCTTTATCAATTTTGCCTGTATTTTTATTATTAGGAATAATATGTATATTCCTTTCTAAGGAAACGTATCAAACATAAATATTTTAATATATAAAGTTTTTAATATTAGATCTTCTCTTGCATATTTTAAAATATATATGTTATTATTCTACTCAAGGTGTTATATTTAATTTTTTATTCAAAAAAAATATTGTATAAACAATAAAGATTTTAGTCTATTACCAATAATAAATTTTAGGAGTTAATTTAATGGCATGGAACCATAAAAAATCAATTTTCGCTACTATGATTTCAAGTGCATTGTGGATAGGAAGTGCATCTGTGTATGCGAATCCTATTCATGAAAATACAAAATATAATGAAGATCAGAATCTTGCAGAAAAATCTGAAAAAAACCAAGAGATTTTTCCAAAAACTTTTCTACATAAAAATAATCAAGAAAATAAATATTTAGGTATAAGTGTAGGTTATAGTAAATTCATAAGTCGTGATGGTAAAATAGAAAATTTTGTTGAAAATCATATTCCTGTTGGAATTTTTGCAGGATTAAAATTAAATAATTTTTTGAAAATTGAAGTACGTGCAGAACGTATTGGTGCATTTCAAAATTATAATAATGATCGAGACAAAACTTTTAGAAATTCTGCAACGTTTTATAACGGTAGTATTGATGGTATTGTATCTGTACCTATTAGTAGTAATTCTACTAATAATTCTTATTTAGAAATGTTTAATTATTCAAATTTTAATATATATGCTAAAGCAGGTTATGGGATTAATTTTTCAAACTATAGTTTTCCTGTATCAAGCGGAACAAATCCTAAATCAGTAAAACAAGCAGGATTTAATGCTGGTGCTGGTATAAATATAGATTGGAATGATGGAATAAGCACTAGAATTGGATACACTTATTATCAAATTCCTGAAACAGGAAATATGCAAGCACATGGTAATATGCATGTTATTTCTGCAGATATATACTATAATATAGTATAGATATTGTTCTTTTATAAGATAAGATCTTTATGATCTTATCTTATATTCTTTCCGAGAAATGATTGAAATTAATAAATATTTTTATCTGTAAAATTATAATTTTAAATTTTCTTCTTTTCTAATTTTTTCTTTTTCCTTTTTATTTCTTTTTTATTCATTGTTAATTTAATTCTTCCTTTTTTATCAATGGATGATATTCTAACAAATATTTTTTTTCCTATAAGGAAGTATGATTTATAATCTATATTATAATCTTGTATTTTTGAAATATGTAATAATCCATCTTTTCCTGGCAAGATAGTAACAAATACTCCAAAATCTTCAACTCTTGAGATTTTACCTTCATACTCTTTCCCAATTTTTGGTTCCATTAAAATTTCTTTGATACGATTTATAGCTTTTTCCGCTCCTATTTTATTAAATGAAAATATATTTACAATACCTACATCATTAATATCAATATTAGCTCCTGTTTCCTCTGTAATAGAACGAACTGTTGAACCTCCCTTTCCAATTATTTCTCTTACCTTTTCTGTTGAGACTTTCATTTTATAAATACGAGGAGCATATCTTGAAAGATTTATAGATTTTTTTATTACTTGATTCATTAATTTCAAAATATGAATACGTCCTTCTTTAGCTTGAACTAATGCAGAATAAATAATATTTTTGTTTATTCCTTCCGGAATTTTTATATCCATTTGAAGTGCAGTAATTCCAAGCTCTGTGCCTGCCACTTTAAAGTCCATATCGCCTATATAATCTTCTTCACCTAAGATATCACTTAATATTGCGAATTTATTGTCTTGTTTTATTAATCCCATGGCAATTCCTGCAACATGTGATTTAATAGGAATTCCTGCATTCATCATTGATAAACTGGCACCACATACAGTAGCCATAGAACTAGACCCATCAGATTCAGTAATTTCTGAAACAACACGAATTACATATGGAAATTCTTTTTCATTAGGAAAAACAAATTTAAAAGCTCTTTTAGCTATATTAGCATGTCCAATTTCTCTTCTTTTCGGAACACCAATTATTCCCACTTCCCCAACACAATAAGGAGGAAAATTATAATGTAATAAAAATCTATTTTTGCTTTCACCAACCATTGCATCAATTATTTGTGCATTTCTTTCATGTCCTAATGTAGTTGCCACAATGGCTTGTGTTTCTCCACGGGAGAAAATGGATGATCCATGCACACGCGGTAGAATACCATTTTCTATATGTATACTTCTAATAGTTTTATTTTTACGCCCATCTATTCTAAGTCCACCATTTAAAATTTTTTTGCGAATATATTTAGATTCTATTTGATTAAATATATTCATTATTGTTAATTCAGAGATTTTTTTTTCTTTTCCTTCTATTTCGATATTTTTTAGATACTCTTGATAAAATTGATTTTTTATTTCTGTAATTTGAATATTTCTTTTATTTTTTTCGTATATCTGGTAAAGATCAAGAATATGAGATTTTACTATATTTTTAATTTTTTTTACTAATTTTGTATCTACAAGATTTGGATTCCAATTCCACTTAGGATTTCCACAAACTTCTACTAATTCATTAATAGCTTGTATAACTACTTGTAATTGTTCATGACCATGCATTATAGATTCTAAAATAATTTCTTCAGATAATTGATTTGATTCTGCTTCTGTCATTAATATAGAATCTTTATTTCCAGAAACAATTAAATTTAATGAAGAATCTTCTAATTCCTTATAATTAGGATTTAATACATATTTTTTATTTATATAGCCTATTCTTGCACATCCAATAGGACCTAAAAAAGGAACCCCAGAAAGTGAACATACAGCAGAAGCACCAATCATAGCAGGAATATCGCTAATAATTTTTGGATCTGATGAAAGAACTGTTGCTACAATTTGTATTTCATGAAAAAAATCTTTGGGAAATAATGGTCGTATAGGTCTATCTATGAGCCTAGAAATCAAAATTTCATGATCAGTAGGTCTTCCTTCTCTTTTTAAAAATCCTCCAGGTATGATCCCTCCAGCATACATTTTTTCCTGATAATACACATTTAAGGGAAAAAAATTTATATCTGAAGATATTTCTTTTTTTGCTACTAAAGTAACTAAAATAACTGTTTCTTTTACACGAACAATAACAGAAGATGTTGCTTTTCTTGCTATTCCTCCAGTTTCTAAAATATATTTATCATCTCCAAATTCAAATATTTGTTTAATTATTTTCATTTAAAATTTTCCTTATTAAAATAGCAATAATATATTTATTAAAAAATATTAAAAATATTTAATTAATATATATTCTCTATAATTTGAATATAATTTTGCTATTATTTAGATATCTTTTTGAGATATTTTATTAATTTTCGTCTTTTACTAACAATTTTTAATAGACCATGACGAGAGTGTTTGTCTTGTTTATGTTTATTTAAATGAGATGATATATCTTTAATGCGAGCAGTTAATATTGCTATTTGTACTCCAGTAGAACCAGTATCTTTATCCTTTAATTGATATTCTTTAATAATACTAGATTTTTTTTCAACATTCAAAGCCATATAAAATACTCCGCCTCTTCTAAAATTAAATGTATAAAAATATAGAAGAAATTGAATTTCTAAAAAGTTATATTTCTTGTGATTTTATATTGAAACTGCTAAAATCGCAAGTATTATTCCAAATAATATTCGGATAAATATATATGGTGCATTTAATAATGTTTTTTAAAATTTTTAATTTTTTTTTTGATAAATTATGAATAATTCATCTATTCGTATAATTGGAGGTAAATGGAAAGGTAAAATATTGAAATTTCCTAAAAAAAAAATATTCGTCCTACCCTTGGTAGATTAAAAGAAATACTTTTTAATTGGTTGAAAAATAATATTATTAATTCATATTGTTTAGATGCCTTTTCTGGATCTGGATCTCTCGGTTTGGAATCATTGTCTAGAAATGCAAAACACGTTACATTTATTGAATATAATAAAGAAATTTTTCAGCATCTTAAAAAAAATATTTTACAATTTCCTATAAGTCCATCCTCTGTTCGCCTATATCATATTAAAACAGAAATATGGCTTAAATTATATAAAAATCAAAAATTTGATATTATCTTTTTAGATCCTCCATTTTATACCAAATTAATTTTTCAATGTTTATATTTAATAAATATATATAATAATCTGAAACCTCATGGATTAATTTATATTGAATGCAAAAAAACAACTAAACTAAAAAAGTATATTATGAATAATTGGAATATTCTAAAAAAGAAAGAAACAAAGAGATTACAAATTTATTTAATAAAAAAGAAATATCTTTAATTTTAAATTAATTAACATATACATTATTTCTTTTTAAATTCAACAGATTGAACTGATATATATGTTTTTTTTTCTATACAAAAAGCTGTTAATTTCCCGCCCCATACACATCCATGATCTAAATTATAAATATTACGAACATTGGTTACGCCTTCTAAAGCAGCCCAATGTCCAAAATATATTTTAATTTTTCTATTAATATTAACAAAATTATAGCAAAACCATGGAAGAAATTTTTTTGGAATATTTTTAAGATTCCCGTTGAATCTTAAATTTAACGTTCCAAATTTATTGCATATTCTAATTTTAGTAAAATAATTAAGATAAAAATACCATTTTTCATATGGATTTAAATAACCATTTAATTTTTTTTTTTGGATATTATGAAATTCTCTTGTATAATCAAATATTAAATCACTTTTTAATATCATTTCTATATAATTTGCATATAAAAAAATTTGATCTAAACTCCAATTAGGATTAAATCCTGCATGGACTATTAAAGAGTGTATTTTTTTATCAAAAAATATTACAGGTTGTTGACGCATCCAGTAAATAATATCATTTATTTTGGGACTATCTAAAAGATCATCTATTGTATCATTATTTTTTTTATTTTTTCTATGAAAATAACATGCAATAGCATAAATATCATGATTGCCTAAAACTGCTTGTATATTATTTTGATGATTTAATATCCAACACATAATTTCTAGAGAATATGGACCACGATTCACTAAATCACCTAATAACCACAAAATATCTTGATTAGGATTAAAATTTATTTTTTTTAATAAAATTTTAAATGTTTTAAAACATCCATGTATATCACCTATTATATATGTTGACATTTAATCATTACTTTTATAAAAAATTCCACTAAAAAGTATTTTTTTTATATAAAACATCATTTTATCAAATCCTATGAAGGATTTAAATTTTTTTTTTCCTATGTATGCATTTTTAATGCTATCCCAATATACATAATCGCAAAAGATATTATTACTACTTAATAGTTTATATGTATCTATTCTTAGACATCCAGGAATTAAAAATAATTTATCTGTAAGATTTTTATGAATAATTTTCCATTCTTTTCTTTTTTTTATTGGATTTAATTGATAAATAACTAATTCATAAATATCTGTTGTATTTTTTTTTAAATTATATTTTTTCATAAAATTAAATTAATTTTTTAGTTTCTTTAAAAGAATTTTCTATATTTTCAGGTACAATAATATTTAACTCTAAAATAGAACAGTCTCCTTTTTTACCAAAATCAATTTTTATTTGATCAGATTGAACTTTAGTATATTTAAAAATAACTTGCATAATTTCTTTTTGCATTTTTATTAAAAAATCCGAATTATTTTTTTTTGATTTTTCATGAGAAAAAATTATTTTTAGACGTTCTTTGGCAATATTTGCAGTAGAAATATTCTTTGTATTGTTTTTTAAATAAGAGAAAATTAGATTTAGTAATTTCATCTAAAAATTTTCCTTCTTAATAATCTGGTAAAAAAATTTTCACTTTTAATAAAACGATATGGTTTTTTTATACCTAAAAATCTATCTGCTGCATCTAAATAAGCTTGACCTGCATAACTTTTTTTGTTTAAAGTTATTGGTTTTCCTAAATTAGAAGCTTTGAGTATATCTGTGGATTCTGGAATAACTCCAATTAAAGATATATTTAAAATTTCTTGAACATCTTTTATGCTTAACATGTCTCCTTTTTTTACTCTTTTAGGAGAATATCTAGTTAATATTAAATGTTCTTTCATTTTATTTTTTTGATTCTTAGATTTTTGGGATTTACTAGATAATAAACCTAACATACGATCAGAATCTCTAACTGAAGAAACCTCAGGGTTTGCAACAACAATAGCTTCATCTGCATAATACATAGCAAGAAAAGCCCCTCGTTCAATACCTGCGGGAGAATCACATATTATATAATCAAAATTTTGGCTTAATTCCTCTAAAACTTTACCAACACCTTGAATATGAAGCGCTTCTTTATCGCGTGTTTGAGATGCTGGTAAAATATATAATTTATCAGTATATTTATCTTTAATTAACGCTTGATTCAAATGTACATCTTCATTGATTACATTAACAAAGTCAAATATTACACGTCTTTCGCAACCCATAATTAAATCTAAATTCCGTAATCCAACATCAAAATCAATTATTACGGTTCTATATCCATTAATAGATAATGCAGTGCCAAAAGCTGCACTAGTTGTCGTTTTCCCAACTCCTCCTTTTCCAGAGGTGACAACAACAATCTTTGACATTTTAATTCTAAACCTTATTTTATAAAATTATTAAAAGAACTTTAATTTTTGATACCCTTTTTAATAAGAGAATCACAAATCATAAAAAGACCTTTTTTATATGAAGAATATGGTAATTTTTTTATATATAATTTAGCTAAATTAATTTCATTTTGTATACAATTTTTAACATACTCAATAGAACCGCTATTAATTACTAAGTTATGAATATCTTGAAAAAGATTTTTTCTATTTTTTAATGATTTATCAAAAACTTGATAAATCTTTTCTATATTTTTTATATTATTTCTTTTTTGCATTATGTGTATAATTGGCAATGTCATTTTTCCTTCATATAAATCTTCATAAGATTTTTTTCTAATTCTATCATTTATATTTTTATAATCAATAATATCATTAATTAATTGAAATGCCATTCCAATATGATGTCCCAATAATTTAAATATTTGAATTGTTTGAAAATTTTTTTTTAAAATAATAGCTGGCAAACTACAAGCCATCTCAAATAAAATAGCTGTTTTATAATTAATAATTTTTAAATATTCTTTTTCTTCAATATTAATGTTAAAATTAGCATACATTTGCATAATTTCTCCTTCTGCTAATTTTTGAGTACATTGTATTAATTTTTTCATTGCAATTTTATCATCTAAATTAGACATTAGTAATAAAGCTTTGGAATATAGATAATCTCCACTTAAAATAGCTGTTGTATTATTCCATAGTGTATTGACGGTTTTTTTTCCTCTTCGTATTTTAGAAGAATCTATTACATCATCATGCAATAAAGTAGCTGTATGAACAATTTCTATAATCATAGCTAATATAATAGCTACATTAGAATTGCAAAAAATACTTTTTGCTGATAATAGACATAAAATAGATCTAATTTTTTTCCCTCCATTATAAATGGTATAATGACAAACATCATTAATTAATGGTATGGAATTTTTTAAAAAAAATTTCATCCACTTATCCAATTTTTCAATGTCTTGAAAAATTAAATTTCGAACTTTATATAAATGCATTATTTCAAAATATTCAATTTATTTTTTTATATTTTATAATATGATATTTATTGTTATTGATATACTTAAAATATATATTTTTTTATATTACCTAAATATTAGGTTTTTAATATTACATACCATAATAATATTAATATTTTTTATGTGTATAAATATTTTTTAAAATATTAGCAGTAATAGATTTTTCAAGGCCAATTCCTGAAATTTCAATATATTTTGGATTTTTATTTTTTATATTTTTATTCGTATAATAAAAAATTAAAGGTTGGGTTTTTTTTTTATAAATTAATAATCGATTTTTTATAATTTTTTCATTGTCATCTTGACGTTGAGTTAATAATTCTCCTGTAATATCATCCCTATTTAAATTTTTTGGAGGGTTATTAAAAATATGGTAAATCCGTCCAGACGGAAGATGAATTCGTCTTCCTGATATTCGATTAATAATAGTTTTGTTATCTACTATTAATGATATAACATAATCAATATTAAAATTTTTTGTTGCTTTAGCTTGTTCTAAAGTTCTAGGAAATCCATCTAATATAAATCCTTTTTGATATTTGGATTTTTGAATATACATGCGAACTAATTTTATAATAATAGAATCAGATATTAACTTTCCATGTAATATTGCATTATTTAATTCATAAATTGGAATAGTTTTTTTGTTTTGAGATATTCGTAATATATCGCCTACTGAAATTATAGGAATTTTTAAAGATTGAGAAAGATTTTTAGCTTGGGTTCCCTTCCCTGACCCTGGAGGACCTAATAAAATTATTCTCATAATTTTTTCTCTTAAATTTTAGAAGGTTGTATATAAAACATATTATAAATTAATATTTTTTAAATTAAAATTTATATTCTTAGATAGTTAATTTTCTCTAACATTAGAAAATAATATATTAGGATATCGTTCTTGAATTAATTTTAAATTAGTGAAGCTCGGAGCTAAATAAGTTAGATAATTGCCAGAATCATAAGATAAATAAGATAAATATTTTTTTTTAAAATATTCCAAATATTTGGAATCAATACATTTTATCCATCTAGCATGAGTAATAGATATATTTTTGTACACACATTTTATTTTATATTCATCTTTTAATCGTTGAATTACTACATCGAATTGTAATGTTCCAATAGCTCCAATTATAATATGATTGTTTATAATTGGTCTAAAAACTTGTATTGCTCCTTCTTCAGATAATTGTAACAAACCTTTGTTAAGAGATTTAATTTTTAATGGATTTTTCAAAATAATACGACGAAATATTTCAGGGGAAAAATTTGGTATTCCCGTAAACTTTAGATCTTCTTGTTCGGTAAAAGTATCTCCAATTTTAATTGTTCCATGATTATGGATTCCTATAATATCTCCTGCATAAGAATATTCGTTATTTATACGTTTTTTTGCCATAAAAGTTAATGCATTAGAAATGTTAATATACTTTCCAGTTCTTACATGTTTAATTTTCATACCCTTTTTATATGTTCCAGAACAAATACGCAAAAAAGCAATACGATCATGATGTTTCGGATTCATATTAGCTTGTATTTTAAAAATAAAACCACTAAAATTTTTTTCTTCTGGATAAACTTTTCTGGTATAAGCATTCCTATACATAGGAGAAGGAGATATTTTAATAAAATCTTCTAGTAATTCTTTAATACCAAAGTTGCATAAAGCACTTCCAAAATATATTGGTGTTATCATACCTGATAAAAATTTTGATTTAGAAAATGTATATAATTTTTTAATTAAAATGATTTCTTCTTCTAAAAGATCAAAAAAATTAAATATTTTTTTAAATTCTGTATTATTAATTCCATATATAGATTGAAAATAGTATATATAATTTTTATATCCAGATTTAAATAAAATAGTTTTATCTTTTAATATATGGTATATTCCTTTAAATTCTCTACCCATTCCTATAGGCCAAATAACAGGAAAACATTGAATATTTAAAAATTTTTCAATTTCATCTAATAATTCAATTGGATTTTTACTATTTTTATCAAATTTATTAATAAAGGTTATAATTGGTATATTTTTCATTCGACAAACTTTCATTAATTTAATAGTTCTGTTTTCTACACCCTTAGCAGCGTCAATAATCATTAATGCAGAATCTACAGCACTTAATGTACGATATGTATCTTCTGAAAAATCTTCATGACCCGGTGTATCCAATAAATTAATAATTTTCTCTTTAAAAGGAAATTGCATTACTGATGTTGTTATTGAAATTCCTCTATTTTTTTCTATTTCCATCCAATCAGATGTTGTAGTTTTTTGAGATTTTCTTGCTTTAATACTTCCTGCTAATTGAATTGCACCTCCAAATAATAAAATTTTTTCTGTTATTGTTGTTTTTCCAGCATCAGGATGAGAAATAATAGCAAAAGTTTTTCTTTTTTTTATTTCATTTATCACTTCAGATTTTTAATTCAAAAAATTAAATATATTATCAGTGATCATTAAAATAATCTATGTAATATTAAGTTGAACTTAAATTTATTTGATAATATTATTTAGAATAATATCTAAAAATAAAAATGAAAATATTCCTTTATATCTTTATTCAAATTAAAAATTTTATAAAAAATAATAGTAGAATTATTAGAAAATATAATTTTAACAAAAATATTTTTTAATATACATTTTTTCAGAATATCTTAATTAGATTGCTTTAAACTCTTTTCAATTTTTTATCTTTAAAACAAAGGATCTTATTTTTATAAAAATGATTTTTTGATTCCTATAAATATTTAAGATATATATAAATAATATCTAATAATATTTTTTACATTTGTTATAATCTTTTTATAAAAACTTTCACTTAAAAATAAGTGCTTCATTATTAATGAAATATATGAAATTAACATTTAATTTTCATTATTTTTGATAAATCTTCTATTATAGATTTTCTGTATTGTAATGTGCCTAACATCCCAAAATACCTGTTTTTTTTTTAAAGGATCAATTAATAATTCTTTTAATTCTAAAGTTTTTATTAAAAATTTTTTATCTATTTTTTCTAAAAAATCTTCATATATTTTTTTGCCAAAACATATAATCCATTTAGGATTGATTTTTTTTACAATTTTATTGATTGTAAAAAAATTTTTTGAAGTTTCATTAACTTGTTTTACGATACAAATCGTAAATTCATAAAGACTTAAAAAGTATTTAATATTATTGAGCAAATAATATATATCACTATCTATAGTAATATTTTGAGTTGCTAATATTATATCATAATTATGAAGTTCTTCTAATATATTGTAATTGATTTTTATTTTTTTTATATATTGCTTATCAATATGATTTTGAAAAATTAAATAATCTAAATTTAGAGATTTCAGAATTTTTTTTTGTGATGTATTCCATATATGTTTTTTATTTTTCATTAAATTTTTTCTAAATTATTTTTTTTTTTTTTGTTGTAAAAAAAATTTTATTTTATATATTGGTCCTGAAGTAATATATAAACCAGATAATATAAATACGGTCCATATTGGTTGAAAAGCTATTAAACCAATGATTAGAATAATTGCAACTAATATTTTTGATTTTACTGGAGATCGAATATCTATATCTTTATAACTACGATAACGAATATTACTAACCATTAATAATCCAAAAATAATTATTAAAATTTCAGAAAGAAAAAAAATTAAATAATTATTAAAATTATAAAAATTGCATAACCAAATCATACTAGATAGAAAAATTGCTGAAGCAGGACAAGGCATACCAAAAAAATATCGTTTAGCTAGTGCAGAGTTTAATTTAATTCGAGTATTAAATTTAGCTAATCGCAAAGCAACACAAGCAATATATATAAAAGAAGATAACCAAGAAAATCTTTTCCAATCTATATTTTCTAAAATTTGTATAGAAAAATTGTAAACCATTAAAGATGGAGCTAATCCAAATGCAATCATATCAGATAAACTATCATATTCTGCACCAAAATCACTTTGTACTTTTATTATCCTTGCAACTCTTCCATCTAAACTATCAAAAATAAATGCTATTAATATAGAAATAGATGATATAAAAAATTGTAATCCTATGCTGTAAATAATAGAAAAAAAACCAAAAAATAAACTTATTGTTGTAAATATATTAGGCAGCAAAAATATTCCTTTACGACGTCCCATTTTTATATGATGTTTAATTCTAATTTTTTTTGGCATTTTTATTCAATTATTTTTCAATAAAAATTTTAAATAAAATTTTTAATTTTAAGTAAATAAAATAGTTATTATAAAATATTTTTTTATACAAAATTATATTTATTTACAATGCAAAAATAATACATTTACTTTTTATAATTTAATTATATAAAATATTTTTTATTCATGTTTGTTTTCATGATATTGTAACATATTAAAATATTTATGTAAGGATCAACTAAATGTTGTTTAAGGATTTTCTTCTTAAATCAGAAACTATATTAGAAAAAAAAATTTCTGATTCTCATTATTTAGATGAAAAACAATGTATATTAAATTTAATTTCTCATGCAGAGTTTGAAGAAAATATAAATAAAAAAATTACAAATTATGCTAAACAATTGATTATTCATGCTAGAAATAACAAAAAAAAAATAGGAAATATAGATATATTTCTTACAGAATATAATTTATCTAATGAAGAAGGAATAGCATTAATGTGTTTGGCGGAAGCCTTATTAAGGATACCAGATAAAGAAACATCTGATAGATTTATAAAAGATAAAATTTGTAAAGCAAACTGGAAAAATCATATAAATCAAAGCGATTCTATTTTCATTAATGCTGCAACTTGGGGTTTATTGATTACAGGAAAAATTATAAAGCCATCATATAAAAAAAATTTATCTGGAATATTTAAAAATTTTTTAATACGAACTAGTAAAGGATCAATTCGTCTTATTATTAGACAAGCTATGAAAATTCTTAGTAGACAATTTGTATTAGGAGAAGATATCCAAGAATCTTTAGAAAAATCTCAAGAAGAAAAATCAAAAGGATACTATTACTCTTATGATATGTTAGGCGAATCAGCAAAAACAGAGAAAGACTCTGAATTATATTATCAAAATTATTTAAATACAATTGATATTGTTGGAAAAAACTCTAAAAATATTAATGATATTTATCAAAAACCTAATATTTCAATTAAATTATCAGCTTTGTTTTCTCGTTATGAATTTTCCCAGTTGCAACGTGTAATGAAAGAATTATATAGTCGTGTAAAACATCTAGCTATGAGATCTAAAAAATATAATATAACATTAACCATTGATGCTGAAGAAGCAAGCCAATTGGAGATTTCTTTACAAATTATAGAAAAATTAGCTTTAGACAAAGATCTTATAAATTGGAATGGATTAGGATTGGCTGTTCAAAGCTATCAAAAAAGAGCTTATTCTGTAATAGATTGGTTAATAAACCTTTCACATAGAAGCAATAAAAGATTGATAGTTAGATTAGTAAAAGGCGCTTATTGGGATAGTGAAATCAAAATAGCTCAAACAGGTGGTTTTGAAAATTATCCAGTTTTTACTAGAAAATCTTATACTGATATATCTTATATAGCTTGTGCAAAAAAAATGCTTTTTTATAAAAAAGAAATTTTTTCTCAATTTGCAACACATAATGCATATACTATTGCATCTATTTTAGAATTTTCTGATGGTGTTGATTTTGAATTTCAATGCCTTCATGGAATGGGGAGTGGATTATATGATCAAATTGTTCAATCAAATAATAAAATTCCATGTCGGATTTATGCACCATTTGGTAATCATAAGCATCTTTTAGCATATCTTGTAAGAAGATTATTAGAAAATGGAGCAAATACTTCTTTTATTTATCGAATTAGAGATAAAAAAATCTCTCCTGAAAAGTTAATAGAAAATCCTATTATTATAGCAAAAAAATTTGATGGAGAACCCCATCCTAATATTCCATTGCCAAAAAATATTTATAAAACTCGAATTAATGCTAAAGGAATAGACATTAATAATCGTATTATAATGAAAAAATTAATCAAAAAAATAAATTTTGCTACTAAAAGATGGGAATCTTATCCTTTAATTGCAAAAATAAATAAACCAAATCGATATGAAAAATATGTGTTAAATCCAGAAAATTCTAAAGAAATTATTGGCACTATTATATATACGGATCCCAATGAAGTTGATATTGCTATAGAAAGATCTTTAATTGCTTTTAGTAAATGGAAAAAAGTATCAGTTATAGATCGTATATATTACTTGCAAAAAATGGGAAATTTATTGGAAAATAATATGGAAAATTTTATAGCTTTATTAATTAAAGAAGCTGGCAAAACAATTCCTAATGCTATATCCGAAATTCGTGAAGCTATTAATTTTTGCAGATATTATGCAGAAGAAGCAAAAAAACTTTTTTCTTCTCCAATAGAAATGATAGGACCAACAGGAGAAAAAAATTCTTTATACTATCATGGAAGAGGAATTATAGCATGTATTAGTCCATGGAATTTTCCTTTGGCTATTTTCTTAGGAGGAATTGTAGCTTCTATTGTTGCAGGAAATACAGTTATTGCAAAACCTGCGGAACAAACAAGTTTAATTGCTCATAAAACTGTCCAATTATTATATAAATCTGGAATTCCTAAAGATGTAGTACAATGTCTGCCAGGAGATGGAAATATTATTGGAGAAAAAATTATTAATGATGTTAGAATTAATAGTGTTATTTTCACAGGTTCAAATGATACAGCAAAAAGAATTTTTAGATTAATTTCTAAAAAATCTGGAATAATTACAAATTTAATTGCAGAAACTGGCGGTCAAAATGCATTAATTGTAGATTCTTCTGCTTTATTAGAACAAGTAACAACAGATATTATCTATTCTGCCTTTAATAATTCTGGACAACGTTGTTCTTCATTACGCGTTTTATTTGTACAAAATGATATTGCTGATAATTTAATTTCTATGATTAAAGGTGCTATGAAAGAATTAACTATTGGCGATCCAAAATATTTATCCACTGATATTGGCCCTATTATTGATCAAGAATCGAAAAAGAAATTATTAGATTATATATCTTATATTAAACTATATGCTGATATGATTTATCAGGTTGATATAAAAAACAATACAAATATAAATGGAAATTTTTTCCCTCCAACAATAATTGAAATTAATAACATTAATCTTTTGAAGGAAGAAATTTTTGGACCTATTTTACATATTATTCGATTTAATTCATATGATTTAAAGAAAATTATTAATCAAATTAATAATATGGGATATGGCTTAACAGCGGGAGTTCATACTCGTGTGAATGATACAGCAAAATATATTTGTGACAACTTAAATATTGGTAATATTTATATTAATAGAAATCAAATCGGTGCCGAAGTTGGAGTTCAACCATTTGGAGGAGAAGGTTTGTCTGGAACTGGTCCTAAAACTGGTGGTCCTAATTATTTAGTAAGATTATCTTATGAGCGTACTATTAGTATTAATACTACAGCTACTGGAGGTAACACGGTTTTATTGTCTCTTGAATAAAGGAAATTTTAATTAAAGATATGGTATTAAAAGTAATACCATATCTTTAAAAAATTAAAGAATATTTAAGATCTTATACTTTCTAATAAAGTTTGTAATTCTCCTTCATCAAACATTTCTGAAATTATATCGCAACCCCCAATTAAATTTCCATTTACCCATAATTGGGGAAATGTAGGCCAATTAGAAAATTTTGGTAATACTTTACGTATTTCAGGTTCTTCTAAAACATTAATAAATTGAAATTGTTTTTTACAATTTTGTAATATTTTTACTACTTTTGCAGAAAATCCACATTGAGGAAACTCTGGATTTCCTTTCATATATAAAAGGATTGGATTTTTATTTATTTGATTTTGAATTTTTTTTTCTATACTTTCCATTTTGCAATTTATCCCGTATTATTATAATTTAATAAAGATTGTTTTATTTATAAAAAAAACATATTAAACTATTTAAACATTATATTTAAAATATTATAAATTAAAAGGACGTTATAGCATGCCATTTAAATTATTACATTTACCATATAAAAAAAATTCTTTAGAACCTTATATTTCTTCTGAAACAATAAATTTTCATTATGAAAAACATCATAAAACATATGTAGAAAATTTAAATAAATTGATTCATAATACATCTTATAATAATCAAAGTTTAGAAAAAATTATTATTTCTAGTAAAAATGCAATTTTTAATAATGCAGCTCAAGTATGGAATCATAATTTTTATTGGAATTGTTTGACAGAACCTCATATATCTAAAAAATCTTACATTAATAATAATAAATTTATACAAAAAATTTCTGATAATTTTGAATCTTTTAATAAATTTAAAGAAGAATTTTCTATGCAAGCATTGGGAAACTTTGGATCAGGATGGACATGGTTAGTTAAAACAAAAAATAATCAATTAGAAATTTTTAATACAAAAAATGCTGACACACCTATAATGCATAATAAAATACCATTAATGACAATTGATATATGGGAACATGCTTACTATATTGATTATCGAAATGTACGTTTGCAATATATTAAATCTTTTTGGCAAATTATTAATTGGAATTTTATCTCTAATAATTATGCAAATCATTAGAAATTTTTAATAAATTTCTTTTTAAATAAAATAGATATTTTCTTGAAATATCTAAAAAAACACTTTTTCTTTATAAAGAAATAAAATGAATGATATAAAAATTAAGAAAAATATAAAAGTTATTAAAAGAAATGGAAATATCGTTTCTTATAATAAGAATAAAGTAAAAACAGCAATTGAAAAAGCGTTTTTTGCAGTTGAAGGAATACAAGACTGCAATAAATCTAGTCGTTTAAAAAGAATTATTTATAATTTTTTTCAGGAAAAACATGGATTTTTAACCAAAAAAAAAAATCCTATACATATAGAAGATATACAAGATCAAATTGAACTATATTTAATGCAAAAAGGAGAATATAAAGTTGTTAGAGCATATGTTTTATATAGAGAAAAACGTAGGATTATACGAAAGAAACATTTTAAAGAAAATGATTATAAATTAGAGGTTATTTTGGATAAAAATAAAGAAAATTCTTTAGAATTTTATCGTTTAAAAAATATTTGCTATAAAGCATGTACAGAATTAAAAGATCTTAATTACAAAGCTATTTTAAAAGAAACAAAAAGAAATTTATTCAATGGAGCAAGCAATAAAGAAATTCGAAAAGCATTTATAATGGCAACACGTACCTTAATAGAAACTGAACCAAATTATACTTATATAGCTGCAAGACTTCTCCTTGATGAACTTCAAACAGAAACGTTTAAATTTTTAAAAATCAAAGAAAAAAATTATCAAGAAATACAAAAATTATATCCTAAAATATTTATATTATTTATTCACAAAGGCATTGAATTAGAAAGACTCAGTATGGATTTATTGAAATTTGATCTTAAAAAATTGGGATATTCTTTAAAATATAAAAATGATTTACAATTTACTTATTTAAGTTTACAAATACTATATGATCGATATTTTATTCATGAAAATAATATTCGTTATGAATTACCACAAATATTTTTTATGCGTGTTGCAATGGGATTATCTATAAAAGAAGATAATCCTACAGATCGTGCTATAGAATTTTATAATTTATTATCTTCTTTTAATTATATGACTTCTACTCCTACATTATTTAATTCTGGAACATTGCGGCCTCAATTATCTAGCTGTTATTTAAGTACTATATCTGATGATTTATTTAATATATTTTCTTCAATGAGAGATAATGCTCTTTTACAAAAATTTTCAGGTGGAATTGGAAATGATTGGAGTTATATTCGAGGAATGAATTCTTCTATTAAAGGAACAAATGGAAAATCACAAGGAATTGTTCCCTTTCTAAAAATTAGCAATGATATTGCTCTTGCTGTCAATCAAGGTGGCAAGAGAAAAGGAGCTGTATGTGCATATTTAGAAATATGGCATATTGATATAGAAGAATTTTTAGAATTACGAAAAAATTCAGGAGATGATAGACTTCGAACACATGATATGAATACAGCTAACTGGATTCCTGATTTATTTATGAAACGTGTATTAGAAGATAAATATTGGACTTTATTTAGTCCAAATGAAGTACAAGAATTACATGATTTATATGGTATTGCTTTCGAAAAAGCATATATAAAATATGAAAATATGGCTAAAAATCTTAATATTATTCTCTTTAAAAAAATCAAAGCAATAAAATTATGGAGAAAAATGCTAGCAATGTTATTTGAAACAGGCCATCCATGGTTAACTTTTAAAGATTCTTGTAATCTACGTTCTCCACAGCAACACTGTGGAGTTATACACAGTTCTAATTTATGTACAGAAATTACTTTAAATACGTCTTATGAAGAAATTGCTGTATGCAATTTAGGCAGTATAAATTTAGTAAAACATATTACACATAATGGAGATATTGATTTATTGAAACTAAAAAAAACAATATATACTGCAGTTCGTATGTTAGATAATGTAATTGATATTAATTATTATCCGGTGCCACAAGCAAAAAATTCCAATTTAAAACATAGACCAATTGGTTTAGGTATTATGGGGTTTCAAGATGTTTTATATATGAAAGGAATTCCGTATGAAAGTCAATATGCAATCGAGTTTTCAGATATTTCTATGGAAATAATTAGTTATTTTGCAATTTCAGCTTCTTCTGATTTAGCTCTAGAACGTGGAACATATCAAACATTTAAAGGTTCTTTATGGAACAAAGGGATATTGCCAATTGATTCAATTAAGAATTTAGAAAAAAATCGAGGAAAATTTTATACTAAAATTAATAAAAATCAAACATTAGATTGGAATCTGGTTCGTAAAAAAATTAAAAAAAACGGTATGAGAAATTCTAATATCATGGCTATTGCGCCTACAGCTACTATTTCAAATATTGTAGGTGTTTCTCAATCTATCGAACCTACATATAAGAATTTATTTGTAAAATCAAATTTATCAGGAGAGTTTACATCATTAAATCCATATTTAATTCAAGATTTAAAAAAACATAAAATTTGGGATACTAATATGGTTAATGATTTAAAATATTTTAATGGAAGCATTCAAGAAATTAAACGAATACCTTCTAATTTAAAACGAATATATTTAACCGCATTTCAAATTGATCAATCTTGGCTAATTGAATGTGCTTCTCGTCGACAAAAATGGATTGATCAAGCACAATCTCTCAATTTATATTTATCAACTCCTTCAGGAAAAATTCTTGATAAATTATATAAATTAGCTTGGATTAAAGGACTTAAAACTACATATTATCTTCGATCTCTTTCCGCAAGCAATACTGAAAAATTTACCATACAAAAAGATAATTCATTAAATTCTGTAGAATCTTCAAATAATCCAAAAGCATGTTCTGTTCAAGATTTTGATTGTGAAACATGTCAATAGAAGGTAAATAATTATGTCAAATTTTAATCAAAATATAAAAAAAAATAATACAAAAAATTTTCAAAAAACAGGTTTAGAAGAAATTGTAATGGGCGCAGATAGAATTCAAGTTGATGATAAAAAAATTATTAACTGTCGTGCAGATCTTAACCAACTATTTCCATTAAAGTATAATTGGGCTTGGCAAAAATATCTAGATAGTTGCGCAAATCACTGGATGCCGCAAGAAATCAGCATGGTTTCTGATTTAGCTTTATGGAAAAATCCTTATGGATTAACTAAAGATGAAAAAATTATTCTTAAAAGAGCTTTAGGTTTTTTTTCTACTGCTGATTCATTGGTTGCTAATAATCTTGTTTTATCTGTATATAGAAATATTACTAATCCAGAATGTCGTCAATATATTTTAAGGCAATCTTTTGAAGAAGCATTACATACCCATAGTTATACATATATTATTGAAAGTTTAGGATTAGATGAAAGTGAGTTATTTAATATGTATAGAGAAATTCCTTCTATTCATGATAAGGCGGCATGGTCTTTAAAATATACTAAAGCAATTAGCGATCCTGCTTTTAAAACCGGTACTTTTGAAACAGACTTGCAATTGTTACGTGATTTAATTGCATTTTATGTTGTATTTGAAGGTATATTCTTTTATGTAGGATTCGTACAAATATTATCATTTGGTCGACGTAATAAAATGAAAGGTACATCTGAACAAATTCAATATATTTTACGCGATGAATCTATGCACTTAAATTTTGGAATTGATTTAATTAATCAAATTAAAAAAGAAAATCCGGATTTATGGAATAAAAATTTTAAAGAAGAAGTAAGAGAAATGCTTCATGAAGCAACAATCCTTGAAAAAAGATATGCTGAAGATACAATGCCTCGAGGAATATTAGGTCTAAATTCTAAAATATTTCATGAATATATGCAATTTATTGCAAATAGAAGATGTCTTCAAATAGGGGTTGATAAATTATATACAGATTCTGAAAATCCATTTCCTTGGATGAGCGAATTAATTGATTTAAAAAAAGAAAAAAATTTTTTTGAAACAAGAGTTACAGAATACCAAACTGGCGGTACATTATCCTGGGAATAATTATTTAATTTTAAATTATATTTAATTGAGAATTTAAAATAATTTATTAAGAATTTTCCTAAATATTTTCTTATATTTTTTACGCAAAGAATTTACATAAAGAATAATAAAAAAAATAAATATAAATCTAAATTATTTGAAATAAAATTTTAATATAAAATTTATAAAATTATTATTTCAAATAATTTTTAGAATTGAAAATATCTTTATATTTATTAATTTCTTCTTTTTGCGAAGAAGATAATTTAGGATATTTTTTATCGAGAAATATTAAAAATTTATCAGTATCGCTGATATATATTTTTTTTTTACAGATCCATTTTACAAACTTATTAAACATAAAAATAAATAAAAAATATTTTATATAATAACATAAAAAAATATCTAATCTAATATTAAATTAAACCAGTATGTCCAAATCCTCCAATACCTCTTTTAGAGAGAGAAAATTTTTCTACTTTTTTAAATTTTATTTTTATAATTGGCACGATAATTAATTGAGCAATACGATATCCAGGATTAATAAAAAAAATTTTTTCTCCTCTATTCCAACATGAAATCATAATTTCGCCTTGATAATCAGAATCAATTAAACCTACTAGATTGCCTAAAACAATACCATGTTTATGTCCCAATCCAGATCTAGGTAAAATAAGACCTGCAATATTTGGATCATTTAAATATATTGCTATTCCAGTTGGAATCAATATTGTTTTTCCAGGATAAATTTTTTTAGGTTTATTTAAGCAAACTCTTAAATCTAAACCTGCAGAACCTATGGTACCTTCCTTAGGAAGGGGTATTTTTTTTCCAATTTTTTTATCTAGAACTTTAAATTCTATGGTTGTATTTTTTATCATAATGTTTTTCAATAAATTGAATTAATTTTTCTGCTATTTTATTCTTACTTGCTTTGTGAAATTTTTTTTTGCCTTTATTAAAATAAACTACTATAGAATTATAATCTACATTAAAACCTATATCAGATCTGCTGACATCATTTGCAACAATTAAATCTAATTTTTTTTTTCTTAATTTTTCTTTAGCAAAATTCTCAATATTATGTGTTTCAGCACAAAATCCTACAAGAAATGGTGGTTCTTTTAAAGAAGAAACATTTTTGATTATATCAACGGCTGGTTCTAATGTTAGAATAATAGAATTATGAGATTTCTTTAATTTATTTCTATATGTTATCTTGGGAGTATAATCCGATACTGCAGCAACTCCAATAAAAATATCTGCTCTAATATATTCTCTCATTACAATAGTATTCATATCTTTTGCAGTAATGCTTTTATGACATTCTACATTATTGGGTATTTTTAGTTGAGTAGGACCTGTAACCAAAATAACAAAAGAATTATTTTTTGCTGCTGCTTTTGCCAATGCATACCCCATTTTCCCAGAACTATGATTGGTTAAATATCGGATAGGATCAATTGATTCTTGTGTTGGACCGGCAGTAATTAAATATGTTAAATTCATAATAAAAATTTCCTCATAACAATACGAACAATATCTTTTGGATTTGTCATACATCCATATCCAAAATCTCCACACGCTTGTTCGCCTAATTCAGGACCAATTATATCTATACCACGATTTTTTAAAATTTTAATATTAGTTTGTGTTGATATATTTAACCACATTATTTGATTCATAGAAGGAACTATAGAAATAGGAGCTTTAGTAGCTAAACAAATAGTAGTTAATAAGTTATCAGCAAAACCATAAGTTAATTTAGCTATAATATTAGCTGTTGCAGGAGCTAATAAAATATGTTGTGCCCATTTTGCTAATTTAATATGTTCCATATAATCATTTTTATTATGATGCTTTGTAAAGGTATTAAATCGAACAATATTATTTGATATTGATTGCATTGTTAATGGAGTAATAAATTTTTTGGCATTTTTTGTCATAATTACATTAACTTTAGCATTTTTTTTTTTTAATAAGCGTACTACAGATACTGTTTTATAACATGCAATTCCACCTGACATGCCTACTAAAATATGTGGATTCATATATAAAATCCTTTTATATAATTTGGTTAAAAAAAAATTTTTATATATTATAATTGTTTTATTTTATTATAAAATAACAACATGAGCAATGACATATTTATTAGACCTTTTAAAAAAATATATCCAAAAATTGGGAAAAGGGTATATATTGATCCAAAATCACTTGTAATAGGTAATGTTGTATTAAATAATGATGTTTCGATTTGGCCTTTTGTTTCAATACGTGGTGATTTAATGCAAATCAATATTGGAGAATCCTCAAATATTCAAGATGGATCTATATTACACACTACTCATTCTAGTATTTTTAATGAAAAAGGATATCCAATTATTATTGGAAAAAATGTAACTATTGGTCATAAAGTAATGTTGCATGGATGTACTGTAGAGGAAGAAACATTAATTGGTATGAATAGTGTAATTTTAGATGGTGCTATAATACAAAAAAATGCTATTATTGGTGCTGGAAGTCTTGTTTCACAAAATAAAATTATTAAAGGCGGATATTTATGGGTAGGAAATCCTGTAAAAAAAATTCGTATTCTTACTAAAAAAGAAATATCTTTTTTTCGATATAGCGCTTTGCATTATGTTAGTTTAAAAAATCAATATTTAAAAGAAATAAAACTATAAATTATAAAACTCTGCATAACGTCATACCTCCTCCAATATATATCATAGATATATCAACACGATAATCCTTATGAATTTTTTTATTTAATTGAAGAATAGTTTTTGCAGAATCTTTAGAATTATTAATATGTAAATCTTTTAATCCTATTACATTATCAATAATAATAATGCCACCAAATCGAACTATTTTTAAAGCCATTTCATAATATATAGGATAATTTTTTTTATCAGCATCAATAAATAATAAATCTACTTTTCTTCTTATATTATCATCCATTAACATCTTTTTAAGAAAGGTTATAGCAGGTTCTAGATAAAGAAAAATTTTATGATTTTTTTTTGCTTTTTTCCAAAAGTATTGGGCAATGCATGTCCATTTAATATTAGTATCACAAGTAAATAATTTTCCATTTTTTGACATAGCCAATGACATTGCTAAACTAGCATATCCCGTAAAACAACCTATTTCAATAATAAATTCTGATTTTGTTAATCGAACTAACCATTGCAAAAACTGTCCTTGATCTGGAGATATTTGCATATTATTTTTAGAAAATTTTTTTTGTGTTTCTATTCGAAGTTTTCTAAGAATAGAATGTTCTCTAATACCTGTTTTTAATAAAAAATTATAAGCTATATCGTTTAATATTAAATATTTTTTCATTTTTATGAAATAAATTATCAAAAGAATATAATATTTTAATATAATATAAATATCTAAATATTAAATTAATAAATTTTATTAGTTATATTAATAATATAAATGGGAAAGCATCCATTTTTTTGCAATATCTAAAGATATACCTTTTCTTATTGCATAATCTTTTAATTGATCCATATGAATCTTACCTAAACCAAAATAATGAGATTCTGGATGTGAAAAATATAAACCACTTACTGAAGCTGAAGGAATCATAGCACAATTTTCTGTAAGTTTTACTTCTATATTTTTTTCTGCATTTAATAATTTAAACAAGGTTTTTTTTTCAGTATGATCTGGACAAGATGGGTATCCATGGGCTGGTCGTATTCCACAATATTTACATTTTAATAATAAATTGATATCTAATTTCTCCATAGGAGAATACCCCCAATATTTTTTTCGAACTAATTCATGTAGGTGCTCAGAAAATGCTTCTGCTAAACGATCAGTTAATGCTTTTATCATAATAGAATTATATTCATCATATTTTTTTTGGTATTTTGATATGATCAAATCACTATTGATACCTGCAGTTACTATAAAAGCTCCTATATAATCAGGAATTTGAAATTTTTTAGGAGCTATAAAATCTGATAATGAAGTATATATTTCTTTTATTCTTTTAGATTGTTGACGAAAATTATAAAAAGTTGCAATTATTTTATTTCTTTTCTCATTAGAGAAAACTTTAATATCATCACCAACACTATTAGCGGGATACAGGCCTAATAATCCTTTAGCCACTATAATTTTTTCTAATATTAATTTTTTAAGTAAAATATTTGCATCCTTATAGACTTTTTGAGCTTCTTTTCCAATTTTTTTATCTTGTAAAATTTTTGGAAAACTACCTTTTAATTCCCAAACTTGAAAAAATGGTGTCCAATCAATATATTTTACTAATTTATATAAACTATAGTTTTGAAAAGTATGTATACCTAAAAATTTAGGAACAGGAGGGATGTATTTTTTCCAATTAATATAAAAAATATTTTTTCTTGCAAAAGAAATTGGAACAAATAGTATATTTTTTTTTTGATTAATATATCTTTTTTGTAATTGTTTATATTCCAATTTAATTGAATTAATAAAATTGTATTTTTTATCTTTATTTAATAATAAATTTACAACGCCTATGCTTTTTGATGCATCTGGAACATAAATAACTTGATCTAAATTAAATTTAGGAAATATTTTTATTGCAGTATGTAATTTTGATGTTGTTGCACCTCCAATTAGCAAAGGAATTTTAATATTTAAACGTTGCATTTCAGAAGCAACATATACCATTTCATCTAATGATGGAGTAATTAGTCCACTTAACCCTATAATATCTACTTTATATTTTAATGCAGCATCTAAAATTTTTTCACATGGCACCATAACACCTAAATCTATAACTTCATAATTATTACATTGTAATACAACAGAAACTATATTTTTCCCAATATCATGAACATCTCCTTTTACTGTTGCAATCAAAATTTTTCCTTTTCTAAAATTACTTATATTTTCATTTTTAATAAATGGTATTAAATAAGAAACAGCTTTTTTCATAACTCTAGCACTTTTAACAACTTGCGGTAAAAACATTTTGCCTGATCCAAATAAATCTCCTACTTTATTCATAGCATTCATTAATGGTCCTTCAATAACATATATCGCTTTTTTCATATTTTTTCTTAAAAATTCAATATCATTTTCTATATATTTATCAATACCTCTTATCAAAGAATAATCTAAAATTTTTTGTATTGGTTTTTTTCTCCAAGTAATATCTTTTTCTTTATATTTTTCTTTTTTTAATTGAAAATTTTCTGCTATCTTTAAAAGATTTTCAGATGCATTAGGATATTTATTAAATAATACATCTTCTATTGTATTACGAAGAGTTAAATCAATATCTTCATATAATCCTATTTCTTTACTATTTAATATACCCATATCCATACCTTCTTTTATTGCATGATATAAAAAAACAGAATGCATAGATTTCCTAACTAAATTATTTCCACGAAAAGAAAAAGAGAAATTACTTATTCCACCACAAATTTTTGTATAAGGACAAAAATTTTTTATTTTTTTTATAGCTTTTAAAAAATCTATTCCATATTTTCTATGTTTAGATATTCCTGTAGCAACTGCAAAAATATTAGGATCAAAAATAATATCTTCAGATGGAAAATTTAAAATATTTCTTAATAAAAGATATGCTCTACAGCATATATCTATTTTTCTTTTTTCAGATTCTGCCTGCCCTTTTTCATCAAACGCCATAACTACAACTGCTGCACCATATTGTAATATTTTTTTTGCATGTTGAATAAATATTTTCTCTCCTTCTTTTAAAGAAATTGAATTTACCACTCCCTTACCTTGTAAATGTTGTAATCCTATTTCTAATACAGACCATTTAGAAGAATCTAACATGATTGGTATTTTTGATATATCTGGTTCAGATGCAATAAAATTTAAAAAAACAGACATTTCTAATTCTGAATCAATCATGCCATCATCCATATTAATATCTAATATTTGTGCACCAGAATTTACCTGATCTCTTGCTATTTCTATTGCTTCTTCATATTTTTTATTTTTCATTAATTTTGCAAAATATAAAGAACCATTGACATTTGTTCTTTCTCCAATATTAATAAAATTTTTTTTAGGATGAATAATTAAAGGGTCTAAATTACTAAGACAAGTATAAAATTTATTTTTTGGTAATTTTCTAGGTAGAACATCAAATAATTCAGAAGAAATATATTGAATATGCTTAGGAGTTGTTCCACAACACCCGCCTACAATATTTACTAATTGAGATTCTGCAAAATTTTTAAGAATTTTAGCCATATATTTAGGAGTATGTTCATATTCACCTAATTCATTAGGCAGACCTGCATTTGGATATATACTTATATATGTATTTACAAAAGAAGCTATATCAGAAATATATGGTTTTAAATCTTTCGAACCTAAAGAACAGTTAAATCCAAATGATATTGGTTTAGCATGTTTAATAGAATACCAAAATGCTTCCGGTGTTTGTCCAGATAATGTTCTTCCAGAAGCATCAATTATAGTACCAGAAACCATAATAGGCAAAACAATATTATATTTATAAAAATATTTTTTTATACTATAAATAGCTGCTTTAGCATTTAAAGTATCAAAAATTGTTTCAATAAGTAAAATATTAACTCCTCCTTGTATTAAACCATGAATGCTTTCTGTATAAATTTTGACTAATTTTTTAAAATTTATATTTCTAAAATCTGGACGATTAATATCAGGTGAAATAGTAGCTGTTCTATTTGTTGGTCCGATAGATCCAGCGATAAAATATATTTTTTTTGAATTTTTTTTAGAAGCAATATGAACAGCTTTTTGTGCAATTTTTGCCCCTTGAAAATTTAATTGATAAATATAGTTTTCCATGCCGTAATCTGCCATAGAAACTCTATTTGAATTAAATGTATTAGTTGTGATAATATCAGAACCTGAATTAAGAAAATCTTGATGAATTTTTTGAATTATTTTAGGTTGAGTTAGATTCAATAAATCATTATTTCCTTTTTGAGAAAATGTATGATCTTTAAATAATTTTCCTCTATACATTTTTTCATCAAGACAATATTTTTGAATCATAGTACCCATACCACCATCTAAAATTAAAATCTTCTTTTTAAGAAGTTCAAATAAGGTATTCATTTAAATTTCCCTTTTTTTTTATATGTCAATCTTAATATGAATTTATTTTTTATATTTTTATATCTTAAGATATAGATAATATTGAATTTAAAATATTTATTTAAAATAATAAAATAAAAATATATATTTTTAATACCTTTAAAATATATAGTTAATATTACTAATTAATTTTTAATAAAATTATAATTAATTATTAAAATGGATAATAAACAAAAATATTTTTTTTTATAGTGGTAAAAACTCTATAAATCTATATTATGAATGCATAAAAATATTTTTGATACAATACAATTAGTTTATTTTTTTTTTTTATAAATTTAATTTAAATATAATTTTTTTTAAAGTATTTATCATTTTGTATATTATTTACATAAATAAATATTATTTAATAGAAATATATTTTTCTCTTTGAATTTTGTTGGAATGAAATTTATATTTTTTAATTAAAATTAAAAATATATTGTCAATCATATTAGGATTTCCACATAAATAAATCATATCTTTTTCTGGATTAAGATTTAATTTAATTAATTGTTTTTGTATACGTCCACATCTTTCATATTTTCCAATATTTTTTATATTTTCTTGACTTAAACAAGAAAGAAAATTGAAGTTTTGATATTTTTTATCAAATAAAATAAAATCTTTTTTATACAAAATATCTTTTTTATATTGAACACCTTCAAAAATATTAATTTTTATACCATTTTGACAATATAAAGCTAAATCGGATAGCATTGATCTATAAGGGGCAATTCCTGTTCCTGTTCCTATTAAAATATATCTATTAATATTGATAGATTTTTTTAATATCAATTTACCAATAGGTCCTATTGCATTAAAAAATGCACCAATTTTAATATTAAGAAATATTTCACTAGCAAATCCTCCATGAATTATAGAAATAGCTATTTCTATAATTCTACTTTTTTTTTGAATTCTTGAAACACTATAACTTCTTCTTTTAATCTTCCCTTCGGGGGTATTTATTAAAAATGTAATAAATTGACCAGGAATAAAATTTAAAAATTGATTTTTTTCATATCGAAATTTACAATTCATTACTGATAAAGTAATCATACTTTTTTCTACAAGCATTAAAGAAATTTTTTGTATAGTCATAATATTAATTTTAATTATTTTTCAAATTCATATATATTTTATTTTAGATATTAATTTATTATTAAAGATAAGCCAATCTAGAATTTAGATATGCTTTAATAGTATTATAAAAACAATTGTAATTATACATGGATATATTATATAAAAAAAAATTAGAAAAATATCTTCGTATTAGGAATATTTTTTTAACAAATTATCAAAAAAATCAATGTATAGAATTTCTTTATTTATTATTTAAATGGAATAAGAGATGCAATCTCACGGCAGTTAAAAATATTTCTGATGCAATATTATTACATTTAATAGATAGTCTTTCTATAATTTCACATATAAAAAACGTGAAAAACATTCTTGATATTGGCTCTGGATGTGGTTTGCCTTCAATTCCATTAGCTATAGTAAAACCTAATTATTTTTTTGAACTTACTGATAAGAATAAAAAAAAATACCATTTTTTAAAACAAATAAAAATAGAATTACAATTATCTAATATCCAAATATATTATGGAAATATTCAAAATTATAATACTCAAAATAATATGAATATTGATGTTATTACTAGTCGTGCTTGTTTTAATATTTTAAATTTAACAAAATATTGTTATCATATTTTTCATAAAAATATAAAAATACTTATTATGCAAAAAAAAATAAAATTCAATGATATAAAAAAAATAAAAAATAACGGATATAAAGTTAATATATATAATATGCCTTCTATTTTTGGAATAGAAAGAAATCTAATTGAATTAAAAATTAAAAAATTAAATTCGTATAAAATGCGAAGAACATAATATTTTTTTTTTTATAAAATTTCCGTTTTGCATATAAGAAATGGCTACTAATTTTTTTTTAAAATATATACGTATCCATCCATTAATATTTTTAGATAAAGTAAAATTTATTCCATAATATAACATTTTCCATTCATTTATATTAGCATTATAAATTACCCATTTTAAAATTCCAGAATCCATTGGTATTAATTTATCTAGAAAATTTTTATTATTTAAATTTTCTAAAGTATGCATTTTATAAGATTTAAATCTACTATAATAGTTTCTGTGTAAGGCAATTAAATGTCCAACTGTTCCCAGTTCTTTTGCTAAATCTTCTGCTAAAATGCGTATATAAGTTCCTTTGCTACAAATAGTATGAAAAATAATTTTATTTGGATAGCATGAATATGAATATATTTTTAGTGATTTTATAATAATTTTTCGTTTAGGTTTGAAAATAGTAATTCCTTTTCGTGCATATTTATATAATGGAATTCCATGATATTTAAGTGCTGAATACATAGGAGGTTTTTGATATTGTATTCCAGTAAATTTTTTTTCTAAATAAAGTATTTTTTTTAAATTTAATTTCTTAGGTATAGGAAGAGTACTGATAATATTTCCTTCCTTGTCACCAGTAGATGTTTCTTCACCTAATTTTAATATAGCACTATAAGATTTATCATCTTCTAAAATATATTGAGTTAATTTTGTTGCAGAACCGAAACATAAAACCAACATGCCAGTAGCAAATGGATCAAGAGTTCCTGAATGACCAATTTTTAAAGGATTAAACTTAAATTTTATTTTGTTTAAAATTTGATTAGATGTAAGATTTGGAGGTTTATTTAATAATAATATTTTATTAATTACATTTTTTTTTTCATTATAAAATTAAATTTTCCTTATTTTTCTAAAGCTTTATCAATAAGTAAAGATAAATTATATGCTTTATATGGTATGTTGTCATATATAAAATGCAATTGAGGAATATACTTTAATTTTGTATTTCTTGCTAAAAGCATTCGAATAAATCCTGTAGACTTTTTTAAAGTTTTTTCTACAATTTTAATCGATGTATCATATTTAATACAATTAAAATATATTTTTGCATACGATAAATCTTTAGATAAAACAACATCAGTTATTTGAATCAAATTCAAACGCGGATCTTTAATTTTTTTTATAAAAGATTCCGATAAAATCATAAAAAATAAATTTTCTATTTTACGAATTCTATTAATATTAAACATAACTTGTGTTATTAAAATCTTTTCTTAATTTTTAATAATATCATAAATATTAATTTTATCACCAACTTGAATATTATTATAATCTTTAAATCTAATACCACATTCATGACCTTCTTTAACTTCATTTACATCATTTTTAAAATAACGCAAAGATTCTAATTTCCCTTTATAAATCATTTTTTCATCACGAAATATTTGTAATAAAGAATTTTTTTTTATAATTCCCTTTATTACTATACAACCAATAACAATACCATTTTTTTGAAATTGAAAAACATTCTTAACTTCAGCAGAACCAATAATATTGTTATATTTTTTAGGAGAGATCATATGAAATATTAATTTAGATATATCATCTATTAAATTATAAATTATTTTATAAAAATATAATTTAATTTTATAAATTTTAGCTATTTGTTTAGCTAATACATTAGCATTAACATGAAAACCTAATATAATTGCGTTAGATGCTTTGGCTAAATTAACATCAGATTCTTTAATATCTCCTATACCTTTTGATATAATTTTAATTAATGTTGGATTTTTTTTATTAGAAGATAAATGTAAAAGGGCATTAGAAATTACTTCTATTGATCCCTGTCTATCAGCTTTGATTATAATAGAAATATGTTTTTCATTTTGAATGTGAGATAATTTATCAAATAAATTAGAATATTTTTTTTGATTAGTATTAATATTTTTTGTTTGTATATTTTTTTTATTTTTATAGTAATTAGTAATTTCTCTAGCTTTTTTTTCATTTTTTAGAACATAAAAATTTATTCCAGAACTTATAGGCTTAGAAAAACCTAAAATATCTACAGGTATAGAAGGATAAGCTTTTTGTATAATTTTTCCAAATTTATCCATCATTAAACGTATACGAGAAATTTGCGTATCACAAACAAGAAGATCTCCTTTTTTTAAAATTCCATTTTTTACTATTAAACTGGTAATATTTCCTATTCTTTTATCTATTTTAGATTCTATAACTATTCCCTGTGCAGGAATATTCATGGTAGACGTAATATCCATCATTTCTGCTTGCAAAAAAATAGATTCTATAAGTTCATCAATGCCAATTTTTTTCTTTGCTGATATGTTTATACATATATGTTCTCCTCCATATTCCTCAGGAATAATATTATATTTAAGTAAATTATTTTTAATATTTTTAAAATTTACTCCTTCTTTATCAATTTTATTAATAGCAATTATGATAGGCTTTTTTAAAGATTGAATATATTTAATACTTTCGATTGTTTGTGGCATGACTCCATCATCGGCAGCGATAAGAAGTATAATTATATCTGCAATATTAGCACTATGTTGTCTTAAAACTGAAAAAGCTTCATGACCTGGTGTATCTAAAAAAGTTATAATACCTTTTTTATTTTTGATGGGATAAATTCCTATATGTTGAGTTATATTGCCAAATTCATTATTAACAATATTACTATTTCTAATAGAATCCAGAAGAGTGGTTTTTCCATGATCAACATGCCCCATAATAGTTACAATAGGTGGTCTACTAATTTTTTTTCCTTTTTTTATTTTTTTTTGATGTAACAATTCTTTTTCTAAAAAATCATTGTTTATTAAAATAGGTTCATGACCCATATATTCTACTATTAATGCAGCAATTTCCTGATTAATATGTTTTGTATATTCAGAATTTATTAAATCTAATTCTAACATTTTTTTCTTTAAGTTCTTTTTTTTTACAAAAATTTTTTTTGCAAGATTTTCTATCGAAATTTTTTCAGGAATTTTAACTTTTAAAATATGTTTTTTAAAAAAATTAGAATTTTTTTTCTCTATATTTTTTATTTTTTTTCTAGAAAAAAAATTTTTTTTGTTTTGATATATATCAGTGTCTTCTTTTTCATCTTCTTGAATTGTATCTAAAACTTTTAATAAATCTACTTTTGATGAATTTTTTATTTGAGATTTAATTAATCCTTTCTTTTTTCTTTCAATCATATTTAAATCTTTGTTTTTTTTTTCAATTTTAAAATTTTTACTATTTAACTGATCTATTTTTTCTTTTTTCTTTTGAATATTTTCTTTTTGTAAAGATACTGTATTTAATATTTTTGTATTATTTTTATATTCTTTGTGATATGATTTATCTAAATTTTTGATAGATAAATTATTATGATTTTGATATTCTATATTACTATCTTTGATCTTTTCTATATCAGTAGTACAAATTTTCTTTTTTCTTACCTCAATATTAATTGTTTTAAGTGTTTGTCCAATTATTTTAATCTTACTAATATTCCTACTTTGTAAAGTAATTTTTTTCTTAATATTTGTACCTCTAATAAAACCAAGAAGAACTTTTCTTTGGATATCTGATATAAAATCTAGAGAATTTTTTTGAGGCAAACCAGCTTGACATAATTTTCGCAATAAATTTTCTTCTGTAATACCAATATTTTTGGCTAATTCCTGAACAGTTATATTTGGCATATTTCTACCTATTTTTACCTTTATATTTAGATTTTTTATAATATTATTTTTTACAAGGGATTTTTTTTTCAGAAAACCAAGGAGCTCTTGCAGTCATAATTAATTTTGCAGCGCGTGAATGATTAATACCAATATCTAATAAATCATCTACTGATTGTTCAGCAAGATTTTCTCTTGACAAAATTCCTTTTTCTACAAGTAATTTTGCAGTTTCCATATCCATTCCTTCCATAAATAATAAATCATTAGAAGGTTTTTTTTTATCTATTTTTAATGCTTGTGATAATAATAAAGTATTAGCTTTTTCTTGAAGTTTTTGAAAAATATTTTTATCAAGAATGTTCAATTTGTTAACTTCTTCAAGTGAAACATATGCTAATTCTTCTAATGTAGTTATTCCAGAATCTACTATTATATGGGCAATTTTTTTTTCAATTCCTAAAGAATGAGAAAATAAATTTATACTATATTGTGATTCCTTTTCCTTTTTTTTTTGAGATTCTAAATTTGTAGTAACAATAAGATTCCAATTAATTAATTGACTTGCCAATTTAACATTTTGTCCATTTTTGCCAATCGCTTGTGATAATTGTTTTTCTTCTACTACAATTTCCATGTTTTTTTTATCTTCATCGATAATAATAGACTGTACTTCAGCTGGAGACATAGCATTAATCGCATATTTTGCTATATTTGAATCCCATAAAACAATATCAATTCTTTCGCCTCCTAATTCATTAGATACAGATTGTACACGTGAACCACGAATTCCTACACAAGCTCCTACAGGATCTATACGGCCATCATTTGTTTTTACTGAAATTTTAGATCTTTGTCCAGGATCTCTTACAGCAGATTTTATTTCTATGATTTCTTCTGCGATTTCTGGAACTTCAATATAAAATAATTGTATTAACATTTCAGGCGAGATACGACTTAAAATTAATTTTGATCCTTTTTTATCTTTATATAATTCTTTTAAACAAGACTTTACTTTGTCATTAGTTCTAAAAAATTCTCCTGGTAAAATTTCATTTTTTGGCATTATGCCTTCAACTGATTCTCCTAAATCTAAAAATATATTTTCACGTGTAATACGTTTTACTGTTCCATGCAATAATTTTCCAATTTTCCATTTATATTGTTTTGCAATACGATTTCTTTCTGCTTCACGCACTTTTTGTATAATAATTTGCTTTGCAATTTGTGTTGATATTCTTCCAAAATCTACCGATTGAATTTGTTCAGCAATTATTTCCGATATTTTTATATTAGGATATTCTTTTTTAGCTTCACTGATATATATATAAGATTCCATATCATCCAATACTTTATTATCTTCAATTACTGTATAACATCGAAAAGTGTTGTATTTTCCTGTTTTTCTATCAATATTTACACGTATATTCCAATTTTTATTATAATGTTTTTTTGTTGCCATTTCTATTGCATTTTCTATGCCTTGAAAAAGACTTTCTTGATCAATATTTTTTTCATTTGATACTGCTTCAATCACTAATAATAATTCTTTTCCCATTATTTTCTCCTCAGTATTTTTTAAAGATCAGAATCATAAAATAACTTGTATTTTCTTTATAGAATGAAAAAATAAAATTCTTTCTTCTTTTTTTTTCTTAATAAGAATTGAATCTTGATACATTTTTTTTAAAAAACCAATTATAATATTTTTATCTGTATCAGAATACATCCATATTTTTATTTTTTTATTATAGTAAAATTGACATTGAAAAGGAAAAAATAAAAATCGATTAATTCCTGGTGAAGAAACTTCTAGTATATAGTATTTTTGTATAATATTTTCAATATCTAATAAATAACTAATTTGATTACTTACGTTTTCACAATCATTTATTGAAATATTATTTTTATGATCAATGAATACTATTAAAAATAACTTTTTTTTTTTATGAAAAAGTTTAATACCCCAAAGAATATAACCTAGACCTTTTATTGTAGGATTTAGCAATTTAAAAATTTCATATTCCTTTTTTGATAATAACATTATTATTCTTTAAATAAATACCATTAACATAATAAAAACCATACGAATTCATGAACTTCTTATATTGCAATGAAAATAAATTTTTTGGTAGCGGGGGCTGGATTTGAACCAACGACCTTCGGGTTATGAGCCCGACGAGCTACCAAACTGCTCTACCCCGCACTTAATCGCTCTTAAGAAATTCTAATTGAAATAAAAAAAAATGCAACTAGATAATATATAAATTATTAAAATTTTATATATTTTTATATTTTTTTTATTGCACGTAATATAGCACTTCTTGATCGACGATTTATATTAATTTCAATATTAGAAGGTTTTATACGTTTAATCTTCCATTTAAAATATTTTTTTTTTTCGATTATTTCTTCTTTTACAGGTAATTTAACTGGATAATCGTTTGTTAAATTTATCCAATTCTTAAATTGTGTTTTAATTATGCGATCTTCTAAAGAATGAAAGCTTATAACAATAAAAATTCCACCTGATTTTAATAATTTTGGAATATATTTTATACAAGAGTTTAATTCTTTTATTTCTTGATTTATATATATACGCAAAGCTTGAAAAGTTTTTCTAGCAGGATGTTTATGGTTATACTTATTAAAAGTACTCTTTTTAATAATGTTAGATAATTGCAAAGTTGTTTGAATAGGATTTTTTTTTCTTTCTTCTAATATTTCATGAGCAATATATTTTGCTTTATATTCTTCTCCATATTTTTTTAATATTTTAATTAATTTTTTTTTTTTAATTTTTTTTAAAAGATTTTCTGCTGTTTCTCCAGAAGAAATATTCATTCTCATGTCCAAAGGACCTGATTTTAAAAAACTAAACCCCCTATTAGCTGAATTAATCTGTAATGAAGAAACCCCTAAATCTAATAAAATTCCATCTATTTTTTTTTGATATTTTTCAAGTTTGTATATTTGAGAAAACGAATCATGATGTACTATAATCCGAGGATCCTTTAGTTGTAATTTTTTTGCTAAAAGAATAGATTCCATATCTTTATCAAAAATATGTAATTTTCCTTTTTCTCCTAATTTTTTTAGAATTCCTTTACTATGTCCACCACAGCCAAAAGTTCCATCTATATAAATACCATTTTTTTTAATTTCTAAAATATTTAATACTTCTTTTAATAAAACAGGTTTATGGCTCAAAATAAAAATTTTTAATATAATTTTTTTTTAAGTTAATATTATCAAAATAATAATTATTAAAAAAGTAAAAAAGCTAACCGATAAGCCGGATTCTGTCTAAAACAACCATTTATCTTGATACAATATTGCTATTATATTCTATCGACCCATACCCAAATGTTTTACGCGGGTCACGTAATTACATTACTATTTGGTCTTTCTCTACATGGGGTTTACCTTGCCATTTTTGTTTCCATAAATGCGGTGGTCTCTTACACCTCCTTATCATCCTTACCTAAAAAAATAGGCGGTTTACTTTTCTTTAGCACTTTCCATCATCTCACGATGTCCAGGTGTTACCTGGCATGCCACCCTATAGAGCCCGGACTTTCCTCTACTAAATTAATAAATATAAAGTAGCGATTGTTTAGTTAGCTTTTTTACATAAAACTATATTTCTTTATTATGTTTTTTTGCTAAAAAAGTATATGTTACAGGAACTATAAATAAAGTAAAAAAAGTTCCAACAGATATACCAAAAAAAATAACTAATCCTATATTATATCTACTAATTGATCCAGCTCCACTTGAATGAATTAATGGAATAACGCCAAATATCATAGCCAATGTAGTCATAAAAATAGGACGAAATCTTATTTTTGCTGCAGTTTTTATGGATTTATAAATACTATATCCCCCTTTTTTTTGCAGAGTATTTGCAAAATCTATCATTAGAATTCCATGTTTACTAATTAATCCTATTAACGTAATTAATCCAATTTCTGTATAAATATTAATAGTTGCAAATCCTAAATATAAAGGCATTAATGCTCCACAAATAGACATTGGTACAGAAACTAAAATAATAAAAGGATCTCTAAAACTTTCAAATTGTGCTGATAATAATAAATAAATTATAATCATGGAAAAAATAAAGGTATAAAGCAGTGTATTACCTTCATGTAAATATTTTCTTGCAGAACCTATAAAATTATATGTAATATCTGAAGGTAATATTTTTTTTGCTTCCTTTTTTATATATTTAACTGCATCTTCTATTTTAATTCCATAATTCATAGCTAGTTGAATAGTTGTAGAATTTAATAAATTAAAATGAGTTAACGAAGAAGGTTGAGAAGTATATTTCATACTTACTAAATCATAAATTGGAATTAATTTCCCAAATTGAGTAGATATATAGATATTTTTTAAAGCATTTGGATTTTTTCGAAAATCTGGAAATACTTGAGGAATTACTTCAAAAGTATTTCCTTGGATATTAAAATAATTATAAGCATTATTTCCAATCATAACAGACATAGCTAAAGCAATATCTTGCATACTAATGCCTAACATATTTGTTTTGTCCCGAAAAATATGAATATTTAATAATGGTTTGTCAAATTTCAAGCTATTATTGGCATAAATAAACATATCATTCTTCATGATATGTTTTATAAAATTTTCTGATAACATATATAATTTTTTATAATCTGATGCAGTTTTTAAAACTATTTGGACTCCAGGACCATAAGGAATACCTGGAAGCGAAGGAAATTGAATTGCTACAGCTTGTAATCCTGTAATTTTTTGTAATTCTTGATTTACATGAGATGCTATTATCATTTGTGATTTTTCACGTTTATTCCATGATTTTAAAATCATAGCAGAAAATATACTATGAGAATCAGGTATAATTCCATCAATAGAAAAAGTATCTTTGACTTCAGGAAAGGTATGGAAAATTTTTTCAATTTGAGAATTATACTTCGTAAGATAATTTAAATTTGCCCAACTTGGTCCTATACCTATAATTCCTATATATCCTTGATCTTCAATAGGAACAAATTCTTTTGTAGTTCCTATAAATAGGAAATAACAACTAATAAATATTAAGCAACCCATTATAGCTGTAGTAAAACGATAATTTAATACTAAATTTAACATTTTTTCATAAAAATTACGTATTTTCGATAAAATATTTTCTATAAACTGTACTAATTTATTTTGAAATGTTTTTTTACTAATAATTTTAGAGCACATCATTGGCGATAATACCAAAGATAGTATACCAGAAATTAAAACAGCCCCTGCTAAAGTAAAAGCAAATTCTCTAAATAGAGATCCTGTAATATCACTAATAAAACCGATTGGTGCAAATACAGCGATTAATGTTGTAGTCATTATAATAATAGGATTAGTAATTTCTCGAGAAGCTTTAATTGTGGCATTTATTGGAGATAAATTACTTTTTTTAATATGACGATGTGCGTTTTCAAGAACAACAATACTATCATCTACTACTAATCCTATAGCTAAAACCATCGCTAATAATGTTAATAAATTTATGGAAAATCCCATAAAAAATATAAACGAACAAACACCTATTAATGATAAAGGCACTGTAATCATAGGAATAAATACTGATTGAAAAGATCCTAGAAATAAAAATATAACGATTGCAACAATAATAGAAGATTCTATTATTGTATATATTACATCGTAAATGGATGTATGAATATATTTAGTACCATCATAAACAATATTTACCTGCATTCCAGGAGGAAAATGTGATTTCCAAAAAGAAATTTTATATTTAATTTTTTTTATTACAGAGATAGGATTTGAATTAGATGCACTTGAAATTCCTATAAATATTGATTCCTTTCCTGAATAAAAAACTTTTGTTCTATATGATTGAGGTCCTAAAACAGCTTTTCCAATATCTTTCATACGAACTAAATGTCCATGATAATCCTTAATAATCATATTATTAAAATCTTTTACAGATTTGATATATGTATCAATATTTATATCAATATACATATATTTTGATTTTAATTGTCCTGCAGTTGTACTAATATTATTCTTTAGAAGAGAATTGTATACTTCAATAGGAGTAACTCCTAATTGTTGCATTTTATTGGCATCAAGCCAAATTCTCATAGAATATTTTTTTTCTCCAAAAATAGAAGCTTGAGAAACTCCTCCAACACTATATATATCTGGAATAATAAAATTATTTAAATATGTTGTAATTTCTTCTGGAGACATATTTTTATTATTAAAACTTAAAATAATATTTGGCATAATATTCATATTAGATTTAATAATAGATGGTTTACTTGATGATTTTGGTAATTGAGATAAAATAATGTTTATTTTGCCTGATATATCGTTTAAGACATTTTCAATGTTATAGTTAACTTTAATATGTACAGTAATATTACTTAATCCTAAGATACTAGAAGATTCTATATAATCAATTCCATCTGAGCTTGCAATAGATCTTTCTAAAGGGATTGTAACAAAACCTTGTACAATTTGGGCGTTAGCTCCAGGATATAATGTAGAAATAACTATAGTAGTACTATTTATCTTAGGATATTGTCTTAATGGCAATTTAAAAATACTGCTAACTCCTAAAATTAGGATTAATAAACTAACTACAGAAGATAAAACAGGACGTTTAATGAAAATTTTTGTGAAATTTTTCATGCGATAACCTTTTGAAAAAAGTTTAAAATTTTATTTTTTAAGATTTAATTTAAAAATTTATTTTTTTTAGATTTATTATTCACAGAATCTGTAACAATTCTTACTAAAGATCCATCATGTAATTTTGTTTGTCCATCAATAATTATCCTTTCTCCTTTTTTGATTCCTGTAACTGCAATTAAATTTTCTCTTTGTTCCCCAAGTTTTATATATGTTCTTTTCGCATAAGTTTTAATTTTATTATTTTTATGATCTTTTTTTTCAGAAACTGTATAAACAAAATTTCCATATAAAGTATATACGATAGATTCTTGTGGTATTGCAATAACTTTATTTTTTGTAGAAAGTATGATTTTTATATTGCCAGACATTCCTGGTAATAAATCCTTCTTAAGAGGGTTATTAATAATTCCTTGTACTTTTATACTTTTAATATTATTAGATAATAATGTATCTATAGCAGTAATTTTGCCTTTAAAAATTGTATTTGGATAAGCTGTCATAGTAATTATGATTTTTTGTCCAATATATATATGAGAAATATTATTTTCTTTTATTTGAAAACTTACATAAGTAGGTCCGATAGATTTAAGATAAGTGATAATATCACCATAAGCAATATACTGACCAACATGAACATTAAAAATTCCAATTTTTCCAGAAAATGGAGCACGAATTTTTTTTTCATTTATAATATTTTTATATTGTATTATTTTTGCTATCCTACTTAATAGGACTGCTTTAGTTTTATCCAAAATAGATTTAGATATTATATGTCTTTCATATAAAAATTTTTGCCGAATATAATTCATTTTTGCTAATTTAGCTTCTGCTATTGCTTCAAATAAATTTGTTTTATCTACAGTATCATCAATTAATAGTAATGGTTGTCCTTTTTTTATTATATCTCCAGATTTAAATAATATTGCGGCAATTTTTCCATTGTTTATTGCAGAAATATTTATTCCATTTATTGGACTAATAATACCTAGGCTTTCTATATAAGAATTCCAAAAGTAAATTTTAGATTTTTGTGTTGTAACTGAAGAAACAGGCTGATAATTTTTTATAAATTTTGTAATTTTTGACTTTATAAATATTTTTCCCATAAAAATAATTATAAAAATAGAAATTAAAGATATTATCAACAAAGAACTAATAAAAAACTTTTTTTTATTTATATTCATAATATTTACTCAACTCAATATTAAATACAAAACCAATTTTCAATAAGGTATAATAATTTATTAAAAAATAAATCTATATAATATTTTTATTTATTATTTTAAATAAATTTCTAACTACTTGAACTTCATATTAAATTCTAATAAAGTATTTTATACATTAAAACAATTTTTTTTAATTGTATATGTCTAATCTTATTGATATGCAAGATTTTCAAGAAAATCGAAAGTTATCTATACATAAAGTAGGTATTAAAGATCTTAAATATCCTTTAATTATTGCAAATAAAAATTTTGAAAAACAAAATAGTATAGGAAAATACACGATATCTATTACTTTATCAAAAAATAAAAAAGGTGTTCATATGTCACGTTTTATTGAAGTTTTAGAATCAATCAGCAACATTCCTGTATCTATAGGAAATTTAAAAAAAATTATGCAAAAATTTTGTGATAAACTTGAATCACATTCTTCGCAATTACAAATTGAGTTTGTTTATTTTAAAATAAAAAAATCTCCTAAAAGTTTTTTTAAAAGTAAATTAGCATATAATACAAAAATTAAATGTTCCTATCATACACCATCTAGAATAAATAGAGAAATTGAAATTCAAATACCTGTTAAAACATTATGTCCATCTTCAAAAGCTATTTCTAAATATGGAGCGCATAATCAAAGATCTTATATCACTGTAAATGCAGAAATTTTATCGAAAAAAATCTGTTTTGATGATATTATTAATTTAGTTGAAAACCATGCATCTTCTCAAATATTTTCTCTTTTAAAAAGAGAAGATGAAAAGTATATTACTGAAATTGCTTATGAAAATCCTAAGTTTGTTGAAGATATAGTACGAGATATTTCTCTTTCAATAAAAAAGTGTTCTGGAATTGGATATTTTTCTGTTGAATGTGAAAATATAGAATCTATACATAATCATTCAGCTTTCGCCTATATTGAAGACAAAGGAAAATAAAATGAAGATAAAGGAAAATAAAATGGTAAATAGTTTTGATTATCTTGTTATTGGTTCTGGTTCTGGAGGAATTTCCAGTGCTATACAAGCTTCAAAATATAATGTTAAAGTTGGAATAATTGAAGGAAGTAAAAATTTAGGAGGAACATGTGTAAATCATGGATGTGTTCCAAAGAAAATTATGTATTTTGGTAGTATGTTGTCTTCTATGTTACATGAAAGTATAAATTATGGATTTTCATTTCAAAAAAAAAATATCAATTTTTCTTGGGAAAAATTAATAAAGAACCGAAATACTTATATTAAAAATATTCATAATTTTTATAAAAAAAAAATTACAGATAACAATATAAAATTAATCCAAGGATATGCAAAATTTAAAAATAACAAACATATTATTGTTAATGATATGGTATATACCGGAAAATATATTTTATTATCACCTGGTAGTTCTCCTAAGATACCTAATATATATGGAGCAGAATACGGAATTACTTCAGATGATTTTTTTAAATTACATAAAAAACCCAAAAGAGTTGTCATTGTTGGTTCTGGATATATTGCTTTAGAAATTGCATGTATGCTTCATGCCTTAGGAAGTCAAATAACTTTAATTATAAGATATAAGAATTTTTTAAGAAAATTTGATGATATTTTAGGTGGAACTTTAATGGAAATATTAAAAAAGAAAATTTCTGTAATTCCCCAAAATAAAATTATTCAAGTTAAAAAAAATAATACAGAGAATTTAACTATTTATTTACAAAATAAAATATCTATTTCTAATATAGATTGTTTAATTTGGGCTATTGGGAGATCTCCTAATATTGCTCATTTAAATTTAAAAAATACTGATATTTGTTTAAAAAATTCTGCTATTCAAATTAATAAATATGAACAAACTACAGTAAAAAATATATATGCTCTAGGTGATGTAACAAATACTTACAATTTAACACCTGTAGCATTAAAACGAGGTCGTTATTTATCTCAAAGATTATTTAATCAAGAAAATATTTATATCAATTATAAATATGTTCCTACAATTATATTTACTCATCCTCCTTTAGCAAGTGTAGGATATTCTGAAAAATTTGCTATTTCTAAATATGGCAAAGAAAATATTAAAATATATACTACATCTTTTAAATCTATGTATGATACATTAGCTATGAATAATATAAAAACAGCTATGAAATTAATATGTTTAGGAGACAAAGAAGAAGTAATTGGTTGCCATATTATTGGATTAAACTGCGATGAGATGTTACAAGGAATTACTATTGCAATGAATATTGGTGCTACCAAAAAAGATTTTGATCATACAATTGCAATTCATCCTACTATTAGTGAGGAATTAGTTACCATGAAATTAAGAGAAAATTGTTAGATTTTAAATTTCAATCATTTCAAAATCACTTTTCATAGCACCGCATTCAGGACATTCCCAATTTAAAGGAACGTCTTCCCATTTTGTTCCTGCTTGTATGCCATCTTTTGGCCAACCATATCTTTCATCATAAATATATCCACAAAGTACACACATAAATTTTTTATATATTTTATCAGACATTTTATTTACCTAAATTTTTAATTCTATTTACAATAATATTTATAATATTAAAATAATTCAAAATTACTAAATATTATATCAATTATTTAGTAATGTATTTATTAAAATTTTTTAAAAATTTTAATCATTATTTTTTTATATAATTAATTTAAGTTTAAATAAAAATATTACTTAAATAATATTTTAATAAACATATTGTTCAATGCTAAAATATTTTTTTATAATTTAAAATTATATATATGTTATAGTTTCTTAAACATTCCTAATTTAAATATTTTCTAAAATGCAATATTATTATATGCTTTCTATTTTGCTATTATTTTCTGTTTTCATATACTATATAAATTATATTTATTTAAATATACAAAATACTACTGCAATAACACTTCATGCGTTTTTTTTTTCTTTAATTATAATTTTTGCAAATAAAATGTCTTTTTTTAATTTTGAAACATCTATAAAATTCTTTTTAGAAAAAGTTGATTTTAAAAATTTATTATTAAATATAATTTTAGGATTATCTTTATTTTCCAGTTCATTATCTATTAATTTGAAAAAATTATTAGATTATAAATGGGAAATTTTTTCACTAGCTTTTATTACCACAATTTTTTCTACTTTTTTAATTGGTACAATTATTTATTGTATATTATTTTTTTTTAAAATATCAATTTCATATATTTATTGTTTAATTTTTGGATCTATAATTTCTCCTACTGATCCTATTAGTGTTTTATCCACAACTAAAAAAATCTCTACAAAATTAGATTTAACTACAAAAATATCAGGTGAATCATTATTTAATGATGGTATTGGAATAGTATTATTTATGATGTTTTATCATATGATATTTAATCATCATTTATCATTTATAAATTTAATTTTTACTGTTTTTTTAAAAGAAACTATGGGTGGGGTTTTTTTTGGATTTTTTTTAGGAATATTAAGTTATAATTTAATAAAAAGGATAAAAGATCCAAAATTAGAAGTATTAATTTCATTTTGTATTGCGACTTATGGATATAATTACGCAATGCAAATAAATATTTCAGGTCCTCTTTCTATGGTTATTTCTGGAATTATAATAGGAAATTTTAAAACAAAAAATATTATAACTAAAAAAGGAAAAAAATATTTATATATATTTTGGGAATTAATTGAAGATTTATTAAATTATATATTGTATTTATTAATAGGATTGGAGATAATATTATTATCGTATAAATGGTATTATATCTTTCTTGGATTATCTGCAATTCCAATTGTACTTTTTTCAAGATTTATTACTGTTGGCATTCCAATGAATATATTTAAAATTTATCGCAACTATTCTCCTTTTATAATAACTATATTAACATGGGGTGGACTAAGAGGAGGTTTGGCTATTGCTATGGCATTATCTATTCCAAATTATAGTCCTTATTACGATATAATATTATTTTCCACTTATTCTGTTGTATTATTTTCTATAATATTTCAAGGAACTAGTATAGAATATATTATAAAATATAAATTATGATATTTTATATTTTTTGAATTTTATTAATTTTTCTAATTTATTTTAGAAATCTGATAGATCATTTTTTTGATTTTTTTTAAATATATCGGATTTATACAATCTTCATATTGAAAGATTAAAACCCGATTACGCACTGCAATAGGAGAAATGGAATGACCTGTTATGCGTATTTTCATATTGACAAACAAGATGAAAATTTAATTTTTGAATATGCATTGAATAAAAAACTAACTATCGATACTATTATTTTAGAATACGAATCAATAAAATCTTATTGGATTCATCGTGAAATTGGGAGAATAATTAATACGCTAAAAACAAAAGATATTTTAATTATATCAGATGCTACACAATTGGCATGTTCTGTATCTCAAGTCTTAGAAATTCTTAGTAAAATCTATAAAAATAAGGCAAAAATTTATTTTGTAAAATATAATATTTGCATAGATAATATACAAAGATATATTGATATCCAATTATTTCTTACTTTAATATCAAAAATAGAAAGTGATTTTATTTCAAAAAGAACTTCCCAAGCACTTGCTAAAAGAAAAGAAACTGGCATGCCTTTAGGAAGACCCAAAGGAAGTAAAAATAAAAATCTTAAATTAGACATTAAAAATAATGATATCAAAAAATATTTAAATTTAGGAATTTCTAAAGCATCTATAGCAAAATTAGTGGGATGTCATCCGCAAACATTATATAATTGGTTAAAAAGGAAAAAACTTCTTAAAATAAAGAAATTAAAATCTTAATTAACATTTTCCCTGTATATCTTAAAAAGATAATATACAGGGAAAATAATTTTTAAAAATTTATTTTAAATATTTATTTATTAATTTAATAAATTCAGATGGATCTGCAAGACTTCCTGCTTCACTAAGTAATGCTTGATTAAATAAAATATGAGTCCAATCACTAAAACATTGATCATCTTGTTCTTCTTGAAGTTTTTGTAAAAAATGATGTTTGGGATTTAATTCAAAAATTGGAACCGAGGATGGAATATGCTTACCAGAAGCAGACATAAGTCTTTGTAAATGCATACTCATTCCTGTATTATCTGAAACTACACAAGAAGGGGAATCTGTTAAACGATCAGTTAATCGTATATCTTTTACCTTTGCACCTAATACCTTTTTCATTTGATTAATAATAGACTCAAAATTTTTATCATGTTTTTTCTTTTTTTCTACAGAAGATTTATTTTCTGTTTCTTGATTTATATCAAGTTCACCAATGGTGATTGATTTAAATTTTTTTCCAGAAAATTCATTTACATTAGAAACTAACCATTCATCTACACGATCACTAAGTAATAAAACTTCAATATTTTTTTTACGAAAAATTTCAAGATGAGGACTGTTCTTTGCAGAAAGAAAACTATCTGCTGTAATGTAATAAATAAATTTTTGTGTTTCTTTCATACGTTTTACATATTCTTCTAAAGAAATAGATTGTTCTTCTTTATCATCAAAAGTGCTAGAAAATCTTAATAATTTAATAATTAATTCTTTATTATCAAAATCTTCTGCAGGACCTTCTTTCATTACTTGTCCAAATGTTTTCCAAAATTCTTTGTAATCCTCAGGTTGGTTTTTTGACATTCTTTCTAAAGAAGAAAGTATTTTTTTAACAGAAAATGATTTAATTTTATCAACTAAAGGATTTTTTTGTAAAATTTCTCTTGAGATATTTAATGGCAAATCAGAAGAATCAATAACACCTTTAATAAATCTTAAATAAATTGGCATAATGTCAGCATTATCCATAATAAATACTTTTTTAATATATAATTTAATTCCTGATTTTTTATCACGATCCCATAAATCAAATGGTGCATTTTTTGGAATATATAATAAAATTACAAACTCTTGCTTTCCTTCTATTGAATTATGTATCCAAGATAATGGATCGCCAAAATCGTGAGAAACATGTCGATAAAAATCTTTGTATTCTGTATTTGTAATATTTTTTTTGGAACGCAGCCATATAGCTTTCCCTAAATTTACTGTTTCATATACAATTTCAGTTTTTTTATCTTTCTTTTTCTCTTTTAAATTATCTTTATTATCTTTTTCTTGGATCTCTTTTTCTTCTCGTAATTTAATAGGAACAGAAATATGATCAGAATATTTAGTAATAATATTTTTTAATGTAAATGTCTCTAATAAATTTAAATGTTCTTTTTTTAAATATAAAATAATTTCTGTTCCATGATGTAGTTTTTTTTTCGGTTCTACTGTATAATCACCTTGACCTTGTGATTCCCAATGGACACCTTCTTCTGGCAATACATTAATATGTCTTGTATTTACAATCACTTTATCTGCAACCATAAAGGCAGAATAAAATCCTACACCAAATTGACCAATTAATTGTGAATCTTTAACATTATCACCTGTTAAAGAATTAAAAAAATCTTTTGTTCCTGATTTTGCAATAGTGCCTAAATTATCAATTACTTCATTACGACTCATACCTATTCCATTGTCTTTAATACTTAAAATTCCTAAATTTTTATCATAATCAACAATAATAACAGGATCAGTATATTCCTTTGTTAACTTGATATTAGTAATAGATTGAAATCGTAATTTATCAATAGCATCAGATCCATTCGAAATTAATTCTCTTAAAAAAATTTCCTTATTTGAATATAAAGAATGAATCATTAAATTTAAAAGTTGTTTAACTTCAGTTTGGAAACTAAAATTTTCTTTTTTATTAGACTTTTTATTGTTAGAATTCATTAGAATTATTCATGCTCCTTAATTATTTTTTATTAAATTGCTTTTTACACATGGTGTGCATATGGGGATAAAATTCTTTTTTTTCAAGAAAAATTCATATATTGTTTTCTAAATTTTTTAAAAATATATTCAGTTTTTTTTTTCATTTTAATATTCAATTTGAAGGAATTACTTAATTGAAATAAATTTTTATGTATATTTTTTTTAAAATTATTTGGTAAATCTTTTTTAGGCCAATGGAATATATTAGACATTTTATTATAAGCCATATGAACCCCTTTAGATATTCCTAATTTAGTATATCCAGCAATATGAGGAGTAGCAATATACGATTTTTGTACTAAATCAACGGGAATATTCGGTTCTTTAGGCCATACATCAAAACAAAAAATAAATTTTTGAGAAGAAAAAAAAACATTAGGGTGGATAATATTTCCTCTAGAGGTATTAATTATAATTGTGTTTAATAATTGTTTTTTTAAAAAACATTCACTAATAATATGATAGGTAGGAAATTTTCCATCAAAAGTTAATGGAATATGCAAACAAATCATATCACAATTAGTTATATATTCTATAGGAATATGAGGAAATTTAGATTCTTTTATTGCACGAAATGGATCGCATTGAACTATTTCATAGTTTTTTTTCTGCAAAAACTTTACTATTTTTTTTCCAATATTTCCTACACCTATTATCGCAATTTTCCCATTATGCCTTAGTAAGGATTTATTAATTAAACCATTAATAATTTGTTTAACATACGAAGAAACGGATTGAGAATTACATCCACTTGCTGTATAATACATAATAGATTCTTTTTTAAGATAATCAAGATCCATATGATCTGAACCTGAAACACAACTTGCAATTATTTTAGGTCTTGCGTTTTTTAATATATCAGATGATATTTTAATTGTAGATCGAATTAATAAAATATCATATTGTAAAAGATTTTTTTGATAAAATTTATCGGGAGATACGGTATCAATACTTTCAACAAAATTAGAAAAAAAATATTTTAATAATGGAATGTTTTTATCTGCTAATATTTTCATACTAATTTTTTATATAAAATTAAAAATTATGTGATATTTTTAATAGATTTTTTTTCTATTACTGCATTAAATTCAGATTGTAAAAAAATAATATTTTTATCATTTAATAAATTTTGATACAAATTTGATGTTTTGTTTTTGTTATTTTTTTTTTTTAAGTTTAATTTTTGCTCTTTAAATACAGAATGCATATTTTTTTTTTGATTATCTTGAATATTTTTTTCTTTTTTATCTAAATTATTTAATAATTTCAATGATTGCTTTGGCAAAGTATGAAAATTTTTATTTATTTCAAAAGGTATTAAAGATATTAATCGCAATAATATCATATTAAATCCCATATGTATGGTTGGACTATTTTTTAAAGTTTCTTTTCCTTTTGTAATAATTTCATAATATATTTGAAGAACATGATTTGGATAAAATTTTGATAATAAAATCAATTTTTTTTCTGGTAAAAATCCATTTGATGGAATTTTTTTTGACAATTGATAATAATTTATTTCATAAATAGCTTGTGCCATAAAATCTAATATTAAAAAAAAATTACTATTTTTTAAATTTAAACTTTTACTTTTTTCCATCAATAAAGAAATTTCTTTATTAAATAATGTTTCTATTAAGGAAAAAATTTCTTCTTTTTTGGTAATTCCTAACATTATATTTGTTGATTTTTTATCTACAATTCCTTGTCCTACAGTAATTGCTTGATCTAATAATGTTAAACCATCTCTCATACTACCATCTGCTAATAAAGAAATAGAATCTAATGCTTCATCATTATAACTAATATTTTCTGTATTTAATATATAACTTAAGTGTTTTCGAATTTCAAAAGAATTTAATGGATATAAATGAAATTGCAAACATCGAGATAAAACAGTTATAGGTATTTTTTTTAATTCAGTAGTTGTTAAAAGAAATTTAATATATTTTGGTGGATCTTCTAAGGATCGTAGTAGTGCATTAAAACTATGTAAAGATAACATGTGTACTTCATCAAAAATATAAATTTTATATCGACCAGATATAGGAGGATATTGGATATTATCTAATATATCACGAATATCTTCTACTTTTGTTTGAGAAGCCGCATCAATTTCAATAATATCAGAAAAACATCCTAGTTGGATTGATTTGCATATATTACAAATTTCACAAGGATTATCTGATATTCCTTTTTCACAATTTAAACATTTTGCAATAATACGAGCAAGAGATGTTTTCCCTATACCTCTAGTTCCAGAAAATAAATAAGTGTTGTGTAATTTATTATTATTTAAAGCATATTGTAATCCAGAAATTATTTCTTTATGACCAATAAAAAATTTAAAAGTTTTTGGACGCCATTTTTGTGATAATATTTGATATGCCAATATTTAATCCTAATAATTAATTTTTTTTATTATAGTATTTAAGATATTTTACCATATGATTTTTTTTTTGCTAAAAAATAATATAAATTTTTTAATTTGGCGGAGAGAGAGGGATTCGAACCCTCGATACAAACATTTTTATATACATATTTTCCAGATATGTTCCTTCAGCCACTCGGACATCTCTCCAAAAAAAATGGTTTAATTACATTTTATATCTAGCATTATATATTATATTTTGTTAATATTAAAAAATATTCTAATGACCTGCCACTTTACAATAAAAGAATTACATAATTCATCAGATCCGGAAGGAAGCAGTGAGTGTAAAGAGTTTTATGTGTTTAGTTTTAGTAGGTTATTAGAATATTTTTTTACACACAATTTATAAATAAACAAAAATTCTTCAAATATTAAAGATGCATTTCCTATTAAAAATCCATCTATTTCGCTTAATTTTAAAAAATTTATAACATTAGTAGAATTAATACTTCCTCCATAAACAATTCTTGTATTTCTTGTATAAAATTCAGACCATTCATTTAAAACATTTCTAATTTCTATATGAACTTTTTGTACATGTTTTGGATTAGCAAATTTACCTGTTCCAATTGCCCAAATTGGTTCATATGCAATTATAGTTTCTCCCCATTCTTCAGGTTGAATTATATCTAAAATTGCATAAATTTGTTTTCTTATGACTTCAATTTCTCTTGCTCTTTCTTTTTCTTGTAAACTTTCTCCTATACATAAAATAGAAGAAATTCCATACAATTTTGCTATTTTAAACTTTTTTGCTACAATAAAATTGTTTTCCATATGTAATTTTCGTCTTTCTGAATGTCCTATAAGTGAATATTTACATCCTATATCTACTAACATGGAAGCACTAATTTCACCTGTAAATGCACCAGACTTATTAAAACTTATATCTTGTGATCCTAGCAAAATTTTTTTTTGTAAAATATTTTTCATAGAATATAAATAAATAAAAGAAGGTAAAAGAATTATTTCTACATCTTTTTTTACATAATTAAATAATTTTTTAGAAAAATTAATTGCAAATGAATATGAACCATTCATTTTCCAATTAGCTATAATTACTTTTTTTTTCATTGTTAAATAACAATCCTATTGTCTATTATTCATTAATAAATGTTTAGATTAAACTAAAATTTTTTCAATAAATTAATGATATTTTTTTTTTTTTTTCTTTGAATAGAAGCATAATGTATAATTTCTAATGAAAGCATACGATATGGCTTTGACCATATTGTGTTTTTAAGCGTTTTAATATGTTTTTTTATAATATTTATATCTCCTCTATTTATAGGACCTGTTAATAATATTTTATTAGTTTTTTTGAGACTATCTAATGATTTAGATAAAATAGAAACACTTAAATTTTTTGCTTTCTTTTTTGAGAAACCTATATTTATTAATATAGAAATAGAATATTGCATTAAACTGTATATAAAATTACTAGAAAAACAACATGCCGTATGATATGCGGGTTTATCTTGAGCATTAATATGTAAAAATTTTCCTCCTATTTTTTCTATAATTTCTCGTATTCTTAATACTAATGACAAATCTCCTTCTACCGTACAATATGTTCCTGGAAATTGATAATATGCAAATTCTGGTTGTGAAAAACTAAGAGCAGGGTGTAATGACGCTATTTCACAATTCATTTTTTTTAATGGGTTTAATACATATGAACTTAAACAACCACTAAAATGTATAATTTTTTTCCCTTTAATAAAATTAAATTTTTTAATTTTTTTTACTATATTAGATATTTGTATATCATTTGTTGCTATACAAAACCAATCTGAAGAAACAATATCTTTATATGATTTTACAGGACGACCTGATCCTATAAAATTTCTTGCATCAACAGCGCTATTGTACGTTTGAGTTAATATATCTTGTATTTGAAATACAAGATTTTTGTACCAAAGTTTAGCTAATGTTTTTCCAAGCCTTCCACAACCTAAAAATGATATTTTTGGTAAACTCATTAAACAAGACCTGCTAAATTAGTTGCTAAAATCATTTTTAATGCATGAATATTTTCTTTTATATCATGCAATCTTATAATTTTTGCACCTTGTTGCATGGCAATAACTGATAACGCAATTGTTCCAAATAAGGCATTTTTTGGTGAAGATTTTATAATTTCACAAACCATAGACTTTCTAGAAAATCCTACTAAAACAGGAAAATCATTTTTTTTAAAAAAATTTAAATTTTTTAATATAAAAAGATTTTGTTTAGTATTTTTTCCGTAAATACCCCCGCCTAGACCTGGATCAATAATAATATTTTTTTTTTTAATACCCTTTGCAATAGCATTTTTAATACGCATTTTAAGATATAAAGATATTTCTTTTAACATTTTATAATAATCATTAATATGATAAAATTTATTTGGATTATTTTTTCCAAACATATGCATTAAACAAACTGGAACATTTAATTTTGAAACTTCTTCCAATGCGCCTGGTAAAGTTAATGCGCGTTGATCATTAATCATATTCGCCCCTTTTTCAACAGCCATTTTCATTACTTTAGGATGACTAGTATCAATAGATATATCAATATGAAACCTTTTATGGATAGCACTAATAATATCAATAACACGATCACATTCTTCCTCTACAGAGATTATCCTTTCTCTGCTATTATTAGTAATCTTAGGATTAGTTGCTTCTCCTCCAATATCTATGATATCTGCTCCATGTTTTATCATTTTATAAGTTTTATCTATAGCCTGTGCAGTATTAAATACTTGACTATTTTTAATAAAAGATTTTGGATCTGCATTTAAAATTCCCATAATTTTAGGAATTTTTTTTACTATTTTTGAAAAAAAATAACACATAATTATTATTTTCCATTATTTTTATTTTTTTGATTCATGATATCATCAATTTGTTTGGCATTTAATGTTTCATGAACGATAAGAGCATTTGCCATAGCATGTAAAATATCTATATTATCTTCCAATATTTTTTTTGCTCTTTTATAATTAATATTAATAATATTACGAATTTCAGAATCTATTTCTATAGCAGTTTTATCCGAAAAATCATTAACACTTGATGTTCCTATAGTATGCCCTAAAAATGGTTGATTATTATTTTCACTATATTTTAATGGACCAACTTTATCTGAAAATCCCCATTTTTTTACCATATTTCTTGCAAGTTCTGTTGCACGTTCTATATCATTTGATGCTCCTGTAGTTATATGTTGTTTGCCATAAATTAATTCTTCAGCAATTCTTCCACCATATAAACTAGATAATTGACTTTCTATTTTTTGTTTAGAGAAACTCATATAATCTCGTTCAGGAAGATATATTGTAACCCCTAATGCTTGACCCCTTGGAATAATACTAACTTTATATACAGGATCATGATCTGGTACTAATAAACCAACAATAGTATGACCAGATTCATGATAAGCAGTAATATATTTTTCTTTTTCATTCATTGCTAAAGAATGACGCTCAGTGCCCATCAAGATTTTATCTTTTGCTTTTTCAAATTCATTCATACTTACTGTTGTTTTATTTAATCTAGCCGAAAACAATGCTGCTTCATTAACTAAATTTGCTAATTCTGCTCCAGAAAATCCTGGTGTACCTCTGGCAATAAACTCTGGTTTTACATTTTGATCTAAAGGTAATTTTTTCATATGTAAACGAATAATTTTTTCTCTTCCTTTCATATCAGGAAGTGGAATAATAACTCTCCGATCAAATCTGCCAGGTCTTAATAATGCAGGATCTAAAACATCAGGACGATTAGTCGCTGCTATAACAATAATTCCTTCATTTTCTGTAAAACCATCCATTTCAACTAACATTTGATTTAATGTTTGTTCTCTTTCATCGTGTCCTCCACCAAGTCCTGTGCCTCTATGTCTACCTACTGCATCGATTTCATCAACAAAAATAATACAAGGAGCTTTTTTTTTTGCTTGATTAAACATATCTCGAACTCGAGATGCACCAACACCAACAAACATTTCTACAAAATCTGATCCAGAAATTGAAAAAAAAGGCACGCCAGATTCACCAGCAATTGCACGTGCTAATAAAGTTTTCCCTGTTCCTGGTGATCCAATCATTAAAATTCCATGAGGTGTTTTTCCGCCTAACTTTCGGTATCTATCAGGATCTTTTAAAAAATCAATAATTTCACTTATCTCTAACTTTGCTTCTTCAATACCTTCTACATCTGATAGACGTGTTTTAATTTCTTCTTCGTTCATTAATTTAGCTTTGTTTTTACCAAAAGAAAATGCTCCTCCTCCTTTTCCAGAACCCATTTGTCTCATAATAAAAATCCAAACTCCTATTAACAATATAAATGGAAACCAATTAATTAATATACTTAAAAAAAATCCACGTTTTGATGGTGGATTTGCTACTATTTCTACATTATGATTTATCATCATATTAAGCAAAATAGGATCTTTCCAAGGAATATAAGTATTAAAATATCTACCATCTTTTGTGGTTCCTAAAATATTATTCTGATTAATTTGTACGCTCTCTATTTGATTGTTTTTAATATTATGAATTAAATTGGTATATGTCATTTTTTCAATACGGGTACCCATATTAGGAGCAAAATTACTAAATATTGCTAAAAGAGCAATAATTATAAGTATCCAAACTAGAATATTTTTTCCTATATCATTCATAAATAAGAATCCTTTAAATTAAATTATATTATAAATAAAAAATATAATTTCATTATATCCCTCTCATTAATCCAAATCTATCCTCACATACAATGAATTTTATTAATTTTTTAATAAAATAACGATATAATTTATATTTAAAATTTAATTAAATATTGAAATAGTGTTGTAGATTATTTTTTTTTATTGATTAAATTAAATTTTTAATTTAATGAATAAATATACATATTTAAAACAAAGAATTTACAGAAAAAATAAAAATTATTATAGAACAAGTTAAAGATATTATTAATATAGTTTTTCCTCCAAATACTTGATAAAAAAAAATTTTTTTTTGATGATATCGGACTTTCCATGACATAAAAATAGGTAAAATCGCTTGTAATAATATACATAACATTCCAGCTATTTTTAAAAAGTATATAAAAGTATTTGAAAAAAATAATAATAAAAATAATGGAGGAGAAAATGTAATAAAGGCTATAATATAAAATCCAATACCTTTCTTTTCACAAGAAATTCCATCTGCTATATAATCAGATAATCCTAAAGAAACACACAAAAATGCAGTTATAATACATATAGAAATAAATAAATGGGAAAAAAAATGAATTCTATTATTCTTGGTTATAATATGTAAACTTTTTATTAATGTTGTAATAGGATTTAAGCTATTTTTAATATAAATTAATCCATTTTCTCCATGTAAAGGTATGGTAGAAAAAATAACATGAATCCATATAATATAAAAAAATAAAGGAATCAACGATCCAAAAAAAATAACTTTTTTTAAAGATTGAATATTGTCTTTAAAATATGTTCGCAAACTAGGAACAACAATAGAAAAACCAAAAGAAGTAATAGAAATTGATATAGAAGGGGCAATATTTAATATTTTTTTTGGAAAAAAATTATGTTCATTCATATTCGATAATAAAATAAAAAAAATTAAAAATAATAAGGATAATATTTTTATTGTCATAAAAAATCGATTAAACTTATCCACAAAAGATATTCCTTTCATTACAATGATTCCAAAAAAGATTGCAAAAAATAACCCTGAAAACCAATAAGGTAAATGTAATCCCAGAAATATAAAAAAACCTTGAAAAATATCTGTTCCACCGGATATATAAGCTGATAATAAAGAATATAAAAATAAAATATAAATTGACCAACCAATTATAAGCCCTAAATTTCCTAATGTTTTTTCCATCATAGATGGAATATTGCTCTTTTGAGGAAAACATAAGTTTACTTCTAACGTAAGAAATGCTGTAATAGTCATTAATCCCCAAGAAAAGAAAAGCAATAATATTGTATAAAACTCTCCTAATTCAGAAGTAATAATAGGCAATCCTAACATTCCGCCTCCTATAGAGGTTCCAGAAATTATTAAAATTCCTCCAATAATTTTATTTTTAAACATAAAATTCACCTGATTTTTAATAAAATTTAAAAAATAATCCTAAAAACTTATCTATAGACAATTTTTATTATACAGATAATATTTATCGATAAAATATTATCTGGATTTTATATGTTTAATCGTATATTAGGATCAACATTGTTTATAATTGGAATTTCAGTTGGAGGAAGCATTCTTGCATTACCTATAGTTACTAATGGTATAGAATTGAAAATTATTACTCTTATATCAATTAGTATATGTTTTATAATGATGATTAGTGCATTTTGGATTATGGAATTAAACTTATCTATTTCTGGTAATTCTAATTTAATTACTATGGCCCAATCAACACTGGGAAAATCTGGTGCTATAATTATGGGCATACTATATATGTTATTATTGTATTTTCTTTTATCATTATATTTAGAAGGTGGAGGTGAATTAATAAAATCTTTGTTATACCAACTATTGGGATATAAATTAAATAATTATATGTCCACAATATTATTTATAACCATATTTTCTTTTGTTTTTTATAATGGTATAAAAATTGTAGATTGGTCAAATCGATTTTTAATGGCAATTAAATTAAGTTCCTTTTTTTTGCTTTTAATTATGTTAATTCCTTATGAATCTATAAAAAATATAAATTCTATCATTTATCATGTAAATTCTTTAAATTTTATAATGCCTATCATTAGTGCTTTTGGATTTTCTATTATTATTCCATCTATTAGCATATATTTAAAAAAAAAAAGAAAAAAAATATTATTAGTAATAATTTTAGGAAGCATTATTCCTTTAATATTATATTTAATATGGATATATTCTATTCGTTCTACATTAGATAGTATTGAATTATATTCGATTTCACAATCGAAAAATATTATTTTTTATTTATCTAATTCTTTATGCAAAAATCTTAATTCAATATATATTCAATTTTTAATTCATATATTTATGTCAATATGTATAACAACATCTTTTTTAGGTGTTAGTTTATCAATGCTAGATTTTATTTTAGATATTTTCCCTAAAAAAAAAATTAAACAATATAAAAAAATATTTCATTTTTTATCCATAAATATTGTTTTCATACCTCCTACTATAATAGTAATGTTATATCCTGGATTATTTATACCAATACTTCAATATATAGGAATATTATGTATTATTATTTTAATTATTTTTCCTGCACTAATGAATATTAGTGCTATCTATATAAAAAAAATTATTCTATATCCTCCTTTTTATTGTAATGGTTTTTTTATAATTTTTATTTTTATTTTTGCTATATTTGCTCTGGTATTATCTTTACATTAAATTTAACAAAAATATTTTAAATATTATATATTTACTTTATTTTTTTTAAAAACTAAGATTAGTAACATTGTTAAATTTATTTACTTCGTAATGAATATTGGAAAATTTTTTACAAAAGAATATTGGAAAGTAGAAAAAAATTATCAAATTTTTCTTATTTTATTAACTTTTTCCATATCAGGTTTTTTTTCTATGTATATTGCGGATATTTTTATGAAAATAATAGGATTTGATAAAAACCATACTATTTCTTATATATTTTGGCCATTACGCATCTTATGTATTTTCCCTTTATATCAAATATCACTTTTGATAATAGGAACTATTTTGGGTCAATTTAATTTTTTTTTATATACTTCAAAAAAGTATGGGGAAATTTTATAAAAAAAATATTTAGTATTAAAAAGTAAAATTCGATATTGTTATTAATATTTTATTTTGGAGAGATTGCAATTGAATTATAAATTATCCGTTTTTATTAATTTTAGTAAAAAAATATTATTTATTTTAATAATATGTTTCTTATTCTTAATATTATCTGGATGTACATTAGAAATCTTAAATCCTAAAGGTTATATAGCTTCTCAAGAAAAAATATTAATATTATTTACAGTTTTTCTTATGTTATTATTAATAATACCAGTAATTATTATAACGATTATTATATCAATATATTTTCGAGAATCTAATAAAAAAACTCTTTATAAACCAAATTGGTCGCATTCAATATTAATAGAATTAATATGTTGGATAATACCATGTATTATTATATTAATCTTATCTTATTTCACATGGATTACTACCCATAAATTAGATCCATTTAAATCTTTAAATTTTCAAAAAAAACCACTTTTAATAGAAGTTGTCGCTCTAAATTGGAAATGGCTTTTTATTTATCCTAAACAGCATATTGCTACAATTAATTTCTTACAAATACCTGTTAATATTCCAATAAAATTCAAAATTACAGCAGATGCACCTATGAATGGTTTTTTTATACCTCAGTTAGGTAGCCAAATTTATGCTATGCCAGGTATGCAAACACAATTAAATTTGATAGCAAATGAAAAAGGTATATATAAAGGATTTTCAACTAATTATAGTGGAATAGGATTTTCAGAAATGAAATTTTCTGTTCATGTTAGTTCATTAAAAAATTTTGAAAATTGGATATCTCAAATTCAAAAAAAAACATTTCTTATATTAGATAAGAATCAATATTTACAACTTTCAAAACCTAGTATTGCAAATACTGTTACTCTATATATATTAAAAAATAATCAATTATACAAAGATATAATTAAAAAATATACAAAGTATAAATCTAGTAATTTAATATCAAATCAAAATTTATAAATTTAAAATAAATATAAGGAAATTTTAATTATGAGATTATTAGGAAACTTAAGTTTAAATGCATTACCTAGTAATCCTATTATTATAGGTGCCAACATTTTTATGGGATTGTTTATATTAACAATAATTTTTATGCTTTTTTATTTTAAAAAATGGACATGGTTATGGAAAGAATGGATAACCACTGTAGATCATAAAAAAATTGGAATAATGTATATTATTTCAGCACTTGTTATGTTTGTACGTGGATTTTCAGATGCTATATTAATGCGTTTACAACAGGTTTTTTCTTTTGGACATTCTTTTGGATATTTGCCTCCCGATCATTATGATCAAATTTTTACTGCACATGGCGTAATTATGATATTTTTTATGGCAATGCCTTTTATGTTTGGATTAGTCAATATTGCTATTCCATTACAGATTGGTGCTCGTGATGTTGCATTTCCATATATGAATTCTTTAAGTTTTTGGTTATTTTTAGTAGGTGCTTTTTTGGTAAATATTTCCCTTGTAATAGGAAAATTTGCTGGTACAGGATGGTTGGCATATCCTCCTCTTTCCGGAATAATTTACAGTCCCGGTGTTGGTGTAGATTATTATATTTGGGCTTTACAAATATCCGGTATAGGAACTCTTTTATCAGGTATTAATTTTTTTGTTACTATCATAAAAATGCGATGTCCAGGCATGAGTTTTATGAAATTGCCAATCTTTTGTTGGACAACTTTATGTACAATGATCCTTGTTATTATTGCCTTTCCTATACTAACTGCAACTTTAGGTTTGTTATTTATGGATCGTTTTTTTCATATGCATTTTTTTACAGCCAATATGGGTGGAAATGCTATGATGTATGTTAATCTCATTTGGGCATGGGGTCATCCTGAAGTATATATACTTATATTACCTGCTTTTGGTATTTTTTCAGAAGTTACAGCAACTTTTTGCAAAAAAAAACTTTTTGGATATACTTCCATGGTTTGGGCAACAGTTGCTATAACTTTTCTATCTTTTATAGTATGGCTGCATCATTTTTTTACAATGGGTGCTGGTGCAAATGTAAATGCATTTTTTGGAATTGCAACAATGATTATATCAATACCTACGGGTGTTAAGGTATTTAATTGGATATTTACAATGTTTCGAGGAAAAATAGAATATCATTCCACTATTCTTTGGACTATTGGTTTTATAATCACTTTCACAATTGGCGGTATGACTGGAGTTATGATGGCTGTGCCAGGAATTGATTTTCAAGTCCATAATAGTGTATTTCTAGTTGCTCATTTTCATAATATGATTATTGGAGGAGTAGTTTTTGGATATTTTGCTGGATTAACATATTGGTTTCCTAAAATATTTGGTTTTCGATTAAATGAAAAATTAGGAAAATATGCTTTTTTATTTTGGTTAATTGGATTTTATATAGCATTTATTCCTTTATATATTTTAGGATTAAAAGGTATGACCAGAAGATTATATCATTATAGTATAGAAAGTGGATTTCACCCTTATTTAATTGTAGCATCCTTAGGAACTTGTATACTTGGAATAGGAATATTATTTCAAATAATACAATTGATTGTAAGTTTTAAAAATAGAAAAAATATCAATTATATTTCTACCAATGACCCATGGAATGGAAGAACATTAGAATGGTCTATATCTTCTCCACCTAAATTTTATAACTTTCTTATTTTACCTAAAATTACATATCGAGATGATTTTTGGGAAAAAAAAGAAAAATTAAAATATAATTTCAATAATAAAAAACATATAGTTAAAACATTTCATATGCCTAAAAAAACAAGTACAGGATTTATAATAGGATTTTTTTCTAGTTTTTTAGGATTTTCTATAGTATGGAAAATTTATTGGCTTATTGGTATTTCTGCAATTGCTATTATTTTAAGTATAATTATAAGAACTTTTAATTTTGACATTGATTACTATGTAGATGTATCTAAAAAAAAAATAAATTGTTAAATAAATCAGGCTTAAAATATGGAAAAAATAAAAAAAAAATTAAATAAAGAAATAATGTCTTCTAAAGAAATCTTTGGATTTTGGATCTATATTATGAGCGATTGTGTCTTATTTTCTACATTATTTGCTGTATATATAATTTTGCATAAAAATACTTTTGGAGGGGAAAATATTCAAAATATTTCTAATCTTTCATATGTTTTTTGTGAAACAATAGTATTACTAACTAGTAGTTTTACTTTTGGTATGACCATGATATCTATGTATAAAAATTCTTATAATAAAATAAAAACTATATTTTGGTTAACTATGACTTTTATTTTTGGTCTCATTTTTATTTCAATGGAAATAAATGAATTTTATCAATTATTCCTTGAAGGAAATACATGGGAAAAAAGCGCATTTTTATCTGCATTTTTCACTTTATTAGGAACTCATGGATTACATGTAACAATTGGTTTAATATGGATATTAGTGATGATTATTATGATTTATACTAAAAATATGTGTTTTATGCTTGAAAAAAAAATGATATGTCTAAGTTTATTTTGGCATTTTCTAGATATTATTTGGATTTTTATTTTTACTATTGTTTATTTATTAGGATATATTGAATGATAAAGAAAAAAAAACAACCATTGATTGAATCAGAATATACTTTTAAATCATATTTATTTGGATTTTTCTTATCTGTTATATTAACAATAATTCCATTCTTTTTAATTATGCAAAAAAAATATTCTTATTCCCCATTTCAATACAAATGTTTTTTATTTATTTTTGCTATATTACAATTTTTTGTTCATAGTGTTTTCTTTTTGCATTTAAATATTAAAAAAAAAGGAATGTGGAATTTTTTGGTTTTTATTTTTACCATATTTGTTATATTTATTTTGGTATTTGGATCTATTTGGATTATTCATAATATGAACTATAATATGTTATATTGAAAATATTTTTTCATTTATAAAAAGCATGCAATTTGCAAAAAATCTGTTATCAATAACAAAACCAGGTATTGTAATAGCTAATATTATTACAACATCTGGAGGATTTATTGTGGCCTCCCATGGAAGAGATTTTAATTATTTTTCTTATTTCTTTACTATTTTAGGTATGTTTTTTATTATTTCTTGTGGATGTGTGTTTAACAATTATATTGATCAAGATATCGATCAATTGATGCAAAGGACTAAAAAACGTGTTTTAGCACAAAAATTAATTTCTTTAAAAACAGCATTTTATTTTGGAATAATTTTAGGAATTATAGGATTTATAATTCTACTAATATTTACAAATATATTATCATTAATAATAGCATTATTTGGATTATTTGTATATATTATATTATATAGTTTTTGGCTTAAACGTTGTTTTATATATGCAATAATAATTGGGAGTATTTCTGGAGGAATTCCACCAGTTGTAGGTTATTGTGCTGCAACAAACTCTTTAGATAAAATTGCAATAATTTTATTTATAATATTATTTTTTTGGCAAATTCCTCATTCCTATTCTATAGGAATATTATATATAAAAGATTATGATACCGCCAATATTCCAATTATATATCTTATTAAGAATATAAAAAAAACTAAAATATATATATTATTATCTAGTTTAGGATTTATTTTTTTTACAACTATTTTTTATATTTTAGAATATAAAAAAATATCATATATTTTAATTCCAATATGTATTGGAATAGTTTGGATTTTGATAATTTGCAAAGGTTTTTTTGTAAAAAATAATATTTTTTGGGCCCGAAATTTATTTTTAATAACTATATTAACTCTAATTATAATTAATATAACAATGTTAATATTATAATAATTCTTAATTTTGGTACCCGAGGCCGGACTTGAACCGGCATGTTCTTTAAAATGAACGAGGGATTTTAAGTCCCTTGTGTATACCAATTTCACCACTCGGGCATTTATTATTTTATAATTTATAAAATAACTATAAAAATATATTATTTTTTGGAGGCTGGAGTCGGAATTGAACCGGCATTATCGGCTTTGCAGGCCGTTGCATAACCATTCTGCCATCCAGCCAAATAAAATTTGGAGCGGAGAACGAGATTCGAACTCGCGACCTCAACCTTGGCAAGGTTGTGCTCTACCAAACTAAGCTATCTCCGCAAATACAAGTTAAACTAAATTATAATTTAAATATTGTAATTAGCTACTATACATTGTCAACTCTTGTTTTTGATACTTTTTATAGATTGAATAAATGGATATGCAGATTTCATATAAATTATTAAAGACCAAAGTGTAATAAATGTTGATAAATATATTAAAATAATTCCAAAAATAGTTAATCTATTAATAGATATCTGTTTTAATAAAATAATGATAGCAATCATTTGAATTGTGGTTTTAATTTTACCTAAGTAAGTTACATTAACTATATGGCTATTTCCAATTTTAGCCATCCATTCTCGTAATGCTGATATTAAAATTTCTCTTATAATGTTAATTATTATAGGAATAACGATCCATACTTCATGATATTTTGAAATTATGATCATAAATGCAACAGTCACAATTAATTTATCAGCAACAGGATCTAAAAAGGCACCAAAAGAAGATATTTTATCCATTTTTCTTGCTGTATATCCATCAAACCAATCTGTTAATGCAGAAAATAAAAATAATACAATTGCAATATCATGTAAAAAATAAAATGGAAGATAACAAAAAAGTAAAAAAAATGGAATAATAAAAATTCGGAGAAATGTTAAAAAATTAGGCAAAATCCAAATATTCATTATTTCTAAACCCATAAATAATCTAATTAAATTTTAACATTTTATCATAAAAAATAAAATGCTGATTAAAAATACCATCAATTTAATTAAATGTTAAAACATTTATATTAAAATTTTATTTTTATTACAAGTTTAATTATATTTATTTATAATAAAGTGCTAAATATAATTTTTTTAAAAAATTATTGTGGATATTTTACATCTTCTGCAGTTATAGATTCACGATTGTCAAAAACAAAACATCTTCCTTGGAAATATTTTTGTCCAATGTCTTTAAAATATTGAAGAATGCCACCATTAACTTGATAAACATTCTTAAAATTAGCCTTTTTAGCAAGAATGATGGCTTTTTCACAACGAATTCCACCTGTGCAATACATAATTGTAGGAATATTTTTAATTTTTTCTGAACAATTTTTTAATTTAGTATAAATATCGCGAAATTGATTAATATTTAAATGTATTGATTTGTAAAAAAATCCTTTATCAATTTCATATTTATTACGGATATCTAAAATAGTAATATTTTTTTTATAATCTAATAACCATTTGAATATTTTTGGAGTGATTGTATTTTTATTTTGTATTGTAGGAAAAATATCAAATTTTGAAGGAACAATACAATTTTTACATTTTATTTTTAATTCATTAAATGGAATATAATCAGAATAACTTTTTTTAAAAGAAATTCCTGTAAATCGTAAATCTTTTTTTATAAAAAAATAAAATTCTTTAATTTGTTTTTTATCTCCAGATAACATTATATTAATCCCTTCATAACTAATCATAACTTTACCTAATAAACCTATATCTCCCAACTTTTCATACATTTTTTCACGTTGCAAAAAAACATCATGGATATGTAAAAATTTATAACCAGAAATATTTATAATTTTCATAATGGTACACAACAAAATATTTATTAATTTTAATGAAATTTTAATATAAATATTTTAAAAATTTAAATATTAATATAAAATATTTTATAAATTAAAAAATAAATATCTTGACCACTTTCTTATATATGTCATAATTTTTTTTTTAAAAGACTTAATTTATTATTTATAGAACAAGGATATTTTTTTTTAAGTATAATTTTTATATTATAAAGTTTATCTTATAAAATTTATATTGTCCCCATCGTCTAGAGGTCTAGGACTCCGCTCTTTCACGGCGGTAACAGGGGTTCGAACCCCCTTGGGGACGCCAAAATTTATTATTTTTAATAAGGAATAATTAAATTAGAATCGCTAAAATAAATTTGATTTGTATTTAATTTTAAAAATTTTTCCGATAAAATCGATTTACCAAAATTATAAATAATTTTTTCTTTACCTTCACAAGAAGATTTATCGATTTCTTGAATTTTATCTAAGATTTTTATATATTTTTTTTGATATTCTTTCCATATATTTTTTTGATATTTATATTTTAGCATTTCGATTGTTTTTTCAGGAGAAATTAAAAGTGCAGATGCATTATTTCCGCCAAATCCTTTTGAATTGATAATTGCAGCAACAGGAGGTTTATCTAAATATTTATGATTTTTTAAAATATCTAAATAATCATGATGTACATCATTAGCTATACAGTCAATAGAAGTAATACCTGGAATAATTTTAAATTTCCATACTCCTAATGCTATAGAAATTTGATCTCCTGCAGCAGAAGCAATTGAATGGCCTATATAAGATTTAATTGCAGTAACTGGCCAATTTTTTATAGAAAAAGCTTTTGCAATTGTATTTAATATATGACTTTCTGTAACACGATTCTGTGGAGTTCCAGTTCCATGAGATTGGACATAAGTATTATTTAATTCTTTTTCTCCAAATATCTTTTTACAAAGAGAAACAGTTTTTGCTATTGTAATATAATTGCCAATTCCTGGAGAAGTAATTGATTTTTTATTGCCATCAGCATTTATAAAAACATTTTCAACAGAACCTAAAATATTAGCTCCTATTTTCATAACAAGATCATCATCCATTATAATAATAAATTGTGCAGATTCTGAAATGGTGAATCCAAAATTTTCTGAAAATGGACGACAAATTTGAGAATAATCTATGTTTTTATTTAATTTAATTGAATTTTTGTCTTTTGCTAGCGCTCCCATTCTACTAAAACCCTTGATTATTTCAGGAGATATAGGAGCTTCTGAAGTTCCTATAATAACCACTCTTGCTTTTCCTAATTGAATATCTTGAATTCCCATTCTTAAATTATATAAAAATGTTGCACAAGCTCCCATATTGGATCCTGTATTACCAACACTATTAATTATATAGCTATTAATAAAATCAGCTGTCATTTCAGAAAATGACAATGCAATCATTTTAGCATTAATAGGCTTTCCAATTTTGGAATTAATAGATAAACCCGTTAAAGAATTTTCATCAGATTGGCATAAAGCACTACCAGCATAAACAGAAATTTTATCTGGAGATATATAATGCATAATATTTTCCCAATCTAATCCTAATGAATTAATTGCATCAGAAATTCCATATACACCTAATTGGAGAGATCGAGGATGATATAAAGAATTATATAAACTTCCTGGATTAAAACCTTTTGGAATATTTCCAGCAGTTGTAACCTCTAATTTTTTAGAGATTGGAACAAGAATCTCTTTAGGATTTTTTATTTCAATACTCGCAATATCTTTATTAATTTTTAGTAAATTCCAATTTGAAGGAATAGGAGAAGGCAATCGAAATGTACTTATTTTAAATTTAATATTTGGTAAACTTTCTGATGAATATGCTAAATTAAAATAATCTATAACAGCATCTGGATTAAAGCTATCAATTTTTCGTATAAGTGTTCCTTTTAGTATTTTATTTATATAATTTTTTTTTTGTTTAATTTTCATACGATTTGCTAAATCTAACCATGTAGATTGCATTTCTTTATTAGATAAAAAACTATGTATTATTCTTTTATAAGAATGAAATCCAGAAGTTCTGCCAGCAGAATTTATTCCGCCAAATCCTACAATAATTGGTATTTTTTTCATAATATTTTTTATGCTTAATTATTCTAATTTTAATTTAAGATTTTAGGCTTTAAAAAAAAAATTGTATATTAATTTTTAATTTAAAATAATCAATAATTTTTAATTCATGGATAAAAAATTTTGTATTCTTGATAAACATCTATATTTTCCTAAAAGTTCAGCAATATGAGAAATAGATGGAGAATTATCAAAACCAGTAATAATAATTCGCATAGGCATAGCAATATTTTTAATATTTAAATGAAATTTTTTCATTGTATTTTTTATAGCCTGAAAAATTAATAAAGATTCCCATTTTTCTATAGAAAATAATTTTTGATACAAATATTTTATATGTTTATGTGTTTCATAAGAAAAATATTTCTTTTCAAGATTAATATTAATTTTTATATTTTCTTGATAAAAAAATTTACTTTTTTTTGCTAATTCAACTAAAGTTGTTGTTCCTTTAGACATTAATAAAAACACATTTTTTAATTTAGGACCATTATGAATATCTATATTGGCATTGAGAAAATGTCTTTTTATTTCTTCTTTTATATCTTCATAAGATAAGGAATTTATATAATACCGATTCAACCATCTCAATTTATTGATATCAAAAATAGACGCAGATTGGTTAACATTTTGCAATTTAAAATATTTTATCATTTCATTTATAGAAAATATTTCTTTATTTTTATGAGACCAACCTAGTCGTATTAAATAGTTCAATAATGATTGCGGTAAATATCCTAAATTTCGATATTCAATTATATCAGTTGTATTATGTCTTTTAGACAAACGTTTTCCGTTTTTATCTAAAATCATTGGAATATGCGCATATTTAGGTATAAACCCATCTATAGCTTGTAAAATATTAATTTGCTTAGGTGTATTGCTAACATGATCATCACCACGTATTACATGAGTAATCTTCATAAGATGATCATCAACAGCTGCTGCAAAATTATAAGTATAAGAACCATCAGAACGAGAAAGAATTAAATCATCAAGCTCTGAATTAGATATTTCTATTTTACCTTTAATTAAATCATACCATATAACACGACCATTTTTTGGATTTTTAAATCGAATTATATAAAAATTAGAATTTTTAATGTTTTTATTTCTACAATATCCATCATATTTAGGATTTTGTTTTTTTAAAATTTGCATTTCTCTTAATTTTGCTAATCTTTCTTTACTACAATAACATTTATATGCATATCCGCTTTTTAATAATTTTTGTATATACATTTGATAATATTTTTTTCGAGATTGTTGAAAAAAAGGTCCTGCATCATAAGATATTTTTAACCAATTCATAACATCTAAAATTAGATTAGAAAAATAATTATTTGATCTTTGTAAATCTGTATCTTCAATTCGTAAAATAAATTTTCCTTTTTTTTGTTTAGCATACAACCAAGAAAACAATGCAGTTCTAATACTTCCAAAATGCAAAGAACCTGTTGGACTTGGTGAAAATCGAGTGATCAACATAGTTTAAATTTATATGATTTATATTTATTTATAAATTTTTAGATTATACTTCATTATAAATATCTTTACTCTAAAATTTAATTAATTTTTTAAATTATAAACTAAAATTAGTTATATAAAAAATAAACGTTCCATAAAACGTAAAAAATGAAAATAAAATTCTAAAAATGATTTCTTTGCATAAGGCAATGTAATATATAATGATTTTGTACCAACAATGCAAGATGCAAGAATTCCTGTTAATAATCTATCATCAACCATTAATATATTTTTAGGTTTAATATTAGATATAGATACAATTTTATATAAAGAATGAGGATAAGGTTTTGAAGGAAACCCTTTTATAAAATGAATCCCTGGAAATCTATCAATAAAATATTTTTCTCTTTTATGATAATGATTATTAGAAATAATATATATACAAGATTCAGAAAAAATACTTGTAATATATTTAAGCCAAATTTTTATCTTAGGAAGAATTGTATTGCTTTTATAAAAGCCTAATACACCATCAAAATCTAGACAAAGTATTTTAATATTGTGAATATGTAAAAAATGTTTATTTATCTCTAATAAAGAAGAAATGTGATTTTTATTTATAATATTAATTATAGAATTTCTATAGTATAACATATAAAATGCTATATATTTTATCTTAGATATCATAATTTTATTTTCTAATTTTTAGATATATAAATTGTTACTAACCATAAAATATTTTCAATATTTTTTACAATTATAATGATTATTTAATCATATTAAAGTTTGCCTTTATTTTTTAATAGTCATATAATTTGTATTTTGCTGGTATAGCTCAGTTGGTAGAGCAACGGATTTGTAATCCGTAGGTCCCGGGTTCAAATCCTGGTGCCAGCACCAAATCAATTTAAAATTAGGACCGGTAGTTCAGATGGTTAGAATGCTGGCCTGTCACGCCGGAGGTCGCGGGTTCGATCCCCGTCCGGTCCGCCAAATTGACTTTTTTGCCATTTAGATATAAAATAATTACTTATATTTAATATAAGTTATAATTTTATGAAAAAAAACACTAATATAGGTTTTTTTATTTTTTTTCTTGGTGCTTTATTTTATTGCTATGAATATTTTTTAAGAATATCCCCTAGTGTTATGCAACATCAATTAATGCAAAGTTTTTTGATTAATGCAACACTTTTTGGGACATTAAGTGCATTTTATTTTTATTCCTATACTCCAATGCAATTTTTTGTAGGATTAATTGTAGATAAATATGATATTAGAATTATCATGATAATATCTATATTTTGTTGTACGTTAGGAACGTTTTTAATTGGAAATACACATATTTATTTATTAGCTTCTTTCGGACGTTTCTTACAAGGAATAGGATCTGCTTTTGCATTTGTAGGTTCCTTGAAACTTGCATCTATATATTTAAGATATGATAAATTTGCTAATTTTACTGGTATAGTAACCATGTTAGGTTTTTTAGGTGCTTCTATTGGCACGGTTTTTATGGAAAATATGGTAGAAAAAATAGGATGGAGACATACACTTCATATTTTTACTGCATTAGGATTTTTGCTAATTTTAGCTTTTTTTATTAGTATCAAATCTTCTTACAACAAAAATTTTTCTATAACACCTAATAGTGAATCCTTTCAAGAAAGTTTGAAAAAATTTTGGTTGATTTGTAAAATAAAAAGACTTTGGTTTACAGGAATTTATGCAGGATTAATGTTTCTACCAACATCTGTTTTTGCTGCATTGTGGGGAATTCCATATTTAGAAAAACTACATTTTTATAGTGTTCATAAATCTTCTATAGCGGTATCAATGATATTTTTAGGATGGTCATTAGGATCTTTAATGATTGGAATTTTATCAGATTATTTAGATAAACGTGTAATTTTATTACAAATTGGATCTTTTGTTGCTTTTTGGATTGTTTTACCAATTTTATATATACAATCTATGCCTTATATTATTGTATGTTTAATGTTCTTTTTATTTGGAGCTTTTTCATCTGTACAAATACTTAGTTTTGTTATTGCCAAGGATATTTCTCCATATCATTCAGTCGGTACTTCTATTGCATTTGTTAATGCTATAACAATGTTAGGCGGAATGTTTTTTCAAAGAGGGTTAGGAGAGATTCTTGATTGGAGTTGGTCTGGGAAAATAGTTAATAAAATACCTTTTTATTCTTTGCATGATTATAAAATAGCCATATCTGTAATTCCTATAAGTGTAGGATTAGCTTTTTTCATTTCTTTTTTGTTAAAAAAAGATCAAAAATTTATTGAATAAAAAATATATATTCTTTTACATAAGGAGGGATAATTTAATTATTATATTAATATATAATATAAATTTTTTAGCGACGCCAAAAAATTGGTGAAAATAAAATTAATATAGAAAAAAATTCTAAACGACCCATAATCATAGCAAATGATAATAAATATTGGGATAAATTACCTATTTTTGAAAAATTTATACCTAAATTAATTCCTGTATTAGAAATACATGTAGCAATAGAAAAAAAAGCACTTTTAAAATCTAATCCAAAAGATATTAATAGTATCCACATTATTAAAAATACAAATATATAAATAGCTAAAAAAGACCATGCACTAGATATTATTTTTTTTGATATAATATCTTGATCTAATTTTATAGGAAAAGTACCATATGGATGAATTAAATATTTAATTTCTTGAAAAATTTGTTTTGTATATAAAATAATTCGAATAAATTTTATACCACCAGAGGTAGATCCTGAACATCCTCCAATGATTCCAATAAAAATTAATAATATTATTAAATATATAGGCCAATTTATAAAATCCTTAGAGGAAGAAAAACCTGTAGTTGTAAAAACTGAAATTACTTGATAAAAACTATATACTAAAATTTTTGGAAAATGATAAATTTTATTTATTCTTAATATTAAAATTATAGCAATAGAAATTATAAAACACAAAATTATAAAATAACGAAATTCATAATTTTCCCAATAAACTTTTAACGTTTTTTTTTTAAAAAAAAATAATGTAAAGAAAAATTAATAGAACCTAATAACATAAAAATAATAGAAATAATATGTGTTGTAAAACTTGTATAATGATTGATGCCTTGATCATAAGGAGAAAATCCTCCTGTTGATATAGTAGAAAAAGCAAAACTTACTGCATCAAAAAAATTCATTTTACATATAGCCCAATATGCAATAATACAAAAAAAATTTAACAATAAATAAATTTTCCATAATTCTTTTGCTTTTTCATAAAATTTTAAATAAAATTGGTTATTTTTCATAGGATCAGTATTTTCTATTTTGTAAAGATTAATTTCGTCTTCCATTATAGGTATAATGGCAATAGCCAAAACAACAATTCCTATTCCCCCAAAAAATTGTAATTGTTGTCGATAATATAACAAACTCTTTGGTAAATTTTTAAAATTTGTAATTATGGTAGAACCAGTAGTAGTTAAACCTGATATTGATTCAAATAATGATTTACTGAAATCAAAATTTGAATTTTTTAAAAATAAAAATGGCAATGATCCTGATATTCCTAAAAAAATCCAAATCAAAAAAACAACTAAAAATCCATCACAATTTTTTAATTCTTGTTTTGTATAAAAACCTATCATATATAAAAATAGACCAGAAAAAAAAATAAAAAAAAAGGATTTTATAAAAATAAAAACATTTTTTTCTTGATAATATATAGAAATAGTTATTGGTATAATCATACTAATACTAAAGAAAAGAAGAAAAATACCTAAAATTTTACTAAACATTTGAATTTTAATCATAATTAATATTATATATCTTTGTTAATGTTACTTTAAAACAAGTTTTCTATTTCTGCAATATTGCTTTTATTACCAACAAATAAAAATAAATGATCATTTTCTTGAATTATAGTATTTTTTGTTGGTAAAAAAATAACATTTTCTCTTCTAAGAATGCCCATTACTATGGTAGTAAATGGAAATTTTATATTTTCTATAGCACATCCAACAATATTAGAATGATTTTTATCAGCATGGATAATTAATTCAATTGCTTCGGCAGTGCATCTTGGCAATGGATAAACATTTACCATATCTCCTTTTCGTAAAAAAGTTAATATTTTTCCTTTAGTGATTTGTTGTGGTGATATTGCTAAATCAATATCAGGACTTCTTTCTATTAAATAATGAACATATGTTGAACTGTTAACTAAAGCAATACTGTGGTTCACACCTAAACGTTTTGCTATAATTGCTGACATGATATTAGTCTCGTCATCATTTGTTACTGAACAAAATAAATCAGTTTCATCAATATTTTCATTAAATAATAAATCAATATCAGAAACATCTCCATTTAATACAACAGCTCTATTTAATAATCGTGCAGCATTTTCACAATGAGATTTATTGTGATCTAGAACTTTAACATTATAATTTATTTCAAGTTCCTTTGCCAATCCAGATCCAATATTTCCAGCTCCTGCTATAATAATTCTATGATATTCTTGTTCTTTGTTAAGTAATATCTGTGTAATATTATTAATATCTTTTGTTCTAGTAAAAAAATATAATTCATCATGTACTTCAATCAATAAATTATCTTCTGCTAAAAAAACATTTTTATTACGAATTAAAGCAATTATAGCTATATCTCTCTTATAAAGAGATTGGTATAATTCTTTAATTCTGGATCCAATTAATTTGCAAAAAGGAGTTACTCGAATAGATGCTAATTTTAAATTTCCTTTGGCAAAATCTAATATATTTATTGTTCCTGGATGTTCAATTTGACGTATAATTCTTTGAATAACTAGTTGCTCAGGATTAATGATAGTATTAATAAATTTATTTTTTGAATAAAAAATTTGAGGATATTTTAATAATTCACGAGATCGAACACGGGCGATTTTAGTGGGAATATTGAATAATATATGAGCAATTTGACAAGCTATAATATTTACTTCATCACTACTGGTAACTGCAATAATCATATCAGCAGTTTCAGCACCAGATTTTTTCAAAATATCTGGATGCGAAGCCATTCCTATAACTCCATGTATTTCATATTGATTTTGTAATCTAAATAATTGTTTAGGATTTTTATCAATAATAGTTACATGATGTTCTAAACATAGATTTTTCGCTAAAGATGTGCCAACTTGTCCAGAGCCTAAAATAATTATCTTCATAATCTTAATTGATATATTTAATAATCTATAATTATAATTTCATTTATATATTCAATATACAAAAAATATAAAAATAAATTTTAAATTATACAATATCTGAAAGTATAAATATTATATCATATATTTTATTATGCATTTTTTTTCCTCGTTTTTCAAATTTTGAAGGAAATCGTAAAGTGTAAAGAACAGGTATATTTTGAATATTTTCTTGATAAATCCATGGATATTTAATTATTTTTAAAATATGTTTCATATATTCTTTAGAATCAGTAGCTATATGCAAATATCCAGAATAAGAAACTTTTTTAGTAATTAAATTTATAAAATCTTTTTGAATAATTCTACGTTTTGTATGTTTTTTTTTAGGCCAAGGATCAGGAAAAAATAATTGCAATTTTTGTATTAAATTATCAGGAATGCATTTTTCAAAAACTTCTACAGCATCATGACAATATATTCGAATATTGGTAAGATTGTATTTTTTAATATTATGTAATAGCGAACCTATTCCAGGTTGATAAATATCAATTCCTATAAAATTAACATTAGGAAATTGTATTGCTTGATTTAATAAACTATCTCCCATTCCAAACCCAATTTCGCAAAAAATAGGAAAATTATTTGTAAAAATTTTGCCATGTTTAATTTTTCTATCTTCTACTGAAATTCCATATGTATGCCAAAATTTTTCTAGAGATTTTTTTTGTAAATTTGTAATCCTTCCTCTTTTTCTAAAATAACTTTTTATATTTTTCATATTTTATTAATTATATATTTTTTTTTCTAAATTTTATTCTAGATTGAAATTTAGAAAAAAATATCTATAATAGTATGTATTTATTATTACATAGTATTTTTAATAAAATGCTTGAAAATATTTCATTAGAAATTTTAAATGTTACCGAATCGGCTGCAATAGCTTCTTTTAAGGAATTTGGTTTATGCAATGAACAAAAAGCAGATAAAGAAGCAGTAGATGCTATAAGAAAATCTTTTAAAAATATCGGAATTTGTGGAACAATTGTTATTGGAGAAGGAGAACGTGATAATGCTCCCATGTTATATGTCGGTGAAAAAGTTGGTAATCAGAAGGGTGGTAAATATGATATTGCATTAGATCCCCTAGAAGGAACTTCTTTATTAGCAAATGGAAAACCTAATGCATTAAGTGTTTTAGCGATTTCTGAAAAAGGAGGATTGCTCAAAGCTCCAGATACTTATATGCAAAAAGTAGTAATTGGATTAGATAATCCAAGAATTGTAGATTTAGATGAATCTATTGTCATAAATTTGCAAAATTTAGCAAAAGCAAAAAAAACTTCTGTTAAATCTTTAACTGTTTGTATTTTAAATAGACCTAGACATTATCCTATTATTGAATCCATTAAAACATTAGGATCTAAAATTTCTCTTATTGATGAAGGAGATATTTTAGGAGGAATTTCAACATCTAAATATTTTAATACTGGTATTGATATGTATGTTGGTATTGGAGGAGCGCCAGAAGGTGTATTAACTGCAGCTGCTATACGTTGTATAGGTGGTTTCATGCAAGGTAGACTTTTATTTCAAAATAGTGATGAAAAAAATAAGGCAAAAAAATTAAATATTCAAAATTTAAATAGAAAATATAATCTTCAAGAAATTGTATCTAAAGATTTAATATTTTTAGCTACTGGAGTTACTGATAGTTTTATGTTGAAAGGAATTAAAAAAAACACACAAACATCTATCATTGATAGTATCATCATGTATTCAAAAACTAAAAAAATACAAAAAATTACCACTTGTATTTCTAATAAATAATAAAAATTTTTTTTTTAAACAATCTTAATTCTTAATAATTTTTATTTTATTCTAAAATAGAATTTAAAATTTCAATTGGATTTTTTGCAAAAATACCTGTGCATCTTTTCATTTGAAATCTACATGAATATTCGATAACTAATGGTAAATTAGAATTTTCCTTTATTTTTTTACCAAATAATTTCAAAAAAATTTTTAGAATTTATAACATGTTCTATTTCATGTCCAAAACTATCTGTCATTCTACAAAAACCAGTTTGTAAAACTTTTTAAATTTTTATTCCAAAATAAAAAAATATTTTTTTCCAATATACTGTTTATATTTTTGACAAAGAACATTTAGAATAATGACTAAATAAAATAAGAATTTTGATTATCGATGGTATATCTATATATATAGAACATGATGATGTACAAAATTTAAAACCTAGAAAATTTTCCATTGCTTTGCATACTTGATAAGAAAAATCATTGTATGTAACGTTAGATTTTATTATTTTATTTTTTCAATCTATTAATAATATTTAAAAATGTAATATTTGTAGTATATTTAAAACTAATAGAAATACTACTTAACCGTTCTCTAATAATAAATGCTCTTCTTTTAATAATTACTCTTCCTTTTGGAAGATATAATTTATTATTTGTAACTTTTTTGATGGGAAAATAACACGATCTATATAACAATCTAAACATTGTGCATTTTCATTGTATTTGATAAGATTATAAAAAATATTTTTCTAATATTCTTTAATCTGTTGATTTCTTTCTCCTTTCATAGGTCTATTTATAGAAATCATTTTTTTTTATATGAGATAACTATTTTATTAGAATTTAATTGATTATAAGGATCAAAACTTATTTTATTTTTACATAAACTTTGAAATAAAATTTCTCCAAAATAATCTTTAATAAAATTTATTCGGAATTCTTTTTCATAATCAGATCAAAAGATACCATTATATTTTTTTACTAAATTATTAATTTTAATTAGTAAATAATAATTGCTAAATTACGATCTTTTTCTTATTGCATATTTAATGCTAATTAAACACGAAAACATTCTGCATCAACATGATCAAATATTCCATATTTTAATTTAAATGATCCAAAATAAGAAAAAATTCTATAATATATAAAAAAAGATTTTTTGGAAGAAAATCTGTATCCTCTACAAGAGGTATAGTCTGTTTTTCCCTTTTATATTAGATAGTAATCTAACACTTTTTTTTACAAAAATTCCATAAAATTTTTATTTTTTTTTATTAGATACAAAAAAATATTCTATTGTATTTTTTTTATTGAATAAATTATATATTTTTCTATTTCTATTTTTTTTGTAAAAAAAAAATTTTTGCCGTTAATTTCTATAAAATTAATTGCTTTAATTTTCTTTTATCATTTGATGAAAAATATTTTTTAATATCTTGATAAATTTCATCTTTTTTTGCTATAACATATATATTTTCATCAATTTTTTAAATAGAAATAGGAGAAAATTTTATTAATTTTATAGCCTCATACAATAGTATTTTCAAAATTATTGTATTTAATGAAAAATAAATAGGAATATTTAAGTATTGAAAATAATATTTGTATATCTAAATTATTTTTTGGGAAAATTACCGCTTGTGGTATTTTTTGATAAATACTATTTTCTGCAGACATAGTTAATCTTAAATGCAAAATAAGTTTCAATTCCATAAGAAAAATTACTAGAAGAAACTAATTTGGTATATTCTTGATATTTTTTTATAAAATCTTTTTTAATTGGAATATCTGGAAAATAATTTTTAATATTTTATTAATTATATTTAATTATTTTAAATATTATATATAATATAATATTATATAAATAAAATAAATTATAAATAATATATTATTTAAATCGATAATTTTTTAATTGAAAAATTATTTTTTATCTTTATATTGGTTAATTTGGAAATAAAAGATGATATTTTTTCTTTTTATTCGATCAACTTTATTTTTATTTTTTATTACAATTTTATCTATTTTTTGGTGTTTATTATTATATTTATCTCTCGCATTTACTTTTAAAGTACGAAAATATCTTTTTTATATATGGTCACGTTTGATTTTAATATCAATTAAAATATTTTGTGGAATTAAATATAAAATTAAAGGACTAGAAAATATACCTAAAAATAAATCTATTATTTTTTTTAGTAAACATCAATCTGCATGGGAAACATTTGCTTTTTTAAGCTTATTACCTAATAGTTGTTTTATATTAAAAAAATCTCTTTTAAATATTCCTTTTTTTGGATGGGGAATGCGTCTTGGACGACATATAGCTATTGACAGAAAACTTGGAATTTATTCCATAAAAAAAATTTTAAAATTAGGAGAAAAAAGAAAATTAGAAGGTTTATCTATTATTATTTTTCCTGAAGGAACAAGAACGCTTCCAAATGAGCACCCAAAATTTTATACAACAGGCATTGTTTTAGCCCAAAAGACCAAATCTAAAATAATACCTATTGTATTAAATTCAGGTAAATTTTGGCCTAAAAATAAATGGATAAAATTTCCTGGAACAATTTTGGTTTTAATAGGTAAATCCATAGATGTTGTAAATTTAGATAGAAAAGTAATTAATAAATATTTATATAAATGGATTAAAAATAATTCTATAAAATTGGAGGAAATTTTTTCAAAATTTGATTAATGATTTTTTCTCTTTTTTCTGTAGAAGATGCTGTAATATTAATATGTCCTAATTTTCTTCTAGAAAACTCTTCCTTTCTATATTTATATACATGGATTTCAGGAAAGATATTTTTTGCTTTTATATTTATATTTTTTCCTAAAATATTAATCATTGCAGAATCATATAATACCAATGGTTTTAATAAAGGCATATCTAATATAGAACGTAAATGTTGTTCAAATTGATTTATATTGCATGCATTCAAAGTTATATGTCCTGAATTATGTACACGTGGAGCAATTTCATTAGCAATTAATTCGTTTTTAAAAACAAAAAATTCTAACACCATTATTCCAATATAATCTAAATATTCCATTAAATTTTTAATTATTTTTTCTGCTTTTTTTTGTAACGGATGTTCTGTATTAGAATCTAAAGTTGATATATATAAAATACCAGAGATATGTTTATTTTTTATTAAAGGATAGAATTGAATATTACCTAAAGAATTTCTAGCAGCAATGATAGAAGTTTCTTCAGAAAAAGGAATGATATTCTCTAATATGCATGGTTTTTTTTGTAGCGATTTCCAAGCATTAAATATTTGGTTTTTATGAGAAATAAAATATTGTCCTTTTCCATCATAACCAAAATATTGTGTTTTTAACATAGCAGGCAATGGAAATGTATCGATAGATTTTTGTAGATCCAAAAAATTATAAATTTTTATAAATTTTGTTGTAAGAATATTTAATTTTTTAAATAATTGTTTTTCTAATAATCGATTCTGAGAAATAAAAATAGATTTTTTATTAGGAAAAATTTTTATATATTTAGAAATATTTAATAAAAAAAATTTAGGAATATTTTCATTTTCTATTGTTACTATGTCTACTTTTTTTACAAAAGATTTTATTGCATGTAAATCAAAAAAATCGCCTACAAAAATAGGACTAAAAATAGAAGCCGGACAATTTTTATTTTGACTATAACATAAAGTTTTTATGCTTAATGTATAAGCAACATGTGTTATCATTTGTGCTAATTGTCCTGAACCAATAATACCTATTGTTATCATATTTTAAATAATTTCTGTATTTTTAAGGATATTTTCTGTTTGTTCTTTACGAAAGTTTATTAATAAATTTCGAATTTTTTTATCTTTTAATGATAAAATAGAAGCAGCAAATAATCCAGCATTTATTGCTCCTGCTTTACCAATTGCTAAAGTTCCTACTGGAATACCTTTTGGCATTTGTAAAATTGAAAATAATGAATCTAATCCTTGTAAATCGGTATTCTTAATAGGAACACCTAATACAGGCAAATGAGTTTTAGAAGCAAGCATCCCTGGTAAATGTGCTGCGCCCCCTGCACCAGCTATAATAACCTCATATCCTTTTTCTTCTAAAGATTCTGCAAATTGAAACAATCGATCAGGAGTGCGATGTGCAGAAACAATTGTTGCATAATAATTAATATGTAATTTAAAAAGTATTTTTGCAGAAAATTTCATAATTGGCCAATCTGATTTTGAACCCATAACAATAGCAACTTTTGAAATAATAATTCCTCCTTTAATAAGGGATGTACATTTTTATTAATAATATATCCTATAATTATTTTGCAAAAAAATATATCATTTTTAATGAGTAAAACAACGTTTGCCTGTAAATAGCATTATTAATCCATATTTATTACAAATATTAATATTAATTTTATCTTTTATAGAACCTCCTGGCTGAACAATAATTTTAATTCCTGCATTTGAAATTAATTTAATAGCGTCAGGAAATGGGAAAAAAGCATCTGAAATTAAAATAGATGATATAGATATTTTATTTTTTGCTTTTAAAATAGCAAATTTTACTGCATCTATTCTAGACATTTGACCCATGCCTATTCCTAAAGTTTTTCTATTTTCTACAATTAGAATTGCATTTGATTTTATATATTTAATTACTTTCCAAGAAAAAAATATATCTTTTAATTGAGATTTATTTGGTTTTAATATTGTAGGAACAAATAGATCATCATTAATAATATTATATTGATTTGTTTCTTGTAATAAAAAACCATCCAATACTTGTTGTAAAAAAAAAGAATCTTTTTTATATTGGTAATTTGCTAAATCAATAATTTGAAAATTTGGCTTTTTAGACAAAATTAATAATATTGATTTTTTAAATCTTGGTGCTAAAAGAATTTCAATAAAATTATGAATTAAAAATTTTGCTATTTTTAGTGTACAAGGTTTATTTAAAGCAACTATTCCACCAAAAGCTGAAATATTATCACCCTCCCATGCTTGTTGAAAAGCCGTATCAATATTATCTGATATTGATACTCCACAAGGACTTCCATGTTTAACAATAACACATGCTGCTTCTTTGAATTCATAAAGACATTTAATTGCTACAGAACTATCTACAATATTATTATAAGATAATGGTTTTCCTTGAATTTTATTTTTTATAAATAATTCTTTACAAGAATTGCTATTACTATACAAACTTGCTTTTTGATGAGGATTTTCCCCATATCGTAAATCATATATTTTATTTGATTTAAATATAAATTTTTTAGAAAAATATGTATTTTTATTTATATTTTCTTTTTTTGAAAGATATCTGAAAATAGTAAAATCATATTTTGATGTATAAGAAAATGCTTTAATAGAAAAATTTTTTCTTTGTATAAAATCTACTCCGCTGTCCAATTTTGAAATAATTAAATTATAATCTTTTGGATCAATTAAAACCGAAACCCATTCAAAATTTTTTGCAGCAGAACGGATCATGGCCGATCCACCTATATCAATATTTTTAATTATTTTATCTATATTATTTTCTTTTTGAATTATTTCAAAAAATGGATAAAGATTACATACAATTAAATCAATCCAATGTATATTATGATGAGATATATCTTTTATGTCATTATTTCTTTCCCCAAGAATTCCACCATGAACTTTTGGATGTAATGTTTTTATTTTTCCTTCCATAATTTCTGGAAAATTTGTCAGTTTTTTTATTGAAAATGTTTTAATAGATGCTTTTTTTAAATAATTTTTAGTACCAGAAGTAGAATAAATAACTACTCCTCGTTTATTTAATTCCTGAGCTAATTTTTTTATACCATGTTTATTATAAACAGAAATAATAGCGCTTTTAATTTTTAAAGAATTTTTATTCATATAATATTAATTTATAAAAAAAATTTAAGATATAAATATTATTTATAAATATTATAAAAAATAAGATTATAAATTTCCAATAAATTAGTATAAAATTTATAAATTAATAATATTTAAATAAAAAATAATATTAATAAAAATGTTTATAAAAAAAAAAAAAATATTAATTATTGGATCTGGTGCTAGAGAACATGCGATAGCAAAATCATTATATTCTTCAAAATCTCTTTTATATTGTTTTGCTACAAATCTTAATCCAGGGATTTTTTCTTTATGCATAGGATATTTAATTGGAAATATTAAAGATATTAAATATATAACTGATTTTGGAATATTTTTTAATGTTGATTTTGCTATAGTAGGTCCTGAATTACCACTTTCTTTAGGCATAGCAAATTCTTTCAATAAAGCTGGTATTAAAATTATAGGTCCTGTTAAAGAACTTGCAAGAATTGAAAGCAGTAAAGGTTTTGCTAGAGATCTTTTAAAGAAAAATAATATACCTGGTCTTATAAAATATAAGAGATTTGATAAAGTAAATTTAGAAACAAAAAAATTTCTTTTAGAGCTTTCAGAAGAATATGTAATAAAATCTGATGGATTAGAAGGAGGAAAAGGAGTTAAAGTGGCAAATAAAGATTTATTTTCTCATGAAGAAGCTTTAAAATTTTGCTCCAACATAAATGGTCCTTTTGTTATAGAAGAAAAAATAAATGGTTTAGAATTTTCTTTACTTTCTTTTTCCGATGGGAATACTTTACAACATATGCCAATCGTACAAGATTATAAACGTGCTTATACAAATAATCTTGGACCTAATACTGGAGGAATGGGAAGTTATAATGATAGTAATCATAAATTATATTTCTTATCTTCTGAAGATATTAATTTAGCAAAAAAAATAAATGAATTAACAATTTTAGCTTTGCAAAAAAACTGTAATTGTAAATATAAAGGCATTTTGTATGGGGGGTTTATAAAATCTAAAAACAGAATTCAATTAATTGAATTCAATGCACGTTTTGGAGATCCAGAAGCAATCAATTTATTATCTATTTTGAATACAGATTTTTTAGATATTTGCTATGCCATTATTAATACATCACTTCACAAGTTAAACATAAAATTTTTAAATATAGCAACGGTAGTAAAATATATAGTACCTAATGGGTATCCAAATAATTCTGTCCAAAATGGTATTATAGATTTATCATATATAAACAATGATAATTCATTATTTTTCGGAGGAGTAAATCAAAAAAATAGTAAAATAATTACGACTTCTTCACGAGCAATTGGAGTTCTTGGAAAAAATATAAATATAATGCAAGCGGAACAAGAAGCAGAATACATGGCTTCTAAAATTTTTGGTCCTGTTTTTTATAGAAAAGATATTGGAAAATTCCAACATCATATAAAAACATCAATTATTTAGTATTAAATATGTTAAATTTAGCAATTTTAGGATCTGGAAATGGAAATACTTTAATTCCTATTGTAAATGCTATTAAAAATAAAAAATTAAATGCTAAAATAGTTATAATAATTAGTGATTGTATTAATGCAGGAATTTTAAAAAAAGCAACAAAATTTCAAATAAAAAAAAAATACATTTTATCTAAAAATAAGGAAATGCGTAAAGATTTTGATAAAAAAATACATTTGGAATTGCAAAAACATAAATTAGATTTAATTGTAATGATAGGTTATATGAGAATTGTATCCCATTGGTTTATAAAAAAGTGGAAAAATCGTATTATTAATGTACATCCTTCTTTATTGCCTAAATATTCTGGTTTAATGGATCTTCAAGTACATAAAGCAGTTCTTAAAGCAAAAGAAAAAAAAACTGGATGCACTGTTCATTTTGTAGAAAAAAATGTAGATACAGGATATGTTTTAAAACAAGCATCATGTTCTATTTTGAAAAATGAGACTCCTGAATCTTTAAAAATTAAAATACAAAAATTGGAAGGGAAAACTTTAATTAATGTAATTAATGAAATACAAACAAATAATTACTTCAACTTAAATTAATTTAAATTAATAAAAAATAATAAAATTTTATAGAATATATTTAGTATTTTTATATTTAATATTATATAAAATTTTGATATAAAAAATTTAAATAATAATAAAAATATTAAAAATTTTTTTATATGTAAAGTTTTCTTGAAATTTTATTATTTTATTCATAAAATTCTTTATTTTAAATATGGGCCGTCGCCAAGAGGTAAGGCACGGGGTTTTGATCCCCGCATTCCCAGGTTCGAATCCTGGCGGCCCAGCCAAATATTTTTTAATTTGAATAGGCAATATTCATGAATGATTTAATAATTTTTTCTGGTAATTCAGTTCCATATCTTGCAAAAGATATAGCAAAAAATTTATCTTTACCATTAGGTAAAGCCTATGTTGGCAAATTTAGCGATGGAGAAATATATGTTGAAATCCAAGAAAATGTTCGGGGGAAAGATGTTTTTATAATCCAATCTACTAGTCCTCCTACTAATGATAATTTAATGGAATTGATTATCATGTCTGATGCTTTACATCGCGCTTCAGCTAACCGTATTACTGCTGTAATACCATATTTTGGATATGCACGACAAGATCGACGTCTTCCTTCTTCTCGAGGTCCAATTACTTCTAGAATAGTAGCAGATATAATTTCTGCATCAGGTGTTAATCAATTGGTTACAGTTGATATACATGCTGAACAAATTCAAGGATTTTTTAACATTCCATTAGACAATATTTATGCATCACCTATATTAATATCTCATATTAAAAAGAAAAAACTAGAAAATGTAATAATAGTCTCTCCAGATATTGGCGGTGTTATAAGAGCAAGAATATTTGCAAAAAATTTAGATTGTGATTTAGCTATTATTGATAAACGTAGAATACATGCAAATACTTCTCAAGTTATGAATATAATAGGTTCTGTTAAAAACAGACATTGTATTATTATTGATGATATAGCAGATACTGCCGGAACGATATGCAAAGCTGCCGAAGCACTAATTCAAAAAGGTGCAAAAAGAGTATCAGCTTACTGTACTCATCCAGTATTATCAAAAGATGCATTAAATAATATAGAAAAATCTATGATCGATGAAATTGTTACAACCAATTCTATTATGTTATCTTCTTCATCTATTGTTTCATCTAAAATCATACAATTAAATTTATCTAAAATTTTATCAGAAACTATTAGAAGAATTAATAGTGAAGAATCTATTAGTTCAATGTTTAAACATTTATAATTTATATATATATTTTTTTTTTTAATAGTAAGATATAATATTATTTTTTTTTATTTATAGAATATGGATTTTTTTGAAACTTTTCTCAATATTACTCCTATAGATGGAAGATATAAATCTAAATGCAAAAAATTAAATATTTTTACATCTGAATATGGACTTTTTTATTATCGAGTAAAAATAGAAATTCTTTTATTAAAAGAATTTTCTAGTTTACCTTTAGTAAAGGAATGCCCTTTACTTTCTAAAGATCAAGAAAATTTTTTAAATAGAATTGTAAAAAATTTTTCAAAAAAAGACTTTTATACTATAAAAAAAATCGAAAAATTTACACAACATGATATAAAATCTGTCGAATATTTTATTAAAAATAAATTAGCAGAACGTCAAGATATGAAAAATTATGTAGAATTTGTGCATTTTGCTTGTACTTCTGAAGATATTAATAATTTATCTTATGCTTTACAATTATTAGATTGTCGAGATAAAATTTTATTAAAAGAATTTAAAATAATTGCAGAAAAACTTGATATGATGTCGTATATGTATGCAAAATTACCTATGCTATCAAGAACACATGGACAATCTGCATCTCCTACAACATTAGGGAAAGAATTTCGTAATTTTGAACAACGTTTAGTAAGACAATTAAATTTGTTATCAAATATTCAAATATTTGGAAAATTTAATGGAGCAGTAGGAAATTTTAATGCACATGTTATATCTTTTCCAGAAATTGATTGGATAAAATTTTCCAAAAATTTTGTGACAAAAATATTAAAATTAAATTGGAATCCTCATACAACACAAATTGAACCACATGATTATATTGCAGAATATTTTCATAATTTGATACGGATAAATATAATTTTAATTGATCTATGTCGAGATATTTGGGGTTATATAGCACTAGGATATTTTAAGCAAAATATAAAAAAAGAAGAAGTAGGATCTTCTACTATGCCACATAAAATTAATCCAATTCATTTAGAAAATGCAGAAGGAAACTTAGGACTAAGTAATGCATTATTAAATCATATGGCAATGAAATTACCTATATCCAGATGGCAAAGAGATTTAACAGATTCTACTGTATTAAGAAATATCGGAACTGCTTTATCTTATATAGTAATTGGCATAAAATCTTTACAAAAAGGATTAAATATGATTGAAGCAGATCTCACAATAATATCAAAAGATTTAAATGAAAATTGGATTGTTCTTTCTGAAGCAATACAAACTATAATGCGACGTTATAAATGCAAAACCCCTTATGAGAAAGTTAAGGAATTCACTGATGGGAAAAAAAAAATTAGCAAAAAAGATCTATATAAATTTATTAAATCATTAAATTTATCGCAATCACAAAAAAATATATTATATAAAACAACTCCATCAAACTATATTGGATATGCAATAAAACTTAGTCAGTTTAAATTATTTTCTTTATAAAAAAAGTGTTTATAATTTTAATATATTTTTTTAAAAGCATCTGCTATTATTAGTAGTTTAAATAATATATATTATTACAAATTCAAATTTTATAATGGAGAGATGGCTGAGTGGTCAAAAGCGGCGGTCTTGAAAACCGTTGGGTTACACAAGCCCCGGGGGTTCGAATCCCTCTCTCTCCGCCATAAATATTAAATTAATTATTAATTATTTTTAATTTTTTGATAAATTTCATTACGATGAATTTGAATATCTTGAGGAGCGTTGATTCCAATTCTAATTTGATTTCCTTTTATATTAAGAACAGTTACAGTAATATTATCTCCTATTACTATAGTTTCTCCTATTTTTCTAGTTAATATTAACATACCTTATAATTTTCCATGTTATAAACAATATTCTAGATTGTTATGAGAGTAATATTTTTTATATTACAAACTTAAATTATAGCATGCAACTATTATGCTAATATTTTTCTAAGGTATATATCCCAACATTTTATTTTATATTTTTTGGTTTCTTGTATAAGATTTTTGGATTGAAGAATGCCTCTTCCTATAATTAGGATATCACAATTTTGTTTTATTAAAGCCTCTTCAGGAGGACGGTATTTTTGATCAAAATCATCCTTATCATGTTGAAATCGTATGCCTGGAGTTAAATAAATAAATCTAATATCTTTAAAACCTTCTTGACAAATAAATCCCATTATAAAATCGGGGTATTTTTTTGCCAATTTGTAGCAAAAAATCCTATTTTTTTTTGAGAAAAAATAATTTTTATTGCTCATTTCTGATATTAATAAAATTCCTCTTTTTTTTTGAAAAGATTTTTCTTTTTTTAGGATATCTATTATTCCTTGTGCTGAAAAACCAAAGGAATTTACAATATCTGCCCAATAAAAAATTTTATATATTCCTTCTTTATATTGCATTTGTATAGTATTTCCAATATCAGAAAATTTTCGATCTTCAAATATTAAAAATTTATGTTTTGCAGATAAAATAGAAAGTTTTTTAGTTACTTCTGTAGAAAAATCTTTTAAAATATCAACATGAGTTTTTAATAAACATATTTCTGGTCCTATTTTATCAGCAATATATAATAATTCAGATGAATTTGTAACATCAATTGCTAAAGCTAAGTTGGTTTTTTTTATTTCCATTAATTGGAATAACTTTTTTGTTAATGGATGAATAGCGTTATTAATTCTTTTTTGAAAAAAATTTCTAATTTTTATTTTTATCATAATATTTTACAATTAATAAATTTAAAATTATTTAACAAAGCGAAATACAACTTATTTATATTAAGTAAATAATTATAAATTATATTTAATACTAGCATTTTTATATAAATTAGAAATATATTTATTATATTCATATTCAAACCAAATATTTAAAATTTTCTTGCGAAGAATTTCTTGATATTTTAAAGAAATTTTAGGTTTTTCATTAAAATGGATTTTTGTTACTTGCAGTATATAAAAATAATGATTATTTCTAAATATTATTGCTTTATATGGAAAGCATTTTTTTAAAAAAATTTGAGAAAAAGCTTTTTTTGTTAAAAAATTCATTTTATTAGAATGCAATGAAATGTTATTTTCATAAATCCATTTTAAATGAAATTTTTTCATTAAAAAATATATATTTTTATTATTGTTTAAATTTTTTACTAAATTTATAGCTATATTATTAACTTTATAAATAGATTTTTCTTTTTTTATTTTCTGCTCTATAAAATTTTTTACTGCATTAAATTTTTTTATTTTTTTTATATTATAATCTATTATTCTTAATACCAATATAGCTTTTAAATTAGGAATATAAATTACTTTACTATTATAACCTTTTTTGAAAACACGATCGCTAAAGGATATATCTATTAATTTAGGATTTTTAAATATTCCAGTATTATATTTATTATTCTTGCTAATCCATCCAGTATTTATAATTTTTAAATGTAATATAGATGCAATATATGATAAAGAATGTGGATTTTTTTGACTTAAATCATTTAATTGCAATTTAATATGATTAAAAATATATTTAGACTTTTTATATTTTAAATATTTTTTAATTTTTATTTTTTCAATATTAAAATCCTTAAAATATTTTTTCGAATTTTTTTTATAAAAATCTTGAATTTCATTTTCTTTAATATTAACACTATTTATAATATCCTCCATAAAAACAATAAGATATGCAATTTTAATTTTTGGTTTTTCAAAAAAAAGTTCCTTATGGGAATTATAATATTTTTTTTTCTCATTATCAGAAATACTATTAAATTTATTAAATTTAGCATCAGAAATTTTTATATATCGAAAATTTCTTATTTGCGATTCTAAAATAGCTTGTCGTTTAATTTCATTTGGCATAGCAAAATTACTAATTTTAATTCCTAAATAAAATTGATTTTTAATTAAAAAATTTAATAAATTCTTACGAATTATATTAGTATTTAATCCAGTATATTCTAAATATTTATGGTATTTTTTTAATGAAAATTTTTTGTCTTTTTGAAAAATAGGGAAATTTGATATGATTGAATCAATATATTGATTAGATAAAGTCATACCTATATTTTTAATATGTTGAATTAATAATTTATTAATAATTAATTTTTTTAAAATTTTATTTTTAATTTCTAAAATATTTTTTTTATTATTTTTTTTATTTAAAAATTGATTTTTATAATTTTCATATATTTTTAAAAATTCTATACGAGAAATAAATTCATTATTAACAATAGCTATATAATCTTTGTCATAAATTTTTTTATTAAAAAAATAATTTATACCAAATGCTGAAAAAATTATTATAGATATAATAATAAAAATCCAAATAAACCAATTAGAAATTTTTTTTCGTATTTTTTGTAATATCACTAAAAATTTCTCTAAATCATTGTTTTTTCATTTAAAATATGTAATATAAACTTAATAAAAGCCAATAATTTTAAATATCAAGTTTAAAAAAATAATATACATCATATGTATTTATTATAATATTTTGTTTATTTTATTTTTATACATATGAAACTAAAGCTTTATCTAAAACTTGATTAATCCATGAAATAGGAATAATATCTAAATCTACTTTAATATTATCTGGTATTTCTTGCAAATCTCGGCTATTTTCTTTAGGTATTAAAACACTTTTAATGCCACCACGATGTGCAGCTAATAATTTTTCTTTTAACCCCCCAATAGGCAATAATTCCCCTCTTAATGTAATTTCACCTGTCATAGCAATATCTGATTTTACAGGTATCTTTGTCAAGACAGAAACTATAGCAGTACACATAGCAATTCCTGCGCTAGGACCATCTTTGGGTATTCCTCCTTCAGGAACATGTAAATGTAAATCAATATTTTCATAAAAATCAGAAGGAATTTTATAATATTCTGGCAAACCTCTAACCACAGTAACAGCTGCTTGTATAGATTCTTGCATTACTTTTCCCAATTTTCCTGTACGTAATATTTTTCCTTTTCCAGGCATAGCAAACGCTTCTATTTGTAACAATTCGCCTCCAAATTCTGTCCATGCTAAACCTGTCACTTGACCGATTTGATTTTTTGCAGATTTAATACCATATCGATAATGTCTAACTCCTAAATATTTTTGTAAATTTGTATTAGAAATAGTAATAGATTTTATTTTTGATGATTCTAATATTTTTTTTACTACTTTTCTGCAAATCTTTGCAATTTCTCTTTCTAAATTTCTAACTCCTGATTCACGTGTATAATATCGAATAATTGATAAAATAACTTTTTCTTCTAAATAAAGTTCATTATTTTTTATACCACAAGCTTTAATATTTTTAGGTATTAAATATTTTTTTGCAATATTAATTTTTTCATCTTCAGTGTATCCGGAAATACGTATAATTTCCATACGATCCAGTAATGGCAATGGAATATTCATAGTATTTGCTGTTGCAATAAACATTACTTCAGATAAATCGTAATCTACTTCTAAATAATGATCATTAAAAGATATATTTTGTTCTGGATCCAGAACCTCTAGTATAGCAGAACTGGGATCGCCACGAAAATCAGTAGACATTTTATCAATTTCATCTAACAAAAATAATGGATTTTTTACTTTTGATTTAGATATTTTTTGTATTATTTTTCCTGGTAATGCACCAATATATGTTCTACGATGTCCACGTATTTCTGCTTCATCCCTAACACCTCCTAATGAAATTCTTGTATATTTTCTTCCTGTCGCAGATGCAATAGAGGAACCTAATGAAGTTTTTCCTACTCCAGGAGGGCCTACAAAACAAAGTATTGGCCCTTTTAATTTTCGTACACGTTTTTCCACTGACAAATATTCAAGTATTCTTTCTTTTACTTCAACTAATCCATAATGATCTTTATTAAGAATATTTTTTGCACGAATTAAGTTATGTTTAATTTTAGATTTTTGTTTCCATGGAACTTCTAATAAAGTATCAATATAATTTCTGCTTACAGTTGCTTCTGCAGATATCAATGACATTGTTTTTAATTTTTTTAATTCTTTTAAAACTTTTTCATAAGCATCAGAAGACATTTTGGATTTTTTAATTCTTTTTTCTAAATTTTTTATTTCATCATATTCAGAATCTGATTGCGAAAGTTCTTTCTGAATTGCCTTCATTTGTTCATTTAAATAGTATTCTTTTTGATTTTTTTCTGTTTGTTTTTTGATTCTTTTACGGATTAATTTTTCAATTTGAAGAATATCTATTTCATGTTCTAATAAAATTAATAAGGAATTCATTCTTTTTTCTAAATCTTCTTCTTCTAATAACATTTGTCTATCTTGAAGTTTTATTGACATATGTGCTGCAATAGTATCAGAAAGCCGACTGGGATTTTCAATTCCAGATAATACAGAGAAAATTTCTGGAGAAATTTTCTTATTTAATTTCATATATTGATCAAATTGAGAAATTAAAAATCTACTAAGTGCTTCTAATTGAATATTTTTACATATAAAATCATTAATTTCTTCAACTTCACAAAATAAATATTCTTTTGCATTATCATGTTCTAAAATATGAATCAATTTTGCACGTTTTTCTCCTTCTATCAAAACTTTTAAAGTTCCATCTGGAAGACGTAACAATTGTAAAATAGATGAAATAGTACCAATACAAAATAGATCATTAATATTTGGAGATTCATCTTCAGATTTTTTTTGTGCTACTAAAAAAATCTTTTGATCTTTTTTCATAGCAACCTCTAAAGCATTAATTGAATTGTTACGTCCTACAAATAATGGAATTACCATATATGGATAAATAACAACATCTTTTAATGGCAAGACAGGAAGTTGTTTTTTAATAGTTTTATTTTTTGTGATAATATCACATTTTTTTAATTCTTCCATTTTTAAAAATTACCTTTCATTAATTTTATTTAATCATAAAAAATATTCTATCTTTTATATTAATTGAGGTTTTTTCCCTAATTGAATAACATCTTTATCAATAATAATTTTTCTAATTTTAGGATATGATGGAACAGTATACATTGTTTCTAACAATATATCCTCTAGTATAGAACGCAATCCTCTTGCTCCTATTTTGCAATTTATTGCTTTTTTTGCAATCATATTAATTGCATCTTTTTTAAAATCAATTTCTATTTTTTCTGTTTTAAAAAGATATTTATATTGCTTTAAAAGAGCATTTTTGGGCGTTGTAAGGATTTGAATAAGATCATTTTCATCTAAATCATCAAAAATTATTATAATAGGTAATCTTCCAACAAATTCTGGAATAAGACCAAATTTTATTAGATCATTAGGTTCTACTTTCTTTATTAACTTGCTATTATTTTTATTATCATCTAATAAAATATTCTCATTAAATCCTATATTGGATTTTTCTGTTCTTTCCTTTATTATATTTTCAATCCCTGAAAAAGAACCACCACAAATAAATAATATACTAGAAGTATCAATTTTTTCAAATTCTTGTTGAGGATTTTTTCTGCCACCCTTACTAGGAACCGAAGCAATTGTTCCTTCGATTAATTTAAGTAAAGCTTGCTGAACACCTTCTCCAGAAACATCACGAGTAATAGAAGTATTTTCTGATTTTCTTGAAATTTTATCAATCTCATCAATATAAATAATACCTTTTTTTGCATAATCTAAATCGTAATCTGCATTATGTAATAATTTTTGTAAAATACTTTCAACATCTTCTCCTACATATCCAGATTCTGTTAAAGTTGTGGCATCTGCTATTGCAAACGGCACTTTAAGTATACGAGCTAAACTTTTAACAAGGAATGTTTTACCACATCCACTAGGTCCAATTAACAACATATTGCTCTTATCTATTTCTATATCTTCAAACATATTTGATATTTTTTTATAATGATTATATACCGCCACAGAGAGTGCTTTTTTTGCATAATCTTGTCCAATAACATATTTATCCAAATAATTTTTAATATCTATAGGTTTTTGATATAAAAAATCATTATTTTTTTTATTTGTATTAATTTTTTTTGATTGTATTATTTTTAAACATGCATAAATACATTCAGTACATATAAATGCAGACGCCCCTTTTATTAAATCCTTAACTTCAAATCGATTCTTTTTACAAAAAGAACAATGTGTATCATCATTTTTAATTTTGTCATGATTTTTGTTATTCATGAAATATCCTTAATTTCTAAAAACTGTAAAAAAAAAATCTAATTTTTAAAAAAAATTATAACATTTATTTTTTTTTTATTGTTCTTTCGTTTAAAATTTTATCTATTAATCCGTATTTTTTTGCATCTTGTGCATCTAAAAAATTATCTCTATCAGTATCTTTTTCAATTTGAAAAATATCTTTTTTTGTATGTTTTGCAATTATTTTATTTAACATATCTTTTACTTTTAAAGTTTGTTTAGCATGTATTTTAATATCAGAAGCTTGTCCTTGATATCCGCCAATAGGTTGATGTATCATTAACGATACATGTGGTAAACAATAACGTTTTCCTTTAGAACCTCCAGTAAGTATTAAAGCAGCCATGCTTGATGCTTGTCCTATACATATAGTTTTTACATCTGGTTGAATGAATTGCATAGTATCATATATTGACATACCAGCTGTAACCAATCCTCCTGGAGAATTAATATATAAACTTATATCTTTATTAGGATTTTCTGATTCTAAAAACAAAAATTGTGCAACAATTAAGTTTGCCATACAATCATTTATTGTTCCTATTAAAAAAATAATTCTTTCTTTAAGTAATCTTGAATAGATATCAAAAGAACGTTCTCCATAACCTGTTTTTTCTATTACTATAGGAACTAAACTATTTATATTTTTCATAATTAAAATTTTTCCTTACTATTCTACAATAATTATATTTTGCAATATTTTTAATTATTTTCCATTAAATCATAAAAATTAACATTTTTAAATTTTGAATTCATTGAATTAAACAATGCTTCTACTACCATTTTTTCTTGAATATTTTGTTTAATTTCTTGTATTTTTTCTATATTTTTTAAATAACTTTCTTTCAAACCCTTAGGGTTTTCATAAATTTGTGAAATTTTATCGATATATAATTGGATTTGGTTTTCTGAAACTGTAATTTTGAAAAATTCTACTGCTTTAGTAAATAAAATATTTAATATGGCTCGTTCTTTTGCTTTAGATTCAATTATATCTTCAGATATTTTATCCTTAAATTTTGTATTTTTAATAAAATCTATTTCATTTTTTATAAGTGTTGGAGGTATATCAGTAATTTTATAATGCTTTAATAATATTAGTATTAAATTTTCTTTATTTTTTTGAAATAATAAATTTTCAAGTTGATTTTCCATAGTTTTTTGTATTTCAGAAAAAAACATATCCAAAGTTGGAAAATTAAATTTATTGGAAAAATTATTATTTAATATTGGGTAAACTGGTTCATACAGTTTTTTAACAAAAATATCAAATATTACAGTTTTCCCTGAAATAATTTTATCTTTGTAATTTTTAGGAAATGAAACATGTATTTTTTTTTTTTCACCTTCTTTTAAACCATACAACTGATTCATAAAATTATCTATTGTATTGCTTTGACCTAAAATAAATGAAACATTTTTCCCAGATGATCCTTGAAATTTTTTTTTATTTGGTAATGAACCATTAAAATCAATAACTATCTTGTCGTATAATTTTGATATTCTCTTAACTAATTTCCAATCAGGATGTTGTTTTCGCAATTTATTTATCATTTTATCAATATCTTTTTTTGTAATTTTTGATACAATTTTTTCTATTTCAATATTTTTAATATCAAAATTAACTGAAGGATATGTTTCTATAATTGCGGAAAATACTAAATCACTATTTTTAGTATTTTTATTAATAGTAATTTTTGGAGACCCTATAATCATAATATTATTATCGACAATTACTTTATATAAATTATTTTTTATAATTTTTTGGATTACATCATTTTGTAAATGATTTCCATGAAATTTTTGTATAATAGATTTCGGAGCCTTACCAGTCCGAAATCCAGATATATTAATATTTGAAGAAATACTATTTATTTTTTTTTGTATTTTATCTTGAATATATTTTCTAGGAATAGAAAAAAGAATTTTTTTATATATTTTCGAATAAGAATCTATAGAAACTTGCATATTTATATTATATCTAAATGATATGTAGTGTTTAATTAAAATATAAAAATAATTTTATGCATTTAATCAAAAAAAGTCTAGATAGAAAATAATTTTAATATTTTTTATATAGATATGGTGCGAAAGGAGAGATTCGAACTCTCATACTTTTAAAAGAACTGGAACCTAAATCCAGCGTGTATACCAATTCCACCACTTTCGCAATTTTTATAATGGTTTTATTAAAATAAATTGGGGTGAACGATGGGATTTGAACCCACGACGACCGGAATCACAATCCGGGGCTCTACCAACTGAGCTACGTTCACCACAAAATACTATATTTTATTTGGCGCGCCTGGAAGGATTTGAACCTCCTACCTATTGCTTAGAAGGCAATTGCTCTATCCAAATGAGCTACAGACGCTATAATTTCTTTATTTTCAATCTAAAAATTTTAAATTTTATTATTTAAAAATACAATAATTATTATAATAAAAATATAAATTTTATTTAAAGATTAACAAGTATAAATACTAAAATAATTTTTTTTAATAGTATTATTTTATAATCAATAATAATTATTTAAAATAAATAGCACCATATTTCATATATATGATTATAATATATAATATGAAGAAGGAGAATAATTTCCAGAATAATAATTATCAAAACGACAATATTTGCCAGTAAAAGTTAACTTTATTTTTCCTGTTGGACCGTTTCTTTGTTTTCCAAATATAATTTCTGCTATTCCTTTATCTTTACTATTTTCATAATACATTTCATCACGATAAATAAACATAATAACATCTGCGTCTTGTTCAATTGCACCAGATTCACGTAAATCAGAATTTATTGGTCTTTTTTCTTCACGAATTTCTAATTTTCGACTTAACTGTGATACAACTATTATTGGAATGTTCATTTCTTTAGCTAAAGCTTTTAAATTTCTTGATATTTCAGATATTTCATAATTACGATTTTGGAATGTATCAGAAATTTTCATTAATTGTAAATAATCAATTATAATTAAATTTATATTTTTATATTCATATATAAATTGTCGTACTCGAAATTGTAACTCAAAAGGAGTCAAGGAAGGTGTATCATCGATATATAATTGCATATTTTCTATTTTGGGAATGGTTTCATTAAATAATTTATTCCATTCTTGATTGTTAAGATTTTTATTACGTATTGATGAATGATCTATACGACTAAGCGAAGAAAGTATTCTTTGCACTAAAGATTCTTTAGACATTTCCATGCTAAAAATTAAAACGGGATCTTTTGAGTTCAAAGCAATATTTTCTGCAAAATTAATTGATAATAATGTTTTTCCCATAGAAGGGCGCCCTGCAATAATAATAAGATCACCTTCTTGAAAACCTGATGTCATTTTATCAATCGCATCATATCCTGTTTTTATTCCACTAATTTTACTATTTTTAATATTTTTTTTATCTTGAAAATCTTTTTTTATATTAGATACAATTTTTTTAATTCCTACAGGATAACTCTTTTCAAAAGAAATTTTTTTAGCAATTGAAGAAATTAATTCTACTGCTTTATTTACCAATTCTTTACTATTTTTTGTACCAGGATAATAAGATTTATTTGCAATTGTACGTGAAGTCATAATAAGATTACGTAAAATTGAATTTTCTTTAACAATATCAACATATGAAGAAATATTTCGAATACTTGGTATCATATCAGTAAGTTCTTTTAAAAAAGCATACCCCCCAATATTATTTAATTCATCATTTTTTTCTAGAAAATTTGAAATATTAATTATATCAAAAGGTTTAGATTTTTCAGCTAATTGAGAAATTATATTGAAAATAATTTTATGTTTTTTAATGTAAAAATCATTACTATCAATAATTTGAAAAACTTTATTCCATACATTATTTTCAATCATTAAAATACCAAGAATTGATTGTTCTGCATTAATCGAATGAGGAAGAACAGAAATATTGTCAATAAAGTTCTTTTTAAAATAATTCATAAAATAAAGATTTTTATTAAAAGATATATTTTCTCATTTCATAGATAATATGTCATTATAATTTTTATGTAATTTTTTTAAATTTATATAAACAATAATTTTATTTATTTTGAATAAAAGGAAAATAGTTATTAAAATGTTGATATACTAAGTTAGTAACTAAACGTCCTTTTGGAGTGCGTATAATATATCCTCTTTGAATTAAAAAAGGTTCTATAATTTCTTCTATTATATTTTTATCTTCATTTACTGCTATTGATAAATTTTTTAATCCAACTGGACCTCCGTTAAATTTTTGAATTATAGTAGATAAAATTTTATGATCCATATAATCTAATCCTAGTGAATCTATTTGAAGAAAATTTAGAGCATATTTTACTGTTTCTTTAGAAAGAATTCCATCAAATCTAACTTCTACAAAATCTCGAACACGTCGTAATAATCTATTAGTAATTCTTGGAGTTCCTCTAGATCTTTTTGCAATTTCTTCTGCTGCTTCTTTTTTAATATTTATATTTAATATTTTAGATGATTGCATAATAATTTGAGTTAAATCTTCTACGTTATAAAATCCTAATCTTTGAATAATTCCAAAACGTCCACGTAATGGACTTGTTAGCAAATAATCTCTAGTTGTAGCACCTATTAATGTAAATGGTGGTAAATTTATTTTTACTGATCTTTTCCCTATACCCTCTCCAATTAATATATCAATTTTAAATTCTTCCATAGCTGGATAAAGAAATTCTTCTACTGAAGATTTTAATCTGTGAATTTCATCAATAAATAACACATCATTTTTTTCTAAATTAGTTAATAAAGCAACTAAATCACCCGGTTTTTCTAAGATTGGACCTGATGTTTGTTTTATAGAAACACCCATTTCATTAGAAATAATATTAGCTAATGTTGTTTTTCCTAGACCTGGAGAACCTAAAATTAATGTATGATCTAAAGAATCTTTTCTAGACATTGCTGCATGAATAAAAATTTTCATTTGATTACAAATATTTTTTTGTCCTTTATATTCAACAAAATATTTAGGTCGAGTAACCATGTCAAAAGATTTAAATTCTTTAGTAAGAATTGCGTTTTTTTTATCTATTCTTATCATTTTAATATTAAAATTGAAAAGTACTAATACTATCTAATATTAGAATATATAATATTCTATATTTAGAACACTATATATTTTCTAGTAAAAATTCTAAGAAATAAATTCTAGAATTTTTTCGTTAAAAAAAATATACTAAAAGAAAAAAATGGAAGAGCTGCACATAAACTATCTATTCTATCTAATAAACCGCCGTGTCCTGGTAATAAATAACCACTATTTTTAGTTTTAAAAAGTCTTTTTATCATACTTACAAATAAATCTCCAATATTTGCAAATAAAACAGTTATTAAAAATAATAATATCCAAAATATATTTTTATATATTGTTACTTCTAATATAGAAAATATGATTTTTCCTAAAAATAATGAAAAAAATATACCACCAAAAAAACCTTCAAATGTTTTATTAGGACTTATTGTAGGAGATAATTTAGTATATCCCCATTTTGAACCAATAAAATAGGCAGCACTATCATTTAATGATACATAAAAAATTACTGTAAAAATAAACCATGGGTTACGTAAATATAATTTAATTACAGACAACCATGCAGGCGTGAATAAAAATAATCCTATCAAAAAATATACAACAGGATTTTTTAAAAAAATCATCTTTTTTAAAGGAAGATATATTAATATAAATCCTATTAACAACCACCATATTAATGATAAATATATTATAGGATAAAAAAATATTATTAAATTTTTTATAATTAAAAAATATGATATTACATATATAAAACGTATATATAGATTGGATATAATAAAATTTGCCCATTCATATATAGCTATCATAAAAAATATATCAATTAAATACTTAAAAATATTATTTGGAATAAAAAAACAAAATATTATAGATAATATAAGTAATATTATTCCCGTTAAAATTCTTAGAAACATTATTTTCTAAATACCTATTATTTTGTTTCAAATAAAATCATTTTTTTAACAAAATATTTTTTTTTATATCAATAAGATTATTTATTTCTTCTAAAAATTTATTTGTAAGATCTTGTATTTGTTTTTCAGAAGAATACAAAACATCATCTGAAAAAATTTTTTTTCTAATTAATTCTTTAATATAATTTTTAGTGTCTCTACGAATATTTCGTAATGAAATTCGAAATTTTTCTGCTTCTTTATATATAAATTTAATCATTTCTTTTCTTCTATCCTCACTTAATGGAGGGATAGGAACTAATACTATATCTTCTGATATTACAGGATTAAGACCTATATTTTTAACTAAAATAGCTTTTTTTATTTTTACAAGATTTTTTTTTTCCCATGGAGAAATAGATAATGTTTGATAATTAATTATCGTAATGGTTGCAACCTGTGCAATAGGTACCATGTTTCCATAATATTCTAATGAAATATTTTCAAGCATTTTAGGATGAGCGCGTCCTATTTGAACAGTATCTAATGTATTTTGAAAAGAATTTATAGTTTTCTTCATACGATGTTTTGTTTTTTTTAAAATATTTATAATCAAAATGATTTATTCTCCTTTAAAATTCACAAGAGTTCCTTCTTTTTCACCTAATAAAGCTCGTTTAATTGCCATTTTTTTTTGAAAATTAAACACAACAATAGGAATATTGTAATCTTTACATTGGGAAAATGCATTTGCATCCATAACAGATATATTTCTTTTTAATGCTGTATCAAAAGATATATTCTTAAAAAGAATAGCATCATTGTACTTTTTAGGATCTTTATTATAAATACCATCAACATTAGTTGCTTTTAATAAAACATTAGCATTAATTTCTATACTTCGAAGACTTGCTGCAGTATCAGTACTAAAAAATGGATTTCCAGTGCCAAAAACAAAGATTCCAATTCCTCCATGTATAATATAATCTTCTACGATAAAAGAAGAAAAATGTTCTGTAATACCATTAATAGAAATAGAAGAAAAAATTTTAGATTTAATTTGATAATTTTTTAAAATATCTCTTAATGCTAGTCCATTAATAAGTGTGCTTGTCATGCCCATATAATCATATGTAATACGTGAAATAAGAGAGTTAGGGGATTTTTTTTTTCCTTGAAAAAAATTACCTCCTCCGACCAAAATACAAATTTGAATGCCTTGATTATATGCTTCTACAATTTGTTTAACACAAAAAATAATTTTATCTTCTGAAATAGGAAGATTTTTTCCTGCAAAAGCCTTCCCACTAAGTTTTAATAAAACTCTAGATTTTTTTTTTTTAAACATATTTTCTAACCTGAAAAAATAATCTTTAAATTTAAAAGGGTATAAAAGAATTTTTTATATCCTCTCCTAAACTATATCTTTTATAACGCAATATTTTATTTTTTTTACCTAAAAAATCTAATACTTTTATTCTTGGATTTTTTATAAAATCTTGCTGTAATAAACTATTTTGATTTAAAAATTTATTTATTTTTCCTAAAACTATTTTCTCTTTAATTTTTTCAGATATTTCTTTTTTATTAATTTCAAGAAAAAAATTTTTTCTTTTTTCTTCAATTACTTTTAACGGAAAATCATTAATATCTATTACATATGGATTCATTGCTGCTATATGCATAGCAATATCATGACAAATATATGGATTGGAATTTTCTAATTCAACTAATACACCAATTCGATTTCTATGGATATATCCTCCTAATTTTTTTTTAGTTTGAAAAATACTTGCTCTTTTAAATTTAATGTTCTCTTTAAATTTAAAAGATAATTCTTTTCTATATTCTTCAATAGATTTTTTATTTTTTAATTCTGTTGAGAGTAAGTAAGATATATCAGATGAACGATTTTTGCTATTTAGTATATTTTTAGTAATTTGCTTTGCAAAATTTAAAAATTCTTTATTTCGCGATACAAAATCTGTTTCGCAATTTACTTCAATCATCACACCTTTTTTTTTGTCTTCAGACATTTCTAGGCAAATAATCCCTTCATCTGTTTTTTTTGATAATTTTTGAACAGATTTATACTTTTCAGAATTATAAATTATTTGCAAAGCTTTTTCTATATCACCATTAGCTTTGTATAAAGCATCTTTACATAAGATTATACTTACTCCAGTACGCTTGCGAAGATTTTTTATTTCTTCTATTAATTTCATAATTTTGTATACCTATAGGTTAATTTTAAATATTTACAAAGGATCAAATATTAAAATATTTAAAAATAAAAAATTATTTTTTTATATCTAATATTTTTTTATTTTGTTTTTTTAAAAAAATATTTTTTTTTTCTTTAATAATAGGATTTGTAAAAATTTTTTTATTTTCCTTTAAAGGATGGGAAATTTCTTTTGTTTGAATGATAATATCAGCAATATTATTTAAATAAATACGAATAGCACGAGTTGCGTCATCATTTCCTGGTATAAGATAATCTACATAATCAGGATCAGAATTGGTATCTACAATACCTATAACAGGAATATTTAATCTTTTTGCTTCCTTTATTGCTATATTTTCATGTTTACTATCAATGACAAACAAAGCATCTGGCAACCCATTCATATTTTTAATTCCAGAAAAACTTCTTTGTAATTTTTGATGAACACGACGAATTTTTAATGCTTCCTTTTTAAGCATTTTATCAAATAATCCATCTATTTCCATTTGATCTAATTCTTTAAGATGTCTTATTGATTTTCTAATAGTTTTATAATTTGTTAACATTCCACCTAGCCAACGATGATTAATATATGGCATTCCAGCTCTTATAGCTTCTTCTTTTAAAATTTGTTTTGCAGCGCGTTTTGTTCCTACAAATAATATAATTCCTTGTTTTAATACTATATCAGCTATATAATCCATAGCTTTTGATAGCATAGGAATTGTTTTTTCTAAATTTATAATATGAACTTTCTGTTTTTTGGTGAAAATATACGGTTTCATTTTTGGATTCCAATAACGTGATAGATGACCAAAATGAACACCCGCTTTTATCATATCACGCATAGAAAGTTTAGACATATTTTATTTATCCTCTGTTTATAAAGAAAAAAATTCTTTCATATTAAAAAATTAAAAATTTTTACTTAATTTTAAATTTCGTAAAAAATTATACAAATAATTTGCTAAATTAAGATGCGATTTATAGCATATGTATATAAAAAAGTACAATAAAATTTACTTATGTTCATAAAAATAAAATCTTTAGAAGAAATTAAAAAGATGAAAATTTCTGGAAAATTAGCTGCAAGTGTTTTATCGATGATAAAACCATATGTAAAACCAGGAGTTACAACAAATTATCTTGATAAGATATGTCATAACTTTATTACAAATACAATTCATGCAATACCAGCCCCATTAAATTATAAAGGATTTCCTAAATCTATATGTATTTCTATTAATCATGTAGTATGTCATGGTATACCTTCTAAAAGAATAATAAAAAATTCAGATATATTGAATATTGACATTACTATTATTAAAAATGGATATCATGCAGATACTAGTAAGATGTTTTTTTTTGATAAATCTCCTATTTTAGGAAAAAAATTATCTAAAATTACTTATAAAGCTATGTGGGAAGGTATTAAAAAAGTAAAACCAGGAGCTAGACTAGGTGATATAGGATCAGCCATACAAAAATATGCAGAATATCATAAATTTTCAATTGTTAGAGATTTTTGCGGACATGGTATTGGTCGTGATTTTCATGAAGATCCTCAAATATTGCATTATGGAGTGGAAGGAACTGGAGAAATATTAAAAGAAGGAATGACATTTACTATAGAACCCATGATCAATGCAGGAAAATATTTTACAACAACATTGCCTGATGGTTGGACAGTTGTTACAAAAGATAGATCTTTATCTGCACAATATGAACATACTATACTAGTAACAGAAAATGGATATGAAGTATTAACTTTGCGAGAGGAAGAAAAACATAATAAATATAATAACATTATTTTTTAGAATAAAATATACAAAATATTATTAAGGGAAATTTTATAATGAATATTCTAATTATTTATTCTGGAGGAACAATAGGAATGAAAAAAAAAAATAATAAGCTTGTTCCAGACTCCAGATATTTAAAAAAATATATCCAAAAAAATATAGAACTTAAAGAAAAAAACATTCCATATTTTCGTATATTACAAATAAATCCATTAATAGATTCTTCAAACATTAATATATGCCATTGGAATAATTTTATCAAAATTATTAAAAAAAATAAAATATATTATGATGGTTTTATTATTATTCATGGAACTGATACATTATCATTTTCTGCGTCAGCATTATCTTATGTATTTTATTATTTCAAAAAACCTATAATATTAACTGGATCTCAATTTCCTATTTCTAAAACCTATAAAGATGGACATAAAAATTTATTAGAAAGTCTAAAAATAATAATGAAAATTAAAAAAGGATGTTATATTTATTTTCATAAAAAACTTTTACAAGGAAATAGAAGTACAAAATATAGTAATATATCAAATGATGCTTTTTTTGTACCTAATCCTATTTTTCAGAAAGGGTTAAAACCTTTTCGAGATATTGTATTTTCTAAATTTAAAAAATTTAAAAATGTTAATATAATAGTTATTACATTTTTTCCAAATATTGATTTACGTTGGATACGATATATTTTTTGTATTAAACCCCAAGTGATTATTTTAAGGACATTTGGAAGTGGCAATGTTCCAAATAATATACCTATATTATATTCTTTATTAAAAAAATGTGCTGCATATGGTTGTTTAATTATCAATATATCACAATGCCAACATGGCTATGTTAATAGCAAAAAATATGCTGTATCTGATAAAATAAATAATATAACTAATATAATTAGTGCAGGAGATATGACTTTTGAAGCTGTCATTACAAAAATTTTTTATTTATTTTCTTTGCAAATTAATAAGGATAAAATTATAAAATTATTTAAAAAAAATTTATGTGGAGAACGAAGTTATTATTAATATGTAACTTTTTAAAATTAATATTAAAAATAAAATTTTATTTTTTTAATTTTTTAGATGCAAATAATGTATTTTCAAGCAAAGTCGCAACTGTGATTGGGCCTACTCCACCAGGAACAGGGGTAATCCAACTTGCTTTTCTAGATACAGGATAATAATCAACATCTCCTATTAATTTCCCATTTGCAAGTCGATTAATGCCAACATCAATGACGATGGCATCAGGTTTAATCCAATCTGCAGTTATAATTCTAGGAATGCCAACAGCCGATACTAAAATATCTGCTTTTTTTGCAATATTTTTAATATTATGACTAAACTTATGACATACTGTAGATGTGCATTTTTCTAATAAAAATTCAAGCGACATAGGTCTTCCTACAAGATTTGAAGCTCCTATAACAACAGCATGAAATCCAGAAATATCATTTTTTAAGGTTTTTTTTAATAAAGTAATAATGCCTTTAGAGGTACAAGGACGAAGATAAGGTCTTCTTTGTGCTAATAATCCTAAATTATAAGGATGAAACCCATCAACATCTTTTTTAGAAAAAATATTTTCAATAATTTTATGTTCATTAATATGACTAGGCAGGGGCAATTGCACTAGAATACCATCAATTTTATTATCTAAATTTAATTTTTCTATTAATGTTAATAAAGTTTTTTCTTTTACATGATAAGGAAAACTAAATTGATAAGAATTAATACCAACTTCTCGACATGCTATTTTTTTATTTTCAATATATATCAAAGATGCAGGATCTGTACCTACAATTATTACAGCTAAACCAGGAGGAAGAATTCCTATATGTAATCGATTTTGAATTTCATATTTTATGTTTTTTTTAATTTCATTAGAAATCAACTTACCATCAATTATTTTTGCAACCATATATTTTTTTTTTATATAGATTTAAAGTAATTTTACTAATTTTTTTTCAATATTACAGAAATTTATATTTTTTTAATTAAAATTATTAAGAATTTGATTCTTAAATAGACTTCTTGATAATTCAATGTCATAATTTTATTTCATTAATGTTTAAAAAAAATATATGATTCAGATAATTGAAGAAGGTCTCACATTTGATGATGTTTTATTACTTCCTAAATATAGCAAAATTCTACCTAAAAATGTTTCTACCAAAACTTTTTTTACTAAAAAAATTAGATTAAATATACCTTTAATATCAGCAGGTATGGATACTGTTACAGAAAGTAAACTTGCTATTGCAATGGCTCAAGAAGGAGGTATTGGTATTATTCATAAAAATTTAAGTATTAATGAACAAGTTTTGGAAGTTAAAAAAGTTAAAAAATTTAAAAGTGGAATTGTAAAAAATCCTATTACTGTTAATCCAGAAAATACTGTAAGAGATTTAATAAAAATTACAAAAAAATATCATTTTTCAGGACTTCCTGTTGTTAAAAATGCTAATTTAATTGGTATTATTACTAATAGAGATATACGTTTTGTAAAAAATTTAGAAAAAAAAATTTCGTCGTTAATGACACCAAAAGAAAAACTTGTTACTGTGCAAGAGGGAGAAAAACTTGCACAAGTGAAATATCTTTTACATAAACACAGAATTGAAAAAATATTAGTTTTAGATAGAAAAAAAAAATTACAAGGAATAATAACCGTTCGCGATATTCAACATGCAGAAGAAAAACCCTTTTCTAGCAAAGATAAAGATGGCAGATTAATGGTAGGAGCTGCTATAGGAATAGATGATTCTAGTAAAAACCGAGTTCAATCATTAATTTCTGAAGGAATAGATGCAATTGTTATTGATACAGCTCATGCTCATTCGGAAAGAGTAATAAATTATATATCTTGGATAAAAAATAATTATCCTAATATTCAACTCATTGCAGGAAATATTGCTACTGCAAGTGCAGCTGTTGCTCTTGCCAAATCAGGTGTTGATGCAATTAAAGTAGGTATTGGTCCAGGTTCAATTTGTACTACTCGTGTTATATCCGGAGTAGGAGTTCCACAAATTACCGCAATTTCAAATGTTTCGGATGCATTATCATCTTATAATATTCCTATAATAGCAGATGGAGGAATTCGATATTCAGGAGATATTATCAAAGCTATTGCAGCTGGTGGATATAGTGTTATGATTGGCAATTTGTTTGCCGGAACTAAAGAATCTCCAGGAAAAATGGAATTATTTCAAGGACGTTCTTATAAATCTTATCGTGGAATGGGATCATTATCTGCTATGAAGAAAGGATCTAGCGATAGATATTTCCAAGAAGATAATTATACCGAAAAATTAGTTCCTGAAGGAATTGAAGGTCGAATACCTTATAAGGGATCGGTTAAAAAAGTAATTTATCAACTTATAGGTGGTTTAAAATCAGGTATGGGGTATACGGGAAGTTCTAATATTAATGTACTTCGCACACAATCTCATTTTATTCGAATCACTAACTCAGGTATAAGAGAAAGTCATGTTCATGATGTTAATATTACAAAAGAATCTCCAAACTATCAAAGATATTAAAAAATGAATATATATAAAAAAAATATATTTACAAGTAATAAGATATTAATTTTAGATTTTGGTTCACAATATTCTCAACTCATTGCACGGAAAATACGCGAAATAGGTGTATATTGTGAAATTATGTCTTATGATTCTCCCAAAGAGAAAATACAAGATTTTTCTCCTAAAGGTATTATTTTATCTGGTGGTCCAAAATCAGTATACCAAAAAAACAGATATTCTATTCCCAATATTGTATTTGATTTGCATTGTCCTATTTTAGGAATTTGTTATGGTATGCAAATTTTAACACTTCAATTAAATGGAAAAGTAGAAAAAGCAAATATTCGAGAATTTGGAAATACTATAGTTCAAATATATAAAAAATCTCCTATTCTTAAAAATATTCCTAAAGATTTTTTTCAAGTTTGGATGAGTCATACAGATAATGTTATTAAAATTCCTAAAGATTTTCAAAAAATTGCTTCCACTAAAAATTCTCCTTATACTATCATTGAAAATAGAAAAAAAAATTTCTATGGAATTCAATTTCATCCTGAAGTTAGTCATACCGAATATGGAAGTAGCATATTAAAAAATTTTTTAAATATATCAAATTGCACAAGAACATGGAAAAAAAAGAATATTGTTGAAAACCTTATTAAGGGTGTACACAAAAAAATAAAAAAAAATAAGGTAATTCTTGGGCTCTCTGGTGGTATAGACTCTCTTGTTACCGCTTTAATTATAAAAAAAGCTATTGAAAAAAAGTTAATATGTATTTTTGTAAATAATGGTCTTCTACGTATAAAACAAGAAGAAGAAATAAAAAAAATTAATAAAACTTTAAAGTTAAACATTATATATATAAATGCTAAAAAAAAATTTTTAGAAAAACTTGATGGTGTTAGCGATCCTGAAAAAAAAAGAAAAATTATCGGAAAATTATTTATTGAAATCTTTCAAAAAGAAGCTGATAAAAAAAATATTAAATGGTTAGCGCAGGGAACTATTTATCCTGATATTATAGAATCTGCCAAAAAAAATCATATATCTAATAAAGCAGAAGTTATTAAATCACATCATAATGTAGGCGGTCTTCCAAAAAATATGAAATTATATTTGTTAGAACCTTTAAAAAATTTGTTTAAAGATGAAGTTTATGCTATTGCCAAATTATTAGGATTATCAGATAATTTTATTTATCAACATCCATTTCCTGGTCCAGGATTAGCTATTCGAATAGCTGGAAAATTTAAAATTAAATATTTAAAAATACTAAAAAAAGCAGATTATATTTTTATAAAAATTCTAAAAAAAAAAGAATTATATCAAAAAATTAATCAAGCCTTTGCTGTTTTTCTTCCAGTAAAGTCAGTAGGCATTATCGGTGATAAAAGACAATATGAATATATTATTGTTTTAAGAGCAATAAAAACTATAGATTTTATGACTGCAAATATCTCCCAAATACCTTATGAAATTCTTGAAGAAATTTCTCAAGCTATTATTAATCAAATTAGCAATATCTCTAGGGTTTTATATGATATTACTAATAAACCACCCGCAACCATTGAATGGGAATAATTGCTTTTTTAAAATTAGTTAGTTAAATCTAACAGAGATCTAAATGTCATAATTAAAAGAACCATATTTTGTGAATTATTAGTTTTTAATAATTCAATCATTTCATTCCAGCGTTTAACCAAAGAAAAATTTATTTGTATCCATTTATCAATTTTTTTTTTAGAAGTATTATACTTATTAAGTAAAGAAATATTTTTTGCAATAACACATTGAAGATGATCTAAATCATCACGCATAGAAGATATAGCTAAAGTTTTCCAATATTCTTGATTATACTTTTTTTTAAGCAAAGTATTTCTAATCCATGAAAATGACATTATTTCATTTAATAAAAAAAATATTTCTAATAGTTCAAATAATACAATATTAAAATTTTTTTCTGTTTCAATAATATCTAAACAATATGAAATATAAGAAATATTTTTAATTTCTAAAGATAAAGAGGTAGGTATTCCTTGCGTTTTGCATTCTTGTATATATCGATTTTGAGTTTCTAAATCATATTTGCCTAACATATTGGGTATCATAATTTTTATTTTATTCAATTTTTCTTTATAAGAATTAATAGAACTTTGAATACTACATTTTAATTTATGATTTTTTAAAAACCATCGACATAATTTACGTTTTATTTTAGTAATTTCTAAAATCATATATTTTTGTGCTTTATAAGAAATATTTTTTTCTAATTTTTCGATTTGGAACCAAATATTGTCAACTTGTATTAATTCATTTACAACGATAAATGATTTTGCTATTTCTTCTGAATTAGCACCAGTTTCATCATACATTCTATTAAAAAAAGTAATACCCATTCTTTGAATAATAAAATTAGTAAGTGTAGTAATTATAATTTCAGAAGCTAAAATATGTTTAGACATCAAATCTTCAAATTTTTCAGAAAGAATAACAGGAAATTCTGCTTTTAAAAATTTTTTACAATATGGATCTTTATAAATTTTAGATTTTAATAACTCTTGTTTTATCATGATTTTTGTATATGCTAATAATACAGAGATTTCTGGAGTTGTTAATCCCTTCCCAGTGGATTTTCGAATTTTCATTTCTTTTTTACTAGGCAAGGATTCGGTAATACGGTTGAAATAAAATTTTTCTTCTAATTTTTGTATTAATCGAATAAAACTTCCTATCTCTTTTTTCCCATCAATAGACATACGGCTAATAATTTGAGTTTGTGCGTAATTATTAGACAGAACAAGTTGAACTACTTCGTCTTGCATTTTTTCTAATAAATTATTACGTTCTATAAAACTAATCCTTCCAATTTCTACTGCCTTTTTTAATATAATTTTAATATTTACTTCATGATCAGAACAATCAACTCCAGCCGAATTATCAATTGCATCTATATAAATACCTCCGCCTTTTAAAGCGTATTCAATACGACCTTTTTGGGTTAATCCAAGATTTCCTCCTTCTGCTATAACTAAACATCTTAATTGATTTGCAGAAATTCTTATTGCATCATTTGCACGGTCTTCAACATCATTATTATTTTCATAAGAAGCTTTGATATAAGTTCCAATGCCTCCATTCCAAATTAAATCTATTTTTGCTTTTAATATAAATTGTATTAATTTATTAGGTTCAAGCATTTTTTCTGTAATGTAAAATCGTTTTTTCATTTGCATTGAAATAGGAATTAATTTATCAGATCGATTAAAAATTCCTCCTCCTTCAGAAATGAAATTTGCATTATAATCTTTCCAGCTTGATCTTGGCAATTTAAATATACGTTCTCTTTCTTTATATGAAGAAAGAGGATCTGGATTAGGATCAATAAAAATATGTAGATGATTAAAAGCGGCAACTAATTGAATACGATTAGATAGTAACATTCCATTTCCAAAAACATCTCCACTCATATCTCCTATTCCAACTACAGTAAAATCTCTTGAATTTATATCATATCCGATTTCTAAAAAACGTCTTTCAATAGATTTCCATACACCTTTTGCTGTAATTCCTAATTTTTTATGATCATACCCATAAGTGCCTCCAGAAGCAAACGCGTCTCCTAACCAAAAGTTATACTTTTTTGCCAAATTATTTGCAATGTCAGAAAATGTTGTAGTTCCTTTATCAGCAGCGACGACTAAATAATAATCAGAATCATCAAAACATTTAAGATTAGGAGGAGTAATAATTTTTCCATCTATAATGTTATCGGTTAAATCTAATAACCCAGAAATAAATATTTTATAACAATATATGCCTTCTAGAAGAAAATCTTTATGAGAAGCCTTTTTTATTTTTTTACAAATAAATCCTCCTTTAGCACCTAAAGGAACGATAACAGAATTTTTAATATGTTGTGCCTTCATTAGCCCAAGAATTTCAGTATGAAAATCTTCATGACGATCTGACCAACGAAGTCCTCCTCTTGAGATTTTTGCAGATCTTAAATGAATAGCTTCAATATGAGGCGAATAAACAAAAATTGCATAAATAACTCTTTTTTCAGGAAAATTTTCAATTTTTGTACAATCAAATTTAATAGAAAGATAAGATTTAAAATTTTTATTTTTATCTAATTGAAAAAAATTTGTTCTAACAGTAGACTTAAATAAGTTTAAAAATTTTCTTAAAATTTTATCATATTCTATAATAGAGACTTGAGATATTAAATTACAAATTTTTTTTTCATAATTTTTAATTTCTTGAAAAGAAAATTCGTTAAAAAAATTTGGAGAAAATTTTATATAAAATAATTTTATTAATTTTTTTGCAATATTTGCATGATCAATTATTGCATTTTCAATATATTTTTGACTATAAGAACAACCTATTTGTATTAAGTATTTTGTATATGCACGAAAAATAACAATATCACGCCATTTTATTCTTTTTTGAATTACTAAAAAATTAAGCTTATCATTTTCAGCATTTCCAATCCATATATTGAAAAATGCATCTTGAAATTCTATAAGACGTTCTTTAATTAAAGATAAAGAATAATCATTTTTAATTCCAAAATCAGAAATCCAAATTTTTTTATTATATGGTAATATTTTATATGTTCTTTCATCTACTATATTTAGCCCCATATTTCCAAATACTGGAAGAACTTTGGTTAATGGTAATATTTCATTTTTATGAAACATTTTAAATCGTATTAAATTAACATTATCATCAGATAATGTTTGATAAAAAGAAAAACATATTTTTTGTTTATCTAAAAAATTTTCAATTTTAAATATATCATCTATTATAACTTCTATAGAAAAAAATTCACGATATCCCAATGGAAATGCATCTTTATATTTTTTATATAACTTTAAACTTTTAATTTTTTTTCTATTTTTTAATAAATTTTTTTTAAATTTATCTTTCCAACTATAGGTAGCTTCTATAATCTTTAATTCAATATCTTTTATATTATAAATAATATTATTTGATATATTGGGATCTACTTTTATAATAAAATCTATGCGACATAAAACAGATTCTAAAAAAATTGGTATATAATTAGAAGAAATTCCTTTAAAAGAATTTAATAAAATATTCTGAATTTTTTTTCTAATATTTGTATTATATTTTTCTTTAGGAAAATATATTATACAATAATAATATCGATTATAAGAATCATTTCTAACAAAAAGTTTAATTTTTTTACGTTCTTGGATTTGTAATATTTCTATAGATATTTGGTATAATTCAGTTTCATTGATTTGAAATAATTCATCTTTCGGAAATTTTTCTAAAACATTTATTAATGCTTTAGCATCATGTCCATTTTGGGAAAATCCAGATTTAAATAATACAGATTCTACTTTTCTTCGCAAAAATGGTATATAACGACAACTATTATGGTATACCATTGAAGTATATAACCCTATAAATCGTGTTTCTCCTAAAATTTCTCCTTTTATACTAAAATTTTTAACACTAATTATATCAAAATGGGAGGATCGATGTATTGTGGATATTTGATTAGATTTTATAATAGAAATAGGATTTAATAAATCGTATGAAATATTTTCTAACATTTCTATTTCTTTAATATTTTCGTTTAAAAATGATTCTTTTTTTAATAGTCCTAGATTACTAGATGAAACCAATTGAAACGATAATTTATTTTGTTTTTTATATCTTATAAATTTTCCACTTCCAATAAAAATAAAATGATTATATAACCATTTTAAAAAATCAACTGATTCTAAAATTTCTTTTTTTGGAAAATTATAATAATTATATTTTAAATTTTTTATTGTTTTTTCAAGAAAAAATTTCATTTTTTCAAAATCTGAGACAATGATATCAACATTATTTAATGTATTTGATATGTTATTTTTTATTTTATTTAAAATTATAGGATTATTTTGTTTACTAATTTCTATCGAAATTGCTGTTTCAGTAAAAAGAAAAGAATTTTTAGAAATATTTTGTTCTTGATATAAACTAAGAAGATTCCCTACTTTATTTCTATAAATTAATAGACCTCCAACATGGAATACAACATATATATTTACTTCAATACTATTTAAATATAATAATATGGAATCCACAATAAAAGGCATATCATCATAAGATATCTCAATTATAGTACGATTTGAATTCCATCCGCTTTCTTCAAAAGATGGATTATAAATTTTAATATTTGCTTCCTTAGTTTTTCTTTTTTGCAATAAATTCCATTGCGAAATTAATCCTCCATATAAATCCGAAATACTACGACTGTTTAAATCTTCCTCTGAAGCACTAGCATAATATTTTTTCATAAAAATTGATAAATATTTAGCTTCTAAAAAATTTAATTTTTTTTTTAATAAAATTTCTAATTTATCAAAAATTAATTTTCTAGAATTACTAACATATGCTTGTACATACATAAAATATCCTAAATTTTTTTATATTTTATGATACCCTTTAAGCGAATATACGCAAGTTTTTGTATGAATAATTTATATATTTACATTTATGTTTTAAAAATAATACAATTGTTCACATTGAATTTTTCACAATAGAAAATATGTAAAGTGTTTATTTATATTTTTTTTATATTAGTAATATTATTTTTTTTTATAGCAATAATTTTTTTTAAATTTCAAGAACGAGAAACTTATCTTGCTTTAGAAAAAAAAATCTTATTACAATTATCCACTTTTCATATAGAAAATATAAAAAATTTTCACAAAGAATTGCAAGAAGGTATCAGAGAACAAGAAAAAAATTTACAACATACTGTACAAGAAAATTATAAAATACTTGCAGACCAATTAAATAGAATTAGTCAAAATACAAATAATAATTTAAAAAATATTTCTTTGACTGTAGAAGATAGTTTATATAAAGGATTCAAAAAAAATCAAAATACTTTTATTAATATTTTGGAACGTACAGCTGTTCTTGATGAATCACAAAAAAAATTAATTGAATTATCTCAAAATATAATTAGTTTGAAAGAAATTTTATCTGATAAACGTTCAAGAGGTGCTTTTGGCGAAATGCAATTATCTATGTTAATTAAAAATGTATTACCAGAAAATGTATTTAAATTACAATACACATTAAGTAATAAAAAACGCGTAGATTGTATGTTATTTCTTCCAAAACCTACAGGAAATATTGCTGTAGATTCTAAATTTCCGTTAGAAAGTTATCAAAAAATATCCAATCATAATCTTCCTGAAATAGAAAAAAAAAAATTTAAAAAACAATTCCAACGTGATGTTAAAAAACATATTTTAGATATTTCTGAAAAATATATTGTACCTGGAGAAACTGCTGATAGTGCAATAATGTTTATACCTTCTGAATCTATTTTTTCTGAAATTTATTCTTATTATCCCGGATTAATTGAAATTTCTCATAGAAAAAAGGTATGGATTTCATCACCAACCACTATGATGGCAATTTTAACGACAATATGTTCTGTTTTAAAAGACCATTCTACCCGAAAACAAGTACATATTATTCAAGACCATCTTCATTTTCTTGCAAAAGATTTTATTCGTTTTCAAAATAGAATGGATAATCTTCAAAGTCATATCCAATTAATCAATAAAGATATAGAATCAATTTATATTTCGGCAAAAAAAATATCTTCTAGATTTGAAAAAATTGATAAAACAGAATTTTCTCATGCTAAATAATTTAAATAAAATATTTTATAAAAAATTTTTATAATTTTTCTTTTAAACTAGCTTTAATAAATTGATCAATATTTCCATTTAATACTGATTGAACATCTTTTGTTTCTATTCCTGTTTTTAAATCTTTAACTCGAGATTGATCTAATATATAGGATCGTATTTGATTACCCCAACAAATATCTAATTTAGATTTTTCAATATTTTCTTTTTCTTTACTTTTTTTTTGTAATAAAATAGCATACAATTTAGATTGTAATTGTTTTAAAGCTTGTGATTTATTTTGATGTTGTGATCGATTATTTTGACATTGTACAACTGTATTAGTTGGTAAATGTGTAATTCTAACAGCAGAATCAGTTCGATTTACATGTTGACCTCCTGCCCCTTTAGAACGATATGTATCAATTCGTAAATCAGATAAATTGATATTGACATATAATTTTTTATTCTGAGAAATATCCGGTGATACAAAAATTGAAGCAAACGAAGTATGTCTACGATTTAAAGAATTAAAAGGAGATTTGCGTACTAAACGATGAATACCAGTTTCTGTTTTTAACCAACCATAAGCATAGTTTCCTGAAAAATATATAGTAGCACTTTTAATGCCTGCTATATCGCCAGAAGTACTTTCTATAATTTTTGGAAAAAAATTGTGAGATATTCCCCATTTAAAATATAATCTTAATAAGATTCTTGCCCAATCTTGTGCATCAATTCCTCCAGATCCAGATTGAATATCTAGATAAGCATTATAGTTATCTGTTATTCTAAACATAGAAGAAAATTCTAATTCAGAAATATTTTTTTCTATTTTTTCTATTTCATGCACAGATTCTCGTATTAAACTTTCATCTTTTTCTTCATGCGATAAAATTAGAAGTGTCTCAATATCTTGAATATCAGAATTAATATTCTCTAAATTAGATATTGTTTTTTCTACAGAATTTCTTTCTTTTTGTAAAAAAGAAATATTTTTTTGTTTTTCCCATGTTTTTGGTAATGATAATTCATAATTTAATTCTTTTAAATATTCTTTCTGACTAATAAAATTAAAGATGCCTCCGTAAATTGTATAATCTATTTTTTAAAAATTTTAATTTTTGATAAATTTTTTTAATTTGCATAATTTGCAATCCTAAATTTTAAAATTAAAGAAATTCATTACAATTTCATAATAACATAATTATATAGACATTTTCTAGAAATGGATTGATTATTTTTAATAAAAATAAATATAATAATATATTTTGAAATTGAATTATTAAATGTTATTAATAGATCTTATTGATTCTAAATTACCTCAAACACAATGTAAACGTTGTAATTATAAAGATTGCAAATCTTATGCAAAAGCTCTTGTAGATAAAAAAGCTGAAATAAATAAATGTAAAACAGGAGGACAAAAAGTAATGCAATCATTAGCGAAATTATTGAATAAAAAAATATCATCTTTTAATCAAACTGATGAAGAATATAGTATTGCAACTATCAAAGAAGATCTATGTATAGGGTGTATGAAATGTATAGAAGTATGTCCTGTAGATGCCATTATAGGAACAAAAAAAATGATGCATTCTGTTATTTCACAAGAATGTACAGGTTGTAAACTTTGTTTAAAAAGTTGTCCAATGGATTGTATTTATATGACTCCTTCATCCTATTTTAGGGATAAATGCCAATCAAATCATTATCAAGAAATTCAAAGAAAAATATTTAAAAATCGATATAAAGAAAAAAAACTAAGAAAAGCAAAAAAAATATATTTACAAAATAAAAAATATAAAAAATATAATGTATTAGAAAATACTAAAATTAAACAAAACGAAAGAAAAAAATTTATCAAAAATGCTTGTCAAAGATATAAAGAAAAAATAAATTCCTTATGAATAAAAAAAAAATATTTTCTATTTTAGAAAAATTAAAAAAAGAATATCCCAAACCTAATACTGGACTAAAATATAATTCAACATTTGAATTGTTAATTTCAATAATTTTATCAGCCCAATCAAATGACATTCAAGTTAATAAAATTACAAAAAAATTATATTCTATTGCTTATTCTCCTGAAAAAATTATTTCTTTAGGCATTAATAAATTGCAAAAATATATTAAAACTGTTGGTTTATATAGAAATAAAGCAAATTTTATAATGCAAACTTGTCATATATTAGTTAATAAATATAGAAGTACAGTTCCTTCTTCAGAAGAAGATTTGTTATCTTTGCCTGGTGTAGGAAGAAAAACAGCAAATCTTATTTTAAATATTATTTTTGAGCAACCAACTATAGCCGTTGATAGGCATGTACTTCGAGTTAGCAACCGAATTGGATTTGTAAAAGAAAAAAATCCGGAGATAGTAGAAAAAATTCTATTATCATTAGTTCCATATTCTTTTAAAAAAGATTTTCATCATTTAATAGTTTTACATGGAAAAAACATATGTAAAAGTAAAAAACCTAAATGTGTAAATTGTTCAATAGGAAAACTTTGTAAATACCCAAAAAAATATTTTAAAAATTAAAAAATATATTATAAAAATCAAAATTATCGATAATAAAATAAAAATTAATAATTTTTTCTTGCTTTTTATAAAATTTTCTACATGATAATTTCTATTCTAAAAATATTTAATTGAATAATATTCAAAATTTAAATTAATTTATTTTAAAGTAAAATATGGCAAAAGAAGAAAATATTCAAGTTGAAGGAACTGTAATTGAAAGTTTACCAAATACAATATTCAAGGTTCAATTAGAAAATAATCATGTTATAATAGCACATATATCTGGAAAAATGAGAAAAAATTATATTCGTATCCTAAAAGGAGACAAAGTGACTGTTGAAATTTCTCCTTATGATTTAACTAAGGGAAGAATTATATTTCGAAACAAATAAAATAAAAGTACTATATATTTTGTATAATATGTTTTGCAATTTCATTAGAATTTAATGGTATTAAATTTTTTTTTATTCCAGATATTTGATAAGATATTTCAGAATTACTTAAGAATTTAGATAATCCTTTCATTAAAAAATCAGCAGAAGTATTCCATCCAATATATTGAAGCATTTCTATAGAAGATAGAATAATTGGAATTGGATTATCTTTTATATCAATATTTTTTTTTAGTAAAATTTTGTATGACGAAGAATTATCAAAAATAACAATATTTCTCCCTAAAAATATTTTGGATGATAATGTACCAAATCCTATTTGAGAAGATAGTATTTTAGAAATATAAAAACCATTTAAATAAGATGCAACAATTATATCATATTTTTCTGGTGAAATTTGCATATATTGCAGAAAATCATCTATTAAAATGTCTTGTAATATAATATTTTTTCCTGTTTTTGGATTTTTTATTTCAAAATAATTTTTTATTTTTTTAAATTTTGCATTAAATTTATTTTTGGCAAATTCATATCCCCATTTTCTAAAATCACTTTCAGTGAATTTCATAATATCACCTTTATGAACTAAAGTTATGGATTTTTTATCGTTATTTATTGCATATTGAATAGCATAATTCATTATTCTTTTAACAGCAGGTCTAGAAGAAATTTTTAATCCTATACCACAATGTTCTGTAAAAGAAATTTTTCTTATATCTATTTCTTTTCGTAAAAAATTGATCATTTTTTCTGCTTTTAAACTATTTGATTGAAATTCTATTCCAGTATATATATCTTCTGAATTTTCTTGGAAAATTGTCATATTAATATTTTGAGGAGATATAATAGTACTTGGTACACCAAAAAAATAATAAATTTTTTGACAACATATATACAAATTAAGTATTTTTTCTAATGAAAAATTTATAGAATAAATACTCTTTTCTGAAGAGTAAATATATTTTGAAGGACCTCTGATTGCAATGCCAAATTCTTCAATAGCCTTTATACTTTCATCAGGTAAATAAATATTTTTTCCATAATTTTTTTCTGATTCTTTTCCAAGATATATATCCATCCAAGATATTTTTCGATTATTATCATAAGCTTTTTTTACTGCAATATTTACTAATTGTTTTACAATTAAATGTATAATATTAGTATTATCTTCTATAATAAATGGAATAATAGGATTATCTGGAACAACTATTTTTTCTTTTTGAGACTGTATAATCTTATATCCTTGTGGAATTTTAATATTTTTATAATTCATCTATTTTAGATATTTAACATAAAAATAATATGTATTTAATTTTAAAAATTTTTTAGTTCTAACATAAATACATAATAATTTAAATATAAATTTGAATAATATTTTTATTGATTTTATATATTACAATATATATTTATAATTGATATCATATATTTATAGTTTATTAATTTTTTTAAAATTTTATTGATGTCTAAAATTATTATTGGCATGTCAGGAGGTGTAGACTCAGCTGTAAGTGCATATTTACTATTGAAAAAAGGTTATAAAGTAAAAGCAGTTTTTATGAAAAATTGGGAGGAAGATGATGAAGAATTTTGTTCAGTTCATCGTGATTTAAAAGATGCGGAAATTGTTTGTGAACATTTGGGTATTGAATTAAAAAAAATTAATTTATCCAATGAATATTGGGAATATGTTTTTAAGGTTTTTTTATCTGAATATAAAAATGGCAACACTCCAAATCCTGATATTTTATGTAATTCAGAAATTAAATTTAAAATATTTTTACAATATGCTCTTAGTTTAGGAGCAGATAAAATAGCTATGGGACATTATGTAAGAATTATTAAAAATAAAAATAATTATATAGAATTGATAAAAGGGTTTGATAAAAAAAAAGATCAAAGCTATTTTCTTTATGCATTATCCCAAAAACAATTAAATAGTTCTATATTTCCTGTTGGGAATATGACAAAAAAGGAAGTTAGAAATATTGCTATAAAACTTGGATTTATTAACGCAAAAAAAAAAGATAGTACTGGAATTTGTTTTATTGGTCATAATAAATTTAAAAAATTTTTAGAAAGATTTTTTACTAAAAATTTTGGAGATATAATCACAACATCTGGGGAAAAAATAGGAGAACATGAGGGTTTAATGTTTTATACCATAGGCCAAAGAAAGGGATTAAAAATAGGTGGAAATAAAAATTTTTCTGAAGATGCATGGTATGTAAGTAAAAAAGATATTAAAAAAAATCAATTAATTGTTGTTCAAGGCGAAAAAAATCATCTATTATATAAAAAAAAACTTAAGGCAAATAATATTAATTGGATTTCAGGGCATCCCCCATCAAGTAAATTTTTTTGTAATGCAAAAATTAGATATCAACAAAATGATAAAAGATGTATAGTTTTAGTGAAAAAAAAAAATATTGAAGTAATATTTCATGAACCACAGAGAGCTATAACTTCCGGACAATCTGTGGTACTTTATTTAAAAGAAAAATGTTTGGGGGGGGGTATAATAATGTAATTATCATTTTTATTTATAATTAAATAATATTTAAGAGACATTTAATAATGTTAAAATTAATAGCAAAAAATTCTATAATATTTTTTTGTTTTCTAACAATAAATATATACGGAAATAATCTTATTTCTTTATCTAGAAAGAATATTTTTTTAAAAAGTAAAAATTTTAATCAAGGACCATATATAGGTGTGAATATTGGCCATGTTATACCGTCTATTGATATAGATACAAGAAATTGGATGGTCTATAAAAGTTTAGATTTTGGAATTTTTTCTGGATATAAATTTAATAAATATATAAATATAGAATTTAATGCAGATAGGATTAGTGTGCTAGAAAATTATATAAAAACTAGGACTTCTATTATTCCTTTCTCAAAAATTGAAATTTATATATTCCATATTCATGGAATTATAATGTTTCCTATAATTATAAAATATCAATATATATTTAGTTTATATGGAAAAATAGGATATGGAGGCAGTTATAATTATGGATACTATATTAAATATAATAAACCTTTTTCTATAAATAATAGTTATATATCTTATGATATTGGTTTTGGAATTAATATTAATTGGATTTCCAATATTAATTCTAGATTAGAATATTCTTATTATCAAAATAATTTTTCTATAACATCAAAAAATAATATTAAATATCCTAAATCTATTATATCAATAAACTTTTATTATAATTTATAATCTTTATATAAAAATATTTAAAAAATAATTTTTCTCTAATTAGAAAGAGATTTTATAAAAATTTTATCAGATTCAACATTATTTTTTCTAATTATATCTACTGATCTTTGAAGATCTATTTTTTCTTGTTTATTTAAAGGAATTTCTATTATTTGTTCAATGCCTTTAGATCCTATACAAATAGGAACTCCAAAAAATAATTTATTTTTAATACCATATTCTCCTTTTCTTATCTTAGCTGAACAAGGTAAAATATATTTTTTATCTTCAAGATAAGATTCAATAATTTGTACTGTAGCACTAGAAGGAGCATAAAATGCAGAACCTTTCTTTAAGAAATTTATAATTTCTCCTCCTCCTTTTTTTGTTCTAGTTATGATATTATCTATTTTTTTTCTGCTTATTATTCCTTTTTTAATTAAGTTGTTTAAACTTTGACCAGCAATATTAGTTGAGCTAATTAATGGAACCATGGTATCACCATGACCGCCTAATACATAGGCATGTATTTGAGTGATAGAAATATGAAATTCTAAAGATAAAAAAGTTCGAAAACGCGCAGTATCTAATATACCTGCCATTCCTACAATTTTTTTGTCAGAAATTTGAGAAAAATGTTGTAATAAACTAACCATAGTATCTAAGGGATTTGTAATACAAATTACAAAAGCATTAGGAGCATATTTTCGAATTTTTTCTCCTATATTTTTTATAATGTTACCATTATATAATAATAAATCATTTCGATTCATACCTGGTTTTCTTGTAATTCCTGCTGTCACAACCACAATATCTGATCCTTGAATGTCAGAATAATCATTAGAACCAATAATTGTATTATTAAATTCTTCGATAGGGGAACATTGTAATAAATCTAATGCTTTCCCCTGAGATTTTCCTTGAATTATATCAAATAATATAATATTGCCTAATTTCTTAAATAAGATTAATTGAGCAATTGTTCCTCCGATATTTCCTGATCCAATAATAGCAATTTTTTTTTTTGACATTTTATTAAATTTCCTAAGTTAAATTAAAATTTAGAACTCTTTTTTATAACCATTTTATAGTATAAATATAAAAAATATATTATTTTCTAATTATATTAGATGCAAGAGCTGCTTGAAAAACAGCAGTTGAAACTTTTTTCTTTAATCTAGGATCCATCGGATTAGGTAATAAATATTCTCTTCCAAAATTAATATTATTAATATCTGGATATAAATGAATCATAGTTTTAGGAATTGGTAATTTTGCAATATTTCTAATTGATTCTATAGCTGCAAAACACATAGAATAGGTAATTTTTTTTATTTTTGCATCTAATGCTCCTCGAAAAATATAGGGGAAACATAAAACATTATTTACTTGATTAGGATAATCAGAACGTCCAGTTGCTAAAATTATATCTTTTCTAACTGATTTAGCTAGTTCAGGATTGATCTCTGGATCTGGATTAGATAATGCAAATACTATAGGATTTTCAGACATAGATTTCAAATGTTCTGGTTTTAATAAATTAGGCCCAGAAACTCCTATAAATACATCTGCTTTTTTAATTGCATCATCAAGAGTTCGCAAATTAGTATGTTTTGCAAAAGCATATTTATATATATTTAATCTTCTTCTAGAAGAATGTATTACACCTTTACTATCCAATACAGTAATTTGATTTTTATCTACGCCCATTTTTACTAATAAATTCATGGTAGCAAGTCCAGCCGCACCCGCACCTAAACAAACAATTTTTATTTTATTTAAAAATTTATCAATTAATTCAAGCGCATTTAATAATGCAGCAGCAATAACGATTGCAGTTCCATGTTGATCATCATGAAAAACAGGAATATCTAAAATTTTTTTTAATTCATATTCAATTTGAAAGCAATCTGGTGCTTTTATATCTTCTAAATTAATTCCACCAAATGTAGGTGAAATTTCGTAAACTGTTTGAATAAAAGAAGCAATAGATTTAGAATCAATTTCAATATCATATACATCAATATCAGCTAAAAGCTTAAATAAAACACCTTTGCCTTCCATAACAGGTTTGCTTGCTATAGCACCTAAATTTCCTAATCCTAAAATCGCTGATCCATTACTAATTACAGCAACTAAATTACCCTTGTTTGTATATCGATATGCATTCATAGAATTTTCTGCAATTTTTCGAACTGGTTCTGCTACACCAGGAGTATATGCCAATGATAAATTATATTTTGTTTCTATAGGTTTTAATATCTTAGTTCCTAATTTTCCTGGTATAGGTTTTTCGTGATAATTTAAAGATTTTTGTCTTAATTTTTTACAATTTTTCATAAATTAAAATCCTAAAATTTTTATGCATACAATACTTAAGTATATGCTATCATATTTTTACTATTTTATTATGAATAAATACTCGTAATGAATTTATTTAAATCAAAAATTGATATTAAAAAAAACATGAAAATGAATATTTCATTATTAAAAGAATATCGTGCTAAAATTAAAGATCTTTTGAAAAAGAAAAATGCTGTTCTTATTTCACATTATTATGTTGATTCAGAAATTCAAAAAATAGCAGAGGAAACTGGAGGAATAGTATCTGATTCATTAGAAATGGCAAAATTTGGTATTTCCCATCCTGCAAAAACATTGGTGATAGCTGGTGTACATTTTATGGGTGAAACTGCTAAAATATTGAATCCTAAAAAAAATGTTATTATGCCAACTTTAAAAGCAACATGTTCTTTGGATATAGGATGTCCTTTGGAAAAATTTATAAAATTTCGTAATCAACATCCTGATCGTATTGCTGTAGTTTATGCTAATACTTCTGCTATGATTAAAGCTCATTCAGATTGGGTTGTTACTTCAAGTTGTGCACTAGATATTATTCGATATTTAGATCGAAAAAAAAAAAAAATATTATGGGCCCCAGATAAATTTTTAGGAAGATGGATACAAAAACAAACAAATGCAGATATTGTTTTATGGAATGGTTCTTGTATTGTTCATGAAGAATTTAAATCTCAAGGCATTAAAAAATTAAAATATCAATATCCTAATTCTGCAATTTTAGTGCATCCTGAATCTCCAGAAGATGTAATCGCTATTGCAGACGTTGTAGGATCTACTTCAGTTTTATTAAAAGCTACTCAATCTCTTTCAAACAATGTTTTTATTGTAGCAACAGACAAGGGCATTTTTTATAAAATGCAATCATTATCTCCAAAAAAAGTTTTTATTGAAGCTCCTACTGGAGGTCATGGTGCAACATGCAAAAGTTGCGCTCATTGTCCATGGATGGGTATGAATAATTTAAAAAATTTAGCTGAAACTTTGGAATATGGATATAATTCTATTCATATAGAAAATTCTATACAAAAAAAAGCCTTAATTTCATTAAATCGTATGATACAATTTTCTAAAAATTTATGATAAAATGAATTATAAATAATAATTATCGTTAATATTTATTTTAAATATCGTTGTAATTATTTTAAATATTTTTTAAAAAGATTTTTATAACTTCGCTAGTTGTTAAATTATAAATTTTTTTTTCTAATTTTTTAATAATTTTTTTTACTAATGTTTCCTTATATCCTAAAGATATTAACGCTGAAATTGCGTCTTTTTTTTTTAAAAAAATGTTGGAATCAATTAAATTCTTTGAAATAATATTTTTTTTATTTTCTTTATATTTATTCCAATTTTTTAAATTATTTTTTGTTTCTATAAAAATACGTTTTGCTATTTTCTTACCAACACCAGGAATTTTAATAAAACTATTTATATCATTATTTATAAGAGATTGTATAAAATTTTTGCTATTCTTCATATTAGATAATATCGATAAAGCATTTTTATAACCAACACCATTAATTTTTAACAATTCTTTAAATAGATATTTATCATCTAAATTAGTAAACCCAAATAATTTTGGAATATCTTTTTTAATTACATGATATATATATATAGATATTCTATTTTGTATTTTTGGAAAATATTCAAAATAACACATGAGTGTTTCTATTTCATAACCTATGCCATGAACATCCAAAATAATATAAGGAGGTTTTTTTTTTAAAATTATACCATCTAAAATTGCAATCATATTAATATATTAATTTAAAAAATATTTTTATTTTTTAAGGATTTCATAATACAAATTATATTATATAATTTTTATTTAAATAAAAAATTAAAATTTATTTATAATTACTTTGAGATAATGCATGGCATATAGCAATTGCTAAAGCATCTGATGTATCTTGTTTTTCTACTTTGTAAATATCTAATATCTTAGATACCATTTTTTTTATTTGTTTTTTACTTGCGGAACCATATCCTGTTACTAATTTTTTTATTTTTTTGGGAGAATAAGTAAAAATAGATAATTTATGTGCAGATATTGCTGCTTGTATAACCCCACTTGTTTTTCCTAATTTTAAAGAAGAATTGAAATTCTTTTTAGATACAAATATTTCTTCAATCGCACACTGTTTAGGATGGTATTTTTCTATAATATGATAAATATTAGTATAGATAATAAATAATTTTTCAGATTCTGTGTTTTTATAAGAAGTTTTAATATAACCACTAGCAATATATTGAAATTGTAGATTTTGATAATTTATAATTCCAAAACCTGTAATATTTAATCCTGGATCAATTCCTAATATTAATTTCATTGAACTAATTTAAGAACTTAAATATATTAAATTTTTGAATTATATAATAATGATCATCATGCATTTTATTTTTAAATAAATATATTTTTTTTAATGGAATCCATAAAACTTTTTTTGCATCAGAATTTTCATGAATATATGGAAGATTTTTATTTTTTAAATTAATCCAAAAGGCAAATGAAATAATTCTTCCTAATTGTGATCTATTAGGATGATCAAATATATGTTTTTTTTGAATATTTTTTAATAAAGTTTTATTATCTAAATTAATAGAAGTTTCTTCTTTTAGTTCACGTAATAATCCTATATGAATAGGTTCATTTTCTTTTAAAAAACCACCAGGTAATGCCCATAAATTTTTCCCAGGATAAGTCTTTCTTTTAATTAAAAGTAAATTATTGTTTATAGTTAATAGAGTGTCAATTGTAAAAAATATTATAGGGTAAGGAGAAAAAATCCATTTATTTTTATAATTTTGTATAAATAATGCTTCTTTTCTCAATTTTTTATAATTATTAGTAAAAAAAAATTTTTTAAGAAAATCTATGCTAGATTCTGGTAAATATTTTTCTTGAATCATTTTATAAATAAAATAGCACTTTCTAATGCCGCTAGCATTAATGGATTGATAATTTTTAATAGAACAAAAATACCATCTTTTAAAAAAAGATAAATACTTACTTGTTTTATCTTTTTTATATCCAACTAATATTATATTTTTATCAATCTTAACATATTTTTTAACTTTATTAATAACCATATTAATCCAAATTTTATTGGAATACATTATATCTTCAATAAAATCTATAATAATTTTATTTTTATATTTAAAAATATTTTTATTTATTTCTTGTATTATTATATTTTTACGTTCTGTAAATAAAAATGGATTACGAACACTTCGGGCTCGATAAGAAGAACCTAATAATATTAATATTTTTTTTGCATGAAGAAGTGCAGATTTTATTAAATATACATGACCTTTATGTAAAGGTTGGAATCGACCAATAATAATTGCAAATTCATATTGATGTTTATTGGACATATTAAAATATCTATAATTTGGATTTATAAAAAAATTTTATAATATTTAAAACATTTTATTAAGAATAATTAAACATAAAATCTCAAAATATTGTTATTCTTGACACATTTTTCTCTATTAGATAACATTTAAGTATCGGGATATAGCGCAGTTTGGTAGCGCGTTTGCTTTGGGAGCAAAATGTCGGGGGTTCAAATCCCTCTATCCCGACCATATTATATTTACTAAAATTGTATTAATTTTTCAATATACCGTGCTATTATATCAATTTCAATATTAACTGTATTTCCAATTTTATATGAATAGAATATAGTGTGATGCCAAGTATAAGGTATAATAGATATTTCGAATATTCTATTTTTAATTTGATTTACAGTTAAACTAACTCCGTCTACAGCAACAGAACATTTTTTAACTATATATTTATCTATGTTTTTATTTACACATATAGAAACAGAAAATGAATATTTTTTTTTTGTAATATCAATTATAGATGCTATTGAATCTATATGTCCGGTAACATAATGTCCTTCAAAAGGATTATTAATTCCTACAGATCTTTCAATATTTACTAGAGCATTAATATCTAAATTCCATAATGTAGTAGATGATATGGTTTCTTGTGATAAATCAAATGTAAGATTATTATTTTTTTTTTCTATAACTGTTAAACAAACCCCATTTATAGACATGCTGTTGCCTATTTTTATATAGGGATAAAAATCCCAATTTTTAACACTAATAATTAATTGATTTTTTAATTTTTTTTTTTGAGAAATATTTCCAATATAGGAAATAATACCAGTAAACATATATATTATTAATATTCCTTAATTTATTTTTTTTTTATTTTATATATTAATCTTAAATCTTCTTTTATTTTTTTAGCATGTATAAGTTTTAAATGGATAATATCATCCATATTTTTTATTTCTGGCAAAATTAATAATGGATTAGTCCAATTTCCCATTAACTTTGGGGCAATATATATCCATAATTCATTTATTAATCCTTGTGAAATAGCCTGACCAGAAAGAGTCGGTCCTGATTCAATTAAAACATCATGTATATTATTTTGATATAATTGATTTAATATCCATGATAGATTGTCTTCCTTTTTATATTGTATAGTTTGAATGCCTAATTTTTTTGTATTTATAGTTTCTTTTTCTACAACATGCCAGAGAATAGTGTTATATTTTTTATTATATTTAATAATTTTAGCATTATGGGGTAATCTTCCTTTTCTATCTAAAATAACATAAATTGGTTGCAAAATTTTTCTATCATATTTTTTCAATAGCTTTTCTTCGCGTATTCCTAGAGTAGGATTATCAAAAATAATAGTATTAATACCAGTAATTATAGCTCCGCTTCTTGCTCGCAAATATTGTACATCTTTACGAGAAGATATATTACTAATCCATTTACTTTTACCAGAAATCATTGATGTTTTACCATCTAAACTCATTGCTAATTTACATCTTACATAAGGTTTATGATAATTATAGCTATAATTGTATCCAATATTAATATTTTCTGATTCAGGCTTACAAACGCCTATAATTACTTCAATACCAGATTTTATTAATTTAGAAATTCCACTTTCATTTTTTGTCTCATGAGGATCTTTTGCTCCTATTACGACTCTTGAAATACCAAAATTTAATAAAGCTTCAGAACAAGGAGCAGTTTTCCCAAAATGATTACATGGTTCTAAAGTTATATATGCTGTTGCACCCCGCAATTGATCTTTATTTTTGACAGAATTAATAGCCATAATTTCTGCATGGTCTTTGCCATATTGAGTATGCCAACCTTTTCCTAACAATGTATTATTTTTTACTATTACACATCCAACCGCAGGATTTGGTTTTGTTGTAAACATACCATATTTTGCAATTTTAATTGCTAATTTCATCCAATAAATATCATTTAATATTAATTTTTTCATATTTTTTAAAAAAAATTTTAGATTATAATTTATTTTATCATTTTATAAATATCTTGTATTTTTTTAGATTCTAAAAATTTCCATGTTCCTTTAGATAGTTTTTTAGGCAATTTAATACAACCATATCGGATTCTTATCAAACGATTTACTAGTAAATTTTTAAATTTTAACATACGCCTAATTTGTCGATTTTTCCCAGTTATTGTTATTATTTTATACCAATGATTACAGTTTTTCCCTTTATTCATATCAATAATTTTGGAAAATTTTGCAACCCCATCTTTTAATTGTACACCCTTAATAAAGTGTTTGAAAAAAATATCATCAATTTTGCCCATTACACGTACTAAATATTCTCTTTCAATTTTATAAAAGGGATGCATTAATTTATGAGCTATATCACCATTATTAGTGAATAATAATAATCCAGAAGTATTAATATCTAATCTTCCTATCATAATCCATTTTCCAAAAGGGATTTTAGGTAAAAAATGAAATACAGATTTTTTTTTTTTAAAATCATTTGTACTGCATATTTGTCCTTCTGATTTATGAAAAATAATAAATTTTGTTAGATTTTTATTATCTTTGATAAAAAATTGTTTTCCATTAACAAAAATTTTATCTTTTTTTTTTGTTATTTTTTCTCCTAATTTAGCTATTTTTCCATTAATTTTAATTTTTTTTGAAGAAATTAATTTTTCTATTTTTCTTCTTGAATCTAAACCTTGATTAGCCAATATTTTTTGTAAACGTTCTTTTTTTTTCAAAATGTTATCTTTAATATATTTTATATAATATATAATTTTATCTAAAAAATTAGATATTAAATAATAAAAAATATTTATAATAAATTCACTTTATTAAGTATAAAAAATGATAATAAGAAATTATAGTAATATCAAAATATTTGAAATAAAAAAATATTTATTTTTATTAAATCTTTAAGTAGAATGTAAATAATAATTTTTAATGTATATATTAGGATATATCCATCCTTTAAATTAAAAAAATGTTAAATAGTATATCTAATAAAAAAAACCTAGTTGAGGAGGTTCGAAAACGTTTATCTTCATTAAATCCTATTTATTTAAAAATTATTGATTGTACTGATATTCATATTAAACATGCAGAATTTAATTTTGAAAAAAAATATTTTAAAATCATTATTAAAAGTAAAATATTTGTTGGAATGCCAAAAATTTCTAATCATAGATTAATATACAAAACAATTAAAGATCTAATACCTAAATATATTCATTCTTTTTCTATTAAAATAAAAAAATAGATTTAGACAATTTATTTTAAATTTTATATAATATTTCTATTTTAATAGAATTATGGATATAGAAAATTTTTCTATCTTTGTAAGAAATAATATTTATCTTTTTTTAATAGTGTTCTTATTAATGTTTTTTCTGATTATATTTCAAATAAAATATATCAAAAATGCTAAATTCTATTTATCAATTATAGATTCTATTATTCTTATGAATAAAAATTCTTCAATTTTAATTGATATTAGAAAGAAAGAAAAATTCAATAAAGAACATATATCTGGTGCAATAAATTTAGAATATATTCAAAATTTGAATAAAGATTATTCTAAAATAGATATTTTGAAAAATAATAAAAAAAAGGATATATTACTAGTATGTGACTTTGGAAAACTTTCAAATGAATTCGCTATTATTCTAAATAAATTAGGATATAAAAAAATTTTTATTATAGATGGTGGAATTAAAAAATGGAAAGAAGAAAATTATCCATTAATAAATAATATAACAATTAAAAAGGGAAAATAATGCTTAAAGTTGAAATTTATTATGCTGATTGGTGTCCATACTGTAAAAAAGCATTGGATATTTTTAAAAAAAAAAATATCAAATATATACTATATAATATAGATAAAAGTAATAAGATAAAAGAAGAGAGTATCAAACGCTCTGGAAAAACCAGTATACCTCAGATATTTATTGGAAATAAATATATAGGGGGTTTTGATGAACTTAATAAACTTAATAAACAAAATAAATTAAATTATATTTTTAATATTTAATGGTATTCATTTTATGAATCAAAAGATTGAAAACAATAAAAGTTATAATTTTTATATTCATAAAATTTTTATTAAAGATTTAAGCTTTGAAGTTCCTTTAGGAAAAGAAATTTTTACAAAAGAATGGAAACCTAAACTTAACCTTAAAATTAATCACAATAATAAACATTTAAAAAAAAAATTTTATGAAGTAAATTTACAATTTCAATGTAATGTTCAAAATTCAGAATTTATTGCGTTTAAAATTGATATAAAACAAGCGGGAATATTTGAAATAAATTGTATAGAAGATAAAAAAAATTATATAGTCAATTCATTTTGTCCTAATTTATTATATTTTTATTTAAGGGAAAGCATTTCTGATTTAGTTGCAAAAGGAGGATTCCCTCAACTTATTTTACATCCTATAAATTTTGATTTGTTATACCAAAAAGGAGAAAAAAACTTTGCTATATAAAAAAAATTATAAAACCAAAAAATAATGTCTAATATTGTCATTATAGGATCTGGTTCTTGGGGGACAGCCCTAGCTATAGTTTTAAGTAGAAATAAAAATACAGTATTTTTATGGAGTAAAAGAAAAGAACATAGAAAAGCAATGCAATTTGATAGGGAAAATAAAGAATATTTACCAGGAATAAAATTCCCAAATAATATATTTATTTTAAATAAACCTACAATTTATTTTGCAGAATATATTATTCTTGCAGTTCCAAGTTTTGCTTTTCATTTATCTTTAAAATTTTTTTCTAAAAATTGGAAGAAACACCAAAAATTAATTTGGGTAACAAAAGGATTTTTTAAAAATGGATATTTTTTTAGTAACATTGTCAATAAAATTTTAGGAAAAAAGATTTTTAAAGCTATATTAGCAGGTCCAAGTTTTGCTACAGAAGTAGCAAAAGGTTTGCCTACTATTGTTACAGCTGCAGGAGATACAAAACATTTTTCTTTACAAATTAAAAATTTATTTCAATCAAAAAATTTTAAAGTAAATATTTCTAAAGATTTTATAGGGATACAATTTAGTAGTGCAATGAAAAATATTCTTGCTATTATTATAGGAATAATTGATGGAATTGGTGGATATGGTATGAATGCTAAATCTAGTATTATAACCTATGGACTTGCTGAAATATCGAAATTAGGATGCGCCTTAGGCGTAAAACAAGATACAATATATGGCATCAGTGGTCTTGGCGACTTAATTTTAACTTGTTTAGACAATCAATCTAGAAATAGACGATTTGGAATTTTATTAGGAAAAGGATATTCTATAAAAAATGCATTCAAAAATATAGGAGGATTAGTAGAAGGTTTTTATGTAGTTAAAATTACCTATAACCTTTCTATTAAGAATAGAATATATATGCCTATAATACATGAAATATATCAAATTTTATATCAGAAAGGTTCTGCAAAAAAATCCATTAAATATATATTGAAAATAATAGGAAAATAAAATATTAAAAAATGTGGAAATTTCAAACTATTGGTTTAGTAGGATCTTATAAAAGTATTCTTGTCATAAAAACTCTTAACTATATTTACCAATTATTAACAAATTGGGGTATCACTATTATTTTAGAAAATAAAACAGCATTTTTATTAAAAAAAAAAAATGGTATTTCTATTAAAAAACTTACAAAAAATTGTGATTTGATTATATCTGTTGGAGGTGATGGTAATTTGTTATCTGTTGCAAGAATTTCTTCTTTGTATAACGTGCCTGTAATAGGAATTAATCAAGGAAAATTGGGGTTTTTAACAGATATTAATCCTTCTGATGTTCATCATGAACTAAAAGAAATATTAAAAGGGAAATACATAGAATGTAAAAGATTTTTAATTCAAGGCATTATTAAAAAAAATAATAAAAAAGCAATCTTTTTTGGAAATGCATTAAATGATATTGTTTTATATTCAGGAGAATCAAGTCATTTAATTGAATTTGAAGTTAAAATTAATAATAAATTCGTATATACCCAAAGATCTGATGGTATTATTATTGCTACACCTACAGGATCTACTGCATATGCATTATCTGCAGGAGGTCCAATTATTGAACCTACAATGGATGCATTAGTATTAGTTCCAAAATTTCCTCATACTTTATCTAATCGTCCTTTATTAATTAATGCATCTAGTAAAATAACATTAATAATTGGATATTATAAAAAATCTAATCCTAAAATTAGTTTTGATGGACAAAATAATTGTGAAATAAAAACAGGAAATATAATACATATTAATAAACAACATGAAACTTTAAGATTGTTACATCCTAAAAATTATAATTATTATCAATCATTGAGAAATAAGTTATATTGGAGCCAACAATTATTAAATATATAATTTTAACTTTTTACATAATATTTATATAATTTCAAAAATATATTATATATTATCCTACATAAGAAATATTAAAAATGAAAAAATATTTTTTTCAAAAAATACTAAATTTTAAAGGCACCAAATTTCTTTCTGAGTCTTTTGAAAAATTATTTAATAGTAATATATCAAATATTCAAAATATCTTAGAATCTTTAGAAGAAATATTGTTAAAAGCAGATGTTGGATTTACAACAACAAATTTTGTTTTAAATATATTACGATCAAAAATAAAAATTAAAAATATAAAAAATAAAAAAATAATTAAGGAAATTCTTAAAGAGGAATTACTGAAGATTCTTTCAGAAACACATTGTCAATTATCAAAATTTTATGTTCCTTCACATAATATGTTATATTGTATTTTAATATTAGGGGTTAATGGAGTAGGGAAAACAACAATAATTGCTAAAATTGCTAAATATTACAAAGACCTTAATTTAAAAGTTGCATTAGCTGCAGGAGATACTTTTAGAGCAGCTTCTATAGAACAAATTCAATTTTGGGGGAAATACCATAAAATTCCTGTTATTGCACAGTCTATCGGATCTGACAGTGCTTCTGTAATTTTTGATGCAATTCAATTTAGTTATGCTAAAAATATAGATGTTATCATTGCGGATACAGCAGGTAGATTGCATAACAGAAAAAATTTAATGCATGAAACACAAAAAATAACCAAAGTAATTTCTAAATTTAATTCTAAAAAATTGATAAATGAAAATATGTTAATCCTGGATGCAGGCATAGGACAAAATTCTTTTCGACAAGTTGAAGAATTTAAAAATTTTATTAAAATAGATAGTTTATCTTTAACAAAATTAGATGGAACTGCAAAAGGAGGTATTATTTTTTCCATTACAAAAGAATTAAAAATTCCAATTCGCTTTATTAGTTTTGGTGAAAATATTAATGATTTTCAAGAATTTAAAGAAAAAAAATTCGTTGATAATTTATTTAAAAAAACTATTTAATATTAGATTTTTTATAAAAAAATTAATTTAATATAGAATATATCTTTATAAAGAAAAATTTATAGTATAAAATGGATAAAAATCTTTTACATAATAACCTTATTCAAAAAATTTATGAGTTAAAAAAAATAATTAATAAAGAAAAAATATATAACTGTATATTATTTAAAAAAATTGAAAAAGATAAAGAAAAACTTTTTTATTTTATTGAAAAAAATGAATTTAAAATTAATTCTATCAAATCTAATAGTGAAGAAAAAATCTTTTTATATCAAAAAAAAAGATTAAAAATTCATATTGAATTTATATCAAAATTGCAAATTTTAAGAGAAAAAATAAAAAAATTACCTATTAAAGTATTTTAGAGATTTAAAAAAATGAAACAAAAAAAATTATTGCAATTTTTAATTAAAATATTAGATGCTTTCAAAGCAGATCATATACAAATTTTAAATATAAAAAATTTTTTTATGACAGATTATATTATTATTAGTGAAGGGACTTCTTCAAAACATATTTATGCTATTGGAGAGAATATAAAATATAAAATTAAATATTTTAATTATCAAGGTCTTTGCATTGAAGGATTTACAAAAAATACAGATTGGATTCTAATCCATATAGAATATATAACAATACACATTATGCTTAAAAAAGCACGAGAATATTATAATTTATCCAATATAAAAGGATTAGATATAACAAATTCTTTTTTTAAAAAGAAAAAATAATTATAATTAATTTTTTAATATCTTTATTTACAATAGTTATAGATTCATATTTTATTATTGCATATAATAAAATATTTTTTATTGATTTAAATTGTTTAATGCATGATATAAATGTTATAAAATCTAAATTTTCATTTCCTTGTATATTTCCAATTAAAATTATTGGCATTTCTAATCGAAAAGTAGAAAAATTTATTTTACAAATATTAAAAAATAATTTATATAAAAAAAATAACCTTCAGATTAATACACAAAATATTCAAAAAAATAATTATATTTCAGTAACTGTATTATTTACAGCAAATAATGAAGATGAACTTATAAAAGTTTATCAAAAACTTAAAGAAAATTCTGATATAAAGATTATTATATAATGGAAAATATATTATGAAAATTGATGTTTGTTACTATAAAGGATGCACGCCATATCAAAAAATCTATCAAAAAATGAAATTATTTACAAAAATAAGAAATAAATTCACAAAAGATTCTATTTGGATAACAGAACATTTTCCTGTATATACGTTAGGCAGAAGAAGAAATACAAATAATATATTAAAACCTTCTACTATTCCTATAATATTTACAGATCGTGGAGGAGAAATTACCTATCATGGACCTGGTCAATTAATTATCTATTGTTTAATAGATATAAAACGTTTAAAATTAGGAATAAAAAATTTTATCTTCTTTTTAGAAGAAAGTATAATAAAAACGTTAAAATCTATAAATATATATGGAGAAAGAAAAATTAATCAACCAGGTATTTATATTAAAGAGAAAAAAATTGCTTTTTTAGGTTTAAGAATTAAAAATGGAAAAAGTTATCATGGAATTAGTATAAATACAAAAATGAATTTATATCCATTTCAAAACATTAATCCTTGTGGATTCAAAAACTTACAAGTAACTCAAGTTTCTGAGTATTATGATATTCCGTTAATAAATTTAGGAAAAATTTTTTTACAAAAAATAATTACACAACTTTATAACAATAATTGCCATTATAACTTATACTGCAATGAATCAATTTTATAATCCAAACAAAAAAAACAGAAATTTTGATAAATTATCTAGAATACCTATTAAAATTCAACCTATTCAGAATTCTCATAGAAAACGTATTCCAAAGTGGTTGTATACAAAACTTCCAAATCTATCAAAAAGTTTAAAAATTTCATATATTAAAAATATATTGCGTCAAAATAATTTATATTCTGTGTGCGAAGAGGCATCTTGTCCCAATTTATCAGACTGTTTTGAAAAAGGTATTGCTACATTTATGATTATGGGTGATAGATGTACAAGAAGATGTACTTTTTGCGATGTTGCCCATGGAAAACCTTTTCCATTAGATCCTGAAGAACCAAAAAATTTATCTAAAGCTGTTCAAATTATGAATTTAAAACATGTGGTTATTACTTCTGTTGATAGAGATGATTTACGTGATGGTGGTGCTTATCATTTTTCAGAATGTATTAAATCAATAAGAAAATTAAATAAAACAATAAAAATTGAAATTTTAACACCAGATTTTAGAGGAAAAAATCGTATTAATATAGCTTTAAATATTTTACATAAAAATCCGCCTGATATTTTTAATCATAATCTTGAAACAGTATTTTCTCTTTATCCAAAAATTCGTCCCGGATCAGATTATTTTTGGTCTTTAAATTTATTGAAAGAATATAAAAAACAAAATCCTACTATTTTAACAAAATCTGGAATTATGTTGGGAATAGGAGAGACAGATCAAGAAATCGAAAAGGTATTATTAGATTTATGGAAACACAATGTAGATATCATTACACTTGGGCAATATTTACAACCAAGCAATTTTCATACAAAAGTTGACAGATATATTTCTCCTAATAAATTTAAATATTTTAAATATATAGCAAAAAAAATAGGATTTAAATATATTTCAAGCGGACCTAAAGTTCGATCTTCTTATTATGCAGAAGAACAAATAAAGTGAGAATAAATTTTAATTAAAGATTATAATTATATTAATAATCCTGAATTTTTCCTATTCATAAAAATAATTAATAATTTAAGACTAGGAAAAATTAGGATTGAATAAATTTCAGATAAAAATTTAATCAATTAAAGTTAAATTAATTGCAGATTTTTTTCCATTTTTTTCTGATATTTCATATGTTACTTTCTGTCCATCATTAATTTTTTTAATTCCAGAACGTTCAAGACTGCTAATATGTAAAAATATATCATTTCCTCCTTCTTTTGGCTGGATAAATCCATACCCTTTTGTTCTATTAAACCATTTAATTGTGCCGTCAGCCATTTTTTTACCTCCTCAATATATTGATATACTTTGTAGCTGAAATTTTTTATTTCAAAATAATTAATAGTTTTAAAAATTCAATAAATTTATCAAACTAGAATTTACACTATATTAAGGAAATCTTAAATAAGCAAATTAATTACAAAGGATTTTTAGAATATTTTTATATATCTAATTTTTATACATAGAAAAAAATATATATTCTAATTATAATTAGAAAAATATTATATTAAAAAATAATTTTTATGTTAAAAATAAGAAATACCATTTTTATACTTATAAAAAATTCATTAATTGCATTAAAAAAGTCCAAAAAATTTCTTATATATGAATCATATTTTGATGAAATATTTATTAATATTCCTCTTAAAAAGGAATATGGAGATTTTTCAACAAATATTGCATTAAGATTAAGTAAAAAAATAGGTATTTCAAGTAATAATTTAGCACATATTATTTGTAATAATATAGATAAAAATAATTTAATAAATTTTATTAAAGTAATAAAACCTGGTTTTATTAATTTTTATATTCATAAAAACAATCATTTTAAGATAATAAAAAATTTAGTAGAAAAAAAAACATGGAGACATAAGAAAAATATCAAAGAAAAATGGCATATAGAATTTGTTTCAGCAAATCCCACTGGTCCTTTGCATGTCGGTCATGGAAGAAGTGCTGCATATGGATCAGCATTAGCAAATATATTATGCGAATATGGCAAATCTGTTTATACAGAATATTACATTAACGATTCTGGTCGACAAATAGATATTTTAACTATAAGTGTATGGTTAAGATATATAGAATTACATGGAATAAAATTTGATTTTCCAAAAAATATTTATCAAGGATTTTATATAAAAGAAATTGCAAAAAAAATAAATGAAAAAATAAAAAATATACCAATATTTTCGCAAAAAGAAATTTTTAATAATTTAAATAAACAAGACATGATAGATAATCAAGAATTATATATTGATAAACTTATTTTTAATATAAAATATTTATTAAAATTTGATATATATAAATATATATATGAATATTCATTAAAATGGATTTTAAAAGACATTAAAAATGATCTTTCTGAATTTTCTGTTACTTATAATTTATGGTTTTCAGAAAAAAATCTTATTAAAAAAAATGAAATTCAAAAAGCAATAGAATTATTAAAGAAAAAAAAATATATATATAAAAAAGAAGGAGCTACATGGTTTCATTCAAAAAAATTTGGAGATGATAAAGATAGAGTATTAATTAGAGAAAATGGTCAAACTACTTATTTTGCTTCAGATGCTGCTTATATTCTTAATAAAATTTCTCGAGGTTTTAATCGATTAATTTTAATTTTAGGCGCAGATCATCATGGATATATGCTTAGAATTCAGGCGCTAATGCAAGCATTCGGTTTAAATAATCAAAATTTAAAAATTCCTATTGTACAATTTGTAAGAATTGTAAAAAATGATAAATTGACTCAAATGTCAACACGAAGTGGTTTTTTTATCACCTTTCGTCAATTTAGAAAAAAAATAGGAAATGATATTGCAAGATTTTTTTATTTAACTCATAAAGTTGATCAACATATTGATTTTGATATTAATTTTATTAAATCTCAAAATAATGAAAATTCTTTATATTATATTCAATACGCTTATGCTAGAATTTGCAGTGTATTTAAAATGCAAAAAAATAAAAAATTGAAATTTAATTCCATTAATGGATTAAAGTCATTGCATTTATTGAAAGGCTCATATGAAAATTGTTTAATAAATTTATTAAATAAATATCCTTATGTTTTAGAAAAATCAGCACATACATTACAACCACATTTATTTATTTTATATCTAAAAGATATTGCCAAAGCTGTTCATAGTTATTATAACTCTCAAAAAATTTTAGTAGAAGATATTTTCATGCGTAATGCTAGATTATGTTTATTATTTTCAATAAAAATAATTTTAAAAAAATCTTTATATTTATTAGGAATTTCTTCTCCAAAAAAAATGTAAAAAATATTAAAAATTAAAAAATAATCAATATTTGAAATATTTTAATCATAAAAAAATATTTCTTAACATTTTTTATTAATTTTTTTATAATATATACTTTGTATATTATCAACGATAATTTAATTATTATGTTACATATTGTTTTATTTTTTCATATTTTGATTTGTATTATTGTTGTTGGATTAGTTCTCTTTCAAAAAGGAGTTAATACAAATATTGGTATATCTTTTGATAATTCCATTTCTAAAGATTTTTTTGGAAGCAAAGGACCTGAATTTTTTTTAAAAAAAATTACAGGTTTTTGTTTTTTAATATTTTTGTTAACAAGTTTATTTTTAAGTTATTTAGCTAATAATAAAATTCATTATGATCAAGAATTACATATAAAATATTTTAATAATTCAAAAAATATTGCTACTTCAAAAAAAATATAATTTTTAATTTAGAGAAAATATGCCGACGTGGTGGAATTAGGTATACACGCTATCTTGAGGGGGTAGTGGGATAAAATCTCTTGACGGTTCAAATCCGTCCGTCGGCACCAAAATATTATAATTTTTTTTATCTAACACTTTTTTACTTGCATAAGTATATACATATAAATTATAATTTTTTTTCATTTTGTATATTTTGTAATATCATATGTTGCATAATTATTTTTCCATTTTCATATTTTTTTTAATTCTTTTTATATTAGGAATAATATTGGTAATAGGAAATAAATTTTTTTTCTTCGTAGAAAAAAGCAAATATCCAAATACTTCAGATTTAAAAGAAAAATCTTCTGCCTTTGAATGTGGGTTTGAACCATTCAGTTCGGCTAGAATACAATTTAATATTCGATTTTATCTATTTGCAATTCTTTTTATTATTTTCGATGTAGAAGTTGCTTTTTTCTTTCCATGGGCTTTAGTTTTAAAAAAACTACCATTTTCTGGTTTTATAGGAATGATAATATTTTTGCTATTTCTTTTTATTGGATTTGTATACGAATGGAGAAAGGGGGCTTTAGAATGGGAATGATAGGTGGAAAGGGATTTATAACCACAAATATGAATAAGTTAATACGCTGGGCTCGTTCTGGTTCAATTTGGCCTTTAACGTTTGGACTAGCTTGTTGTGCTATTGAAATGATGCATGCAGGTGGTTCTCGTTATGATTTAGACCAATTTGGAGTAATGTTTAGACCATCTCCTCGCCAATCAGATTTAATGATTGTAGCAGGAACTCTATGCAATAAAATGGCGCCGGCTCTTCGAAAGGTGTATGATCAAATGCCCAGTCCTAAATGGGTTATATCTATGGGGTCTTGCGCAAATGGAGGTGGATATTATCACTATTCGTATTCTGTAGTTAGAGGGTGTGATCGTATTGTACCTGTAGATATATATGTTCCTGGATGCCCACCTACAGCAGAAGCATTACTTTACGGTATTTTGCAATTAAAAAATAAAATTAAAAAAGATAATATAATATATCGATAAATATTTGTAGAAATAGAATTTTATGAATGAATTATTTAATTTATTACAAAAAATAAAAGAATTTTCTGGTAAAAAAAGTTTAATTAAAGGAAAAATTATACAAGGACAAATATGGATAGAAATTTTTCCTTCTGATATTAGATTGATATCTAAATATTTAAAAAATATTGATTTTACTCATCTGATTGATATAGTTGGGATCGATTATCTGCACTATGGATATAGTTATACTAATTTAGGCGAAAAAAATCCATTTAAAAATTTTAAACAAAAAACAAAAAATGTTTTTAACAAGCGTTTTGGAATTATTTATCATCTTTTATCTACAAAAAAAAACATTCGATTAAGTTTTGAATGTTTATTAGATGAAAAAAATCCTTATATTGAAAGTGTCATAGAAATATGGGAAAATGCTAATTGGCATGAAAGAGAAATATTTGATATGTTTGGTATTATATTTAAAAATCATCCAGATTTACGACGTATTTTAACTGATTATGGATTTATAGGATATCCATTTCGAAAAGATTTTCCAATTTCTGGAAATGTAGAAATTCGTTATGATAAATTATTGGGAAGAATTGTATATGAACCTGTAAATATAAAAACTCCTAATAATTCTCCTAAAGTTATACGAAATGACAATCGTTATTATCAATATAATGCAAAGGATTGAAATAGAATAAATAAGATTATTATGAGTATAGAATATAAAAATTATACTATGAATTTTGGACCGCAACACCCATCTGCACATGGGGTATTACGTTTAATTCTAGATTTAGATGGAGAATTTGTCAAACATGCTGATCCCCATATTGGGTTATTGCATAGAGGCACTGAAAAATTAGCCGAAACAAAACCATTTAATCAAAATATTGGATACATGGATAGATTGGATTATGTATCTATGATGTGTAATGAACATGCTTATGTAATGGCTATCGAAAAACTTTTAAATATAAAAGTCCCTATCCGTGCTCAATATATACGAGTAATGTTTGCAGAAATAACAAGAATTTTAAATCACCTAATTTGGCTTGGGTCTAATGCTTTAGATCTTGGAGCTATGAGTATATTTTTATATGCTTTTCGTGAAAGAGAGGATTTGATGGATTGTTATGAAGCCGTATCTGGTGCAAGAATGCATGCTACTTATTTTAGACCGGGCGGAGTTTATCGTGATTTACCGGAAGAAATGCCGAAATATAATAACAATTTTTCTATAAAAAAAAATAAAAGAAATAAAAATAGACAAGGCGATCTTCTTGATTTTATTATAAATTTTACAGAACGTTTTCCTAAATGTGTTAATGAATATGAATCTTTATTAACAAACAATAGAATTTGGAAACAAAGAACTATTGGAATAGGCAAAGTTTCTGCAGATCATGCTATTTCTTTAGGTTTTACTGGTCCTATGTTACGTGCTTCTGGAATAGAATGGGATTTAAGAAAAAAACAACCATATGAAATATATAATAAATTAAAATTTGATATCCCTATAGGGGAAAAGGGAGATTGTTATGATCGTTATTTAGTTCGTGTTGAAGAAATGAGGCAATCTAATAAGATTATACAACAATGTGCTTTTTGGTTAAAAAAAAATCTTGGGCCTATAATTGAAAAAAATTATAAGGTAGTACCTCCTGATTCTAAAAATATGAAAACAGATATGGAATCAATGATTCATCATTTTAAATTATTTAGTGAAGGATATTGTGTTCCTGAGGGGAAAATATACGTAGGCACTGAACATCCTAAAGGTGAATTTGGTATTACTTTGATATCTGATGGTGCTAATAAACCATATCGTTTAAAAATAAGAGCACCTAGTTTTACACATCTCAGTGCTATTAATAAAATGCTTCAAGGACACATGTTATCAGATGTACCAGCAATTATTGCAACTTTAGATATTGTTTTTGGTGATGTTGATCGGTAATTTAAGCTCTAATAAATATTATAAGGAAATTATAAGAAATATATGTCTAAAATTATTAGCCAATTATCAGAAAAAATAAAAAAAGAAATTAATATTTGGATTTCTAAATACCCAAACGGAAGGAAACAATCAGCAGTATTACAAGCTTTAATGATTGTTCAGGAAAATGAAGAATATAGATATTTAAAAAAAGAATCTATAATTGCAGTTGCAAAATACTTAAATATGCCTGAAATAGCAGTTATGGAAATCGCGTACTTTTATTCAATGTATGAACTTTTTCCATGTGGAAAAAATAAAATTTCTGTTTGTACTAATGTGCCTTGTCAACTTAAAAATTCTGATTTTATTGTAAAATATCTTAAAAAAAAATTGAATATTAATTTTGGAGAAACAACTAAAGATAATTTATTCTCTTTGAGAGAAGTAGAATGTTTAGGATCTTGTATTGATGCGCCAGTTTTATTGTTAAATAAAAAATATTATGGAAATCTTACATATAAGAAAATTGATTCTATTATAGAAAATACAAAAAAAAATTTTTATGAAAATTAATCAAGTGTGTTTTAGAACAAAATATCTTAAAGAACCATGGTCTATTAAAACTTACAAAAGTATTGGTGGCTATAGTGCATGGATTAAAATTCTCACAGAAAAAGTTTCGCCTAAAAAAATAATTGAAATTATAAAAGAATCAGAATTACGAGGAAGAGGAGGTGCTGGATTCCCTACAGGAATAAAATGGAGTTTTTTCCCTTACGATATACCTGGAGAAAAATATGTTATATGCAATTCTGATGAAGGTGAGCCTGGAACTTGTAAAGATCGTGATATTATGAAATATAACCCCCATCAAATTTTAGAAGGAATATTAATAGCTTGTTATACTATGGGTGCAAATATAGCTTATAATTATATTCGTGGAGAATTTTGGTTGCCTTTTTCTCGTATGGAAACAGCTATTAAAGAAGCTAGAAAAGAAATGTTATTAGGAGATAATATTCAAAATAAAAAAATTAATATTAATATTTATAATCATTTAGGAGCTGGTTCTTATATTTGCGGTGAAGAAACAGCATTATTAAATTCTTTAGAAGGTAAAAAAGGATTTCCAAGATTAAAACCACCATTTCCTGCTGTTTATGGTTTATATGGAAAACCTACTAATGTAAATAATACAGAGACTTATGCATCCATCCCACCTATTATACAATATGGACCAAAATGGTTTTCCTCTATAGGAAGACCAAATAATGGGGGCAGTAAAATTTTTTCTGTTACAGGAGATGTTGAACGTCCTGGGAATTTTGAAATTCCTTTAGGAACAAAATTTTCTAAATTATTAGATTTAGCAGGGGGCGTGAGAAAAAAAAATAAAATTAAAGCAGTAATACCAGGAGGAAGTTCATCAAAAATATTAACAGGAGAAGAGATGATGAATTGTCATATGGATTATGATAGTCTTGGAAAAGCGGGTTCTATGTTAGGATCTGGAGCTGTTATTGTATTGGATGAAACTAGAAATATAGTAAAAATTTTATGTAGATTTTTAAAATTTTATACCTATGAATCCTGCGGTCAATGTACTCCTTGTCGTGAAGGATCAGGTTGGATTTTAAAAAAAATACAGAAAATATTAAAAGGTAAAGGGAATATGTCAGATATAGACTATTTATTTAAAATAGCTAAAAATATAGAAGGGAAAACAATATGTGTTTTTGGCGAAGCTTTTTCATGGCCAGTTCAAAGTTATATTTTGAAGTTTCGTAATGAATTTCAACAATTAATTAAAAATTAATATATATTATTTATAATAAATATATGAAAAAAAAAGAAGTAAAAATTACAATTGATAAAAAAACATTTATAATTCCTTATAATTTTTCTATTATACAAGCAGCAGATTCTGTAGGAATTTATATTCCTCGTTTTTGTTATCATAAAAAACTTTCTATTGCTGCAAATTGTAGAATGTGTCTTATTGATCTAGAAAATAGCAAGAAACCTGTTCCTGCATGTGCAACATTAGTATCAGATGGAATGAAAATTTATACATATTCCAAAAAAGCTATAGAATATCAAAAATCTATAATGGAATTTTTACTCATCAATCATCCATTAGATTGCCCTATTTGTGATCAAGGAGGAGAATGTGATTTACAAGATATAGCCATGGGCTATGGCAAAGATATATCTAATTACCATTATAAAAAACGTGTTATTCAAGATATTGATATTGGACCTTTAATTCAAACGGATTTGACTCGTTGTATTCATTGTACTCGATGTATTCGTTTTGAAAAAGAAATAACAGGTTCGCTGGAGTTAGGAATGTTAGGAAAAGGGGAAAATTCTGAAATTCGAACAGTTTTAGGGAAAAGTATAAATTCTGAAATGTCTGGCAATATAATAGATTTATGTCCAGTTGGAGCATTAACATCTAAACCATTTCGATATAAGGCAAGACCTTGGGAGATAGAATCTAAATTTTCTATATCTCCTCATGACTGTATTGGATCTAATATGTTGCTTCAAATTTATAAAAATAATGTTTTGCGTGTTATTCCTGCAGAAAATGAAAATATTAATGAAGTATGGATTTCCGATCGCGATCGTTTTTCTTATGAAGGAATAATAAACAAAGATCGTTTATTGAATCCTATGATTAAACGTGATAATAGATGGAAATCTGTTACTTGGAATATTGCTTTAGAACATATTATAAAATCTTTTAAATTAATAAAAAAAAAATATGGAACAAATGTATTTGGTACATTAATTTCTTCTAATAGTACTGTAGAAGAATTTTATATAACACAAAAATTTATGCGAAGTTTTGGATCAAATAATATTGATCATAGAATTCAACAAAAAGATTTTTCATGCCAAAATCAAGAAGAAAAAATGCCAATTTTAAATTGCAATTTTTATGATATAGAATTTTCTAAAACAATTTGGATAATAGGAAGTGACATAAGAAATCAATATCCAATTCTTCATTATAGAATACGAAGAGCTTATTTAAACGGATCTTTTATTGCTGTTACAAATCCATTAGATGTAAATTTTTTTTTTAAACCAAATATACATCAATTATTAAATATAGATGATATAATATTATCTATTGCGGAAGTTTTGAAATCTTTATTTCAAATTAAAAAAAAATATTTTTTATTATCTAATAATATGCAAAATATGTTAAATAAAATTCAAATATCTGAAAAAGCAAGACAAATTTCTATTCAATTAACTAAAGAAAAAGATCCTATACTTTTAATAGGATCTTATATTTATAATCATCCTAAATATTCTATTGCTATTAAATTAATACATATTATAAAAAAAGAAATAAACGCAAGGGGAGGAATATTAACTGAAGGATCTAATACTGCTGGAGCATGGATGGCTGGAGCTATTCCTCATCGTTTAGAAGGTGGAAAAAAAAATATCAAAGAAGGTATAGATGCAAAAAAAATGCTCACAAAAAAAAATATAAAATCATTTATATTAATTAATTTAGAGTTAGAAAAAGATACAGATTTTGAAATGAAAACAATGAAGATTCTTAAAGAATCAAAATCTGTAATAGCAATAACACAGTTTAAAAGCAGAGATATGGAAAAATATGCTACAGTTTTATTGCCAACATGCTCTTTTGCTGAAAATTCAGGAAGTTATATTAATTTTACAGGAAAAAAACAATATTTTTCTAATGCTATAGAACCATATGGGCAAGCAAAACCTCTTTGGAAGATTATTAAAAAAATTGCTTTTCTTTTAAAAATTTCTGGATTTAATTATAATTCTTCTGATGAAATATTGGAAGAATATAATACCAATATTCAATCTGTTGAATTTAAAAAAGAACCCTGGGACGAGCCTAAAGAATTGCCACAATCTCAAATAAAAATTAAAAGAATTTCTAAATATATAGTATATGGTAGTGATATGCTAGTTAGACGTGCTAAAAGTTTACAAGAAACTCAATTAAACAAAAAACAAAGTCAAGTATATATTTCCCGGAAAACATCTAAAATTTTAGATTTAAAAGATGGTGATTTTATTTTTGCAAAAAAAAAACATGGTAGTTATATTAAATTACAAATTTATATAGATTCTTCTTTGCCAGATAAAAATATTATAATTCCAAGAACAATAAAAGAATATAATATATTGGGAGAAAATTTTAATGAAATTATTTTAAAAAAGGATTTAAAATAATGAAGGAAATAATATATTTCTTTTTTATCGTCAAAAAAATTATCCTTTTTCTTATTCCTTTATTAATAAGCATTGCTTATTTAAGTTTTATTGAAAGAAAAATAATTGGATATATGCAAAGCAGAATTGGTCCAAATAGATTGGGATTTTTTGGAATTTTACAACCTATAGCAGATGCTTTAAAATTATTTTTCAAGGAACCAATATTACCATCATTAGCAAATAAATATTTGTTTTTATCAGCTCCTTTATTATCTTTTATTCCGTCTTTAGCTGCGTGGGCAGTAATTCCTTTTAGTGAAAAAGAAGTGATTTCTAATATAAATGCTGGAATTTTATATTTATTTTCTATGACTTCTTTATCTATATACGGTATCATTATAGCAGGATGGGCAAGCAATTCTAAATATGCATTATATGGTGCAATGCGTGCTGGCGCACAAGTTATATCTTATGAATTAGCAATGGGTATTTGTTTATCCGGGGTAATGATAGCATCCGGAAGTTGGAATATTACAAAAATTGTACATATGCAATCTGGTGGTATTTGCCATTGGTATTTTATTCCATTATTTCCATTGTTTGTAATTTATTGGATATCAGGAATAGCAGAAACAAATCGAGCTCCATTTGATGTAGTAGAAGGAGAATCAGAAATTGTAGGGGGTTGTCATGTAGAATACAGTGGTATTCGATTTGCGATTTTTTTCCTCACAGAATATGCAAATATGATTTTAATTTCTGCATTAATTAGCTTATTTTTTTTTGGTGGATGGTTATCTCCATTTTCTAATGGATTTGATTTTGAAACAAAAAATTCGGAAATTATTGGTATCATATGGATGTTATTAAAAATAAGCATTTTTTTATTTTTTTATCTTTGGATACGAGCATCTTTCCCAAGATATAGATATGATCAAATTATGCGTTTAGGTTGGAAATTTTTTATTCCTATAAGTTTATTTTGGGTTATTTTGCTTTCTTTGGCAGTAAGATTAAATATTCATCCTTGGTTTTCTAATTTATAAATTTTTATGGATTATAAAAATATGTATAAAAAAATTTTTCAATTTATTAAACATTCTATGTTTTGGGATTTAATTCAAGGAATGTATATAACTGGAAAATATTTTTTTAAACCTAAAATTACAATTGCTTTCCCTAAAGAAAACTCTCCAAAGTCAAATCGTTTTCGAGGATTACATGCATTACGAAGATATTCTAATGGAGAAGAAAGATGTATTGCTTGTAAATTATGTGAATCTGTTTGTCCTGCACATGCCATACAAATTACATCAAAAGAATATTCAGATGGATCACGTCGTGCTGAAAAGTATGAAATTGATTTATTCAAATGTATCTATTGTGGATTTTGTGAAGAATCTTGTCCAGTTAATGCTATTGTTGAAACACGTCTTCATGACTACCATTTTGAACATAGAGGAGAAAATATTTTAACTAAAGAAAAATTGTTAGCTATAGGAGAATGGCAAGAAGAACAAATTGCAAAAGATCGTAAAAAAAATTAATATTTATGACTAAAGTATAAATTAATAAAAATCTTAAAAAAATATAATGAGAACAATTTTATTTTATTTATTTTCATTTATCAGTATACTTTCTGCTTGTAATATGATTATTACAAAAAATACTGTTAAATCTGTATTAAGTTTAATATTAACCTTTATAAGTACATCAATTATTTGGTTATTGTTAGAATCGGAATATCTTGCATTGGTATTAATTTTATTATACGTAGGTGCTGTAATGGTTTTATTTCTTTTTGTGGTAATGATGTTAAATAATGATGAAATAGAAAAAAAAAATTCTCGAACATTAAAAGAATATATAATTGCATTTTTTTCTGGAATAATTATATTTTTTATATTTTTTTATGGATTAAATTTAAAAAATAATTTTGATAATTATTTACTTTTTTCTAGTATGAAAAATACTAAAAATATAAATGAAACTTTTTCTTTGGGATATTTATTATTTACTAAATATTTATATACTTTTGAAATTATTGGGTTGATATTGCTTGTATCTATGATTATAGCGATTACATTAACCTTGCAAAAAAATATTCATAATAAAAAAATAACTAATCAAGAAAAAATTAAAGCAAATCCTATGAATAGGATTCGTATTATAAAAATGAAATCAGAAAAAAATAGGAGTTAAAATAAGTGTCATTGCACAATTGTTTTATATTATCAACAATTTTTTTTTCTATTAGTATATCTGGGTTAATACTTAATCGAGAAAATATTATTTTATTATTCATATCATCAGAATTAATGCTTCTTTCTATTAGTACAAATTTAGTTGCATTATCTCATTTTAAAATAGGTTTCTTATCAGGTAAAATACTTGTTCTTTTTATTTTAACTATTGCTGCAGCAGAATTATCAATTGGACTAGCTATTGTAATTTCTTTATTTCAAAAAAAAAAAAATATCAATATAAAAAATTCAGAGAATATTTAATTAAGGTTAATATCATATGATAAATAACTATTTAATAACTATAGAATTATTTTCTATACCAATTTTCCCTTTTTTAGGAAGTATAATAAGCGGAGTTTTGGGAAAATTTATTAGTATTAAAAATACTCATCGTTTTACTATATTTTTAATGTTCTTATCCACGGTATTTTCATTTCATATTTTTTGGTTATTTATTTATAATAAATATCCAGTTTATAATGAATTAATATATAATTGGATATCTATTGGAAATATCCAATTTACAATTGGATTACTTATAGATCAATTAACAGTATTAATGTTAGTTATTATAACATTTATATCTCTTTTAGTGCATATATATTCTATTGGATATATGCAAAAAGATATAGGATATAAAAGATTTTTTTCTTATATTTCTGGATTTACATTTTCAATGATGTTATTAGTTATGTCTAATGGGTTTTTATTGCTCTTTTTTGGTTGGGAAGGTGTAGGTTTATTTTCTTATTTATTAATAGGTTTTTGGTTTCGAAAAGAATCGGCAAATATTGCTAGTTTAAAGGCTATATTAATTAATAGAATAGCAGATATAGGTTTTATTTTAGGCATATCTATTGTATTTATGCATTTTCATACTTTAGACTATCAATTAATATTTCATAAATTAAATTCTTTTATTCAATCAACCCATAAAATTCATATTATTGGATCTATTAATTTTAATATTATTACTTTAATTTGTATTTTATTTTTTATTGCAGCAATTGGAAAATCTGCGCAAATACCATTACATATTTGGTTAGAAGGATCTATGGAAGGTCCTACACCTGTATCTGCTTTAATTCATTCTGCAACTATGGTAACAGCTGGAATATTTATTATAGCAAGATTATCTCCAATTTTTGAAAATTCTTCTTTTGCTTTAAGCAGCATTCTTATAATCGGATCAATTACTAGCCTTTTTATGGGGATTTTAGCTATTGTACAAAAAAATATTAAAAATATTATTGCTTATTCAACAATATCTCAATTAGGTTATATGATGATTGCACAAGGTATATCTGCTTTTCCAATTGGAATGTTTCATTTATTAAATCATGCTGTTTTTAAATCATTATTATTTTTATCAGCTGGTTCAATAATCCATTTTATGGAATCAGAAAAAAATATACAATATATGGGAAATCTATATAAAAATATACCAACGACCTACATATGTATGTTAATTGGATGTTTATCATTAGTATCTATTCCACCATTTTCTGGCTTCTTTTCTAAAGAATTAATCATAAATTCTATAGAAAATAGTAAAATTTATGGACACAATTTTGCTTATTTTTGTGCTATTTTAGGTACATTTTTTACATCTATATATGCATTTCGTATGTTTTTTGTGGTTTTTCATGGAAAAAAAAAATGGAAAAAAAAACTTTTTCTAAAAAAAACTCCTTTATCTATTTTAATTCCTTTAATTATTTTATCTATTTTAAGTATTTTTTTAGGTTTATTTTTTTTTAAACCTATATTGTTAGGAAATTTATTAGGAAATTCTATTTTTATTAAACCAGAATATAATGTATTAAAATATATTAAAATTTCCTGTTCATCAATAAACAAATATATTTTTTATAATATATTTAATTGGAGTTTTTTATTATCTATTTTTGGCATTTTTATATCTTGGATATGTTATATAGCATATCCAAAAACTCCTTATATTATTTCTAAATATTTTTCTTTTATTTATAAAATTTTAATTAAAAAATACTATTTTAATCAATTTTATGAAGTTTATATTTGTACATTAATAAAAAATATTTCTCAAATATTTCGTATTAAAATAGATTTATGGATTATCCATATTTTAATCTTACAAGGATTAAAAACGATGATTAATAATATTGGATTATTTATTTTAAAAGTACAAAATTTTTTTCTATGTTACTATGCTTTTTCTATAATATTTGGATTAATGTTATTTTGTATATTGATTTTTACAACATTTTAATTAAGGAGTAGAATGTTACAAGAAAATCTTTTAAATTTTTTAATTTGGTTGCCAATATTTACAGGCTTAATAATATATATAATTAATAAAAATATTAAAATAATATCATATATTTCATTAATATTTCTAATATTAGAAATATTTATTTGTTTCAAATTATTATATTTATTTGATCCTAACAATTATCATTTACAATTTGTTCAACAATATAATTGGATACCAATTCTTAATGCTAAATATTCTTTAGGAATAGATGGTATATCAGTACTATTTATTATTTTAGCATCATTTTTAAATTTAATTCTTATACTTTCGATCTTAAAGAGGACTGTGAAAGAATGTATAGGAAAAGATATAGCAATATTTTTAATTATTAATGGAATTATTAATGGCATTTTTTGCGCCGAAGATGCTTTTCTATTTTTCTTTTTTTTAGAATCATTATTAATTCCAATATATATTGGATTAATTAATCAAAAAAACATTCAAAAAAATAAATCATCTATTAAATTTTTTTTATTTAATTTTTTAGGATCTATTTTTTTATTATTTTATATATTATATATAGAACAAAAAAATCATAGTTTTTCAATGATAGCTTTGCAAAATATTTTGCTAACAAAAAAAGAAAATAATTTTTTATTTTTAATATTGCTTATTGGATTTGGTATAAAAATACCAATATGGCCATTTCATACTTGGTATATTGATATATTAAAAGAATCTTCAAGTAAAATATCTGTTGTATTATTATTATTAATGATCAAAACTGGAATATATGGATTTATTCGTTTTAGTTTAAATATTATTTTTGGAATAAACCAAAATATTTATATTTTTACAATTATTCTATCTTTAATATCTACAATATATACTGCACTTGTTGCAATTACAGAAAATAATATGAAAAAATTGATTGCTTATTCTTCTATGTCACATATGGGGTTAGCAAGTTTAGGAATCTTTATGAGTTGCTTTATTTTAAATCAAAAATCTAATTTAGAAAATGCAATTATCTGTATGCAAGGTGCGATTTTTCAAATGATTTCTTATTCTATTTCATCAGGAGCATTATTTTTATGTATTGGATATATGCAAGATCGTTTTAAATCAAATATAATTAAAAATTATCAAGGAATTGTTAACATAATGCCTTTATTATCATTTTTTGTTATGTTATTTAGCTTATCTAACATAGGATTTCCTGGGACTTCCGGATTTATTGGAGAATTTTTAATAATTCTTTCATCTTTTAAAATAAATATTTGGATTGCTTTATTTGCAAGTTTCGTATTGATATTATCACCAGTTTATACATTATGGATGTATAAAAGAGTATTTTTTGGAAAAATTAATAATATAATAAAAGCTTTTATATTAATAAAAGATATTAACGGTATAGAATTAATAGTATTATTATTAATGTTAATTTTAATTATATATTTTGGAATATTTCCACAATATATCTTTAATATTTCTTATACTAGCACGTTACATTTAGTTAATTTTATACTTTTACATTATTCATAATAATTAAATAAGGAAAATATATATAAATATGAAATTATTATTAGTAATTTCACCTGAATTTTTTTTATCCTTTATGATATGCGTAATTATGTTATCTGGACTATGGAGTTCTAAAAAATATCAAAATTTTATATTTCATTTATCTCAGATAACTCTATTTATATTATTTATTTTAACTTTGCATACATTTCATTTAGGGAAAATATTTATTTTCCATAAACAATATGTTTCTGATAATCTTTCTAATTTTCTTAAATTATATATGTATATATGCATATCTATTATATTTTTATATTCAAAATCTTATATTAAGAATAAAAATATAATTCATAATGAATTTTATTTATTGACCTTATTTTCTTTATTAGGGTCAATGATATTGGTATCAGCTAATAGTATGATTATTTTATATTTAGGAATTGAATTAATGGTATTTCCCCTTTATGGAATGATAGCTATGAATAAAAATATAAATTCTATTCAATCTGCAATAAAATATTTTATAATGGGAATTATTGCTTCCAGCATATTATTATATGGTATAAGCATACTGTATGGAATATCAGGATATTTTCAATTTTCTCAAATTTTTCATTTTAATAATATTAACTTAAATATATTAAATTTTGGATTAATATTTTTATTAACAGGAATATTCTTTAAATTTGGTTTAGTACCTTTTCATATGTGGATACCTAATATTTATCGTGATTCACCAATAGTTGTACTTGCAATAATTGGAACAATTTCTAAAATTGCTATTTTTGGATTAATTTCTAGATTATTATTTTTTTCATTTTTTCACATAAAATGGATAAACTTATTTTTTATAATATCTTTATTATCTTTAATTGTAGGGAATTTATTAGCTATTTTACAAAAAAATCTTAAAGTTATGTTAGGATATTCAAGTATTGCACAATTAGGATTTATGTTTTTAGGAATCATTATAGGAAATAAAAAAGGAGAAATATTATCTTTATTTTATATAGTTTCCTATACTTTTAGTAGTCTGGGCATTTGGAGTATTTTAGCAATTTTAAGTCAATTTACAAAAGAAGATATAAAATATATTACGGATTTAAATGGGTTAAATGCTAATCATGGTATTATTTCATATATTTTAATATTGTTATTATTTTCAATGATTGGTATTCCTCCTTTGATTGGATTTACTTCAAAAGTTTTTATTATAAATGAATTAATTAAAATTCATTGGTATTATTTTAGTATATCAATTTTATTGATTTCAATCATAACTGCTTATTATTATATTAAGGTTATAAAAGCAATATATATACCAAATATTAATATTACTTATCATAAAAAATTTCGCATATCAAAAATATCATTAATAGGAATTGGTGTTATTGGATTAGGAACTTTTATAATTGGAATATTCCCAAATATCTTACTTTCATGCTTTCAATATATCATATAATTTTTTATATATGAACATCAGAATATTAAATATTAAAAAATCTGTTATAGCCTTAAAAAAAGGAAAAGTAATTATTACACCAACAGAATCAGTATTTGGTTTATCTTGTGATCCAAAAAATATTAATGCAGTTTCTAAAATTATTAAAATCAAAAAACGTTTAATTAATAAGGGTATGATTATAGTAGCAGGAGAAGTTAATCAATTTGATAATTATATTAATTGGAATAGTTTAACAAAAAGTCAAATTCAAAAAATTTATCAGTCTTGGCCTGGACCTTATACTTGGCTTGTGCCTCCTAAAGCCTATATTTCTAAATTTATAATAGGAGATAACAAAAATTTAGCAGTTCGTGTTACATCACACCCTATACTTGCAAAACTATCTTTATCTTTTAAAGGTCCAATAATATCTACTAGTGCTAATTTTTCTGGACATCCTCCTTCTAAAGAATATTTGGCATTACAACCAGAAATATTAAACCAAGTATTTGGTATTTTAAAAGGGAAATTAGGTAGCAGTTTAAAGCCTAGTCAGATAAAAGATGCAAAAACTGGAATTATATTACGATAATAATCTTTTTTAATTAATTTGATTTTATTTTTTTTAAAATTAAAATAATAGATAATTTCTCATTATTAAGAAATTTTATAGATTTATAATGAAAAAAACATTACGAATATCTTTACCAAAATGGTACGATTTACATGTACATTTACGTCAAGGAGAATTATTAAAACATATTATTTTGGATCATATTCAAGCTAAATGTTATGGAATAGTGGCTATGCCTAATACTTATCCGCCTATTACTAAAGTTTTAGGGAAAAATACAAAAAACTCTTGGAGTATTGAATCTTATATTCAAACAATTAAAAAAAATGCAAATAATAATTTAAAAACTATTATAGTTCCATTGTATCTTAGTCAAATAACTACACCTGAAATGATTCAAATGGGTGCTAAATCAGGTTTTTTAAAAGTATGTAAATATTACCCTCCTTTTTCTACTACAAATATAAAAAAAAATCCAAATCTATTATTTTTTATGAAAAATGGAGTTTTTGCAGAAATGGAATCTAATAATATTATTTTATCTATACATGGAGAGGATAATAATATATTAAATACGCAATATTTTGATAAAAAACATAATGCAGAATCTATATTTTATACATCTATTGCTCCAAAAATTGTGGAAAAATATCCTAATTTAAAAATTATTGCTGAACATATTTCTACGAAAGAAGCAGTAAATTTTATATTAGAATCTGGGATAAATACATCTGCTACTATAACACCACAGCATTTATTATATACTGTATCAGATTTACTTAAAAATTTTCAAATACATTTATATTGTTTGCCTATTTTAAAATTTAAAGAAGACCAAGATGCTTTGTTAGATGCAATTACTAAAAATGATAATTCATCTTTTTTTGCTGGAAGTGATAGTGCGCCACATATACTTAAATTTACTGAATGCGGTTGTTCTGCAGGATGTTATACAGCACCAATTGTACCACAATTGTATATTCAATCATTTGAAAATTTTGGAATAGATATGAGAATTTATGAAAATCAAAAAATTTTTCAAAAATTTTTATGTGAAAATGGACCTAAATTTTATGGATTACCTTTAGCAAAAGAAAATTTTCAATTAGAAAAAAAAGAAGAAAAAATTTTTATTAGAAAAACAAAAATAGGTAATTTAGTTCCTTTACCAATAGCTATCAATTCAAAAAAAAATAAAATAAGTACTAAATTACCTTGGTCTATACTATAGACAAAATATTTTTATTTTTTTTTAATTTCTTTAATTGAATTATTTCTATTGATCTTTTTATAGTATTTTTACTATATAAAATATTAAATATTATTTCTAAATTTGGATTTGGCATTAAATTGCCACCTTTTTCAGGCCATTCAACAATAATAATAGATTTATTACAAAGAAAATCTTTCCATCCAATAAAGTAAAGATCTTTTGAATTTCTAATTCTATAAAAATCAAAATGATAAACATTTTTTTCTTCTAATTCATAATATTCAACTATATTATAAGATGGACTTTTTACAAGACCTTTATATCCTAAAGCAGAAATAAAATATTTAGCAAAAGTTGTTTTCCCTGAACCTAATTGACCTTTTAAATATATTAAGCAATTTTTTCTTATAATTTTAGCTATACTTTTAGCAAGAATTTTTAATTCTTTTGCATTTTTTAAAATTTTATTTATTTTGTATAACATAAAAAAAATTTAAAATCATATAAATTTTTATTATTATATTTGATTAATATATATATTGTATTATTTTTTATTAAAAAAAAAGAACAAAATATTGATACAAAGATAATTCTACAGTATTTTTTTTTTTCGTGATAAAATAATTCTTAATTAAAAAATTTATTTTACATTTTTCAAAATGTTTTTTTATATAAGGAAATTAAATATATTATGAAACGCGTAATTTCACCATTTTCTCTATTACTGTCTTCTATAAGTGCCATAATAGGATCTGGATGGCTATTTAGTTCTTATCTAACTTCTAAAATAGCAGGGCCATCAGCTATTATTTCTTGGCTGATAGGTGGTTTTTTAATGATTATTATAGCATTTGTTTTTGCAGAATTATGTGCAATGATTCCAATTACTGGATCTAGTATTAGAATTCCTCAATTTACACATGGAACTTTAGTAAGTTATGTATTTTCTTGGATGATATGGTTGTCTTATCTATCTTTAGCACCTACTGAAGTCCAAGCTGTTTTACAATATTCTAGTTTTTATTTTCCTAGCTTAACAAATATTCATAGTGGTCAATTAACAACACATGGTTATATAGTTGCTGCATTTCTTATGTTATTTATCAGTTTAATAAATATGTATTCATTGAATTGGCTTATGAAATTTAATAGTATTTTCACTATTTTTAAAATTTTTATACCTATTATTATAATAGCTTTAATTTTTTCTAAAAATTTTTCATTTCAAGATATTATTCATCCAGAAAATACAATATTTATGCCTTTTGGTTGGCATGGAGTTGTTTCTGCTTTATCTTCAGGAGGTATTGTATTTGCATTTAATGGATTTAAGCAGGCTGCAGAAATGGCGGGTGAAGCTAAAAATCCTAAAAGGACATTACCATTTGCTATTATTGGATCTGTATTTATAACTATGTTAATATTTCTTTTTTTAGAAATGGCATTTTTAGTATCATTAAAACCTGCTAATTTAGTATATGGGTGGAAAAATTTAGTACTATTTAATAATGAAAATAGTCCTATTGCTTCAATATTACAACAATTAAATTTACATTTTTGGTTATTTCTTTTATATATTGGTGCTATTATTGCTCCTTTGGCAGCAGGTTTAATGTATTGTGGAAGTGCATCTCGTTCGTTGTATGGAATGAGTAAAAATGGATATATTCCTAAAATATTTCAAAAGGTCACACCTCAAGGTAATATGTTTTATGCTATAACAGCAAATTTTTTTATTGGTATGTTTATGTTTGCACCATTGCCTGGTTGGAGTAATATGATTGCTTTTTTAACCTCATTAATTGCTGTTACCTATTCGATAGGTCCTGTATGTTTATTAACGTTAAGAGATAAAATTCCAAATCAAAAAAGACCATTTAAATTACCTTTTGTATATTTATGGAGTTATATTTCATTTTTAATTGCAACATTTTTGACTTATTGGAGTAGTTGGAATATTATTAAAAAAATGGATATAGGACTTTTTATTGGATTGATAATCTTATTTATTTATAAAATTTTAAACAAAACAACAAAAATTGATTTTAAATCTTCTATTTGGATATGGCCTTATTTTATAGGGTTATCATTTATATCATATATTGGAAGTTACGGTGGTAAACATCTATTTTCTACCGCTTGGCATGAATATTTTGTTCTTTCTATTTTTTGTTTTATAATCTTATGGATATCTAGAATATTTAGTTTAGATGCAAAATCTATACAAAAATATGTTAAGAAGAATCTTTCTTAAAAGAAGAATATGAAGATAATAAAAAAATTTAATATCATTTTTTTTGTTCGGAGCTAATTAATTATTTTAAACAAAGAAAATATATATAGAACTATGTATATTTTTTTCTATATTAAATATTAAAATTAACTCCGAATTTTTTTATTCAACTAGTTGTAAATGGGAAGTCTTTTTTATAGTATTATCTTTTTTTTTATTTTCATAAATAAATATTTTTTCCCCATTATTAGATATATATAAACCTTCTTTATTTTCAAAAGAATAAAAAGATAATATTGATTTAATTGGAAAAAAAATATTGTATATTCTTTTTGAAAAAGAAGCATCAAAATTAATAAAATTATTTGAAATTTCTAAATTTTTAACAGCAACAGGCGAAATATTTAAAAGTATTTTTTCTTTTTTTATATATCTTAATGGAATATTTTTACTATTTTTTGTATATATTAACATATAAGGAGTCATATTATTATTAATAATCCATTGATAAGTTGATTGTATTAAACATGAATATAATGACATAAAATGATTTTTTATTCCTATTTCTATTTAATTGTATTTTCTTCAAAAATTTCTATAATTTCTTGATCACTTTCAATTAAAGTATTTTTAAAAGAAGTTCTAGAAAATATACGATCTGCATAATCAAAAATTTCTTTTCCTTTATTTTTAAATCGATGAATGCCCAGTAAGGGGAAATGCCATAATAATGAAGCTATGCTACAATCTACTAAAGTAAAATCCTCACTTAAAAAGAAAGGTGAATCAGAAAATACTGAAGTTATTGATAATAAAGAATCTATTAAACATTCTCTAGCTATTTTTTTTTCTTCTTTAGAAGAATGAATATGAAGAATTTTATTTGCTAGAGAGTACCAATCTCTATCTATACGAATCATCATTAAACGATTTCGTCCTCGTGAAACAGGATATACAGGCATTAAGGGAGGATGGGGAAAACGTTCTTCTAAATATTCCATTATAACACTAGTTTCATAAAGAACTAGATCTCTATCTACCAAAGTTGGTATTGCCCCATAAGGATTTAATTGTAAAAGTTTTGAATTATTTGAATTATTAATTTCTATTAAATTTGCATTTAATCCCTTTTCAGAAAGGACAATTCTAACACAATGACAATATAAACAAAATTTTTTTATATAAAGTGTCATGGTTTTCTTATTGTTTACAGATGAAATCATATTATTATTTCTAATAATAATTTAACGCTTAGAAAATTGTGGTTTTTTTCTAGATTTATGAAAGCCAACTTTTTTTCTTTCAACAATTCGAGAATCTCTTGTAACAAAACCATTTTTCCGTAATTTTTCTCGTAAATTATAATCATAAGTAATAAGAGCACGTGTTATACCATGCTTTATAGCATCTACTTGTCCTGTAGTACCACCTCCAGATACACTAATAGTGATATCAAATTTATCACTAATATTAAATAATTCTAAAGGTTTTTTAAGAATTATTAAAGAGGTTTTTCTTGAAAAATATTTTTTTGCATGTATCCCGTTTATGTAAATTTTCCCCTTGCCTTCTTTTAAAAAAATACGAGCAACAGAAGTTTTTCTTTTACCTGTTCCTATAAAATATTGCTTATTCATTTAATTTATCTTGTTTTTTTTGGATTTTTTCATATATACCATACGGATGTATATTGTCATTATATATTTTAAGTTTTTTAAAAATTGAACGACCTAAGGAATTTTTAGGAAGCATTCCTTTGACAGAAATTTCGATTATTTTTTTAGGATTTTTATTCAAAATATCTAAAAAAGTAAATTTTTTCATATTTCCTATATAACCAGTATTTCGATAATAAATTTTTTTTTTATTTTTATTTCCAGTAACAAATACTTTTTCAGCATTAATTATCACTACATAATCTCCACAGTCAATATGAGGAGAATATTCTGGTTTATTTTTTCCTAAAAGATAGAAAGAAATTTCTGTAGAAAGACGACCTAAAGGTTTTTTAGAAGCATCAATAAAAATCCAATTTCTTTTAATGTTTTTTTTTTTTATATTAAACGTTTTCAAATTAGTATTCAAAAAAAATCTGAAATCCTATATTTATTAAAATAATTTATGGATAATATCTTAAATAGAGGATTTTTTCAAATATTTTTATTTTTAAAAAATAGTTTTATTAAACTAAATATTATTTAAATTAAAAAATATAAATTTTTATTTTTTTAATTTCGTATATTGGTTTTGCAATGAAATATAAATCTTTTGGAAAATATCTGGATTGTTTTTTAAAAAATTTTTTGCATTTTCTTTGCCTTTTCCAAGATTATTTTCAATATAAGTATACCAAATTCCTGATTTTTTAATAATACCTTCCTTTACACCTAAATTAAGTATTTCACTATAGTTGGAAATTCCTTCGCCATACATAATATCAAATTCAACTTGCTTGAATGGTGGTGCTAATTTATTTTTTACTACCTTTGCACGAATTTCATTTCCAATAATTTGATCTCCTTTTTTTATAGAGGAAATACGTCGAATATCCAAACGTATTGAAGCATAAAATTTTAATGCATTTCCTCCTGTGGTAACTTCTGGATTGCCAAAAATTGTTCCTATTTTCGTTCGAATTTGATTAATAAAAATTAATAAAGTCTTACTCTTTCTAAGATTTGATGTAAGCTTTCGTAAAGCTTGCGACATTAATCTTGCTTGCAAACCTATATGAGAATCCCCCATATTTCCTTCCATTTCAGCTTTTGGAACCAATGCTGCTACAGAATCAATTACAATAATATCAATAGAATTTGATTGTATCAATATATCTGTAATTTCTAATGCCTCTTCACCGGTATCTGGTTGTGAGATCAATAATTTTTCTATATTAACTCCCAGTTTTTTTGTATATCTATAATCTAATGCATGTTCGGCATCAATAAAAACTGCTATACCTCCTAATTTTTGAGATTCAGATATTGTTTCTAATGCTAAAGTTGTTTTTCCTGAAGATTCAGGACCATATATCTCAATTATTCTTCCTTTAGGAAAGCCACCAATACCCAATGCAATATCTAATCCAATAGAACCTGTAGAAATTGTTTCAATATCTTTTTCAAAATATTTTTTTCCCATATCTATAATTGCACCTTTTCCAAATTGTTTTTCAATTTGGATTAGTGCATTAGAAAGTAATTTTTTATTTTTTAAGATCATTATATTTTAATTTATAAATATTATTTCATTAGAATGATGCACTATTATTTAGTTTTAATAAAATAAATATTTATATAAATTTATATATAAAAACGTCTTGCAAAATGCATATTATTTTTAGATATAACAGAAATATATAATTTATTTCCTTTTTTAGGATAATCTCTTGAATAATGTAAACCTCTGCTTTCATTTCTTAATATTGCAGATTTAGTAATAATATCTGCAATTAATACTAAATTTCTAATTTCTATAATGTCTTTATTTAAAGAACATAATTCATATAATTGATCAATTTCCTCTTTCAATAAAAAAAGTTCTTTTTTTGCTTTTTCTAAATATTGATTGTTTCGAATAATCCCAACAAAATTCCACATTAAATTTTGTATTTTATTCCATTTTTTTTTAATAGAAATTTTTTGGCTGTTTTTTTTATATTTATATTCAATATATTTATCATTTAATGTACAAAAAGAATCTTTATTTAATAAATATTTTCTTATAGAAGAACTTCCTGACCAGGCATACACTAAACATTCTATTAATGAATTACTAGCCATTCTATTTGCACCATGAAGTCCTGTATAAGATGTTTCTCCTATTGCATATAATCCCATTATATCCGTTTGTGAATTTTGATTAACCATAATTCCTCCACATGTATAATGTGCTGCTGGTATTACAGGAATAGGATCTTTTGTTATATCATATCCAAATTGTAAACATTTATAATAAATATTAGGAAATCTTTGAATAACAAATTTTTTTGATTTATGAGAAATATCAAGGTATACATATTTTATATTTAGTCTTTGCATTTCTTGATAAATTGCTCTAGTAATAATATCCCGTGTAGCAAGTTCAGCTCTTTTATCAAATTTTAACATAAATCTTTCTCCGCTGGGAAGATGCAATGTAGCTCCTTCTCCACGCATTGCTTCTGTAATTAAAAAAGGGGTTTTATGAGATTGATAAAAACAAGTAGGATGAAATTGATTAAATTCCATATTTGCTAATCTACATCCAGCACGATAAGCCATACCCATACCATCTCCACTTGAAATAACCGGATTAGAATTATATAAATATACTTGGCTTGCACCGCCAGTTGCTAATACAGTTATAAAACCAATAAAAATTTGAACACAATTTTTTTCTATATTATATATATATAATCCTATACATTTTGATTTATTTAAAATAAGATCTATAGCTATACAATTTTCATAAATATCAATATTTGGATGTTTTGTAATTAAATTAGATAGTGTTATTTGTATTGATTTTCCAGTAGTATCACCAGAATGAATTATTCTTCTATGAGAATGTCCTCCCTCTTTATTTAGATGATAAGGCCATAAATTATTTTGATTATTATTAAGAGTGAATTTTACTCCTTTATTTATTAACCACTCTACTAAAGATTTAGCATTTTTTACAACAAATTTTACACTAGATTTATCACACAATTCTGCCCCCGATAACATCGTATCTTTTATATGTGAATTTATAGAATCAATTGAAAGATCTTGTACAGCTGCGATACCACCTTGTGCATATAAGCTCGTTGCCTCAGGCAAGTTCTCTTTGCCAAAAATTGCAATTTTAAAATCATCAGCTAATTGTAATGCTGTACATAAACCTGCTGTGCCATATCCCACTATTAGTATATCATAATTTTTTATCAAATGTTTTTTATCTCCACAAGTTTCATTGTTAAATCTATTGATTTAATATTTTTAGTAATAGAACCAGATGAAATAAAATTTACACCGGTTTCTGCAATATTTTGAATATTATTTAGTGATATATTGCCAGAAACTTCTAATGGAATTTTATTATTAATAATAGATACAGATTCTTTTATATCTTGTATAGAAAAATTATCTAATATAATACGATTTACATTTAATTTTTTTACTTGAATTAATTGTTCTATAGATTCAACTTCTACTATTAAATTACATTTTGGGTTATAAACCCTTGCATTATTTATTATAGATATAATAGAATTTGATGCGTGAATATGATTTTCTTTTATTAAAAAACTATCAAATAATCCTATTCTATGATTTTTCCCGCCACCACAATATACAGCATATTTTTGTGCTAAACGTAATCCAGGTATAGTTTTTCTTGTATCTAATAACTGGCATGATGTGTGGGAAATTTTTTTTATATATTCTGCAGTAGTAGTAGCTATTCCAGATAAAAATTGTAAAAAATTTAGTGCAGTTCTTTCTGCAATTAAAAGGCTTCTAGTAGGACCATATAAAAGTAATAATTTTTTATTTTTTTTAATTCTATCTGAATCAGTAACAAAATATTTGCATTGAATTTTTTTATCTATTTGTTGAAATATTGATTGTAAAATTGGTATTCCAGAAACTATCATAGGTTCTCTATTCATTATAAAAGCAAAAGAGAAACAATCTTTGTCAATTAGATTTGAAGTTATATCTCCTGTTCCAATATCTTCTGATAATGCTGTTTTCACAAGATTGTTAATATAAAAAGGATTTAATTTCACAAATAAGTCTTTTTATTTAAAATTATAGAAACTATACATTGTATTATAATTTAAATTCAAGAAGAAATTAATTCAAAAATACATATTCAATTTTGATTTTTTAAAATGAAATTTTAAAATTATTCAAATAAAAATATATAAAAGATAATTCAATCTCTTTTGAATAAAAAAAAGAATAATTAAATGAAAATATCTGATATAAAAATATAAATTTAAAACAATATTAAGTATTATGGCGCGCCCGGAAGGATTTGAACCTCCGACCCCCTAGTTCGTAGCCAGGTACTCTATCCATCTGAGCTACGGGCGCTTTTTATTTTTACTTTCTAAAGTATATTTAAATAATTTTTATTATTTTAATTATATATTTGAATTATTTAAAATACGATATTACTATATAATAGTTTTCATATATTTTATATATAAAATTTATGTTATCAATAATAGAAATATTTAGCAATTATTTTAAAACAATTTAAAGACATCTATAAAGTGCAAATTAATCAATTCAATTTTTTTATTAAAGGAATATTAATTATCATTAATATTATAAACTATAAATATTCATAAATAGTAATTTATCATTCTTTATGATATAAAAAAAATATAATTTAATATCAATATATAATAATTTTTTAGAGGTAATTATGTTTAATAATATAAAAAATAAAAAAATTGCAAATGATATTCAAATTTTGAAATCTCAAACTCCAAATATTGATTTTAAAAAATTAAATATTAATTCAAATATTTTTTCATTTCAAAATTTTTGCGAACAAATAAATTTATATTTAGAAATTCCTTATATAGACTTTTATAGATGTTATCCAAATAATCGTTTAATTTTATTAACAAATTCTAAAGAAAATCTTCAATATTTTTATAAAGAAAATATATACCCATATACATGGGTACATTATCAAAAACCCCAAAAATATCAAAATGGATATATTATTTGGGCGTTAACTAGAAGTGAATTTACATCACATCAAAAATATTTAGAAAATAAACATAAAAATTTATTTGGAATAGAACATGGATACACTATAATTACTAATTATATGAAATATACTGATTTTTTTTCTATATATGAAATAGATAAAGTAGATATATACTCATTATCAATTTATAAAATACAAAAAATATATCATTCTTTTCTTAGAATTTGTTCTGATGATTTACAATTAATAGAAAAAAATAGCGTATCATTTCCTCATTATATATGGCCTGAAAAATGGTTTAAATCAGCGATTATTACTCCATTTGAAACAATTTCCGAAAATGAACAATTATCTACACATCTTGTTTCTCTAAGCCCAAGAGAAAAAGAATGTGTAAAATGGCTTTTAGAAGGTAAAACTGCCGAAGAAACTGGTATAATTTTAGGAATTTCCAGAAAAACAATAGAATCTTATTTTGAAAACATTAGAACAAAATTAAATTGTAATAATAAATATCAAATAATTCGAAAAGTAATTGAATATAATGTAGTATAAAATATTATTAATATAATTATATTTTATTTTTAAATTTAACAAAGTAAAAAATAAAATATATTTATTTTTTAAATTTATTAATTTAATATATATTTTTTTTAGAATATTTAAGATTTTTTTTATAAATCCAAGAAATAGATGAATGAATTGCAAAGTAAAGATTTTTTATTTTTACACCAGTAAATTGTGCTATTTCAGAACCTCCTCCTCCTTTGCCATCTATATGGCGGGATAAAAAAGTTCCTAATTCGACTGCTTTAAATATTTTAGTTAAATCTTTTGTTATTCCAATAATTAAATATGATCTTATATTGTCCTTTGACCCTAATATAATTATACCAGATTTCATATTCTTTTTAATTTGATTTACTAATTTTCGCAATAGTTGGAAACTTAAAGTTTCATGTAATTCTTCTGCGATAACTGAGATATTAGAAATTATTTTGATGCTTTTTAGTAAATTATTTTGTATATTATTGATGTTCTTATGTTCTAAATATTCTATTTTTTTTATTAATATATTTTTTTTTATAATTATTTTTTTTATAGATTCTAATATATTTTTTTTTTCAGAACCTATTAATTCAGCAATAGAATTACAAATATTATCTGATTTTTGACTCCAATATATTGCTGCATTCTCTGTAATAGCTTCAATTCTACGAATACCAAATGAAACACTATACTCTCGTATAATTTTAAAAAATCCAATTTCTCCAGTTCTGTTAACATGCGTTCCACCACAAAGTTCTATAGAAAATTCTCCCATTTTTAAAACTCTTACTTTTTCTTTATTGTATTTTTCTGTAAAAATTGCCATAGCTCCAAGTTTTTTGGCCTGTTTTAAAGAAATATTCATAATTTCAACTATATGATTATTTCGAATGTTTTCATTAACCATATTTTCTATTTCTAATAAATTTATTTTTTCTATTTTAGAAGAATAATTAAAATCAAATCGTAATTTATTAGATGTAATAAAAGAACCTTCTTGGTTAATATTATTAGAATTTAATACTTTTTGTATTGCAGAATGTAATAAATGTGTTGCTGAATGATTTATTGAAGAAAGTTTTCTCGTTAAAGTATTTATACAAGCATGTACTTTCATAGAAATATTAAATTCGCCGCTTATAACCTTTCCTACATGGAAAATAATATTGTAAAATTTATATGTATTTTTTACTAGAAATTTACAAGAATTACACAATGAAATTATTTCCCCTTGATCACCAATTTGTCCACCTCCTTCAGGATAAAAAGGTGTTTTAGCAAGAACAATGCCTCCTTCTTCTCCACATTGTAATTTTTTAATTTGTTGATTTTTTTTAGAAAAAATAATATTTATATATGATTTTATTTCTGATTTTTCATATCCAACAAATTCAGATCTAATATTAGTAAAATTGATAAAACATTTTTCAATGTTATTAAAATAAATATTTTTTTTATATGATCTTTTTTTTTGTTCTAACATACATTTGTTAAAACCAATATAATCTATAGAAAAATGATTTTTTTTAGCGATTTCTTTCGTGATATCTATAGGAATTCCATAAGTATCATATAATTGAAATGCCATATTTCCATCAATAATTTTTTTATTTTTATTTTTTAATATATTAATTTTATAATTTATAATTTTTATACCTTGATTAAGTGTTTTAGAGAAAATTTTCTCTTCTTCTAATATTAGATTTGTAATTGTATCTTGATAAGTATAGAGTGATGGATAAGCATCTCCCATAATTTCAATTAATGGTTCAACAATTTTATAAAAAAATGGTTTTTTTATATTTAACCTGTATCCATAAAGAATAGAACGTCTTATAATTCTTCGTAATATATAATTACGACCTTCGTTGCCTGGAATTATTCCATCTAATATTAAAAAACAAGTAGATCGTATATGATCTGATATAACTCGTAATTCTATAGCATTTAGATTATTTTCATTACAAATTTTTCCAATTTTTTGTATTAAAAATTTAAAAATATCAATCTTATAATTATCAAAAGTTCTTTGAAGGATAGCTGATAGTCTTTCTAGACCCATTCCAGTATCAACACAAGGTTTTGATAATTTTTCTAATATACCATCATCTCTTTTATTATATTCGATAAATACTAGATTCCATATTTCTACATATCTGTCGCCATTTTCATTTATAGATCCTGGAGGACCGCCTTCAACATCAGGACCGTGATCATAAAAAATTTCTGTACAAGGTCCAGAAGGCCCCGTGCTATCCATTTTCCAAAAATTATTTTTATATCCTATTTTAGATAAACGATTTGGATTTATTCCTATTTCATCAATCCATATTTTTTTTGTAATAATATCTTTTTCAAAAACTGTAATCCACAATTTTTCGATAGGAAGAGAAATAATTTCAGTCAAAAAAAACCAAGCATGTTGTATCGCTTCTCTTTTAAAATAATAACCAAAAGAAAAATTGCCTAACATTTCAAAAAATGTATGATGTCTTGCAGTATATCCCACATTTTCTAAGTCATTATGTTTTCCTCCTGCTCTAATACAACGTTGTATTGATGCTATACAATTATATTTAGATTTTTCAGGATTTAAAAATAAATTTTTAAAAGGCACCATTCCTGCATTTACAAAAAGCAAACTAGGATCATCATTAGGTACAGATGAATGAGATGGTAAAATTTTATGTTCTTTTTTTTTAAAAAAATCTAAAAATATTTTTCGTATTTGGTTAGTACTAATCATAATTATATTATAAATATAAATTCAAAAAAATATAATACAAAGATTATCATGTAATATTTTTTCTTTCGAGAAATTTTTATAAATTTTATTCTTTAATCATTCAATATTTTGAATTTGTTCTCTCATTTGTTCAATTAGCATTTTTATTTCAATTGCTAATTTTATAATATAATAATCAATAGATTTAGATGCCAATGTATTAGCTTCTCGATTTAATTCTTGCATAATAAAATCTAATTTTTTCCCAGAATATGTTTCATCTTTATTATTAATAATAGTTAAAACTTCTTTAATATGAAATTTTATTCTTTCTAATTCTTCATTTATATCTATTTTTCGCAATAAATTTATTATTTCTTTTTCAAAATTTATTGAATTGTTTATTTGTATTTCAGAAATCTTTTTAAGAATATTTTGACTGTATTTTTTATGAAAATTAGGTATTCTATTTTTTATTTTATCGAGAATAGAACAAATTTTATTGGATTTATCATACAATATATTTAACAAAATATTGCCTTCGTTTAATCTAGAATTTTGTAATTCTTTTAATGCTTTTTTAAATAAATTAGGAATAATATTTAAAATATATTTTATATTCTTTTGATTTTTTTTTGCAATAATTATATTAGGCAATAAAATTAAATCACATGCATCTAATGATGTTGAAATTTTAAGATTATCTGCTAATTTTTTTTCTGCTTTTAATATTTTTTTTGCTAAAGGAATATTTATTTCTAAACTTTCCTTCATTTTTTCAAAATGAATATAAATGATAATTTCTATTTTTCCCCTTTGAATAAACATTCTTATCATCTTTCTAAGATCATATTCAATATCCTTCAGAAAATCTTGTATATTAAAAGATAATTCTAGATATCTATGATTAAAAGATTTTATTTGAATTTCTAATTTGCCCCAATTCATTATTTTATAAATTTTAGAAAATCCTGTCATACTATAAATCATAAAAATATTCCTGAAATATTTTTTTATAAAATATAAAAAATTAAATTTTATTAAATATTATTTCTGTTACAATAAAAAAAGAATTTAACATAATTTTTTATAAATTACAGATATGCATGAATATAAATTACTTTTTATTGGTGGAGGAAACATATCTAAAGCTATTATACAGGGACTTATTGCAAATGGTTATCCTGCTAACAAAATTTGGGTAGTAGATCCTAATTTTGAAAAATTAAAATATTTTTCTTCTGAATTAAATATAATTACTGAAAAAAATCCAAAAAAACTCTTTAAATTAGCAGATATTATTCTTTTATCTATAAAACCATATAGTATATTCGATTTTATAAAAAAAAATAGTTTAATAATTAAAAAAACTCAAGCATTAATTATATCTATAATCGCAGGCATAACTTGTGATGATTTGCATAAATATTTTGGCCAAAAAAAAACTATTGTTCGATGTATGCCGAATATTCCAGTATCAATAAATTATGGTATATCTTCTTTATACACTAAAGAAAATAAAATTGATCTAAAAAGTCAAAAAATAGTAGAAAATATATTTCAAAAAATAGGGAAAATAATTTGGATAAAAAAAGAAGAAGATATGGATTTAATAACTGCAATAAGCGGAAGTAGTCCAGGATACATATATCTTATCATGGAAATAATAGAATCTTGTGCATTAGATATGGGATTAGAAAAAAATACAGCAAAAAAATTAATAGTAAATAGTATGGTAGGAATTTCTCAATTAGCATTATTGAGCAAAAAAAATTTTCACTCTTTAAGAAAAAAAGTTTCTTCTAAAGGAGGTACTACAGAAGCTGCTATCAATTCGCTTAATGAAGATTCTATTACTGATATAATAAGAAAAGCTATTATTTCTGCACAAAATAAAAGTATATATATTGGGAAAAATATCAAAAAAAAATTATCTGAATTAAAATTTTAACAAACATTGCATTTGAATATTATGAATACCATTATAACAATTTTTTTATTTCTAATAAATACAATTTCACATTTAATACTAATTTCATTTATAATGAGAATATTTTTACAAATAGCAAGATCAGATTATAATAATCCTATTTGTCAATTTATTGTTAAAATAACAAATCCAATTTTATTTCCATTTCAAAAAATCATTCCTCCTTATAAAGGATTAGATATTGCATCATTTTTAATAATTTTAACTACACAAATTTTCTTATCAACTATCATGTTTTTAGTATTAGGAGTTCCAATTTCTTTATATATTATTATTGAATCTATATTTAGATTATTAATTTTAATTCTTAATTTATTATTTTTTTTAATTATTATTCGAGCATTGTTTTCTTGGTTTCAATCCACTGCTCATAATCCATTATCTTTGATTTTAATAGAAATTACAGAACCAATACTTCTTTTAATCAGAGAAAAAATTCCTTTAATAGCTGGAATTGATATATCACCAATAGTTGTAATAATCATTATACATATATTAATTATCATCTTACAAAATTTTTTATTATATTAAATTTTCAATTTTTTTATTATAATTTATGCCTATAAATTATAGTATTATATGTTCTTGAATTAAAAAAATTAAATATCTTTTTCTGAAAGAGAAAAAAAATTGTCAAAAAATCTTTTATCAAATTTAACACCTTTTGGTGTTATGTCATATTTAATATTATGAGAAATTTGTTGATTTCTTCTTCTATCAATTTCATTTATTACTTCTTTTATAGAATCAGTCATTGTATTTGCATATAAAATTGCTTTTCCAGATAAATTTCTGGAAGCACGACCTATAATTTGTATTAATGAAGAATAAGATCTTAAAAATCCTTTTTTATCAGCATCAAAAATTGCTACTAAAGATACCGTAGGAATATCTAATCCTTCTCTTAAAAGATTTATTCCTACCAAAACATCAATATTTCCTAAATATAAATTTTGTAAAATTTTTAAGCGATCAAATATTTTAATACCTGAATGTATATAGTTAACTTTAATATTATTTTCTTTTAAATATGAAGTTAATAATTCCGATTTTTTTTTTGTCAAAGTTGTAATAAGAATTTTTTCTTTTTTTTTTAATCTTTTTTTTATTTCATTTAATATATTTATTTTTTGTGTTATAGATGATCGAACTTCAATTTTTGGATCAATTAATCCAGTAGGACGTATGATTTGTTCTACCAAATTTTGATTTTTTTTCTTTTCATATAAACCAGGTGTGGAAGATACAAAGATAGTTTTTTGCATTAAATTTTCAAATTCTGAAAATTTAAGAGGACGATTATCTAGAGAAGAAGGCAATCGAAATCCATATTTAATTAATTTTTTTTTTCTTGATAATTCCCCTTTATACATTGCTTTAATTTGAGGAATAGTAATATGAGATTCATCAATTACTAATAAAAAATTTTTATCAAGAAAATAATCAAAAATTGTAGAAGGTCTTGATTTTATATTTTTATTTGTAAAATATCGAGAATAATTTTCTATTCCTAAACAATAACCAAATTCTTGTATCATTTCTATATCGAAATTTGTTCTTTCTTCTAATCTTTCAGATTCTAATATTTGATTATTGAATTTTAGTTTATTTATCTGAATTTTTAATTCTTTTTTTATATTAAAGATAGATTTTTCTAAAATATTTTTCGGAATACTAAAATGGTGTTTAGGAAAAATAACTATTTCCGATAATGAGGAACTTTTTTTTCTTTTTATTGGATCAAATAAAAAAATATTTTCTATTATATTTCCTAATAATTCGATTCGTAATATCATTTTGGAATGGTCTGCAGGAAATATATCAATAACATCTCCACTGACACGATAATCTCCTCTTTCTAAAATTAGAGAATCACTTCTTTTATACCGTAACTTTGATAATTTTTGTAAAATTTTTCTTTGATTTATTTTTTCTTTAGATTTTAAACATAATGCAATATTTAAAAAAATATTAGGATCACCTATTCCATATATTGCAGATACAGTAGAAACTATAATAGTGTCTTTCCTTTGTACAATAGATTTAATTGCAGATAATCTCATTTGTTCTATAGTTTGATTTATTCTTGTTTTTTTTTTTATGTACATATTTGATTTAAATAAATATGCTTCAGGTTTATAATAATCGTAATATGAAATAAAATATTGAATAGAATTACTAGGAAAAAACCCTTTCATTTCTCGATATAATTGAGATGATAATACTTTGTTATGTGTTATAATTACAGTTGGTATACCTAATTTTTTTATTATATTAGCTATTGTAAAAGTTTTTCCAGAACCAGGAACTCCAGATAAAATTTGATATTGAAGAGATTTTTTTATTCCTTTTAATAAACTGTTAATAGCATATAATTGATCGCCTTTTGGTAAAAATTTCGATTTAAGATTAAAGGTCATTATTAGATCTTAATTTTATAATTCATAAAATGAAAATAATTATAGTATAATACTATGTTATATAAACTTAAAAAAGAAAAAATACCGTAAATTAAAAATTTTAAGATAAATTTTAATGATTTTCTTAAATTATATAAATCATTAATAACTTAAAAACTTGTCTCCTTTATATCCTTATAATAAAATAATATATTAAAAAATACTTTATTTTATAGAATATGAAACTATCAAGAAAAATAGAAGCCATAAAAATATCACCTACTTTAGATATTATGCAAAAATCTCTTTTATTGAAAAGGGAGGGTAAGGATATTATTCATTTAAATAGTGGCGATCCTAAATTTTCTACTCCAAAACATATTTGCAAGGCTGGAATTTTAGCTATAAAAAAAGGTATGACACATTATACAGAAATAGATGGTACTCCAGAAATTAAAAAAGCTATTATTCAAAAATTAGAACGCGATAATAAAATCTCTTTTGACGCTGATGAAATTATAGTTTCTTGTGGTGCAAAACATTCTCTTTATAATGTATTAGGTGCGATATTAAATCCAGGCGATGAAGTTATTATTCCTTCCCCATATTGGCCATCATACATAGATATAGTGTCTATCCATAATGGAATTCCAATAATATTAAAATTTTCAGAACTAAAAGATTTTAATATAGATTCTTTAGAATCTTCTATTACTAAAAAAACGAAAGCAATTATATTAAATAGCCCATCAAATCCAACTGGAAAAATATATTCTAAAAATACATTAAAAAATATTGCAGAAATTGTAAAAAAAAAGAAAATATTCATTATTAGTGATGATATTTATGAACATATTATTTGGAAAGAAAATACTCATTTAAATATTTTGAATATTGATAATACTTTAAAATCACAAACCATCATTATTAATGGAGTATCAAAATGTTATGCAATGACAGGATGGAGATTGGGTTTTGCTGCTGGACCAAAAAAAATTGTATCAGCTATGAAAAAACTTCAATCACAAAATACATCTAACCCTTCTTCTATAACACAAGCCGCTTCTGTTTCTGCTTTTACGGGAAATCAATATTTTATAAAAAAAATGCGAAATATATTTAAAAAACGTCATGATTTTCTTGTTCCTGAATTAAATAAATTAAATGGATTTAAATGTCAACCGTCACAAGGAACTTTTTATGTATTTCCAAATATAAAACAAGCTATTGTAAATTTAAATCTTAAAGATGATATAGAATTTTCTAATTTTCTTTTAAAAAAGACTTATATTTCTTGTGTACCTGGATCTGCATTTGGTGTTACAGGATTTATTCGAATATCGTATACTGAAAATTTAAAAGTATTAAAAAAATGTCTTGATAGATTAAAAAAAATATTGCTTTAAAAAAAGATAAATAAAAATTTAAATATATTTTTTAGATGGTATGAAAAAGTTTTTTATAGAAGTTTTGAATATTTATAAAATTCAAATTAAATTTATATTTTCTTTGTCTTTTATTTTTTCTTTATTTAAACAATTTGTAAGCCTTTATATTCAAAAAAATATTTTAAAAATAGATAATCATTTTAATCTTTTGATTAAAAATTCTTTAATAATATCATTACTAATTTTAGTAATTTTTCTATTTTCTATTATATTTACTTCTGTTGTACAAAAATATATTTTTCTTAGTTTTTATAAAAAAAATAAAACAATAAATTTAAAAAAATCTTTTATAAAAATATTAAATTTAATTCCTCGTATTATTTTTTTAAGTATTTTAAATAATATAATTATAATATTAGGATTTTCTTTTTATATAATTCCAGGATGGATATTATTTTTTTTGTTATTTTTATCTAAAACTTTTTTTCTATTCCGAAAAATTAGTATTTTACAAGCAATTAATTTATCTATAAAAACAACTATTCAATTTAATCATAAAATCATGCCTATTGTTATGTTATATTTATTACTCTTATATTTTCCTTATTTTTTCATTAAAATATTATTATTAAATAATGGTAATAATATTTTATTTGGATTTGAAACGGTTTTTTTAGTTTTTTTAGATGCTTTAATATTTCCTTTGCTTTGTATTATACAATTAGTTCTTTATACCAAGATAAATATTTTACAAAAAAAATATAATATTTAAAATTTTTATAAATATTGTAGAAAAATAATTAATAAATTTAAAATGATAAAAAGTTATATAGGATTAGGCAGTAATTTATACAATTCTAAAAAAAATATTTTTAAAGCCTGGGAGTATTTATCAATACATCCTAAAATTAAAATAATTGCAATTTCTAATTTATATAAAAGTTCCCCCATGGGTCCTAAGGATCAACCAAACTTTATTAATGCTGTAGGATTAATCAAAACAAATTTACATCCATATGCACTATTGTTATTGTTTAAGAGAATAGAAAAGTTTTTTGGAAGAACTAAAAATAGAAAATGGGGTGAACGTATTTTAGATATTGATATATTATTGTATGGAAATATAAAAAAAAAATCTTCTAAATTAATATTACCACATCCTGGATGTTTTGTAAGAGATTTTGTAGCCATTCCACTAGGAGATATTAATAGAGATTTAGTTCCTGCTAATTTTTTTCTTAAGAAATCTCAAAAAATAATAAAATTATAATTATATCAAAGATACTAGGGTGTAGGTATTATTCTAGATTTTTTAAATCTTCTAAAGACCATCTAGGTTTTATATTTATCTCTAGAGAAGAATCGCATTCCCCCTTTTTAAAACGAATAGAACCAGCATAAGCTATCATAGCTGCATTATCACCACAATATTGGAAAGAAGGGTAAATAACTTGACATTTTAATTCTTTTTCAAGATTTGTAAGATATTTACGAATTTTTTTATTAGCGCTAACACCACCTGAAACTAATAATTTTTTATATCCTGTATTTTGTAAAGCCTTTTTAGATTTTATTAATAAAGATTTTGCAACAGAATCTTGAAAAGCTGCAGCAATATCTGCCTTGTTTTGATTATTTTTTTCTGATTTTTCCCAAGTCTTTATTGTAAAAGTTTTTAAACCACTATAACTAAAATTTAAATCATTTTTTTTCATCATAGGTATAGGAAATATAAATCTTTTTGAATTTCCTGTTTTAGCTAATTTTTCTAATTCCTTTCCTCCTGGATACTTAAAACCCAATAAATTTGCAATTTTATCAAAAGATTCACCTACCGCATCATCTAATGTATTTCCTAAAATCTTATAAGAACCAATTTTAGATACATTGATTATTTGTGTATGTCCACCAGATATAAGTAATGCAATACAAGGAATAATGTTAATATTTTTAGATGTTATTAGAGGAGATAATAAATGTCCTTCCATATGGTTAATGGCTAATGTAGGAATATTTAAAATAAATCCTAATCCTTTTGCAACAGAAGCACCAACCATTAAAGAACCAATTAATCCAGGACCTGCTGTATAAGCAATTCCATTGAGATCTTTTAAAGAAAAATTAGTATTTTTAAATATCTTTTTTATCAAAGGTATAATTTTTTTTATATGATCTCTAGAGGCTATTTCTGGAACAACTCCTCCATAATTTAAATGATAATCTTGAGTATATGTATAATTTTCTAATACCCCTATTTTTGTATGATATAATGCAATTCCTGTTTCATCACAAGATGTTTCAATTCCTAAAATCAACATAAAAAAATAAAAAAAATCCTATTAATATCATTGGTATACATAATAATTGTCCTTGAGTCATCCATCCAAAAGCAATATATCCTAATTGAGCATCTGGTTGTCGAAAAAATTCTGCTATAAATCTCATTATTCCATATCCTATTAAAAATAACAAAGATATTGTCATAGTAGGACGTTTTTTTTTTGAATATATCCATAAAAATATAAAAAGTATCACTCCTTCTAAAAACATTTCTATTAGTTGCGAAGGATAACGAGGCAATGGTCCAGCTTTTGGAAATATCATGCCTATAGGTAAATTTGTTACTTTACCCCATAATTCACCATTAATAAAATTCCCTAATCTTCCTCCTATAATTCCTATAGGTGCCATAGGAGCGAAAAAATCCGTTAAATAAATAAATCTACATTTTTTTTTATAGCTATATATTCCGAATGACACAATTGTACCTATTAATCCTCCATGAAATGACATTCCTCCTAACCAGATTTTATATATTATAAATGGATTATTTAAAAAACCTTGCCAGCTATAAAATAATATATACCCTAATCTTCCTCCTATAAGGATTCCTATAGCAGCATAAAAAAGAATATCGATAATTTCCTGTTTTTCTATAAAAAAAACATTTTTTTGAGAAATACGAAATATAGATAATATCCAAATTATAAAAAAACTAATAATATACATTACTCCATACCAATGGATAGATATTTTTCCTAAAGATATAATAATTGGATTAATATTAGGATAAGGTATCATCATATTTTCTTTAAAAAAATATTTTTAAGTATAATTTATTATTTCTTATAATTAAATTTTTTTTTGAAACAAAAAATTTATTTTTTAATAAAATTTTTTATATTTTAAAATAAATATTTAGTTGAATTTTATAATACTGACCTTATATGATAAGTTAAAAAATGATATTCTTATAAATATAGATTTTTTATAAAATTAATAAATATATACATAAATTTAATAATAAGGAGAAATATAAAATGGCGATTCGTCCACTATATGATCGAGTTTTAATTCGTCGTGCACAAGCTGAAAGTACTAGTTCTGGAGGTATTGTTTTACCAGGAAACAAAGAAAAACCTGAAATAGGCGAAGTTATAGCTATTGGAACTGGTCGATTTCGTGAAAATGGTGAAATTAATCCATTAATAGTAAAACCAGGAGATAAAGTAATATTTGGAAAATATTCTGGAACAGAAATTAAAATTGATGGAGAAGAATTACTCATGATGAGAGAAGAAGATATTATGGGTATTCAAGAATAATTAAATTTTTTTATTTTTTTTATTATTAACTTAATTTTTAAAAGGAAAAATATTATGTCGGCTATAGAAGTTATCTTTTCTGACGAAGCGCGTCAAAAAATATTAACTGGTATAAATACATTAGCAAATGCTGTAAAAGTGACATTAGGACCGAAAGGAAGAAATGTTGTTTTAGACGCAAGTTTTGGGGCACCTATTGTTACAAAAGATGGTGTATCTGTTGCAAAAAAAATTGAACTTAAAGATCGTTATGAAAATATGGGTGCTCAAATGTTAAAAGAGGTTGCTTCAAAAACTTCTGATCTTGCAGGTGATGGAACTACTTCAGCAACTGTTTTAGCACAATCTATTGTAGTAGAAGGATTAAAATCAGTAGCTGCAGGAATGAATCCTATGGATTTAAAAAGAGGTATTGATAAAGCAACTATAACAGTTGTTTCTTCTTTAAGAGCTTTGTCTAAACCATGTTCAGATAATAAATCTATTGCACAAGTTGGTACAATATCAGCTAATTCTGATGAATCTATTGGTGAAATTATTGCAGAAGCAATGAATAAAGTTGGAAAAGAAGGAGTTATAACAGTTGAAGATGGTTCTGGATTAGAAAATGAACTTGATGTTGTAGAAGGAATGCAATTTGATCGAGGATATCTATCTCCATATTTTATAACTAATCAAGAACATATGATGGCGGATCTTGAAACTCCATATGTTTTATTGTTTGATAAAAAAGTTTCCAATATTCGAGATATGATAGGTATATTAGAAACAGTTGCTAAATCTGGAAAACCTCTTTTATTTATTGCAGAAGATATCGAAGGAGAAGCGTTAGCTACATTAGTAGTAAATAATATGCGAGGCATAGTAAAAGTATGTGCCGTTAAAGCTCCTGGGTTTGGAGATCGTAGAAAAGCTATGTTAGAAGACATTGCCGTTCTTACTGGTGCTACTGTAATATCTGAAGAAGTAGGATTAAATTTAGAAAATGTAGGTCTAGAACATTTAGGTTCTTCTAAACGTGTGCAAGTTAGTAAAGATAATACTACTATTGTAGATGGAAATGGCGATTCAAACGCTATTACTTCTAGAATAAATGTTATTCATAAACAAATTGATGAAGCAAGTTCTGATTATGATCGTGAAAAATTACAAGAGCGTCTTGCAAAATTATCTGGTGGTGTTGCAGTAATTAAGGTTGGTGCAGCTACTGAAGTGGAAATGAAAGAAAAAAAAGCACGTGTTGAAGATGCATTGCATGCAACAAGGGCTGCTGTTGCAGAAGGCGTTGTTCCTGGCGGAGGAGTTGCTTTAGTACGTTCAATTAAAAATTTAGATAAAATTTCTGTTGCAAACGAAGATCAAAAACATGGTATTGCAATATTACGTCGTGCTTTAGAATCTCCTTTAAGACAAATTGCTGCTAATTCTGGTGAAGAATCTTCTGTAGTCATTAATAAGGTAGTAAAAAATAAAGAAAATAATTATGGATTTAATGCTGCTACTGGTGAATTTGGTGATATGATTGGCATGGGTATACTAGATCCAACAAAAGTTGTTAGGTCTGCATTGCAACATGCGACATCTGTAGCTGCTCTTGTGATCACAACAGAAGCAATGGTAGCTGAAGTTAAAGATGAAGATAGTAGTAATTCTATGCCATCTGGTGGTATGGGTGGAATGCCGCCTGGTGGAGGAATGATGTAATTTTTTAAAATTATTATATATACAATAATATTACATAGATAAGAATCTGGCTATATATTTTATGGCCAGATTTTTTCTTTCATAACAAAATTAAATACTTTTATAAACCATGGAGTAAAAATTTTAGGATTTTTTATATATTTTTTTTGAATATCGTAAAAACTCATCCATTTTATTTGAGAAACTTCTTCTGGATTAATATTTAAAATTACTTTTTTTTTATTTAAAATCCCTAATAAAACGTGATCAAATTCATGTTCTATTAATCCATTATTTAGTTTAGCATAATAAATAAAAGAACCTTTATAAAACAAAGGTAAAGAACATCCTATTTCTTCATTAAGACGTCTTATTCCTGCTTGTATAATATTTTTATCATTAAAAGATGGATGTCCACAACATGCATTACTCCATAATCCTCCACAATGGTATTTATTGTAATTTCTTTTTTGTAATAAAATTTTTCCAAAATTATCCATAATAAATATGGAAAACGCTCGATGTAATAGACCTTTTTTATGCACAGAAAATTTATCTAGCAAACCAATAAAATTATCATTTTTATCTACTAAAATAATATTTTTTTCTTTTCTATTTTTCAAAATAAAATCCTTATTTAAAATTAAAAAATAACTAAATTATATTTATAATATGAATTATTTTTTAGTTAAATATTTTATAAGAATAATATAAATATATGAAGGAGAACTATGAAATCTGCCTATTCTAGAAAAAAAATTAATTTAATCCAAAATTATTTAAATTATCAAAATGATGATTCTATATTGAAAAAAATATCAATTAATACACTACTATTTTTATCTAAAAATTTTCCGTTAATGCGATCAATAAATATTGTATGTGGTGATGGAAACAAAGGAATGCATGGTTATGCCTTAGCATATTATAATAATAATAAATCAATTAAATACAATATTTATTATACAAAATTTCCAGAAAAAAATTTTATTTTTAGTAAAATGAAACAAAATATTTTAAAATCATCTAATAATTATTTTTTTAAATTAACCAAAAAAACTCAGTTTTGTGGTGATTTAATTATTGATGCTTTAATAGAAACAAGCAATATTAAAAAAATACAAGGAATAATAAAATCCACAATAATAAATATTAATAAATCTAAATTAATAATTATATCATTAAATACACCATCGGGAATTAATTCTAATACTGGTTCTATACTAGATATAGCTGTAAAAGCAAATATTACTCTTGTTTTTTTTGCTTTAAGAAAAGGACTTTTTACAGGAAGTGCATTAGATTATACAGGTAATATAATATTAAAATTAGAAAACAAAAAAATATACAAAAAAATAAAACCATCTGTTTATATACTTCCTAAAAATGCAATTGGAAAACAACTACCAAAAAGACTTAAAGATTCTCATAAAGGTTCTTACGGATGCGTATTAGTAATTGGAGGTGATTATGGAATGGGAGGTGCTGTTCGTTTATCTTCTGAAGCATCTCTTCGTATTGGAGCAGGTCTTGTTATTATTGCAACAAGAAAAGAACATGCTAATTTTATACATAATAGCTTGCCAGAAGCAATAGTATATGGTATAAGTCATTGTTATGAACTTAAATCTTTATTAAAAAAAGCAACAAGTATTGTTCTTGGTCCTGGCTTAGGAAAAACAATATGGGCAAGAAAAATATTTCAATATATATTAAATAATACTTCAAAAAAGTCTATAGTAATAGATGCTGATGCATTAAATATATTGTCAGATTATAAAAAGATTTTTTTTCATTCGTCAAAAAAATGGATTTTAACACCTCATCCAGGAGAAGCAGGAAGATTGTTAAAACAACCAACATTTAAAATACAAATAGATAGATTTAAAGCAGTCAAAAATATTCAAAGAAAATATAATTGTATTGTTATACTCAAAGGTGCTGGAACTTTAATTCAAACATGTAAAAAAAAACTATATATATGTTATTCTGGAAATCCAGGCATGTCTTCCGGCGGAATGGGTGATGTATTAAGTGGAATTTTAGGAGGATTATTAGCTCAAAAAATACCAAATCAACATGCATCACGTATTGGAGTTCAATTACATTCATATATAGCTGATATAATTGCTAAAAAAAATGGTGAAAGGGGTTTATTAGCTTCTGATTTATTTAAATTAATTCATTATTATTGTAATTAACAAAATTAATTTTATTCAAAATATGGGTTTAAAAAAAATGATGCTTTCTAAACGTGCATTAAAATATATAATATATAATTCTATTCCTAAAAACTTAAGAGGAAGAAAAATAAGTGGACATAGATTTATTATACGTTATAAAAATAATAAAAAAATAAAAATTATTCTAAATAAATTAAATATTAAAGAACTTTTCTCCCTATATAAATCTTTATATAAAAATGGTGAGGTAAATAGAATTTTACCTACTGACCAATTATAAATTTTATTTTTATCGAATAAATTTATAATGACTTTTAATGACTCTTTATTAGAATAAGATTTTATATAAATATTTTTACTTCAAAAAAAATAATATATTTTATCTGTCCAAAAGAGCAATCTTTCTTTTCTTGATAAATTATTATTTTAAGTTATTTTGACTCTTCTATGAAATTAAAAAATGAAAGATTATATAAATATGTTTTAATAAATACATATAAAATTTCATGTTTTATAAGAATAAATCTTTTTTTATTAATTGATTGAGAATATAGAGTTGTTATCTTCTCGAGAAGAATATAATAAATAAAGATAATAAAAATATATATTTTTCATATTTTATCTATAAGAAATTATGAGAATTTTATATAACTATGTTTTTGATATTTTTATAATCTATATATATAATTTTATTTTTTGATATACCCAATACAACTTATAAAACAGAATTAATAAATATATTTTTTACGAGATAATTTAAACTTGTTAATTATTTTTTGGCAATCAAATTGATTATAAAATTTAATAAAAAAATCAGCAATGCCGCTTCCATAATATCCTTTAATTTTTAATGTATAAAGTGTATAAGAGATGATTCTTACTGAACCAACAGAAAAATTATGTCTACAAGAACATATATTATTCATAATAACTTTAGATTTTTTTGGTAAAAGAGTAGACAATGTCCTTTTTAATTCTTTAGGAATAGATGTATGTCTTCCTGATATTTTTATTTTATGCAATTAAAATTCAACTCCCATTATTTAATATAAAATTTAACAATAAAATCATTATAAATTTATTTATTTAATATTTTATTTTAAAATTTTTTTAAAAAACAATAAAATTATAAATTTTTTTGTTTTATATAAAAGAAAAATAAATTTCTAACTAATTCATTAATTCCTAATTTAATTTCACTTAACGTTTTTCCTGTCATATAAGCTGAAGTACTAACTGCTTGATATTTTTTATCAACAACAGCTTCATAAGGATATGATGCTATATGTTTAGCACCTTTTTTTTCCAAAAGATTTGCAAGTTCAATATCATTACCTATCGTAAGTTTTATGCCTCTTGGATAAATAAATGGCATTAAGATAGCGGAAATACAAAGAAAACCCATAGGGATATTTTTATTAAAAGCTTTTTTAGAAAAATCTAATATTTCATTGTTAACTGTATAGTTTTTTTTCATAAAAAAATTAGTAAAATTTTTTGTAACACCAAATCCTCCACTAAAAATGATTGCATCATATGACATAATATTTGCATCTTTTATATCAATAATATTTCCTCTCATTATCCTAGAAGATTCTATTAAAATATTCCTATTTTCTTTTTCTTTTTTTTTATTATAATGATTAATTACATCCCATTGCATTTTTTTGAGAGAAATTCCTTGATATAAAAATTTTTTCTCTTCTAATGCTAACATTAACAAGACTGTTTCATGTATTTCTGAACCATCTAAATATCCACATCCTGATAATACAATACCTGCTTTCATTTTTTTAATTTATTCCTATTTTTTTTGGTTTTTTATCTTTTCCTATATGAACATAAGTAAAACTAGCTTCAGTTACTTTTTCATAGGGACCTGTACCGAATCTATTTACAAAAGCTGTTAAATGAAATGTAATAGAGGTATTTCCTGTTTTTATATGTTTTGCATATATAGATAAAATATCTCCAACAGATACCGGTTTAATAAATGCTGTTTCTTGAATTCCTGCTGTTACAAATTTTCCAGAAGCATATTTTTTTGCTGCTACTATACCTCCTAAGTCCATATGAGATAATACCCATCCACCAAAAATATCTCCATTCATATTAGTATTAGATGGCATAGCCACTACTTTAATTACTAAAATTCCATAATTATTTTTAGAAACCATTGATTATAAATCATTTTAAATTTTATTATAAAATTTTATTCATTTTATTTTTCTTTTTCCACAAAAATTTATTGTAAAAAATAAAAATTAATTGTTACATTAAATTTATTAATTAACTTAAAAAGTTTAAAATTTTATGAAAAATATTAAAATTGGGAAAATAATAAAAAATTTTTCTTTTTCTGCAACAAAAAATATTAAAACTAATTTATGGAATTATCAAGGGAAAAAAGTTCTATTGTTTTTCTATCCTAAAGATAATACACCAGGTTGTTCTATTGAAATAAAAGAATTTTCTGATTTATATGAAAAATTTCTTACAAAAAATATTATTTTATTTGGAATATCGTCTGATTCTTTAGAAGATCATTTTAAATTTGAGAAAAAATTAAACATCCCCTTTGCATTGATTAGTGATTCAAAAAAAGAAATGTGTAAATATTTTAATGTAATAGGAGAAAAAAAAATTATGGGTAAAAATTATATAGGAATCATACGAAGTACATTTTTAATTGATAAAAATTCTATATTAATACAAGAATGGAGAAATGTTAAAGCTAAAAAACATGCTAAATTAATATTAGATTATATTAATCTTTATTGTTAAATAAAATATATATAATTTTTATACTTGCAAAAAAAATATAAAAAAATTAAAATATTGAATTTTGGAATTATTATATTGAGTATAAAAAAATCAAGTGTTCTTGCATTTAATATGGATATGATTAATTTTAAATTATTGAACACTAATCCAAATATTTCAAAGAAATTTATTCGTTTATTTGATTATACAAATTCTATGCCAGTTGTTTTAGCATTTATTTGTAATCATTGTCCTTATGTAAAACATATTTTGTCTAGAATGGTATTTTTGGGCAATCTATATACGAAAAAGGGTTTTTCTTTTATTGCTATTTCTAGTAATAATCCAATTGATTATCCGGAAGATTCACCGATTGAAATGAAAAAAATATCTAAATTATTAAATTTTCAATTTCCATATTGTTTTGATAAAACACAAGAAATTGCAAAAAAGTACAAAGTGGCATGTACTCCAGATTTTTATTGTTTTAATGAAAAACATAAATTAGTATACCATGGAAGATTTGACCAATCAATTCCTGGAAATAAAATTATGGTAACCGGTAAATATCTTATCGAAGCTATGGATAGTATTTTAAATCAAAAATATCCTGAAGTTTTTCAAAATTTGAGTATTGGATGTAGTATTAAATGGAAATATTAAAATTATATTATTTTAATAAAAAATATAAAAAGGAGTAAGCTTTTTGTACCAAATATTTTTTTATGTTCCCAAAAATTTTCTTGATAAAGTAAAAAACGCTGTATTTGATGCAGGCGCTGGAAAATATAAAAATTATAGTCATTGTTGTTGGCAAACCAAAGGAATAGGACAATTCAAATCATTAAAAGGTTCAAATCCTTATAAAGGAAAAAAAAATAATATTTATAAAATATCAGAATATCGTGTTGAATTAATTTGTCAAAAAAATAACATAATTAATATAATTAATGCACTAAAAAAAAATCATCCATATGAAGAAGTTGCATATGGAATAATAAAATTACATAAAATTAATTTATAATAAAATATTCTATTTATTTTTTTCATTAATCATTCTATTTAATACTGGAGATAAAAAAAGCATAACTATAGTAATTAATAATGTTGATATTCCTATTTCTAGGAATACATGAGTATAAATTTTTAAAGTAATAACTTTATTTATTAATAATTTTGGTATATGAGTCATAGAAGCAACAAAACCACCAAATATAGAAGCAATTGAAGTTGTCATAAACCATGCCCCCATAGAAAATCCCATTAAACGTTCAGGAACAAGTTTAGCTATCATTGCCAAACCCAATCCACTTACTAATAATTCTCCTATGCTTTGAAACAAATAACTAATAATTATCCAATAAGAATTCACAATTCCTTGAGAAGAAGAAAAAAATTTACAAATATACAAACATAAAAAAGACAAAGAACATAAAAACATACCTATAGTAAATTTTATAGGTATAGAAAAATCTTGATTTTTTCTTCCATAAAAATTGTATAACCATGCCAGTATTGGACTAACCAAAAATATCCAAAATGGATTTAACGCTTGAAATATCAATGGATTTATTTCAATTCCAAAAATTTTGTTTTCTACATTATTTATTGCAAAAAAATTTAATGATGTAGGCATTTGTTGATATAAAACAAAAAAAACTACTGCTTCTAACATTAAAATAAAAGAAACTAATAATTTTTTTTTATCTTGATGGTTAGAACGAATAATTTCTAAAGAAAATATTATTAATATTACTATGTTGGCTAAAAAAAGTAAAAAATGAGCAATAAATAAATGTTTTAATATATAAGAACAAAAAAATGCTATTAAAATACTTGCTAATATTATTGCTATTATTTTTATATATGATATTGGATTTATATCCACTAATGATCCAACATTCCTCATTAGCTTATAAAATATAAGAAAATTTATTATTGCAATTAACAAACCAACAGAGCATAATAAGAATCCATAATTCCATCCATATTTTTCAGCTATAATAGGAGCTAAAATCATACTTATTAAAGATCCTAAATTTATTGACATATAATATAAAGTAAATGCTCCATCTATTCTATGATCGTTTTTAGAATAGCATTTTGCCAATAAATTTGATGGATTTGCTTTAAATAAACTATTTCCTACACAAATAATACCCATACTTATATATAATAAAGACGAATTATTCATACTTAATATTGCATATCCTATGGATAAAATAATTCCTCCTAATATTAGAGTTCTTTTTGTGCCTAATATATGGTCTCCAATATATCCTCCAACACTAACTAATGCATATATCATAGCGGTGAAAGCACTAAATGTATTAAAAGATTGGGAATCATTCATTTTCATTTTATGAGATAAATAAATAACTAATAGAGATTGCATACCGTAATATCCAAAACGTTCCCATGCCTCGGTAAAAAAAATAATATAAAATGGTTTAGGATGTTTTAATATTGACATTTTTAAAATAAAAATTTTATCTCAATTTCTGTTAAAGAATTATTATAAAATACAATATGTGTTTTTCAATAAAATTTTTTTTTAATTAATTTAAAAAAAATATTTATAAAAAATAATTATAAAGGATAAAATTCGATAAAAAATTGGTTGTTATAATTAAAATAATAATAAGGAATAAATTTTTATAAAAAATAAATTAGAACTAAAAAATAAATCAAGAAATAAAAATTAACTTTAATTAGATTTTAAAAAAATATATTATACTACTATAAGTATTATTGTAGAAAATTTTTTTTTAAAGATTAATCTAAAATATAAATATAAAAAAATCTTTAAAAGAAAACACAACATAAAACTAATAATGAGTATATAAAAAATTATAAAATCAAAATAACTTAAATAAAAAATATTATTTTACTAAAAGTAAAATTTAAAATATTTAAAATTTAAATTTTAAAATAATATTTTTTTTTAAAAATTTCTTAAAAATTATTTTTAATACATATATTTTTTGTATTACATTATTTTAAATAATTTTTAAAATTATTATAAGGATAACTAAAATTAGTAAATTTTCAAAAAGATATTGGCAATGGCTTTCTGCAGATATTTCTTTATATGAACATTTTAAATATATAATTGGAAACAAATTTAGAATTCAAATTTTGAAGCAAAAATATTTTGAAAAATTTTGGATAAAAGATATATTTTTTTCTCATAAAAAAATATTCTTCTTTGTAAGAATAGAGATGAAATCTCATGATTATCAAACTTTTGTAAAAAAAATAGGAAACTATAATAAAAATAATATGGATTTTTTTCTATTTACATATAATGCTTCTGTAAAAAAATATACTTCAAAATTTTTTTCTTTACATAAAACTAATCCTTTATATAAAGATTTTTTGCAATACGCAAATACTATATCATTGTTTAATTTGCCAAATAAAATTTGGATAAAAAAAACTAATTTTAATTGGAAAAAAATACCTATAATTATTACAGAAATTTTATTATCAAATGCAATTCAAATTAAACCATTAAACTTTTTTCAAATTAAAATATTTTCTTTGAAAGAAAAATTTAGAAATTTTATTCATCTTATTCGTTTAAACAAACCTATTCCTATAATGCATATGTTTTGGACAACTATGGGAAGTTTATGGATTGCTTCTAAAGGATTTCCTGGATGGACTTTATTTTTTATTTTTTTATTTGGGATATTTATCATGCGGTCTTCTGGAAGTATTTTGAATGATATTGTGGATAAAAAATTTGATAAAAATATTTATAGAACACATAAACGTCCTATAACAAGAGGAAGTATTTCTATTTTAATTGCTTGGATATATTTAATATTATTATTATCTATTGCTTTTGGATTAATTTTATTTACCAATTTAATTACCATTATATTTTCATTTATTGGTATTATATTATTAATAATATATCCTTATATGAAACGTGTAACAAATTGGCCACAATTTTTTTTAGGTATATCTTATAATTGGGGAATCATATTAGCATTTTCTTCAGTATTAAATTCTTTTCCTCCTATATATGCTTGGTGGATTTTATGTAGTAATATTTTTTGGACTATATCATATGATACAATATATGCTTTTTCTGATATAAAACATGATAAAAAAATAGGTTTAAAATCAACTGCAATATTATTTGATAAAAATTATCATCTATATATTTATTTATTTCAAATAATTGCAATTATTAATTGGATAGGTATTGGATGGTATTTATCTTTTAAATGGTATTATATTATACCAATATTTTTTTGTTTTTTTTTATTTTTATATCAACATAATCTTTTACAAATAAGCCGTGTAAAAAATTCCATTAAAGCATTTAATAATAACCAATGGATTGGATTTATAATTTTTTTTTCAATTTTTTTATATTATCAATTTTAAAAATTAACTTGTTAAGTTTAAATAAATTATTTAAAATTAGAAATATAATTATGGAATATATTATATTAATACAATATATTAAAATAACCCTAATATAAGGTTATGTGATATATATGAGATTTTACTATAAAGATTCTATAAAAATATTAAAAATATTTTTGTTGTTAATTTATGCACAATAAAATTGTTATATCTTTTGATTTTGGAATGCATTATATTGGTATGGCAGTAGGACAAACAATTACTTACACTGCTAATCCTTTAAAGATAGTTATTGCTAATAACGGCAACCCTATTTGGCAACAATGTGATAAAAATATACAATCTTATAAACCAAATATATTAATTATTGGAATTCCTATTAAAGAAAAAAATGCTAATATATCTCTAAAAAAAACAATTATTAAATTTTCTCAAAAAATTTTTCTTCGTTATAATATTCCAATTATTGGAATTGATGAAAGATTTACAACTAAAGAATCGTTATTTAGAATAAAAGAATATCAATTTTTTAACAGAAAGAAAAGATTAGATAAAAAAAATAACAGATTAGATAGTATTGCTGCTTGTTTATTAATTGAAACATGGTTTCTTTCAAATACAAAATTTATTGATCTTAACTTTTGTAAAACCTAAAAAATATTTTAAATCAATTTTTTAATAAAAAATAAAATAAAAGTTTGCAAATTTTGTATTAACAATTTAATTTAATTATTATATTACAATAATATAAATAGTGTATATTTTATGAATTTACTAGGAAAAAGTTTTTTAACTTTAAAAGATTTTAATTTTCAAGAAATTGAATATTTGCTTAATTTAGCAAAAAAAGTAAAAAATGAAAAAAAAAACAATATTTTCCCACTTAGATTAAATAGAAAAAATATTGTTTTAATATTTGAAAAAAAATCTACAAGAACAAGATGTGCATTTGAAATTGCTGGTTATGATGAAGGTGCTAATATTACATATTTAACAAATAGTCAAATAGAAGAAAAAGAATCTATAGAAGATACAGCTAAGATATTAGGAAGATATTATGATGGTATAGAATTCAGAGGATTTGATCATAAAACTGCTGAATTATTAGCAAAATATTCTGGAATTCCTGTATGGAATGGATTAACTGATCTTTATCATCCTACACAAATATTAGCTGATTTTCTAACAATATTAGAACATAAAAATACTTCTTTGAACAAAATAAAATTAACTTATGTAGGCGATCTCAGAAACAATGTAGCTAATTCATTAATGATCGGAGCGGCAAAAATGGGTATGCATTATGTCGGACTTGGTCCTAAATCATTATTTCCTGATAAAAAAAGCATTAAATCGATTCAAGAATATGTTAAAAAATCAGGTGCTATTATTGAGTTTACAGAAAATATTTCTGAAGGAGTTAAAAATTCTAATGTTATTTACACAGATGTTTGGGCTTCTATGGGCGAAGAAAAAATTTTATCTGATCGCATATCTCTTTTAAAAAATTATCAAGTAAATAAAGATATGATGCAAAAAACAGGTATACATGACACTTTGTTTCTTCATTGTTTGCCTGCCAATCATGATAGAAAAACAAAAATTGGAGAAATGGTATACAAAAATTTTGGTATTTCAGAAATGGAAGTATCTGATGAAGTTTTTCAAAGTTATAATTCAAAAGTTTTTGATCAAGCAGAAAATCGTATACACACAATTAAAGCATTAATGATTGCTACTATTTCTAGGGAAGAAATATAAAATTTTAATATAATTATGCAATTATTGTTTTTTAATATTTTATATATCACTTGAATTATTTATAGTTAACCCCATTGTAGTGAATTAAGTAGGTTATTATCATAAAATAAAATAGGTTTCTTATGAAGATTATTCATGGAACTACTGTACTTTCAGTACGTCGCAATAATAAAGTTGTTATGGGCGGAGATGGCCAGGCAACTATAGGCAATATGGTTGCTAAGGATAATATTGTAAAAGTTCGAAAATTATATCATAAAAAAACACTTGCAGGATTTGCAGGATCAACAGCGGATGCTTTTACTTTATTTGATAGATTTGAAAAAAAATTAGAAATGTATCAAGGGAATTTGGAACGTGCTGCTGTAGAACTAGCAAGAGATTGGCGTTCTGATAAGATTTTACGAAGATTAGAAGCTATGTTATTAGTAGCAGAAAAAAAAATAACTTTAATGATTTCTGGTTCAGGAGATGTTATGGGTGAAGATCAATTTGGTATTATGTCAATTGGTTCTGGTTCACCATATGCAAAATCTGCTGCAAGGGCATTAATAGATAATACTCAATTAGAGGCAAGAAAAATTGTAGAAAAAAGCTTAAGAATTGCTGCTGATATATGTATATATACAAATCATAATTTAACAATTGAAGAAATTTAATATTTTATAGGAAAAACTTAAATATGTATCAAATGACTCCTAGAGAAATTATCAGTGAATTAAGTTACCATATTATTGGGCAAGAAAAAGCAAAGAAATCTGTAGCAATAGCTCTTAGAAATAGATGGCGTAGAATGCAGCTTTCTCCTGAATTACGAAACGAAATAACACCAAAAAATATTTTAATGATTGGTCCAACAGGAGTTGGAAAAACAGAAATAGCTCGCAGATTATCAAAATTGGCTAATGCTCCTTTTATAAAAGTAGAAGCAACAAAATTTACAGAAGTAGGGTATGTTGGAAGAGATGTAGAATCCATCATTCGGGATTTAATTGAAGTTTCTATGAAAATGACAAAAGAGGATGCAAAAAATAAGGTTCAAAAAAAAGCTTTTCTTTCTGCAGAAGAAAAAATTTTACATATTATCATATTATCTAAAAAAAAAGAAAATAATTCAAAAAATTTTGGTTTTTCTAATATATCCCCAGATCAAAAAATGTTAGCAGAAAATCCTATAAAGGAAACAGAGATATATAAAGAATTTAGAAAAAAATTATTTAAAGGTGAATTAGATGATATTGAAATTGATATAGAATTATCGAATCCACAAATTAGCATGGAAATTATGGCACCTCCTGGTATGGAGGAAATGACCCAACAATTACAAAATCTTTTTGAGAATATTAATTCTGGAAATAGAAGAAAGAAAACAAGAAAAGTACCTGTAAAATCTGCATTTAAAATTTTACAAGAAGAAGAAATAAGAAAATTAATTAATCTTGAAGAGATTAAATCTAAGGCAATAGAAAATTTAGAACAAAATGGAATAATATTTATTGATGAAATTGATAAAATTTGTAAAAGAGAAAATTTTTCAGGAGGAGGAGATATATCACGAGAGGGTGTTCAAAGAGATCTTCTTCCCTTATTAGAAGGAAGTACTGTTTCTACAAAATATGGTATGATAAAAACTGATCATATATTATTTATTGCATCTGGCGCCTTTCATTTGTCTAAACCCTCAGATTTAATTCCTGAATTACAGGGAAGATTACCTATTAGAGTTGAATTAAAGGCTTTATCGGTCCGAGACTTCAAATCTATTTTAACTAAACCTAAAGCATCTTTAGTTGAACAATATAGCGCTTTATTGAAAACAGAAGGTGTCAATATTAAATTTCAAGATGATGCTATACATAGGATTGCGGAAATTGCTTGGAAAGTTAACGAAGAAATTGAAAATATTGGTGCTCGACGTCTTCATACACTTATGGAATGTTTGCTTGAAGATATTTCATTTAATGCTTCTGATCAAAGTAAAAAAAATATAATTATTAACAAAGAATATGTTAATTTGCATCTAAAGATACTATTAAAAAGTGATAATCTCAGTAAATATATTTTATAATTCTATAAAATAGAAAGAGAAATAAGTAAATTATTAATTTTTTCTTTAATTTTTGTATCCATATGTATAGATTTCCCCCAAGATCTTTTTGTTTCTCCTGGCAATTTATTTGTTGCATCAATGGCCATTTTTGATCCTAAATCTGAAGAATGAGAAGAAAAATCTAAATAATCAATGGGAGTGTTATCAATTATAGTAACATCTCTCATAGGATCAACACGTGTTGTTAATGACCAAATCACATCTTTCCAATTTCTAATATTAATATCATCACTTGTAATAAAAATAAATTTTGTATACATTAATTGTGTAAGATAAGACCATATCCCCATACTTATTCTTTTAGCATGACCTGGGTATAGTTTTTTTATGCTAACAATAGCAAGACGATAAGAACAACCTTCCGGCGGTAAATAAAAATCTATAATTTCTGGAAATTGTTTTTGTAATATTGGAATAAAAATTTCATTAAGAGCGACTCCTAATATTGAAGGTTCATCTGGTGGCCTTCCTGTATAAGTTGAATGATAAATTGGATTTACACGATGTGTAATACGTTCTATAGTACAAAGAGGAAATTTTTCTACAGTATTATAATATCCTGTATGATCGCCGAAAGGACCTTCTGGATGAAGAGTTCCATCTAAATATCCTTCTAAAATTATTTCTGCATGGGCAGGAATATCTAATTCATTTCCTAAACAATGTGCAATTTGCATTTTTTTATTTCTTAATAAACCTGCAAATGCATATTCTGATAGATTATTTGGTATAGGAGATACAGCTGCTAAAGCCATTATAGGATCTGTACCCAAAGAAATAGCAATTGGAAATTTTTTACCTCGATATTTTTTCTTCCATATTTGATAATTTATTGCACCATTTCTGTGTTTTAACCAACGTATGACTAATTGATTTCTATTAACTATTTGTTGTCTATAAATACCAATATTTTGTTGATTAGTATTTAAATTTTTTGTTGTTACTAAACCCCAAGTAATTAAAGGTGATATATCTTTTGGCCAGCATGTTTGTATTGGAAACTCTAAAAGATCTACTTCTTTTTTATTTATAATAACTTCTTGACATACAGGATATTTAATAATTTTTGGTTTCATATCAAATATTTTTTTTATAAGTGGTATTTTACTTAAACCATCTCTAAAATTTTTTGGAGGAGTAATTTGTTTTAATTCAGCTAATAATTCACCTATTTTTCTTAATTCTTTATAATTATCAAATCCCATTGCCAAAGCAATTCTTTTTAAACTGCCAAAAAGGTTAGTTAAAATAGGAATTTTATATCCTTTAGGATTTTGAAAAAACAATGCTGGTCCTGATTTTTGTAAAATACGACGACTAAATTCTGTTATTTCTAAAAATGGATCTATTTCTTCAGAAATATATTTTAATTCATTTATTTTTGCTAAATTTTTTATAAAAGATCGTAAATCTTTATGTATAATCATTGTCGTTTCATTGCTTTAAAAAATAAGTTATTTGTTTTGCTTTCACGTAAGTGTTCTGTTAAAAATTCCATTGCTGAAATTTCATTCATAGGCGACATAATTTTTCTTAAAATCCATATTCTTTGTAATTCTGTTGATGAAGTAAGTAAATCTTCTCGACGTGTTCCTGATTTATTAAAATGAATTGCGGGATAAACACGTTTTTCGGCAAGTTTTCTATCTAAATGTATTTCCATATTTCCAGTGCCTTTAAATTCTTCAAAAATAACATCATCCATTTTAGATCCTGTTTCAATTAATGCTGTTGCTATAATTGTTAAACTCCCACCTTCTTCAGTGTTTCTAGCAGCTCCAAAAAAACGTTTAGGTCTTTGTAATGCATTTGAATCAACACCTCCTGATAAGATTTTTCCAGACGCAGGAATAACAGTATTATAAGCACGAGCCAAACGAGTAATTGAATCTAATAAAATTACAACATCTTGCTTATGTTCTACTAATCTTTTTGCCTTCTCAATTACTATTTCAGACAATTGTACTTGTCTAATAGCAGGTTCATCAAATGTTGATGATACTACTTCTCCACGTACTGAACGAATCATTTCAGTAACTTCTTCAGGACGCTCACCAATCAACAAAACAATTAAATAACATTCTGGATATTGAAAAGATATTGATTGTGCAATATTTTGCAAAATAATTGTTTTTCCAACTTTAGGTGGTGCTACGATTAATGCACGTTGCCCTTTTCCAATAGGAGAAGCTAAATCAATAACACGTGCTGTAATATCTTCATTTGATCCATTTCCTATTTCCATTCGCAGCCTTTCTTGAGGAAATAAGGGAGTTAAATTTTCAAATAATATTTTTTGTTTAGTTGCATCTGGAAAATCTAAATTTATACTAATAATTTTTATTAAAGAAAAGTATCTTTCACCATTTTCTTTTGGAGGTAGTATATGTCCTGAAATAGTATCTCCTGTTCGTAATTGAAATCGACGTATAAGTTGTGGTGAAACATATAAATCATCAGGACTAGCAATGTAAAAACTTTCTGAAGATCTTAAAAATCCATATCCATCCGCCAAAACTTCTAATACTCCATTACCATAAATATCTTTTCCTTTTTTTATACACGCTTTGAGAATAGAAAATATTAATTCTTGTTTTCGAATTCTTCCAGAATTATCTATGCCAATAGAATTAGCAATTTCTATCAATTCAGAAACAGATTTTTTCTTTAAATAAGATAGATTCATGTTTTTATTAAAACCTAGTTATATATTGAATTTATAATATCGATTAGTTATTTTAGAAATTATTTATTATTAAGAATATATATTATAAGATAATAAATATAATAAAAATATACATTACAAAAATGTATTTTAATATTCATTCAATGTTTTTTTATAAAGAATAAAATAAATTTTATTGTATTAAAATAAAAATAACTATATTTTTTTAAAAAAAATTTTAAAATTTTTTATATATTATCATCAATAAATTTTTTTAAATGAATGCGATCAATATTACCTAAATGAATTGCTTTTTTTTTAAAATTTTTAAAAAAAATTAAAGTAGGTACACTCTTTATATCATATTTTTTTGCAATTATTTCTTGATATTGAATATTTACTTTACAAAATTTTATTTTTTTATGATATTCAACTGAAATTTCTTTAAAAAGAATATCAAGAATTTGGCAAGGAGGACACCATTCTGCCCAGAAATCCACAATAACAGGAATAGAACTTTTCAAAACTATATTGTTAAATAAATCAGAAGTTACATCTAAAACAAAATGTTTCATATTTTTAAATTCCTTAATTTTATTAGTAATAAATTATATTAATTATTTATTTATTTTTAAATTTTCTTTGATTTTTAAAAATAAAAATGTTTTATTGATAATAATCTAATTTAGAAAAAAATATTTATTTTATTTTGATTATTATAGCAAATTTAATTTTATTAAAACATTGTTTATTATAAAATGAAAGAACTATCCAAAATAATCTCATTACCATTGCGAGAACATTTAGGAACTATCATATGGTTACATGGATTAGGAGGAAAAAATTATGAATTTTGTAAAAAAATTTCTAATATTAACTTATCTAATTATATTAAGTATATTTTTCCCCAAGCACCTATGCAATCTGTAAGTTGTATGCTAGGACTTAAAACAAGTTCTTGGTATAATATAATATTAAAAAAAAACTCAATTTTAGAAAGTTATAAGGATATTTTAAAAAATTCTGATTTGTTAAGAAATCTAATCGAAGAAGAGTATAAATTAGGGATGCCATATCATCGTATTTTTATTTCTGGGTTTTCTCAAGGTGGAGCAATGTCTTTATATACAGGATTAACACATACTAAGAAATTAGGTGGTATAATTGGCATTTCTACATATTTACCAGTGTTTGAAAATTTAAATATAGATAAATCTCCAGCTAATTATAGAACACCAATTCTTATGATTCATGGTAAAAAAGATATAATAATAGATTATAAATTTGGAAGAAAATCTTATATGAGATTAAAAAAATGGAATTATAAAGCAAAATGGTATGATTTTCCTTTTGGACATATTATAAATAACATTATATTATCTAAAATATCTACATGGATGTTTAAGATAATTAAATATATGTAATTTTATAGATATAACACTAAAAAAAATTATAGAAAAAATAAAAATATTTTACTAAATTAAATATGGAGAAAAAGATGTTGAATGATCAAACCGGAAAAAATATTCCTAATATATTTTTTAAAATTCGAGAAGATAATAAATGGATTACTATCAATAGTAATCAAATTTTTCAAAATAAAAAAATAGTTTTATTTTCATTACCTGGTGCTTTTACACCTACCTGTTCTTCAAAGCATTTACCAGAATATGAAAAATATGCAGAAGACATAAAAAATCAAGGAGTAGATGATATTTATTGTTTGTCTGTTAATGATACGTTTGTTATGAATGCATGGGCTTTAAATCAAAAAATATCTAAAGTTAAGATGCTTCCTGATGGAAATGGAGATTTCTCTAAAGCCATGAATATGTTGGTGGATAAAAAGGATCTTGGTTTTGGAATGAGATCTTGGAGATATTCAATGTTAGTTATTAATACAAAAATCTATAAGATGTTTATTGAAAAATTTGAACCTAATGATCCTTTTAAAGTTTCTGATGCAATAACTATGCTAGAGTATTTAAAACTTTTAAAGTAAAAGTATAAAATTATAGTAAGTAAAGAGTTTATCTGATTATCATTAGATAAACTCTATCTCTTTTATGTTTTTTTTATTATTATAATATATATTATATTAAATGGAGATTAAAAAAACATGAATAAGAAAATGAGTCTTATTATGTTAATAACATTAGTTACAGGAAATATGATAGGTTCAGGAATATTTCTTTTACCATCTAGTTTAGCTTCTATAGGAAGTATATCATTATATTCATGGATACTAACTTCTATAGGATCTATTTTATTGGCCCTGGTTTTTGCAAATCTTGGTAATTTAGTTCCTAAAACAGGAGGACTTTATATTTATACGCATAAAGCATTTGGTCCATTTATTGGATTTCAAACAGCATATAATTATTGGATAGCTTTATGGGTTGGCAATGCAGCTATTGCTATTGCTATGATTGGATATTTACGTGTTTTTTTTCCTATTTTAAATTCACAATTGAATACAGCTTTATCGGCTATTTTTATAGTATGGTTGTTAACTTTTGTTAATATCATTGGTGTTCGAAAAGCAGGAACATTACAAGTAATATCGACTATTTGTAAATTAATACCAATATTATTTATTTGTGTTTTAGGTTGGCAATATTTTCATCCTGTGTTTTTACAAAAAAGTTTTAATATTACAGGAAATTCTAATTTTTATGCAGTATCTAATGGTGCTGTATTCACTTTATGGGCATTTATAGGTCTTGAATCAGCAACTATACCAGCAAATTCGGCAATTAATCCAAAAAGAAATATACCTATTGCTACTATTTTAGGAACTTTATTAACAGCTATTATATATATTATAAGTTCAACAGTAATTATGGGTATGATTTCTTCAGGAGAACTATCTAAATCAACATCGCCTTTTGCAGATGCAGCAAACATTATTTTTGGTCCAATTGGAAGAGATATTATAGCCATAGGGGCTGCTATTTCTTGTTTTGGTGCTCTTAATGGATGGACTTTATTGCAAGGACAAATTGCAATGGCAGCAGCAGAAAATAGACAATTTCCTAAAATTATGGCAAAAAAAAATAAAAAAGGTACACCTGCCATTGCTTTATGTATTACTTCTTTGTTTATAACAATTCTTTTACTTATGAGTATGAGTTCTAGTTTAATTAAACAATTTAATTTAATTATATTAATGGCAACTTTAGCTTCTTTAATACCATATTTTTTTACATCTATGGGGGAAATAATTTTATTATATAAAAATGGAAAATGGAACTCTGGTGCTACGAAACATGTAATAATTGCTATTTTAGCATCTATATATTCTTTTTGGACAATACTAGCTTCCGGACAAGAAATTATATTTTATGGTATGATACTTATGCTTACTAGCATACCATTGTATGTCTATGTACGTGTTCGATATGGAGAAGAAAAAAGTCTATCTTTTAAATAAAAGATTCTGATTTTATTTTATCCCTCTCTTTTTATAAAGAGAGGGTAAAATAATTTTTATATATTTTTTCTCCATTTTTTTAATCTTTTTACAGCTATTTCTATGTCTCTTGTACTTCCTGCATAAGAAAATCTTATATAATCTTTTCCATTAATAGGATCAAAATCTATACCAGGAGACGCAACAACACCAATGCTATTCATCATTTCTATACAAAAATTTAAACTATTTTTTATGCCTTTTGCTTTAGCATAGTAATAAAATGCACCATCAGGTGAAGCTGCATCTATAAATCCTGCTTTAGGCATTTCTTCTAATAAAATTTCTCTATTCTTTCGATATCTATGAATATTTTTATCTAATTCTTTTATGCAATTGAAACATTCATATGCAATAATTTGAGAAGGCGCATTAGGCGAAACATATAAATTTCTTGCAATATGAGAAATACTTTTTACTAAATTTTCGGGAACTACCATCCAACCACATCGCCATCCTGGAGCAGAATAATATTTAGAAAAACTATTCACTACTATAACATTATTTGAAAAAGACAAAGCTGTTTCGGGTCTAAGATTTTTGTTAAAACTAATACCATGATAAATTTCATCTGAAATAAAAATAATTTTATTTTTTCGACAATATGTAATTAATTTCTTTAATTCTATAGGATCAATTATAGATCCCGTAGGATTGCCCGGGCTAGTTACAATTAATCCATTAATTTTTTTTAATTTATCTAATTGGGAAATTTGAATTTGATAATTATTTTTAAGTTGTGTTTCAATTAATATTGGATTAACTCCATGTATTTTTATAGTATGATAATATGCTGGATAGCAAGGCAATGGAATAACAATATTTTGATTATAATCAAATAAAGATAAAATTGCTAAAATAATAGCACAAGATGCTCCAAAAGTAATAATAATTCTAGATTCGTCAATTGTGACACCATAATTATCTTTATAATGTTGAGAAATCTTTTTTTTTAATATAGGCAAACCTGTAACCGGAGTATATCCTAATATATTATTTTGACTATAATCATTTAATTTTTTTATTGCAATTTGAGGAACTCCTGTACTAGGTTGTCCTATATTCATATATATAATTTCATTTTTTTTATTTATTAATTTTCTTGCATGCGTTGAAATAATTTCAGCAATTGAATTAACATATCCTCTATTAGATAATTGTAATTTCATTAAGTAATACCTTTTTATATTTAACAACTATAATACATTTTAAATTCTAAAGGATGAGTTGTCATCTCTAAAGATTCAAGTTCATCGGTTTTTAATTTAATATAAGAATCAATTATATCATTATTGAATACATTTCCTATTTTCAGGAAATCAGAATCATTTTTTAATGCAATAAGTGCTTCTTTTAAAGATGAAGCAACTCTAGGAATTTTATGAAATTCATTATTTTTTATATTATAAAAATCTTTTTCAATAGGATCTCCAGGAAAAATTTTATTTATAATTCCATCAATACCTGCCATCATCATTGCAGAAAACCCAAGATATGGATTTCCTGATGCATCTGGAAATCTAATTTCAATACGACGGGACTTTGCATTTTGTGTATATGGAATACGAATAGATGCTGATCTATTTCCAGCAGAATATCCTAATAAAACTGGTGCTTCAAATCCAGGAATAAGACGCTTGTAACTATTAGTACTTGCATTTGTAAAAGCATTAATAGCTTTCGCATGTTCTATAATTCCACCAATGTAATAAAGTGCTTTTTTTGATAATCCAGAATAATAATTTCCAGAAAAAATATTTTTTCCATTTTTAAATAAAGATTGATGACAATGCATTCCCGATCCATTATCCCCTATTAAGGGTTTAGGCATAAATGTAGCACTTTTCCCATACATATTTGCAACATTTTGTACTATATATTTTATGACTTGTATTTCATCTGCTTTTTTTTTTAAAGAATTAAATTTTGTTGCAATTTCATTTTGATTGGCTGTTGCTACTTCATGATGATGGGCTTCTATTTCTATACCCATTTTCATCATGATTTTACACATAACTGAACGAATATTATGCGAGGAATCTATTGGTGGAACTGGAAAATATCCTCCTTTTATATGAGGTCTATGTCCCATATTTCCTTCTTTATATTTTTTTCCACTATTCCAAATTGCTTCTTTAGAAGAAATTTTATAGTAGCTTTCATTAATCCCAACGTTCCATCGAATATCATCAAATATAAAAAATTCTGGTTCAGGACCAAAATATACAGTATCAGCAATATTTGTAGATTTTAAATAATCTTCTGCACATTGTGCAATTGATCTAGGATCCTTCTTATAAGGCAATTTTGTTATGGGATCAAAAATATTACATCGAATATTCAATGTTTTTTCGGAAGAAAAAGGATCTTCTATTACTGTTTCTAAATCAGGAATTAATAGCATATCTGATTGACTAACATTCTTCCAACCTAAAATAGAAGATCCATCAAATACTTTTCCTTCTGTAAAGAATATTTCATTTATAATATTTTTTGGAATAGTAATATGATGTTCTTTTCCTTTTGTATCTGTAAATCTTAAATCAATAAAAGAAATTTTTAATTCTTTTATTTTTTTTATAATATCATTTGGTCTGTACATAAATATTTAAAATATAGAAAGATAAAGTATCTCAGATTATACAATTTAAAAATCTAATCAAAGAAACCATTTTCCCTTAAAAAAAATATACAGAGTATACTATTTTAGTGTATATTTCTATTTATTAATTTTATATATTGATGTAATTTTATTATTATTAATATATTTAATAATTTTTTCAAAAAAAAATTTTATGAATGAATTTGAATTAATTAATTATATTAAAAGCAAGCAAAAAATAAAAAGAAAAGATGTTATTGTAGGAATTTTGGATGATGCTGCCATTGTAAATCCTCCTGATAATAAAAAAATAGCTATTTCTACTGATACCTTATTAGAAGGTGTACATTTTCAAAAATATGATCCACCAGAATTAATATCTTATAAAGCAATAGCAGTAAATTTAAGCGATATGGCGGCAATAGGAGCAGATCCTGCATGGATTACTTTGTCTTTAACAATACCAGAAATTAAAACAAATTTTATAAAAAAATTTACTCGGGGGTTATTTAATATTTCAGAAAAATTTTCTCTTGAGATTATAGGAGGAGATATTTGTCGTGGACCATTTTCTATAACTATACAAATACAAGGATTTGTTAAACCTGAAAAATATTTATTACGTAAAGGAGCAAAATTTAAAGATGATATATATGTATCAGGAAGTTTAGGAAAAGCAGCGATTTATTTTTTTTTAACAAATAAACAATATAAAAAAATATCTTCTTCAATTTTTCTTTCTTCTCGATTAAAATATTTTAAACCTAAACCTCGCATTAATTTAGGAAAAAAATTGATTGGTATTGCAAATTCTGCTATTGATATTTCAGATGGACTTTCGGGGGATTTGCAACATATTTTAAATTGTAGCAATGTAGGGGCTAATATTTTTATGGAAAATATTCCTATTGCTTCAGATTTAAATATTTTTACTAAAAAAGAAGCTATGGAAATTGCAATATCAGGCGGAGAAGATTATGAGTTATGTTTTACAGCACCTTCTTCAAAAAGGAGAATTATTAAAAAACTTTCTAAAACATTGAATATCCCTATTATAAAAATAGGAGAAATCATCTCTGAATTGAAAACAAATTTTTTATTTAAAGGATATCCTTTTGAATTTAAAAAATATAGTTATCAACATTTTTATTAAAAATAAAATTAAAAAATTATGTATATTTTAAAAAATGGAAAACAATTTATAATTAATAATTTTTATTATACAATAAAAATATTTACATAGAAACGTAGTAATTTAAAAGTATGAAAAAGTACTTTAGTTTACAAGATATAATTTTTAAATTACAAAAATATTGGAGTGATATTGGTTGTTTAATTATGCAACCATTAGATATAGAAATAGGAGCAGGAACTTTTCATCCTGCTACATTTTTACGAGCAATAGGGCCTGAACCATGGAAAGCAGTTTATATTCAACCAACTCGAAGACCAAAAGATGGTAGATATGCAAAAAGCTTTAATAGAATGCAATATTATTATCAATTACAAGTCATCATAAAACCATCTCCTTTAAATATGCAAGAATTATATTTAAATTCCTTATCATATCTAGGTATAGATCTTACACAAGAAGATATTCGTTTTATTGAAGATGATTGGGAATCCCCAAGTTTAGGAGCGTGGGGGTTAGGTTGGGAAATCTGGCAAAATGGTATGGAAATTAGTCAATTTACATATTTTCAACAAATGGGAGGTATGAATTGCAATCCTATTCCTGGTGAAATAACATATGGCATTGAACGTATTGCTATGAATATTCAAAATGTTAATTCTATTTTAGATATTATCTGGTCTAATAAAAATTGCATTACATATGGTGATATTTTAAAACAAAACGAATATGAAATGTCTACATATAATTTTTTGTATGCATCAATTCCAATTCTTTTAGAACATTTTAATTTTTATGAAAATGAATGTAATTATTTATTAAATAAAAAATTATCAATACCAAGTTATGAAATGCTTTTAAAAGCATCTCAAATTTTTAATTTATTAGATGCTCGAAATGCAATTTCAGTAAATGAACGTAAAAACTTTATTTTGCGTTTACAATATTTATCTAAAATTATTGCCAAATCTTATTTTCAAGAAAGAAAAGTTATGGGTTTCCCTTTATGTAATAAGGTAGAGAATGTAAAATGAGTAAAAAATCTTTATTAATAGAAATTGGAACTGAAGAATTACCACCAAAATCTTTAAATTCTATTTCTCAAAAATTTACCAATAATTTTTTAAAAAAACTAAAAAGTAATAATTTTATTTTTAAATTAGTAAAAATTATTTCTTCTTCAAGAAGATTTGGATTTCTCATAAAAAAAATAGAAAATCCTTTAAAAATAGATTTAGATAAAAATAAAATATCTAATTTTATTAGATATAGTTTAAAAGGTTTTTCATCAATTAAAATGATGAAATGGGGAAATAAAGAATATTTATTTATACGTCCAGTACATTGGATAGTTGTATTGCTAAATGACAAAGTAATTCCAATTTGTCTTTTTGGAATTTCTAGCAATTCCTATACATATGGTCATCATTATATTAATAATAAACCTTTGAAAATCAATATAGATCAATATGAAGAAAAATTAAAAAAATCTTTTGTTATTCCTGATTATTTTGAAAGAAAAAATATTATTTTAAATGCAATTAAATTTTATGAAAAAAAACTACATAGTAAATCTTTAATTTCGAGAAAATTATTAACAGAAATTACAAATATTGTTGAATGGCCAAGGGCTATATTATGTAATTTTGATAAAAAATTTTTAAAAATTCCTGAAGAAATATTAATTTCTGTAATACAGACACATCAGAAATGCATACCATTGCGTAATATAAATGGAAATTTTATGCCTAATTTTATTGTTATTACAAATATAGCAAAATCTAATTTATCTTGCGTAATAAATGGTAATCAAAAGGTAATGCATGCTAGATTACAGGATGCATCTTTTTCTTATAAAGGCGATACAAAAAATTCATTAGAACATTATCTTCCTCAGTTAGATAAAATAATTTTTCAAAATCAATTAGGAACTTTATTAGATAAAGTTAATCGTGTTTCATATCTTAGTCAATATATATCTCAAAAAATACAATATAATTCTGAATATGCAAAAATAGCAGGATTATTATGCAAATCAGATTTAATGACTAATATAGTGAGAGAATTCCCGCAATTACAAGGTATTATGAGCAAATATTATTTTCAAGGCAAAAAAGAAATTGGATTAGCAATCTCTGAACATTATTTTCCACGTTTTTCAAATGATAAAATAGCATCTTCCATATTAGGCAAAATAATAGCAATTGGTGATAAGATTGATACTTTTGTAGGAATATTTTCTATTCAAAATAAAATTACAGGAAGTAAAGATCCTTTTTCGCTCCGTAGATTATCTATTGGTATTTTAAGAACCATTATTGAAGGGAAGTTGCAATTAAATTTAAAAAAAATCTTTAAAAGATCTCTGCAATTATATAATATAAAGAAAAATATGATTGTCAATCAACTAATAGATTTCTCTTTTCATAGATTAAATTCTTATTACAAAAGGAATGGCATTTCTGTTAATTTAGTAAATTCAATTATTTCTTTAACTAAAAAAGAAAAACCATTAAATATTCATTATCATATACAAGATAGTTATACATTTATAACTTCTTATAGAGATTCTGCTCTTATATTAATAAATATTAATAAACGTATCCAAAATATATTGAAAAAAAAATATATACCTGAAACTTTTACAAAAGTAATACCAGATTTTTTTTCTAAAAAATCTGAAAAGATTTTATTTAAAAAAATACAAGAAATTTCTATATTTCTATTAAAAAAAAAAAAAGAAAAAGATTATTTATCAATATATCATGCTTTTATGGAATTAGTTATTCCTATTAATAATTTTTTTAATGAAGTGACAATTTTGTCTCAAGAAAAAAAAATTCGAAATAATCGTTTAATGTTATTAAAAAATATAAAAAATCTTTTCTTACATATTATAGATTTTTCAAAATTATCTTTATTATGATAAAATATATTAATTTTTTACAAAAAAAAAAATCATTACAAATTCTTAGTGGTATACTTCTTATTTTTTGCACCTTAATTTCATTAATTTTAATAAACAGTAATTATTCACATTATTATGTTGCTTTTAAAAATTTTAATATTTCTATCTCTTTTTTTTCAATTTTCTTATTAAAGAAATCTGTTCAATATTGGGTAAACGATGGTTTAATGACTATATTTTTTTTATTAATTGGACTTGAGATAAAAAAAGAGATTATTACAGGAAAATTTAATACTTTTAATCAAGCAATTTTACCAATATTTGTTGGAATCGGAGGCATGATAATTCCAGCTTTAATTTATATAATATTTAATTATAATACAGAAAATATTAAAGGTTGGGCTATACCTATAGCAACAGATATTGCTTTTTCTATTAGTATATTATCTTTATATGGAAAAAATATTTCTAAAAATATATTTCTTATGTTATCTACAATTGCAATTATAGATGATATAGGAAGTATTATTGTGATCACATTATTTTATAAAAATAATGATCATATATTGATTAATTATATTATTTATTCTTTTTTATCTTTTTTTATTTTAATCATTTTAAATAAAATAAAGATTTATAAATTATCAATATATATATTTATAGGGATATTTTTATGGTATTTTCTTTTAAAATCTGGTATACATTCTGCTATTACAGGAATTTTAATAGGTTTGACAATACCTGGAAGTATAAAAAAACAAATAAAAAAAGCAAGAAAATATATTAATCCTTTGTACAAACTGGAAAAAATATTACGCATACCAGTTTATATATTTATAGTTCCTATGTTTGCATTTTTAAATGCATCTATAAAGTTTTCCAATATAAATATATACAAATGCATGATAAATCCTATAGGATTAGGTATATTTTTCGGTCTCTGTTTAGGAAAAACTTTAGGAATATTTATTAGTAATTATATTGGGAATTATTTTAAAATAATTACAATGCCTTTTGATTTAAAAAAACAAGATTTTTTTTCAATTGGAATAATTTCTGGAATTGGTTTTACTATATCAATTTTTATATCAGAATTATCATTTGATAATATAGAAAAACTGGCAATAGCAAAGTTAAGTATTTTATTTGCTTCAATTTTTGCAAGTATGCTAGGTTATATATCTTTAAAGTTTTCTAAAAAATCTAATATTATATAGATCTTATAACAAAATTTTTATGACAATTCTTACATTTTTTACTATTTTTACAATTTAAGATTTCGCTATTAATATTTAATTTACTAGCATTAATATAATTATTTGCAATTTTTTTTATTATAAAAATAATAAAGGTTAAAAATATCAACATAGATATTATCCAATACACACTAATTGCAATATGTTCTTTAATAGAAAATAATTGATAAAAAATTACCGATACAGAATAAGCAATAACTAAACTCCATGTTAATGATAATATGCTCCATACAAAATTAACTTCTCTCCTTATTGTAGCTATTGTTGATATACATGGAACATATAACAATATAAATATCATATAACTATAGCTAGCTAAAGGTGTTTTAAAAAAAGTAATCATATTTCCTATAGCTGTATTAGAAATATAATTTTCATCTGATGATAAAATAGAATTACTAGATATAAAGGGAATAAGAGCAATGATATTATTTTTGGTTTCTTTTAAAGCATGAAATATTTCAAATTGAAAATTTGATATATATTTTTTTTCCTTTGTTTTATTTTTATCATAAATTGATAGAGCAATATTCATATTGTTAGAAGTATATAAAGTATTGAGAGTTCCTATTACCACTTCTTTTGCTAATATTCCTGTTATTAACCCAACAGTTGCAGGCCAATTTTTATATGAAATTCCTATTGGATAAAATATCGGTGTAATTGTTTTGCCAATATCAGATAATATTGAAGAAGAAACTTTTTCTTCTGGAACAACCCTTCCATTCCATTGGAAACTATTTAATAGACCAATAAGCATACATATTGGAATAATTGTTTTTCCTGCTCCAAACAAAAAATTTTTTAACCGAACAAAAGAATCTAAAAATAAATGTTTAATGTTAGGAAATCTATATAATGGTAAATCTAATATAAAAGGAATTTCTTGAGCTTTTAAAAAAGTTAATTTTAATATTATTAATGTTAATAAAGCAATAAAAATACCAAGAAAGTATAATGAAAATATTATAAATGGTGCGTTTTTATGAAAAAATGCTGTTGAAAATATTGCAAAGATTGACAATCTTGCAGTACAAGACATAAAAGGCGAAATAAAAATTGAAAGTAAACGATCTTTTTTGCTTTCCAAAGAACGTGTCGCTATAATTCCAGGAACATTGCACCCAAATCCTATAATTAAAGGAAGAAATGTTTTTCCTGTTAATCCGACTAATTGCATTATTTTATCCATAACAAATGCTGCTCTTGTTATGTACCCTGAATTTTCTAAGAATGATAACATAAAAAATAAAATACTAATTTGTGGAATAAAAGTTATTACTGTATTCAGTCCCAATCCAATTCCTCTTGAAAATATAGTAATTATCCAAATAGGTAATCCTATAGTATGTCCAATATTTTCTATTCCTTGAACAAAAATTATCCGTGAAATTGTATCAAAAATAGGTTGAAAAGCTCCACCAAAAGATATTGTACATTGAAAAATTAGATACATAATTAATAGAAATACTGGAATTCCTATCCATCGATTAATTATAATTGTATCTATTTTTTTTGTTATAAAAAAATGTTTTTTATTATCTTTTAATTTTTTTGTTTGTTGAATCCAATTATAGGTTTTTTTATGCCGTTGATTTGCTAAATAAAAATCTGATTCTGTTTCTAAAGATTTTTCTAATTTGGAAATAGCATGATCTATTTTCAATATTGTTTTTTCTTCTAATTTTAATATTTTTCTAATTAATTGATCTTTTTCAAGAAAACGAAATATTATCCAATAATAATTTATATTTTTATCTTTTAATAAAAAATCATTTTTCAAATACTGATATATTTTTTTTATTATTAAATTGAATTTAATACTATATTCTGTTCTATATATTTTATATTTTTTTTGATTAATAAGTTTTTGAATATTTTTTTTAATCAAATCAATACTATGTTTTTTATTAGAAGACATAATAACAACTGGACATTTTGTTAATTTAGATATTTTTTTTATATCTTCTACATTAAGATCCATGACTATATTGTGCATATTAATCACTATTATCATAGGTATATTAGCTTCTAATAATTGAGTGCTAAGATATAAATTATTTTCTAAATGTGAGAAATCAATAATATTAATAATAATATCAAATTTATTATCTAATAAATGTTTACAAGTGATTTGTTCATCAATAGATATATGTTTTGTATTTGAACTGAAAGAATTTAATCCAGGTAAATCAATAATTTTATATAATTTAGAATTAATTATAGAAACTCCAGTTTTTTTTTCAACTGTTACACCAGACCAATTTCCTACACGTTCATTTTTTCCAGTAAGCATATTAAATAAAGTGGTTTTTCCAGTATTTGGATTTCCAATAATACTAATTATATTCATTTAAAAATCTTACCTCTTCTAAAACAAGATATTTACATTCTTTTAATCTTAAAGAAAGTAATAATTTTTTTATTTGAATTTGAATTGGATCACCAAAAGGTGCTATACATAGTATTTCAAAAGTTGAATTAGGAATAAAACCTAATGAAAAAAATTTACGACGATAAGAACTATTACAACTATTAGAAAATCCTTTAATACGATATATTTTCCCAATAGAAAAAATAGATGATTTTTTAAAAAACATAACTTAATAATCATAAATATATTGTTTTATAATTATTACAAAGTATAACGTTAATATAAATGATAATCAATATCATTTAGAATTTAATTTTTTAATATATATTAATAATATTGAAATAGCCACTGGTGTAATTCCAGAAATTCGCATAGCTTGTCTTATTGTTTTAGGCATAATAATATTTAATTTTTCTATAACTTCATTGGATAAACCTTTTATTTTTTTATAATTGATATTTTTTGGTATACAAATACTTTCATTATGTTTAACTTTTGCAATATCTATATTTTGTCTAGCAATATATCCTGCATATTTTATAGAAGAATTAATTTTTTCTATTAATTTTAAATTTTTAATTCCAGGACCAAGTCCTTTCAAAGACATAAGAATAGAATAATCTATTTCAGGACGTTTAATAAGTTCCTCTAAACTATATTCATGTTGTATTTTATTTTTAATAAAACTAGATATTTTTTTTTCTTGTAGAGTATTTTTATGAATAAATGTTTTTTTTAATCTATTTTTTTCATATATAAGAATATTATGATTTTTTTGAAAAATTTCCCATCTCTTTTTATCGACTAATCCTAATTTTTTTCCAATTGGTGTAAGTCTATCATCAGCATTGTCTTCTCTCAAAAATAATCTATATTCCGCGCGAGATGTAAACATTCTATATGGTTCTTTTGTGCCTAACGTGACTAAATCATCTATTAAAACTCCTATATACGCTTGATTCCTTTTAGGAAACCAAAAACTATTATTTTTTGATAATCGTGAAGCATTAATACCAGCAATTAAACCTTGTGCAGCTGCTTCTTCATATCCTGTTGTACCATTAATTTGTCCTGCAAAAAATAAACCTTTTATACATTTTGTTTCTAAATAATGATGCAAACCCCTTGGGTCAAAAAAATCATATTCAATTGCATATCCATATCGAATAATATGTGCATTTTCTAATCCTTTAATAGAATGTATAAAATCATTTTGTACTGAACATGGCAAACTTGTAGAAATCCCATTAGGATATATTTCTGTTGTATTAATTCCTTCTGGTTCGATAAAAATTTGATGATATAATTTATCTTTAAATCGAACTATTTTGTCTTCAATAGAAGGACAATATCTTGGTCCATTCCCTATAATATTTCCTGAATATATTGAAGAATAATGTAAATTTTCTTTTATGATTTTATGGGTATTTTCATTAGTATAAGTAATATAACAAGATATTTGTTTTAAATTATAATATCCATTGTTAATAAATGAAAAATGAGCATTTTTAACACTTTCTTTTTGTTTTTCCATTACAGAAAAATTAATAGTCTTCCCATCTATACGAGGCGGTGTTCCTGTTTTTAATCTTCCAATCTTAAATGGCATTTTTCTAAGTTTTTTGGAAAGGATATTAGAAGCTGCATCTCCAAATCTTCCACCTATATATTGTTTATTTCCAATGCAAATTTTTCCACCTAAAAATGTTCCGGTTGTTAAAACTACTGATGATGAATAGAATTTTAAACCCATTTTAGTAATAACTCCTAAAATTTTTTCTTTAGTTTTATTTAAAATAATATCTTCTACTTCTTGTTGTAAAATTTTAAGATTATTTTGATTATCTAATATAGAACGAATTTTATATTTATACCAAAATCTATCTGATTGAGCCCGAGTTGCTCTAAGAGCAGAACCTTTTCTAGAATTTAGAATTCTAAATTGAATTCCTGAAAAATCAATAGCTATCCCCATTACTCCTCCAAGCGCATCAATTTCTTTAACTAAATGACCTTTTCCTATTCCTCCAATTGCTGGATTACAAGACATTTGCCCTATCGTATCAATATTCTGTGTAATTAATAAAGTATTAGACCCTAATTTTGCTGAAGCTATAGATGCTTCTGTTCCTGCGTGTCCTCCACCAATAACAATAACATCAAAGTATTTTTTTATAGACATAATTGCCTATATTTATATAATAATTAAATAGTAATTTTACTAAAATATTTAAAATAAAAAAGTAATATTTCTTTATATATTATTATTTTCCAATACAAAATTCAGAAAAAATTTTTTTTAATAAATCATCCGAAGTAAATTTTCCAAGAATTTCATTAAAATAATCTTGGGATTTTCGTAAATCTTCTGCAAGAAGATCTATAGAAGGATTATAAAGAAATTTTTTTTTACTTTTTAATAATTTATTTTTTACATTTTCTAAGGCTAAAATATGTCTACGTCTAGCAAGAAAATTTCCTTCTACCGTTTGATTATATCCGACAGTTTTTAATAAATGCTTTCTAAGCATTTCAAGACTTACATTTTTTTTAGTTGAAAAAATTAATCCTTCTTTATTTCTAATTTTGATAAATTTAGGCTTTAAATTCAATAGATCACATTTATTAAGTATAATAGTTATAGGTATGTTATGAGGAATTAGAGAACATATTTCATCAATAGATTTTTGATGATTTCTTTCTTTTTGAATATCTATAACTAATAAAATATGATTTGATTTTTTTATTTCTATAAGCGCTTTTTGGATTCCTTTTTTTTCAATAAGATTATTGGAATCTCTAATTCCAGCGGTATCAACAATATGAATAGGTATGCCTTTAATAAGAATGTTTTCTCTTATAATATCTCTAGTTGTCCCTTCTATTTTTGTAACAATAGAAGATTCTCTTCCTGATAAAGCATTTAATAAACTAGATTTTCCTGCATTAGGTTTGCCTATAATAGATAAATATAAACCTTCTTTTAAAAGAATACCTGTTTTAGATTGAGATAAAATTTCTTCAATTTTTTGAATAAAAAAATCCAATTTTTCAATAATTTTAGGATTTTCTATAAAATCAATATCTTCCTCAGAAAAATCAATTGATGATTCTACATGCATTCGTAAATTAATTAAATTTTGTAATAAAATATTAATTTTTTTAGAAAATTCGCCTTGCATAGAATATAAAGCTGATTTTGTTGCTTGTTCTGAATTAGCATTAATTAAATCTATTATTGCTTCTGCCTGAGTTAAATCTATTTTATTGTTTAAAAATGCACGTTCAGTAAATTCTCCTGGATTTGCAATTCTTGCTAATTTAGTATTTATGATTATTGCAATTAATTTATCTAAAATAATTGGATTACTATGTGCATGCAATTCTAGAATATGTTCCCCCGTAAAAGAATTTGGTTTAGAAAAATATAAAGCTATTCCTTCATCAATGATATTATTTTTTTGATCATAAAATTTACAAAAATGAGCATATCTATTTTTTGGATAAAATTTTAATAATATTTTAGAAATAGACAAAACATTATTTCCAGATATTCTAATTATACCGATTCCACCTCTGCCAGGAGCTGTAGCAATAGCTACAATTGTATCATTTTGCAACATTAGATTTATTATTGATATTATTTATTATATACCATTGTTGTAAAATAGTTACGAAGTTATTAACTGTCCAATAAATAATTAAACCAGATGGCATACTTAAAAACATTAATGTAAATACAATAGGAATTATTAATAATATTTTTTCTTGCAAAGAATCCACAGAATTTGAAGGATTCATTTTTTGTTGTATTAACATACTTATACCCATAATAATAGGTAAAATATAATAAGGGTCTTTTACAGATAAATCATGTATCCAAAATGCCCATGGTGCTTGCCTAAGTTCAACACTATAAACTAACATATAATATAATCCAATAAATACTGGAATTTGTATTAATATAGGCAAACATCCTCCTAAAGGATTTACTTTTTCTTTTTTATAGAGTTCTATTATAGCTTGCCCTAATGCTTTTTTATCATTTGCTAGACGATCCTTTAAACCTTGTATTTTTGGTTGCAAATTACGCATTTTTGCCATAGCACGATAACTTTTTGCAGAAAGAGGATAAAATATTAATTTAATTAATAATGTAACTAAAACAATAGACCAACCCCAATTCCCGACAATATTGTATATCCAACTCATTGTATGAAATATTAATAATGATATAAACCATAAAAAACCATAATTTATAGTTAATTCTAAATGAGGAGCAACAGAAGCTAAATAATCTGATTTTGCTGGGCCTATATAAATTTTAGAAAAATTAAAAATTTTTGAATTAGAATATACAGTATTTTTTGAATTTTCTAATCCAATACAATAAATATTATTTCCTAAATCTTTTGTATAAAATAGATTTTCTTGTTTTGTATTTGGTATCCATGCACTAATAAAATAGTGTTGAATCATGGCAATCCATCCGCCTTTTGATATAAGATTTAAATTTTTTTTTGATATTTCTTTAAACGTAATTTTTTGAAAATGTTCATTAGAAGTGGAAATAGCTGTTTCCATATCATTTGAATATGAAAAGAAAAAATTCTTTTTTTTATCTGGAATTTTTCTTACCAATTGATTATAAAATTTTACTGTAAAAGGTTTTTGTGTATCATTTTTAATGATATAATTAACTATTATATCATATTTACCTCTAGTAAAAATATATTCCTTTATTATAGAAATTTTATTTTTTTTCCAGTAAAGATTAACCTTTAATTGTTTTTCTTTTGGTATTAATTTATAAAAATTTTTATTATTTTTTGTATTAAATATAATTTTTTCTGGAATTTTTTCACTATAAATTCCACTTTCTGCTATATACTTATTTCCTTTATTATCTAATAATACTATCGGATTTTTTGAATGAAGTTTATTCGGATATTTTAATAAAGCAGCATATGATATATTTCCATTTAACAAATTTAAATTAATATCTAATACATCCGTTTTAATCCTAATTTTGGGATATTGAAAATAATCTGTATTATTATATTTTTTTGTTAAATATTCTTTTTTTTGTTTAGAATTTTCTGTTATATTTTTGCTTAAAATATATTTTTTTTTTACAATTGTATCATCAAAAGATTGCCAAAGATAATATATAATTGATAATATAAGAAAAAGCAAAATTAATAAAATGTTTCGTATAAATCTAATATTCACCAGCTAAATTACACCTTAATAAATAAATTTAAAATTACTTTATTTTTTTTTCAGAAGGAATTGGATCATACAACTCTCCCCAAAAAAATGGATGACATTTCATTAAACGTCTAAAAATTAAATACAAAGAATATAATACAGTATAATTTTGAAAAGCATCAATTGCGTATTTTGAGCAAGATGGATAAAATCGACATCTTGGATAGCTGAAAATACTCCATAAACGATATATTCGAATAAAAAATATAAACACTATTCTAGTGTCTGCATACTCATACAATATTGCCAAAATTTTTGCAAACATTTTTTTATTTCCCATTTATTACATTTATATAAATTTTTTTTTGCTATGATAATTACTTTTAATTTTATTTTATCTTTATGTAATCTAAAATATTCTCGAACTAATCTTTTATAAAAATTTCTGCATACGGAAGAAGGAACATATTTTTTTTTTATTATTAATCCAAGCTGACTAATATCTTTTGTATATTGATATATAAATATCATATACTTATCTATATATTTATTATTTATTTTATTAAATAATTGAAAATATTGTTTTTTTTTTAATCGATTTCTTCTAGAAAATTTATATGACATTAGTAGGTTGATATTTTTCATGCAGATAGAATTTTTCTGCCTTTTGCTCTTCTACGATTTAAAATTAATCTTCCATTTTTTGTTGACATTCTTGCTCTAAATCCATGATTTCTTTTTCGTCTAAGATTGCTTGGTTGAAATGTTCTTTTCATTATTATACGATTGAATAAATACAAAACAGCTTATCTAAGTGATTTAACCAAGTCAAATTCTATTTGAATTTACTTCAAAAAATTTATATTAAATAATTTTTCAATATTTATTTAAAATTAAGATTCTATAATATTTGAATTATAGATGTATAAATTTAAAATATATATTTTACATAAAATACATTAAGTTTAAGGAAAATTTTGTAATGGAATTTAAAATTCAAAGAGATTCCTTTTTAAAAGGACTTCAAACTATTATTGGTGTTATTAGCAAAAGAAATACCATAGCTATAGCAATGAATGTTTTTATTCAATTAAAAAATAATATCCTTTTTATAACTGCAACAGATTTTGAAATTGAAATAGCAACCAAAATAGTTGTTCTTTCTGGAAAAGATGGAAGTACTACTTTGTCTGCTAAAAAATTATTAGATATTTGTAAGAATTTAACAGAAAAATCAGAAATAATATTTATTTTAGATAAAAATAAAAATCAGGGAATCATTATATCGAATCAAACATCTTTTAAATTATGTACTACACCTATTAAAGAATTTCCAAATATGAAAAATATAAAAACAATACAAATTCTTAAAATATCTTCCCATCTAATTTTATTTTTATTTAAAAAAACATATTTTTCTATGGCTAAGAAAGATGTTCGTTATTTTTTAAATGGCTTGCTATTTGAAATAGGCAATAATTATATTCGGTCTATTGCTACTGATGGTCATAGAATGGCTGTGTCAAGTATTTTTATAAAAAATAATGAAAAAAATAAAAAGAAAATTATTATTCCCCGAAAAACTGTTTTAGAAATTATTAGATTAATACACAAAGAAAAATCAGAAATTAATATTTTTTGCAGCGAAAACCATTTTAAAATAGAAACTGCTAATTATAGTCTAACTTCAAAATTAATAGAAGGAAATTATCCTGATTATAATTCTATTATTTCTGCAGATTTTAAAAATATATTAACGGTTGAATCTGATTTAATTAAGTCATCACTCAATAGAATTAGTATACTTTCTGATCAAAAATATAAATCTGTACGTATGTATATTAGCAATAATAGTTTATCTTTATTTGCAAAGAATTTAGAACAAGAAATAGCTAAAGATAAATTAAAGATTCTATATCAAGGAAAATCAATAGAGATTGGATTTAATATAAATTATTTATTAGATGTATTAAATGTAATAGAAAATGATACAATACAAATTTTATTCACAGATTCTTATCATAGTGTTCTTATAAAAGATAAAAAAAATATAAATAATATATATATTATTATGCCAATTAAATTATAGTTATTGGAGTTTTTTTTTTCTTCTGTTAAAATAAAAATTCTTTTTGATATCCTTAGATAGGATTATAATGAATAATATTATTAATAAAGAATCCTTAAAAAATAAAAACAATAACTATACTTCTGCAAATATAAAAGTATTAAAAGGATTAGATGCTGTACGAAAACGTCCTGGCATGTATATAGGTGATACTGATAATGGAACTGGTTTGCATCATATGTTATTTGAAATCATTGATAATTCTATTGATGAAGCTTTAGCTGGATACTGTGATTCGATTTCTGTGATATTACATAATAACGGTTTTGTATCTATTATAGATAATGGTAGAGGCATTCCTACAGATATACATTTTGAAGAGAAAAAATCTGCGGCAGAAGTTATTTTAACCATGTTGCATTCTGGTGCTAAATTTGATGATAGTTCATATAAAATTTCAGGAGGATTACATGGAGTAGGAATTTCAGTAGTTAATGCTTTATCTGAAATTTTTGATTTAACTATATATAGAGATGGATATATATATCATCAAATTTATCATTTAGGATATCCTGAATTTCCTTTAAAAAAAATAGGAAAAACAAAAAAACATGGAACAAAAATATATTTTAAACCTGAATATAATTTTTTTAAAAATATTTTAACCTTTGATTTTTCTATAGTATCAAAAAGACTTAGAGAATTAGCTTTTTTAAATTCTGGCATTCGACTTGATATTGAAGATAAACGTGATAATCAAAGACAAACATTTTTTTATGCAGGAGGCATTTCTTCTTATATTCGATATTTAAATATTGGAAAAGACACTATTCATAAAAAGATTTTTTATGTACATGAAAAAAAAAATAAATTAATAATGGAACTTGCTATGCAATGGTGTGATTCATTAGAAGAAAAAATTTTATGTTATACAAATAATATTCCCCAAAAATATGGTGGTTCGCATTTATCAGGTTTTAAAACAGCGTTAACTCGAACTCTCAATAATTATATAGAAAAAGAAAAAATTTTAAGAAAAGATAAAATAGTAACTATTGGAGAAGATACGCGAGTTGGTTTAACTGCTATTTTATCAATTAAAATTCAAGATCCAAAATTTTCATCACAAACCAAAAATAAACTTATATCTTCTGAAACAAAAACAATTATTGATTCATTAGTTTCGCAAAAATTATTTGAATTTTTAGAAGAAAATCCTAGAGAAGGAAAAATTATATCTGAAAAAATAGTTCATACTGCACGTATTAGAGAAGCAGCACGTAAAATTAGAGAAATTGCAAAAAAGCAAAATACTATTGAAATAGCTGGACTTTCAGGAAAATTATCTGATTGTCAAGAAAAAAATCCTGAATCTTCTGAAATTTTTATTGTTGAAGGAGATTCTGCTGGTGGATCAGCTAAACAAGCTCGTGATAGACGAAACCAAGCCATTTTGCCAATTAAAGGAAAAATTCTAAATATAGAAAAAGCAAGTTTTGATAAAATGATTAATTCATCAGAAATTGGTGATTTAATTACTGCATTAGGTTGTAGTATTGGAAAAAATAAATATGATCCTAATAAAATTCGATATCATAAAATTATTATTATGACCGATGCAGATATAGATGGATCACATATAAGAACATTATTATTAACATTTTTTTATCGACAAATGAAAGATGTTTTAGAAAGAGGATATATTTATATTGCCCGTCCTCCTTTGTATAGGATAAAAGGAGAAAGAAAAGAAAAATATATTAAAGACAATAATGATTTATTTAAATACTTAATAGGTATTGCAATAGAAAAAACTAAGCTAATAACTTTTATAGAAAAAGAAAAAAAAATTATTCAAGGTTTAGAATTAGAACGATTAATTTTAAAAACAAAAAAAACTGAAAGAATAATAAAAAAGCTTTCTAAGAATTATCCTAAAGAAATTTTAGAATCTTTAATGTATTTTAAAAAAATTTCATCTACAGATTTTATGGAGAAAAAATATTTGGAAAATATTTTTTATGCATTGGAATCTAATTTGAATAAAAAATCTCATTTAGGTAAAAAATATTTTTGTTATATTAAAGAATGTGAAATGAAAGAAACATTTATTCCCATAATTAAAGTTATAGAAAATGGTTTTCATCAAAAATTTCCAATATATGCAAATTTTTTTGATTCATTTGAATATCAATGGTTGATAGAACAAGGAATGATTTTAAATAAATTTATAAAAAAAGATTTATCATATATACAATATAAAAATCAAAAATATCCTATTAAAAATTTTTATAATACTATTGATTGGTTATTACAAGAATCTCGAAAAGGAAAATATATTCAACGTTATAAAGGATTGGGTGAAATGAATTCTCATCAATTATGGGAAACTACTATGAATCCAAAAACTAGAAATATTTTAAAGGTAAATATTAAAAATAATAGTCAAGCAGATCATTTATTTTATACTTTAATGGGAAATCATATTGAACTACGAAAAGATTTTATAAAAAAAAATATGTTAAATATTAATTTACAAGAACTAGATATTTAATCTTACCTTGTTAAGGAATAATACAATTTTTTTTAAAAAAAATAGTATTTCTAAAAATATAGAATATAAACATTTTTTATTATTCTTTATCTCTTAAAACTTGAAATTTTCTAGTATATCCCCACATTCTTTCATGTTAGAAATTTTGGGAATATTTAATGTCAGAAAAGATTATATCTAAAGATTTACATTCTAAAAAGATATCAGAAAATTGTTTAGATACATCTGCTAAAGAAAATATACATGCACAGAAAATTAAAGAATTACAAAAAGAATTAGAAGTATCTTGTTTAAAGAATATAAAATTTGAAGAAAAATACAAAAAATATCGAGATCAAGCATTACGTGCATTTGCTGAAGTTGAGAATATTCGAAAAAGAACAAGTATAGATTTAGAAAAATCTCATAAATTTTCTATTGCAAAATTTGCAAATAGTTTATTACCAATAATTGATAGTTTAGAAAAAACGTTAGAATTATCTTCAAAAAAATCTGAAATATCTGTAATTCATGATGGTATTAAATTAACTATGAAAATATTTATAGATATAATGAATAAATTTGGAATTTCGCAAATTAATCCAATAGGTGAATGTTTTAGTCCAAATTTTCATGAAGCTATGTCGATAATTAAAAATCCAAAATATGAATCTAATACTGTCGTAAAAGTGTATCAAATTGGATATATTCTGCATGGCAGATTGCTAAGACCTGCACGTGTAGTTGTGAATAAATAAAAAATGAAATAACTTGAATAAAATTTAAAAATTATAAAATTTAAATTTTTTATATATTTGGAGAAAACAATGGGAAAAATTATTGGAATTGATTTAGGCACTACAAATTCTTGTGTCTCTGTTATGGACGGAAAAAGTGCTAAAGTAATTGAAAATTCAGAAGGACGTCGTACTACACCATCTATTGTAGCGATAGATAAAGAAGGAAAAATAATTGTTGGAGATCCAGCAAAACGTCAAAGTTTAACAAATCCTAAAAATACTATATTTGCAGCTAAACGTCTTATTGGTAGAAAATTTGATGGAGATATTATACAAAAAGAAATATTACCAAAAGTTCCATTTCAAGTAGTTAAAGCTAATAATGGCGATGCTTGGATTATATTTAATGAAAAAAAACAAGCACCTCCTCAAATTTCTGCAGAAGTTTTAAAAAAAATGAAAAAAACAGCAGAAGATTATTTGGGATATGAAATTTCTGAAGCAGTAATTACTGTTCCCGCATATTTTGATGATGCACAAAGACAAGCAACTAAAGATGCAGGTAGAATTGCAGGTTTAAATGTAAAAAGAATTATTAATGAACCAACTGCTGCCGCTTTAGCATATGGTATAGATAAGGGTAAAAAAGATTCAATTGTAGCAGTATATGATTTAGGTGGTGGAACTTTTGATATTTCTATTATAGAAATAGCAAAAATTGAAGGAGATAGTCAAATTGAAGTTTTAGCTACTAATGGTGATACCTTTTTAGGAGGAGAAGATTTTGATTTGCGTCTAATGAATTATATAGTAAATGAATTTAAGATATCTCATGGTATAAATTTAAAGCAAGATCCTTTAGCATTACAACGTTTAAAAGAAGCATCTGAAACCGCAAAAATTGAATTATCTTCTAATGAACAAACAGATATAAATCTTCCTTATATTACAGCAGATTCTTCTGGACCTAAGCATTTAAATTTAAAAGTTACTCGGGCAAAATTAAATTCTCTAGTAGAAGATTTAATTCATAGAACTATTGAACCTTGCAGAAAAGCATTAAAAGATGCAGATCGTACGATACAAGATATTACTGATGTAATACTTGTTGGAGGACAAACAAGAATGCCTAAAGTACAAGAAATTGTTAAAGAATTCTTTCAAAAAAAACCTAGAAGAGATGTAAATCCTGATGAAGCTGTAGCGATGGGCGCAGCAATTCAAGGAGGGGTTTTATCTGGAGATGTTAAAGATGTATTATTATTAGATGTAACGCCTTTGTCCTTAGGTATTGAAACTATGGGAGGAGTTATGACTAAATTAATTGAAAGAAACACTACAATTCCAACTAAAAAATCTCAAGTTTTTTCCACAGCAGATGACAATCAAAATGCTGTAACAATTCATGTATTGCAAGGAGAACGTGAAATTGCAAGTTCTAATAAATCACTTGGACGTTTTGATTTAACTGGAATACCTCCAGCTCCACGAGGAGTTCCTCAAATTGAAGTAACATTTGATATTGATGCAAATGGAATTTTAAATGTACATGCAAAAGATAAAGCTACTGGAAAAAAACAATCTATTGTTATTCGTGCTAGTGGTGGGCTTTCTGAAAATGAAATAGAAAAAATGTTGAAGGACGCAGAATCAAATTCTGCAAAAGATAAGGAATTTCATAAACTTGTATTAGTACGTAATCAAGGCGATAATCTTTTACATACTACTCGAAAATCTATTAAAGAAATAGGAGATAAAATTTCTTCCGATGAAAAAAATAAAATTGAAATTGCTTGTAACGAATTAGAAAAATCTTTAAAAACTGATAATAAAACAGATATTGAAGAAAAAACTAAAATACTAACACAATATGCTAGCAAATTAACTGAAGCAATATATAAAAAAGAAAACATAAATACTAATTCATCATCATCTTCTTCTACTCAAGAAAAAGAAAAAAAATCTTCAAATGAGGATATAGTAGACGCAGAATTTGAAGAAGTTAAAGATAATGAAAAGAAGTAAAAATTTATTATAATTAAAGGAGCAATATGAGTAATCAGAAAGATTACTATGAAGTATTAGGAGTAAAAAAAAATGCTTCTAATACGGAATTAAAAAGAGCATATAGAAGATTAGCTATGAAGTATCATCCGGATAAAAATCCTGGTGATACTGAAGCTGAAGAAAAATTTAAAGAAGCTAATCAAGCCTATGAAATACTTAGTGATTCTAAAAAACGTGCAGCATATGATCAATTTGGACATTCTGGTGTTGATACAAGCTATTCTAGTTTTAATTCTGGCAATACTTTTAATGAAGTTTTTGGAGATATTTTTGGAGATATTTTTAATGAACATTCTCATTCTAGAAAAAGAAGCTATCAAAAAGGATCTGATTTAAAATATACAATTCAAATTAATTTAGAAGAAGCGATTCATGGTGTTATAACTCAAATTAATATACCAAGATTAGTATTATGTCAAATATGTAAGGGTTCAGGATCTAAAAAAGGATATTCAAAAATAAATTGTGCAACTTGTCATGGACAAGGCAATATACGTATGCAACAAGGATTTTTTTCAGTACAACAAACTTGTCCAGATTGTCATGGACAAGGCAAAGTAATAAAATATCCTTGTACATTATGTTATGGAAAAGGACGCATACAAAGATACAAAAAATTATCTGTAAAGATTCCACCTGGTATCGATGAAGGCGATCAAATTCGTCTTGTAGGAGAAGGAGAACATGGGCCTCAAGGAAGTCCTTCGGGAGATTTGTATGTACAAATTCAAATTAAATCCCATCATTTATTTAAACGAAGGGGCAATGACTTAATATGTGAAGTACCATTAAATTTTGTTATTGCTTGTATAGGTGGAATAATTGAAGTACCAACTATGGATGGTAAGATAAAATTAAAAATTCCAAAAGAAACACAAACAGGAAAATTATTTCGATTAAGAGGAAAAGGTGTAAAAGAATTTCGAGGGAATAGAATTGGAGATTTACTATGTAAAGTAAGTATAGAAACACCAATAAATTTGGATAAAGATCAATTAAAAATTTTAAAAAATTTTGGATCTACATTACATAATAATACAAAATATACCCCACGTTCTTTTTCTTGGTTCAAAGGAGTAAAGAATTTTTTTTCTAAAAAAAAATAGAGTTAACAATTTTGAAAAAATATAATCTAATGTATGATTCTCTAATTAATTCAAAAAAAGAAATTGATAATCCATTTTTTAATGAATGTTTGTCACGTATACAAAATACTTTAATAAGAATACTAAATTCAAAAAAAATTAACAAAAAGAATCATATTCTTTTAAATGCGATAAGTTATATTTTATTAAATGGAAAAAAAATACGAGGATTATTGGATTATGCAACTGCAACATCAATTGGGATACCTATAGAACATTGTGATATTTCAGCTTGTGCTATAGAAATGATACATGCATATTCTTTAATACATGATGATTTACCATCTATGGATAACGATATGAAAAGACGTGGTAGGGATTCTTGTCATATTGCCTTCGATGAATCTACAGCGATTTTAGCTGGAGATTCATTGCATTCTTTAGCCTTTGAAATATTAAGTGATTCTAATCCAGGCATATCTGATCATAAAAAAATTCAAATAATTCATACACTATCTAAAGCAATTGGTATAAAAGGAATGGTTTTGGGACAATATTTAGATATTAATAATTTTGTTTCATTAAAATATAAAAATAAAAAAAAATTAGATATTATATATAATTTTAAAACTGGAAATTTAATAAAAGCTAGTGTAAAAATAGGGTATCTTAAAAAGAATAAATTAGATAAAAAATATAAAAAAGCATTTGATAAATTTTCTTATCATATTGCTTTAGCTTTTCAAATTCAAGATGATATTATTGATAGTTTAAAAGATAATCAAAATATATCTAAAAACACATATCCTAAAATATTAGGAATTAAAAAATCAATTTTTTATATTAAAAATCATTTTAATTGTGCTTTAAAAAATTTAAACTTAATACCTAATAATCATAAATTAAAAACCTTAACTAAATATATTATTTTATCAGATTTTTTAGAGTAAAAAAAAATAAATATTAAACTAATAATGAATATTTTCTAAAATATTTTTATCAAAAAATGTTTCGCAATATCGGCATATCAGTTTAACGTCTTTTTCTTTTTTTTTAAATAAGACATAAAAATAACTTTCTAATGATTCTGTTTGTGTAATACATTGTGTATTAGGACAAATAAACAATCCTTTGACTATGTTGGGTAATTTTAACATGTACTTTTTTTTTACTTTGTAATTTTTAATTTCATTTATAGTAGAACCAGGTGCAATAATACCAATTTTTGATATTGTAGCATTTAAAATATAAAAATTTGTAATCTTAATAAGATCTTTTAATACTTTTCTTTTACTTGGCAAGTTTAATCCAACCGTAATTTGATATTTTAATTTTAAAAGATCTAATGCTTGTAAAATTTTAATTCCTTGTCCTGCGGTAATATGATCAATAACACATCCTTGTTTTATTGCTGTAACTGATAAAATTGTATAATTATTCATAAAATTTCTTTTAGTAAAAGAGCAATAATTGCTTGTCTTATTTCTACACCATTAGAAGCTTGTTGGAAATAATATGCTTGTTTCATAATATCTATATTTTTATCAATTTCACCAACACGAGGTAATGGATGCATAATTTTGAGGTTTTTTTTAGTGTTCATTAACATATGAGGTTTTAAAATAAATTGTTGTTTTATTTCATGATATTCAGTTGGTTCAAATCTTTCTTTTTGCAATCTTGTCATATATAAAATATCAAGATCAGATAATATTTCCATCATATTTTCATGATATGAAAATTTAATATTTTTTTCATTTAAAAAATTACAAACACTATCTGGCATAGATAATGATTTAGGAGCAACAAAAAATAAAGTAGTATTAAAATGGGATAAAGCTTGTGATAATGAATGAACTGTTCTACCATATCGAAGATCACCAACCATGGCAATATTAAGTTCTTCTAAAGATCCTTGGGATTCAGAAATTGTAAATAAATCTAATAATGTTTGTGTGGGGTGTTGATTACCTCCATCTCCAGCATTAATAACAGGTTTTGAAGAAATATCAGCTGCTAATTTTGCAGATCCTGCACAAGGATGACGAATAATAATAGCGTCAGTATAACTGCTAATAACTTGAATTGTATCAGATAGACTTTCTCCTTTTTTCCCAGCAGATGTTGTATCAATATCTGAAAAACCAATAATTTTCCCTTCCATACGATAAATAGCTGTATCAAAAGATAAACGTGTTCTTGTGGATGCTTCAAAAAAACAGCTTCCTATGATTTTATTTTTTAAATAAGAATTTCTTGGAAATAATTTAAAATTTTTAGCAGTTTTTAAAATTAATTGTATTGTATGTACATCCATATTCGCAATAGAAATAATATCTTTCCCAAACATATTATTTAATTGCATTATTTAAATCCTTTGATTTTTTTTTGCATATATATTTTCCATTTAAACATGCCATACATGGCGAATCAATATGATATTTCCCCCTTCTATCAATAGCTTCTACTAAATCTTCTTCCTTTTGATAAAGAAGCGCATCTACATTCATGTATTTTTTAATTTCATGAAATGATTTATTGCTTGCAATTAATTCCTCATATGTTGGTATATCTATACCATAAAAACAAGGATATTTCAATGGAGGACAACAGCTTGCAAAAAATACTTTACTAGCGCCACATTCTCGAATCATATTCACTATTTCTCGACTTGTTGTCCCTCTTACTATACTATCATCTATAAGCATAACAGATTTTCCACGAATTTCGGTAGGTTGGGGACTAATTTTATAAATAACTGAACGTTTTCGTAATTTATTTTCTGACATGATAAAAGTTCTTCCAATAAATGGATTTTTATATAATCCTTCACTATAACGAACTTTCATTTCATTAGCGAAAGAAAGAGCTGCAGTATTTGAAGTAAAAGGAACTGGAATTACAATATCAGGAATTAATTTAGGATAAGTATTTCGCCAATTTATAGCAAGATTTTGCCCCATACGTAAACGTGCACGATAAACACTAACATCATCCAATTTACTATCAGGTCTTGCAAAATATACGTATTCAAAAATACATGGTTGAAATTTTTCTTTACTTAAAATTTTTCGAAAAATTTTTCCTGAAAAATTTACAAATATTATTTCACCTGGTTTAACATCGTCAATTTTATTAAATCCTAAACTAAAAAAAGATGAATTTTCAGAAGAAAAAATTACATCATATTTATTTTTATTATTCATATTGTTTTTTCGAATACCCATTACTAATGGGCGAATTCCTTTAGGATCTCGAAAAGCTATTAGTCCCTTGCCTATTATATTAGATACTACAGAATAAGATCCTTCTACATATTTATGTATAATTTTAATCCCATCACATAATTTTTTGAAAAAATTATCGCTATTATTTTTAACAGTCTTCTTAATAAGACTGTTAGCTAATAAATGAATCAAACATTCTGAATCACTATCAGTATTTAAATGTCGCAAACATTTATTTTTTAAAAATTTAGTTAATTGCAATCGATTTACTAGATTTCCATTATGTGCTAAACTAATACCATATGGAGTACTAAGCCTAAACGGTTGTGATTCATTTTCATTTAAATTTCCAGAAGTTGGATATCGAACATGAGCGATTCCAGTATTACCAGATAATTTATTAAGAATCTTTTTATTAAAAATTTCTTGTACTAATCCTTTTTTTATATGACTATAAAAATAATTATTGCATGTCATAATCCCCGCTGAATTTTGTCCTCTATGTTGTAAATGTATTAAACTATCATATAAATCAAAAGCAACTGGGTTTTGAGAAATAATTCCTACAATACCGCACATAATGGTAATTTCCCTACCATTTTTATTTATTTTCTTTATATTATATAATATTCACCCATCTTGAAAATACTTGCGTAAAAAAATTATATTTTTTTATTCTAAAAAAAAGATTTTCCAGTTAACTTTTCAAAAAGTTGAATATATCGATAACTAATTTCAATTTTAATTTCTTCAGGAATGTCAAGTATTTTTTTTTCTTGATAAGGGTTAATTTGTTTGATATACCATTTTCTTAAAAATTCTTTATCAAAATTTTTTATTTCTTTACCTTTTTGAAAATGCTTTTGATAGTCTTTGAATTTCCAATACCGACTAGAATCAGGTGTATGACATTCATCAACCAAAATAATATTGTTTTGATTATCTATACCAAATTCGTATTTAGTGTCTACTAATAATAAATGAGATTTTCTTGCAATTTTTTGACCAAATAAAAATAATTCTATAGATTTTTTAGAAATAAAATTCCATTGTTCTTCAGAAGGAAAATTATTTTTAATAATATCTTTAATATTTAATAATGGTTTATCAGATATATGAGATTTTGTAGTAGGAGTGATAATAGGAAATGGTAATTTTCCATTTTTGATTAACTTGTTTGGCAATTTTTTACCTAAAATATTACGAACGCCAGATTGATATAAATTCCATAGTGAAGTTTTAGTATTGCCAGTAATAAATCCTCTCACTACAATTTCAATTGGAAAAACTTTACATTTTTTAACTCTCATTTCATTCAACGATGATATAGAAATCATATGATTAGGAATTATATTTTTAGTTTTTTCAAACCACCAAGAACTAATTTGATTTATTATTTTACCTTTAAATGGAATATTTGATATATTTGAATCAAAAGCACTAATCCTATCTGTATTAATAATTAGTAATGTATTATCTCCTAAATCATAAACATCTCTTGTTTTTCCTTGAAATTTTGGATATGGTAAATTAGTTTTCGATACCACGAATGGTATTTTTTCTTTAATATAAAATTTATAATTATTCTTCATAAAAATATGCTTTATATGCTATAGGATTATATAATATAGAATTATGAAGTAAATACTTCTTAATATAATCAATTTCTTGATAATTTTTTGGGATAATATTCCAAAATATACCATATTTAATATCAAAAATTTCATTTAAAGAATATTTTTTGTGCAATATATTTAACTTATATTGATTAAATACAGTATTTTTACGTACCAATATTTTTATAGATTTTTTAAGAAGTTTAATTTTTGTAATTAAATATTCTTTTTTTGGATTATAAAATGCATGATTATTATATAATAATTCATACATTTTTTTATAATCTATTTTTTTAGAAAATATTTCTAAATGTTGATATTTTTGTATTGTACAATAAATTCCTAAATTTTTCAATGTTTGTTCTATAGAAATAGATTCATTATCTGTAATAATCATTTTTATTAAAAATTGATATCTTGATTCAGGAAGTGTATAATTTTTTAATTGTTTTATTTTTTTTTTTTCTTTAAAAGTTTTATATAAAAATATTTTCTTCTTTTCAAGATATGTACGAATAGATGCAAAAATAATATCACCATCAGTTGTTCTTTCTGGATGTGGCATCATTGCTAATACATTACCAGAAAAATTTGAAATTGCTGCAATATTTTCCATAGATTGATTTGGATTTATAGGATAATATCTTTTTATATTTCCAATACTATTAACATATTTCCATACCATAACACCTGAGGATTTTAATAAATTAAAAGTAGATTTTTTTAAAATAAAACGACCTTCTGCATTTGCAAATGGAATTCTTATAGGTTTTGAAAATTTTTTTTGAAAAAATGCATTTTCTGCTATATTTTTTTGATTTTTAATATCTATATAACACCATGTATTATAAAAACCTATTCCTAAGATTTTTCCTTTTTTATTTATTTTTTCATTAAGTGTCAAAGCAACTGATAATTTATAAGAATCTTGTATTTTTATACCTGGAACTATTCCGCTTTCTATTAAAATTTGAGCTCCATTGCATATTCCTAAAACAGGTTTGCCTTTTTCTATTTCTATGATAAGCTTAGAAAGTAATGGATCTTTAGAAGCAATTAATCCAGAACGACAACGATCTTCATATGAAAATCCTCCAACAATAACAAAACCATCGAAAATATCAAAAGAAACAGTTTTGTAATTCCATAAAAATGAGATTGCTTGCATTCCAGATCGTTCTATAGCAAGTTTCGTTTCACGTTCACAATTAGACCCAGGAAATTGAATAACTCCAATTTTTTTCATATTATAAAATCTCTTTTAAATATATTTTATTATGTTTATCTTGTATTACTTTTCCTATAACAAAATAAGAAATATCTTTACATTTTTTTTTTAATTGTGCTAATGATTTTTTTGATAAAATTATTATCCAACCAATTCCCATATTAAATGTGGAATAAGATTCTTTTTTGGATAAATTTCCAATTTGACATAAAAAAGAAAAAATTGGTGGTATAGGCCAGGAATGAATTTTAATTTCTGCTCCACAGCCAAAGGGTAAAATTCGAGGGATATTTTCAATTATTCCTCCTCCAGTAATATGAGCCATGCCTTTAATAAAAATTTCTTTTTTTAATATTTTATGTATTAATTTTGAATAATTTATATGAGGTTCTAGCAATACTTCATCCAAAGTTTTACCTAATTTTTTTATATATTGATGAATACGAAATTTTTTGATATCAAACAATAACTTTCTTGCAAGAGAAAAACCGTTAGTATGTAATCCATTAGATAAAAAACCTATAATTTTATCTCCAATTTGGATTTGATTTCCATTTATAATTTTTTCTTTTTCTATAATTCCAGTTGCAATGCCTACTATATCGTATTCTCCTTTAATATATATACCCGGCATTTCTGCTAGTTCTCCACCTACAAGAGCAATATTTTCCTTTTTACATGCATCTACCATACCTTTAACAATTTCTTCTACAATATGTGAATTTAATTTAGAAGTTGAAATATAATCTAATAAAGTTAATGTTTTTGCACCCAATGTTAGGATATCATTGGAACAAGCGCTCACTAAATCTATACCTAAATTATAAAATTGATTTGCCATTTTTGCAATAATAGATTTAGTTCCTATTCCATCCATACTTTGCACCATTAAAGGATGCTTATATATATTCAAAATATTTTTTAAATCAAATATCGAAGAAAAAGTTCCTATATGGCTTATTACATTATTGTTAAAAGTACTATGAATAATTGGTTTAATACGAGAAATCGTAAAATTTCCTAATTTTAAATTTACACCTGAATCTTTATAAGTAATTTCTTTCATTATTTTTATATATATAAATTATGATGTTAAAAGTAGTTTTTTTAAAGAATGAAACCAAATTTTTTTGGCATATATCAAATCAATATTAATATTTTTTTCTATATACCATTTTTTTTCTTGAATAGTATTTCCTAATATGAAAAAAGGAATATTCATTTTTTTTGCAAAATTTTCTAAAAATTTTAATTTAGAAAAATGAATTTCAAGTAGAAATCCTGGTGTTTCTGAAAAAAGTTCAATTTTTTTATTATATTTTCCTGGTAATTTAATTGAAAATCCAATTTCATTAGCAATGCTCATACGAGTTAAAGTTGCAGCTAAACCACCATTTCCAATCCAACTAGCAGAGAGTATATTATTATCAGAAATTTGTTTATGAATCCATTTAAATATTTTATGCATAAGAATAAAATCTGGTTTTGGAATATTTTTACCTAATTCATCAAAAACTTCATAATAAATAGAACCTCCACATTCATTTTTTCGATCTCCAATTAATATAAGAAAATTATTTATTTCTTTAAAAGATCTATTAATAGTTTTTTTAAAATTTTCTATTCTTCCTATACAACTAATAATTGGACTAGCAGGTATTGCTTTTTCTTGAAAAACATTATGAAGGGAAACATTTCCAGAAATAACAGGAGTTGGAAAAGAAGGATAACGTAAAAGATGTATATTTTCACAAACATCTTTAATTCCTTTTATAGAATTTACCAATTCATACATATTTTCAGGATTTTCAGGGTTTCCAAAACATAAGCAATCTGTAATACCTTCAGGTGTTGCACCTACTGAAATAATGGAACCCATGGACGAAATTACTGCATTTACAGAAGCCCAATAAGGATCAATTTTCCCAAAACGAGGATTTCCAGAAACTGATAAAGCAATAGCAATATTTCTAATAGATTCAGGAAAATCTGTTCCATTAAAAGGAATAAAAACTCCAGAATCTGCATTTCCTCGTTCTATTAATGTTCGACCTTGTACTTGTTTATCATATCTTTCAAATATATCAATATCACTAGAAACATTAGGATGAGAAATTATCTTAATCCAAATTTTAACAATATCCTTAGAAAGGATTTTAGGTTCTGTAAACTTTAAAATTGGTTTCTTTATATTTTTATTATAAAAAATTTCTTTTTTTAAATTTTTTACTTCTATGTCAATTAGTAGATGATTTTTAAATTTTACACGATATTTTTTTTTTTTATTTATTTTTCCTATAATTCTTGCACAAGCTCCATTAGAAATTTTGGGAAGTTCAAATTCTTCATTGTAATGTTGTAATATTTTTGAAGTTAATTCCGAAGGACATGCCCAAATATAACGTTCTTGTGTTTCAGAACATAATATAATTGTTGGATCAATCTTTTTAGAAAGAACATGTACTTTATCTATATAAATTTCTGCTCCATATTCTGAATCTATAATTAATTCTGAAGTTGCACAAGCAATGCCTCCTGCTCCTAAATCTTTAAAAGCAACATCTTTTATCTTTTTTAAAGATACAATTTTTTTAAATAATTCATAATTAGATTGCAATAAAATTCTTCCTAAAAATGCATTGGGCTCTTGCACTGCACTACAATCTTTTTGATTTTTTTTTAAATTAATGGAAGAAAAAGTTGCTCCTCCAAAACCACTGGCATCTGTTTTTTTTCCCACTAAAATTATATCATAATCTTCTGAATTTTTAGGAAGATAAGAATGTATAATTTCACTTTTTTTAACTATTCCTATTGTTATCGCTGTTACCAGACAATTATTGTTATATCTAGAATCAAATTGAACATCTCCAAAAATATTAGGAACTCCTAGTGCATTACTGTAGCTAGCGATTCCATTAATAACATTTTCATATATCCAAGAAGAATTTATTTTATTATTATACAAAGATCCAAAACGTAAACTATCTGCATTAGCAATAACTGTTGCCCCCATACAACAAACATCTCTAACATTGCCTCCAATACCTGTAGCCGCTCCTTCAAAGGGAACAATTTGTGAAGGATGATTATGCGATTCATGACTAATTGCAATGCCATAATATTCTTTATTTTCTTTTGCATAAGCAATAGAGATAATACCTGCGTCTTCATTTTTTTTTAATAAAATATTTGGAGATTTTTTAGGTAAAGTATTTAAATAAATACGAGAACTTTTATATGAACAATGTTCAGATCTATGAATTCCCCATAAAATACATTCAGAAAGTGATGGAAATTTTTGAAATAAGGTTTGCATTTTTTTTGCTTCTTTTACAGTAATAGATAATTTATATTTTTGAATAATTTCAAGAATTTCTTGAAAAGACATTTTTAAAAAATCAAACTTTAAATTAACTGCTTCCATAACTAAATATATTTAGAATATCAAAGTTTATAATAACATTTAAATGTTAACATAATTTTATAAAAATCTAAAATTAAGATAATTCTAAAAATTAAAAATATAATTAAATTTATAGTTGTTTATATAATAAATTTATATATTATAAAAAAATAAAGTTTTTAAATAAAAAATTTTTATACTGAAGGTATTTTATGTTTCTAATAAAAAAAACGCATATATTTTTAAAAAAAAAAATAAAATCCATTGTATTTTCCACCTTAGAAAATATGAATTTTGTAGGAAAAGAAAATTTTGATATGCAAAAAAAAATTTTAATTTCCGCTTGTCAAAAATTAGAAGTCTTAGAAAAAAAAGTAGAAAAAATAATACAAAATCGAAATAATATAAAATTATGATTAGATTTATAAATTTTTAATTTTTCTAAAAATTCGAGATTTATAACGTGCAGATTTATTACAATGTATAAGGCCTTTTCTTGAAAACTTATCAAGTATTTTTTCCATTTTTTTATATGCAATAAATGCGTTTTCTTTATTTTTATTAGATATAGCAGAAATTACAGACTTAATTTTTTTTCGTAACATAGAAAGTGCACTAGCATTTTTTTTTCTATTTTTTTCAGATTGTTTTATTCTCTTTTTTGATTGTTTAGTATCAGCCAATTTTTTTACTTAATAAAAAAAACAAGAATCTACATATTCTGATTTAATTTTTTTAATATGTCAATTTTTAATCAAAATAAATATATATAAAAAATGCTAAAATTATATTATAATATTTTTAGCTTTTTAATTAAAAATTTATATTAATGATTTTCAAAAAAAATTTATTTATTTCAGATCCAGATATTTTTTATGCAATTCAAAATGAACAAAAAAGACAAGAAAAATATCTTGAATTAATAGCTTCTGAAAATTATGTAAGCTTAGAAGTTATGGAAGCACAAGGTTCAGTTATGACTAATAAATATGCTGAAGGATATCCTAATAAACGTTATTATGGAGGATGTAAATATATTGATATTGTTGAAAATTTAGCTATTGCTCGTTTGAAGAAAATTTATTCTGCCGAATATGTAAACGTACAACCGCATTCTGGATCACAAGCTAATGCGGCAGTATATTTTTCTCTATTAAATACCGGAGACACAATTTTAGGTATGAAACTAGATCATGGAGGACATTTAACACATGGAAGTACAGTTAATTTTTCTGGTAAAATTTTTAATTCTATTCAGTATGGCGTCAATATTGATACAGGATTAATTGATTATTCCCAAATTGAATCTCTTGCCTATGAAAACAAACCCAAAATGATTATTGCAGGGGGTTCAGCTTATTCTCGTATTATAAATTGGAAAAAAATTCGAAAAATTGCTGATAGTATTAATGCGTATTTTTTTGTAGATATGGCTCACATAGCAGGATTAGTTGCAGCTAATCTTTATCCTAATCCTGTTGAAATTGCAGATGTTGTGACTTCAACTACTCATAAAACTCTTAGAGGTCCAAGAGGAGGTATTATTTTATGTAAAAAAAATACTGAAGTTTCAAAAAAAATTAATTCTATGGTTTTTCCAGGAATTCAAGGTGGTCCTTTAATGCATGTTATTGCAGCTAAAGCTGTATCATTTAAGGAAGCATTAAGTTTATCTTTTAAAGATTATCAAAGACAAGTAATTGAAAACGCAAAAAAAATGTCAAAGGTTTTTATAGAAAGAAATTATCATGTTATTTCCCAAGGAACTGATACACATTTATTATTAATAAATTTATCTAAAAAAAAAATAACAGGAAAAAAAGCTGAAGAAGCATTAGAGAAAGCACATATTACAGTTAATAAAAATACCATTCCTAATGATCCACAAAAAGCTTTCATAACTAGTGGTTTACGATTAGGTACGCCTGCTATTACTACTAGAGGGCTTAGAACATCAGAATGCGAATTAATCGCGCATTGGATATCTGATATATTAGATGATATCCAAAATAATGAAAAAATACAGAATATTAAAAAATTAGTTGATAAAATTTGTCAAAAATTTCCTATATATAAAAAATATTTACGATAATATTATGAAAAATTTTAATAATTATTTTGGTTTTACAAAACTATCTTCTATAGAAAAAAAAAAGAAAATTATGGATATTTTTACTTCTATTCATAAAAAATATGATTTAATGAACGATATTATGTCAATGGGATTTCATAGATTATGGAAGAAAACAGCCATTCAAATGGGTAATATATCTCCTGATGATCTCATATTAGATTTAGCTGGAGGAACAGGAGATTTAAGTTTAAATATATTAAAAATATTATCTAATTCAGGACATATAATATTAAGTGATATTAATGAATATATGATCCTAGAAGGAAGAATACGTATAGAAAACAAAGGTTATATATCTAATATTAGTTATGCAATAGCCGATGCTGAATCTCTACCTTTTGCAAAAAATACTTTTAACACTGTTTTAATGGCTTTTGGTTTTCGAAATATAGAAAATAAAGAAAAAGCTTTATCTTCTATATTCAATGTTATTAAACCTGGTGGATGTCTTATTATATTAGAATTTTCTAAATTAGCAGATTCTTTTATTATTAAATTTTTATATAATATATATTTATCTTATATAATACCATATTTAGGTAAATTTATTGCTAATAATGAAAAAGCATATCGTTATTTATCTGAATCGATTTATCAACATCCAGATCAAGAATCATTAAAAAAAATGATGATAAAAATAGGATATAAAAAAGTTCAATATATAAATTTATCAAAAGGTATCGTATCAATCCATAAAGGATTAGTATTTTAAAAAAAACAATGAAAAAAAATTTTTTTCTTTATTTATTAGAATTTATTTTCAATAAATTTCTAATTTTAGAAAGTGATGTTGAAATTTTAATTAATCCTTTGATTAATACTAAAGTCTTATTAAATTTTACTGATTTACAGTATAGTATATTACTAATACCAAAAAAAAAAAAATTTTTGTTTTATAATATGGATTATAATTCATACTCTTCTTATAAAGAGAATTATAATATAATAGATCTTGTTTTAGAAAGTGATATTTTTGGATATATTCAATTTATAAAAATAAATAATTTACAATTAAAAACTTTTCCTAAAAGGATTAAATTTTTTGGAAAAATACATATATTACAAGCTTATAAACTTTTTTTTCAACAAATAAATTTAGATATAAAATTATTTTTATTAAATTTTTTAAAAATAAAAGGAATATATATTCCCTATTTACCCAAAATTAAAACCAATGTTTTAAAAAAAATTTCTTTGAATGTAGAAGAATTCTTGCAAGAAGAAATAAAAATATCTCCTTCTATAAAAGAAGTTAAAAATTGGTTTGATAATGTAATTATTTTTAGACAAAATATAGATAAATTAGAATCTAAAATTATAAATGATTTGTAGTGAAAATAAGGTGGAAAATTTATTTAAAAAAATTATAATCCAAATTGGAGAAAATACAAATCGAAAAGGCTTAAAAAAAACTCCAATACGGGCAGCTCGCGCAATACGTTTTCTTACACAAGGATATCAAATAAAATTACAAGATATTTTGAATGATGCAATATTTTCTGCTGAAACTAATTCTATGATTTTAGTTAAAAATATTGAATTTTATTCTCTTTGCGAACATCATCTTCTTCCTATCTCAGGGAGATGTCATATTGCTTATATTCCTAAAAAAAAAATAATTGGGTTATCAAAAATTCCAAGAATTGTTGATATGTTTTGTAGAAGATTACAAATGCAGGAAAATTTAACAAAAGAAATTGCTTGTTGTTTAGAATCTGTTATAAAACCTCAAGGTGTTGCGGTAGTTATAGAAGGAAAACATTTTTGTATGTCTATGAGAGGTGTAAAAAAACAATTTTCTGTCATGACAACATCATTAATGTTGGGTTTATTTCAAAATAATTATCATATTCGTGAAGAATTTTTACATCTTATTAAATAATGATGTAAAAAATATAATTTTAAAATTTTTAAATAAAATTTATGAAAAAAAAATTTAGTAATTTGATATTACATTGGTATAGAAATCATAAAAAAAGAATTTTCCCTTGGCAAAAAAATAAAACTTTATATCGAGTATGGATATCAGAAATTATGTTACAACAAACTCGTGCTATTACTGTTGTACCTTTTTATAAAAAATTTATTATTTATTTCCCTGAAGTTATTCAGCTTGCAAAATCTTCTGAAGAAGAGGTTCTTTCTTTATGGTCTGGACTAGGTTACTATAGACGTGCTATAAATTTGTTGAATAGCGCGAAAATAATTACTTCTCGTTATAATGGAATATTTCCAAATAAATTTGAAATATTAGTAACATTACCTGGCATTGGAAAATCCACTGCTGGCGCTATTTTAGCAATTTCACAAAATCAAAGATACCCTATATTAGATATTAATGCAAAACGTGTATTATATAGATTTTTTGGAATAAAAAAAAATTTTTCTTCATCTAAGATAATTAAAAAATTATGGAATTTATCTGAAGAATTACTACCATATCGATATATTTCAGAATATACACAAGCATTAATGGATATAGGAGCAATATTTTGTATATCTAAACCTAAATGTCTTTCTTGTCCATTAAATCAAGATTGTTTATCTAAAAAAAGAAATATTCTTTCCATAAAAAATTATAAAAATAAAAAAAAAAAAGTACGAAAAGTTATTTTTCTTATTCTAAAAAAAGATAAAAGAGTTTTATTAATTAAAAGACCTAAAAAAAATTTTTGGCCTGGATTATATTGTTTTCCTATTTTTAATACATATAAAAATTTTAAACATTTTATTAACATAAAATCATATAAAATTTCTTTTTCATTTCCATTAAAAAAACATAAATTTAGTCATTTCGAATTAAATTATCAAGCTATTATTTGTAATCTTAAAATATTTCCCCTTTCAGGGGATGCAAGATTCTTAGAAATTAAAGAAGCTTTAAAATTAGGAATTCCATCTCCAATAAAAAAAATTTTATCTTCTCAAGATTTAATTAATAAATTAAATTAATATTTTATTGATAAAAATAAATTTAAATATAAAATTTATTATATTTTTTTATAAAAAAAACATGCAAAATTATATTTATTGTCAAAAATTAAAAAAAAAACTTCCAGCTTTAGATATAGCTCCATATCCTGGAAATTTAGGAAAAAAAATATTAAAGCATATTAGTTCTAAAGCATGGGAAATGTGGAAAAATCAACAAACTATATTAATTAATGAATATAGATTGAATATGTTAGATAAAGAATCTCGTTTATTTCTATTAAAAAAAATGAATATATTTCTATTTGGAGAATATAAAAAATAATTATCTTAAAAATAATTCTTGACGCTAGAATCTAAATTAGATTTAATATCTTCTTTAAATTTTGGTTCGGTAGCTCAGTTGGTAGAGCAAAGGACTGAAAATCCTTGTGTCGACAGTTCAATTCTGTCCCGAACCACCAAAAAATAAAAATGCATTTTATAATATATATTATTTAAAGATATATAAATTATTAATCTAAATAAAAAATATTTGATATTTTTTATTTATTTAATTTCATAATTTTATTGAGAATAAATTTAATCTAAAATTTTATCTTGTTAAAGACAAAAAAATTGTACTTTATTTATTCAATAAATTTATAAGAATAAAAACATTTTATATGTTATTATATCTATAAAATTTTACATATAAATAATGAAAATTGCTATAATTGGAGCTGGTATTATTGGTAGATTATTATCTTGGCGTTTACTTAGATATTCAACCAATCAGATATCTTTATACGACAAAGAATATAAAAATATAAATAATTGTAGCATGACTGCAGCTGGAATATTATCACCATTTTCTGAACTTGATAAATTAGACTCAACAATATTAAATTTAAGTATAAACAGTCTAAATTTATGGGATTCTTATTTAAAAGAATTAAAAAAACCTATTTTTTTTCAAAAAAATGGGAGTATTATTACTGCACATCAACAAGATATCGATACTTTATCACATTATATTAAATATATAGAAAAATATACAAAAAATAAGATACAAATTCTTACAAAACAAGAATTAAAAAAATTAGAACCAAATCTTAATATGAAATATGCATATTGGCTTCCTAAGGAAGGACAAATAGACTCTCAAGCATTTATGAATTATATGGGTGAATTATTACCAAAGTATATTAATTGGTATGAAAAAATAGAGATAAAATATTGTATTCCTCATGAAGTAAATGGAAAACAATATGATTGGGTTATTGATTGTCGAGGATTAGGTGCGAAAGAAGAATTATCTGAATTGAGATCTATTCGTGGAGAGCTAATTTGGATACATACATCTGATATATCATTTATGCGGCCAATACGTATGATACATCCAAAAAAATCTATTTATATAGTACCTAGACCAAAAAACATATTTATTTTAGGATCTAGTGAAATTGAATCTTATGATTTTTCACCTATTTCTGTAAGAACTACATTAGAATTATTATCTTCCGCTTATAGCGTAAACTCTAGTTTTCTTGAAGCGCGAATTATTAAAACTGCAACTCAATGCCGACCAACTTTGCCTAATTATTCTTCAAATTTAATTATACATAAAAATGGATTAATCAGAGTTAATGGTTTATTTCGTTATGGTTGGTTAGTTGCTCCCCCAATAGTTGAAAAAATTATTCAACATATTTTTAAATAATTTTTTAGGAGATTATAAAAATTATGATTCCAATTATATTAAATGGCAAAAAAATAAATATTAATTCTGAAATGACAATATCTAATTTACTTTCTGTTAATAAAATAAAAGGTTCTTTTGCAATTGCTATTAATATGAATTTCATTCCAAAAAATACATGGAATAATACCAAAATTAAAGCCAACGACAATATAGAGTTAATTGCACCTATGCAAGGAGGATAAACAAAATAATATGTGGAAAATTGGAGGAAAAAAATTAAAAAGTCGTTTAATGCTTGGATCATCATTATATCCATCTTTAGAAATAATGAAAAAATCTATAAAAGAAAGCAAAACAGAAATTATTACAGTATCTTTGCGTCGCCAAAAAAAAGAAAATCAAGTTTTTTGGAATATCTTAAAAAAAATAAATTGTATAATTTTACCAAATACTTCTGGATGTTTTTCTATAAAAGAAACTATTTTAATTGCTAAAATGGCAAGGGAAATATTTGAAACTAATTATATTAAATTAGAAATAATCGGTGATGATTATAATTTGCAACCCAATCCATTTCTTCTTTTAAAAGCAACAGAAAAATTAATTTCTATGAATTTTATAGTATTTCCATTTTGCACAGATGATTTAGTTTTGTGTAATCATTTAGTAAATCTTGGTTGTGATATTTTAATGCCATGGGGATCACCTATTGGTAGTGGGAAAGGCATATTAAACACAGAATCATTAAAAACCTTACGTAAAAGATTTCCTGAAATAAATTTAATAATTGATGCAGGAATTGGCAAACCATCTCATGCTATGCAAGCTATGGAATTAGGATATGATGGATTATTGATTAATAGTGCTATAGCACTTTCTCATAATCCTATAAAAATGGCAAAAAGTTTTTCTCTAGCTGTAAAATCAGGTCGTATGGCTTATAAAGCAGGATTTATGCCTGAACGTTCTTTTGCTTCTCCTAGTACACCTATTTTAGGCACTCCTTTTTGGAGAAAAAATAAAAAATGAAAAAATTAAACAATAAAAATCTACCAATTGTATGGAGTATAGCTGGTTCTGATAGTGGAGGTGGGGCAGGAATTCAAGCGGATTTAAAAACTATGAATATATTGGGAGTGCATGGTTGTAGTATTATAACAGCATCCACAGCACAAAATACTGTTTCTGTTACAGATATTCACAATATTCCATTAAATCATATATCTTCACAATATAAAGCTTTGAAAAAAGATTTACCTGCGAAAGCTATTAAAATAGGAATGCTTGCAAAAGGTAATATTATCAAAAAAATTTTTGATCTTTTATCAAATATTCCTAATATTCCTATAATATTAGATCCTGTCATGATTAGTTCCTCTGGGTCTTTATTATTAGATTTCAATTCCATTGAAATGATAAAAAAACTTTTATTTCCTATAGCAGAATTGATTACTCCAAATTTATTTGAGACTGAAATATTATGTAACCGAAAAATAAAATCTATTATTGATGTAGAAAAATCAGCAGAACAAATTTTAGAAAATGGAGCTAAAAGTGTAATAATTAAATGTGGAAATAATAATAAATTTTGGGCTTCAGATTTCTTTTTAGATAAATCAAAAAAATATTGGTTTAATATTCCTAAAATACAAAATATTCAAACTCACGGATTAGGATGTGCATTTTCCGCAGCCATTGCTTCAGCAAGAGCTTTAGATTTTGATTTAAAAAGTTCTGTCGTGTTAGCGAAAATGTTTATTACACAAGGTATTCGTCTAAGTAAAAAAATTTCTTTATATGGATATACTCCAATCAACAATGTTAGCTATCCTAAATTTGAACAAGATATTCCATTGGTATCTAATATACCTATTTCAAAAATTCCCCAATCTTTTTCTAGATATAAAAATACTAATAATAATATTGAACTATATCCAATAGTTTCTTCTTTACAAGAATTAAAAATGTTATCAGAAACAGGTTGTACTATATTTCAATTAAGAATTAAAGAGATAAAATCTCAAAAGAAATTAGAAGAAGAAATATTTAATGCTATAAAATTTGCAAAATTTAAAAAAATTAAACTATTTATTAATGATTATTGGAAATTAGCAATTGAAATGCAAGCATATGGCATTCATCTTGGACAAGATGATATTACTACGGCCGATTTAAATCTAATTAAAAATAAAAATATCAAATTAGGATTAAGCACACACAATTTTTTTGAAATTGCTATTGCTCATTATATTAAACCATCTTATATTTCTATTGGACCTATTTTCCCAACAAAAACTAAGGTTATGCCTTATAAAGAACAGGGAATAGAAAGATTAAAATACTGGAAATCTGTATTAGATTATCCAATAATTGCTATTGGTGGTATTAATAAAAAAAATATACATTTAGTAAAAGAAACAAAAATTTCTGGTATTTCTATTATTTCAGGAATTTTAAATGCAAAAGATCCGATTTTAGAGACTAAAAAAATACAAAAATTAATATCTTAAATATGTATTTGTGTGCCTTTTTTCCCTAAAAAAATATCAAATGCATCTTTTAAATGGCCTATTCCTGCATATTTTTTTGTATTTTTAATGTAATTATAACATGCCTTTGCTTTAGGATACATAGATCCTTTATTTAAATCAATTTTCATTAAATTTTTAATAGAAATGTTTTTTATAATTTTTTGTTTATCAGTCCCCCAATTTAAATAAATTCCTTTTACATCAGTTAAAATTAAAAGAAAATCAGCATTTATAAGTTGTGCTATTAACGAAGAAGTATGATCTTTGTCAATAACACAATCTATGCCGCTTAATATATTATTTTCTTGAATTACTGGAATACCGCCTCCTCCACAACAAATGATAATGTTTTTATGATTTAACAAAGAAGAAATACTTTGAATCTCAACGATATCTTTTGGTTTAGGTGAAGCAACTACACGACGAATTTTTCCATTATCTATACCTAATTTCCATCCTCGATTTTGAAGTTCTTTTTTTTTATTTAGTGAATATTGCGGTCCAATAAATTTGGTTGGATTTTTATATGCAGGATCTTTAGAATCCACAACAACTTGAGTAAGAATTGTTAAAATTTCCTTTTGAGGTAAAAAATTTTTTAATTCACGCTGTATCCAATATCCTAACATACCTTGAGTATTTGCAACTAATGAATCTAGTGGATATGGTGATACAGAAGTATATTGTTCATCTTTTATGGCTAGAAGACCTACCTGTGGACCATTTCCATGACAAATAACAACTTGATTTTTTTTTGCTATTTCAGCTATAGCTTTTACAGCATTTTTTATATTTTTTATTTGAATGTGAGCTTCAAGCTTATCTTGACGAGATAATATTGCATTTCCACCTAAAGCAATAACAATTTTTTTCATAATGATATTTCTTCCCTTTCTATTGGACAAGACATACAACGAGGTCCACCTCGTCCTCTTATTAATTCAGAACCTGGAATTTCAATTACATTAATTCCTGCTTTTTTTAATGCTAAATTAGTATTTATATTACGATTATATGCAATTACATTTCCAGGGGAAATAGCTAATACGTTAGCTGCATCATTCCATTGTTCTTGTTTCCTAGAAAAGAAATCGCCTTGTATTTCTATAAATCTGATATTTTTGTCTTCAAAAGATTGAGAAATTTCCTTTTTAGGATTTAAACTATAACTAACATGAATATTTTTCTTATTTCCTGGTTGAATAATCCATGTATGCAATTTATCTGGAATAGCACTACAAAAGCAATTTACATCTACCATTGTTAATAATGTATCTAAATGGATACAAGATCTTTTTTTAGGAAGATTCAAAACAATAATTTTATTAAAAGTAGTAGATAAAAATAATTTTTTTGCGAGAATTTCAATTGCTAGTAATGTTGTACGTTCACTAAATCCAATTAATAATGTTCGTTTATTCAGAACAAGAATATCTCCACCTTCTAAACTTGGAAGAAATTTATCTGAAATAATGTCATACCATATATCAAAATTTTTGTTCTTAAAAAATGGATGAAATTTGTATATAGCAGCAATATTGATAGTTTCATTATATCGTACTGGATAACACATAGAATTTAATGTTACTCCATTTCCAATCCAACAAGAAGTATCTCTAGTAAATAAATGGTTTGGCAATGGATTTAAAACAAAATCATTTTTTTTAAAAACTTGACTAATTAAATTATTTTTTGATTTCTCGCATTTTAATTGTTCGAAAGTTAATCCTCCTGTTATATAAGACATAAAATTATAACTGTTTTGTTGATTTAAAAAATTTTTTATGTCTTCTAAAAAGAGAGAGGGATAATATTTTTTTGTTAAATTATTTAATAACCATCTTTTTGCATTATCTTTATTTAAAATATCTTGTAGTAAATCACCTACTACTAATACATTTACTCCATGTTCTTTTAAAACATCAGTAAAATAATCATGTTCTTTAATAGTAAGATCAGTCCAAAGAACATCATCAAATAATAAATATTCAGCATTATCTGGTGTAATATATTTAAGTGTAATATTAGGTTTGTGAACTAATACTGTTTTTAATAATCCTATTTCAGAATAAATATTCATAAATTTCATCCCTTGAATTTTATTTTATATAAAATATTTAAATTTATATTGTATATCAAAAATTTAAATATTATTAATAATATTATACATAGTTCATTAAAATATTATAATAATTAATCAATAAAAAAATATTTTAATTTTGTATTAGCATTGAATTTTTTAAGTTTCTTTAAAATTCTATGTATTTAACAACCATAATAACCGATGTAAATTTTAATAAAAAAAAAATTTAATTATATATTTTTTAAGGATACTAATAAATTTATCTAGATTAGATGGAATTAAATTTTAAATGTTTAATATAAATTTAAAGTATAAACAATAAATAATAAAAAAAAATATATTTTTATAATTTATCGTTAAATCTTAAATTATAAATTTATAAAGAACAATTTAAATTTTGTAAAAAATATAATATAAATTAAGTATAAGTATTTTCTAAAATTTTAATCAATAATTATATAGATATAAAATGAATTCAAAATTTTTATGTAAAAATAATATCTATATATTATTAATTTGATCGTATAAAATATTAATAATTTAAGTAAATTATTAATCATGATTTTTTATATATTTATAAAATTATATTTTTTAATGATATATACTAAGATTATTAGTATTTATTTAAAATAAAATTTTTTCATACTTGACCTTTAAAAATAAATATTTTTATAGATTTTTCTAGTAAAAAATTATCTTAATATATTTTATATCTTTATATATATGTAAAATTTTAAATTTTTTAATTATTTGTTAAATAGTTTATGAAACATAAAAAAATTTTGTAAAATTTTATATTCAATTTAATTGAAGAAAATATTAATAAATAAAATTTATTAATTTTTTAAATTTAAACTCTAACATGGAATTTTAAAATATGTTTAATTATCAAAAAGCTTTTTATCTTACAAGTTCAAAGAACTATAAATTTCTTCCTAAAGATTTAGGGATTGAAATAGCATTTTTAGGAAGATCTAATGCTGGAAAATCTACAATAATTAATACATTGACTCAAAAAAAAAATCTTGCTAAAAGTTCAAAAACTCCTGGATGTACTAATTTAATAAATTTATTTCAATTAGATAAAATACGTCGAATTGTAGACTTTCCTGGTTATGGATTCACAAAAAGTTCAACAAAAAAATTAGGAAAATATTTTGAAATTTATTTAGAAAAAAGAAAATCCTTAAAAGGGGTGATAATTGTTATAGATGTTAGGCATATACAAATGCCTATGGATATTCACATGGTAAAATGGACTGTTTCTAGTGATCTTCCATGCCATATTATATTGAATAAATCTGATAAATTAAATATATATACAAGAAATAAAATGCTAAAATTAGCAAATTCTTTTTATAATAAAGAAAATAATAAAATTATTACTATGCAATTATTTTCTAACAAAATAAAAACAATAGGTTTAAAAAAATTAAAAAATATTTTAAATAAATGGTATCACATATAGAAATGACATGGAAACAACAATTAAAAAATAGTTATTCTAATATTGATGATTTATTACAATTTTTAAAATTAGATGGTACAAAATTTAATATTGATAAAAATAGTAAATTTCCTTTTAAAGTTACTCAACATTTTGCAAATCAGATAGAAAAGAAAAATTGGAATGATCCTCTTTTAAAACAAATATTACCAATTATAGATGAAAAAAAAAAGGTATTAAAATATATTTTAGATCCTTTATCTGAATCAAAAGCTAATATTCTTCCTGGGATGCTACAAAAATATTCATCTCGTGTACTTTTAATAGTCACAAAATCTTGTGCGATTCATTGTAGATATTGCTTTAGAAAATCTTTTAATTATCTAGCAAATCAAATAAATAAAAAACAATGGAAAATTGTTTTTAAATATATTAAAAAAAATAAAGAAATTTATGAAATTATTTTAAGTGGTGGAGATCCATTAATGTTAAATGATGAACATATAAAATATTTTATAATAGAAATTTCAAAAATTTCTCATATTAAAATATTACGTATACATTCTAGATTACCTGTTGTTCTTCCTGATCGATTAACTGAATCTTTATTATATGCATTACATAAATTTCCTTATACAATAGTACTTGTAATACATGCAAATCATGCTAATGAATTAAGTAAAAGTGTGATCTATAAATTAATTAAATATAGGGAGGGGGGGTTAATACTTTTAAATCAATCTGTTTTTTTAAAAGGAATAAATGATTGCCAAAAAATTTTATCTGATTTATCAAAAAAATTATTTAAAGCAGGTGTATTACCATACTATTTACATATATTAGATCCTGTAGAAGGAGTTTCGCATTTTAAGGAAAGCACAAAAAAAGCAAAAAAAATTATTGAAATTATGCGAAAATCCCTTCCCGGATATCTTGTTCCTAGACTTTGTAAAGAATTATCTGGAAAATCCAGCAAAACAATATTAATGTAATTTATACATTAAAATTTTTATTTTTTGATAAAAAAAAATTAAATTAATTTTTTCATTAATTAAATTAAATTAAAATATCAATAAATAATTATTGATGGATATATTTGTTCTATTATGAGAAGAATTAAAAAATTATCTAAAAAAATTATCAGCCAAATTGCTGCTGGAGAGATTATTGAACGACCTTCTTCAATTGTAAAAGAATTATTTGAAAATAGTGTTGATTCTTTTGCTGATTGCATTGATATCAAAATATATCAAGGAGGTATTTCAAAGATTATTGTAACAGATAATGGCAATGGAATACATAAAGATGATTTACAAAAAATTACGAGAAGACATCATACTAGCAAGATTTATACAAAAAAAGAATTAGAAAATATTTTAAGTTTGGGATTTAGAGGGGAAGCTTTGGCAAGCATTGCTTCAGTTTCTTATTTTTCACTTATATCTAGACAAGATAATAATAATTATGCATGGAAAATATCTACAATCGGAAACAACAAAAATAAAATAATTATTCCAGCTGCACATAACATAGGAACAACGGTAGAAGTATGCTCTTTATTTTTTAATATGCCTGTAAGAAAAAAACTTCTTAAAGAGTACAATGAATTTCTACACATGAGTAAAATGGTTAAAAAATTAATTTTAAGCCATTTTAATATCAATTGTAGATTTTTTCATAATAATAAAATAATTTATGATATTAAGGCTTCTAATACAGAAACTGAAAAATCTAATCGTATTAAAAGTTTATTTAATGAAAATTTTATTTCAAATATGTTAAAAATTAATTATCAAATTAAAAATTTAAAATTATGGGGATGGATAGGATTACCAACTTTTTCTCAAATATCTAAAGACCAACAATATTTTTATGTAAATAGAAGAATTATGAAAAATAAAATTATTAATTCTATCATAAGAATAGCATATCGTGGATTGATATATAGAAATCAAAATCCAGTTTTTATATTATTTTTAGAAATAAATGAAAATTTATTAAATATTAATATTAGTCCTAAAAAAAATGAAGTTCATTTTCAAGAAAAAGAAAAAATACAAGATTTTATATTGAAAAGCCTTGAGAAATCTCTTAAAAAGACGAATCCAAAAGAATCTTTAAAAAATCAATATATTTCAAATATAGATTTGCATACTTTAAAAAAAAAAATTGTAATATCTAATTTTTTAAAAAATAATTTTAAAGAAAACTATTCATTGAATTCTTTAAATAAAAATAAAAATCTTGATATTTATCATTTCCCCCCTCTTGGTTATGCTATTGGACAGTTTTATGGAACTTATATTCTATCTCAGAATCAAAAAAATTTAATTATTGTTGATATACATGCTGCTCATGAACGCATTTTTTTAGAAAAAATAAAAAAATTATGGAAATTAAATTCAATAGAATCCCAATTATTATTAATACCTATAATTTTAAGTGTCAGCGACAAAGAATTCCAATATATCAAAAAATTTAATTCAAAATTAAATAAAATTGGAATTGGTTTGGATTTAACGAATAATAATATAGTTTCTGTGAAAAAAATACCTACCTTTCTTAAAACAAAGAATATATATTTTTGCATACAAGATATAATCAAAGATATCATCCAATATGGAAATATTGTAGAAAATGATTTTTTTTTTCAAAAAATACTTAGCACAATTTCTTGTTATAGTGCAATAAAATCTAATCAAAAACTTAGTATTTCTGAAATGAATAGATTATTAAGAGATATGGAAAATAGCGAAAAAAGCAATCAATGCAATCATGGAAGACCTACATGGATTATGATATCTGCAAAATATATTAATAAAATATTTTTAAGAAATTTTTAATATATATAAAAATATATCCATAAGATGTAGAAAAAATATATACTTAAAAAAGTTTTAGTATATTTTTTTATATATCAAATATAAATTCCTTTTAAGAAATAAAAAGATAAATTATTTTTATCAAAATAAAACAATTTGAAATATTAAGATTTTTTATCTAGATAAAAGAATATGATATTATTACATACAATATATATACTACTATAAAATAGCAGAAAAATTATAATTTTTTTAAAAAAATAGTTTTTTTTTATAAAAAAAAAAATTACAATACTTTAAGAGTATTACTTTATTACAGAATTTTTTGGATAAAATATTATGAATACATATAGATTTATTACAGAATTTGAACAAAAACAAATACATAAAAAATTACCAAAATTTTCATCTGGTGATACAGTTATAGTAAAAATAAAAATTAAAGAAGGTAATAAAGAAAGATTTCAATTATTTGAAGGTATAGTAATTGCTAAAAAAAATCGGGGATTTAACTCTTCTTTTACTGTAAGAAAAATAGTTTCCGGAGAAGGTATAGAACGGGTGTTTCCTTCGTACAGTCCTTTAATTGCAGATATTATTGTAAAACGCAGAGGAGATGTTAAGAAATCAAAAATTTATTTTTTAAGAAATAGAAAAGGAAAATCAGCTCGTATTAAAGAAAAAATATCATAAGAAATTTTAATTAAATTAATTTTTGGAGGCTATGTAGCTCAGAAGGTTAGAGCACAGCATTCATAATGCTGCGGTCGGTAGTTCAAATCTACCCATAGCTACCAAAATAGTCCTTATGAAATTAAGGATATATGATTATGATTAAAATATGTGCATATTATATATATTAATAATTTTAAAATCTTTATAAGATATTAATATAAAAATTAAATAAAAAAAAATTTATTCTATTTTAGATATAACTGTTATAATTTTTTTTAAAAAAAAATTACATTTTTAATATCTAAAAAATATATTAATTATTTCTTAAAATTCAAAGAATAATTTTTCATTCCATCTTCTATAGAAGAAAAAGACTTTTTACTATTACCCCATCCAATAATTTTTACCCATTTATTATCTTCCAAATCTTTATAGTGTGAAAAAAAATGTTCAATCTGTTTAATTAACAAAATCGGAAGATCTTCAATTTCACGTATATGATTATATATAGGAGTTAACTTAGAAATGGGTACGGATAAAATTTTAATATCTTCTCCAGATTCATCATTCATATTTAGTATACCTATAGGTCGACAATGAATAAGCACTCCATGTTGCAATGGAAATGGTGTTATTACTAATATATCCATAGGATCTTTATCTCTTGATAAAGTTTTAGGAATAAATCCATAATTAGCAGGATATTGCATAGTAGTGGATATAAAACGATCTACCATTAATATGTTATTTTTTTTATCAAATTCATATTTAATAGGATTGCTGAAAGCAGGAATTTCAATTATTGCTTTTATGATATTGTCAGAATTTTTTTTACACATAATAATATACAAACATATTAAAATTTAATATTTAATCCATATTATAGAAGAACATAAAACAATAAATCAAGAATTAATACGAAAGATTAATATCTTTACTTTAATTGTTAATATATTCTAAAATATTCTAAAATTTAAATATATATTATAGTGATACTGTCAAATATAATAGTTATTATATCATCTCCATCAGGATGTGGAAAAACTTCTATTTCACAAGAATTATTAAAAAAAAATAAAAATTTAGTTTCTACTATTTCTTATACTACTAGAACTCCTAGAAAAAAAGAGCAACATGGAAAAGATTATTATTTTATTAGTTTAAAAAAATTTAAAAAATTGAAAGATAAGAATTTTTTTCTAGAATATGCAAAAATATTTAACGATTATTATGCAACATCAAAATCAGAATTAGTAAATCTTTTAACTAAAGGACATAACATTTTATTGCCAATAAATTGGCAAGGAGCTAAAAAAATATATTGTATGTTTCCTAAAGCAAGTATTACTATTTTTTTATTGCCACCTTCAAAAAAAGAATTATTTAATCGTTTAAAAAAACGTGGGCAAGATTCAGAAAAAATAATTCATCAAAGAATGGAAGCATTACAAGATGAAATCTCCCATTTTCAAGAATTTGATTATACACTTGTGAATAAATGTTTTCAAAAAACTTGTCAGAATATACAATATATTATTGAATCTGAATTAAATAAAACATACAGAAGTATTATACTAAAAAAAAAATTTTTATTGAAATTATTATCATAATAATATAATAATAATTTTTTAAAATAAAATTTTATAATATTTATGTTACACATTACAACGGAAGATTGTTTACATGCAGTTGATAATAGATTTCAATTGGTAATATTAGCTGCCTTAAGATCTAAAAAAATTTTACTTTCAGGCGAAGAACCTTTAGTTTCTTGGAATAAAAATAAAGTTACAGTTGTAGCCTTAAGAGAAATATCTAAAAATAAAATAAATAATTCTTATTTTAATTTATAAGAAAATTAAGTAAAATTTTTAGTATTACAAATAAATAGCAATATTTATTGTATTTTCTTAATTAGATCAATAAAAGATTTATCAAAAAATCTAAAATTAATCTGAAAATTTTTCAAATTAATGTATTCTATACTCTATAATTAAAACGGATTAATTTCCTTTTACAATAAGGGGCATATATATTATAATATGTATATTTTATATATTTTAAATTTAAAAAAAGCAGATATTTCATAAAATGATATAGAACTATAGTTCTAATTAGGATTAGATTTAAATAATTTTGAAATTCTTTTTAAAAAATAGAGTTTAAATATATGTATCTCTATTTATATTAAAAAAAAAATATGTACAAAAATACTATTGTTGATAAAAAATATCATGGATAAATTATAAAAAGTTTTATCTAAAACATATCAGATTTAAAAATTAATAAAAAAATTTAGTTTCTTATTTCTCAATATCACCCAAATCTGGAAGAAAAAATTATTGGAGTTCTTTTGGAATTATTAATAATTGCAAAATTATAGTGTATATTACTAAATTTCACAATCATGATTAAATTTTTTAAAGTTAAAAACTAAATATTTGTTTTATTTTTCATAAACTAAAATAGCATTTCATGCTATGATAAGGATCGTATAGTAAATATGATTTTAATATTGCTAATTCTTATATTTAAATAAATAATAGAAATTTATGGTATTTTATAGTAATATTCAATATTACTATATTAAAACAACATTTAATTAATTATTAAAAAATTAGAAAATATCACTGATATTATCTATATTTATCTTCATAAAAAATGAAATTCATTTTTATAAAATTTTAAATGTTGTTTTAAATTAAAAAAATAATTTTGTAATTATATTTAATAAATATAAAATATCATTCTATGAAAAATGAAGAATATATATATGGTATAAATCCAGTATTATCTTATTTAAGAAATAATAAATCTGGAAAAAAAATATGGATTTTTTTACAAAAAAAATATAATAGAAAAATTCAAACTATTATTAATATTTCTAAAAAAATGCATATTCCAATTATATTATTGAGTAAAAATAATTCTCGTTTTCAAAAAATTAATCATCAAGGAATCATTTTATTAAAAAATGAACAAATACTATTTAATAATAGTATAGAAAATTTATTAAATGATATTACAAAAAATACTTTATTATTGGTTTTAGAACGTATACAAGATCCTCAAAATCTTGGTGCATGTTTAAGATCTGCAGCAGCAGCTAATGTGCAAGCAGTAATTATTTCTAAATTTCAATCATCACCAATTACTCAAACTGTACGAAAAGTTTCTTGTGGTTCAGAAAAATTTTTAAATATTTACATTGTAAAAAATTTATCTAGTGTTTTAAAAAAATTAAAAAAATCTGGTGTTTGGATTATAGGTCTAACTCCACATGCATCTAAAATAATCTACCAAATAAATTTTAAAATACCCATTGCTATTATTGCAGGAAATGAAGGAACTGGATTACGAAATATTACTATGAAATATAGTGATTACTTAACAAAAATTCCAATATTAAATTCTACAATTGAAAGTTTAAATGTTTCTGTATCTATTGGTATTACATTATTTGAAATAATAAGACAAAGAATGTATTAGAATATGTATAATATTTGTATAATTTTAATTATAAAAATTTTTTTTAAAAAAAACTATGTATAAAGATACATGCCTTATATGGATAGATTTAGAGATGACAGGATTAAATATCAAATTTAATCACATCATTGAAATCTCTACTATTATAACAGATCAATATTTAAATATAATAGATGAAGGCCCTTCTATCACAATATTTCAACCAAAAGAAAATTTACTATCTATCAATAAATGGTCTATGCATCAACACACTAAATCTGGTTTGCTTGATAAAGTTGTTCGAAGTCGTGTTTCGGTTAAAGAAGCTGAAGAAAAAACCATTAATTTTTTAAAAAAAAACAATATAAAAAAAGGCTGTTCTCCAATGTGTGGTAATAGTGTATATCAAGATCGAAAATTTTTAGCTAAATATATGAAGAATTTAGATAGTTATTTTCATTATAGATTATTAGATGTCAGTACAATAAAAGAATTAGTTTTTCGTTGGTATCCAAATCTAAAAATATTTAAAAAAAAGAAAATGCATACAGCTTTATATGATATTAAAGAATCTATTAATGAACTAAAATTTTACCAAAAACATATATTTATACCAATAAAAAAAAATATATAAAATATCAATAAATATGAAATTTATTGTTAATTTTTCTTAAAAAGAAATAATTTATAAAATATTTAAAAATTTTATTTTTTCAATATGTAATTTTTTGTCTTAATATCTCTAAAGCTTGTAATTCAATTTGTCGAATGCGTTCTGCTGAAACTAAATATTTTTTTGCAAGATCATGAAGTGTAGTTTTTTTATTTTTTAACCACCTATTTTTTATAATAAATTTACTTCTTTTATCTAAACAATTTAAAGCTAATTTTAAAGATTTTTTTTGTATTTTTTTTATATTTTCTTGATGAATGATATCAACAATATCATTATCATCCGTTGTAAGATATTGATTTGGATAAAGATGATATGAAAATTCCTGATCGTAATCTTGTAATAAATCAAATGTTTGATCGTATGTATTCATACGTTTTTCCATCTCTATTACTTCAGTAGTTTTTACTTTTAAAGTATCTGCAACATCTTGAATTTCTTTTTGAGAAAACCATCCTATATGTTTTTTACAATTTCGAAGATTAAAAAAAAGTTTACGTTGTGCTTTAGTTGTAGCAATTTTAACTATTTTCCAATTTCGTATTATAAATTCATGAATTTCTGCTTTAATCCAATGTACAGCAAAAGAAACAAGTCGAACACCAAGTTTATGATTAAATCTTTTTACTGCTTTCATAAGACCAATATTACCTTCCTGTATTAAATCAGATAATTGTAATCCATATCCATTAAATCCTTTAGCAACTTTAATTACAAATCTTAAATGAGACATAATAAGACGTTGAGCTGAATATAAATCATTATTTTTTTTAAAATTTTCTGCGCAATAAAATTCTTCTTCTTCTGTAAGCAAAGAAATACTATTAGCAAAATGAATATAAGAATCAACACTTTTGCTAGGATTTATCGTATTAATAACCGTAAGATATCCAGAATAATTCAATTTTAAACTCCTTTATTAAAATTTTTTTTCAATAATTTTAAAAAATGTTAATTTAATTTCTAAAAATTACTGAAGTGTATAATAGAATATATAATTATATAATAAAATTATTAATTTTTAGATATTTATAAAATGAATATAAAATTTATGATATTACTGTCAATAATATTTTTATCTTTTTTTTACAAAAAAGAAATACTAAAAAAATTGGTTCTAATATGGTTATACATATTTAAAAAATATCGTTTGCTACAAGTTTTTATACCAAATGAATTATATTTATTAAATCAAAAAATTGTTATAATTTCTCAAGAACATTCTATTATTACAACAATATTAATTAGATTTTGGATAGGTAAAAAAGTTTTTCTCATTAATTCTGATATAAATATATTAAATATATTATCATTATTTGGTATTTATAAAAATTTTTCTATAGAAAATATTCCTTCAAAAACAATTATATTAATAAATCAAAATAATATAAATTTAGTAAATAATATTAAATTACAATATTATTTATATTTATGTGGAAAATCTAAATCTATTGGCAATAAAAATTATTCTTTTTTAACTCTAAATATTAAATATAAAAAAAACGATTTTAAATGGAAAAATTTTGTTATTAATAGTTGGGAAAAACATATTCAAAAATTTCCTCCTATTATTCACCAGTGGATAAATACACAAAATTGTTGGAATAAAAAAATTTCTATTTCAGATGATTTTGAAAATAAACTTTCGGGAATTAATTTTATCACTTCTGTATGGATTTTAAGAAAAAAACTATTTAATCTTCTTAAGAATGAAAATTATATAGGCATTCTTTTACCATCTACTACATTTACTGTAGTAATATTTTTAACATTATTAAGTCTAAAAAAAATTATTATTCCACTTAATTATACTTCTGGTGCAGAAAATATTATTCATGCAATTAATCAAACAAATATTAATATTATTATAAGTTCTAAAAGATTTTTAAAGACATTATCTAATAAATTATTTTATAATTCTCCTTTAAAGGATAAAAAAATTTTATATTTAGAAAGTTTAAAAGAAGATATTACTGTATTTAATAAAATAATTTCATTTTTTTTGGTACTAATATTACCTAAATATTTAATAAAAACTACACTTTCTTCTAAAATTAATCCTAAAGAAAAAGCAGTAATTTTATTTAGTAGTGGGAGTGAAAATATACCAAAAGGTATAATTTTAACACATGAAAATTTGATTGCTAATTGTTTACAAAGCGCTCAATCTTTTAATATTTCAAAAAATGATAAAATTTTAGGTTCATTACCTTTGTTTCATGCATTTGGACTAACTATTTCTGTATTACTTCCATTAATTACAGGAATGCCATCAATACAAATTTCTGATCCAAGGAATATTAAATTAACTGCAAAATTAATAAAAAAATATCAAATTACATTAATTTGTACTACTCCTTCTTTTTTGCGATTATACATAAAAAATATATATATTAATTTCAATCATTTAATTTCTGTAAAAATGATTATTTCTGGAGGAGAAAAATTACAAAAACATATTTCTACAGAATTTAGAAAAAAATTTCATAAATGTATATTTGAAGGATATGGAACTACCGAACTTTCTCCGGTAATATCCGTTAATAGGAAAAATACTAATCATACGATAAAATATAAAAAATTCACTGTTGGATTACCTTTAGAGGGATGTTTTGTTAAAATTGTAGATCCTTTAACATATAAAGATCTTCCTAAGGGAAGACATGGATTGTTATTAGCAACTGGAATAAATTTAATGTACGGATATTTAAAAAATAAAAAATTATTTAATAATTTAGTACAAATAGAAAATCTTCTTTGGCATTGTACAGGAGATTGTGCTAGCATTGATAATGATGGTTATATTACTATACATGATAGATATTCTCGTTTTGCAAAAATTGGAGCAGAAATGGTAAGTTTATCTTTTATTGAAAACGCAATTTATAAAAATATTGATAACAATACTTTAGCTGAAATTTTAATAATATCAATTCCTGATAAAAAGAAAGGAGAATGTTTATATCTTATACATAACAAAGAAATAACAGAAAATGATATAAAAAAAGCAATAAAAAATTCTGATCTACCTAATTTATTTAAACCAAAATTATTTTATAAAGTTTGCCAAATACCTAAGTTAGGAAATGGAAAAATAGATTTAATTAATGCAAAAAAATTAATTAATTTAACTTAGAATATTTTATGCCAAATACCAATTCTAGAAATCGATAGAAGTGAAATAGCTGGAATAGTTGCAATGATTTTATTATTCAATAATATTTCTATATCTCCAATTTTTGCACCCTTAGAAATTGGAGCATATAATTTTTTTTTTATAATTAAATTTGCTTTTAATGATGTTTTTTTATAATTTTTAGGCAAATTTAAAATTAAATTATAAGGTACGCCAATAGGTATATGAGATTGATTTCCTAAAGAGATAGGAACATATTTAATTAGAACATTTTTTTTATAAATACATTTTTCTTTAAAAAATTGAAATCCATAATTTAATAAAGCTTTAGTTTCTGTAATATTTTTATCTATACTAGAATTTCCTATAACAACACAAATAAGTTTCATAGGATTATTTTTCATTTTTTCTATACTTACTAATGAATATTGAAATAATTTGATTGGATCATTTTTAAATATACATAAAGAAAAATATAGAAAAAGTAATTTATTAGGATATATATTAGTTAATAACTTGCTAAAATGATTGGGATTATTATCTATTTTATTTATTAAAGCTTTTGCTAATAAAGCCATATCATATGCGGAAGAATAATTATGCAAATTAAATAATTTTTCTTTAAAAAAATAGGTATTTTGCATTTTTAAATTATGGACCACATGATTCATGATATTTATATATTCTTCTGTTGTTCCAGAAATATATTTAGCCAATTCTAATGATGAATCATTTCCTGAATTCTGTAAAATTTCTTTTATTAGATCTTGAACTGATATTTTTACATTAGACAAAATAAACATTCTTGATCCTTCATTAGTCCATGATATAGGAGAAGAAACTTTGATTATATCAGAAATTTGAATATTGCCTTGTAATAATTCATTTTCAATTATGTATAACAACATAAATTTTGGAAGATTTTTCTCAGAAAAAGTTATATTTGCATTATTTTGTATTAATACTTGTCCCGTTTTTGCATCCATAAGAATCCAGCTTTTTGCTAATAATTTAGGAGGGAAAATAGATAGTTTTCCCCATTTATTATTCAAAATTTTGGATTTAGAAAAAGATTTATTATACAATAAATTAATTGTTTTTTTTTCTTTTTGTTCTTTATATAAAATTATATTTTTTTTATCTAAAACATTTTCTGAAAATCCAAATAAAATAATAGAAAAAAATATGCTGAATACAATATGAATTTTTTTCATTTTTATAAATTATAAACAAATTATATAATCTTTAATTATATTAAATATATTCTCTTTGCTGATTAGAATAAAGAAAACTTTTAATATTTTTTTTTAAAATATATTATACTTGATAAATTTATATTTTTCATAGAATGAATAAACTGATTATTATAGGAAAAATTGGATCAACATATGGATTAAAAGGAAAATTAAAATTATATGATTTTACAAAAATAGGTTTAAATAGAATTAATAAAAATTCTTGGAAAATAAAACAAAATCAAGAATGGAAACAAATTTCTCCTTTTTATTTAAAAAAATATCAAAAAAATTGGTTAATAAAAATATCAGGATATGACTATCCTGAAATAGCAAAAAATTTAGTAAACTCATATATTGGAATTAAAAATCATATTAATCATTTTCCTGATCTTCCATATAATGAATTTTATTATATAGATTTAAAAGGTTTAGAGGTAATTTCTATAAAAGGAGAAAAATATGGGAAAATTCTTTATATTATAGAAACTAAGGCAAATGATGTTTTATTTGTACAAAATAACAAAAAAAAACGTTTAATTCCATATATATCTAATGTTATTATATCAGTAAATTTAAAAAAAAAAAAAATATTGGTTGATTGGCCTTCTAATTTTTAGAATGAAATGTATTATTATTACAATATTTCCTGAATATTTTCAACAATTTAAAGAAATTGGTGTTGTTGGTCGTGCTATAAAAAAAAAAATTATAGATTTAATATTCATTAATCCCCGAAAATTCTCTTCTAATCTTTATAAATCTATTGATGATAGAGCTTTTGGAGGTATTGCAGGAATGATTATGACGCCAGAACCAATTGCTATATCTATAGAAGAAGCAAAAAAAGAGCTTCCAAAAGCAAAAGTTATTTATTTAACCCCTAAGGGGAAATTATTTCAACAAAAAATGGCAACAAAAATTTCAAAGAATATTAAATCTATAATTTTATTGTGTGGTAGATATGCAGGCATTGATCAAAGAGTTTTAGACACTCATGTAGATGAAGAAATTTCTCTTGGAAAATTTATTGTTTCAGGTGGCGAAATACCTGCTATGATGTTTTTAGATGCTATTATAAGATTATTACCTAATACATTAAATAATAAAAAATCTATACTAGAAAATTCTTTTGCAAAGAAAAACGTTATTAACTTTCCTTGTTATACAAGACCTAGAATATGGAGAGGAAAAAAAGTTCCAGACATTTTATTTTCTGGTAATCATAAAAAAATAAAAATATGGAAAAAAAATAAATTAACTAAAAAGAATTATCACTTAAAAAAATAATATTTTATATTTTATAAAATTCATTTATATCAAAATAAGAATTACTTTTTTTCCTTGATCAAGAAGAAAATTAAAAGTACGACATGCTGATTTATGATTAGTAATTTCAAAACCTATATTTTGTTTGCATAATTTAATTAATAAATTATTAAATTTATTTTGTGATTGTGAATCACAACCAAAAAGTATTAAATCAATATTAAAAAAATTTATCTTAATATTATCATCATACATGATAGGATCTTTATTGGAAAATATTATTACAGGGATATAATATTTTTTAAAATTATTCATAATGATGATATTATCAAAAGAATTTATTATAAAATAAGGACTATCCGGATTTTTAATGGTTATGAGAGTTTTATTAAAATATTTTTTAGAAAAATACATTGATTTTTTAATTTTTCATATGAGGGAACAAAAGAACTTCTCGAATAGAAGAACAATTGGTAAATATCATAACTAAACGATCTATACCAATTCCTTCTCCTGCGGTTGGAGGCAACCCATATTCTAAAGCCTCTATATAATCTTTATCAAATTGCATTTGATCATCAGGATCTTTATTAATTTGTTGTAAAAAACGTCTTTTTTGATCCTCAGAATCATTTAATTCAGAAAATCCATTAGCAATTTCTTTGCCATCAATAAAAAATTCAAAACGATCTGTAACTAAAGGATTTTTTTCATTTTTTCTAGCTAACGGAGAAACTTCTATTGGATACTCTGTAATAAAAGTTGGTTGGCATAATTTATGTTCTATATATTTTTCAAATATATCAGCTTGAATTTTTCCTAATGTTGAATTTTTATCTATTTTAATTTGAAGAGAACAAGCTAGTTTTTTTGCAGATTCTTCATCCGATAATTGATTAATATTTACTTCTGGTAAATATTTTAATATTGATTCCAACATAGTCATTTTATTAAAAGGTACACCAAAATCATAAATATTTTCTTGGTATTTAATAATAGTACTTCCAAATATTGAATTAGAAATATTACAAATTAAGTCTTCTGTTAATTTTATTAAATCATTATAATCTGCATATGCTTGATAAAATTCTAACATAGTAAATTCTGGATTATGTTGTTTTGAAATTCCTTCATTACGAAAATTACGATTAACTTCAAATATTTTTTCAAATCCACCTATAATTAACCTTTTTAAATATAATTCTGGTGCAATCCTTAAAAATATTTTCATATTAAGATTATTATGGTATGTTATAAAAGGTTTTGCTATAGCACCACTAGCTATATTTTGCAACATAGGAGTTTCTACTTCTATAAATTTTCTTTTTATAAAATATTCACGAATTTTTTGAATTATCTTGAAACGAATTTTAAATATTTCCTGACTTTTTTTATTTGTTATTAAATCTAAATATCTTTTTCGAAAACGTGTTTCTTTATCTAGAAGACCATAAAATTTATTAGGAATAGATCTTAAAGATTTAGTTAATAAGATAATTGATTCTGCAAATAATGATAATTCTCCTGTATTTGTTTTAAATACTTTTCCTTCAACCCCAATTATATCACCTATATCCCATGATACTTTATCCATATTTTTTTGAGACTGTTCTTTACGAAAATAAATTTGAATAGAATCTTCTATATTTTGTATAGAATAAAAACTTGCTTTGCCTATTATTCTTTTTGATGTAATTCTTCCTGATATTTTATATTGTCTTTTTATAAATTGTAATGTTTTTTTTGAAAATTTTGAATATTGTATTTTTAATTTTTTTATATCTATATTAGGTTTAAATGAATTAGGAAATGGATTTCCAGTTTTTTTTAATTTTTCTAATTTTAATTTTCTAATATTAAATTGTTCATTTTCATGATTTATTTCCTTACGGATATAAACTTTTCTATTCATTTTTTAATTATAATTATTACAATATATCTTCATATAATGACATATTTATAAAAATAATTCTAGTATATGATTTGTTCTTTTTTCAATACTCCATTAGGAGTAGAAACTAAAACCATATCAGCAGATCGATACGCAAAAATACCATTTTCTACAACACCAGTAATCTTATTAATATAAGATTCTATCTTTTTAGGATTATTGATATTAAGATCATATACATCTATGATGATGTTGCCATTGTCAGTAATAAAATCTTTTCGCAATTTTGAAATTCCACCTATTTTTTTTAATTCTTTAATAACTAAATTTTTTGCTATAGGAATTACTTCCACGGCTACAGGAAATGATCCTAAATTTTTTACTTCTTTTGAATGATCAATAATACAAAAAAATTTTTTAGCAAATGTAGCAATAATTTTTTCTTTTGTAAGTGCTCCACCACCTCCTTTTATCATTTGAAATGATGAATTAATTTCATCAGCACTATCAATATAAATATCTATTTCAGGAAGTTCTGTTTGTATATGGTTAACTGGAATATTTAAAGAAGACATTTTTTCAGTTGAAATATGCGAACTAGATATAATAAAACTTACTTTATTTTGTATTTTTTTTAATTCATTAATAAAAAAATTTATAGTTGATCCTGTTCCTATACCTAATACACTACCATAAGGTATATATTTAATAGCTTTTTCTGCTAATTTCTTTTTAAGATAATTTTGATTTATCATAATTTTATATAAAATTTGTTTTATTCATAATATTATCAAAATAATTTATATATATAAAAATATTGCACAAACATATTCTATTTTATAGAAATATTCTATTGTATATAAATATACTTAATAATATTATATAAATTAAATAATAAATTTAATTGTTAATAAATTTATGAAATATGATGTTTATGGAATTGGCACTGCTTTATTAGATATAGAGTTTTTAGTATCATCAAAATTTTTAAAAAAAAATAATATTTATAAAGGTATAACAACATTAATAAATGAAGAGAGAAAAATAGAATTATTAAAAATACTCAAAAAACATTCTTTCTATTGCAAAAAAAAACACATAGGGGGTTCTCTAGCTAATAGCCTGGTAGCTATTAATTATTTTAAAGGAACAACATTCTTTAGTTTTAATGCCATAAATGATAGTTTAGGAAAATATTATATAAAAAAAATAAAAAAAATAGGAATTCATTGTAATAAATCAAAAAATATATGTTCCCAAAATGGGAAAACAGGTAATTGTTTGATTTTTATTACCGAAGATTCTGACAGAACTATGAATACTTTCGTAGGAACTAGTAATGAATTAAATGAAAATAATATAAATTTTGATGCTTTATTTCAATCTAAATATTTATTTATTGAAGGATATTTAATCGCATCAAAAAATACATATAATCTTATATGCAATATTATAATACAGGCTAAATTAAAAAATATAAAAATTGCATTAACATTATCTGATGTTTCTATCATAGATAGTTTTAGGGAAAAAATAGATAATATAATAGAAAATGGTATAGATTTAATTTTTTGTAATCAATTTGAAGCCAAAGCATATACAAAAACAAATTCGTTAAAGAAATTAATTTTTTCTATGAAAAAAAATTGTAAAACTTTTGTTATAACCTTCGGTAAAGATGGATCTATAGTTTTTGATGGAGATAATTTATACAAGATTCCAGCTAATAATGTTAAAAAAATTAACACACTTGGTGCTGGTGATGTGTATGCCGGTACTTTTTTGGCTGGAATAACACAAGGTGTAAGTTGGAAAAAATCAGCAGAATTTGCAACTAAAACTTCAGCAAAAATAGTAACTCGTTATGGGTCGCATCTTTTAAAAAATGATTTTATAAGTAATTTAAAATTACTTAATTAAAAAATTATCTTTTTTTTTTAAAAAAAGAAATTAATATATTAGAACAAGGTTTTTGTAAAATATTATGAATAATTGTAAATCCTATTTTTCTATTTTTTATTTTTTTTAAAATTTTTTTTGATTCTCTTGAAAATAATTTAATTTCATTATTAGAAGCACCATATATTAAGGATTGAATTCTTGCGTTAATCATAGCACCTAAACACATTAAACATGGTTCTAAAGTTACATATATTTTACACTTTTTTAATCTATAATTTTTTTTTTTTTGCAAGCGATTTTTAATGCTAAAATTTCTGCATGTGCTGTACAATTATTGTCTTTAATCATTTGATTATGCGCTTTAGCAATAATTTTATTATTTTCAATAACAACAGCTCCTACAGGAACTTCATTAATACGATAAGCTTTTTTAGCTTCTTTAAGAGCTATATTCATAAAATATTCATTTTTGAGCATCATTTACAGTTATTTAAATAATATTTTTTTAAATATTAATTAGATTATATAATTTTATTTTTTAATTTTAAATTAAAAATTTTTAATTTTTACATTTTACAAATAAATTTATTTTTATATTATTTTAAAATTAGTTACAAAACATTATATAATTATTTATTGTATGAAATACCAAAAAAAAGAAAATATTTTACTGGGAGTAAATATCGATCATATTGCAAGCCTTAGAGAGTCTCGAAAAACAAATTATCCTGACATTATAAAAGCAGCAAAAATTATTAAAAATTCAGGAGCAGATAAAATTACGGTACATTTAAGGGAAGATAGAAGACATATTCAAGATGTAGATGTATTTGAATTAGTAAAAATCTTTCCTGATTGTCTAAATTTAGAAATTTCTATTAGTAAAGAAATGATAAACATCGCAGAAAAAATAAAACCAAAATATTGTTGTTTAGTTCCTGAAAAAAGAAAAGAGTTAACAACTGAAAAAGGTTTGGATATTCTTAATAATCTTTTTTCTATAAAAATGGCTTATAAAAAATTACATAATGCCGGTATAATTACATCAGTTTTTATAGATCCAAATTATTTACAAATTAAATGCGCTAAAAACATTGGATTAAATATAATTGAAATTCATACTGGATATTATGCATCATCAAATTCTTATAATAAGAAAAAAGAATTACAATTAATTAAAAATTCCATTAAATATGCAAAAAAATTAGGAATGATTATCCATGCAGGGCATGGATTAAATCAAGAAAATATACATGCTATTGCTTCGATTCCTGAAATTCAAGAATTAAATATTGGACATAGTATTATTTCTGATTCAATATTTTTAGGCTTAAAAAAAGCAATCTTAAATATAAAATTATCTATAATTAATGCAAGAAAATAATTAATACATTTTTTTTAAAATGTATCTTTCTTAAAGAAATTGTTTTTATAATTTATTTATAAAAAATAAAAGATCTTTGAAAATTAAATAAAAATGATTATTACATTGTCTTTATTTTTTAAATAAAGAATATTTTATTTATATTTAAATTAAAATATTTCAATTAATAATATTTAGATAATCGTCTAGAAAATTTTAGAATAAAATATAAAATAATATTCATGAAAAAAAAATCTGTATTATACATTGTTTCTACACCTATTGGTAACTTATCGGATATCTCTTTAAGAGCTATAGAAATATTACAAAAAGTAAATTATATATTGTTAGAAAATCTTGAACATGGAAGAATCTTAATAAAAAAATTTTGTATAAAAACATCAATTATATCAATACATGAATATAATGAAGAACTAAAAATTCAATGGATTTTAAATAAATTAAATATTGGAAATTCTCTTGCATTAATTAGCGATGCAGGCACTCCATTAGTAAACGATCCTGGATATAAAATAGTTCAAAAAGTTAAAAAAAATGGGTATAAAATTTCTCCAATACCTGGTCCTTGTGCATTAATTGCAGCATTATCTGTTTCAGGTTTACCAACACACCATTTTGAATTTATTGGTTTTATGCCAAGAAAATATGGAGAAAAGCTTTTAAAAATACAAAGTATTTTAGAAATTGATCATACAATTATTTTTTATGAATCTAAACATAGAATAATTAATACACTAAATATGATGTCTAAATTTTTTGAAAAAGAAAGATTAATTGTTTTAGCAAAAGAATTAACAAAAAAATTTGAAAAAATTATTACAGGAAATATAGATTCTATTTTAGAATGGATAAAATGCGACATAAAAAATCAAAAAGGAGAATTTGTATTACTAGTTGAACCTTGTCGATCTTACAAGCGAAAAGAAATTACCACAGATATAAATATACTAATATCACTTTTACATAAAAAATTAAAAGCTTCTGATTTGGCAAAATTTCTATCAAAATTAACACAAGAAAAAAGAAAAAAAATATATAAAAAAATTATATTAAATAATATTTAGAAATTTTATAGAGGAATAAAATTATGGATAGTAAAAAACAAAAAATTATTTTTACGAATTCTGCTGCTAATAAAGTTAAAAATTTAATTTTAGAAGAAAATAATTCTAAATTAAATTTACGTGTTTTTATTAGAGGTGGAGGATGTTCAGGTTTTCAATATGGATTTACTTTTGATGAAGATATTGCATATGATGACATGAAAATTACAAATCATGATGTAACATTATTAATTGATCCAATGAGTTATCAATATCTTATAGGAGCTGAGATTGATTATAAATCTGATTTAAATGGAGAACAATTTGTTATTCGAAATCCTAATGCAAAAGTTACATGTGGATGTGGTTCTTCTTTTTCTATAGAGGATTAAAGAAGATTAAAAGTATTTTATGGTGGAGCCAGGGAGAATCGAACTCCCAACCTTCTGCTTGCAAAGCAGATGCTCTGCCAATTGAGCTATGGCCCCAAAATGGTGGGTCTGGATAGATTTGAACTATCGACCTCACCCTTATCAGGGGTGTGCTCTTAACCACTGAGCTACAGACCCATGTTGTATCTTAAATTTAATTCTTTGAATAGATATTATATTTTATTAACAAAATATTTACAATATTATTAGCTTATTTATTTTTCTTTTTCCAACTTGGACTATATATTCTTTATTTTTTATTAAAATATATTTTGGATTATCAACTATTTTAGTGTTTAATTTAATTGCATTTTGTTGGATTAATCGAAATCCTTCACTATGACTTTTAATCATATTTGCATGTTTTAATGCTTGACAAATAAAAATTTTTTCTCTTTCAATATTTATTGATATCATTGGCAATATATCAGGAATTTTCTTTTTTTGAAATTGATAAAAAAAATTTAAATAAGATTTTTCCGATTCTTTTTTTGAAAAAAAACGCATAACCAATTCTTTTGCAAGATTAATTTTAACATCCATAGGATTCTTTTTTTTGAGGTTACACATATTTTTTAATATTTTAATTTTTTCTATTTTTTTCATACTTAATAATTCGTAGTATTTCCACATTTTTTCATCAGAAATAGACATTATTTTATTAAAAATAATATTGGATCTTTCATTAATAGAAATATAATTATTTAAAGATTTAGACATTTTATGTATTCCATTGATTCCTGGTAACAAAGGCATTGTTATTATAACTTGTGGAGTTTGTTGATAATTTTTCTGTATTTCTCTACCCATTAACAAATTAAATTTTTGATCAGTACCTCCTATTTCTACATCAATATTTAATTTTACAGAATCATATCCTTGTATTATGGGGTATAATAATTCATGAATAAAAATAGGATTTTTTTTTTTAAATCTTTCCCAAAAATCATTACGTTCTAATATTCTGGATATTGTTGTTTTTGCAAATAATTGAATAATATCTAGTGCATTTTTTTTATACATCCAAGAAGAATTAAAAACAATTTCAGTGCTTTTTGAATCTAAAAATTTAAATATTTGATTTTGATAGGTTTTAACATTTTTTTTTATTTCTTCTAAACTTAATGTTTTTCTACAAACATTTTTTCCTGTAGGATCTCCTATAAGTGCAGTAAAATCTCCAATTAAAAAAATAATTTTATGTCCTAAATCCTGAAGTTTTTTTAATTTTGAAATCAAAACAATATGTCCTAAATGTAAATCTGGAGATGTAGGATCAAAACCTGCTTTTATACGTAATGGTTTGCCTAAATTTAGTTTTTGAATTAACTCATTTTCAGGAAGTATTTCAATACTACCATGACGAAAAATTTTCAAGCTATCTTTAACAGAAATCATAATTTATATCTATACTCCTTAATTTTGCAGTGATATTTCTTGGCATAAATTTTTAAATAAATAAATTTTTTTTAAAAAGTTAATTATAAAAAATATTTTATTTAAAAAAGAAATTAAATTTTATTTTTTAATTTCTTTATTGACTGAAATACATTACCATGGATATAATTCCCGCGACGTATTCTTAAAAATTAAAATAATCATTATAAAAACGATTGTTTTTTTAAACACAAAAGATATTTTGTATTCGTTTATTTTAATATTTATGTATTTTATTTTTAAGGTAATTATAATTTATATAATAATATAATAATAAATTTTATAGTTTATATAATAATTAGAGATAATTATTATTTCAAATTAACACTTTAAAATAACTATAAATTTTTTAAGGAAATAATATGGCAACAATAAATCAACTTGTACGTAAACCTCGAAAGATAAAAAAGTTTAAAACTAATGTTCCAGCATTATCAAATTCTCCTCAACGTCGTGGTGTTTGTACTCGTGTTTATACTACAACACCAAAAAAACCTAATTCTGCTCTTCGAAAAGTATGTAGAGTTCACTTAACAAATGGATTTGAAGTAAGTACTTATATTGGTGGAGAAGGCCATAATTTACAAGAACATTCTGTTGTATTAATTCGAGGAGGCCGTGTTAAAGATTTACCTGGTGTTCGATATCATGTTATTCGTGGTAGTTTAGATACCTCTGGTGTTGAAAATAGAAAACAAGGTCGATCAAAATATGGATCTAAAAAATTAAAAAATTAAATATTATAATACGAAAGAATTATTTATTTTAGGAAAAAAATATAATGTCTAGAAGAAGAGAAATATCAAAAAGAAAAATTTTGCCAGATCCAATTTATGGAAGCCAGTTGTTAACAAAATTTATTAATCAAATAATGTTTAATGGAAAAAAATCTGTGGCAGAAAAAATTGTATATAATGCATTGGAAATAATTAAGAACCATGTTAAAGAGAAAACTTCTTTAATGATATTCGAATCTGCATTAGAAAATGCAAAACCAATTGTTGAAGTAAAATCAAGACGTGTAGGAGGCTCTACTTATCAAGTTCCAATAGAAGTTCAGGTAGAAAGAAGTAAAACTTTAGCTATGCGTTGGTTAATAGAAAGCGCTCGTATTAGAAAAGAAAAAAAAATGGAAAAACGACTTGCAAATGAAATAATAGAATCATTTGAGGGACGCAGTTCTACTGTAAAAAAAAGAGATAATATTCATAGAGCTGCAGAAGCAAATAAAGCATTTTCACATTATAGATGGTAATTTAATAATTTTATATCAAGGGATAAATATATATCATGAATAGATTAATTCCAATAAATTATTATAGGAATATAGGTATTTGTGCACATGTTGATGCAGGAAAAACTACTACTACTGAAAGAATTTTATTTTATACTGGTATGACCTATAAAATTGGTGAAGTGCATGATGGAGCTGCAACTATGGATTGGATGGAACAAGAGCAAGAACGTGGTATTACCATTACTTCAGCTGCAACTACAGTAAAATGGAAAGGTATGCTTAACCAATTTCCAGAACATAGAATTAATATTATTGATACTCCAGGTCATGTAGATTTTACTATAGAAGTAGAACGATCACTTCGTGTTTTGGATGGAGTAGTAGTAGTGTTTTGCGGAAGTTCAGGTGTTGAACCACAATCTGAAACTGTATGGAGACAGGCTGATAGATATAAAGTTCCTAGAATTGTGTTTATAAATAAAATGGATCGAGCAGGAGCTGATTTTTTTTATGTTATTAAACAAATACAAGAGCGATTAGATGCGATAGCTATACCAGTACAACTAAATATTGGAATTGAAGAAAAGTTTATTGGTGTTATTGATTTGATCAAAATGAAAGCTATTATTTGGAATAATAAAGATCAAGGATTAACTTTAAAATATAAAAAAATTCCATCCGAATTACAAGAAATATCATTACAATATAGAGAAAAAATGATTGAAGCTGCTGCAGAAGCATCTGAAGAATTAATGGATTTATATTTAAATAATGGTATCCTTTCTGAGGAAAATATTAAAAAAGGTTTACGAAAACGAGTAATAAAAAATGAAATTTGTGTTGTATTTTGCGGTTCTGCTTTTAAAAATAAAGGAGTACAATCAGTTTTAGATGGTATTATAGAATTTTTACCTGCACCTAATGAAGTGGAAATAAAAGGATTGAAAAATCAAAATATAGAAAATTCATCTTTTTCTGCTTTTGCATTTAAAATTGCAACAGATCCTTTTGTAGGTAATTTAACTTATTTGCGAATTTATTCAGGAATTTTAAAAACCGGCGATCAAGTATTTAATCCAATCAAAAAACAAAAAGAACGTATTGGACGTATTGTTCAAATGCATGCAAATAGACGTGAAGAAATTAAGCAGGTTTATTCTGGTGACATTGCGGCAGCTATTGGTCTTAAATCTGTTTCTACTGGTGATACTCTTTGTAATATCGAAAATCCTATTATATTAGAAAAAATGGATTTTCCAGAACCAGTAATTTCAGTATCAGTAGAACCTAAAACTAAAAAAGATCAAGAAAAAATGGGAATTGCATTAGGAAAATTAGCTTCTGAAGATCCGTCCTTTCGTGTATATACCGATAAAGAAACAAGTCAAACAATCATTTCCGGAATGGGAGAATTGCATTTAGAAGTAATTATAGATCGTATGAGAAGAGAATTTAATATTGAAGCTAATATTGGAAAACCTCAAGTTGCATATCGTGAAACTATTTGTAAGATAGTTGAACATGAGTTCAAATTTATTCGACAAACAGGAGGAAGAGGGCAATATGGACATGTTTTTTTGCGATTAGAACCCCAAAACCAAGGATTTGGTTATAAATTTATTAATAAAATTGTTGGAGGAGTAATTCCCAAAGAGTTTATTCCTGCTGTTGATAAAGGTATTCAAGAACAGATGTTAAATGGTGTATTGTCTGGATATCCTATGATAGATATACAAGTTACTTTATTTGATGGATCGTATCATGATGTTGATTCTAGTGAAATTTCTTTTAAAGTTGCAGGTTCTATGTGTTTTAAAGAAGCGGCAAAAAAAGCAAATGCTGTTATTCTTGAACCAATTATGAAAGTTGAAGTAATTTCTCCAGAAAAATATATGGGAGAAGTTATAGGAGATTTAAATAGACGTAGAGGTATTGTTTATAATGTGGAAAATCAATCGAATAGAAAATTGATTCAAGCTGAAATACCATTAGCATTAATGTTTGGATATGCAACAAGTTTAAGATCTTTGAGCCAAGGTCGTGCAAATTACACTATGGAATTCAAAAAATATGCTAAAATTCCATCTCATGATATAAATAAAATTATTGAAAACAAAAACGTAAAGGAAGTATAAATGGCAAAAAAGATATTTGATAGAAAAAAACCACATATTAATGTGGGAACTATTGGTCATGTTGATCATGGGAAAACTACATTAACAGCTGCTATTACTAAAGTCATGTCTGAAGAATATGGCGGAGAATTTAAAGATTATGATAATATTGATAACGCTCCTGAAGAGCGTGCAAGAGGTATTACAATTGCTACTGCTCATGTAGAATATGAATCTAATGAACGTCATTATGCGCATGTAGATTGTCCAGGTCATGCTGACTACGTAAAAAACATGATTACTGGAGCTGCTCAAATGGATGGAGCAATATTAGTTGTTAGTGCTGCTGATGGACCTATGCCGCAAACAAGAGAACATATTTTATTAGCAAGACAAGTTGGTGTTCCTAATATTATAGTTTTTTTAAATAAAGCTGATATGGTAGATGATTCTGAATTATTAGAGCTTGTAGAAATGGAAGTAAGAGAATTACTTGAACAATATGAATTTCCTGGTGATAAAACTCCTGTTATTATAGGTTCTGCACTTAAAGCATTAAATGGAGATTCTTCCGATATTGGAAAAGAATCGATTAAAAAATTAGTCCATTCTATGGATAAATATTTTCCAGAACCTAAAAGAGATATAGAAAAACCTTTTCTTTTACCAATAGAAGATGTTTTTTCAATTTCAGGTAGAGGCACTGTAGTTACAGGTAGGATAGAAAGAGGAATAGTCAAAATTGGAGAAGAAGTTGAAATTGTTGGTATTAAAAAAACTAAAAATACAACAATTACAGGTGTAGAAATGTTTCGAAAATTATTAAATGAAGGTCGCGCAGGTGATAATGTAGGAGTTTTAATTAGAGGAATTAAAAGAGATGAAGTTGAGAGAGGACAAATATTATGTCATAAAGGAACTATTACACCTCATACAAAATTTGAAGCAGAAATATATGTTCTTTTGAAAGAAGAGGGCGGACGTCATACTCCTTTTTTTAAAGGATATAGACCTCAATTTTATTTTCGCACGACAGATGTTACAGGAAATGTTAAATTAGATGATACCATAGAAATGGTTATGCCAGGCGATAATATAAAAATTACGGTAGAACTCATTACATCTATTGCAATGGAAGAAGGATTAAGATTTGCCATGCGAGAGGGTGGAAAAACTATTGGTGCAGGTGTAGTAACTAAAATATTAAAATAGTAAAAGTAGGTTAAAAAATGTCAATTCAAAAAATATATATTAAATTGAAATCATTTGATTACAGTTTGATTGATTTTGCTACGAAAGATATTGTAAATACTGCAAAAAAAACTGGTGCTCAAGTAATAGGTCCTATACCTTTCCCAACAAAAATAGAAAGATTTACAGTTCTAATTTCTCCACATGTGAATAAAGATGCACGCGATCAATATGAGATAAGAACGCATAAACGTCTTATAGTAATTGTAGCAAGTTCTTCAACTGTAGATGCATTAATGCGTTTAGATTTGGCTGCGGGTGTAGACGTTAAGATAAGTTTACGATAAGATGCAATATCTATTAAAATAATATGTAATATTAAATGAATATGAGGTTAAAATGGCAATTGGTTTGATTGGCCAAAAATGTGGAATGAGCCATATTTTTAATAGTTCTGGATGTTTTATTCCGGTTACTATAATTTGGATAGAACCCAATATTATTGTCCAGATTAAAACAAAAGATAAAGATGGATATAATGCATTGCAAATTACTAAAGGATCTAAAAAGCGATCACGTATAAATAAGCCATTATCTGGACATTTTTTGAAATCTAATTTAAAACCTGGAGAAAAACTTTGGGAGTTTAGATTAGAAAATATTAATAAAGAGTATAAGGTTGGATATGCATTTAAAGTGGATTTTTTTGCTGTAGGACAAAAAGTTAATGTTACAGGCATAAGTAAAGGAAAAGGATTTTCCGGAGTTATAAAACGTCATAATTTTCATTCACAAGATAGTAGTCATGGAAATTCTTTATCACATCGTGCCCCAGGTTCTATAGGACAAAATCAAACTCCAGGTCGTGTTTTTAAGGGTAAAAAAATGGCAGGTCATTTAGGGAATGTTCAAAAAACTATTAGTTCGTTAGAAATTATGCAAATCGATTCTTTGAAAAATCTTATCTTTATAAAAGGATCTGTTCCAGGAACAAGAAATAGGAATGTAATTATTAAACCTGAATATTTAAGGGGAGTATAATTTATATGCAATTTTCTATATTAGATAATCATGGGAAAATTACTAAAAATTTTTTTCAGGCTTCCGATAATATTTTTAATAAAAAATATAATAAATCTTTAATTTTTCAAGTAATTAGATCATATACTATGAATTCTCATAAAGGTACAAAATCACAAAAAAATAGATCTGAAGTTCAAGGCGGAGGATCAAAACCATGGAAGCAGAAAGGAACTGGGAAAGCAAGAGCAGGCACAATAAGAAGTCCTATATGGAGATCTGGCGGTGTCACCTTTGCTGCAAGAAAAACAAAATTGTCCTATCATAAAATAAATCGAAAGATGTATAAAAATGCTTTGCGCGTTATATTTTCTCAATTAGTACGAGAAAAACGTTTTTTTTTAATAGATAACATTCCTACTATGCATATTCCTAAAACAAGTGTTTTAAAAAAAAAAATACATAACATATGTACTTCAAAAAATATCTTAATTATTGTTGAAAAATTTTGTGAAATACTGTATTTATCGTCTAGAAATCTATCAAATATAAATATTTGTTCTGTTTCTTATATAAATCCATTACTTTTAATTAAATATCATAATGTTATTGTTACTATGAATTCATTAAAAATGATAGAGGAGGTACTATCTTGAATCAAGAAAACCCTTTCTCCTTAAGAAGAATATTATTATCTCCTAGAATTACAGATAAGAGCTATAATATTACTAAAAAAAATAATCAGGTTTCATTTAAAGTAGCGTATTGGGCAAATAAAAAACAAATTAAACAATCTATAGAATATTTATTTAATGTTAAGATATCTAATATTCAAACTTTAAATATCAAAGGGAAATGCCATAAATTTGGTCGAAAAAAAATTAAAGGATATACCAAAAAATGGAAAAAAGCTTATGCTACCCTAAAAAAAGGTTATAAAATTAATTTTATAGAAACAGAATAATTTTGGTCTTTTAAGGAAATATAAAAATTATGTCTCTAATTAAAATAAAACCAACATCGCCAGGAAGACGTTTTGTAGTTAATATAAAAAGATCATGTAAAATTTATAATAAAAAACCATACAAACCTCTTTTGTCTACAAAAAAACAAAAATCTGGAAGAAATAATCATGGACATATTACAATTCGTCATAGAGGTGGAGGAAATAAAAAACATTATCGTATTATTGACTTTAAAAGATATGACAAGGATAATATTCCTGCAAAAGTTTTACGTATTGAATATGATCCTAATCGAAGTGCATATATAGCTTTATTAAGATATAAAGACGGAGAATATCGTTATATTATTTCTCCTCAAGGCCTTAATGTTGAAAATACAATAATTTCAGGAACAGAAGCACCTATAAAAATAGGAAATAATTTACCATTAAGTAATATACCTGTAGGCACAATTTTACATTGTGTTGAAATTAAAGTAAAAAAAGGTTCTCAAATTGCTCGAAGCGCAGGATCATATGTACGATTTATTTCTCGCGAAGGATCATATGCAATTCTTAGATTAAAATCTGGAGAAATAAGAAAAATTTTGTTAGCATGTAGAGCTACAATTGGTTCAGTATCAAATTCTGAACATAATTTAATATCTTTGGGAAAAGCTGGTGCTTCAAGACATCGTGGTATACGACCTACTGTTCGTGGAGTGGCTATGAATCCTGTTGATCATCCTCATGGAGGTGGAGAAGGGAAAACTTCTGGCGGAAGGCATCCTGTTTCTCCCTGGGGCTTGCTAACAAAAGGATATAAAACTAGAAATAACAAAAGAACAGAAAAATTTATTATTAAACATTCAAAAAAAAGTAAGTAATTAGGAGAAAAATAAAAGAATGCCACGTTCGTTAAAAAAAGGACCATTTGTAGATGGTCATTTATTAAAAAAAGTTTTATTTTCTATTAAACAAAAAAAAAAAAAACCAATTAAAACATGGTCAAGGCGTTCTATGATTATTCCTGATATGATAGGTTTAACAATAGCCATCCACAATGGAAGAAATCATATTCCTGTTTTTATTACAGAAAATATGGTTGGACATAAATTAGGAGAATTTGCATTAACTCGAACTTATCGAGGTCATTCATCAGATAAGAAAGTTCAAAAAAAATAAAGGTATATTATGCAAGTTACAGCACATTATAATTATGCAAAAATTTCAGCACAAAAATGTCGATTAGTAGCTAATCAAATTCGGGGTTTATCTGTAGATAAAGCAATAAATATTTTAGATTTTAGCCCTAAAAAAGCAGCATTTTTGATAAAAAAAACGTTAAAATCAGCTATAGCAAATGCCGAAAATAATGAAAATCTTGATATTGATGTATTACAAGTTTCTATTATTTATATAAATGAAGGTCCAACTTTAAAAAGATTTCGTGCAAGAGCAAAAGGAAAGGGCAATAGAATTTTAAAACGCAGTTGTCATATTACTATAAAAGTATCTGAAAAAAGGGAGTAATATTTTTCATGGGACAAAAAGTTAATCCTAATGGAATTAGAATTGGATATATAAAAAATTGGAATTCTGTATGGTATGCAGATAAAAAAGATTATTCTGATATGCTAAATACTGATATACGAATAAGAAATTTTTTGTTTAAAAAATTAAATAAAGCATCGGTTAGTAAGATTTGTATTGAGAGACCCACAAAAAACGCTAAGATTACAATTTATTCTTCTAGACCTGGTATTATTATTGGAAAAAAAGGAGAAGATATAGAAAAGCTTCGAAAAAAAATTAGTTCTTTAATGGGTGGGATTTCTATCAATATAAATATTGAAGAAATAAGAAAACCGGAATTAGAAGCAAAATTAGTTGCGGAAAATATTTCATATCAATTGGAAAAACGTATGATGTTTCGTCGTGTAATGAAACGTTCTGTTCAAAATACAATGAAAGCAGGTGCAAAAGGTATGAAAGTATCAGTCAGCGGACGTTTAAGTGGTGCTGAAATAGCAAGAACTGAAAGTTACAGAGAAGGAAGAGTTCCTTTGCATACATTTCGTGCTAATATCAATTATTCTTTTTCCATTGCTTCAACTCCTTATGGAATACTTGGTATCAAGGTTTGGATTTTTACGGGATATATACATAAAGAGAAAAAAAATAAGGAAAAATAATGTTACAACCTAAACAAACAAAATTTAGAAAACAACAAAAACTTCGAAATCGCGGTTTATCAATTAAAGGTTCGAATATTAATTTTGGAGAATACGCTTTAAAAGCAATAAGTCGTGGTAGCATTACATCAAGACAAATAGAATCTGCACGAAGATCAATAAGTCGTTATATTCGTAGAGGAGGAAAAATATGGATTCGTGTTTTTCCTGATAAACCTATAACTAAAAAACCTTTAGAAGTAAGAATGGGCAAGGGAAAGGGAAATGTTGAATATTGGGTTGCACCAATAAAACCAGGTAGAATTTTATATGAATTAAAAGGAGTGCATGAAAGTGTAGCAAGAAAAGCTTTTCGTCTTGCAGGCGCAAAATTATCTGTTTTAACAATTTTTGAGAAAAGGATTACATTGTTATGAAAATGAAAGATCTAAAAGATAAATCTATTAGTGAATTAAAATTATTGAAGGGCGATTTTTTACAAGAAAGATTTAATTTATATATGCAACGTGGTTCTAAGCAGGAATCAATAAGATTTCATCTTTTAAAAAATGCACGGAAAAATATTGCACGTATTGAAACTATTTTGCAAATGAGAAAACTAAATGAAAATTGCTAAAAATAAACACATTGTTCAAAGAACATTACAAGGTTGTATTATTAGTGATAAAATGGATAAAACTGTTATTGTTTTAATAGAACGTAGAATACGACATATTAAATATAAAAAATTTATGAAACGTTCAAATAAATTACATGTTCATAATGAAAATAATATTGGGAAATTAGGAGATGTTGTATTAATTAAAGAAAGCAGACCAATATCAAAAAAAAAATCATGGAAATTAGTTAAAATTATAAATCAATAACTTTTTAAATTTAAAATAAAGATTAATATTAAAATAAAAAACTAAATATTATTAAGAAAATTATGGAGATAATAAATATATAATATGATTCAAATGCAAACAGAATTAAAAGTAGCAGATAATAGTGGAGCTCGCCGTGTTGAATGTATTAAAGTATTAGGTGGATCAAAACGTAGATATGCTAATATTGGTGATATTATTAAGATTACAGTTAAAGAATCTATTCCTCGTGGAAAAGTCAAAAAAGGTGATGTATTAAATGCAGTCATAGTTCGTACCAAAAAAGGCATTCGAAGAAATGATGGAAGTATTATACGTTTTGATTCCAATTCTGTTGTTTTATTAAATAAAAGTATGCAACCTATAGGTACACGAATTTTCGCACCAGTTACAAGAGAATTGCGAAAAGGGAAATTTATGAAAATTATTTCATTAGCAGAAGAAGTATTATAATAAAGAGATAAGAATATGATGAAAATTAAAACTGGAGATGAAATAATTGTAATTTCTGGTAAATATAAAGGAAAAAAAGGAATAGTTTTAAAAAAAATAAATGGCAATAAATTTCTTGTTGAAGGAATAAATATTGTAAAAAAACACATACGATCTAATCCTAAAAAAGGAATTGATGGAGGTATTCATAAAAAAGAATCTCCAATAGAATCATCAAATATTGCCATATATAATCCTATATCAAAATTACCTGATCGTGTAGGATTTCAATTTTTAAAAAATGGAAAAAAAATTCGCTGTTTTAAATCTAATAAAAAAGAAATTATTATTAAATAAGTAATAAATTATGACAAGAATAAAAGTATTTTATCAAAAAAAAGTTATTAAATATTTGAAAAAAAAACTTAATTATAAAAATATTATGCAAGTTCCAAAAATTCTTAAAATTACTTTAAATATGGGGATAGGAAATGCAGAAAAAGATAAAAAAAAACTTGAATATGCTATGAAAGACTTAGCATTAATTTCAGGGCAAAAACCTTTGATTACAAAAGCAAAAAAATCAATTTCTGGTTTTAAGATCCGTGAGGGATGGAAAATTGGTTGTAAGGTAACATTGCGAAATAATAGAATGTATGAATTTTTAGATCGTTTATTAAATATTGCAATACCAAGAATTCGTGATTTTAGAGGATTAAGCAATAAATCATTTGATGGACATGGAAATTATAATTTTGGCATTAAAGAGCAGATTATTTTTCCAGAAATTGATTATGATAAAATTGATATAATACGAGGATTAAATATTTCTATTACTACTTCAGCAAATAATAATAAAGAATGTTTTTTCTTGTTAAATGCTTTAAATTTTCCTCTCATAAAAAAATAAAAGGATTAAATATGGCAAAAAAATGTATGATAGCTCGTGAAAAAAAACGTATGAAATTAATTTCTCGTTATGCTATAAAAAGAAAAAAATTAAAAGATATAATAAAAAATCCTAATATAAAAGCAGAAGATAAATGGAAAGCAAATTTAAAATTGCAGCAATTGCCTCGTGATTCCAGTATATCAAGATTAACACAACGATGTAAAATTACTGGACGTTCTAGAGGAGTATATCGAAAATTTGGATTATCACGTACTGAACTGCGGAGACGTGTAATGGAGGGTGATGTTCCTGGAGTAAAAAAGGCAAGTTGGTAATAGATTTTTTAAGGAAATATAAATAAAATGAGCATGCAAGATCCTATTTCTGATATGTTAACACAAATTCGAAATTCACAAAATTCAAAAAAGAAATTTGTAAAATTGTATTCTTCAAAACAAAAAAAAGAAATTTGTCAAGTTTTGAAAAATGAAGGTTTTATAAAAAATTTTTATATATATGGAAAAATTAAATTAAAACTTTCAATTGAGTTAAAATATTATAAAAATAAACCAGTGGTTGATATGATCAAGAGAATTAGCAAACCAGGCCTTCGTATTTATAAATCTTATAAGAAAATTCCTAAAGTTTTTGGAGGATTAGGTATTGCCATTATATCTACATCAAAAGGCATGATGACAGATCATTCTGCTAGAAATTTAAAATTAGGTGGTGAAGTTATTTGTTATATAGCTTAAGAAAATATTTAATAAGGAGAATATAATAATTCTATGTCTAGAATAGCAAAAAAAAATATTATAATACCTAAAAATGTAGAAATAAAAATTTCTGAATCTTTTATTTTTATTCAAGGTCCTGTAGGAAGTTTTACTTATAAAGTACATAACCTTATAAAGGTTCTAAAAAAAGAAAATAAAATTTCTATTTCTGTAAAAATAGATTCTAAAAAATCTTGGTCTCAAGCAGGAACTGCCCGTAGTATTATTTACAATCAATTATTGGGAGTTCAAAGAAAATTTGAAAAAAAACTCTTAATAATAGGTGTAGGATATCGAGCAAAATTAGAAAATAATATATTATATTTAATGCTTGGTTTTTCTCATTCTATTAAATATGCAGTTCATGAAATGATTGATATAAAAATTATTAATCAAACAGAAATTATAATTCAAAGTTCTGACAAAAGATTATTAGGACAAACTGCAGCAGAAATAAGATCTTATAAGCCGCCTGAGCCCTATAAAGGTAAAGGTATAAGATATGAAAATGAATATATATTCCGTAAATCTTCAAAGAAAAAATAGGAAAATTATAGATGAAAATAAAAAAAATTGATTCTCGAATACGAAGAAAAAAGAAAATCAAAAATAATATTTTAAAACAGGGAAAATTATCTTTATATGTTCATCGTACATCTAAACATATTTATGCACAAATTATTGATATTGAAAAGAATATAACATTAGTAAGCGCTTCAACTATAGAAAAAAAAATTTCTAAAAAATTGAAATATACTGGAAATATTAAATCAGCAAATTTAATAGGCGAAAAAATTAGCAAACGCGCAATTAAAAAGAATATTTTTTCTGTTGCGTTTAATCGAGGAGGTTTTTTGTATCATGGACGTATAAAAGCACTTGCAAATTCTGCAAGAAAATATGGATTAAATTTTTAAACAAACAGGTTGATTTAATATGAATAATTTAGATATTCAAAAAAGTGATGGATTAATTGAAAAATTATTAACTGTTTCTAGGAATACAAAAGTAGTCAAAGGTGGTAGAATATTTGGATTTTCTGGATTAACAGTTGTAGGCGATGGTGTAGGACGTATTGGTATCGGAAGAGGAAAAGCCAAAGAAGTCTCTGTTGCTATTAGAAAAGCTATGGAAAATGCTCGAAAAAATATGATACGAGTACAATTAAATGGTAATACTTTATGGTACCCTATTATTAGCGAATATTGTTCATCTAAAATATATATGAAGCCAGCTTCTGAAGGAACTGGAATTATTGCTGGAGCTTCTATGCGTGCTGTATTTGAAGTTTTGGGAATAAAAAATGTTCTAGCGAAAGCATATGGATCAACAAATCCAATTAATATTGTAAAAGCAACAATTAATGGATTAAAAAATAGTATGTATCCTGAATATGTTTATAAAAAAAGAAAAAGACATTTAAAATATAATTAATTTTTAAAATTTATGTAGAACATGTTATGAAAAAAATATACAATTCAAAAATTATTCAAGTAACTCTTAAACGAAGTATATATGGTCGTTTTAAGAAACATAAATTCTGTGTTCTAGGTTTAGGATTACGAAAAATTCATCAAAAAGTTAAAATTAAGAATACCCCTGAAAATATTGGTATGATAAATAAGGTACGATATTTATTAAAGGTAGAAGAAATATAATGATGTATTTAAATACAATCTCCTTACAAAAAGGAAAAATTAAAAATAAAAAACGTGTTGGACGAGGAATAGGATCGGGAATAGGAAAAACTTGTGGAAGAGGACACAAAGGTCAAAAATCTAGATCTGGTGGATTTCATAAAGTTGGATTTGAAGGAGGTCAAACACCTTTACAAAGACGTGTACCTAAATTCGGATTTAAATCCAGTAAAAATTTATATACAAAAAAAATTTCTTTTGTCAATATTATAAATAAATTAAAAAAACCTCCAAAAATAATCGATTTATCTTATTTAAAAAAGATAAATATTGTAAAAAATAATATAAAATTTGTTAAAATTTATTCTTCCAAAGAAAGAACTATTAATATAAATTTTCCAATAAAAATTCAAGGAATTTTAGTGACAAAAGGAGTAAGAAAAATTATTGAAAGTACAGGTGGTAAAATAAGTAGTTAATTATGTTGCAAAAAAAAAATAACACATTTTTAGAATTAAAAAAAAAAATATTTTTCGTTTTATTGGGATTATTAATTTATCGTATTGGTTCTTATATACCAGTTCCTGGTATTAATCCAGAAAAATTAAGCCATTTTTTTCATATTAAGGGGAATTCTATTTTAGGAATGTTTAATATGTTTTCTGGTGGTTCTTTATCTCGTTTAACTATTTTTGCTTTAGGAATTATGCCTTATATTTCTGCTTCGATTATAATTCAATTAATGACTTCTTCTATTCCTAAATTAGAAGAATTAAAAAAAGAAGGAGAAATAGGACAAAGAAAAATTACCAGTTACACACGATATTTTGCTGCAATCTTATCAATATTTCAATCTTTGGCTATAACACAATATGTAGTCATGCAAAAATTAGTATATTATACTTCTAGTACTTTTTATATCACTTCTATGGTTACTTTAACAACAGGAACTATGTTTTTAATGTGGCTAGGCGAACAAATTAGTGAATATGGAATTGGAAATGGAATTTCAATTATTATTACAGCTGGAATTTTGTCTGGAATTCCAAATGCTGTAATTCATGTCTTTGAAGAAGTACGAGAAGGAAATTTATATTTAGTTATTTTTTTTCTTGTTTTTATATCTATTTTTTTTGTAATATTATTAATTATATATTTTGAAAAAGCTCAAAGATGTATACCTGTTCATTATGCTAAAAGACAACATGGAAGAAGGATATATACAACACAAGATAGTCATTTGCCTTTAAAAATTAATATGTCGGGTGTTATACCTGCTATTTTTGCATCAAGTATGCTTTTATTTTTAAGTACTTTATTTCAGTGGTTTTCCAATATTAAGTATTTTTTTTGGTTAAAAAACATAAGTCTATTTCTTTATCCTGGAACTTTATTATATACTATTATATTTGCTTTTTTAATTGTATTTTTTTGTTTTTTTTATACTGCATTAGTTTTTAATCCTAAAGATACTGCAGATAATCTTAAAAAAACAGGTGCTTTTATTCCCGGTATTCGTCCCGGAGAACAAACAGCAAAATTTATAGATTTAATTATGTCTAAATTAACTACAATAGGATCTATATATATAACATTTGTTTGTTTATTTCCTATTTTTATACATACAATATGGAATATTCCGTTTTATTTTGGAGGTACATCATTATTAATTGTTGTGGTAGTTATAATGGATTTTATATCACAGATACAAAGTTATTTAATATCAAATCGTCATTATTCACTATTAAAAAATATAAATTTTAAAAAAAATTAAATATAAAATATTATAAATTTGAAATTTTATATATTTTTATTTAGAATATTACTGGGAATATATCAATGAAAGTTAGAGCTTCAGTTAAAAAAATTTGTCGAAATTGCACAGTTATTCGAAGAAAAAGAGTTATAAGAATAATTTGTAAAAGCAATAAAAGACACAAACAAAGACAAGGATAAAATTTCTTGCAATTTGCATGATCTAAAGGTAAAATTTAGAGCTTTGTATCTATAATTACAAAAACTTATTAATTTTAAAGGAATTTTTCATAAAAAACTATGGTTCGAATAGCAGGGATTAATATATCAGATACACAACATACTGATATTTCTTTAACTTCAATATATGGAATAGGAAGGAAAAGAGCAAAAAAAATTTGTTCTTCCATTGGAATAAACTGTCAAAAAAAAATAATAGAACTTAATGAAGTTCAAATTGAATCTATAAGAAATGAAATAAAAAAATTTATTATAGAAGGTGATCTTCGTCGAGATATATCTATGAATATTAAACGTCTTATAGATCTTGGAAGTTATAGGGGTATTCGTCATAGACGCCGTTTGCCATTACGAGGACAAAGAACTAAAACTAATGCAAAAACATCTAAAAAATTTCGTAAATTATTAATTTAATAAAATGGAATTTACGATAATTTTTAAATTAAATTTCTTTTTTATTTAAGGAAAAAATATATATAGTGAAATCAAATAAAAATTCTAGTAAAAAGAAAAATACAAAAAGAATAGTAACTGATGCAATAGCTCATATTCACGCTTCTTTTAATAATACTATTATATCAATCACTGATTATCAAGGAAATAGTATTGGTTGGACTACTGCAGGCGGAAGTGGTTTTAGAGGATCTAGAAAAAGCACGCCTTTTGCAGCGCAAGTTGCAGCAGAAAAGCTTTGTGATTCTGTATCAGAATATGGTGTAAAAACTGTAGATGTACTAGTTAAAGGTCCTGGGCCTGGCAGAGAATCTGCGATTCGAGCTTTTCATATTAAAGGAATTAAAGTATTAAGCATCAGAGATGTAACACCATTAGCTCATAATGGTTGTAGACCTTCCAAAAAACGTCGGGTGTAGTTAGTTATGAGTAAATATATCGGTCCTAAATGCAGGCTTTCTAGAAGAGAAAAAACAGATCTTTACCTTAAAAGTGGTATTCGCCCTTTAGAATCAAAATGTAATATAAATTCTACGCCAGGTGTTCATGGAAATAAAAAAAGTAGATTTTCTAATTATGGTTCTCAATTACGAGAAAAACAAAAAGTAAAACGTTTATATAATATTTTAGAAAAACAATTTCTAAAATATTATAAAGAAGCAGCTAGAAGAAAGGGTTCGACTGGAAGTATTTTACTGCAAATTTTAGAAAGTCGTTTAGATAATTTAGTTTATCGTATGGGGTTTGCTTCTACTCGTGCAGAAGCAAGACAATTAACAGTGCATAAATCAATTCTAGTAAATAATAAATTGGTTAATATACCTTCATATATATTAAAACAAGGAGATATTATTACAATTTGTAAAAAATCCCAGAAACAAGTAAGAATTATACGTTCATTAGAATTGTTTAAAAAACGTGTTCCTATTACATGGATAGAAATAGATGAGAAAAAATTTCAGGGAGTTTTTAAACGTTTACCTGAACGCTCTGATTTATACTCTGATATTAATGAACAATTAATAGTTGAATTGTATTCAAAATGATTTTTTAAAGTTGAATTAGGAGTACTTCAATGATTTTAGAAAGTGATCAATTATTAAAACCTCGTATGGTTGATATAATCAATATTAAAAAAAATACATTTAAAGTTATTCTTGAACCTTTTGAACGTGGATTTGGACATACCTTAGGCAATGCCTTAAGACGTATACTATTATCTTCGATATCTGGTTGCGCCGTAACTGAGGTTAAAATTAATAATGTCATGCATGAATATTCTAAATTTGATGGTATAAAAGAAGATATTGTAGAGTTATTGCTAAATTTAAAATTATTAGTAATTAAAATGCATAAAAAAAAAAAAGAGGCTTGGATAGAAATTAAAAAGGAATCGAAAGGAGTTGTTTTGGCAAAAGACATAGTCTTTCCTGAAGGAATTATAAAAATCATTAATCCAGATTTAATTATCTGCCATTTAACAACCAATAAATTTCTTCATATACAAATGAAAATTGAAAGAGGTCGCGGATATGTTCCAGCAAATTATCAAAATATTTATAATGAATCTGAGTCAGAAAATTTAAAAATTGGAAATATTAAATTAGATGCATCTTTTAGTCCAATTAAGAAAGTCGGTTTTTTTGTTGAAAATGCACGTGTTGGGAAAAGAACTGATCTTGATAAATTAATTTTAGAAATTGAAACAAATGGTGCCATTAGTCCTGAGAAAGCTGTATCTAAAGCTGCTACGTTTTTACATGAACAAATTTCTGTATTTGTAGATTTAAAAGTCCCGAAATCTTCTGATATAGATGAAAAAAAAGAACCTAAAATTGATCCCGTACTATTATCATTAGTAGATGATTTAGAACTAACAGTTAGATCTGCAAATTGTTTAAAAGCAGAAGATATATTTTATATTGGAGATTTAGTACAAAGAACAGAAACAGAATTATTAAAAACTCCTAATTTAGGAAAAAAATCTTTAAATGAAATTAAAAATATTCTTAAAGAAAAAGGATTATCTTTAGGTATGCGATTAGAAAATTGGAATTCTATTGAAAAAAGAAAGTATTTCTTCAAAAAAAAAGGAGAGAAATAAATAATGCGCCATAGGAAAATTGGAAGAAAATTTAATCGTACAGCAAGCCATAGGTATGCTATGATTCGAAATATGGGAATTGCTCTTTTTCAATATGAATCAATTAAGTCAACTTTGCCAAAAGCCAAAGAATTACGACGTTTTGTTGAACCATTAATTACTTTAGCAAAAATAGATTCAGTTGCAAATCGAAGAAAAGCTTTTCAAAAGTTACATAATAAATTTGCCGTAAATAAATTGTTTGAAGAATTAGGTCCTCGCTACGAAAAACGTTTTGGAGGTTATATCCGTATATTAAAATTAGGCTTTCGTAAAGGAGATTGTGCTAATATTGCATATATTGAGCTTATGGATAAATCATTTTCTCAAAAATCACAATAAATTTGATAAAAATTTTCCCGTATAAGAATAATTACATTTTGATATTTCTTCTGGGGTACCAACAGAAATAATTTTTCCACCATTCTTACCTCCTTCTGGACCCATATCAATAATCCAATCAGCTGATTTTATAATATCTAAATTATGTTCAATTATGATAATTGTATTGTCTTTTTTTCTAAGATTATATAATAGTAAAAGTAATTTTTCAATATCAAGAAAATGCAATCCTACAGATGGTTCATCTAAAATATATAAAGTTTTACCTGTGTTTTTTTTAGATAGTTCTTTAGCTAATTTAATTCTTTGAGATTCACCGCCAGACAATGTAGTAGAAGATTGTCCTAATTTAATATAACCTAAACCTACATTAAGTAATGCTTTTAATTTTTTAGATATAGTAGGTATATTCCGAAATAAATAGTATGCTTCTTTTATGGTTAAATTTAAAATTTGTGAAATATTTTTTTTCTTATAAAGAATTTTTAATGTTTCTTCGTTATAACGTTTCCCTTTACATAAATTGCATGTAACATATATATCAGATAGAAATTGCATTTCTACCTTTATAAGACCATCTCCTTTGCACATTTCACATCTACCACCTTTTATATTAAAACTAAATCGACTTGATTTATAACCTTTTATACGGGAATCTTCTACAGAAGAAAATAATTTTCGAATAATATCAAATATTCCCATATATGTAGATGGATTAGATCTAGGCGTTCGTCCAATAAGATTTTGATTTATAGAAATTACCTTGTCTAAAAAATCTATTCCTGTAATTTTTTTATATTTTTTAGAATAGTTTTTTTTTATTTTTCCCATAATGATTTTTGAAACTAATGGATACAATGTATCATTGATTAAAGTGGATTTTCCAGAACCAGATACTCCTGTAATACAAGTTATTAAACCAATAGGTAAATAAATATCTATATTCTTAAGATTATTTTCTTGACATCCAAAAAGTATTAATTCCTTTTTTTTATTATATTTTTTTCTATTTTTTGGAGTTTGAATTTTTTTTTTTCCAGATAAATATTGTCCGGTAATTGATTTAATATTTGATAATATAGATTGTAAATTTCCTTGTGCAAGTATTTCGCCTCCATTTATTCCTGCGGAAGGTCCAATATCTATAATATAATCAGCTTGCAACATGATTTCTTTATCATGTTCAATAACAATGACAGTATTACCAATATCACGTAAATGCAATATACTTTCTAAAAGTTTTTTATTATCTCTTTGGTGTAAACCTATAGTAGGCTCATCTATAATATAGATAATGCCAGTTAATCCAGAACCAATCTGTCCTGCAAGTCTAATTCTTTGCTTTTCACCTCCCGATAAGGTATTTGTTTCTCTGTCCAAAGATAAATATTCTAAACCAACATTTAATAGATAATCTAAACGGCGAATAATATCGTTTAAAATTCTTTCTGATATTTTTCTTTGGAAGAAATTTATTTTAATTTTTTTGAAAAAAATTAGAAGATTTTTGATGGATAATTTTATTAATTTAGGAATATTCATATTATCAATATATATATTTCGCGATAATTCTTTAATTCTAGATCCAAGACAATCTTGACATGTCATAATATCAATTATTTTAGATAATTCTTTATTTTTAGATAACATTTTCTTATATTTATTTTCTAAAGAAATTAATACACCTGTAAAAATTCCTTTTTTTTGAAAAGAACCTCCTTGCATTTTATATGAAAATATGATTTCAGTATTTCCTGATCCATGTAAAATAATTTTTTTATATTTTTCTGCAAGATTAACAAATGGTTTTTTTAAACTAAAGTTATAATGTTTGCTCAATGATTTTAATTCTTGATAATGTAATGAATTTTTTTTATCCCAAAATTTAATAGCTCCTTCTGAAATAGAAAGATTATCATTAGGAATAAGATTTTTAATATTAATATAATATTTTTTACCTAATCCATTACATGATGGACAAAAACCACTAGGGTTGTTAAATGAAAATTCACGAGGTTCTAATTGTTTAGCACGAAAATTACAAATATGACAAAAAAGATTGTTGCTAAATATTTTTTCTTTCAATTTTAAAATACTATTTTCCCATAAAAATGAAAGAAAAATTACAAATTTATCTTTTGTTAAAGAAAAAGCTTTTTCAAAAGATTCAAATAATCTTTCTTTGGAGAAAGACTTATCAATAAAAAATCTATCTACTACAATTTCAATTTTATGTTTTTGAGAATGTTCTAATTTTGGAATATTATCTAATCTAATTATTTCCCCATTAATTCGTGCTCGTATATATCCTTGTGTATAAAAATTCTCCAATATTTTTTTATATTTTTTTTCTTTTTTATAAACTATTGGTACTAAAATCATACATTCTGTTTTATTAGGCAGTAAAAAGATTTCTTGAATTATTTCTTTAATAGATTGATTTTTTAATGGAATTTTATGTACAGGACAATATGGAATACCAATCCTTGCAAATAATAATTTTAAATAATCATAAATTTCTGTTACTGTTCCAACAGTTGAACGTGGGTTAGAAGAATAATTTTTTTGTTTAATGGCTATTGAAGGAGATAATCCATCAATAAAATCAACATCAGGTTTTTCTAACAAAGATAAAAACTGCCTTGCATATATTGATAAAGATTCTACATAACGTCTTTGTCCTTCAGCATAAATGGTATTTAATGCTAAAGAAGATTTTCCTGAACCACTTGGTCCAGTAATGACAATTAATTTATTACGGGGCAATGTAATGTTTAAATTTTTTAAATTATGTGTACGAGCACCTTGAATTTTTATATTTTTCATTGTTTTTTTTTAAAAAAAATTTTAAATATTATAACTATATTTTTAATAATTTCTTATTAAAGAATCATATTTAATGATGTTTTATGAAGATTTTACTAAAAAAGTATAATATAATAAATTATTTTAATAATTTAAAAAATTCTATGGCTAAAGGTACAGTTAATAAAGTTATATTGATAGGTCGATTAGGTTTTAATCCTGAAATTAGTTACACATCTGATGGAAAAACCATAGCCACATTATCATTAGCAACTAATAGTAAATATAAAAATAAAAATACAAAAGAATTTGTTGAAACTACAGAATGGCATCGTGTTATATTATTTAACAAATCAGCTGAAATTGCTAAACAATTTTTATCTAAAGGGAAAAGAGTTTATATAGAAGGTTCTATCAAAACAAGAACTTGGAAAGATCAGAATGATCAAAAAAGATATACTGTAGAAATTATAGCTTCAACGTTTCAAATTTTAGACAATTTTTCTAAAAGTTTTGAAAATAAAGAACATAATTCTTTTTTAAATAAAAATATAGAAACTTTAAAAGATTCTAAAAAGAATTTTGAAGAAGATGATATTCCTTTTTAAAAAAAAATATTAAATAATTAAATATTAGATTTATCAATAATCTCTTTAAGATTTGAAGAAATATTTTGAGTTCTGTATATACGAAATAATTCTTTTTTCATTAAATATTTTCTTCGAATATCAAAATTTTTCCAATGTATTAAAGATTGAACCAAATCTGCAGAAATTTGGGGATTATATTTATCAATATGTATTATATTATCAGAAATAAAAATATAACCTTGCCCATTGGGGTTATGAAATTCTTTTAAATTTTTAGTAAATCCCTTCAATAAGGAATTAATATTATTAGGGTTTCTATCATTATAAATAGGATTTTTTAATAATTTTTGTATATCTTTAAATACATTTTGATACCTTCCTGTTGCTTGTAAATATAACCATTTATTCATTAATAATGGATTATATTTATATTTTAAATAAAAATGACTTACTATTTTCTTTCTTAAAGAAGAATTAGCATTATTAATTATGATAGATAATGCAAAAATTTTATTGGTCATATTATTTTTTTTGTATTGTTGTATAGCTAAATCAGTAATATATTTTGATTTTAATAAACACAAATAGTATAAACAGATATTTTTAAGTTTTCTTTTACCTATGTTTGTAGGTGTAATAGTATTATCTATATCTATAATAGATTGGTATTTTTTTAAAAAAAAATCTTCAAAATATTTTGCAATGTTTTGAGAAAAAAAATCATAAGATTCTTCTAATATATCAATATCAATAGAATTATTTTCTTCAAAAAAAATATTTTTTTTAGGTAATGTAAACATTTCAGCAATAAATGATGGATCTAAATTTGAATTAAAAATATTTTTCATTTCTTGAAAAAAATATGTGTTTGATTTTATTTTTTTTTTTTTATTTTTAATGTTTTTCATTATGAAATATATATTTTTTTTAAAAATAATTTGTGCTGAATTCCATTTATTAAATTTGTCATTGTCATACTTAATTAAAAATATTAATTCTTTAATATTCTGTTTTGTATTAATTTTTATTGGCGCAGAAAATCCTCTTAATATTGAAGGTACTGGAAAATCTATTACTTGATTAAAAGTAAATATTTGTTCTTTTTTATTAAGAATTAAAATATGTTCAAAATTATATTTTTCTTTATATTGAATTTTTATTTGTTTCCCATTTAATCCAAATAAAGCAAATTTAATTGGTATTACTAAAGGTTTTTTTGACAAATTATTGAAATATTTTTGTACCAATATAATTGTGTATATTTTTTTCCTTTTATCATAATATTTTTTTTTTATATAAACAAAAGGAGTTCCAATTTGGGAATACCATAATTTAAATTTTGTTAAATCAATGTTATTAGATTTAGATATTACATTAATAAAATCATCACATGTTATAGCTTTTTTATCATAAAGTAAAAAATATGTATCCATACTTTTTCTAAAATTTAATTTCCCTACTAGGGTATAAAGCATTCGTACGATTTCTGCTCCTTTATTATAAATTGTAATAGTATAAAAATTATTAATTTCTTGATAAGAATTTGGTTGTATAGAATGTGCAATAGGACTTGAATCTTCTAAAAATTGCAAGGAACGAATAGTGTTAATATCTTCTATTCTTGTATTACAAGAAAATTGATCTTCCATAAAACATTGTTCTCGAAAAACTGTTAATCCTTCTTTTAAAGTCAATTGAAACCAATCTCTACATGTTACTCTATTCCCTGTCCAATTATGAAAATATTCGTGTCCAATAATAGAAGTAATATTTTGATAATCTTGATCTGTAGATATTTCAGGATCTGCCAATATATATTGTGTATTAAAAATATTTAATCCTTTGTTTTCCATAGCACCCATATTAAAATTTGAAATTGCAACTATCATATAAACATTTAAATCATATTCACGACCATAATTTATTTCATCCCACTTCATAGAAGATTTTAATACTGAAATAGCAAAATCTACTTTATTAATATTTTCTACAGAAGAATATAATTCTATATTAACTATTTTCCCTGATGAAGTTGTGAAAAAATCTCTTTTTACATCTAATTTTCCGACAACTAATGCAAATAAATAACTTGGTTTAGGATAAGGATCATGCCATTTTATATAGTGTCTATTATTATTTAAATAACCATAATCAATACAATTTCCATTAGAAAGTAAAATAGGATTTTCAATCCTATCAGCAATAATTTTTACTGTAAATATAGATAAAATATCAGGACGATCTATGAAATAAGTAATTTTTCGAAAACCATTAGGTTCGCATTGTGTGCAATAAATACTATCAGACTTATATAATCCTACTAGTTTTGTGTTTAAATGAGGTTGGCAAATAGTTATAATTTTAAGTTGAAACCTTTTAGGTACTTGAAAAATTTTTAATGAATTATTTGTTAATAAAAATTCATTTGAATTCAAAATCCTATTGTTTATAGCTATATTAACTAATTCTTGTTTTTCTCCATCTAAAAGTAATGAAGTACATTTTTCATTAATAGATTCAATATCCATTAAATTTATAATTTTTACATTTATAGATTCAAATATAAAAAGTAATTTAATTGTATTAATCTTATAGTTTGGCAATTGATAATCTTTTAAATATGTTATTTTAGGCATATACAATAATGTTATTATCTGCATAATAAATTATAAAAAAAAATAATAAAATATCAATTTATTATTTCTATAAATAAATACTTATAAAATATAAATCTAAAATTATATACATTTTTCTCCATAAATTATAATAGGACCCATATTATCAATATTTTTATTTTCTTTAATTGTATCTTTTCTATGACTTCCATCACAAAAAGGAAATTTTTTAGATTTCCAACACCTGCAAAAAATAATTTTTTCGTATGATTTTATAATGTATTTTGTTACAATGGGTTTATTTTTATTATTAGTTGACATAAACAAAGAACATATTTTTTTTAGTAATCTAACAATTTTATTCTATGAACTATTAAATTCAAGATAAATTAAGTAGGAGTATTATAGTGTGTAATAAATTATTTCAAAATATTAAAAAATTCATAAATCATGCAACAAATTATAGTAAAATAGATTCAGAAGTTTTATATCGTTTAGAACATATGGATTCTGTATTGAAATTTTCAATACCTGTTAGAATGGATAATGGAAAATTAAATATATATCAAGGAATAAGAGTTCAACATAATAATTCTCGAGGCCCAACAAAAGGTGGAATACGATATCATTTAAATGTTTCATTAGATGAAGTTATGTCTCTTGCATTTTGGATGACTTTAAAATGTTCTGTTGCTAATATCCCTTTTGGGGGTGCTAAAGGCGGAATATGTGTGAATTCAAAATCTTTATCGAAAACAGAATTAGAAAAATTAAGTAGAGGTTACATAAGAAAAATTGCAAAATTTATTGGACCTAATACAGACATACCAGCTCCTGATATGTATACAAATGAAAAGATTATGGGATGGATGATGGACGAATATAATGTTATACATCAAAAAAAAATTCCAAGTGTAATAACAGGGAAACCTATATATATAGGAGGTACATTAGGAAGAACAGAAGCTACAGGAAGAGGTGCTTATATTTGTTTAAAAGAATTGGAATTTATACATAAATGGAGCCCAAATAAAATAAAAATTGCTATACAAGGATTTGGTAACGCTGCCCAAAATATTGCTCAATTATTACATATTGATGGGTATAAAATAATCGCAATAAGCGATTCTAGTACTGCTATCTTTTCTGAAGATGGATTAGATATCCCAAGTTGGATTTTTAGAAAAAATCAAGAAAAATCATTATCTTCCATTCATAAAAAAGATTCTTTTCAATATATTGAATCTCAAAAAATCACAAATGAAAAACTTTTATCCTTGCCAGTAGATTTTCTTATTCCATCTGCTATGGAAAATCAAATTACTACTAAAAATGCCCATAAAATTCAAGCAAAATATATTATTGAAGTAGCTAATGGACCAATAACAGCAAAAGCAGATGAAATTCTTAAACATAAGAAAATAACAATAATTCCAGATATTTTAGCAAATATAGGTGGAGTAATAGTGAGTTATTTTGAATGGATTCAAAATAAAACTGGAGAATATTGGAATCTTGATTCTGTATATAATAAATTATATCAATACCAAAAAAATGCATTTGATTCTGTTAATAATATTTCTATTAAAAAAAATATAGATATGCGAACTGCATCTTATATTTATGCATTAAAAAATCTAGAAAATGCTATTCTAGCTTGATTATTTATTTTTTTAAAATTATTTTAGTTTATATATATTTATATTTTGATATCATAAAAAAATTTTTTATATTATTTATAGGACATATAGTAATTTATATGAAAATTATATGTTAGTAAAAGAAGTTTTATTTGATGTTTTTTATAGATTAAAAAAATCTTCTTCTTATTACGGACATGGAACAAATAATGCTTGGGATGAGGCAAATTGGTTAGTTTCTGCTATTGTAAAAAGAGAAAATTTAAATATAAAAAAAATTTTAAATAAAAAAATTCAAAAAAATTTATTAAGAAAAATTAGAACAATTTTAGATAATCGACTTACATATAAGATACCATTGTCATATTTATTATATGAATCATATTTTGCTGGTATAAAATTTTATATTAATAAAAATGTTATTATACCAAGATCTCCATTTGCAGAAATAATTAAAAATAAATTATTACCTTGGATTAAAATAGAAAATGCCAAATTTATTTTAGATATATTTACAGGATCAGGTTGTATTGCTATTGCATTAGCCTATTATTATCCACATTTAAAAATTTTTGCTTCAGATATTAGTTTTTCAGCATTAAAAATTGCAAAAAAAAATGCTAGACATTATTCTTTAGAAAAAAAAATAAATTTTATTCAATCTGATATTTTTAAAAATATTTATCAAAATAATTTTGATATAATTTTCGCAAATCCTCCATATATAGACGAAAAAAAACTTCATAAACTTCCTAAAGAATATTCTTATGAGCCGATTATATCTTTAAAAGCAAAAATGGGCGGATTATTTTATATAAAAGAAATTCTCATGAAATCTAAAAAATATTTATCTGAAAATGGAATTTTGTTAGTTGAAGTAGGGGATCATCAAAAAAAAATAATGAAAATGTATCCTAATATACCATTTATATGGTTGACTTTATATTGCGGGGGACAAGGAATATTTATGTTGTATAAAAATGATTTAAAAAATTTATTCTAAATAATAGAATTTATTCAAACTGAATTATATCCATGATATAATTTGGAATTTATTGGAAATAATAAATTGAAAAAATTATTAAATATATTAGTATGTCCTTTATGTAAGGAAAAATTGTTTTTTCAGAAAAATATACAAGAACTTTGGTGCAAAAAAGATTACATTTCTTTTCCTATTCGTGAAGAAATTCCTATTCTCTTACAAGAAGAAAGTCGTAATTTAACTAAAAAAGAAATAGATTTTTTAAATTCTTAAATATATTATTTAATATTTAATTTAACTAGATTTAGTTTAATATGTTTTTATTTATTTATAATTCATTAAAATTTTAAATAAAAATATTTTTCTTATCATAGAATATAAATTATATGCTTCAAATTTATAATACTTTTACAAAAAAAAAAGAAATTTTTTATCCTTTGCAAGAAAAAAGAATTTTTTTTTATGTATGTGGTGTAACTGTTTATGATTATTGTCATATTGGTCACGCTAGAACATATTTAATTTTTGATATGATCATTCGCTTTTTAAAATGGCGAGGATATAAAATATACTATATTCGAAATATAACAGATATTGATGATAAAATTATCTATCATGCAAAAAAAAATAAAGAAAATATTTTTAATTTAACATCTCGTTTTATTAAAATTATGAACAAAGAATTTTTAGATTTAGGAATGTTAAAACCAAATCAAGAACCTCGTGTCACAGAAAATATTGATCATATTATAAATATGATAAATATTTTATTAAAAAATAGAAATGCATATATTAGCAAAAATAATAATATTTATTTTCGTGTTTCCTCTTTTCCTGGTTATGGAAAATTAAGCGGACAAAATATTAATGAATTAAAAATAGATAATGAAATTAACCAAGATCAAGAAAAAGAAAATCCTTTAGATTTTGCAGTTTGGAAATCAGTTTCAGAAGATCAATGTATTGGTTGGATGTCCCCCTGGGGGTATGGAAGACCAGGTTGGCATATTGAATGTTCTGTTATGGTCAATAGATATTTAGAAAAAAAGTGCGATATCCATGGTGGTGGAAAAGATTTATGTTTTCCTCATCATGAAAATGAAATAGCGCAATTTGAATCTGTATATACATCAAAAATAGCAAATTATTGGATGCATACAGGAATGGTACGTTACAAAAATCAAAAAATGTCTAAATCATTAGGAAATATTTGTACGATTCATAATATTCGATCAAAATACCCCTCTGAGGTGATACGATATTTTTTTTTTCTATCGCATTATAGAAAAAATATTTCATACGATGAAAAAAAATTATTGTCTGCAAAATTTTCTTTAATAAAATTATATTCTGCTTTACAAAATATGTATTTTCCTAAAAAGATACATTTCCAATCTTCTTATACTAAGCAATTTATTGATAGTATGAATGATGATTTTAATACACCTAAAGCTATTTTTATATTATTTAAATGTGCTAAAAAAATAAAATCTTTAAAAAAGACAAATTTTTCATTAGCGTCAAAGTATGCATATGAACTGAAATATTTAGGATCTATATTAGGAATATTACAAGAAAATCCGAAAAAATATTTAAAATCTACAAAAAATATACTTGATGAAAATATTCAAAGTTTAATTAAAAAACGTGAAATAGCTCGAAAAAATAAAGATTGGAAAAATGCAGATAAAATTAGAAATATATTGTCTGATTATGGAATTCACATTAAAGATAAATCTATTTTAGAATAAAAAAATAATCTTGATATATTATTTTAAACTACTCATAATGAGTTTTCCATTTTTTAAATAAAATTGTATTAATTTAATAGTACGAAAATTATGAGAATTTTCAAAAATTTTATAATGTCCAGAAATAGAAACTAATTCAGCTTCTAATTTATTGCAGAATATACGAGCAGATGTATTTCCATTAATTCCGGCTAAAGCTCTTCCTTTTAGGGTTCCATATACATGAATATGCCCATCTGAAAATAATTCAGATCCAGGACTAACATTATTAGTAATAATTAAATCTCGATTTTTTGCATATATTTGTTGTCCAGATCTAACAGGATCTGTAATAATTAAACTATTTTTTTGATAATATTTTTTCTTTTCTAAAGAAAAATATTGGTTGCTATTAAGTATAGGATATCCATGATTTTGAATATATTTTTGTATATATCTTTCAGAAATCCCTTTAAATCCTACAGGATAAATTTTATATAAAAAAAGTACTTCTTTTAGCTTTTTAAAATTAAGATTATATATATTTTCAATATTTAAGTTTTTTACATCAATAACAATTGGAATAGCTAATTTAAAATAATTAGGATTTATATTTTTTTTTGCTTCTAATACTTCATTTAACAAAATGAAATCAATAGAATGTAATTGTAATACACTAAGAGTAAATAATCCTCCTTTTATTTGAAATTTTTTTTTCATTTTATTATCTAATAAATTAATTTAATTGTATTTTTTTAAAATTATAATTATTTTATTAAATACTTCTATAACTTCAAAGGAATACAAATTTCTTGATTCTTATAAAAACTATCTATAAATTGAAATAATAAAAATTTTATTGAAAATAGATTAAAATAAATTAAAATAAATATAATTATTATTATTAATACAAAAATAAGAATCCATCTTATCTTAATTTGAGATTTATAATTATTTCTTAAATTTTTATAAAATTTTTTTTTATCAGAGTAATCAACTATCCGTTTATTTTTTAATTGATAATCTTGCTTCATATTATTTTAAATAAAGAAATGCTAACTAAGTATAAATATATAAAATCTAAATGTATAGTTTTGTTGCCAATTTTTCTTGCATTATATAATATAAAAGTCGGGAAAATAGTTATTTCTTGGTATGATATTATACATATACTATTTTTTCATAAATTTAACAATCATTTATTATATCAAATTATATGGAAATTGCGCATACCACATACATTGGCAATATTGATATCAGGTTTTTCTTTAAGTATTTCAGGAAGTGTCATGCAAGGATTATTTCGTAATCCACTTTCTGATCCTTCATTATTAGGAGTTTCTAGTGGATCTCAATTTTTTATTGTAATATGCTGGATTTTAGGTGCTGGAAGTTTATGGGAATTTTCTTTATGGATGCCATTATCCTCTTTAATAGGAGGCATGTTATCTATATTATTATTATTTTACTTATCTAAGTATATATCTTTATTTAATATATCTAAATTATTATTATTAGGCATAATATTAAATATGGGAATTTCTGCATGCAGTAGCATTTTTATACTGCAACTAACTAATATGCAATTACAAGAATTATTTATTTGGAATATGGGTGGAATAATCCAAAAAAATTGGCACTTATTAGGTATTTCTGGATTAATGACTGTAATCTCTTTTATTATCTTAACATCTCAATCTTCAAAACTTGATTTATTAATATTAGGTGAAATAGATGCAATTTATTCTGGAGTAGATATTTATAAACTTAAAAGAAATGCCATGATAGGCATAGCTTTATCTATGTCTGCATCTGTATCTTTAATAGGCCCAATAGTTTTTATTGGGTTAATTGTACCACATATTATGCGCATTATTTCAGGTTCTTTGCATAAAAAATTAATATGGCATAGTGGGTTAGCAGGTTCTTCTTTATTATTATTAACAGATAATATTTCTCGTTCTTTTTTTAAAAATTTTTATTTACCATTGGGTATTATTATATCTTTATATGGGGTACCAATTTTTCTTTTTATAATGTTTCGTTATAATAAGGAAATTTAGTTATGTTAATACTTTCAAATGTTAGTACAAAACATTTAGGAAAATTATTTTTAATATCAACAAAATTTGAAGTTAATAAAATTACAGCTATTCTTGGACCGAATGGTGCAGGGAAAAGTACTTTATTACAATCTTCTTCTGGAATGCCTATATCAAATGGTTTAATAACATTAAATAATAATAATATTGAAAATTGGTCGTATCAAAAAAAAGCAAGACATTTTGCATTTCTTTCTCAAAATTTGAGTATGAGTTCTAATCTTGTTGTCAAGGATATTATTTTAATGGGAGGATATGCTTGGAAAAAAAATCAACGCAATTTATCTTTAATAAAGATAATTTCTAATATGCTAAATATTGAAAAATTATTAAATAATTATTATAATCAATTATCAGGAGGAGAAAAACAACTTATACATTTTGCTCGTCTTTTATTTCAATTACAATTAGGCTATACTAAACGTACTCAATTTTTATTTTTAGATGAACCCACAACATATCTGGATATGAATGTACAAATTTTAATATTTCGAATGTTAAAGAATATATTAAGCGATTCTCTAGGAATAATTTTGGTATTACATGATCTAAATATTGCGTTACATTATACAAATCATGTAAAGTTAATGAAATTTGGAAAAATAATTAAAGAAGGAGATCCCAAAAATATACTGAATGTTAAAAACATTTATGATATATGGAATGTGCAAGTTAAGATTATACAATATAATGGAAAATCTTTTATAATACAATATTAAAAATAAACTATTATTAATAATAAATATTTTCATTAAATATATTTTTTTCTTTTTAAAGAAAGACATATATTTTCTTCTTCAAAAGAAGATTATATTGTTTTATGAAAATTTTAAATAAAAATTTTCTTATTTTAATAAAATATAAAATTTGTTAAAAACTTAATTTAAAAAATAATATATTACAGAAAAAATATTATTTTATATAAAAATAATACATTTATGAAGAATATTAAATATGAATAAAAAAGTAATTGAAAAAAAAGAAAATTTTCTTCTTCAAGAAGAAAAAAATAAAGAAATAAAAAAGGAAAATGGAAAAAATAAAAAAAATACAAAAAGAATTTATCAAAATAATAAACGTGAGAAAAAAAATAAAAGTATTATAGAACATTCAATAATAGAAGAAGAATATTATAAAAACTTAACTACAGAACGTTTAGAAAAAATGAATAATAATGAATTATTACAACAAATATCTAATTTAAAATCTCTTCTTTATAAAGAAAAAATTCGTAGAGAAGTAGCAAAGAAAATGACAAATGATGCTAAATATTATTCAGATATTATTAAAGAACAAGTTTCAAAAAGAATTAATGAAATACAAAGAATTACCCAGGAAACTATTTTTTCTCTTGAAAAAGAAATAAAAAAAATAAAAGAAATATCAGAAAAAGACTTAAAATTCTATAGAAATCAATTGCAAAAAGCAAATGAAAAAATTAAATCTTTTCAAAAAAAAAATTAAATTTCTTAAAATATAAAAAAATTATTTTTTAATTATTACAGTATGTTTAGATATTTCAGTAGTTAATATTTTATTTTCTTGATAAGAAACATTTTTGATAATAGCTAAACAAAATTGTTTTTTATTTAATTTTTTAGAAAAAAAAATAATTTTTCCACAATCTTGGTTTTTTTCATTTTTAATATTTTCCAAAATTTTGGGTTTCCCAGACGAATGTAATAATATCAATTTTTTTGTATTTTTTCCTAAAAAATGTGTACGAGCTATAATTTCTTGTCCTATAAAACATCCTTTATTGAAAGATAGACCTTTTAATTTTTCAAGATTAGTATTGTTAGGTAATAATTTTCCAATAGTTTCTGGAAATAAAAAAAAATGATATTTTTTTATAAAATATTGTTCCCAAATATTAATAGAAGATAACTCTTCAAAGTTTATTTTTTCATTTTTTGAGATGCAATATAAATATTTATTTTCAAAAATTTTAACAATTTTTTTTTTAAAAAAAGATGAAGGAAATACATAATTTTTTTTTATTTTTATTCCTAAATAAGAAAATTTTTTAATTCTAAAATAAATTTTAGAAAAAAAAGAATATTTTTTTAAATGTTCTAACGCAATATCAATAACATCATTAGGCATTATCAATCTAACAGAATTATCTATTTTATGTATCCAAAACAAACTTATAATACGTCCTTTTCTATTGCAATGAGAAGAGATAATACATTCATTTTTTTTTATCTTTCTTATATCACATGTTAATTGACTTTGTAAAAAAGAATTATATTCTTTGCCATATATTTCGATATATCCATATTCTAATAAATTATACCAAATTATTTTATTCATTAGATATCTCCTTGATTTTTAATTAAATATATATTATACAATGAATTAATATTAGATAATATTTTTACTAATTTAGTTTCATGAATATTTCAAAAATATTATGGTCCTCTAGAAGAGGAATGTTAGAATTAGATATACTATTACAATATTACATAAAAAATTTTTATTTTATAAGTTCAGAAAAAAGAAAAAAAGACTTTCAAAAAATGTTATCATATCATGATCAATATTTATGGAATTGGATAATTCAAGGAAAAGTACCAAAAAATAAAAATTTTCAAAAAATAATAGATCATATTCGAAAATATTAAAAATTCATTATATTTTTTGTATAAAATTTAAATGGGAGTTTTTATAAATTAATTCAGATATTTATTGGAAGAGCGTTTCTTATATTCCTAAATTAAAATCTAATATGGTTATATTATGGAAAGCAAAATTTAAAAAATTTCATAATTTTCAAAAATTATTAGAAAAATTTTTATCAAAAGAAGAAATTGTTCGAGCATTTCGTTATAAATTTAATTATTTAAGAAGCAATTACATTATAGCAAGAGGAATACTAAAAATATTATTAGCTTTTTATACTAATTGCGATATTTCAAATATTAATATTAAAAATGGAAAAAACGGAAAACCTTATATTGATCATATTTCTAATATTAAATTTAATATTAGTCATTCTTCAGAATGGTTCGTTATTGGAATAGGTTATAATTATGAATTAGGTGTAGATATTGAAAAAGAAACTTATAAAAATTATTTATCATTGGCTCATTTCTTTTTTACAAAAGAAGAATATTTTCATCTTCTTGATTTACCTTTTAAAAAACAAAGAAAGTTATTTTTTCAAATATGGGTTCAAAAGGAAGCTTTTGTAAAAGCAGAAGGTGTAGGATTGCAATTTGGCTTAAATCAATTTTTAGTTAGTTGTAATAATAAACCTGGATTGCTAAAAATTTATAAAAAAAAATTTCCTTATTCTCAATGGAAATTGTATTTTTTTTCTCCAGAAAAATTTTATTTTGGCGCAATTGCTGTAAATAAAAAAATATCAAAATTAAGTTATTATTCTATAATAGAAAATATAATTAATAAATTGATCCCCATCGTTTTACCAAAAAATTAACTTTAATATTAAATAAATCTAATATTCGAACAATTGTATAATCTATAAGATCTTTAATAGATTCAGGCTTATTATAGAATGCAGGAATTGGAGGAGAAATAATAGCACCTATTTTAGTTGCTTGTACCATATTTTCTAAATGTTTAATATGCAAAGGTGTTTCTCTAGTAACTAAAATAAGTTTTCTTTTTTCTTTAAGAACAACATCAGCAGCACGAGTAATTAAATTTCTTGAAATTCCATTTGCTATTTCTCCTAATGTGTTCATAGAACAAGGAATAATAATCATTCCATTTGTTCGAAAAGAACCACTAGCAATTAGTGCAGAAATATTATTTACATTATAATGATAATTAGCTAGTTTTTTTAATTCTAAAGAAGTTTTATCTATTTCTGTATGGCGTATTTGTTCTGAGGATTTTGAAACAATTAAATGAGTTTCAATTGTAGGATTTGAAAAAAGAATTTCTAAAAGACGCTGACTATAAATAATTCCAGATGCACCAGTAATTCCAATAATTATTTTTTTCAAAAGAAAAACTTTCAAAATTTCAATATAATATATTTTATAGCATATATATTGCATTATAACAATAGTATTTTTCTATAAAAGATAGAATAAATAATATTAAAAATATATCTATACAAAATAATTTTATAATTAAAAAATATCAATTTTGTTATAGTTTCTATCAAAAAAATAGTATAAAATCTTATTTAAGAGGTTTTTAAAAAAAATTATTTTGTATATAGATGAATAATATTGTATTAGGAATTTCTTATAAAGGTACAAATTATTATGGATGGCAAGGAAAAAATAAGAAATATTTTATTCAATATCATATTGAATTATCTTTAAATAAAGTGGCCAATCATAAAATTAATACTTTTTGTGCTGGAAGAACAGATAGAGGAGTTCATGCTATTGGACAAGTAATTAATTTTTTTAGTTTTGCAAATCGTTCTTTAAAATCATGGATATTAGGAACTAATAGATACTTACCAAAAGATATAAGAGTTATTTGGGCAAGATATGCAGAAAGAAATTATAATGCTAGATTTGCAGCAATTTCTAGACAATATCGATATTTAATTGATCAAAACAAAGTTATGTTGCCAATTTTTTTTGGAAAAATTACGCATTATCCTTATGAATTGGATAGAAAGTTGATGAATGATTCTTCTAAATGCCTAATAGGTGAAAAAGATTTTTCCTCGTTTAGAAGTTCTCAATGCCAATCTAAAACAAGTATTAGAAAAATAAATTATATAAATATTTGGCAAAAAAAAAAGATCATCGGAATTGATATTTCTGCAAATTCTTTTTTGCATCATATGGTTCGTAATATTGTGGGAACTTTGCTAATAATTGGTCAAAAAAAAAAACCAATAGAATGGATGAAAATAGTGCTTAAAAAAAAAAATAGAAAATATGCTGGAATAACTGCACCTCCTGCAGGATTATATTTAATATCAGTAAATTATCCTGATAAATATAATTTTCCTAAACTTTCAAATTTTACAATGGAGGATTTTTATGAGCTGGTTTAAAAATATTTTACCTTCACGAATTCGTACAGAAATATTAAAAAAAAAGAAAGGAGTAAAAGAGGGTATATGGGAAAAATGTCCTTCTTGTTCTGAAACTTTATATATTCCAGAACTAGAAAAAAATTTATATGTATGTACTACATGTGAATACCACTTTCGAATTTCTGCAAGAGATCGTATATCGTTTTTTTTAGATAAAGACGGCCAAAAAGAAATCAATAAAAATAATTTTCCTAATATTGAAGATTTAGATAAATTAAAATTTAAAGATACTATATTATATAAAGATCGTTTATTATCAGCACAAAAAAAAACCAATGAAAAAGATGCTTTAATAGTGATTAAAGGGAAAATTAATGGTTTATCCATAGTAATGGCTGTTTTTGAATTTGAATTTCTAGGAGGATCAATGGGTACTCTAGTAGGAAAATATTTTGTTCAAGCAATTGATATTGCAATAAAAAAAAAAATACCTTTAATATGTTTTACTGCTAGTGGAGGGGTTCGTATGCAAGAATCGGTATTTGCATTAATGCAGATGGTAAAAGTTTCTGCAGCTATAAAAATATTAAAACAATATTCTATACCATATATTGTTGTATTAACAGATCCTACAACAGGCGGTGTGTCTGCTAGTTTAGGTATGCTTGGAGATATTCATATAGCCGAACCACAAGCCTTAATCGGATTTGCTGGACAAAGAGTCATAGAACAAACTGTTCGTGAAAAATTACCAAAAGATTTTCAAAAAAGTGAATTTCTTCAAGATAAAGGCATGATAGATATGATAGTTCCACGATATAAATTACGCGATGAAATTACATCATTAATTAGAAAATTGCAAAAAATACCAATAAATTATGTCTCCTAAAAAATTTTTAAATTTAACAAATGGATTTATTAAAAAGAATATAAATATAACGCATAATGATTTTTTATCATTTAAAAAAATTGTTAAAAAATTAAAATTAAATATTTCAAATATTCCTATAATAACTATAGCTGGTACCAATGGAAAGGGCACTACAATAAATTTAATTTATCGTTTTTTATTATATTATCAATATAAAGTTGGAATGTTTATTTCACCTTGTATATTCAAAATAAATGAACAAATAGTAGTTGATTCATATCATCCATCAGATATAGATTTAATAAATATTATTGAATATATAAAAACTGATTTAAAAAAAATCAATTCCAATGTAACATATTTTGAATTTATATTTTTAATAACTTTAAAATTTTTTAAATTAAAAAAGCCTAATATTATTCTCCTTGAAGTTGGATTAGGAGGTTTATTTGATGCTACTAATATTTTAAATCCGATAATTTCTGTTATTACAACAATTGATTTTGATCATCAAGAAATATTAGGAAACACAAGAAATAAAATTGGATTAATGAAAGCTGGAATTTTTCGTACAAATTCTATAGGAATTTGTGGCGATCCAAAACCACCTAAATCTGTAATTCTATATGCTAAAAAACTAAATATGCCATTATTAATCCAAAATAAAGATTTTAATTTTAAAGAAAATTTTTTTTATTGGTATTGGAATAGTAAAAAAAATTTTTTTAATAAATTACCTATTCCAAATATTCCTTTGCAAAATGCATCTACTGCATTAATGGTATTAGAAATATTGCAAGAATTTTATAATATAAACATTTTATCTCATAATGTGTTAATAAAAATTTTAAAAAATTTTAATGTTATAGGTCGTATGCAAATTTTAAATTTTTATGATAAAAAAATCATTTTAGATGTTGCACATAATATACAATCAACGAAATATCTTAAATATTTTATACAAAAAAAATTTTATGATAAAAAAATAATATGTCTTTTTTCTTCTCTTAAAGACAAGAAATATAAAGAAATGATTAGAATATTAGATTCATTACAAGCGGAATGGCATTTTACTTTCTTACAAAACGAAAAACGTGCGGCCTCTATTAAAGACATGCAATCTGCATTATTTAAAAAATCATTTCAACATAAATCTGTCATATCTGCGTGTCAATATTTAATTTATTCTCTTAAATCTAATGATTTATTAATAATCTTTGGTTCTTTTCGAGTAATAAAAGAATCTTTATTATTTTTTAAAAAAATACACATTTAATAATTTTAATGAAAATTATTTATCTTCGTAAAGGTTTTTATATTAAAATATTTAATATGTAATATATTAATAATTATATTAAATATAATGAATATAATAGAAATAATTAAAAATTTTAATTGGATTGATGAAATATTCATTTTAATTATTTGTTTTTCTTCTTTTGTAGGATTTTATCGAGGTTTTTTAAAAGAAATCATTTCATTTATAAAATGGACATTGATAATAATAGGTACTATTTATCTAGGATATCAATTTTCTATACATGTGTCTCATACAATTTATAATACGAAACTGTCAATATATATATGCTATATTATTAGTTTTTTTATAGTATTTATAGTAGCAAGTATATTGATATATTGTTTTAAAATTTTATTTATTTCTTCAGAAGAATCTATTATAAATAAAATTTTAGGAATAATTATTGGAATTATTCGAGGTATGATATTAATAATAATTCTAACATATTTTATTCAATTATTTGGCATTTCTAAATCAGAAATTTGGAAAAGCACATATTTCAATCAATATATAGAAGAAGGATTAAAGATTATAAATATTTATTTTAAAAAATATTTTTTTGATTTTATTAAATAGATATTAATCTATTTTAGAATGGCATTATAATATTTTCATATTATAATGGGTTTTCCTTCTTGAATCCAAGATTTAATTCCTCCTTTCATTGAAAAAACATTAATATATCCCATTTTTTGTAAGTTTTCTGCAGCTAACGCAGATCGGTTTCCACTGCCACAATATAATATTATAAAAGAAAATTTATTAGAAACAAAATTATGAATTTTCGCTTCTATCCATCCTTTGCTTAAAAATTGTGCATTACATATATGTCCAGAATTATATTCATAATAATCACGAACATCAAATAAATACAATGTATGATTATTTTTATTTTTTTTATAAACTTCATCAGTAGATATTTCTTTTATTTTTTTTTTTGCAGACTTACATAAAGTAATAAATTCTATAGAATGATTAATATTTTTCATTTAAAAATAAAGTTTATTTTTTGAATATAAATTATAATATATATTTAATATTAATAAAAATTAATTTTTTTATAAAAAATCCTTTTTATCAAAAAGGATTAATTATATTGATTCCTGGAAATTTTTTTTGAATAATTTTTTCTATATCATTTAAAAAAATTAATATAATATTAGGACCAGCATCTTGTGTAAAAAAAACAGAAATTCCATTTTTCCGCAAATTATAAACTTTTTTTTGAATTTTTAATGTTTCAATTGTTCTATAATAAATTGGAGGAATTGAATTTTCAATGATAGTATGCATATATAAAGAATGTGATTCCGTTATATAACCTATATTTTGAAAATTTTTTTCATAAAGTGATTTTTCAAAAATACGAAGATATTTTTTTGTATATTTTATCCATAAAAAAAAATCCTTTGATGTTTTGACTGTATGATTCATTCCTATTCTAGAAGATATAATTTTTTTTTTCTTATTTATAAAAGGAATGCCAATTCTAAATTCTTTCCAAGATATATTTAATTGAATTCCATAAGAATCTTTACCTTGAAAATCTTTGCCAGATTGCCATTTAACAAAACCATTCCATAACGATCGACATGCACTACCACTTCCAATGCGTGATAAACGAGATAAATCAATATATGACATTTTCCAATTAAACAATTTATTTAATGCTAAAACTAATGCACAAAAACCAGAAGCAGATGAAGCCAAACCTACATTGGAAGGAAAATTATTTTGAGTATGGATTATAAATCCTAATTTTTTAGGACGTATTCCATTTAAAAATTTAAATATTCTTTGTGAAAAAGGATGTTCTTTATGCATAAATTTTTTATCTAAGTAATATTTATCCTTTCCATCATTAGATAATGAAATTGTAGTCAACGTTCCTTTATTTCTTAGAGAAATCGATATACTACTAGTAAAAGGTAAATTATAAAATGAATTTCTTTTACCCCAATATTTAATTAAAGCAATATTAGTAGGTGCAAATGCAGTAGCAGTTTCCATGATTGGATAACCTGGATCTTTTAATATAGAATAAATAGGATGTTTATATATGTATTTTTGCTCCATCTGACATTTGACCTATTTGTATAGGAATTAAAAAAATACAATTTTTTAATGCATATTTATATTTAAATAATTTTTTTGAACATTTACCAAAACCTATGATACAGTCACCTAAACCAGCACCAGAAATTTTAAAACAATATATTTTTTTATTATCTTTAAGTTTTTTAAATATCCAATTAATTTGAGGTGTATGTAAATTAAGTTGTTTTTGTATTTTTCTGTGTGATGTAATAATATTATTAAATATTTTATTATTATCTTTTTTAGAAAGATAAATTTCCATTTTTTTAACTAATTTTCCAATTTTCCGATATAAAAAAAATTTTTTTTTGGGACAAATTTTTTTTTCTATATATTGAACAACATCAAAAGTTGATATTTTTCTCCCACTATATATAACAAAAATAGAATACGGTAATTTAAAAGATAAAGATCTTATAATAATAGTTGATTTTAAAAATGAATCAATTTTTCGATATATTATTAATCCTCCATATATACTTGCAGCAACATCAGCTCCTGATCCTATTCCTTTTTGTATAGATTGAATTACTTTTATACAACATAATAAAATTTTTTGTTTATGAAAATTCGTTTTCATCCATTCATTAAATACAAAGAACATGGAAACAACAACAGCAGTAGATGAACCTAATCCAATATTAGATTGAAATTCATTTGTAATAAATAAATCAAATCCATTATTTGGATTAAAATATTCTATAGTTTTTACTATAAACTGATATTGACATTTTTGAGGAAAATTCTTTAATATTCCTTTCCATTTTCCCAAAATAGAAGTAATAGATACTATTTTATCATTTCTGGGTTTTAATTTTACATGTATTCTGGAAGAGATGCTAGTAATTAAACAAGGATGATTATGTAATACAGCATGTTCTCCCATAATCATTAAACTTCCTGGTGCAGAAGCATGAAAAATCATTTTATTTTTGCATTTTTATATTTTTTAATAATAAACTCCTTCATATGTAATATGGATTTCCTTAATCTTATATCCCTGGTTTCTTACAACAGGAGTTAATATTTTTTTTTCTCCTACTATCCAAATAATACCACCTTTTTCCCCAGAAATACTTCCTGCTCCACAAATTTTTGCAGCACCTCCTGCTTCTTCTATATGATTTATTAAATTTTGAATTTTATGAGGTACAACACCAATAGATACTAGTAATCTGTGATTATATTTTACAGAACAAATAAGCGAGCTTTTATCATATGATAATAAAGAATTTTTAATAGTTTTTGCAATTACAGAAAATTTTTTAATTAAATTTTTATCTGATAGAAAAAATTTTTTACATGATAAAACACAATCACGCGTAATACTAATGGGTTTTCCCGTATTAATAATCAATAATTTATCTATAATTAATTTATATTTCTTATTTATATAATTAGAAAACCAATAACACCCTCCATTTATTATGGTATATAAATCAATACCACTACTTTTCCCATGTTGTATATTTTCTATTTCTAAAGCTAATAAAAATTGTGAAATATCATCTATATAATTTTGAAAATATTTCATGATAGCATAGTTAACACCAATAATACTAGCGGCAGATGATCCCATGCCACAACCAATAGGAATATCTGATTTTATCATGATTTTCAAACCAGAAGTAAAATTAAACTTTAATTTTTTTAAAATTCTATAAATGCTATATTGTATAATTTCGAAATCTTGTAAACTAATATTAGTTTTTTTCTTAAAAAAGTCACTTTGTAAATTTTTAAGCTTAATTTGAATTTTTTGTAATTCATAAAACGTGCAAGTATTAAAATAATTAATATCTAAAAACTCTAATTTTATTTTTTCTGGTTCTGAACATATCAGAACATTACAAAAAAGATTTATCGTTACAATAAGAGCAGGACCACCATATAAAACAGCATGTTCTCCTGTAAGGATAATTTTCCCTGGAACAGACATGCGACAAATATTATTTTTTTTTTTTTTCATTATTTTCTTTATTCTCCATAAATATGTTTATGATCTTTTATTCCAAAAAATCGAAATCTTCCTTGAGTAATTTTAGGAAATATTCTATTTGGAGAATTGTTTTTTCTAGAATGGTATAAATAATATTTTTCATATTCTTTAATATCTAATTCATTTCTTTTTTTTAAAAGATTTTTATTTAATAGAATAGATAAATATTTTTTATATTTTCTAGAAACTCTTAAACTGAAATATTCTGCAACACAACCAGAACCATAACTATAACAACCAATTCTTTGATTTGATAAATTAACAGAATTATCCAATAAAGATATTAATCCTAAATATAATGAAGCAGAATAGCAATTTCCTATTTGTTTGCTATATATTAAAGAATCTTTCAATTTTAAACTAACATTATTTAAATTGGATGAATTTAATCCTACATATTCTTGTAAATATTTATGGGCTTTATTAGCCATTTTAGGAAAAGGAATATGATAAATAAATTGATCATGATCTTGATACATTCTTTTTGTATTATTTACATAATCTTTCCAAGATTCTCCTAAAGCTTTTAGATACATTTTACAGGAATATTTTCCTTCTACCAATGCTTCATCAAAATAATTTGGTTTCCAAAAATCCATAATATTACTAGTATATATTCCACTTCCTGATTCAATACTTGCAATATTAGGATTATTACTAAGTAAAATCGCAACCGCTCCAGCTCCTTGTGAAGATTCTCCTGGAGATCCCAAACCATATCGAGCAATATCTGAAGCAAGAATTAAAACTCTTTTTTGAGGGTTTTGCAATAGCCAAGTATATGATATTTGCAATCCTCCAGTTGCACTATAACAAGCTTGTTTAAGTTCTAAAATACGACAGTTTTTGGGCAAATCTAACAAACTATGAACATAAATTCCTGCAGATTTAGATTGATCAATTCCACTCTCTGTGGCAAACAATACCATTCCAATTGATTTTTTATTTTTATTATTTACAATATAACTTGCGGCGTTGGCTGCCATAGAAACTATATTTTCATCAGGCGGTACTACTGACATTTTTTCTTGCCCCAATCCAACTAAATACTTTTTAACATTAACATTTCGTTTTTTTGCTAAATTTTTTAAAGAAATATAAAATGCAGGAATGTAAAATTTAATGTCCTCAATACCTATTTTCATTTATTTCTCCTTTCAAAAAATTGATGTGCTTTCATTAATTCACCTATATTGGTAAGTGATGCTAATAAAGATAATTCTCCACAAAGCACAGTAGCTGCTATAATTATAGCTAATTTTCTACTATTTAAATAAGAATGATTTTTTTCTAAACATCCTAATTCCAACAAATTTTTTTTTATAAAACTATGATCTTTTCCATGACCTACAGTGCCAACTATAATATTAGGTATATTTACTGAAAAATATAAATTTTTTTTATCACATTTAGCATAAGTAATTCCTTGCGATCCTTCAACAATATTTGCAGCATCTTGTCCAGTTGCAAGATAAGTAGCAAGCAATAAATTTGCATAATGGGCATTAGCCGTCAACAAGCTTCCGGCCTGAATACTTCCTAATAAATTTTTTTTAATATTGAGATCTACAATTTTTTTTGCATTAGTACGTAAAATTTTTTGACATAAAATATCTGGAATAATAATATCTGCAATTACAGATTTACCTCTTCCAAATAAAGGATTTACTGCTGATACTTTTTTATCAGTACAAAAGTTTCCAGAAACTGATATATATTTTAATTTAGAATACTTTTCAAGCAACCATATAATAAGAGCATCGGCAGCTTTTGTGACCATATTATGCCCAGAAGCATTTCCTGTTTTTATATTGATACGAATATACAAAATTGAACCTATTTGTTTAATTTGCATACTTTCTAAGGAAGCAAATGAACTTGTACTTGATATAATCATACTAATTATATTGTAAGATTTTTCAATTTCATATTTTATTTGTATAGCAGACATAGCATTTTTAGCTTCCATGCATATAGATCTTGACATTGAGTCATATATTAAAATACAATTAATTCCTCCGGCATTATATGTTGCACGCGCTCCTCTTTGGGCTGATGCATATATTGTTGTTTCAAAAGTTGCCAAAGGAACTAGTACTTCTATGTTAAATTCTTTTCCAATAATTTTTACTGGTCCAATTTTTTTCATAGGAATTGGAATATAATTCATTTTATTTTTTTTCTATATTCAATAATTAAAAAATTATAACTATGGATTTTGAATATTACAAAATATTATGATAACTTAACTTTAACTAATCT